>Ga0210409_10000047_pt1 | contig 270929 bp, 260 predicted proteins | sample IncBWH17MmetaG_FD_161649 | JGI IMG/M metagenome (GOLD analysis project Ga0210409, IMG submission 161649) | Forest soil microbial communities from Barre Woods Harvard Forest LTER site, Petersham, Massachusetts, United States - Inc-BW-H-17-M | ecosystem: Environmental > Terrestrial > Soil >...
TATGCCTGATGACCATAGCAAGTTGGTCCCACCCCTTCCCATCCCGAACAGGACCGTGAAACAACTTTGCGCCGATGATAGTGCTGCAACCAGTGTGAAAGTAGGTTATCGTCAGGCTTGTTATTCGTAGTAGAAGAAAACCCGCTCAGAAATGAGCGGGTTTTTTTTCGTCTGACGCTTTTATCGCTATAAAAGCCCACTTTTAGTCCCATCTTCAGGCCAATTGCTATATAATTCGCCTCCTCAGATCAGATGGTTTGCTGCCCCGTTGGGAGCAGGCTGTTGAAAAAGTTATGCCTGATGACCATAGCAAGTTGGTCCCACCCCTTCCCATCCCGAACAGGACCGTGAAACAACTTTGCGCCGATGATAGTGCTGCAACCAGTGTGAAAGTAGGTTATCGTCAGGCTTGTTATATAAAAAAACCCCGCGGATGCGGGGTTTTTTTTCGTCTGCGGCATGCATGGCATCAGATGCCCCAAGTGATGCTTTCACCTTCCGCCTTGGCCGAGCGCAGCATTTCCATCAAGGGATAGGCACGCTGTGAAAAATGCACTTTTTGCGCGCGCGCATGGGCGCCCGTTTCACCATCTTCCAAGGTTTCCGGCGTATGCGCATCGTGCTCGATGTCATTTTCCGGATGCAGTTTGCTGTCCGCGACTTCCTTTTCCAGCAGGGCCAGGGCATCACCGGCTTCGGCTGGCGTGATGACGCCGCGCGTGGGGTTCTTGTGCAGGATGTCGAGGATGCGCTGGGCATGTTCCTGGTACATCAGCACTTCTGGGGAGGATTTGGATTTGAATGAGATCAACATAAGCGCTTTCTGAAACTTGTTGTTAGTGTCGAAACAATATCACGACTTGAAATGTCGCACAGGCCGTCCGATTGCCCGGATTGCACATTTGCAAGCCGGACACGCCCATCTGTTGGACAACGCACGCATTTACAAGGGCTTGCTGACCCTGAAAGCATCCGTTTAAGCGATCGTTAAGTCTCAATCCAGTTTCACCGAGTCCATGAAGGTGTCGATGGTGTCGCGCGACAGCTTGCTTTCCTCACCGAGAATGATGACCTGGAAGATGCGTTTGTCCTGCGCCACAAAACGGCCGACCAGCAGGACGGGTTTGCCTTGCTGCGTCCCCGTCGCTTCGACGCTCAGCGAACTGCGTTGATGGCTGCCGGCTGCCGTGCTGCTGGCCGCCGATGCCGATTTTTCGCTGCGCACGGTGCCGTTGATATTTTTCAGCAGCGCCGCCTGCATGGCGGGCAGGGCCGCTTGCGCCTGTTCTGCGCTGTCGAGCACGGCGCTGCCGATGGCGAAGGTATTGCCATCGACCTCGCTGGCCGTCATGGTCAGGCTGACTTTCTTGCCATCGAGATCGATCTCTCGCGTCAACACGGCCGGCTTGCCTGGAAACAGGGCCGTGAACTGGGCGTCGGGGCTGCGATAGTCGCGCCAGTCGAATTTCGGACTGCAGGCAGACAGGACGCTGGCGGCCGCGAGCGTTGCCAGAAAGAGGGCAATTGATGGTTTTTTCATCAGCAGATGGTAGCAGCGCCGTCGATCACGCGCAATCGCGCGCGTGTGCCGTCACTGGGCGCCTTATATTTCACGCAGCACGCGCCGGTACTGGATGGCTTCGGCAACATGTGGCTGTGTGATGGCCGGGCTGCCCGCCAGGTCCGCGATGCTGCGCGCCACGCGCAGTACCCGGTGGTAGGTGCGTGCCGACCAGTGCAGATGCGTCATGGCGCCGTGCAGCAACTGTTCCCCAGGTGCGTCCAGGCGACAATGCTGTTCGATTTCCGTGTTGCTCAGCCTCTGGTTCGATTTTCCCTGGCGTGCCAGCTGCAAGGCATAGGCTGCCGCTACCCGCGTGGCGATGGCTTGCGTACTTTCGCCGGCGCCAGCACGTCGCCCCAGTGCCGCCGGCGGCATGGCGGCCACTTCAATCTGCAAGTCGATACGGTCGAGCAGCGGGCCGGACAGGCGATTGTGATAGCGCAGCACGGCGTCTGGCGTGCAGCGGCAACGGCCGGAAGCGTGGCCCAGGTAGCCGCATGGGCAGGGATTCATGGCGGCAAGCAACTGAAAGCGGGCAGGGAATTCGGCCTGGCGGGCCGCGCGTGAAATGCTGATCACGCCCGATTCCATGGGCTGGCGCAGCACATCGAGCACCCGGCGCTGGAATTCGGCAATTTCATCGAGAAACAGCACGCCGCAGTGGGCCAGCGAGATTTCTCCAGGGCGCGGCACGTTGCCGCCGCCCACCAGAGCCACGCCGGATGCCGTCTGATGCGGGGCGCGATAGGGCCGCCGTTTCCAGTGTTCCACCTTGAAATGGCCGCTCAGCGAATGCACGGCAGCCGATTCCAGCGCTTCTGCATCGCTCATGGGCGGCAGCACGCCGGGGAAGCGGCTGGCCAGCATGGTCTTGCCCGCGCCCGGTGGCCCCACCATCAGGACGTTATGGCCGCCCGTTGCGGCCACTTCCAGCGCCCGTCGCGCCTGTTGTTGTCCTTGCACGTCGGCAAAGTCGGGATAGGGAAAAGCGTGCGTTGCCAGCACGAGCTGGTGGCGTTGCAAGGCAGTCTGGCCGGCGTGTGCGGCAAAATGCGCGCAGACCTCGAGCAGGCTGTGGGCAGGATAGATGCAGGCATCGCCGACGAGAGCCGCCTCGTCCGCGTTCGCCTGCGGCAGGATGAAGGCGCGTGGCGCGCCCGCCGGGCTGCGCTGCATGGCAAAGGTCATGGCCAGGGCGCCGCGGATGGGACGTAACTGGCCCGACAGCGACAGTTCGCCCGCAAATTCATAGTGATGTAATTGGTCGCCCGGCAACTGTCCGGAGGCGGCCAGGATGCCCAGCGCGATGGGCAAGTCGAAGCGGCCCGATTCCTTGGGCAAGTCTGCCGGCGCCAGATTGGCCGTGATGCGCCGCGCCGGCATCTCAAAGCCGCAGTTTTGCAGCGCGGCACGAACGCGGTCGCGCGATTCCTTCACTTCCGTATCCGGCAGGCCGACTATCGTAAACGACGGCAAACCATTGGCAAGGTGCACTTCGACACTTACCTCGGGCGCCTCCATGCCGGCCAGGGCGCGGCTTTTCAGGACGGCCAGGCTCATCAGACTCCCCTGTAGCGCGGGCGCGGGCAGGATCAGTCTAGTCCTTGAAAAGCGATGAGGCTTGCGCTATGCCAGCAAGGTCGCCGATTACGGCGCCCTGCGTGCAGCAGCGGTTGCAGCGGTTCAGGCTTTGGGATCGTTCAGGCGCGTTTCCAGTTCGATCAGGCGCAATTCCAGTGCATCGAGTTTGGCGCGGGTCTTGGCCAGCACTTGCGCCTGGATATCGAATTCCTCGCGCGTGACGAGATCGAGGCGGGCAAAGCCCTGGGTCATCATCGATTTCACGTTTTTCTCGATATCCTTGGCCGGCGAGTTTTCGATGGCTTGATGGATCTTGCCTTGCAAGTCGTTAAAGAAGGTATTCATGTCCATGGTCAGTCCTTTTATGGTGCGGCCTGTGCATCGCACCATTGCGGTGCACAGCGGCGTTAATCTGGTGCGAATCTGGGCGATTCATTGTGCTTCAGCAGTCCGTTTTCGCAGTCCTGGCGGTGTGCCGGGTATGTATAGACGGAAATGCACCTGTCAAGGTGGCAAGAGAGCTGGCACGTATTCTGCTAAAGAAGGTATGAACGCTTTGTGATCTCCAGCCAAGATTTTAAACCTCAACCGCTTTAAAAGTTCAATAAAAGGGAATCGCCATGAAGAATCTGTCCAAGAACATGACTTTAGCTGCAGCGTTGACGCTGGCCATGACCGCCATGTGCGGTAGCGCCATGGCCCAGGATGCAGTGGCGGCGCCTGTTGCGGCCGAAGCCGTGCCTGATAACGTGGTGAGCTACAACGTGGCGCTGACCAGCGACTACCGTTACCGCGGCATTTCGCAAAGCCGTTTGAAACCGGCCATCAGCGGTGGCGCGGACTATACCCATAACCCGACGGGCCTGTATGTGGGCACCTGGCTGTCGAGCATCAAATGGATCAAGGACGGCGGCGGCGATACCAATCTGGAATGGGATATCTATGGCGGCAAGCGGGGCGAGATCAGCAAGGATTTTACCTATGACGTGGGCGGCCTGTATTACTTCTATCCCTCGAATGGCCTGAGCACCAATGCGAACACCTTCGAGCTGTACGGCCAACTCGGCTATGGCCCGATTTATGTCAAATATTCGCATTCGACCACGAATCTGTTCGGTGTCGCCGACAGCAAGAACAGCGGCTACCTCGACGTGGGCGCCAACGTCGAGGTGCATGATGGCTACATGCTGAACCTGCATGTCGGGCGTCAGAAGGTCGAGCACAACGATGCTCTCAGCTACAGCGATTACAAGATCGGCGTGACCAAGGATTTTGGCGTGGCGACCGTTTCCCTGGCAGCCGTCAAGGCCAATATCGTATCGTTGGCACCGAATGGCAAGAATCTGGCGAAATCCGGTCTCGTGCTGACCGTGTCCAAAACTTTTTAAGCGAGACTGCCATGAAGATGATTACCGCAATCATTAAACCGTTCAAACTGGACGAAGTACGCGAGGCTTTGTCGGCTATCAATGTGCAAGGCATTACCGTCACGGAAGTCAAAGGCTTCGGCCGCCAGAAAGGTCACACGGAACTCTACCGTGGCGCCGAGTATGTCGTTGATTTCTTGCCAAAGACCAAGATCGAAGCGGCCGTCGATGACGCCATTGTCGATCAGGCCATCGAAGCGATCGAAGGTGCCGCGCGTACCGGTAAAATCGGTGATGGCAAGATTTTCGTCTACAACCTGGAACAGGTCATCCGCATCCGTACCGGTGAAACCGGCAACGAAGCGCTCTAAGGGGAATATTGATGCATAAAAATATAACAAAATTGCTAGCTGGGATAGCCTGCCTGTGTGCGTTTGGCCTTGCCACGCCGAGCTTTGCCGATGCGCCCGCCAAGACGGAGGCTGCCACGACCACGGCTGTCGCCGCCCCCGCCGTCACGCCGGTGCCTGACGCCGCAGCCCCGGCGGCTGCCGCTCCGGCCGCTGCCGCTGCTGCGCCAGCCGCGGCGCCTGTCGCCAACAAGGGCGACACCAGTTTCATGATGATCAGCACCTTGCTGGTGATCTTGATGACGATCCCCGGCCTGGCCCTGTTTTACGGCGGCCTGGTGCGCTCGAAAAACATGCTGTCGGTGCTGATACAAGTGTTCATGGTGTTCGCGCTGGTCATCGTGCTGTGGTGTATTTATGGCTACTCGATCGCTTTCACGGAAAAAACCGCCTTCTTCGGTGGCTTCGACCGCCTGTTCCTGAACGGCATCTGGGATCCGGCCAAGGGCACGTTTGCCGCCGCCGCCACCTTCAGCAAGGGCGTCGTCATTCCCGAGTTCGTCTTCGTCGCTTTCCAGGGCACGTTTGCCGCCATCACCTGCGCACTGATCGTCGGCGCCTTTGCCGAGCGCGCCAAGTTTTCCGCCGTGCTGGCCTTCGTCGTGCTGTGGTTCACGTTTGCCTACCTGCCAGCGGCCCACATGGTGTGGTACTGGACCGGTCCTGACCTGATCACCAACGCCGCCACCTCGGCCAGCGAAGCCCTGAAGGCTGGCTGGATCTGGCAAAAAGGCGCGCTGGACTTCGCCGGCGGCACCGTGGTGCACATCAACGCCGCTGTCGCCGGCCTGGTGGGCGCCATCATGATCGGCAAGCGCGTCGGCTATGGCCGCGAATCGATGGCACCGCACTCGCTGACGATGACCATGATCGGCGCGTCGCTGTTGTGGGTGGGCTGGTTCGGTTTCAATGCCGGTTCCTCGCTGGAAGCGGGCGACGTGGCTGCCCTGGCCTTCATCAACACCTTGCTGGCAACGGCTGCCGCCACCCTGTCGTGGGTATTTGGCGAGTGGATCAGCAAAGGCAAGCCATCCATGCTCGGTGGCGCGTCCGGCGCCGTGGCTGGCCTGGTGGCGATCACCCCGGCGGCCGGCTTTGTCGGTCCGATGGGCGGCCTGGTCATCGGCTTGCTGGCCGGTGTCGTCTGCCTGTGGGGCGTGAATGGCCTGAAACGCCTGATCGGCGCCGACGATTCGCTCGACGTATTCGGCGTGCATGGCGTGGGCGGTATCCTGGGTGCATTGCTGACCGGTGTGTTTGCTGCGCCACAACTGGGCGGCCAGGGCGTTTTCGACTACGTCACCAACAAGATGTCGGCGGATCCGTACTCGATCGGCCACCAGGTGTGGGTGCAGGCGCAAGCGGTCGGCACCACCATCGTCTGGTCGGCTGTGGTCTCCGTCATCGCGTATAAACTGGTCGACATCGTCATCGGCCTGCGCGTCCCGGAAGAAGAAGAGCGCGAAGGCCTCGATATCACCAGCCACGGCGAGCAAGCGTATCATGGCTAAATGATAATCATCTGGCATGCCAGCGCCACGGCGCGGTGTGCCTGACTGGAAAAGGCGCCTCATTGAGGTGCCTTTTTTTCGTTGTGGGAATGGAAAAGGTCTTTAAAACAAGGCTTTTGCCCCGATTTGGGGTACTTACACGGTAATATAGTCGGCAGTTCTGTGTGCTTTTTTGAATACTGCACATAATTTAAGGATGTAACTATGGTTCCCCATCTCGTCACGGCCCTGACCGGACCGCTGCTCGACCTCGAAAAAAAGATTCTGGCCGCGACGCCGGCCATTGAGCGCTGGTTTCGCATGGAGTGGCAAGAGCACACGCCGCCCTTCTATTGCTCGGTAGACTTGCGCAATGCCGGCTACAAGCTGGCACCCGTCGATACCAATCTGTTCCCGGGCGGCTTCCATAACCTGGCCACGGAAATGCTGCCCTTGTCCGTGCAGGCGGCCATGGCCGCCATCGACAAGTATTGCCCGGACGCCCGCAACCTGCTGATCGTGCCGGAATTGCACAATACGACGCCGCAGTACCTGCAGAACGTGGCGCGCCTGATGCAGATATTCCGCCAGACGGGGCTGCACGTGCGCTTCGGCTCCTGGTCGCCCGAGATCACCCAGCCGACACCGTTGGCGTTGCCAGATGGCAACATGCTCGTCATCGAGCCGCTCGTGCGCCTGAACAATGGCCGCCGCCTGGGCTTGAAGGATTTCGACCCGTGCACGATTCTGCTGAATAACGACTTGTCGGACGGCATCCCCGATATCTTGCAAAATATTCATGAGCAAAGCCTGCTGCCGCCCTTGCATGCGGGCTGGGCCTTGCGCCGCAAGAGCAACCACTACACGGCCTACGATGAAGTGGTGAAAAAATTCGGCAAGATGATCGATGTCGACCCGTGGATGCTCAACCCCTTCCACGCCAAGTGCAGCGACGTGAACTTCCAGGAAGGCGAGGGCGAAGACGCGCTGGCCGCCAGCGTCGACGTGCTGCTGGCCAAGATCCGCAAGAAATACAAGGAATACGGCATCAAGGAAAAGCCCTTCGTCATCGTCAAGCCCGATGCGGGCACGTATGGCACCGGCATCATGACGGTGCGCGACGCCAGCGAAGTGCGCGACCTGTCGCGCAAGCAGCGCGACAAGATGTCCATCGTCAAGGACGGCAAGGTCGTCACCGACGTGATCATCCAGGAAGGCGTGCCCACGTTTGAAAGCATCAAGGATGCCGTGGCCGAACCCGTCGTCTACATGATCGACCGCTACGTGGTGGGCGGCTTTTACCGCGTGCATGCGGAAAAAGGCGTGGACCAGAACCTGAACGCGCCCGGTTCGCAGTACGTGCCGCTGGCATTTGCCCAGCAGCATGCGGTGCCGGACTTGAAGGCCAAGCCGGGCACGGCCGCGCCGAACCGCTTCTATGTGTATGGCGTGGTGGCGCGCCTGGCCTTGCTGGCCGCGTCGCTGGAAATGGAGCGCACGGACCCGAATCCCGAGGTGTATTGATCCATCGCGGAGGCTTGCCGGGCGCGCCGACTACCGCGCCTGGCGATCTCGGCTAGAATCAAGCATTCCTTATCCAGGCTCCCCGATTGGACGCACCATGAAAATTGCATTCCTTGCCGACCCGCTGGCAGGCTTCAAGACTTACAAAGATTCCACCTTCGCCATGATGCGCGAGGCGGCCAGACGCGGCCACGCCGTCTACGCCTTCGAACAGAAGGACATGGCGCTGGAAGAGGGCATCGTCACGGCACGGGTACAGCATATCGAGCTGACGGGCGACGAACACGACTGGTACAAGGTGGTGTCCACCGAAGAAGTACGCCTGTCGGCCCTGGACGCCATCATCGAGCGCAAGGACCCGCCGTTCGACATGGAATACGTGTATGGCACGTATCTGCTGGAACTGGCGGAAAAGCAGGGCGCCTGCGTCTTCAACAAGCCGTCCGCCATCCGCGACAACAATGAAAAGCTGGCCATCGCGCAGTTTTCCGAATTCACCTCGCCGACCCTGGTGACGTCGAACGAAGCGCGCCTGCGCGCCTTCCATGCCAAGCACCAGGACGTCATCTTCAAGCCGCTCGACGGCATGGGTGGCACGGGCATCTTCCGCGTCAAGGCCGATGGCCTGAACCTGGGCGCCATTATCGAGACCCTGAGCGAGAATGGTGCGCAAACCATCATGGCGCAGCGGTTTATCCCCGATATCGACAAGGGCGACAAGCGCATCCTCGTCATCGGCGGCAAGCCGGTGCCGTTTTCGCTGGCGCGCATCCCGCAGGCGGGCGAAGTGCGCGGCAACCTGGCCGCCGGCGGCACGGGCGTGGCGCAGCCATTGACGGCGCGCGACCTGGAAATCGCAGAAAAGCTGGGCCCGATCCTGGCCGCGCGTGGCCTGATGCTGGTAGGATTGGACGTGATCGGCGACTATCTGACGGAAGTCAATGTCACCAGCCCGACTTGCTTCCAAGAAATCATGCAACAGACGGGTTTTGACGTGGCGGCCATGTTTGTCGACGCCGTCGAGCATGGCGTTGCGCAAACGCAGCAGCGCTAAAAGGTGAAATGACTATGGTAGGGATTTTGCTCATGACACATGCACCGCTGGGACAGGCATTCATCGCCGCTTGCGCGCATGTGTTTCGCGGGCCAACGGAGCGTTTTGAAGCCATCGACGTCGTCGCCGACCAGGACCTGGCGGAAGTGCAGAAGCTGGCGTCGGACGCCATCTGCCGCCTCGACGACGGCTCCGGCGTGCTGGTGATTACCGACGTGAAGGGCGGTACGCCGTCGAATTGCTGCAACAAGCTGGCCGATGCGGGGCGGGTGGAAGTCATCGCCGGCATCAGCCTGCCGATGCTGCTGCGCGCCATCACGTATCGCCGCGACACGCTCGACGTGGTGGTGGAGATGGCGCTGGCCGGTGCGCAAAGCGGCGCCGTGCGCGTCGATAACCGCATCCGCGTGGGCGAATAGGGAAGTGCATGGCCGCCGCCCTGAAGGCGGCGGGTTTTATAGGCCAAGATTGTCATCAGCGTAGTGCATTCAGGGATAGAGACCATACAAAAATGATTCAAAGAGAACTCGAAATCATCAACAAGCTGGGATTGCACGCACGCGCCTCCGCCAAATTTACCCAGCTCGCCGCCAAGTTCAAGAGCGACGTCTGGCTGACCCGCAACGCGCGCCGCATCAACGCCAAGTCCATCATGGGCGTGATGATGCTGGCCGCCGGCAAGGGCGCGAAAGTGACCCTGGAAGCCGAGGGCGATGATGAGCAGGCATGTGTCGACGCGCTCACCGCCCTGATTAATGACAGGTTTGGCGAAGGCGAGTAATGCCCGCCGAACGCAGCCGCAGCCGCATTCCGACAGGTCACCCCATGGCATCTTTCACGCTCCACGGCATCCCGGTCTCCCGCGGCATCGCCATTGGCCGCGCGCACCTGCTGGCGCCGGCCGCCCTTGACGTCAAACATTACCTGGTCGCCCAGGAACAGATCGAAGCGGAAGTCCAGCGCCTGCAAAGCGCCATCGCCACCGTCCACAAGGAACTGCAGACCCTGTGGAACGAGCTGCCCAAGGATGCGCCCACGGAACTGGGCGCCTTCATCGACGTGCATGCGCTGATCCTGTCCGATCCGATGATTTCCGAAGCGCCGCTCGACATCATCCGCAAGCGCCACTACAACGCCGAATGGGCGCTGCTGACGCAAATCGATGAATTGTCTGCCCAGTTCGACGAAATCGAAGACCCGTATTTGCGCGAGCGCAAGGCCGACATCCAGCAGGTGGCCGAACGCGTGCTGAAAGTCTTGCTGGGCACGGAGCAGCTGTTGCCCAAGGCGGCCGCCGAAGATGAATTGATGGCGCAGATGATCGTCGTCGCCCACGACATCTCGCCGGCAGACATGCTGCAGTTCCGCGACCGCTCCTTCATCGGCTTCATCACCGACGTCGGCGGGCAGAACTCGCACACGGCCATCGTCGCGCGCAGCCTCGATATCCCGGCCGCCGTCGGCATGTCGCAGGCGTCGATGCTGATCGAGCAGGACGACTGGCTGATCATCGACGGCGACGCCGGCGTCGTCATCGCCAACCCCAGCGCCCTGGTGCTGGAACAGTACCGCGAGCGCCAGGTGGTCATGCAGCGCGCGCGCAAAAAGCTGGGCAAGCTGAAAAAGACGCCGGCCGTGACCAAATGCGGCACGCCCGTCACCCTGCTGGCGAATATCGAACTGCCCGAAGATTGCCCGTTTGCGCTGGAATCGGGCGCCAGCGGCGTGGGCCTGTTCCGCTCCGAATTCCTGTTCATGGGCCGCGCCCACAAGATTCCCACCGAGGACGAGCAGTTCGAGGCCTACCGCAACACGGTGCAATCGATGAAAGGGCGCGTGGTGACCATCCGCACGCTCGACATCGGCGCCGACAAGCCGCTCGACCAGTCCGACCATACGGCCTTGAATCCCGCCCTGGGCTTGCGCGCCATCCGCTATTGCCTGGCAGAACCGCAATTGTTCCTGACGCAGCTGCGGGCCATCTTGCGCGCCTCCGCCTTCGGCAAGGTGCGCATCCTGATTCCCATGCTGGCGCACGCGTTCGAGATCGACCAGTCGCTGGCCATGATCGCGCAAGCGAAGGCCAGCCTGCGCGAGGAGGGCGTCAAGTTCGACGACGAGGTCGAAGTGGGCGCCATGATCGAGATTCCCGCCGCCGCGCTGGCCCTGCCCATGTTCGTCAAGCGCATGGATTTCCTCTCGATTGGCACGAATGATCTGATCCAGTACACGCTGGCCATCGACCGCGTCGATTATGAGGTGGCGCATTTGTACAATCCGCTGCACCCGGCCGTGCTGCAACTGATCTCCATGACGATCGCGGCTGGCCACAAGGCGGGCATCGACGTGGCCGTCTGCGGCGAGATGGCGGGCGACGTGAAGCTCACGCGCTTGCTGCTGGGCATGGGGCTGCGCGAGTTTTCCATGCATCCAGCGCAACTATTGGCGGTCAAGCAAGAGATACTGAACAGCGACCTGGGCCTGATTGCGCCACAAATGCGCAAAATTATGCGTTCCATGGAGCCAAATGTGATCGCGGAAGCCGTACAACAGTTGCAGCTCATGTAAACTGTCACCCTATCAGCACCAGGACACATCGCGCGCGGCAAGACGTGTCCTGGTGCTAAAGTTGCAGCACCTATCATCGCGGTGCTGCATCGACCATGGCCCGTGGGGCCACCCCCCTTTTATAAACCGACACACATGTCATCCATTGGAATCGTTTCGCCGCAAACCATGTATTTTGCGCAACCCTTGCAGCTGCAAAGCGGAGCATCGCTGCAAGACTATATGTTGATGTATGAAACCTACGGCACCCTGAACGCCGACAAATCGAACGCGGTGCTGGTTTGCCACGCCCTGAACGCCTCGCACCACGTGGCCGGCGTGTATGCGGACGAGCCGAAAAGCACGGGCTGGTGGGACAATATGGTGGGACCGGGCAAGCCGCTCGACACCAACAAATTCTTCGTCATCGGCGTCAACAACCTGGGCTCCTGCTTCGGTTCGACGGGCCCCATGCACACCAATCCCGCCACCGGCAAGCCATATGGCGCTGCCTTCCCCGTCGTCACGGTGGAAGACTGGGTCAGCGCACAGGCGCGCCTGGCCGATGAACTGGGCATCAAGCAGTTCGCCGCCGTGATGGGCGGATCCCTGGGCGGCATGCAGGCGCTGGCGTGGAGCATCATGTTCCCCGAGCGGCTGCGCCACTGCGTGGTGATCGCCTCGACGGCCAAGCTGTCGGCGCAGAACATCGCCTTCAACGACGTCGCGCGCCAGGCCATCCTGTCCGACCCCGATTACCGCGGCGGCGACTTCTATGCGCACGGCGTGGTGCCGAAGAACGGCTTGCGCGTGGCGCGCATGGTGGGCCACATCACCTATCTGTCGAATGACGACATGGCCGAGAAATTCGGCCGCAAGCTGCGCGATGCGGCGCAGACGGGCGATTACAAATTCGGCTTCGGCATCGACTTCGAGATCGAATCGTATCTGCGCTACCAGGGCGACAAGTTCTCCGAATACTTCGACGCCAACACCTACCTTTTGATCACCAAGGCGCTCGATTACTTCGACCCGGCGCGCGCGTATGGCGGCGACCTGGCCAAGGCCCTGTCGGGCACGAAAGCGAAGTTCTTCCTCGCCTCGTTTTCCACCGACTGGCGCTTCTCGCCCGAGCGCAGCCGCGAAATCGTCGAAGCCCTGGTGTGCAACCGCCGCCAGGTCACGTACGCCGAGATCGACGCGCCGCACGGCCATGACGCCTTCCTGCTGGAAGATGCGCGCTACATGAACATGGTGCGCGCCTATTATGGCCAGGTATGGAATGACATCGCGGCGGGTGCGCCCGCCGCAGCAAAGAACACCGCCGTCCGCCAGGGCGCCAAGGAGACCGCATGACTTTTGACGAATTGAGCGCGTTGCGCCCCGACCTGGCCTTCATCGCCCACTGGGTGCCGGACAATGCGCATGTGCTGGACGTGGGCTGCGGCGAAGGCGTGATGCTGCAGTACCTGCAAAGCGACAAGGAATGCAGCGGCTATGGCATCGAGATCGCCGACGACAAGGTGCTGGCCAGCACCCTGCGTGGCGTGAACGTGATCCAACAGGACATGGAAAAGGGCCTGGCCATCTTTGGCGACAACAGCTTCGATACGGTGCTGTGCCTGTCGTCGCTGCAGATGATGAAGCAGGTCGAGCCGCTGCTGCGCGACATCGTGCGCGTGGGCGCCGAGGCCATCGTCTCATTCCCCAACTTCGCCTACTGGCCGCACCGCGTGGCGCTGCTGAAAGGGCGCATGCCCGTGTCGAAATCGCTGCCGTACCAGTGGTACGACACACCCAACGTGCGCTGCGCTACCATCAATGACTTCCGCGAGCTGGCCGAGGAATGCGGCCTGGAAGTGATCGAATGCGTGGCTCTGGCCGAAGGCAAGATGGTCACCGTGCTGCCGAACCTGCGCGGCGACCTGGCCGTCTTCCGCCTGCGTAAAAAAGCGGTGCATTGATGACCACAAGCCCGGCGCCAGGCTGGCGTTCCTATGCCAATGGCCGCATGCTGGCCGTGCTGGTGCTGGGCTTCAGTTCCGGCCTGCCCCTGTTCATCCTGCTGTACCTGCTGCAGGCATGGCTGGCCAAGTCGGGCTTGAACGTCAAGGCGCTGGGGCTGTTCGCCCTGGTGCAGTTCCCGTATATCTGGAAATTCCTGTGGGCGCCCTTGATGGACCGCTACCGCATCCTGGGACTGGGGCGCCGGCGCGGCTGGATGGCGCTCACGCAAGCGGCGCTGTTCTTCGCCATCGGCGGCATGGGCATGCTCGATCCGCTCACGCAGATCGGCCTGATCGCCGCCGCCGCGGGCGGCGTGGCCTTCCTGTCGGCCAGCCAGGACATCGTCATCGACGCCTACCGGCGCGAAATCCTTTCCGATAACGAGCAGGGCCTGGGTGCCGCCGTCATCGTCAACGCGTATAAAGTGGCGGGCATGGTACCGGGTGCGCTGTCGCTGATCCTGGCCGACCGCATGCCATGGCAACCCGTGTTCTGGATCACGGCCGCCTTCATGCTGCCAGGCCTGGTGTGTACCTTGCTGATCAGGGAACCGACCGTGTACGGCTCGCCGCCGAAGACCATGCGCGAGGCGATCATCCTGCCGTTCCAGGAATTCATCGCGCGCGATGGTTGGTGTAACGCAATGTGGATACTCGCCTTCGTATTACTGTATAAGATCGGCGACAGCATGGCCACGGCGCTGGCGACGAAGTTTTATCTGGACCTGGGATTTTCCATGACGCAGATCGGCCTGGCCGCCAACACCACGGGTTTCTGGGCCAGCCTGGCCGGCGGCGTGGTGGGCGGCGTATGGATGCTCAAGCTGGGCATCAACCGGGGCCTGTGGGTGTTTGGCGCGCTGCAGGCGATCGCGATTCTGGGCTTCGCCTGGCTGGCGCAGGTGGGGCCGAACACCATGCTATTGAGCGCCGTGATCGGCTTCGAAGCTTTTGCCAGCCTGGGACTGGGGGCGGCCGCCTTTGTCGCCTTCCTGTCGCGTACCACGGACCCGCGCTATACGGCCACGCAATATGCCTTGTTTTCCAGCCTGAGCGCCGTGCCGCGCACCCTGATCAATGCCTCGGTGGGTTTCCTGGTGGCCGAGCTGGGCTGGTTCTCGTTTTTCATCGTGTGCTTCTTCCTGGCCTTCCCAGCCATGATGATGCTGCCTAAAATCGCTCCATGGAGGTCTGCCAATGGCACCAATATCCCTTAAACGTTACACCGTCCTGGCCAGCCTGTGCGCGGCCACCGCGCTGGCGCCGCTGTCCGTCTTCGCCCAGCAGGCGACGGTCCAGGACGGCATCAAGGTGCGTCCCTTGTCGACCTCGCGCATCTTTGCCGGCGGTGTCGATTTCAATGCGGAATCGAAGCAGCAATATGCGCAGCTGGTCAACGAAGCGAAGGAAAAAAACGCGCTGGTGCCGGACGGCGACCCGCAAGTGAAACGCCTGCGCGCCATCGCCCAGCGCATCATCCCGTTCGCCACGCGCTGGAACGAGGCGGCGGCCAACTGGAACTGGCAGATCAACCTGCTTAACTCGGACGAGGTCAACGCCTTCTGCATGCCAGGCGGGCAGATCGCTTTTTACAGCGGCATCATCACCAAGCTGAACCTGACCGACGATGAAGTGGCCGTCGTCATGGGCCATGAAATTTCGCACGCCTTGCGCGAACACTCGCAGGCGCAGGCAGGCAAGGGCAACCTGGCCGCCGTCGGCTCGAAGCTGGTGGGCGCGGGCTTGTCTGCCTGGCTCGGCGTCGACCCGAATCTGACCAGCACCGCCACGAATATGGCGGCCAAGGGCGTGATGCTGAAGTTCTCGCGCGACGATGAACGCGAAGCGGACCTGATCGGCATGGACCTGGCCGCGCGCGCCGGTTTCGATCCGCGCGCCGGCGTGGTGCTGTGGCAGAAGATGGCGGCTGTGAGCAAGGGCGCACCGCCGGAATTCCTTTCGACCCACCCGTCGGGCAAGGACCGCATCTCGCAGATGAACAGCCACATGGCGCAAGTGCTGCCTTTGTATGCGCGCAGCAAGGGCGTCAGCGTCGACGCCTTGCCGCCATACCGCAGCAACGCCATCGCGCAGCGCTAGGATGCCGAACCGCCGCACCGCCGCACCCTTGCCTATGCGCGACGGCGTGGCGCCCAGCTACCTGTGGCTGCCGGAAGGGCAGTGGCCGGACATGCTGTCGTTTCTGCTCGAGCGCTATCCGCAGATCAGCGCCGCGCAATGGCAGGACCGCATGGCGCGCGGCGAGGTGGTCAACGGTGACGGCGCTGCCCTGGCGCCCGACAGCGCATACCTGCGCGGCATGCGCATTTTTTACTACCGCGAGCTGGAGCGCGAAACGCCGATCCCCTTCCAGGAAGAGATCCTGTTCCAGGACGAGCATTTGATCGTAGTCGACAAGCCGCACTTCCTGCCCATGACGCCGGCCGGGCGCTTCGTGCAGGAGACCCTGCTGACGCGCCTGAAGAAAAAACTGGACTGCGCCGAGCTGACGCCGATCCACCGCCTCGACCGCGAGACGGCCGGCGTGGTGATTTTTTCGCGCCAGGTCGCCAGCCGCGGCGCCTATCAATCGCTGTTCCAGCGCCGCGAAGTGCGCAAGACGTACGAGGCGCTGGCGCCGCGCCTCGATGGCCGCGATTTTCCATTCACCTACCGCAGCCGCATGGTCGAGGGCGAGCAGTTTTTCCTCATGCGCGAGGAAGCGGGCGAGCCGAATTCGGAAACCGTCATCGACGTGATCGAGCGGCGTGGCGAGCTGAATCTATACCGGCTGCAGCCGCACACGGGCCGCAAGCACCAGCTGCGCGTGCACCTGGCCGCGCTGGGCATCCCCATCGTCAACGATGCGTTTTATCCGGTGGCCATGCCGTGCAAGGAAGACGACATGTCGCAGCCCTTGCAGCTGCTGGCGCGCGCGATCGACTTTACGGACCCGTTGAGCGGCGAGCCGCGCCACTTTGAAAGCCGGCGCATGCTCGCGTAGGTCGGGCTAGCGCGTGGCGCGTGACCCGACGCCACCGTTGACGTGTCAACCATGTTGTCGGATTACGCTACGCTAATCCGACCTACGCGAGTTTCAGCCCTTGATGGTGTAATCGATGATCAAGGGCGCGTGGTCGGAAAAACGCTCGTCCTTGTAGACGCTGACCGTATGCGCCTGGGCCGCGATGCCGGGTGTGGCGACGTGGTAGTCGATGCGCCAGCCCACGTTCTTCGCATAGGCTTGCCCCCGGTTGCTCCACCAGGTGTACTGGTCTTCGCGCTTGTCCAGGCCGCGGTGCACGTCGACAAAGCCCACTTCGTCGAAGACGCGCGTCAGCCATGCGCGTTCCTCGGGCAGGAAGCCGGAATTCTTCTTGTTGCCCTTCCAGTTTTTCAGGTCGATTTCGTGGTGGGCGATGTTCCAGTCGCCGCAGATGACCACTTCGCGGCCCAGCGCCTTCAATGCCAGCAGGTGCGGCAGGAACAGTTCCATGAAGCGGAACTTGGCTTCCTGGCGCTCCGGGCCGGACGAGCCGGACGGGCAGTACACGGAAATGACGGACAGGTTGCCAAAATCACAGCGCACGTAGCGGCCTTCGGCATCGAATTCAGGGCTGCCGAAGCCGATATGCACGGCGTCCGGTTCGACCTTGCTGTACACGCCCGTGCCGGAATAGCCCTTTTTCTCGGCGTAGTGGAAATGGCCATGATAGCCGTGCGGGTTGAGGAATTCCGGCGTCATGTCGGGCAGTTGCGCCTTCAATTCCTGCACGCAGATGAAATCGGCCGTCTGCGTGCCCATCCAGTTGAAAAAGCCTTTTTTGGCGGCGGAACGGATGCCGTTCAGGTTGGCGGAGATAATTTTTGGCATAGGTCTAGAGTGAAAGGGCGCTGGACGGGGCCGGCGGGCGCGGCATGGCGATTGTCTCGCCGGTGCGCGCGGATTAAAATACAGGCACTTTTAAAAAATGAGGCTAATGTGAATAATTTACGCCAGCAGTTTATCGCGTTTTCAGTATCCAAGGGAGTCTTGCGGTTTGGCGAGTTCACCACCAAGGCCGGACGCCAGTCGCCGTACTTCTTCAATGCGGGCCTGTTCCACGACGGCGCCACCCTGGCCGAGCTGGCGCAGTTCTACGCGCAGACCCTGCTCGATTCGGGCGTGGAATTCGACATGCTGTTCGGTCCCGCCTACAAGGGCATCACGCTGGCGTCGGCCACCGCCGTGGCGCTGGCCGGCAAGGGCCGCAACACCTCGTTCGCCTTCAATCGCAAGGAAGCCAAGGACCATGGCGAAGGCGGCACCATCGTCGGCGCCAAATTGCATGGCAAAGTCGTCATCATTGACGATGTGATCTCGGCCGGTACCTCGGTGCGCGAATCGGTGGACATGATCCGCGCCGCCGGCGCCGAGCCATGCGCCGTGCTGATCGCCCTGGACCGCATGGAGCGTTCGGGCCCGGACGGCCAGCTGTCGCCAAGTTCGGCGGTGCAGGAAGTGTCGAAACAGTACGGCATTCCCGTCATCTCGATCGGCAATCTGGACGACTTGTTCGGCTACCTGAATGGCGCGGGTGCCGATCCGGAACTGCTGCAGTATAAGGAAGCTGTTTCCGCCTACCGCGCGCGCTACGGCATCTGATGTTCCGGCGCGCTTGAACGTCCTCTTCGTTTGCAGCCGCAACCAGTGGCGCAGTCCCACGGCGGAGCGGGTATGGCGCCGCCATCCCGCCCTGTCCGTGCGTTCGGGCGGTACCAGTCCGAACGCGCGCCATCCCGTCAATGCAAATGACCTGGCCTGGTGCGAGGTGATTTTCGTGATGGAAGAGAAGCACAAGTCGCGCCTGCGCGCGCAGTTTGGCTGTTTGCTCAAGAACAAGGTCATCCATGTGCTCGACATCCCCGACGAGTATCAATTCATGCAGCCGGAGCTGGTCGAGCAGCTCGAACTGTCGGTCGCGTCCATTCTCGGCCTCGATTGACCCAGCGCACCTGCGCATAGCGCCGCAGGATTTCGCGCATCAATGCCCTGGCCACGCCGCGATGGCGAAATGGCGGTTTCACGAACAGCATGTTGAGCGTGGCTTCGCCGCCGCAGGGGCTGAAATCGAGCATGGCCACCTGCTGCCCGTCGATGCAGGCCGACAGCGCATGCTCGCCCCAGGGCACCACGGCTATCATCCCAGCCATGGCTTGACCGCCGCATGCAGGCCCAGGGCGAACAGCCCGGCAAAAAAGCACCGTTTGAACACGGCTTGCGCGATGCGCCCGCGCAGCCACTGACCTGCCAGCATGCCGGCCAGCGCCGGCAGCAGCGCATATGCGGAAGCGCCCGCCGCGCCCAGGCTGAAGTCGCCGTGCAGGGCCAGGCTGGCCGCCAGCGCCACGGTCGACGCGGTAAACGCCAGGCCCAGCGCCTGCACCAGCGCATCGCGCGCCAGCCCCAGTCCCTGCAGATACGGCACGGCGGGGATGACGAAGACGCCCGTGGCGGCCGTCACCAGCCCCGTCACCGCGCCCGCCACGGGCCCCAGCCACGCTTCGTGCCGCGCCGGCACGCGCAACTGCAGCGAGAACAGACCGGCCAGCGCGTACAGCATCAGCGCCACGCCCAGCGCGACGATGGCCCAGACGCCGCTGTCGGTCGGCAGCAGGGCGCCACCGGCGAGGGTGCCGGCCATGACGGCCGCCAGCATGGGCCACAAACGCCGCAGCAGGGCACGCAAGCCGGGGCCGGCCGCCAGCTGCCACACATTCGTCACCATCGATGGCACGATCAGCAGGGCGGCCGCCTGCACGGGCGGAATGACGAGGCTGAGCGTGCCCATGGCCACCGTCGGCAAGCCCAGGCCGACTACGCCCTTGACGAAGCCTGCGGCGAGAAAACTGGCGCCGACAGCCAGCAGGAATGACGTCTCCATTTTTTCATCCAGAGTGATTTTGCGTGGATTCTGCGCGCACTAGCGGATTTCGCCAAGGTGGATTATTTTGAGTCAGCCTTAGTAGAATACGAAGGCTGATAAGATGGCGAAAAGGAGAGATGCCATGCGCTTTGATCTGGTCGATTTGCAGTTGTTTGTCAACGTGGTGGAGGCGGGCAGCCTGACGGCTGGCGCCGCGCGCAGCCATCTGGCGCTTGCCTCGAGCAGTGCGCGCGTGCGCGGCATGGAAGAGATGCTGGGCATGCCCTTGCTGCTGCGCGGGCGGCGCGGCGTGGAGCCGACTCCCGTGGGCCAGACCTTGCTGCATCACGCGCGCCTCGTTTTACTGCAAATGGAGAAAATGCGCGGCGAGCTTGGCGAATTTGCGCGCGGCTTGAAAGGGCAGTTGCGGCTGCTGTGCAATACGGCGGCGCTCAGCGAATTCTTGCCCGAGGCGCTAGGCGCTTTTCTTGACCGGCATCCGAACCTGACCATCGACCTGGAAGAGCGACTCAGTTACGATATCGTCAAGGCCGTCTCGGAAGGGCTGGCCGACATGGGCATCGTGTCCGACTCGGTCGACATGCGCGGCTTGCAGACGTTCTTGTTCCGCCCCGACCGGCTGGTGGTGATCGCCGCGGCCGACGGCGTGCACCACCGCGCGCTTGGCCAGGATGGCGTCGTCGACTTTGCCAGCGTGCTGGATCACGATTTCATCGGCCTGGCCGACGACAGCGCGATGCAGCAGTACCTGGGCATGCATGCGGCGCGCCTGGGGCGCCCGTTGAAAGTACGCGTGCGCCTGCGCAGTTTCGATGCCGTGTGCCGCATGGTGGCCAGCGGCGTGGGCATCAGCGTGGTGCCGCTGGCGGCGGCAAGCCGCTGCCAGCAGACGATGGCGCTGCGCTGCCTGGAATTATCCGATCCCTGGTCGGTACGCAATCTCACCATCTGCGTGCGCCAGTTCAGTGAATTACCCCTGTATGCGCGCCAGTTGATCGATCATCTGAAGGCGTGACAGGGCATGACAGGAGCAGCGATGCGTTTTTCAGAAGACAAGATGGCCAGCCTGCGGTGCAGCGACCAGGTCGAACGGCCGATCCACATCTGGCAGCCGGAGCACAGCCCGCCACGTGCAGTGATCCTGGCGATCCACGGCGGCATGGCGCATGCGGGCGATTACGTTACGCCGGCGCTGTACTTCCGCCAGCACGGCTTCGCCACCGTCAGCTTCGACATGGTGGGCCACGATGGCAAGCGCAAGGTCGATATCCCTTCGTTCGACGCCTTTCTCGACGACGAGGAACTGTTCCTCGCCTGGGTCAAGGCCACGTATCCGGGCCTGCCGATTTTCGTCATGGGCCACTCCATGGGCGGCCTGATTGCCACGCACCTGGGGTTGCGGCGCTTTGCGGGCGACCCCGCCATCCGGGGCTTCATCATCTCATCGCCGTATTACGTGAATGCGATTCCCGTGCCGAAGGTGCTGCAGATGCTGTCGGGCTGGCTGGCGCAGCGCTTCCCGACGATGAAGGTGCCGCTGGGCAACCTGACCATGCTGCTGACGCACGACCAGACCATCACCGCGCGCCATTTCCAGGACGAGCGCGACGGCATACGCGCCAGTGCCGCATCGGTGCGCTTCGCCCATGCATTGACGTCGGCGCAAAAGGAACTGGCGGGCGGCTTGTCTGGCTGGCGCTTCCCCCTGTTTGCCGTGGTGGCGGGCGCCGACAAGCTGGCCGACAGCCGCGCCACGGAAGGCATGCTGCGCAGCGTGCCCGATGGCCTGCTCGACTACCATTTTTACCCGGCCAATTATCACGAGAACTTCAATGAAGTGAACCGCGACGTGATCTTCGCCGCCATTCTGGCGTGGATGGAAAAACTGCTGGCACCCGTAGCGCCGTGAGGCGCCAGTATCGCTATAATCGGATTCACTGAATTGACTGTCGGCGCATGCCGGCCCGGTCCCCGCGGCACAGGGGAATACTCAAGGAACGAACGATGCGCTTGCTGATTGCCCTGATATTTCCGTGGTTGACCTTTTTCACCATCGGCCGCCCCATTGCCGGCATCATTTGCCTGATCCTGCAAATCACCTTGATCGGCTGGCTGCCAGCGACGATCTGGGCCGTGTATGCGCTGAGCCAGTACAAGACGGACCAGAAGATCGCCGAGGCCATGCGCCGGCGCTGACCTAAGACTGGCCTAAGTTGCGCTTCCTATCTTGATTCAACCGACATGAGGAGAGTGAGATGGCATCAAACAGACGCGGTAACCTGGGCCTGGCGGCGGCAATGCTGGCCGCCGGGCTGTTGCTGGGAAGTGCGGTGCAGGCCCAAACCGACAGCGCACTGCCGCCCGTGCAAAAGAGCGGAGCGGTGGAGTACCTGAGCGGCGGCATCGGCCTCGACGAGTCGACGGCCATCAAGAGCGCCAGCCGGCATTGGCCCCTGAGCCTCGTGTTTTCCGTGCAAGCGGCGGGCAAGGCGGAATTTGCTTCCGACGTCAAGCTGGAGATACGCGACGCCAAGGGTGGCGTGGCGCTGGAAACGACGGCCAGCGGACCGTTCCTGCTGGCAAAACTGCCGCCAGGCAGCTACAGCCTGCGCGCCACCCTGGCCGGCAAGACCCTGGAGCGCAAGGTACAGGTCAAGGCGGGATCGTCCGCGCGGGTGGAACTGGTGTGGCCAGCGGGAACGAACCAGGGCCGGTCTTGATGCCGGGCGACGACAAGACGCCTGAACGGGGCTTGTCGGCGCGGGGTTTGTCGGCGCATATCCTGCCCACGTCGGCGACGATGGTCGGCGTGTGCATGACGGTGCTGTCGATCGGGCACCTAGCGCCGCGCGGCGAGGTGCGCGTGGCCATCGACAAGCTGCTGGCCATCGATGCCATCGTCTTTCTCGTCAGCGCCGTGCTCTCGTTCATGTCGCTGCGCCCCAGCCAGTCGCGCTTGCGCTACGAATGGTGGGGCGAACTGCTGTTCCTTTGCGGCCTGGCCCTGCTGGCGCTGGGCGCCGTGGTGCTGGCCTTCGTCATCACCTGACTTCGATTAATTCACCTTGAGCACGCGCCCTTCTGCGGCGCTTTGCAGTGCCAGTTCGATCAGGCGTATCGTCGCTGCCGCATCCTCGGCCGCCACGGGCGCCGCCGTGCCGTGGCGGATGGCGTCGGCCATGCCCTGGTAAAAGTCCTGGTAGCGACCCGGCTGCATCTCGAGGTGTTCGACATGTCCATCCGGCTGCGCGCCCAGATGCAGCTCGCCGCGCACGGGATCCGCGCCCCAGCCGGGCTGTCCTGGCCTGCCGCCCGCTTTCAGGGCGTCTTCCTGCGGGTCGAGGCCAAACTTCACGAAACTTCCTTTGTCGCCATGCACGGCGAAACGCGCCGTCGGCGCCTTCACCAGGCAACCCGCTTGCAACACCACGCGCAGCCGGTCGTAGTACAACACGATGTGCATGTAGTCGATGGCTTGCGCGCCATCGCGCTGCAGGACGATATCGGCATACAGCTTTTCCGGCATGCCGAACAGCTGCATGGCCTGGTCCAGCATGTGCGGGCCCAGGTCGTACAGCAAGCCGCCGCCCGGCGCACCGGACTCGCGCCAGCGCTGGCGGATCTCGGGGCGGAAACGGTCAAAATGCGATTCGACGCTGGCGATACGTCCCAGGGTGCCTTGTGCCAGCAGCGCTTTCAGGGTCAGGAAGTCGCCATCCCAGCGCCGGTTGTGATACACGCTGAGCACCAGCTTGCGCTCTTTGGCCAGTGCGATCAGGGATTGCGCTTCGGCACTGGAAATGGTGAAGGGCTTGTCCACCACCACGTGCTTGCCCGCTTGCAGGGCCGCTTGCGCCAGGCTGAAATGCGCCTCGTTGGGTGCGGCGATGACAACCAGTTCGATGGATGGGTCGGCAAACAGCTGTGCCGCTTCCGCATACACGGTCGCGTGCGGCCAATCCTTGTGTACGAGGTCCGGCTTGCTGGAAGCGACGGCCGTCAGTTCCAGGGCTTCGATGGTGGAGAGCACAGGCGCGTGGAAGGTGGAGCCGGCAAAGCCGTAGCCCACCAGGCCGGTTTTGATCTTGTTCATGGCGTGTTCACAGGTGCGTGGAAGAATCCATGATCATACCCGCAAGCGGGGGGCGGCAGCGCTGCAGCAATGTTGCAACGCCGCCGCCGTTCCTGCTTTAGTTCAGGCTCCAGACGTATTGCACCTTGACGCTGGCGCTGACCGGCTTGCCGCCAGCGAGGGCCGGCTTGAACGTGCACTTGGCGATGCCGCTGCGCGCCGCCTCGTCGAGGGCCGGATGGCCGCTGCTTTTGACCACGCTCGATCCCGTTACCTTGCCGGTGGCATTCACGTCGAAGGACATGTTGACCGTGCCCTCTTCCTTTGCCTGCAGCGATGCGGCTGGCCAGACCGGCTTGCTGCAGACGCTAAAGTCGATGACGGGGCGGCGTTCCAGCACGGGCGCGCTGTCGGCGGCCACGGCCTGGCCGTAGATGCCGAGGCAGGCGCCGGCCAGGGCCAGCAGCGGTATGGCCGCCTTCCAGTTCAGGGTTTGTGGTGCGGGGCGCAGCAGTCGTGTGATACGTGACATAAGATCTCCTCCGTTGGCCGCCTGGGCCAGGTGGTGGGTTGAGAACTGGAGACGCTCCAGTTCCGAGAGTGCAAGAGCCAGACGCCGCGGTTCGCCCAGTTGTCTTGCTGCGAAATCATCTGCAATATGTTCGCGTTCGAGGCGCACGCCGCGTGAAATCCACCAGACGGCCGGGTGGAAGAACAGCAGCGCCTCGATGGCGTTTTGCAGCAGGTTGATCAGATAGTCGTGGCGCCGGATGTGCGCCAGTTCGTGCGCCAGCAGCGCGTCGAGCAGCTGCGGCGGCATGCCGGTGACCAGCGAAGCGGGCACCAGCACCATGGGGCGCCAGATGCCGGCCGCCAGCGGGCTGGCGATGCTGTCGAGCACGCGCAGCCGCACGGGCCGCGTCACGCCGGCATCCTGTGCCATGCGCGACAGCCTTGTCTGCAGTTGTCCATGCGTGGCACTGGTGCTCCTGGCGCTGCGCTCTATCCACAGCATGCCCAGCGCCATGCGCACGGCCAGCACGGCGGCGCACAGGGCCCACACGCCGACGACGGCGCGCAGCAGCAGGTCCAGGTCGGGCAGGCTGTCGGGCGCCAGCAGTGCGGCCGGTAGCAAGGCGCTGGAAAACAGGGCGCCCGTGGCATCGCCGCCGGCCAGGCGCAGATACAAGCCCGCCGCCGGCCATGCCAGGCAGGCCAGCAGGGCGCCGCAGCCGACGGCGTAGCGCGCCTCCGCACGCGCATTGCGCAGGGCCGCCCACGCCAGCGCCGTGGCGCAGCCGATCAACAAGCCTTGCCACAGGAAGTGCAGCAGGGTCCAGCCCAGCGCTGGTATGAAGCCGCTCATGACTGATCGTCCCTGAGCATTTTTTCGATTTCATCGCGTTCGGCGCGCGACACGCCCGTGCGCAGCGCCGCCAGTACCAGCGCCTTGGCCGAACCGGCAAAGGCCTTCTGCATCAATTCCTTGAGCAGGTTCGTCTGCAGGCTGTCCTGTGCCTGGGCCGGCGCATACACGTGCGAACGCTGGCTTGCGTCGCGGATCAGCAAGCCCTTGGTGTGCATGATCTGCATCAGGCGCAGTACGGTGCCATACGTGATGGCCGGCTTGGCCAACGCCATCGCTTCGTGCACCTGCTTGGCCGTGGCGGCGCCCAGCGGCCACAGTGCCTGCAGCAGATCGAGTTCGGCCGCCGTCGGTTTCGGGATGTCGTGCGTCTTGGCCATGCTGTTTCCTCTTGCCTGAAATTCAATAGGGCTAGATTAAACCTTGTAGACAAAAATGTATACTTTAATTTGAAGCGGTCTGAAAATGCCCTTCAGTGCGGAGGAAAAGTCTAGACAAGGCTGTTTATAAATCATGCGTACAGGCGAAAAAAAAGACGCCGCAGCGTCTTTTTTGGGGATGGGGGAGAGTTAGCCCGCCAGCTTGGCCTTCAGCAGTTCCGTCAGCTGCGCCGGGTTGGCCTTGCCCTTGGAGGCTTTCATGGCCTGGCCGATCAGCGCGTTGATGGCCGCTTCCTTGCCGGCGCGGTACTGCTCCACCGACTTGGCGTTTGCCGCCAGCACTTCATCGACGATGGCTTCCAGGGCGCCCGAGTCCGAGATCTGTTTCAGGCCCTTGGCGTCGATGATGGCGTCGACCAGGTGCTCGTCGCTGGACTTGGCTTCCCACATGCCGGCGAAGACTTCCTTTGCCGCCTTGTTCGAGATCGTGCCGTCGGCAATGCGCTTGAGCATGGCTGCCAGCTGCGCGGCGGAGACGGGGGCGTCATCCAGGTCCACGCCTTCGCGGTTCAGGGTCGACGAGACGTCGCCCATCAGCCAGTTGGCGGCGGCCTTGGCGTTTTCCTTGCCGGCCTTGTCGACCACGGCGACGAAATAGGTGGCCATGGCTTTCGATTGCGTCAGCACCAGCGCATCGTAGTCCGGCAGTGCATATTCGCTGATGAAACGCGCGCGCATGGCGGCCGGCAGTTCCGGCATCGATGCCTTGACCGTGTCGATCCACGCTTGCGAGATGACCAGCGGCGGCAAGTCCGGGTCCGGGAAGTAGCGGTAATCCTGGGCGTCTTCCTTGCTGCGCATTTCGCGCGTTTCCTTGCGGTCCGGATCGTACAAACGCGTCGCCTGCACGACCTTGCCGCCTTCTTCGATCAGTTCGATCTGGCGGCGCACTTCCACGTGCACGGCTTCTTCGATGAAGCGGAAGGAGTTCAGGTTCTTGATTTCGCAGCGGGTGCCGAATTCCTTCTGGCCGACGGGGCGCACGGAAACGTTGACGTCGCAGCGGAACGAGCCTTCCTGCATGTTGCCGTCGCAAACGCCCAGCCACATGACCAGCGAGTGCAGGGCCTTGGCATAGGCCACGGCTTCGGCGGCGCTGCGGATTTCCGGCTCCGAGACGATTTCCAGCAGCGGCGTGCCGGCGCGGTTCAAGTCGATGCCGCTCATGCCCGCATAGTCTTCATGCAGGGACTTGCCGGCGTCTTCTTCCAGGTGGGCGCGCGTCAGGTTCACCGTCTTGGTGACGAATTCGCCATCCTTTTCATAGCCGAAGGTCAGGGCGCCGCCGATGACGACGGGGTCTTCGAACTGGCTGATCTGGTAGCCCTTCGGCGAATCCGGATAAAAATAGTTTTTGCGTGCGAAGACCGAGTGCGGCGCCACGGTGGCGCCGACGGCCAGGCCGAAGCGGATCGCGCGGTCGACGGCCTGCTTGTTCATCACCGGCAGCACGCCTGGCAAGGCCAGGTCGACGGGGCTGGCCTGCGTGTTGGCTTCGGCGCCGTACTTGATCGGCGAACCGCTGAAAATTTTGGATTCGGTCGTGAGCTGCACGTGGTTCTCAAGACCGATGACGACTTCCCATTGCATAGTGTTCTCGCTTATTTTTTGTTGGCGCCGCCTGGGCGGCGCGTTTGTTCTTAAAGGCCGGCAGGGCTGCGCGTATGCCAGTCCGTCACTTGCTGGAACTGGTGCGCCACGTTCAGCAGTTTGGCTTCGCCAAAATAATTGCCGATGATTTGCAGGCCGACGGGGCGCTTGCCATTCTTGTCTCCTGCGCCAAAGCCGCACGGAATCGACATGCCTGGCAGGCCGGCCAGGCTGGTCGACAGGGTGTAGATGTCGGCCAGGTAGTTCGCCACCGGGTCATCCGTCTTGTCGCCCAGGTCCCAGGCGACGGTTGGCGCGACGGGGCCCATGATGACGTCGCAGACGGCGTTCGGGCCATTGAGCACGGCGTCGAAATCCTGCGCGATCAGGCGGCGGATCTTTTGCGCCTTCAGGTAGTAGGCGTCGTAGTAGCCGTGGCACAGCACATAGGTGCCGACCATGATGCGGCGCTGCACTTCCGGGCCGAAGCCCTGGGCGCGCGACTTCTTGTACATGTCCTGCAAGTCCTTGTACTCGGTGGCGCGGTGGCCATAGCGCACGCCGTCGTAGCGCGACAGGTTCGACGACGCTTCGGCCGGGGCGATCATGTAGTAGGCAGGAATCGACAGGGCCGTGTTCGGCAACGAGATGTCGACCAGGGTGGCGCCCAGCTTTTCATACTGCGCCAGCGCGCCGCGCACGGCCGCTTCCACGTCCTTGGCCAGGCCCTCGCCAAAATACTCGCGCGGCACGCCGATGCGCAAGCCGGTGAGCGGCTCATCAAGGCTGCGCGAAAAATCTTCCGCCACGCCGCCCTGTTCCGGCGACAGGCTGGTCGAGTCGCGCTCGTCGAAGCCGGCCATGGCGCTCAAGAGCAGGGCGCAGTCTTCGGCCGAGCGGGCCATCGGCCCGCCCTGGTCCAGCGACGAGGCAAAGGCGATCATGCCGAAGCGCGAGACGCGGCCATACGTCGGCTTGATGCCGGTGATGCCGCAAAAGGCGGCCGGCTGGCGGATCGAGCCGCCCGTGTCGGTGCCAGTGGCCGCCGGCGTCAGGCCCGCCGCGACGGCGGCGGCCGAGCCGCCGGACGAGCCGCCTGGCACGGCGTGCTTGTCCCACGGATTCTGCACGGCGCCGAAGGCCGAGTTCTCGTTGCCGGAACCCATGGCGAACTCATCGCAGTTCACTTTACCCAGGGTCACCATGCCGGCCGCCTGGAATTTTTCCACCACGGTGGCGTCAAACGGGCTGGCGTAGTCGGCCAGCATTTTCGAGCCGGCCGTCGTGCGCCAGCCTTTCGTAACGAACAGGTCCTTGTGCGCGATCGGCACGCCCGTCAATGGCGTGGCCGTGCCGGCGGTGATGCGTGCGTCCGCTTCGGCAGCCTGCGCCAGGGTCAGGGCACGGTCGACGTGCAAGAAGGCGTTCGAGTTGTCCGCTTCGATGCGGTCGAGGAAATGCGTCGCCAGTGCAACGGCGGAAATTTCCTTGTTCTGCAAAAGCGTGGACAGCTGTTTGATGGATTTTGTATGCATGGCGTTTCTATTTTTATCTATTCGGCAAGGTTGGGATTCGTGCACTGCGCCGTTCTAGCGCCTGACAGAAGCGTAGCGAGCGGAAGTGAGTTGTGGCCGAGAAGCGGAGCTGTGCTTTAGCACAGTGAGCATCGCAGGCCGCAAATCGCGACGCGCAGTAGCTTATGTCAGGTGCCAGTTACTCGATGACCTTGGGCACGAGATACAGGCCATCCTGTACCTTCGGCGCCACGGCCTGGTAAGCGTCGCGGCGGTTTTGTTCCGTGGCGATATCCTCGCGCAGGCGCAGGGCGATATTGTCCATGTGGGCCGCCAGCGGGTGGCTCAGGGGTGCCACGCCATCGGTATTGACGGCTTGCATTTGTTCCGCGAGTGCAAAAATCTTGTTCAATTGGGCCAAAGACGTGACGGCCTGATCGTCGGCCATCTCAAGTTGTGCCAGGTGGGCGATGCGTTTTACGTCGGAGAGTGTCAGGGACATGGCGAATGGCGCGGAGTGCCGCGCATTAGTATTAAGTTGGCGTTTTGATAAAACGCGGGTATTTACTGCTATTTTGCTCACAAAAATCGAGGAATGCCGCGTAACTCGCGGCTGCAAGAGTCGCACTTTTCCATGGTTTTTGAGCAAATCGCATTCAAATTATAAGGTAGAATGGCGGGTTAATGCGTTGCCGGCGCTGATGGACTGCTGCCGCAGCATAGAAAAGATTGCGCAAGCGCCAAGCGAAACCCGGAAAAATCGTCTTTTGGATTTTCAGGGTGCCTGAAAGCGCCCGCTTTGAAACTCCCCATAAACAGCTTTTGCGCAGCTCGATGCGCTACAGGACACTCATGTTTGGTTTTTTACGCAGGTATATCTCCACCGATCTGGCCATTGACTTGGGCACGGCCAACACCCTTATTTATGTACGCGGCCTCGGTATCGTCCTGGACGAGCCGTCCGTCGTCGCCATCCGCCAGGAAGGTGGTCCGAATGGCAAGAAGACCATTCAGGCAGTCGGCAAGGAAGCCAAGCAGATGCTGGGCAAGGTGCCGGGCAATATCGAAGCGATCCGTCCGATGAAAGATGGCGTGATCGCCGACTTTACCGTGACCGAGCAGATGCTCAAGCAATTCATCCGCATGGTGCACGATTCGAAATTCTTCCGTCCATCGCCGCGCATCATCATTTGCGTGCCGTGCGGTTCGACCCAGGTCGAGCGCCGCGCGATCCGCGAATCGGCCCTGGGCGCCGGCGCCTCGCAGGTGTACCTGATCGAAGAACCGATGGCTGCGGCCATCGGCGCGGGCTTGCCCGTGTCGGAAGCGACCGGCTCGATGGTGGTCGACATCGGCGGCGGCACGACGGAAGTGGGCATCATTTCGCTGGGCGGCATGGTCTACAAGGGTTCCGTGCGCGTCGGCGGCGACAAATTCGATGAAGCCATCGTCAACTACATCCGCCGCAACTACGGCATGCTGATCGGCGAACAGACGGCTGAAGCCATCAAGAAGGCCATCGGTTCGGCCTTCCCTGGTTCGGAAGTGAAGGAAATGGAAGTCAAGGGCCGCAACCTGTCCGAAGGCATCCCGCGTTCGTTCACCATTTCCAGCAACGAGATCCTCGAAGCGCTGACCGACCCGCTGAACAACATCGTCTCGGCCGTGAAAAACGCGCTGGAACAGACGCCGCCGGAACTGGGCGCCGACATCGCCGAAAAAGGCATGATGCTGACGGGCGGCGGCGCACTGCTGCGCGACCTGGACCGCCTGCTGATGGAGGAGACCGGCCTGCCGGTGCTGGTGGCCGAGGACCCGCTCACCTGCGTGGTGCGCGGTTCCGGGATGGCCCTGGAACGTATGGACAAGCTCGGCTCGATCTTCTCCTACGAATAATCTGACAGAAGGGCCGGAAACCATTCCGGCCTTTTTTTGGTTTTGGCGCCGGCGTTTGACCGGGGCCTGCACGTTGGCGCACTGCGCCTGGCCTGATTATTGGAAGTCATGGAATACAGTCCTCCGCCACTTTTCAAACAAGGCGCCTCCGCCCGCGTCAAGATGATGGTGTTCGCCGGCATTTCTATCGCCCTGCTGCTGGTCGATTCGCGCATGCACGCGCTGACGGCCGTGCGTCAGGCAGTCGGCACCGTGCTGTATCCGGTGCAGATGGCGGCCCTGGTGCCGCGCGACGTGGCGCTCGGCGTCGGCAATTACTTTTCTTCGCTGTCCGCCCTGGAAAAACAGGTGCGCGACCTGAAACACGAACAGATCGCCTCGGCGCAGATCCTGCAGCAGGCGCAGCTCAACATCGTTGAAAACAACCACCTGCGCAAGCTGATGGAAGCGCGCGAGCGCGTGCCCGTCAAGACCATGATGGCTGAAGTCCTGTACGACACGCGCGATTCGGCCACGCGCAAGATCGTGCTCGATCGCGGCATCCAGCATGGCGTGGAACTGGGCCGCCCCGTGATCGACAACCTCGGTGTGGTGGGACAAGTCACGCGCGTATTCCCGTTCACCTCCGAAGTGACCTTGCTGACGGATGAAGAGCAGGCCATTCCCGTGCAGCTGCTGCGCAACGGCGTGCGCAGCGTGGCCATCGGCCGCGGCAAGTCCGGCACCATGGAACTGCGCTTCACGGCCCCCAGCGCCGACATCCAGATCGGCGACATCGTCATTACCTCGGGTCTCGACGGCCTGTACCCGGCCGGCCTGGCCGTGGCGCGCGTGACCCTGGTAGAGCGCAACGCGCATGGCCCGTTCGGCCGCGTCGTGTGCCAGCCGCTGGCCGGCATCGAACGCAACACCCAGCTGCTCATCCTGATGACGTCGCCGGAAATCCCGCCACGGCCACCGGCCGAAGACATCAAGACGGGCCGCAAGATCGCCGGCAAGATGGCGCCGATCAAGGACCCGGCCAAGGAGCCTGCCGCCGCCGCGACGCCAGCGGCCGCCAATACGGCCACCGCACCAGCGGCGAAACCGCCTGCCGGCCCGGCGCCGAAACCGGCGACGCCGGCAGCAACGCCAGTACCCGCACCTGCCGCCGTGCCACCGAAGGAAGCGACACGATGAACCGCCCGCATTACATCCTGCTGCCGGTCAGCCCCCTGTTCATCGGTTTTTCCCTGCTGTGCGCTTTTCTGCTGAACCTGCTGCCGTGGGGGCAGTTCGTCGGCGTGCCCGATTTCGTCGCCCTGGTGTTGGTCTTCTGGGGCATCCACCAGCCGCGCAAGGTCGGCATCGGCGTGGCGTTCTTCATGGGCCTGATGATGGACGTGCACGATTCGACCCTGCTGGGCGAGAATGCGCTGGCCTACACCTTGCTGTCGTATTTCGCCATCATGATGCACCGTCGCGTGCTGTGGTTCCCCATCCTGACGCAGGCGCTGCACGTGCTGCCGCTGCTGCTGCTGACGCAGGCACTGCAGTTGCTGACGCGGCTGATCGTCTCGGGCCGTTTCCCCGGTTGGCTCAATTTCATCGAGAGCTTCGTCGCCGTCGCCCTGTGGCCCATCGTCACCTGGATCCTGCTGGCGCCACAGCGCCGCGCCGTGGACCGCGACCATAACCGGCCGATTTGACGGGCGCCTGCCATGACTGAACTTAAGAATACCGAGCGCGAACTGCATTTTTTCCGCATGCGCCTGACCATCCTGGGCGCGCTCGTCTTCGTCTGCTTTTCGCTGCTGCTGGCGCGCTTCATCTGGCTGCAGGTGATCAAGCACGAGGACTATGCGACCAAGGCCGAAGACAACCGCATCGCCGTGGTGCCCATCGTACCCACGCGCGGCCTGATCCTCGACCGCAACGGCGTGGTCCTGGCGCGCAATTACTCGGCCTATACGCTGGAAATCACGCCATCGAAACTGAGCGCCAGCCTCGATTCGGTGATCGACGAGCTGTCGACCCTGGTGCAGATCGACATCAAGGACCGCCGCCGCTTCAAGAAGCTGCTGGAAGAATCGAAGAATTTCGTCAGCGTGCCCCTGCGCACGCGCTTGACGGACGAGGAAGTGGCGCGCTTCACGGCGCAGCGTTTCCGTTTCCCCGGCGTCGAGGTGCAGGCGCGCCTGTTCCGCCAGTATCCGATGGGCGAAATCGCCTCGCACGTGGTGGGCTTCATCGGCCGCATCAACCGCAATGAAGCCAAGGCGCTGGAAGAGGGCGAGGACGCGGCCAACTACAACGGCACCGACCATATCGGCAAGGAAGGCCTGGAAAAAAGCTACGAAAAGCAGCTGCATGGCACCACCGGCTACGAAGAGGTGGAAGTGTCGGCCGGCGGGCGCGCCATGCGCACCCTGTCGCGCACGGCGGCCACCCCCGGCAATAACCTGATCCTGTCGATCGACATCGAACTGCAGAAAGTGGTCGAGGAAGCGTTCGGCGAATGGCGCGGCGCGGCCGTGGCCATCGACCCGGCCACGGGCGACATCCTGGCGTATGTCTCGAAGCCTGGCTACGACCCGAACCTGTTCGTCGACGGCATCGACCAGCAAAGCTGGAACGAACTCAATACCTCGCTGGACCGGCCGATGGTCAACCGCCCTCTGTCCGGCACCTATGCGCCCGGCTCGACCTTCAAGCCCTTCATGGCGCTGGCCGCGCTGGAACTGGGCAAGCGCACGCCGAGCCAGTCGATTTCCGATCCCGGTTTCTTCATCCTCGGCGGCCATACCTTCCGCGACGACAAGGTGGGCGGCCATGGCACGGTGGACATGCACAAGTCCATCGTCGTCTCGTGCAACACCTATTACTATCAGCTGGGCCGCGACATGGGCATCGACGCCATCCACGACTTCATGAAGCCGTTCGGTTTCGGCCAGCTGACGGGCATCGACCTGAATAACGAAAAGACGGGCGTGCTGCCGTCGACGGAATGGAAGCGCAACCGCTTCAAGACGCCGCAGCAGAAAAAATGGGTGGGCGGCGACACGATTTCGGTGAGTAACGGCTCCGGCTACAACTCGTATACGCCGCTGCAGATCGCCCACGCGACGGCCAACCTGGCCAATAACGGCGTGGTGATGAAACCGCATCTGGTGAAGATCATCGAGGACGCGGCCACGCGCGCGCGCACCCTGACGGTGCCCAAGGAAAGCTACCGCATCGCCCTCAAGCAGGAAAACATCGACGTCATCAAGCGCGCCATGGTGGGCGTGACCAGCGAGCAGGGTGGCACGGCCGCGCGCATCTTCACCGGCGTGCAGTACACGGTGGGCGGCAAGACGGGTACGGCACAGGTGGTGGGCATCAAGAAAAACGAGAAGTACAATGCCAAGCTGCTGGCCGAACGGCTGCGCGACAACGCCCTGTTTACGGCCTTCGCGCCGGCCGACAAGCCGCGCATCGCCATCGCCATCGTGGTGGAAAACGCGGGCTTTGGCGCCGGCGTGGCCGCGCCGATCGCGCGCAAGGCGCTCGACTACTACCTGCTGGGCAAGCGCCCGAGCGACAAGGAAAAGGACACCACCAAGGTGCCCAAGGAAGATGTCGACGAAGTGCGCACCCTGGAAGAAATCACTGACGAGCAGGCCGCCCCGGCGACGCCTGCCAGGCAACAATGACACGTTTCTCATTACGAGAGGCGCTCGCCATGGCGGCGCGCCAGACCCAAGGCAATAAGGAAGCACATGCCCATTAACGAGAGGCGCTCGCTGTGGCGGCGCGCCAAGCCCTATCTGGCGGTGTTCGATCCGCCGCTGATGATCATCATCCTGATGCTGCTCAGCACCAGTTTGCTGACCCTGTATTCGGCCAGTATCGGCATCCCCGGCAAGATCGAAGACCATTTGCGCAATATCCTGCTGTGCTTTTTCGTCATGTGGGTGGCGGCCAACGTCACACCGCAGATGATGATGCGCATCGCCGTGCCCGCATATACGGTATCGGTGATCCTGCTGGTGGCCGTGGCGCTGTTCGGCACCATCAAGCTCGGTGCGCGGCGCTGGCTGCACATCGGCGTGATCGACATCCAGCCGTCCGAATTCCTGAAGATCGCCACGCCGCTGATGCTGGCCTGGTTCTTCCAGCACAATGCGGGCGCCCTGCGCTGGAAATCGTTCCTGATGGCGGCCGTGCTGCTGCTGGCTCCCGTCTATCTGATTGCGCGCCAGCCCGACCTGGGCACGGCGCTGCTGGTGGTGGCTGCCGGCTTTACCGTCATCTTCCTGGCAGGCCTGTCGTGGAAGGTGCTGGCCGGCTTGCTGATCACCTTTGTTTCCTGCTTGCCCATCGCCTGGTCGCACCTGCATGACTACCAGCGCGACCGCGTGATGATGCTGATCGACCCGACCAAGGATCCGCTGGGCAAGGGCTTCCATATCATCCAGTCCATCATCGCCATCGGTTCCGGCGGCATGACGGGCAAGGGCTGGACGCACGGCACGCAAGCCCACCTGGAATTCGTTCCCGAGCGTACGACCGATTTTATTTTTGCCGTATATTCCGAGGAATTCGGCCTGGTCGGCAACTTGATCCTGATGCTGATGTATTTGCTGCTGGTGGGACGGGGGCTGATGATCGCCGCCAACGCCCCCAGTTTTTTCACTCGCCTGCTGGCAGGAGCGATCACTATGATTTTCTTTACTTACGCCTTCGTCAACATGGGCATGGTCAGCGGCATCGTGCCGGTGGTCGGCGTTCCCCTTCCATTCCTCAGCTATGGCGGCACCGCGCTGCTGACCCTGGGCGTGGCCACCGGTATCCTGATGAGCATTCAGCGCCACCGCAAGCTGGTGCAGACCTGATGCGCGCGCCTTTCGATACCTTCGCCATGCGTGGACTGAGCCTGGCCGCCTTGCTGACACTGGCCGCTTGCGGCACGGCGCCGCAAAAGCCCGCATCGAATAATGTGCCGCTGCCGTCCGGCGGCAAGGTCAAGGTGCCAGTGCGCCAGGATCCCACCTTGCCGGCGCTGCCGGCGGCCGGCTCCGGGCGCGGCGGCTATTACAAGGATGACGGCCCGGGCGACAATCCGCCGGCCAACCTGCGCGACGTGCCCGACGCGGAAGTGCGCAACGAGCCGTATTCGACGCGCTCGAACCGCCCGTATGTCGTCTTCGGCAAGACGTACACGCCGATCACCGACAACGAGCCCTTCAAGCAGAAGGGCACGGGCACCTGGTATGGCAAGAAATTCCATGGCCAGCGCACCTCGTCCGGCGAAATCTACGATATGTACAAGATGACGGCGGCCCATCCGACCTTGCCGATTCCATCGTATGCGCGCGTGACGAGCATCGACAGCGGCGAGCAGGTGATCGTGCGCATCAACGACCGCGGTCCTTTCCATGCCACGCGCGTCATCGACGTGTCCTACACGGCGGCGCTGAAGCTGGGATTCCTCGGCAAGGGCAGCCACCAGGTGGTGGTCGAACGGCTGCTGCCGGCCGATATCGACGCCATCCTGGCCGCCCGCGCGGCACCGAAGCCGGTGCCTTCCGTGGTCGCCATCTCCATCGATACGCCGGTGGAAACGGGCACCGTGGTGCAGCCGGAAGTGTCGTCGCAGATGCTGCCCATCGACGCGACGGTCGCCATGCCGGCACCGGCGGCGCTGGCCAGCGGTTTCTATCTGCAGCTGGGTGCGTATTCGCGCGCCGACAATGCGGAAACGGGACGTTCGCGCCTGGAACCCTACGCGTCAGCCCTCGGTACCCTGGGTGTGGTGCAGGCCGGCAACCTGTTCCGCCTGTACGGCGGCCCATTCTCGAGTCGCGCCGATGCGGCGCGGGCGGCGGCCAGCCTGCCTGAATCGACAGGCATCAAGCCTATCGTCATCCAACGATAGGCGCGCGCCTGGGGTTTATTTGCAGCTGCGCAGTTCCTGCTCCGGGAATTGCGTTTTAATTTTCTCCAGACGCGCGCGCGTGGCGGCGTCGAGGTCGCGGAACTGGTAGGCCAGCTGCTTGCTGGCGCTGTAGCGCGGCGCCACGCGGGCGCTGTGCACGCCCTGTTTGTTGAGCGATGCCAGCTGGCTTTGCGCGCTGGTTTCCGACTTGAACACGCCCAGTGAAATGCCCCAGCGCAGCGGGCTGCTTTCATTCATGATGAAGTAATTCGTCACGCCCAGCTGCTTCAATTCGCCGGCCTTGCGGTCGGCGCCTTCCTTGCTGCCCTGCGGCGGGATGTACACCATATAGCTGGAAATGTCCTGGCCGGCCACGTTGCGGCGCGACTGGCGGTCGCCCAGGTCCAGCGACGCCACTTGCGCTTCGAAGCGGCGCCCGTCAGCCAGCAGGAAATTGCCCACTTCCGTGCAGGCATACGATGTCGGCGCTGCCGCTGCCGCTGCCGCTGGCGCCGGCGTCGCTGTCTCGTCGACGGCTGGCGGCGCGGCAGGCGCCATGGCCTGCTCCTGCGTCAGCAAGGTGAGCCTGGTTGCCTGCAGCTGGTTTTTCAGGCGCGCCGGTTCGCGCGTCTCCGTGCGAAAACTGCCCAGATAACCCTGGCCGATGGCCAGCACCAGCAGGTTGACGGCGGCCAGCAGCCAGAAGACGAATTTCAGCATGGGTGGTTTCCTTGTGTTCCTGCTGCCTCGGCGCGCGCGGCCGCCTGCAGGCCGAGCATGACGATATTGTCGACCAGGTGCAGCGGCACCGCCAGCGCCAGGACCGGCGCGATGCGTGCTGCGGCGCCGCCCGACAGCAGGCAGGCGCTGGCGCCATGCATGCGCACGGCCCGTTCGATGGCGCCCGCCTGGGCCGCCAGGCAGCCCGAGAGGATGGCGTCGTCCGTGTTGTCGGCGAAGCCGGCCGGCAGTGCGGCGTCGCCGGCGATTTGCGGCAGCTGCGCCGTGTTGCGCGCCAGCGAGCTGGCCATCAATCCCAGTCCCGGCAAGATCATCCCGCCGAGGAAAACGCCATCGGCCGTGATGGCGTCGATGGTGGTGGCGGTACCGCAATTGGCGACGATGACGGGCAGGCCTGGCGCCAGCGCGTGCGCGCCGATGGCGGCGGCAAAGCGGTCGCAGCCCAGCTGCGAGGGGGCGCGGTAGCCGTTCGTCAGTCCGGCCAGCTGCGGCAGCGAGGCGAAGTCGCGCGCGGCGACCGGCAGCATGGCGCGCAGGCGCGTGCCGATGACGGCGCCGGCCACGTTCGACAGCAGCACTTCGCTGATGGCGAGTGCGGCCCACTGCGCGGCCAGCGTGTCGAGCTGCGCATGCGTGACGGCACCGCTGGCCAGCCAGCCGCCGGCGCTGCTGTCGGCGGCCACGAGTGCCCATTTGATGCGCGTGTTGCCGGCGTCAATCAGCAGTAGCATGCGCTCACTCCCCGCTCAGGCGCAGCGAAACGTCGCCGGACATGATTTCCTGCAGGCCGCCATCGGTGCGCAGCAGCAGGCGGCCCAGGTGATCCACGCCGGCCGCCACGCCTTGCTGCAGCAACTGGCCATTGTCGAGAATTTTCACATGCTGGCCTTGCCACGCATGGAGCAGGTTCCAGCGTTCGACAAAGGGCGTAAAACCCGTATCGTCGAATTCGGCCAGCACGCCGGCCAGGCGGCTCAGGAGCGCCGCCACCAGGGTATTGCGTTCCATCTGCGCCAGCCATGGCACGGCCGAGACGCTGCGTCCGATCTGCCGTTCCAGCGCATCGGGCATCAGCAGATTGATGCCGCAGCCGATCACGGCCCACACGCCGCCATCGTCGCCTTGCACCTGCTGCGTCTCGACGAGGATGCCGGCCAGCTTGTGGCCATCCTTGAGCATATCGTTCGGCCATTTCAGCTGCACCTGCACGCCCAGCGCCGTCATGCTTTCGGCCAGCGCCACGCCGACGGCCAGCGGCAATCCCACCAGCCGATGCAGCGGGCCCTTGAAGCGCCAGGCCAGCGAAAACATCAGGCTGGCGTCCGGCTGCGACACCCACGGCCGCCCGGCACGCCCCCGTCCGGCCGTCTGCTGGCCGGCGATGCGCAAGGTGGGGCCAGCCAGGGTGGCGCAGCGCGCCAGCAGGTCGGCGTTGGTCGATCCCGTTTCGTCGACCACTTCGATGGCCACGTGGGAGGCGCCCGTGGCGCAATGGGCGGCGATGGCCGCGCTGTTCAGGTCTGAGTGCTTCGTCATGGGGAGAGGTTGGTTTTACTGGCTGCCGCCGGATGGCTTGCTGCGCGCCTTGTGCGGCGCGTTGGCGAAGGCCATGTCGTAGACGGCATTGGGCAGCGCGCGCAGCAGTTTGGCGACGACGCCCATCTGCCACGGGATCACGCGGTAGCTGTCACCATCGGCGATGGCGCGCGCGGCGCGCACGGCGAATTTTTCTGCAGGCATCAAAAAGGGCATGCGGTAGGCATTGTGGCGCGTCATCGGCGTGTCGATGTAGCCGGGCGTGATGGTGACGACCTTGACGCCCGCAGGTTTCAATTCCAGGCGCAGCGATTCGCAGTAGCTGATGACGGCCGCCTTCGAGGCGCTGTAGGCTTCGGCGCCGGGCAGGCCGCGGATGCCGGCCACGCTGCCGATGCCCACCAGGCGTCCGCTGCCCTGGCTTCTCATGGCGGCGATGAAGGGCGCGAAGGTGGCGACGGTAGCGGTGACGTTGATGGCGATCAGGCGCGCGAAGGCGTCGAGGTCTTCCGCGTGTTCGCTCAGGGTACCGTAGGACACGCCGGCGCTGGCGATGACGACGTCGATGCGGCCGGCATGGGCAATGAAGTCATCGGCCGCGCGTTTCAGGGCGGCGTGGTCGCACACATCGACGGCGTAGGCGCGGTGGCGTTCCGGGTGGGGCAGGGAGGCGATCAGTTGCTGCAGGGTGTCGCCGCGGCGGGCCAGCAGGCCCAGATGGGCGCCCTGGCGCGCGTACTGCAGCGCCAGGGCGGCGCCCAGGCCGCTCGACGCGCCCGTGATGAAAACGCTGTGCATCAGGCGATGCCCGGGCGCGCCAGGGAAGTGGCCATGCTTATTTCTTTTCCGCTTTGGCTTTCGCGACCAGCACGTCCATCACGCTGAGCGCTTGGGCGTTCAGCTGCTCTTCGTTCCTGGCCGACTTGCTGCCCTGATCGGCCTGCGAAGGCGAGGTGATGTAGCGGCCATCGATGGCGATCATGGGCCAGAACGTCACGTTATAGCCCTGCATCATGGCGTCAGCGCGGCGCACGCGGGCCGAGACACCCATCGAACGGTAGGTGTCGATGAATTTCTGGCGGTCCACGCCCTGCTTGGCGACATAGTCGAAGACGGCGTCGTCGGTGTTGAGGCGGTTGCGTTCCACGTGCATGGCGTGGAAGACGCCGGTGTGCAGCTTGTCGACCAGTCCCATGGCTTGCAGGGTGAAGAACAATCGCTGCTGCGGCGCCACGCTGTCATCGCGCGACACGTGGACGCGCTTGAAGACGATGTTGTCGCCCTGTTTCTTGACCCAGGCAGCCAGTTGCGGCTCGAGCACGTTGCAATGCGGGCAGTAATACGCGAAGAATTCCGTCACTTCGATTTTCTTGCCCGATTCCGTCGCCTGCGGCGTGGGCAGGGTTTCGTATTCGACGCCGTTTTTCGGCTCGGCCGGGGAGGCCGATGCACCCATGGCGGCGGTGCACAGTGCTGCGGCAAACAGGATTTTCTTCAGAAAGCGCATGCTGGTTCCTTATTTTTGGTTGCGGACGACGGCGACATCGATGCCGTTTTCAGACAGTTTGGTGCGCGCGCGGTTCATCGCTTCGAGCTGGTTGAACGGTCCGATGCGCACGCGGTGCAGCACGCCGGCGTCGGTGCTGCGGTCGCTGATGGCCGCTTCGAAACCGAGCAGCGCCAGTTTGCCGCGCGTGCTTTCGGCGTCCGACATGTCATGGAAGGCGCCGGCCTGCAGATAATAAATCCATTTGTCGCTGGCTGCATCGGTCTTGGCTTCAGCTTTCACGTCGGCCTTGGCTTGCGGTGCTGGCGCTGCCGCCGCTGGCGTTTTCGGCGCCGGCTTGTCCTTCAATGTACCGATCAATTCCTGCAGCGCGTCCGGCGGCGGTGCCTTCGGCTGCTGCGCGGGAGCGGGTGCCGGTGCGGCAGGCTGCGTCGGCGTGACGATCTCGCGCGGCTCCTTGGAGAAGTCGCGCGCCGCTTCCTTGGCCGCTTCCTTGTTGCCGTACATCGGCTTGTTCGGGTCGGCGATCTGGCCGGCCGTCGGTTCGGTCGATTTGCCGGCCTTGCCCGACTTGTCGGTGAAAGGCGAGGCGCCCTTGGTGATCACCAGGGCGACCACCACGGCGATGCCCAGGCCGATGACCAGGCCGATGATGATGCCGACCAGGGTATTGCCCTGCTGGCGCCGGGTCGAAGAGAAGCGGGAAGCGTGATTCATTTTGACAGTTAGACCTTCGCGATTACATTTTGTTTGGCGCGGACACGCCGATCAGTGCCAGGCCGTTGCGCAGTACCTGGCGCGCGGCGATGACGAGGGCCAGGCGGGCCATCTTGACGGCTTCGGCCTCGACCAGCACTTTTTCGGCGAAGTAGAAGCTGTGCAGGTTGGCGGCCAGGTCGCGCAGGTAGAAGGCGACCTGGTGCGGTCCCAGTTCCGCTTGCGCGCGCGCCAGCATTTCCGGATAGGCGGCCAGGGTCGCCAGCAGGGTCGCTTCGGTCGGCGCCGTCAGGGGAGACAAGTCGACGCCGGCGACCGTGCTGGCATCGCCGCCCCAGTTTTCCAGGATGCGGCAGATGCGCGCATGCGCGTACTGCACGTAATAGACCGGGTTTTCATCGGTGGTTTTCAGCGCCACGTCGACGTCGAAGACGAATTCCGTGTCGGCCTTGCGCGAGATCAGGAAGAAGCGCACGGCGTCGCGGCCCTTGGCGATGTCGCCGCCGCCCGACCATTCGATCAGGTCGCGCACGGTCACGTAGGAGCCGGCACGCTTTGAAATCTTGACTTCTGCGCCGTCCTTCATGACGGTGACCATCTTGTGCAGCACGTAGTCGGGGTAGCCTTGCGGGATGCCCATGTCGACCGCCTGCAGGCCGGCGCGCACGCGCGCGATGGTGCCGTGGTGGTCGCTGCCCTGGATATTGATGGCCTGCACGAAGCCGCGCTGCCATTTCACCAGGTGATACGCCACGTCCGGCACGAAATACGTATAGGTGCCGTCCGTCTTGCGCATGACGCGGTCCTTGTCGTCGCCGAAGTCGGTGGTGCGCAGCCACAGCGCGCCATCCTGTTCATACGTGTGGCCCGCCTTGATCAAGGTGTCGACCGCGCTATTGACCTTGCCGTCCGCGTACAGCGACGATTCCAGATAGTAATTGTCGAACTTCACGCCAAACGCTTGCAAGTCGATGTCCTGCTCGTTGCGCAGGTAGGTGACGGCGAACGGGCGGATCGAATCGATGTCTTCCACGTTGCCATTCGCCGACGCCGGCTGGCCATCGCTGGCCGAGACCGTTTTACCGGCCTTGAAGTCGTTGGCGATGTCGGCGATGTAGTCGCCGTTGTAGGCGGACTCGGGCCATTCGGCGTCGCCCGGCTTGAAGCCGCGCGCGCGCGCCTGCACGGAATTGGCCAGGGTCTGGATCTGCACGCCCGCATCGTTATAGTAGAACTCGCGCGTCACCTGGTAGCCTTGCGCGTCGAACAGCGAGGACAGGGCGTCGCCCAGGGCGGCCTGGCGGCCGTGGCCCACGTGCAGCGGGCCGGTCGGGTTGGCCGAGACGAATTCCAGGATGACTTGCTTGCCGGCGCCTGCCGTGCTGCGGCCATAGCTGTCGGCCTCGCTCAAGATGGTGTTGACCACGGCTTGTTTGGCGGCGGCGGAGACGCGCACGTTGATGAAGCCGGGACCGGCGATTTCCACGGCCTCGACCAGGCCATGGCCGGCCGGATTGGCCAGCACGGCCGCAACGATGGTTTGCGCCAGCTCGCGCGGATTCTGTTTCAGCTGCTTGGCCAGTTGCATGGCGATATTGCAGGCGACGTCGCCATGCGATGCATCGCGTGGTCGCTCGAGCACCATGCTAGGCGCAAGCGAAGTGCCGGCCAGGACGGGAGCGAGGGCGGCCTGGAACAGGGCGATGATTTCTTGTTTCTGTTGGGCGAGCATGAGCAGGATGGCGGTGGAACCGCGTTAAGAATGAATAGAATGAATCAAAAAGCAAAACGGACGGCAAGTATCCAAGCCGCCCAGACTGCGTTAATTATACTGGTTTGCTGCCGGGAACAATACGCTAGCCGGCAGTGTCCCCGTGCCGGCGCATTTCACGATATTATCAGGACAACATGCTCATGTTGGTGCACGAAAACATCAGCATGATGCATTCTGCTTGTATATATGCAGTTTTTTGCCGCAATTTACATGTATCGCTGCAATCGCTTGGGCCAGAGCGCGCCACAAACGCTACAATCGACCCTTTATTGATGACGCGCGGCCGCGACTTTGCCACCATGCAGCCCGCCGCGCGCAGCCACACCGGATAACTATGAACAAGCGCCCCACGCTGAAATTGAAAACCAAGCCGGCGCCAGGCCAGGCTCCTGCCGCACCGAAATTGCGCCCCAGCTACCATCCCGACCTGAAACCGGTCTTGCAGCCAGGCTTCCAACCCGATTTGCGTGCCGACTCGCTGGCGTTCTGCCTGCTGGGCGCGGCCAATGCCGTGGCGCAAGTGCGCACGGGTACGGCCCTGCCGCAGGCGCTGGCCAAGGTGTTTGCGCAATCACACGCCAGCCCGCAGGCGCGCGGCGCCATCCAGGACATTTCCTACCGCACCATGCGCCAGCTGGGCCGCAGCGAAACCCTGGTCGGCCTGATGACGTCGAAGGCGCCCGAGCCGCCGATGCTCGCTGCCCTGCTGTGCTGCGCCCTGTCGCTGATGTCGGCCGAACCGGGCGAACAGCCGTATGAAGAGTTCACGGTGGTCGACCAGGCCGTCACGGTGGCTACCTCGCACCCTGACCTGGCGCATGCCAAGGGCATGGTGAATGCCGTCTTGCGCCGTTTCTTGCGCGAGCGCAAGTCCTTGCTGGAAGCGGCCCTGCAGCAACCGTTGGCGCAGTGGAATTATCCGCAGTGGTGGATCGACTCGCTGCGCCTGGCCTATCCGCGCGACTGGCAAGCCATTCTGACGGCCGGCAATGCCGTGCCGCCATTGACCTTGCGCGTGAATCGCCGCAAGAGCACGGTCGTAGCGTATCTGGCCGTGCTGGCCGAGGCGGGCATTGCCGCGCGCCAGGTGGGGCCGTTCGCCGTGCGCCTGGACAAGCCGATCGGCGTGGCGCTGATCCCCGGCTTCGAGCAGGGCGTCGTCTCCGTGCAAGATGCTGGCGCGCAATTGGCCGCGCCGCTGCTGGACTTGCAAGATGGCATGCGCGTGCTGGACGCCTGCGCGGCGCCGGGCGGCAAGACGTGCCACATCCTGGAACTGGCCGACGTGCAAGTGACCGCCATCGATGCGGACGCCAAGCGCCTGCCGCGCATCGCGGAAAACCTCGAGCGCCTGGGCCTGGACGCCACCTTGAAGGCGCAGGATGCGCAATCGGACGCGTGGTGGGACGGCCAGCAGTACGACCGCATCCTGGCCGACGTGCCGTGCACGGCCTCGGGCATCGTGCGCCGCCATCCCGATATCCGCTGGTTGCGCCGCAAGGGCGATGCGTTCCAACTTGCAACACTTTCATCCAAAATTCTGGACAACCTGTGGCAGATGCTGCGCCCCGATGGTAAATTGCTGTTCGTGACATGCTCATTGTGGCCGCAGGAGTCCGAGGCACAGGCGGCGGCATTTGCGGTACGCAATAATGCGACCCGCTTGACAGCGCCTGGCCAGCTGTTGCCGACTGGCAGCGCGGAGCAGGACCACGACGGTTTGTTCTATGCGCTATTCCAAAAAAATGCGGCTTGAGCGATACGTCGATACTTTTCCTACGGACTACACCGGCACACTTGTGACAACTCGACTCTTCCGACTCCTGGCCCTGCTGCTGATGCTGGCATGTACCATGCCACGCGCGCATGCCGCCGACATGGTCGAGATCACCCGTGCCTACATCGAGTCGAGCGAAGAGGGCTACAAGCTGGCCGCCACGTATTCCTTCGAGCTCAATCACGACCTCGATGATGCGGTACAGCATGGCGTGCCGCTGTATTTCACGACGGAAATCGAACTGACCCGGCCCCGCTGGTACTGGTTCGATGAAAAAGCCATCGTGGCGCGCCAGACCAGCAAGCTGTCCTACAACGTGCTGACGCGCCAGTATCATGTGTCGGGCGGCGGCTTGCAGCAAAGCTTCCCCACCCTCGACGACGCGCTGTTCCTGATCCGCCGTCCCAGCCGCTGGCTGGTGGCGCGGCGCGGCGAGCTGAAGGTGGGGCAGACGTACAACGTCACCTTGCGCATGGGCATGGACCGCGACTATCTGCCCAAGCCGATACAGGTCAATGCCTTCAATAACAGCGACTGGCGCCTGGCTTCGAATAAAAAAACCTTCTTGTATACGGCGGAGTAGTGAGTCAAGCATTGCGCTATCTGCTGGTGGTGGGCGGCGGCATTGTCAGTATCCTGCTGTTCCTGCTGGCGTCGGCTTCCGACAATTCCGGCTTCTTCGACCGTTACTACACCTGGCTGCTGGGCCTGAACGCGGCCGTGGCCGTGTCCCTGCTGGCGCTGGTGGGCATTTCCCTGGCGCGCCTGTACGCGCGCTACAAGAGCGGCAAGTTCGGCTCCAAGCTGATGACCCGCCTGGTGATGCTGTTTGCCGCCGTCGGCATCCTGCCGGGCCTGGTGATTTTCCTTGTATCGGTACAATTCGTCTCCCATTCCATCGAATCCTGGTTCAACGTCAAGATCGAAGCGGCGCTGGAATCGGGGATTGAACTGGGCCGTGCCGGCCTCGATGCGGCCTTGGTCGAGCTCGACCACCGGGGCCACAAGGCCGTCGAAGAACTGGGCGCCGACCCGGTGGCCGGCCCGGCCGTGCTGACCAGCCTGCTGCGCGAAGAGGGCATGCAAAATGTCATGCTCGTCAGCGGCGACGGCGTGCTGCTGGCCAGCGCCGGGCCGCACAGCGCGGCCGACTTGCCGACGCCGGCCATGCTGGTGCAGGCGGCCTTGCCGGCCGGCTATGCCTCCGCGGAAGGCGGCCTGGAGTTGCACGACGATGGCACGGAGTCGGGCGGCGGCGGTTTCCGCTCGGGCTTGCCGGCGTCGCTGGAAACGGCCGCCAGCCTGCGCCTGCGCGTGCTGGTGGCCGTGCCCGGGCCTTCCGTCTCGCCCCGCTACCTGCAATTGCTGCAATCGGTGCCGCCCAAGCTGGCGACGAATGGCGAAGTGCTGCGCGCCGCCTACAGCGAATACAAGGAACGCTTCGTCGCGCGCGTGGGATTGCGCAAGATGTACATGGAAATCCTCACCCTGACCTTGCTGCTGGCCATTTTTGGCGCCATCGGCAGCGCTTTCCTGATCGCGGGCAACCTGGCCCAGCCCCTGCTGCTACTGGCCGAAGGCACGCGCGCCGTGGCCGAGGGCGACCTGTCGCCGCGCCCCATCGTCGCCACCAAGGATGAACTGGGTACCCTGACGCAGTCGTTCAACATCATGACGCGCCAGTTGCTCGATGCGCGCACGGCCGTGGAAAGCAACCGCGCCGCCCTGCAAAACGCCAAGGCCCACCTGGAATCGGTGCTGGCGAACATGTCGGCCGGCGTGATGGTGCTCGACGGCGATTTCAAATTAGTCACCTGCAATGAGTCGGTCGAGCGCATCCTGCAGCATTCGGGCATGAGCATGGTGGGCCAGCCGCTGGCGCATATTGCTGGAATGGAAGAATTTGGCGGCGCCATCATCAGCGCCTTCACGGCGCAAAGCGCGCAATCGGCGTCGGGCCGCAACCAGCAGCGCCTGCACTGGCAGCGCCAGATCGAGATTCCGCGCCGCCTGGGCAGCAGTGCCGACGAGCATGACATCACCCTGCTGGCGCGCGGCTCGCGCCTGCCGCTGGAGTCCGGCAGCGGCTATATCGTCGTGTTCGATGATATTTCCGACGTGATTTCCGCGCAGCGCTCGATCGCCTGGGGCGAGGTGGCACGCCGCCTGGCACATGAAATCAAGAATCCGCTGACGCCGATCCAGCTGTCGGCCGAGCGCCTGCAGATGAAGCTCGAAGGCAAGCTGGAGCAGCCGGACGCCGACCTGCTCAGCCGCGCCACCAACACCATCGTCAAGCAGGTCGATGCGATGAAGCGCATGGTCGACGACTTCCGCGACTATGCGCGCACGCCGCCGGCCGTGCTCACGCCGCTGCGCCTGAACGAACTGATTGAGGAAATCCTGAACCTGTACCTGCGCGGCGACGATGGCGACATCATCCATCCATTGCTGGCGCCGAATCTGCCGATGGTGATGGGCGATCCGACCCAGTTGCGCCAGGTGATCCATAACCTGCTGCAGAATGCGCAGGACGCGATGACCGACTTGCCGCCGGACTCGCCGCATCCGCGGATTGACGTAAGGACGGAAGCAATTCATTATCGCAGTGCGGACGGCGGCGTGAATATCGCCGTGCGGCTGGCCATCAGCGACAATGGTCCTGGTTTTGCGCCAAAAATCCTGGCGCGGGCTTTCGAGCCGTATGTGACCTCGAAGGCGCGCGGCACGGGATTGGGCCTGGCGATGGTCAAGAAAATTATCGATGAACACGGCGGACGCATCGATATCGAGAACCGGGTCGACGGCAATGGCGCTTCGGTGGTCATTTTGCTGTTAAAGTTAGCTCCCGACACTCCTGCCCAGGAATTCCTGGCGTGAGGGTCTGGTTTAGTATTTAAAACACTAATAAAATCATAGTTGTCCGCCGTGTACATCTTGTGCGCGACGGCCGGCGAAATGAGGAAGGCAAGACACGAATGGCAAACATACTCGTAGTGGATGATGAAATGGGTATCCGTGAGTTGCTCTCGGAAATTTTGGGCGACGAAGGACATGCTATCCAGCTGGCCGAAAATGCGCAGCAGGCGCGCGAAGCGCGTGCCGCCGGTGCGCCGGATCTGGTATTGCTGGATATCTGGATGCCCGACACCGATGGCGTTACCCTGCTCAAGGAGTGGCAGCGCGACGGCTTGCTGACCATGCCGGTGATCATGATGTCGGGCCACGCCACCATCGATACGGCGGTCGAGGCGACGCGCATCGGTGCCATGAACTTCCTGGAAAAACCGATTGCCCTGCAAAAACTGCTGAAAGCGGTCCAGCAAGGCTTGACGCGGGCACAGGAAACCGTGCGCGCGCCGAGCGTGGCGCCGCGTCCCGCGGCCCCCGTGGTGGCCGAGGAAAGCAGCCATCCCGTGCCCAGCTTTGGCGGCAGCGCGCCGCAACAGCTGATGGTGCGCCCGGGTATCGCCGTACCGGCGGTGGCCGAAGGCCATGGCTACAACCTGTCGTTCGACTTGCCCCTGCGCGAGGCGCGCGACGCGTTCGAGCGCATGTATTTCGAACACCACCTGGGACGCGAAGGCGGCAGCATGACGCGCGTGGCGGAAAAAACGGGCCTCGAACGCACCCATTTGTACCGCAAGCTGAAACAGCTGGGCGTCGAACCGGGCAAGCTGGCCAAGAAGAGCCTGTGACGGCAGCCGCGCGGCGCGCCACGCCGCTGACCCTGGTCAGCGGTGGCCGCGCCGCCGGGCGCGAGGCGGCCATCGCGCAAGCCCTGCAGCCTGACGAGCCGGCCGCCGTGATCCTCGAAGGCCTCGCCGACGGCAACGCCATCCTGGCCGACCTGGCCGAACAAGTTTCCCCTTCTCCATCATTTCCATTGCAACTGTTGCGCATTGCGCCCGGTTGCCTGTGCTGCAGCGGCAATCTCGTATTGCGTGTAACATTGAATCGTCTGCTGCGCCATCCACCCGCGCGCTTGTTCATCAGCCTGGCCGACGCCTCGCACATCGAACAATTGCGCACCTGGCTCACCGCCAGTCCCTACGATGTCTTGCTGGCGCTGCAAGCGGACATCGTGCTTTCCTGACGATTTCACGATCGGCTTACCGCAGTCGCAGTTTGCATCTCGTTACAACTCTGTAGCCCGCAGGGTGGCATGGCCGCTTGAAATGGCGCCGTGTGAACCCCACCTCTGTTCTGACACCGCAGGAGTTTCTCCTGCTTGAGCGAAGGATGCAAAATGAACCTGATCTATAACAGCGAACAATATAGCGTCGTGGAATTCGGCGCCGACGTCGACCTGGAAGCCCTGCGCTTTGGCGGCTATGAAATCGTCGACAAGGGCGGCAAACGCGAGACGTTCATCGCGGGCGTGCTGGCCCAGCATTTCCGCCGCGACGTCACGGAATTGATCGCCAGCGAACCCAGCATGGAAGAGATCGATGAATTTTTGGGCAGCTATGATTCCCTCATGAGCCAGCCCGTGCTGTTGCATTAGGGTGATGGCTATCGCCGCCATACCAATCCGTCTGACGGCATGGTATGGTGGCTGGGTTACCCTGCTGCAAACAGACCATGTGCCAACTTCTCGGAATGAATTGCAATGTCCCTACGGACATTGTCTTTAGTTTTACCGGCTTCGCCATGCGCGGCGGCCATACCGATACCCACCATGACGGCTGGGGCATCGCCTTTTTCGAGGGCGCCGGCGTGCGCCATTTCGTCGACCACCAGGCTGCCATCGCCTCGCCCGTGGCCGAACTGATCAAACGCTATCCCATCAAGTCGCGCAATGTCATCGCGCATATCCGCAAGGCTACGCAGGGCAAGGTGGCGCTGGAAAACTGCCACCCCTTCGTGCGCGAGCTGTGGGGCCGCTACTGGGTCTTTGCCCACAATGGCGACTTGAAGGATTTCAACCCCGTACTGACGGGCAGTTACCGTCCCGTCGGCTGCACCGACAGCGAGCTGGCGTTCTGCTACCTGCTGCAGGAGCTGCATGCGCGCTTTGGCGATGCCCCGCCGGCGCTGCCGCAACTGCATGCGGCCCTGGCGGAGTTGTTGCCCAGCATCGCGGCCCACGGTACGTTCAACATGATGCTGTCGAGCGGCGAGGCACTGTTTGCCCATTGCTCGACCAGCTTGCACTATCTGGTGCGACAACATCCGTTTCCAACTGCTAAACTCTCCGATGAAGACCTGAGCGTGGACTTTTCCCAGGTGACGACACCCCAGGACCGCGTGGCCGTGATCGTTACCCAGCCGCTGACGACGAATGAAGAATGGACGGCGTTTGCGCCGGGAGAATTGAAGTTATTTGTCGACGGGATGGTGCAAGACACGCCAGTGGCCTAATTTGTTGACGACAATACGCTGGATTGCTGCCAAAATACCCACAGCGCGGGCGGAATTCAGCTAAAGTATTGTCAATAGTGAACCTTGATGCGGGCGCGGCGCGGCCGGTGTCACTCGACGTGATTGATGAAGAGTTAATGATCGATATTTCCAGCAACGACATCACCCCGAAACCCTTGCGCGTGCGCGAGTTCTATCTGGGGCGACAACCTATCCTTGACCGCAATCAAGCCCTGTTTGGCTATGAGTTGCTATTCCGCAACGCTCCGGTCGGTCCCGCCAACATCACCAGCGACTTGTCCGCCACGGCGTCCGTCATCGCCCACGCTTCCCAGCTGGGCATGGAAAAGGTCATCGGCGACGCGCTCGGTTTCGTCAACGTCGATGCCGACGTGATCATGAGCGACATCTTCGTTTTCCTGCCGCGTGAAAAAGTCGTGCTGGAAATCGTCGAATCGATGCCCGTCACGCCGGAAGTGCGTGCGCGTATCAGCGAACTGGTGGGCCATGGCTTCACCTTCGCGCTGGAAAACGTCGTCTCCGATACCTCGCAAGTGCAGGAATTGCTGCCGCTGGTGCAGTACGTCAAGATGGACATGAGCACGGTCGACCCGAAAGTGCTGGCTGCCCTGGCACCCCGTTTCAAGCAGGAAAACAAGAAACTGGTGGCGGAGAAGGTCGAGACGCGCGAAGAATTCAAGGCGGGCCTGGACCTGGGCTTCGATTACTTCCAGGGTTATTACTTTGCCAAGCCCGCCATCATGACGGGCAAGAAGCTGTCGCCATCGCAACTGGCCGTCATGGAACTGATGACACTGGTAACGTCCGATGCCGACAATATGGACATCGAGCGCGCCATCAAGCGCGACGTGTCGCTGGCCCTGAACCTGTTGCGCCTGGTCAATACGCCGGCCGTGGGCGCGCGCCAGCGCATCGATTCGCTGAGCCAGGCCGTGACCGTGCTGGGCCGCCGTCAACTGCAGCGCTGGCTGCAAATCATGCTGTACGCGGAACCAAGCAAGCGCGGCCATAGCATGACGCCGTTGCTGATGCTGGCCACCACGCGCGGCCGCCTGCTGGAATTGCTGGCGCATAAACTGCGCCCGAACCACGCCCATTCGGCCGACATCGCTTTTACGGTCGGCATCATGTCGCTGATGGATACCCTGTTCGGCGTGCCGATGTCGGAAATCCTCAGCCAGATCGAAGTGATCGACGAAGTGGCCGAAGCGCTGCTGTCGCGCGAAGGTTTCTACGGCGACCTGCTGCGCCTGGCCGAATGCATCGAGCGCATCGAAGACATGGAAGGCGAGATCGTGCCGACCTTGCGCGATCTGGCCATGTCGCCGGACGACCTGGTGGAACTGGAAATGGCCGCCTATGAATGGAGCGACAACGTCGTACGATACGCGCTGTAGGTCGGATTTGGGCGGCAACGCCGCACGTAATCCGACAACATTGTTGGCGCACTCTTCAAAAGCCCTGCACGGCGTCGCCGTGCAGGGCTTTTTTACGCCGCTACGCTGCGGCGCCGGGCCAGTGCTTGTGCAGCTCGGGGTCGGTGCGCAGTTCCCACAGGGCCAGCACGACGACGGCGATACCGACGACCAGCTCGTTCCACATGACGATGCGCTGATCGGCCAGCCGCAGCACCCACGGCGAGGCGGCAACCCAGACGCCCACCAGCAGGTTGACGACGACGGCCCAGAAATAGGTCTTGTACAGGTCGAAGGCAGCCAGCACGGCGATGACCAGTCCCGAGACAAAGGCGTTGATCATCTGCGGCGAGCCTTCGGGATAGGAAAACGCCCAGGGCGAGACCACGAGCCACAGGCCCAGCAACAGGATCACCTGATCCTGCCAGCGTTTCAGTTTGAAGTTGGTTGCCATATATCCTCCTTGCCAGTTGGGAACGGGCCGGAGCGGGCATGCAGCATGCCAGCCGGCATACTGCGTTAGTGCGCTTCGGCGCGCGATAAGTTCCGCGCGCCTTGTGCATATATTATGACAGATTGGGTGCCAGCCAGCGTTCCACGTCCTCGATGTTGGCGTTACGGCGCTTGGCCATGTCTTCCACCTGGTCCATGCCGATCTTGCCGACGACGAAGTATTTCGACTCCGGGTGGGCAAAATAGAAGCCGGACACGGCAGCGCCGGGGAACATGGCGTACGATTCCGTCAGCTGCATGCCGATTTCCTCGGCCTGCATGACCTCGAACATCTGTTTCTTGACCGTGTGCTCGGGGCAGGCCGGATAGCCGGGCGCGGGACGGATGCCGACATACTTTTCGCCGATCATGTCGTCATTGCTCAGGTGCTCGTCCGGCACGTAGCCCCACAAATCCTTGCGCACGCGCTCGTGCAGGTATTCGGCAAAGGCCTCGGCCAGGCGGTCGGCCAGGGATTTCAGCATGATGGACGAGTAATCGTCGTGCGCATCCTCGAAGCGTTTTTCGTATTTCTCGATCCCCAGGCCGGATGTCACGGCGAACATGCCGATGTAATCCTTCACGCCCGAAGCCTTCGGCGCAATGAAGTCGGCCAGGCACTGGTTCGGGCGCTGCACCCCATCGACCACCGGTTTGACGCCTTGCTGGCGCATGCCGTAGTAGGTGAACGCCACGCTACTGCGCGTATCGTCCGTGTACACCTCGATATCGTCGTCATTGACGCTGTTGGCCGGCAGCAAGGACACCACGCCATTGGCCGTCAGCCAGCGTCCATCGATGAGTTTTTTCAGCAGGGCCTGGCCTTCCGCAAACACCTTGGTGGCCGCGTCGCCCACCACTTCATCCGTCAAAATGGCTGGGAAGGGGCCGGCCAGGTCCCAGGTCTGGAAGAATGGACCCCAGTCGATATAGTTGGCCAGCGTGGCCAGGTCGACATTCTTGAACACGCGGCGGCCGATGAACTTCGGTTTCACGGGCGTGCAGGCGCCGTCGAAGGGCACGACCATCCGGTTGGCGCGCGCTTGCGCCAGCGGCAGGATGGGCAGGGCCTTCTTGTTGGCGTGCTGCTCGCGGATGCGCGCGTAATCGATTTCGATGTCTTCCACATACTTGTCGCGCTGTTCCGGCGTCAGCAAGGATTGCGCCACCGACACGGAACGCGAGGCGTCCGGCACGTAGATCACGGGGCCTTCATAGTTGTGGGCGATTTTCACGGCCGTGTGGGCGCGGCTGGTGGTGGCGCCGCCGATCAGCAGGGGAATCTTCAGCATGCGGAAGTGTTCGTCGCGCTGCATTTCCTTGGCGACATACGCCATTTCTTCCAGGGACGGCGTGATCAGGCCCGAGAGACCAATGATGTCGGCGTTCTCGACCTTGGCGCGGGCCAGGATTTCCGAGCACGGCACCATCACGCCCATGTTGACCACTTCAAAGTTATTGCACTGCAGAACGACGGTGACGATATTCTTGCCGATGTCATGCACGTCGCCCTTGACGGTCGCCATGATGATCTTGCCCTTCGGCTTGGCGACGATGCCCGTGCGCTTTTCTTCCAGCAGCTTTTCTTCCTCGATGAACGGAATCAGGTGGGCCACGGCCTGTTTCATCACGCGCGCCGATTTCACCACTTGCGGCAGGAACATCTTGCCCTGGCCAAACAGGTCGCCGACCACGTCCATGCCCGCCATCAGCGGTCCTTCGATCACGTGGATCGGGCGTCCGCCGTTGTGCAGCAGTTCCTGGCGCGCTTCTTCCGTGTCTTCCACGATGAATTGCGTGATGCCGTGCACCAGCGCGTGCGACAGGCGCGCCTGCACGGTGCCTTCGCGCCAGGCCAGGGTTTGCGCCTCGGCCTTGCCGCCCGCCTTCAGGGTGCCGGCAAATTCGATCATGCGCTCGGTCGAGTCTTCGCGGCGGTTCAGCACCACGTCTTCCACGCGCTCGCGCAATTCCGGGTCCAGGTTGTCGTACACGCCCACCATGCCGGCGTTGACGATGCCCATGGTCATGCCGGCCTTGATGGCGTGGTACAGGAAGACGGTGTGGATGGCTTCGCGGGCCGGATCGTTGCCGCGGAAACTGAAGGACACGTTCGACACGCCGCCCGAGATTTTCGCGTACGGCAAGTTTTCCTTGATCCAGCGCGTGGCGTTGATGAAGTCGACGGCGTAGTTGTTGTGCTCTTCGATGCCGGTGGCCACGGCAAAGATGTTCGGATCGAAAATGATGTCTTCCGGCGGGAAGTCCAGCGCATCGATCAATAAATGGTATGCGCGCGCGCAAATCTCGATCTTGCGCTCGAAGGTGTCGGCCTGGCCCTTCTCATCGAAAGCCATGACGATGACGGCCGCGCCATAGCGGCGGCACAGCTTTGCCTGGCGCAGGAATTCCTCTTCGCCTTCCTTCATGGAAATCGAGTTGACGATGGCCTTGCCCTGCACGCATTTCAAGCCCGCCTCGATGACCGACCATTTCGACGAGTCGACCATGATGGGCACGCGCGAAATGTCGGGTTCCGAGGCGATCAGGTTCAAAAAGCGCGTCATGGCCGCCAGCGAATCGAGCATCGCTTCATCCATATTGATGTCGATCACCTGCGCGCCGTTTTCCACTTGCTGGCGCGCCACGGACAGGGCTTCGTCGTATTGCTCGTTGAGAATCATGCGCGCGAACGCTTTCGAGCCCGTGACGTTGGTGCGCTCGCCCACGTTGACGAACAGCGACTCGTCATTGACGACGAACGGTTCCAGGCCCGCCAGGCGCAAGTCGTGCGACGGGGCCGGCACGGTGCGCGGCGTATTTTTCGACAGCAATGCGCCGATGGCGGCGATGTGTTCAGGCGTGGTGCCGCAGCAGCCGCCCGCCATGTTCAGGAAGCCCGCGTCGGCGAATTCGCGCAGCAGGGCGGACGTGTCGGCTGGCAACTCGTCAAAGCCCGTGTCGCTCATGGGATTGGGCAAGCCTGCGTTCGGGTAGATGCAGACGAAGGTGTCGGCGATCTTGGCCAGCTCTTCCGCGTAAGGACGCATCAGGGCGGCGCCCAGCGCGCAGTTCAGGCCGATGGTCAGCGGTTTTGCGTGGCGTACGGAGTTCCAGAAGGCGGGCACGGTCTGGCCCGACAAGATGCGTCCCGAGGCGTCCGTGACGGTGCCGGAAATCATCAGCGGCAGGCGCACGACGCCAGGATTTTGCTCGTAGAACAGGTCGATGGCGAACAGGGCCGCCTTGCAGTTCAAGGTGTCGAAAATGGTTTCCACCAGCAGCACGTCGGCGCCGCCTTCCACCAGGCCCTGCGTCTGCTGCAGGTAGGCGGCGACCAGCTGGTCGAAGGTGACGTTGCGCGCGGCCGGGTCGTTCACGTCCGGCGAGATCGACGCCGTCTTCGGCGTGGGCCCCAGGGCGCCGGCGACGAAGCGCGGCTTGTCCGGCGTGGAATATTTATCGCAGGCAGCGCGCGCCAGCTTGGCGGCCTGCACGTTCATTTCATAGGCCAGGTGGGCCATGTGGTAATCGTCTTGCGCGATGGTCGTGGCGCCGAAGGTATTCGTTTCGATCAGGTCGGCGCCCGCCGCCAGATAGCGCTCGTGGATTTCCTGGATGATGTGCGGCTGCGTCAGGGTCAGCAGCTCATTATTGCCCTTGACGAACAGTTCGCGCGCGCCACTGTCGGCCGGCGCGGCGAAGTCGATGAAACGGCCAGCGGGACCTCCGCGATACGCTTCTTCGTCGAGCTTGTATTGCTGGATGATCGTGCCCATCGCGCCGTCGAGGATCATGATCCGCTGCGCCAGAATGGCGCGCAAGGTGGCTTCGGTCGGGGACATGGCGGGGATCACGGTATCGTTCATTTCATGCTTTCAATAGGCAAACGGGCGGCGGCGCGGCGACAAGACAGTACGAGGCGGTTGCGGGTCAGCAGGATCAGCTGACGGAGAGTGCCGGCCGGGTAGGGCAGGCAGAAGGTGGCAATCGCCTGATTTCACCGGGTCTAAAATTATACGGCATCAGGCTGCTTTGGTTTTAAGCAAAAGCGGCCGTTCCCCCCACGACAGGCCTTCTTGCAACACATCGCCTGCCGCCACCCCAGCTTCTGAAAATTACATTCCTGAAAATCTTACTCAAAACGTTAATTCTTCCGCCAAAGTTGACAGGAAGGCATGGCCTCTAGGCTGTGGAAAAATTTCCACATTATGTGCATCCGCTCCGATTATTTTTCATGAATTGAATGGCAATAGCTGCAAAGGAAAGTAATTCCGGTTAAAGCCAATACAGAGCTAGACGAATAATGCTCAGAATAAAGTTTGCCAAGGAGATATTTTAATTATTATCAAAACCAATTGAATCAAAAGCATTAATAGTTGTCTTTCAGAATCGAATTAACCCATAATATTGGTTCCTTGAAATTAAATTCTCACCAAAAGTCACCAATATGTCACATTTCTCTCGTGTCCTCCCCGGCATCGCGCTGCACAAACATGGTTGCCAGCCATGAAAAACCATCTGCTCGTAGCATTGTTTGTCATGCTGGGCCTGTCCGCCTGCGGCGGCGGTGGCGGTGGTGGTGGCGACACGGTGGTGGCGACCACCTCGGGTACCCCCGTCCTGATTCCTGCCGTGACGGCCGTCTCGGCGGCGAATGTTGCCGTGGGCGGCAGCCTGGTGGTCACGGGGACCAATCTGAGCCGCGTGACGGCCTTCCAGGTGGGCGGCGTGACCGTTGCCACCAGTGCCACCAGCGAGACCAGCGTGACCCTGACCATGCCTGGCGTGCCAGTCACGGGTGCCTTGAGCCTGGTCAGTGCCAGCGGTACGGCGGCCACGAGCTATAACGTCAATGTGTACCTGCCGCTGAGCGTGGGCAGCGTCGCTCCGGCGACGGGCGGTGTCGGTTCCAGCGTGACGGTTGCAGGCGCCGGCATGGGCGCCGTGACGGCGGTACAGTTTGGCAACGGCGCGGCGGCAACGCCGCAAAGCCAGACGGCCAGCAGCGTGACGGTGGTGGTGCCGGCGGGCGCGGCGACAGGCGCGCTGACGGTGCGCGGTCCCTACAACGATGTGATCAGCAGCGACACGTACACGGTCCTGGCCAGCGTGGCAGTGACGTCGATCACGTCGGCAGTCAACGGCGCGACCTTGTCGGTGACGGTGCAGGGCAGCAATCTCGACCAGGTCAGCTCGGCTTCGGTGGGCAATACGCCCGCCGTCATCGTCAGCGCCAGTGCCAGCCAGCTGCTGCTGTCCGCGCCAGCGGCGGCAACGGGCAACGTGATGCTGTCGGCCGCTTCGCGCATCGCCGTCAATGCGGGCACGGTGTCGGCCTTTACCCTGGGCAGCATTGATTTCGCGCAAGTGCTGAATTTGAATGCCAGCAATACGGCCCTGCGCCTGACGCGCGGCAAGCCGGCCGCCGTGCGCGTGTCCGTGCTGGCCACGCAGGCGGGCCAGGCCAGCCCGGCCGTGACCTTGAATGTGACGGCCGCCAATGGCAGCAATCTGGGCAGCATTGCGATGACGGGGCCGGCGCTCTTGCCGACGACGAAGAACGATGACAGTTTCAATGGCAATTTCAGTGCCGTCCTGCCCTCCGGCTGGATCTTGCCCGGCGTGCGCGTGCGCGTGACGGCCGTCGGCAATGACGGCGTGCAAGTAAGCCAGGAAGCGGCGCCCATGGTGGCCAGCCTGGCCAGAATCCGTCTGGTGCTCGTCCCCTTGAGCACCGACGATGGCGTGGCGCAACTGCCGGACGCCGAGGTGATCCGTGCTGCGCTGTTGCGCGTGTATCCGTATGCGACGGAAAATATCAGCATCACCACGCGCGCCGCGCTGAGCATGCCAGGCAGCAGCACGGCCGACAGCTGGTGGAGCGATACCCTGGGCAAGCTGGAAAACAAGCGCGCGCTGGAAGACAGCGGCGCCTATTATTATGGTTTCGTGCCGAGAATGTCCTCCACCCGCGCCGCCGGCCTGGCCTACATCAACCAGCGCAGCAGCGGCAGCGACTTCACGTCGGCCATCGGCCTGGATGCCAGGTTCAACAGCATCGCATCGGTCGATCCATTCGGCAATCAATGGCCTGAATGGCTGACCACGCTCGTGCACGAGCTGGGCCACAACCACTCGCTGCAGCACGTTGCCTGCGGCGGCCCGGCCGGCGCCGCCACCGACTACCCGTATGCGGATGGCAATCTGGGCCCGCAACCGCTGTACAACAGCAACTATGCGGGCGGCATCGGCCAGCTGAGCAAGGCAGTGTATGGCAGCACGCCGATGAAAGACGTGATGAGCTATTGCAGCGGCGCCTGGTTCTCCGACTACAGCTACGCGCGGGTGCAGCAATTCCTGGAAAAACGCAGCACGCAAGTTACGGGCAGCAATGTGCTGGCCGCCAGCATGTCCGTGGCCGAGAACGGCTACCTGACCATTTCCGGCCGCATCACGCCGGCCGGCGTGGCCTTGCGCCCAGCCGTCGCCTCGTCCACGCGCATCGGCGCAGCCGCCAGCGGCAGCGGCCAGGCGTACACCTTGCGCATCCTGACGGCGTCCGGAGCGACTATCGACTTGCCCTTCGATGCCGTCAGCCTGGCCGACCATGGCGGCAGCGCCATGAGCCACTTCCGCGTCAGCTTCGCCAATCCGGGCGATATCAGCGACGTGAAAGTATTGTCAAAAGGTAAGGCATTGACCACCCTGGACCGCCCGCTTCGCCGCAGCAAGGCCGCCAACGATGGCAGCTTTGAGGTAACGCAAAGCGGCGGCAAGCTGGCGCTGGTCTGGGATGCGCAAGCCGAGCCGTATGCGGCCGTGCTGCACGTGGCCGCCGATGGCCGCAAGACGGTGGTCGCCAGCGGCTTGACGGATGGCAAAGCCAGCGTCGACGTCAGCGCCTTGCCGGCCGGCGGCCGCTTCGAGGTCAGCCTGTCGTCGTCCGTGCGCGCGCGCCTGATGAAGGTGCAGGGCCGCTAAGCGCTGCGGCTGGATGCAAAAAAGGCTTGCCGCGGCAAGCCTTTTTTTATGTGCGCCCTAGGCTGCGGCCCTTGCCGCCACCCTCGGCGGCTTGACGGCGCGGCTGCAGCGCAAGGCGCGCAGGGCACTCAGCTGGTCCATGGGCGCGTGCCGCTGGCAGCGATGGCCTGCTTAAACGAAGCGCTTGCCTTCGAGGGGGAAGCCCTTGATGAACTCGGCCGCGGGCAGGCGCTTGCCGCCCGGTTTCTGCAGTTCTGTCAGGCGCAGCGAGCCATTGCCGCAAGCCACGACGATGCCGTGCTGGGCGTCGGCCGCCAGCACCTGGCCCGGCGCTTCCTTGCTGTCCGCTTCGAGCACGTCGGCGGCCCAGATCTTGACGGTGGTGCCATCGACCTGGCCGCAGGCGCCGGGAAACGGATTGAAGGCGCGGATTTTGAGGCCCAGTTCCAGCGCCGGCAGGCTGAAGTCGAGCGCCGCTTCTTCCTTGGCGATCTTTGCCGCATAGGTGACGCCCGCTTCCGGCTGCGGCACGGCTTCCAGCGGCTGCTGCTGCATCTTGCGCAGGGTCTCGACGATCATCTTGCCGCCCAGGGTCGCCAGCTTGTCGTGCAGGCTGGCGGTGGAATCGCCCGCTTCGATGGGCGTGCGCTCGATGGCCAGCATGGGACCCGTATCGAGGCCTTCTTCCATCTGCATGATGGTCACGCCCGTTTCATCGTCGCCGGCTTCGATGGCGCGGTGGATGGGCGCGGCGCCGCGCCAGCGCGGCAGCAGGGAACCGTGGATATTGATGCAGGGTTTGATGTCCAGGGTGCTGCGCGGCAAGATCAAGCCGTAGGCCGCCACCACCATCACGTCGTAGTCGGTGGCCTGCAGGCGCTCGTGGGCCGCCTTCGCCTCGGCGGCGCGCTGCGGATCCTTGCTGTCCATGCGCAGGGACAGCGGCTGCAGCACCTCGATGCCATGCTGCTGGGCATATTGCTTGACGGCCGAGGCGTGCAGCTGCATGCCGCGTCCGGCAGGGCGGTCTGGCTGGGTCAGCACCAGCGGAATCTCGAATCCCGCTTCGTGCAAGTCTTTCAGGGCCGTGGCGGCAAATTCAGGCGTGCCTGCGAAGATCACTTTCATATGGTTCCTTGACGTGAGGTGCGCAGGCCCGCGCCGGAGGCGCCAGGCTGGCGTGGTGTAACGACGACTGTTGCTGCTTAGTCTATCAGCAGTGGCTTAGAAGCGGCGGTTCTGAGCGCGCAGGCTCGCTTCGCGCTCGAGGCCACGGATTTCCTTGATCATCTTGGTCTTGATGCGGTTGCGCTTGAGCGGCGACAGGTATTCGACGAATACCTTGCCCAGCAAGTGATCCATCTCATGCTGGATGCAGACGGCCAGCAAGCCATCGGCTTCCAGCTCGAACTGCTTGCCGTGGCGGTCCAGGGCGCGCACCTTGATGCGGGCCGGGCGCTCGACGCCGTCGTAGACGCCAGGCACGGACAAGCAGCCTTCGTCGTAGACCTGCTTTTCTTCGCTGGCCCAGGTGATCTCCGGATTGATGAACACTTGCAGCTGGTTTTTTTCTTCGGTGATGTCGATCACCATCATCTGGATATGCTCGTCCACTTGCGACGCAGCCAGGCCGACGCCTGGGGCGTCGTACATGGTTTCCGCCATGTCGTCGATCAGGGTTTGCAGGCGCGCGTCAAATTCGGTGACGGGCTTGGCGATCGTGTGCAGGCGAGGATCGGGGTAACGCAGGATATTTAATATGGACATACGGATTCGACTGGTTAAGGTGGGCGCCGGTGCGCCGGATTATTCATGCCTGGGCCATGCGAACGATGGCAGGGCTATGTGTATTGGTACGCTACGCTTGAGCGCGTATGGCACAACGGCGCGGCAGATGCGTTTGCCAGTGCGCTATTCGTCTGCTGCAAAGGGAAATTTTATCACAGACGCCCATGGTCCTGTGGATGACGGGCCGTTTTGCACGGCCATTGCACGCATCCTTGCGCGCATCGGCATCGCCTGCGCGCCATGGCGCTAGCATGGGATGGCACAGTATCACAGCGAGGTTGTCATGCATGCAATTGCCACGGCGGCGGAGACGGCCATGGAACTGGCGGGCTGGCTGCGCCTGCAGCATCTGCCCGGCGTGGGGCCGGTGGCGGCGCGCGTCTTGCTGGCCCGCTTCGGCTTGCCGCCGGCCATCTTCGCCGCATCATTCGAGGCCCTGCGCGAGGTGGTGCCGGCCAGCGTGGCGCGCGCCATCGTGCAGCCGCCCAAGCCGGTGGCCAACAGCCAGCTCGCGCTCACCCTGCAGTGGCTGCAGCGGCCCGGCAACGCCGTGCTGACCCTGGCCGATGCCGGGTATCCGCCCCTGCTGCTGGAAATCGCCGATCCGCCGCTCTTGTTATATGTGCGGGGGCGGGCGGAACTGCTGTCGCGTCCCGGCGTGGCCATCATCGGCAGCCGCAATGCCAGTGCGCAAGGCATGCAGAATGCGGCCGCCTTTGCACAGGCCCTCAGCGCGGCAGGCTTGACCATCATTTCCGGGCTGGCGCTGGGCATCGACACGCATGCGCACGAGGGCGGCTTGCGCGGCGCGGGCGCCACCGTGGCCGTGATCGGCACGGGCGCCGATCTGGTGTACCCGCGACGTAACCTTGATCTGGCGCAAAGAATCGCCGAACAGGGATGCATCGTCAGCGAGTATGCGCTGGGCTTGCCGGCCATGCCGGGTAACTTTCCGCGCCGCAATCGCCTGATCAGCGGCTTGGCGCGCGGCGTGCTGGTGGTCGAGGCGGCTGCGCAATCGGGGTCCCTGATCACGGCGCGCCTGGCCGGCGAGCAGGGGCGCGACGTGTATGCCTTGCCCGGTTCCATCCATGCGACGCTGGCCAAGGGGTGCCATGCATTGATCAAGCAGGGCGCCAAGCTGGTCGAGTCGGCCGATGACGTGCTGCAAGAGCTGCAATGGCTGGGCAGCCTTCCCCCAGTGCCGCCAGCGGTGGAAGACGAGCCGCCGCTGCTGGCTGCGCTGGGCCACGATCCCCTCGATGCCGATACCCTGGCCGCGCGCAGCGGCCTGGCCATGGGCGCGCTGATGGGTGAATTGCTGGCCCTAGAGCTGGCGGGCCGGGTGGAACGCTTGCCGGGAGGACTGTTTCAACGCTGCAAATGACAGCTTGTCACTTGTGTGGCGGCCACGCCGCACGCGGGTGCTTTGTCGGTGCGCACCCTTGTGTCGCAGCGAACTTAGCTGCTAGAGTAGAGCCATGTTCGATATCCTGGTGTACCTCTACGAGACTTACTATCGCCCCGATGCCTGCCCCGAGCCGGCAGTCCTGGCGCGCAAACTGTCGGCCGTCGGTTTCGACGACGTGGAGATTTCCGAGGCCCTCGTCTGGCTGACGGACTTGAACGCCATGGCGGGCGTCGAACAGACCCTGACGGCCAGTTCCACGGGCACGCGCTTCTACGTGCAGCAGGAAAGCGACGTGCTGGGCACGGCCGCCGTCGGCTTCATCCAGTTCCTGGAAAGCGCCAAGGTGCTGTCGCCGCTGCAGCGCGAAATCGTCATCGAACGGGCGCTGGCGCTCGACGAGGCGCCCGTTTCGCTGGGCAAGCTGAAAGTCATCGTGCTGATGCTGCTGTGGAGCCAGGGCAAGGAGCCGGACGCCCTGATGTTCGACGACCTGTTCGTCGACGACGAAGATCTCCCGCCGCGCTTATTGCACTAATATAGTGACGTCGCTGGCGGCCGTTGTCGCTGCCTGCCCGACCCTGGCGCCGCCGCCGCGCCATCCCCTTTACCATGTGCCGCACCGGCGCGCACGCCCGGCCATTGTGTTTGCGCCTGCGCATTCTTGCTTGCAGATAACTTGCCGAATTCTCCAATAGGCGCTTATCATTGGCCGCTTGACAAGACCACAAGTCACACGGCCTTGCGCAGACAAAAGCGTCGGCGCCTGGCAATGCACTGTATGATGCGCATGCTGAAACTATCCTAGAGCATTTTTAGAGACCAAAAAATATGACAAAAACCCTCATCATCGCCGAGAAGCCTTCTGTCGCGAACGATATCGCGAAGACGCTTGGCGGCTTCACCAAGCACGATGAGTACTTTGAATCGGATGAATACGTCCTGTCCTCGGCGGTCGGCCACTTGCTGGAGATCGCCGTGCCGGAAGAATTCGACGTGAAGCGCGGCAAATGGAGTTTCGCGCACTTGCCGATGATTCCACCGTATTTCGCGCTGAACCCGATCGCCAAGACGGAAGCGCGCCTCAAAGTATTAAACAAGCTGATCAAACGCAAAGACGTCACCACCCTCATCAACGCATGCGATGCGGGGCGCGAAGGCGAGCTGATTTTCCGCCTGATCGCGCAGAACGCGAAAGCCAAGCAACCGGTCAAGCGCCTGTGGCTGCAGTCGATGACGCCGGGCGCCATCCGCGACGGTTTCTCGCACCTGCGCAGCGACGAAGAAATGCTGCCGCTGGCCGATGCGGCCCGCTGCCGTTCGGAAGCCGATTGGTTGATCGGTATCAATGGCACGCGCGCCATGACGGCGTTTAATTCGAAAGAAGGCGGCTTCTATCTGACCACCGTGGGCCGCGTGCAGACGCCGACCCTGTCGATCGTGGTCGAACGCGAAGACAAGATTAAAAAATTCGTGCCGCGCGACTTCTGGGAAGTGCGCGCCGAATTCGTCTGCGCGGCCGGCATCTATGAAGGCCGCTGGCTCGACACGAAGTTCAAGAAGGACGAGAACGACCCCGAGAAGCGCGCCGAGCGCCTGTGGAGCAAGACGGCTGCCGACTCGATCGCCACCGCCTGCCGCGGCCGCCAAGGCATCGTCACGGAAGAGTCGAAACCGACCACCTCGATGGCGCCGGGCCTGTTCGACCTGACCAGTTTGCAGCGCGAAGCGAACTCGCGTTTCGGCTTCTCCGCCAAGAACACCCTGGGCCTGGCCCAGGCGCTGTATGAAAAGCACAAGGTGCTGACGTATCCGCGTACCGATTCGCGCCACCTGCCGGAAGACTACATGCCGACCGTGCTGCAGGCGCTGGAAACGGTCAAGGACAACAGCAACTACCACCAGTTCGCCAAGCAGATCATCGACAAGGGCTGGGTCAAGCCGAACAAGCGCATCTTCGACAACACGAAGATCTCGGATCACTTCGCGATCATCCCGACGACGATCGCGCCAAAGAATTTGTCCGAGCCGGAACAGAAGCTGTACGACCTCGTCACGCGCCGCTTCATGGCCGTGTTCTTCCCGCCTGCGGAATTCCAGGTCACCACGCGCTACACGGAAGTGTCCGGCCATCAGTTCAAGACTGAAGGCAAGGTCATGACCAATCCGGGCTGGCTGGCCATCTACGGCAAGGAAGCATCGACGGACGCCGACAAGGAAAGCAATGGCAACGGCAACCTGGTGCCGGTCGCCAAGGGCGAGAAAGTACAGACGGAAAGCGTCAACGCCAACGGCCTGGTCACCAAGCCGCCTGCGCGCTTCACGGAGGCGACGTTGCTGTCGGCCATGGAAGGCGCCGGCAAGCTGATCGACGATGACGAGCTGCGCGATGCGATGGCCGGCAAGGGCCTCGGCACGCCAGCCACGCGCGCGGCCACCATCGAGGGCTTGCTGACGGAACGCTATCTGATCCGTGAAGGCCGCGAACTGATTCCGACGGCGAAGGCATCGCAGCTGATGACATTGCTCAAAGGCCTGGGCGTCAACGAATTGACGGCGCCGGAGCTGACGGGCGAGTGGGAATACAAGCTGTCGCAGATGGAAAAAGGCAAGATTTCGCGCGAAGAATTCATGCGTGAAATCGCGCAGATGACGCAAATCATCGTCAAGCGCGCCAAGGAATACGATAACGACACGATCCCCGGCGACTACGCGACGCTGGAAACGCCGTGCCCGAATTGCAGCGGCGTGGTAAAGGAAAACTACCGCCGTTTCGCCTGCACCAAGTGCGAATTCTCGATGAGCAAGACGCCGGGTTCGCGCCAGTTTGAAATCGCCGAAGTGGAGCAATTGCTGAAGGACCGCACCATCGGCCCGCTGCAAGGCTTCCGCTCGAAGATGGGTCGTCCGTTCGCCGCCATCCTGCGCATCGTGCGCGATGAAGAGATCAAGAACTTCAAGCTGGAATTCGATTTCGGCCAGAACGACGAGAGCGAAGATGGCGAAGGCGTCGATTTCACGGGCCAGACGCCCGTGGGACCGTGCCCCAAGTGCAACGCCGGCGTGTACGAAATGGGCCTGGCCTATGTGTGCGAACACAGCGTGGCCAAGCCGAAGACGTGCGATTTCCGCAGCGGCCGCATCATCTTGCAGCAGGAAATCTTGCCGGAACAAATGGCAAAACTGCTCAACGATGGCAAGACGGACTTGCTGCCGGGCTTTGTTTCGCAGCGTACCCGCCGTCCGTTCAAGGCATTCCTCGTGCGCGGCAAGGATGGCAAGGTGAGCTTCGAGTTTGAAGAGCGCAAGGCCAAGCCGGGCGCCAAGACGAAGGCGGCAGCCGTCGAGGCCGACGGCGAGGAAGGCGCAGCGCCAGCGAAGAAAACGGCCGTCAAGAAAGCGGCAGCCGTCAAAAAGGCGCCAGCCAAGAAAGCCACGGCCGTGAAAAAGCCGGCCGCCAAGAAGGCGCCGGCGAAGAAGGCGGCAGCGGCGGAGTAATCCGGCGCCAGCCAAACAAAAGCCAGGGATGTCCCTGGCTTTTTTTACGTCCCGAGATTCTTAGTCAAGGTAATCCGAATACTCGCGCTGCGCGTAATTCTGCAGATTCGCCCACGGCTGCGCCTTGCTGACGGTCGGCTGCAGCTTGACGTCGACCCGGCGATAGAAGGTATTCGCGCGGTCGCCGCTTTCGATGATCAGGGGAATCTGCTTTTGCTCATCCCACAGGATGCGCTGGAACACGCCATTCTTTTCCACTTCGCGCCAGCGCGCGCCCGTCACGCTCGATGCCTGTTTCGACAGCGGCATGGCAGCCACCAGTTTCGGGTCCAGCAGATAAAAACTGTTTTCCCAGGAACCGTCGAAATTGACGTTTTCGTACTCGGCCTTGGGGATGGCGACGACGATCTTGTCGTGCGCATCGATGTATTCCACGCGCACGGTATTCTTTTCCAGCATCACGTGGCGCGGTATCAGCACGGGATTGAAGTGCTTGTGCTCATGCTGCGTGGCCGCGGTCGACGTTTTTAATGCCACTTTCCTGTTTTCACCGTGGTTGTGGCCCGCATGCGCATCGGTCGACGGCGCCAGCACGCGCTCGACCCACACGTGGCCGGGACGGCGCAGCATCTTTTCTTCGTAGCGGCTTTCGCGCGTCACGCCTTCCGGCGTCAGGACGCGGCTGTAATAGGTGATGCCCAGGTCCAGGTCGGCAGGAGCGGATGGCGCGGCAGGCGCGGCTTGCGCGCTGGCGGCAAAGCCGGCGGCGAGGAGGACGGCGATCAGGGACGATTTCATGGTGTTGCCTTTACGTGCAGAGGGGCGGAGGGCAACGCTGCCATCCGCCCCGGTGGGGTTGCCGTGTTGATGTGGATCAGAAGCCGAAGGCCGCCTTCAGCAGGTCAAACACCTTGGTGTTGTCCAGGGTGCCCTTGAAGGCCTTGGCGCCGGCGCCCGTGGCCAGCAGCTTGACGTCGCCGCCGCCGTGGGTTTCGCTGGCCAGGCGCACGCCCGTTTCCTGCAGATAGTTGTCTTTCAGGGCCGTGGCGCTGTCGACGTTGCTGCGCAGGTCAGGACGGTTCGGGCCGTTACCGAACACCAGGGTGGTGTAGGTATTGCCGTCCGCATCCTTGCTTGGCTGGTTATCCTTGTAACCGCGGTTGATGTCGAGGATAGGGTTGCCGCGCTTGCCATAACCGTTGAAGGCCAGGGTGTGGTCATGGTCGGCCGTGACGACGATCAGGGTATTTTCCAGCTTCGGATCGGTTTCCTTGATCTTGTTGATGGCGGCCTTGATGGCGTCGTCGAAGGCGATGGTATCCGTCAGCGCGCGCTTGGCGTTGATGCCGTGCAAGGCGTGGTCGATGCGGCCGCCTTCGACCATCAGGAAGTAGCCGTTGGCATTCTTCGACAGCAAGTCGATGGCTTTCAGCGTCATTTCCGACAGGCTAGGCTGGGTCGCGCCTTCGCCCAGCGGCGGCGTGGCGGTGCGGTCCAGTTCATATTCCAGGTGGCTGCGGGTGCTGTACAGGCCGATGAATTTCTTGCCGCTCGGCGCTGCCGCCATTTCCGCTTTCGTCGCGGCCACGGTGTAGCCCTTGGCGGCAAATTCCGTCAACAGGTTGCGGCCATCGGCGCGGCCATACTTGTTGCTTGCCGACCAAGGCGTGAAGTGGTTGCGGCCGCCACCCATCAGCACGTCGACGCCGTCGCCCAGGGCCGCGTTGTAGCCCGCGCCGCCCGGCGCCGTTTGCGCGGCGATCGCGTATTGCGCATTGCGGTTGCAGATGTGCGAGAAGGTCGTTGCCGGCGTGGCGTGCGTCAGTTCCGTGGTGGTGATGGCGCCCACGGCCTTGCCCTTGGCTTTCGCCAGTTCCAGGATGGTCGGCGCGCTCTTGCCGCCGGCCGGGCAGTTGTCCACGCCCAAGTTGCCGTTGGCGTCGCGGCTGGGCTCTTTGGCGATCGTCTCCTGCGCCATCGAGATGACTTCATTGTTCATCTTGACGCCGGTCATGTAGGCGGCCATGGATGGCGCGCTGTCCGTCGTTTGCGCATCGTTCGAGAACGTCTTGATGCGCGCCGTGCGTTCCAGCGTGTCCATGGTCAGGCTGCCGTCTTCCTTGTACTGGTAGATGCGCGCGGCCGTCACGACGGACGGGCCCATGCCGTCGCCGAGGAAGAAGATGACGTTCTTGGCGTCGGCGGCGTAGGCGCCGTTGGCAACGCTGGCGGCCACGAGCGTGGTCAGCAACGACAGTTTCAGGGCGGGTTTCAAGGTAAATTTCATGTGCTTGTCCAATTTTGATGTCTTGGGGATTACAGACCGCCGGCGGTCTTGACCAGGCCGAATACTTTGGTGTTGTCGATGGTGCCCAGGAAGGTTTCCGAACCCTTGCCGATGGCGCCCAGGAAGACGTCGGTGCCGCCGTGGGTTTCATTGCCGGCCGTGGTGCGGATGACCGCTTCCTGGTGGTAGGTGTTGGCGCTGGTGACGGTTTCATCGAGGCTGGCCATGGCGGCGCGGCTCGATTGGGTGCGGTTTTCGCCATTGCCGAAGCCGATGATCGAATACGGTGCGCCGTCCAGGTCTTTCTCGATTGCACCGGTGACGTAGTTCTTCACCACGCCCAGCACGCCAGGGTTGCCGGCAGCCGTCTTGCCCGTGCGCTTGGCGTAGCCGTTCAGCACCAGGGTGTGGTCATGGTCGGCCGTGACGACGATCAGGGTATTGGCCAGGGTCGGGTCGGTCAGCTTGGCTTTCTCGATGGCTGCCTTGATGGCGTTATCGAACGCGACGGTATCTTGCAGCGCTTTCTTGGCCGTGGTTTCATGCAGCGCATGGTCGATGCGGCCGCCTTCGACCATCAGGAAATAACCCTTCTTGTTCTTGGCCAATACGTCCATGGCCTTGGTGGTCATTTCCGCCAGGCTAGGCTCTTTGGCTGCATCGCGGTCCAGGTCGTAGCTCATGTGGCTGGAGGTGAACACGCCGAACAGGCGGTCCGTCTTGGCCGCATCGACGGCCTTGAAGTCGGCGCCCGTGTTGGCGATGGTGTAGCTCTTCGCTTTCAGTTCGGCCACCAGGTCGCGGTCGTCGGAACGCTTGCCGCCGTCCTTGAACGGCTTGAAGAATTGCGCGCCGCCACCGAGGACCACTTCCAGGCCGGTGGTGCCCAGGGCGCTGTTGTAGCCCGTGCCGCCTGGCACCAGGGCCGCGGCGATATCGTTTTCCAGGTCGCGGTGGCAGATGTGCGAGTAGGTCGCGGCCGGCGTGGCGTGCGTCACGCGCGCCGTGCTGACGACGCCGGCGGCAAAGCCCTTGGCCTTGGCCAGTTCCAGCAGGGTGGTGGCGGGCGTGCCGTTGCCGGTGCCGCATTTGTTGACCAGCTTGTTGCCGTTGGCATCCGTGCCCGGATCGATGGCGACCGTGTTGGCCGACATGGAGATGACTTCATTGTTCATCTTGACGCCGGTCATGTAGGCGGCCATCGATGGCGCGCTGTCCGTCACTTGCGCGTCGTTCGAGAACGTCTTGACGAAAGCCGTTTCCGGCAGGGTGTCCATGGTCAGCGCACCGTCTTCGCCCACCGAATAGATGCGCGCAGCCGTCATGGTGGTCAGGCCCATGCCATCGCCGAGGAAGAAGATGACGTTTTTCGGTGGTGCTTCAGGCGCCACGTCTTCTTTTTTGGCGTCGCTGCCGCAGGCGGCCAGCATCAGGGTGATGGCGACGCTGCAGCCAGCGACGGAAATTTTTCTGCGTGTCATGTGGTTCATCCGGCTAGGTTTGAAAGAGCTAGCAAGATAACAATTCAATGTGACACCCTCATGACGCTGTGACACGTTTGACACGCGGATGCGCATCCGCCTGCAGTGTTGTTTTAGCGCACGTCCTCGGTGGAAAAGTACACCGTGCCGCGCAAGCGTGCCGTTTTTCCCTGCTGCGCGCGCAAGGCCGCTTGCAGGGTGGCGGCCGGGGGTTCCCGCACGTCCGGCTTGGCCGCCACGATGTCGCCGTGCGGCGCCTGCGCAGGGCTGGTCCAGGCGACGATATGCTCGAAATCGGGCCGGCTGTCGATACGCTTGACGAGGAAGCGCTGGGTGCCGTCGCCCACTTGCAGGTAGCGCGCGCTGGCGCGCACGGCGGGTGCGGGCGACAACTGGCGCATCAGCAGGACGCGCTCGACGATGAGGGCGGCAGCGCCGTAGCCGGGTTCGGCCTTTCCATCCTTTTCGAAGTGGCCGCGCACCACCGTCGCGCGGAATTGCCGCAGCGGCAGCGGCGCGGCGGGCAGCAGACGCGCCAGCTCGAAGCGTTCCGGCTCGAGGGTCCACAGCGCCGTATGGCCATCGAGCTGCCGGCGCAGCCGCGCATCGAGGGCGGGATCGGCCAGCCGCACTTGCAGCACCACTTGGTAGTCGTGCGGCGCATGGAACATCGGCAGGTGCGAGGCATACAGCCCTTGCTTGCCGCCAAACAGCACCATGCCGTGCACGCCCCAGGTCAGGGGAGCCGCGTGGGCCAGGCTGGAAGCGAGCAGGAACAGGGACAGGAAGAGGGCACGCAGCATGGGTTTCATCGATGAGTTGGAATGGCACGATGATAGAGGCGGTATCATGGAAGGTACAGCAACCATTTTTCACTTTTTGCGTCCTGTTTGGAAATCATCATGCACATGAGCCTTGCCGACCTGCGCGTGTTCTGCAGCGCCGCGCGCCAGCCGACCCTGGGCGCGGCGGCGCTGGAATTGCACCTGACGCCATCGGCCGTGTCGAAAGCCTTGCGCCGCCTGGAAGCGGATATGGGGGCGCCCTTGTTTGACCGGAGCGGCAAGCAATTGCGGCTCAACGACAGCGGCCATTTGCTGCTCGAGCGTGCGCGCACCTTGCTGGCGCTGGCCGAACAGGCGCGCCTGGACGTGATGGGCGAGCGGGGCGCCATCGATGCTCGTATCGCCGGCCCTGCCTTGCTGCTGTGGCGCCACGCGGACGCACTGGCGGCGGCGCTGGATGCCTATCCGCAGGCCAGCTTGCGCTTGCAACCCGCGTTCGAGGATGCGGCGCTGGCGGCCCTGGCGCGTGGCGATTGCCATGCGGCACTGGTGACGCAGGAGGCCATCGCCCAGCGCGGCGCCGACTGGCCTGCCACCTGGCACAGCACGGCGCTGGGCAGCATGCGCATGCTGCTGGCGGCCGGGCGCGGCCATGCGCTGGCGCGCGGCGTGCCGGCAGCCTCCGTATCCGTGCGCTGCGGCATGCAGGACGTCTTGCCGCACGCGTTCGCCAGTCCCACGCATTCCCTGCTGTGCGGCGAGGAGCGGGGACGCCACGCCGATGGCTGGCGCGGCGCGGCGGCGCGTTCCATCCGCTACTGGAGCGACGACGTGCAATTGCTGCTCGGTTATGTGCGGACGGGGCGGGCCCTGGCCTACCTGCCCGACTTTGCCCTGCGCGAGCATGATCTGTTACAGCTGAACTTGGCCGATGGCGTCGAGTGCCAGGAACAGGTGTTGCTGGTGTGGGATGGCGCGCTGGCGGGGCAATGGCTGCGCGCATTGGCGCGGCAACTGTCTATTCATCCGAAATAAGCAACAAACTATTGCGCTTTAACGGGTTTTTCTACCGGATTGAGCAACGTAAGATGCATGCATCCCAATCATTTTGTGAAGGCGCATCATGTTCTCCCAATCCATTACCAGCGTTCTCGTTTCCACCCTGTTTGCCGCCGGCGCCGCCTCGGCCGCCGCCAGCGCGCCCCTGACCCTGGAAGTCTTCAATCCGGGCGAAGCGGCCATCTTCCCCGTCGCTTCCGTGCTGGTCGCGGGCCAGCATGACGCCGTGCTGATCGATGCGCAATTCTCGCGCGCCGAAGCGCAAAAACTGGTGGAAAAGATCCGCGCCAGCGGCAAGAAGCTGACGACCGTGTACATCAGCCACAGCGATCCCGATTTTTACTTTGGCCTCGACGTGATCAAGGCCGCTTTCCCGCAGGCGAAAATCGTCGCCACGCCGGAAACCGTGGCCGAGATCCACCGCAAGGCCGATGCCAAGGTCGCCTACTGGGGCCCGATCCTGAAGGACAATGCACCGAAAAGCATCGTGATTCCCGAAGCGTTGAAGGGCAAGCGCATCAGCCTGGAAGGCCAGTCGCTGGACATCGCCGGCCCGACGCCAGCGCGCACCTATGTGTGGATTCCATCGATCAAGGCCGTCGTCGGTGGCGTGGTGCTGTTTGGTAACTTGCACGTGTGGACGGCCGATACGCAAAGCCTGCAATCGCGCCAGGACTGGCTCAAGACCCTCGATGGCATCGCCGCCCTGAAACCCGTCACCGTCGTGCCTGGCCACTTCAAGGTCGGTTCGCCCCTGACGCCGGACAGCATCGGCTTCACGCGCGACTATCTGGTGACGTTTGAAGCGGAAACGGCCAAGGCCGCCAATTCGGCCGCGCTGATCGAGGCGATGAAAGTGCGCTATCCGAAGCTGGGCCTCGATGGCGCCCTGGAGACCAGCGCGAAGGTCGCCAAAGGCGAAATGAAATGGTAAAAACCTACTGCGCGACGCGATTTCCGGCCTGCGATGCTCACTGCCTCGGCGGCCCCGTGCCTAGCACAGTTGCGCTTCTCAGCCAGAACTAGCGCCGCTCGCTACGGTTTTTCAAGTCATCTGTTTTAGTTTTATAAAGGATAGGGTCATGCCCACACTGCACTATATTTTCGACCCCCTGTGCGGCTGGTGCTACGGCGCCGCGCCGCTGGTCGAGGCGGCGCGCGCCGTGCCCGGACTGACGCTGGCGTTCCACGGCGGCGGCATGATGACGGGCAGTAATCGCCGCCAGATCACGCCCGCATGGTGCGGCTATGTGCTGCCGCATGACCGGCGCATCGAGCAATTGTCGGGCCAGCCATTCGGCGACGCCTACGTCAACGGCTTGCTGAACGACACCACGGCCATGCTGGATTCCGAGCCGCCGATCACGGCCATCCTGGCGGCGGAAGTGCTGGCCGGCAAGGGCCTGGACATGCTGCAGCGCGTGCAGCGCGCCCATTACGTGGATGGCTTGCGCATCGCCGACCTGCCCGTGCTGGTGACCTTGGCGCAAGAGCTGGGCATGGATGGGACGGCATTCCAGGCCGCGTATGCGCAACAGGCGGGCGCTGCCACGCAGCGGCATATCGATGCCAGCCGCGCCTTGCTGGCGCAGGTGGGCGGACAGGGCTTTCCCACCTTCGTGCTCGACGATGGCAGCGGCAAGCTGTCCGTGATCGATATCGGCGGCTTTTTGGGCCAGCCGGCGAAGTTGCAGGCGCAACTGGGCGGCGTGTATGATGCACAAGGTTGTGCATTGTAAATATCTATCGATCCGATAAAATCAATTAGCTTTTCCTTTGTTGTTGCACTCGTTACACTGTTTGCATCAGTCAACAACGAAGGAAAAGCAGCCATGAGCCAACAGCCGCCATTCAGTACCGCCTCGGGCATCCCCGTCGCCGACAACCAGAATTCCATCAGTGCCGGCCCCCGCGGCCCCCTGCTGCTGCAAGACTTTCACCTGATCGAAAAACTCCAGCATTTCAACCGCGAGCGCATCCCCGAGCGCGTCGTGCATGCGAAAGGTTCGGGCGCCTACGGCACCTTTACCGTCACGCACGATATCTCGCGCCATACCAAGGCCAAGCTGTTCAGTGAAGTGGGCAAGCAGACGGCCACCTTCGCGCGCTTTTCCACCGTCGGTGGCGAACGCGGCAGCGCCGACACGGAACGCGACCCGCGCGGCTTCGCCGTGCGCTTCTATACGGAAGAAGGCAACTGGGACCTGGTCGGCAACAACACGCCCATGTTCTTCATCAAGGACCCGATCAAGTTCCCCGACTTCGTCCATACGCAAAAGCGCGATCCGCAAAGCAACTTGAAATCGGCCGAGATGATGTTCGACTTCTGGAGCCATGCGCCGGAAAGCTTGCACCAGGTCACCATGCTGTTCTCGGACCGCGGCACGCCGGACGGCTACCGCCACATGGATGGCTTCGGCAGCCATACGTATAGCCTGATCAACGCGGACGGCCAGCGCGTGTACGTGAAGTGGCACTTCAAGACGCGCCAGGGCATCAGGAACCTGCCTGCCGCGGAAGCGGGCCGCCTGGCTGGCGCCGACCCCGACTACGCCCAGCGCGACCTGTTCGGCGCCATCGAACGCGGCGATTATCCCCAGTGGGAAGTCAAGCTGCAGGTGGCGACCGAAGAGCAACTGGCGCAGTGGGAACAGCGCACGGGCTGGAACCCGTTCGACCTGACGAAAGTGTGGCCGCATGCGGACTTCCCGCTGCTGCCCGTGGGTATTTTCGAGCTGAACCGCAACCCGGATAATTACCACGCGGAAGTCGAGCAGGCGGCCTTTTCGCCGGCCAACGCCGTGCCGGGCATGGGATACTCGCCGGACAAGATGCTGCAAGGCCGCCTGTTCGCCTACCACGATGCCCAGCTGTACCGCGTCGGCACGAACCACCAGCACTTGCCCGTGAACGCGGCCCGCTGCCCTTTCCATAACCAGCAGCGCGACGGCGGCATGGCCATCCACAATGGCGGCGCGGCACAGAACTATGCGAACGTGGCGGCGGCGGGCACGCAGCCGCAAGGGCTCGGCCATGGCGAAGGGGCGCTGGCGCTCGATGGCGGCGCGGCGCGCTACGACGGCCGCGGCGTGGAAGATGATTACACGCAAGCCGGCAATCTGTTCCGTTTGATGTCCGTCCAGGCGAAGCAAAACCTGTTCGACAACCTGGCCGGACCGTTGAGCCAGGTGCGCGCGGAAACCTTGCAGCGTCAGCTGGGGCATTTCGACCGGGCCGATGCCGCCTACGGCGCCGGCGTGCGCGCCGCCCTGCAGGCGCGTGGCGTGGCCTTGTAATTGTGCATTTCGGGCGGAACCAGCCGGTTCCGCCTGTTTGATGCAGCGCAAAGTGGAGCTGGATACCGAATATTGTAAATATTGCCGTATGGACATATTTGCCGCCCATGCGTAGACTTGTCGGTCTGATGATCGCGCCGTCTTCCTGGCGGCGTCCTGACTAGAAAGTCTTGTAATATGAATATGGCGAAGCTGTCGGTGCATGGGGACGACCCCACGCTCAAATCCATTCTGGAAGTCTTGCCCACGGATCCGGAACGGCAATGGCGCAAGGGCGAGGCGAAGGGCGCGGGCCGCGTGCACCTCGATTCCGGCTTCGAGGTGCTGATCGCGCAGGCATCCAAATCGCAAGTGTTGCCCTCGCGCATACGCAGCTACCTGGCCGAATGCCGCTCGCGCGGCGTCAGCTTCAGCATGCCGCGCATCGTGGCCGAACTGCAACTGGAGTTGAACGGCGACGATACGCAGGACGCGCCGCTCGACCTGTCGCTGGCCGACATGCAGCACCTGACGGAAATGGGCATCAGCCTGAGTCTGGTGACGCGTTCCGCCGAGGCTTGATGACTGCTGACACTTGAAAAAATGGCCACCTGTTCAGGGTGGCCATTTTTTGTCATGGTTCGGCGATCTCGACGGTGACCATATTGTCGTCCGGCTTGCGGTCGATCAGTTTGTTGTCGGGATCGATGCCCGCCTTGCCGGGCCGGCTGCCGACGATGACGGTATAGCTCGCTTCGCGGGCCGTCATGCGCAGGCGTTCGCGCAGCAGCGGATGGCCATTCGCGTCGTCGACGCCGATCTCGATCCAGTCGTGCAGGGGCGCGTCGTGTTCCTCGCCCTGTTCGCCGGCCGTCAATTTTCCGGCCTGCACCTTGAGGGTGACGGCGTACTTGCCATCGCTGCGTTTGATGGCCGTGGCCGACAGGGCGCGGTTGTCGAACAGCACGATTTTTTCGAACAGGTCGTCGATCAGGTAGGCCTGCTCCGGCGGCGTGACCTGGCGCAAGCCGGCAATCAGGGCCGTCACGCTGGCATACGGCGGGCCTTTCTGGCCATGGGTCTTGAGCAAGTCGCGCAGCACGCCGTTGACCTTGTCTTCGCCGATGATGTCTTGCAGCAAGTACATGGCCAGGCTGCCCTTGTTGTAGTGGATATACGCCTGGTTTTCATTCTCGGCCAGCGGCAATTCCTTCTTGCGTTCTTCGCTGCGCCCCATCAGGTATTGATTCAGGTCATAGCGCAGGAAACGCCGCATCTTGGCCGGCCCCACGGTTTTCTTCATCACCATCAGGGCCGAATATTCGGCCAGGGTTTCGCTGAGCACGGTAGCGCCCCGCGTATTGCCACCCACCAATTGATGCGCCCACCACTGGTGCGCCACTTCATGCGCCGTGACGTAGAACGGATAGTCGATGTCTTTCGGGTTCTTGTCGTCCACCTTGGCGATGAAGCCCAGCCCTTCCGAGTATGGAATCGTGTTCGGGAACGATTGCGCAAACGTGGCGTAGCGGGGGAATTCGACGATGCGCAGGATCTTGTGCTGGTAGGGGCCGAAGTTTTTCGTGTAGTACTCGAGCGCTTCCTTGCTGCCGCGCACGAAGCGGTCCAGATTGTATTCATGGCCCGGGTGGTAATACACGTCGATGGCCACGTCTTGCCAGCGTTCGTGCTTGACGGCGTAGCGGGCCGACTGGAATGCGTAGAAATTCAGGATCGGCTGCTCCATCGTGTAATGGAAGTAATGGCGGCCCTTGGCGATCCAGTCGTTGTCCAGCATGCCCGGCGCGATGGCCGTCTGGCCGTCGACGGTGCTGACGGTGGCGTCAAAGTTGATGCGGTCGGCGTCGTTGCTGACGTAATTGTCGGCCAGTCCCCGCGCATCGTCGCGCGGCAAGGCCCGTTCGCGCGCGGGCAAACCGTGTTTCTTGCGGTCGCGCGGGTCCGTCAATTCCTGCTGCGGCTGGTAGCCGATGTGCGGCAGCACGGCATTCGTGAAGAAGGTGCCGTTGGCCACCACGGGCGTGTCCTGGCCCAGGCCGAAAATGCCGCGCGGCGCATAGCGGACGTCGAAATCGAGGCCCAGGGTGGCGCCCGGCGCCAGTGGCGCGGCCAGGCGGTAGCTGTAAAAGCCCAGCCTGCCGTCATCGAGTCCGGGATGCACGCGGGCGTCGAAACGCAGGCGCATGGTGGACGTCGGATCTTGCTGCACAAAAATGTGGCTGATCGGCAGGCTGGTCTTGTTTTGCAGCACATAGCGGCCCGTGACGGCCAGGGTGCGCTGCGCTGGATAGATGGCCACGTCGAGTTTCACGTCGGTGATTTTCGGCTGCGGCGTGGCGGCAAACTTGCGGTACTGGCGCTCGACACTGGCGCGGTCCGCATCGCGCGCGTACTCGGACTTGTAATCGTTGGCCACGTGGAAGACGTAGAACAGCACGGCGCCGGCGCCGACGAAGATCAGGGCGCCGCCGGCAAAGCTGGCCAGCACGCCTTGCGTCAGGCCGTGGCGCGCCAGGCGCAGGCGGATGCGCCAGCTGTCTTGCGCGCCGCGGGGCCAGAACAGCAGCGACAGCACCGTCAGCATGACGGCCGCGCCGCTCCAATACAGCAAGTACCAGCGCTCGCGCAACAGATAGTGGCCGGCGCCGTTCATGGCCGAATACACGAAGTCCGGCGTGTTGCCATACAGCAGCAGCGGGTCGCCCAGGCCCAGCGAGGAAAAGCTGATGCTGGCGATGTGGTACAGGATCATGGCGAAATACGCCAGGTACTTGTGATTGATCAACACCTGCAAAAAGATGGCCAGCACGGCGATCAGCGCGTAGGATGGCAGGTGCGACAGGAACAGCGATTCCAGATACAGGCCGGGATCGAGGCGGTAATAGCCCTTGAAGACCTGGATCGACATGCCGCACAACATGATGACCAGGCTCAGCAAGGCTTGCAGGCCGATCAGCGCAAACAGTTTCGACAGCAGGGGCAGCCAGTTCGGCACGGGCAGGGCGTCGAGCATCAGATACGTGCCCGCCTCGCGTTCGCGCCACACCAGCTCGCCCGCGTAGAAGGTGGTAATGATCAGCATGAACAGGGCGAACGAGGCGCTGACCATGTCCAGCACCTTTTCCGTCACGGGATAGGTATTCGTGCCGTACATGGAGCCCATGTCCAGCGCGCCCGCATACATGGTCAGCACGCCGGCCAGCACGATGACGACAAAATAGATGTTCTTGATGGTTTCGCGCAGGTTCAGCCAGCTCATCTTGACGAGCAGTGCCGCCAGGCTGCGCTGCGCGAAGTCCGGAGTTTCCTGCGTGGACAGCGAGGCGTTCGACAGGCGCAGCGGTACGTCGCCCTCGCTGCGGCGCTTGCCGGCGCCCGCGTCCGTCGTGGCGTGGAACTGGAAGCGCCAGTAGCCGAGCAGCAGGGCCACCAGGGCGAAGCCGGACCAGATGGCGCGGTTCAGCAAATACACGCCTTCCAGGGTCACCAGGCGCGCGTTGCGTTCCGCGTTCGGCCAGTATTCCGTCAGGCGTATCAGCGCCGTCGTGCCGAAGGGGTCGATCAGGGCGGCCAGGGTCTTGTAGTCGAGGTCGCGCGCCAGGGACGGGGCCACCAGGTAGCCGATCAGCATGACAACCGAGCTGATGTAGACGGGCAGCATGCGCCGCGTCAGGGCCGCGATGACGAAGAAGATGGCGCCGAAGATGAACAGGTTCGGCAGCAGGGTAAACACATACGGCATCAGGTAGGCCAGCGCCCGTTGCGGCCCCAGCCGCTCCGGATCGATGCCGGGCAGCCAGGCGCCTAGCCAGGCACCGATGACGATGCTGGAAAACACCACGGCCAGCACCAGGTAGGCGCCGAGGAAGCGGCCGAAAACATACTGGTATTTCCGGATCGGCGCGCTGAAGAAGAAATGCTGCATGCCGTATTCGAAATCCTGCTGCACCGAGCGGCCCATCATGGCGGCCACCACCACGGCGCCGAAGCAGCCCAGCAAGCTGCACGTAAATGCCAGCGAGCGGGGCGCGTTGATCAGGAACTTGCCGCCGAAACTGATGCTCGCTTCCTTGAAGACGCCGCCGGCGGCAGCCATCCACAGCATGGCCAGCGCCAGGAACATGACGAAATACACCCAGGTGGACAGCAGCTTGAGCCGCTGTCGCGCTTCAAAGCGGGCGATGGCAAACATGGCGCGCCCCTCAGTCGCACTGCGGGGCGACGCGGTGGCGCCCGGCAATGGTGGCGAAATACAAGTCTTCCAGGTCGCCGATGGCTTCCTCGAAGCCGTCGCCCGGGTCGTCGTCGCTGTAGACGTGGATCAGGGTGCGGCCCGACAGCAGGCGCGTGGAAATGACGGCGTGGCGTTGCTGGAAGCTGGCCAGCTCCTTCTTCTCGACGAAACGCGCCCAGATCTTGCAGCTGACTTCGTCGATGAGTTCCTGGGTTTTGCCGCACAGCAGCAAATGGCCCTTGTTGATGATGGCCATGTTGGCGCACAGGTCGGCCACGTCGGACACGATGTGGGTCGACAGGATCACCGTCTTGTCTTCGCCGATGTCCGACAGCAGATTGTGGAAGCGGACTCTTTCCTGCGGGTCGAGGCCGGCCGTCGGTTCGTCGACGATGATCAGTTTCGGGTCGCCCAGCAGGGCTTGCGCGATGCCGAAGCGCTGGCGCATGCCGCCGGAAAAGCTGCCCAGGCGCTGGTGGCGCACGTCGAACAGGTTGGTTTGCTGCAACAGGCCATCGACTACCTCGCGCCGGCGCGCCCGCTGCGACAAGCCTTTCAAGGTGGCGAAGTGGTCGAGCAGCTCATACGCCGTCACTTTCGGGTACAGGCCGAAGTCCTGCGGCAGGTAGCCCAGCATGCGGCGGATCTCGTCCTTGTCGTCGAGCACGTCGTAGTCGCCAAAGAAGACCGAGCCGGAATCGCATTCCTGCAAGGTGGCCAGGGTGCGCATCAGGGTCGACTTGCCGGCGCCATTCGGGCCAAGCAAGCCAAACATCCCGGGCGGTATCGTCAGCGACACGTTATCCAGCGCCACCACGCCATTCGCGTAGGTCTTCGACAATTTGCGAATCTGCAATTCCATACAACTCCTAACTCATGCGTTGCAGCCCGATGGTGCAGGGCTTCTCTATGCTGGCATTGTATTGAATTTAAGACGTACTGGGCAGTTGCATGCGATACACGGCATTTTCACGTGCCCAGAGTGCAGATGGGCGGGGTGGACGGCACCCCGCTTCCCCCCTGTTGGCGGGTCTAGTTGCGGAACAGTACGGATTCGCGGTTGAACCACCAGCGGCACAGCATCAGCAGGGCGCCCGCGATGACCGTGGTCGAGGCCAGGATTACGCCGAACATGCGGTAATCCATGGTGCCCTTGACCAATTCCTTCATGGCCAGCGACACGTTGGTCAGCGGCACCATGGCCCACATCCAGTTCAGCTCGACGCCGGGCAGCATGGCCGCCACCGTGGGCAGGATGACAAACAGCATCAATGGCGTGATCATGCCGGCCGCTTCCTTGTAGCTCTTCGCGTAGATCGAGATCGACAGCAGCAGCGAGGCGAAGATGGCGGCCGTCGGCACCAGCATCAGGGTCACCATGGCCAGGTCGGGCAAGCCGATGCTGCGCACCATGACGGCCATGTTGCCTTCCAGCGAACTGCCGAAGATGGCCAGCAGGGCGCCCATGCTGCCCACCATCAGCACGGCCGAGGTCATGCCGACGGTAAACAGCACGAGGAATTTGGCCAGCACGATGGCGCTGCGCGGCACGGGCGCCAGCAGCAGGGTTTCCAGGGTGCCCCGCTCCTTTTCGCCCGCGCCCAGGTCGATGGCCGGGTACATGGCCGCCGTCAGGCACACCATCAGCAGCAGATAGGGCAGCATGCCGCCGACGATGGCGCCCATCTGCTCGCGTTCGTTGGCCGTCGATTGCTTGTCGAGCACGATGGGATTGAGGGCAAAGGCCAGCTGGGCAGGGCTCAGGTTCAGGGCCGACAGCGTCCCTTCGCGCAGGCTGGCGTTATAGGCCTCGACGATCTCGCGCACGCGCTGCTGGGTCACGTCGACCGTGCTGGCGCTGTTGTAGTGCAGCACCACCTTGGCTTGCTGCTGTTGCTGCAGCGCTTCTTCAAACCGGGGCGGAATGACGACGGCAAACTTGATGGTGTCGTCGCCGATGGCGCGGCGGATGTCGCCCTCGCTGGCCAGCGGCACTTCGCGCAGGTTGTGCTGCTGCGTAAAACGCGCGCTCAAGCCTGGCGAATGGTCCTTGCCGAACAAGGTGTAGCGCATTTCCGCCGTCTTGGCATTCTTGAACATATTGTTCGAGACATAGGCGAAGCCGCCAAAGATCAGCGGCATGGCAAAGATGGGGATCAGGATGGTGAAAATCAGCGTCTTGCGGTCGCGCGTGAGTTCCAGCAACTCTTTCAGATAAATGGTCCACATGGCTCAGGCTCCCTGGTTGATGACGCTGACAAAGGCGTCGTACAAGTCCGCGCTGCCGCCCAGGTGGCGCAGCTCGTTGACCGTGCCATTGAAGGCGGTGGTGCCGCGGTTGATGATGCAGACGCGGTCGCACAGCTTTTCCACCTCGTGCAGGTGATGCGTGGAAAAGATCAGCGGCACGCGCAGCGCCTTGTAGCTGGCGATGAAGTCGAGCAGGATCTTGGCCGACATCACGTCCAGGCCCGTGGTCGGCTCGTCGAGGATGACCACCTGCGGCTCGTGCACGACGGTGCGGGCGATGGCGCATTTCTGTTTCATGCCCGTCGACAACTGATCGGCCCGCTTGCCGCCGTATTCCTCCATCTGCAGCAGGGAAAACAGTTCGTCGCAGCGGCGTTTCAGCTTGTCGGCCGGCATGCCGTGCAGGCGGCCGAAGTATTCCACGTTCTCGCGCGCCGTCAGGCGGCCGTACAGACCCGTCGAGCCGGACAGGAAGCCGATGCTCTGGCGCGCCACCAGCGGTTGCTGAAGTACATCGACGCCGTTGACGAGGGCGCTGCCCGCGTCCGCTTGCAGGGCCGTCGACAGCAGGCGCAGCGTGGTGGTCTTGCCGGCGCCATTCGGACCCAGCAGGCCCAGCACTTCGCCGGGGGCGCAGCTGAAACTGACGTCGCGCACGGCGTGAAACCAGCCTTCCTGCTCGCGCGGATCGCTGACGTGCACGCCCTTGCCCTTGTGGGGCGGCATGCGGAAACGTTTTGCCAGGTGCTTGACCTCAATCATGTGCTTCATCCATTCGACGGTGAAGAACGAGAGTAGCATGCAAAAAATGTAACTTGCAAGATGGAAATATCGTTTGGTCTATTGAAAAAAACAGCATCTTCATGCAAGCTGGCCCGGTGGGCGCCGGCGGACGGCGCGGGAGAGCGCAATGCAAACGATCGATCAGGCGATGCAGGACAAGGTACTGGCCGTGGCGCGCGCCGGCATGACCAGTGCCGAAGCCATCGGTTTCTTCCGTGTCAGCCTGGGGCTGTACTACCTGGCCGGCCTGATGACGGAGGAAACCCTCGATTTCAAGCAGATCGACGCGAAGTACAACCGTTTTATCTACCACTCGCTAGGTGGCGGACACAGCATCGCCAGCGTGCTGCAATTCATGAGCGGCGAGAAAGTCTTGCGCGTGCTGCAATCGGAGCGTTTTCGCGCCGCCTTTGCCGAATACTGCCCGGACATCCCCGTCGACAGCATTTCTTTCCTGATTTCACTGAACCTGGGTGTGGCGAAAAGCCTGTCCGGCCTGGACGCCGTCGGTCCCGTGGTGGACTGGATCGAGCAGGAAAAAGCGCGCACAAGTCAATAAAGCCCCGTTCACCCTGCGCGCAGTGTGGGGACGGCTGGCCTCGATCGTCCTATAATTCATGTTTTCCCTTACCTGAATAGCCACGATGACCGCGAACCGCCATTTTGACCCCCTGGATCGTTTGATTGTTGGCGCCGACAAGGCCCTGCGCGTCATGGCGGGCGTGGCCTCGGCCTCGCGCCCCACGCCGGCCGCGCATGCGCCCGATGCGGAGCTGAGCCCGGCCGAGCAGCGCCACAGCGCTGGCTTGATGCGCGTCAACCATGTGGGCGAAGTGTGCGCGCAAGCCCTGTACAACTCGCAGGCGCGCTATGCGCACAGCCCGGCCATCCGTGCCCAGTTCGACGAAGCGGGGCGCGAAGAGGAAGACCACCTGGCCTGGACGGCGCAGCGCCTGACGGAGCTGGGCTCGCGTCTGAGCCTGCTCAATCCCCTGTGGTATGCGGGTTCGTTTGCGCTGGGCACCATCGCCGCGCGCATGGGCGACGGCCGCAGCCTGGGTTTTGTGGTGGAAACGGAGCGCCAGGTGGAAGCGCACCTGGCCAGTCACCTGGAAGAATTGCCGCCGCAGGACGCCAAGTCGCGCGCCATCGTCAGGCAGATGGCCATCGACGAAGTGGAACATGGCGCCGCCGCCCAGCGACTGGGCGCCATCGATACCCCGGCGCCCGTGAAGGCGTTGATGGGCATCATGGGCAAAGTCATGACGAAAACCGCGTATTACATTTAAAACAAAGGCGCTCTGAAGAGCGCCTTTTTTATGCATGCCTGAGCCGTGAAACGCCTGACAAAACCGTAGCGAGCGGAAGGGAGAGGTGGTCGAGAAGCGCAACCGTGCTAGAGCACGGTGAGCATCGCAGGCCGCCTATACCGACGCGCAGTAGGTTTGGTCAGGCGCTTTCTTCGATGATCTCGAACGAATGCGTGATTTCCGCGGTCTTCGCCAGCATGATCGACGCCGAGCAATATTTGTCATGCGACAAGGCCACGGCCCGTTCGACTGCGGTGGGTTTCAGGGCCTTGCCGCGCACGGTGAAGTGGAAGTGGATCTTGGTAAACACTTTCGGGTCGGTCTCGGCGCGGTCGGCCTTCAGGGTGACTTCGCAGCCTTTGACGTCTTCGCGGCCCCGTTTCAGGATCAGCACCACGTCATAGGTGGTGCAGCCGCCCGTGCCCAGCAAGACCATTTCCATGGGGCGTGGCGCCAGGTTGTGGCCGCCGCCGTCGGGCGCGCCATCCATGGTCACCAGGTGGCCGGAACCCGTTTCTGCCCGAAAACTCATGCCCGACGGGCCATTCCAGCTGACTTTGCATTCCATCGTACTCTCCGAAAATTGTAAGCGTTTTGTATTGTAATAGAGGAATGCCCGTCCATGTGCCGCCCGCCGGTCCGCAGCCGGCCTGGATTGCGGCTTGACGCGGCAAGGCAAAGCCGCTTATACTTGTCGGCTTTCCGTTCGCTCAGGAAAAGTAAATAAGGCAGAGTCCGCACGGCAACATCGGCGGAACCACCATTTGAGCGTGTAATCTATTAGGAAGTCAACATGAAAACATTTTCCGCTAAAGGACATGAAGTCCAGCGCGATTGGTTCGTGGTTGACGCGACGGACAAAGTCCTCGGACGTGTTGCCAGCGAAGTGGCACTCCGACTGCGCGGCAAACACAAACCAGAATTTACTCCTCACGTCGATACCGGCGACTTTATCGTCGTCATCAACGCAGGCAAACTGCGTGTGACCGGTACCAAAGCTACTGAGAAAATTTACTACCGTCACTCTGGCTATCCAGGCGGCATCTACGAAACCAACTTCCAGAAAATGCAACAGCGTTTTCCAGGTCGCGCGCTTGAGAAAGCGGTCAAAGGCATGCTGCCTAAAGGCCCACTCGGCTACGCAATGATCAAGAAGCTGAAAGTGTACGCGGAAGGTTCCCATCCGCACGCTGCTCAGCAACCTAAAGCACTTGTTCTCTAAGGAACTGACATGATCGGTAATTACAATTATGGAACCGGCCGTCGCAAAAGTGCAGTGGCTCGGGTTTTTATCAAAGTTGGCACAGGCTTGATCGTTGTTAACGGCAAACCAGCAAACGAATACTTTTCGCGCGAAACGGGTCTGATGGTCATCCGTCAACCACTGGAACTGACCGGCAATGTCGAGCGTTTCGACATCAAAGTCAACGTCCATGGCGGCGGTGAGTCGGGCCAGGCTGGTGCAGTTCGTCACGGCATCACCCGCGCTCTGATCGACTACGATGCAGCGTTGAAACCGGAACTGGCGAAAGCCGGCTTCGTTACCCGCGATGCACGTGAAGTCGAGCGTAAAAAAGTTGGTCTGCGCAAAGCACGTCGCGCAAAGCAATTCTCGAAGCGTTAATTTCTACGCTACGGCACCTTCCGGGGTGCTGGTCGAAAAGCCGCTGGACTTCGGTCCCGCGGCTTTTTTGCATTTCAGCGGGATGCGCCGTTGCGCTGTAAAATACGCGGAAAACCCGCAGGGGTAGCGTTTCCCCTTATCTTTATGCACTCTATACACAAGGAAAGAACATGATCAAAGTTGGCATCGTCGGCGGCACTGGATACACGGGCGTGGAATTGCTGCGCTTGCTCGCTACCCATCCAGATGTCGAGTTGACGGCGATTACCTCGCGCAAGGAAGATGGCTTGCCCGTTGCCGACATGTATCCTTCCCTGCGTGGCCATGTGAAACTGGCGTTTTCCTCGCCTGACAAGGCCAACCTGGAGCAGTGCGACGTGGTCTTCTTTGCCACCCCGCATGGTGTTGCCATGGCGCAAGCACCAGCCCTGCTGGCCGCCGGCGTGAAAGTCATCGACCTGGCCGCCGACTTCCGCCTGAAAGACCAGGCCAAGTTCGAGCAGTGGTACAAGATTCCCCATACGGCCCCTGAACTGATCGAAGAGGCCGTGTACGGCTTGCCGGAACTGAACCGCGAAGACATCAAGCAGGCCAAGCTGATCGCCAACCCAGGTTGCTACCCGACCACCATGCAGCTGGGCTTTTACCCGCTGCTCAAGGCGGGCCTCGTCAACGCGGGCGGCTTGATCGCCGACTGCAAGTCGGGCGTGTCGGGCGCCGGCCGCAAGGCGGAAATCGGCATCCTGTTCTCGGAAAGCAGCGATAGCTTCAAGGCCTACGGCGTGGCCGGCCACCGCCATCTGCCGGAAACGACGGCGCAATTGCAGCGTTTCACGGATGAGAAAGTGGCGCTGACGTTCACGCCGCACCTGGTGCCGATGATCCGCGGCATGCATTCGACCCTGTACGCGCAGCTGAACAAGGATGTCAGCAATGAGGAATTGCAAGCTTTGTTCGAAGAGCAATACAAGGATGAGCCTTTCGTCGACGTGATGCCATTCGGTTCGCACCCGGAAACGCGCTCCACGCGCGGCTCGAACATGCTGCGCCTGGCCTTGCACCGTCCCGAAGGCGGCAATACCGTCATCGTGCTGGTGGTGCAGGATAACCTGGTCAAGGGGGCATCGGGCCAGGCCGTGCAATGCATGAACTTGATGTTTGGCTTGAAAGAAACGGCCGGTTTGCAACACATCGCCCTGCTGCCTTAAATATAGGCACAAGCGTTTGCTCAGGTCCGGCGCCTTTTTGCCGGACCTGTGATAAATTGGACTGCCACGTAACCCGACAGGATGACGTTCATGTTCGAGCGCAACGCGAAAAACCCCATCGACACCTTGATCGGCGCCTCGACGCGCATCGAGGGCGACTTGCTGTTTTGCGGCGGCTTGCGCATCGATGGCCATGTGCGCGGCAATGTCACGGGCGAGCCGGGCGAGCCCACGTATGTGGTGCTGGGCGAGGCGGGCCGCATCGATGGCGAAGTACGCTGCTCGAGCCTGGTTGTCAGCGGCGAGATCAATGGCCCCGTGTATGTGTCCGAAATGCTTGAAATCCAGCCAAAAGCCCGCATTGTAGGAGAGGTCTATTACAAGGTGCTGGAAATGCACAGCGGCGCATTGGTGCAGGGCAAGCTGAGCCGGCACGACAGCGCCGACCCCGTGCTGCACCTGGCCGTGTCGGAAATGTGAGCAGGAACAACACCGTCCAGCCGCATCAGCGGCGGCCGCAGCGCGAGTTGCGCCAACAGTCTATAATGACTTAATGTTTTCTAGTAGGAGTGCCTGATATGAATGCCGTCGCTGAAATGCAAGATGTGATCCCTTCCCCTATTATCTTTACCGATAGCGCCGCTGAAAAAGTCGCGCAGCTGATCGAAGAAGAAGGCAATCCCGACCTGAAATTGCGCGTATTCGTGCAGGGTGGCGGCTGCTCCGGTTTCCAGTATGGCTTCACCTTCGATGAAATCGTCAACGAAGATGACACCACCATGGTCAAGAACGGCGTCCAGCTGTTGATCGATTCCATGAGCTACCAGTACCTGGTCGGCGCGGAAATCGACTACAAGGATGACCTGGAAGGCGCGCAGTTCGTGATCAAAAACCCGACGGCGACGTCCACCTGCGGTTGCGGTTCGTCTTTCTCCGTTTAAGCACTAAACTGGGCAAGCAAGAAAATAGCGGATCTTCGATCCGCTATTTGTGTTTCTGCGACCGCTTAGCGAGGGTATAGCGCCCCCAGTACCCGTAACCCCTGCGCACCCGTCACGGCCGGCAAGTTGCCCGGCTTGCGCTGCGTAAAGCGCCAGGCCAGCCAGGCAAAGGCCAGCGCCTCGACCTGGCTGGGGGCCACGCCCAGCGCTGCCGTCGACGCCACCGCCATGGCCGGCAATTCCCGGGCCAGCGCCGCCATCAGGCTGGCGTTCTGCGCGCCGCCACCGCACACATACACGGTTTCCGCTTGCGCCCCGTCGCGCAGGATGGCGTGCGCCAGGCTGGCGGCCGTCAGCTGGGTCAGGGTCGCCTGCACGTCGGCCGGCCTGGCTTGCGGATGGCTGGCCAGCTTGGCGCCCAGCCAGTCGGCATGGAACAGGTCGCGTCCCGTGCTTTTCGGCGCCGGCAAGTCAAAATAGGGATCGTTGAGCAATTCTGCCAGCAGGGCAGGGATGACCTGGCCCGTGGCGGCCCAGGCGCCGTTGGCGTCGTACGGCTGGCCCAGGTGCTGCAAGACCCAGCCATCCATCAGCGCATTGCCGGGGCCCGTGTCGTAGCCCGTCACCGTGCCATCCGCGTGCAGCACGCTGATATTGCTGATGCCGCCGATATTGGCCAGCACGCGCGTGTGGCCGAGCAGATTGAAAATGGCCTGGTGGAAGGCGGGCACCAGCGGCGCGCCCTGGCCGCCGGCAGCCACGTCGCGGCTGCGCAAGTCGGCGATGACGTCGATGCCCGTCAGTTCGGCCAGCAAGGCCGGATTGTTCAGCTGGCGCGTAAAACCCAGTTCGGGGCGGTGGCGGATGGTCTGGCCATGCGCGCCGATGGCGGCGACGGCATCCGCGCCTATGCCCGCGTTGCTGAGAAGCAGGGCGACGCAATCGGCGTAATGGTGCACGAGTCGGTTTGCCGCCAGCGCCTCGCGTTCGATTTCATTCTGGCCCGCACTTTGCAGGGCCATCAGGTCGGCGCGCAGGCTGGCGGGGAAGGGAATGTACGCATCGCCCAGGCTGCGCGTGCCCTCGTCGGAAAAGTCGACCAGCGCGCCGTCGACGCCATCGAGGCTGGTGCCCGACATTAAACCGATATACAGCATGGGTTTTCCTTGAATGCGTAAGTGATGGGATGCATTGTGCCGCATTTGTGCCGGGCGCAAAAGCGCGCTGGAAAAAAACAAAGGCACCGGCCATCTGCATGGGCGGTGCCTTGATATGTTGCCCGAAGGCAGTGTTGTTTAGCGCGACGCCAGTGCCGTGTCGTTCGGACGCAGCAGGGTGAAGCGGTGCATCATGTCAGCCGACACCATGCGGAAACGGCTCAGCTCGGCAGCCGTCAGCGGCGCCTGGGCTTGCACATTCAGCTTGCTTGGATCATGTGCCACGCCGCCGACGCGGAATTCATAGTGCAAATGGGCGCCCGTGGACCAGCCGGTGGTGCCGACGTAGCCGATCACATCGCCCTGGCTGACTTTTTGACCTTTTTTCAGGCCCGAAGCGAAGCGGCTCATGTGGGCGTAGGCGGTGGTGTAGTTGGCCCAATGTTTCAGGACGACAACATTGCCGTAGCCGTTTTGCATGCCGACGGAATCGACCACGCCATCGCCCGAAGCGCGGATAGGGGTACCCGTTGCTGCAGCGAAATCGATGCCCTTGTGCGCTTTCCAGTTGCCGGAAATCGGGTGCACGCGCATGGAGAAGCCGGACGAGATGCGGGAAAATTCGAGGGGGGATTTCAGGAAGGCTTTTTTGAGGGACTTGCCGTCGAAACTGTAGTAACCGCCGCCTTGCTTGCTGGCTGGGTCTTCGAACCAAACGGACTGGTAGGTCGTGCCGCGGTTGGTGAATTCACCGGCCAGGATGCGGCCCGCTCGGACAAATTCGCCATCTTGCCAGAATGTTTCATAGACAACATTAAACGAGTCGCCGCGTTTCAGATCGGAGCGGAAGTCGATATTGGTGGAGAACATTTCCACGATTTGCGCGGAAATCGAGTCTGGCAGGCGGGTGCCGTCCAGGCTGGAGTCGGTGGCGGCGAACAGGGTGGAGGTAATCTTGCGCGCGTGCATTTCAACGCGGCGTTCCAGCTGGGCTGCCACTTCCGTGGCCACGAACTTGTCGCCCTTGCGGGTGATCAGGATATTCTTGACCGATTTGTCGGTGCCGTCGACGAGGGTGGCGCGCATCCAGTTGAGGTCGCCGTTTTCGGACGTTTGCGCTTGTACGCGCTTGCCCGATTTCAGCAACATCACGCCGCGCGCGATCTTGTCGGTTTTGATGAAGTTGGCGGCCGCCGCATCATCCACGCCGAGACGGGTCAGCAGGGTGGCGAGGGTATCGCCGGCGCGGACTTTTTCTTCGTGGGTGAAATTCTGGTCTACCTGTTCCATCGCGGAAATTTGCGAGGCGAGATCAGGCATTTCCAGGTTCTGGGCGATCGAGGTGACCGGCAGGTCGGATGCATCCGGCGCCATGGGCGACACCGCGACGGCGCCGAAGGCGGCCACGGTGAGCAACACTGCCGACACGCTGAGAATGCGTGCCTTGCGCGTCGTCGTCAGCTGTGTGTACAAGCGTGAGCCTGTGATTTTATGTATAGGGTTCATGCAATCAGTTAAAATTTGCCCTTGAACGATTCGTGAACTAGTGCTCTTTGTTATTGTTATTTTGGTTCGTTTTCATACGGCAAGATTGATGGGATCGAGCATTATAGCAAACTCCGCAAACCTACTACCATTTTGAGATCTACAGTCAAATTTTATGGAAATCAACACCACCGCATCGCCTACAAAGGCTAACGCCGCTCAGACCGCGCTTCCGCTGTCGGACAGAGTACAAGAAGCCCTCGCGATTACCAAGCGTGGCGTCGACGAACTCTTGATCGAAAGCGAATTTGCGCAAAAATTAGCACGCTCCGAGAAAACCGGTGTTCCACTGCGCATCAAACTGGGCCTGGACCCGACCGCACCCGACTTGCATCTGGGCCACACTGTCGTGCTGAACAAGATGCGCCAGCTGCAAAACCTCGGCCATCAAGTCATTTTCCTCATCGGCGACTTCACGTCCATGATCGGCGACCCTTCGGGCCGCAACGTCACGCGCCCGCCTTTGACCAAGGAACAGATCGAGATTAACGCGATGACGTATTTCGCGCAAGCATCTTTAGTGTTGGACGCCAGCAAGACCGAAATCCGCTATAACTCCGAGTGGTGCGATCCGCTGGGCGCGCGCGGCATCATCCAGCTCGCTTCCCACTACACGGTGGCGCGCATGATCGAGCGCGACGACTTCACCAAGCGCTTCCAGGGCGGCATTCCTATTTCCGTACATGAATTCCTGTACCCGCTGATGCAGGGCTACGACTCGGTGGCCCTGAAATCGGACCTGGAACTGGGCGGCACGGACCAGAAGTTCAACCTGCTGGTGGGCCGCGAACTGCAAAAGCAGTATGGACAGGAACAGCAGTGTATTTTGACCATGCCGCTGCTGGAAGGTTTGGACGGCGTGGAAAAAATGTCCAAGTCGAAGAATAACTACATCGGCATCACGGAAGCGGGCAACACCATGTTCGCCAAGTTGATGAGTATTTCCGACGTCATGATGTGGCGCTACTACGAGCTGCTGTCGTGGCGCTCGATCGGCGAACTGGCGCAGCTGAAGCGCGAAGTCGAGGAAGGCCGCAATCCGCGCGATGCCAAGGTTGCGCTGGCGCAAGAGATCGTCGCCCGCTTCCACTCGCAGCAGGCGGCCGAAGATGCGCTGGCCGACTTCGTCAACCGCTCGAAGGGCGGCATTCCCGACGATATTCCGGAAGTGACCCTGGCCGGCGCGCCGCTGGGCATCCCGCAATTGCTGAAACAGGCGGGCCTGTGCCCATCCACGTCGGAAGCCATGCGCAAGATCGACCAGGGCGGCGTGCGCATCGATGGCACCGTCATCAGCGACAAGGGCTTGCAAGTGGAAGCCGGCCAGTTTGTGTTGCAAGTTGGCAAGCGCAGTTTTGCGCGCGTCACTTTGACGGCATGATCGCGCTGCTGCAGCGCGTTACGCAGGCGAAGGTCGATGTTGCTGGCACCACCATCGGCGCCATCGACGCTGGCCTGATGGTGCTCGTGTGTGCGGAGCGGGGCGATACGGAGAAGGAAGCGGACGCCTTGCTGGCCAAGCTGCTCGGTTATCGCGTGTTTGCCGACGAGGCGGGCAAGATGAACCGCAGCGTGACGGACGTGGCCGGCGGCTTGCTGCTGGTGCCGCAGTTCACCCTGGCGGCCGACACCAAGTCCGGCACGCGCCCGTCGTTCACGCCGGCCGCCGCGCCGCAGGATGGCTTGCGCCTGTTCACGCATTTCGTGGAACAGGCGCGCAGCCGCCATGCGACCGTGCAAACGGGGCAGTTCGGCGCCGACATGCAGGTGTCGCTCACCAATGACGGCCCCGTCACCTTCTGGCTGCAAGTAAACGCAAAGCAATAACTAAAAAATATAAAGAGGAGCAAGCGATGAAATTGTGGAGCGAGACGTTTCGTGATGGCGGCCTGATGCCGGCCGACCATGCCTTTGCCGAGATCGATCCGGCCAGCCGCGTGCGCCTCGCTGGCAACCGCAATCCCCATCTGGCCTGGGACGAGGTGCCCAACGGCACCGAGTCGCTGGCCCTGTTCTGCATCGACCCCGACGCGCCGCAAGACGCCAGTCTGGCCAACCGCGATGACCAGGCGTTGCCGCTGACGGCGCCGCGCGGCGACTTTTATCACTGGAGCTTGCTCGATATTCCCCTGGGCATGCGCGCCATTGCCTCCGGGGAATTTTCCAGCGGCATCACGCCGCGCGGCAAGGCTGCCGGTACTGGTGCTACCGGGCTGCAATTGCGCCAGGGTCTCAACGACTACACGGCCTGGTTTGCCGGCGATGCCGCCATGGCCGGCGACTATTACGGCTATGATGGCCCGTGCCCGCCGTGGAATGACGAGCGCATCCACCACTACCTCTTCCGCCTGTATGCGCTCGACGTGCCGCGCCTGGCCTTGCCCGAGCGTTTTACAGGGCAGCAAGCCCATGCCGCCATCTACGGCCACATCCTCGACGAAGCCCAGCTCGTCGTCGCCTACTCGCTCAACCCCGAGTTGGCACTTACCCTGAAGAAATAACGCATGAGCACCACGATTTTATTGATACGCCATGGCGAAACGGCCTGGAATGCGGGCCGCCGCCTGCAGGGCCATATCGACATCGCCCTGAACGAGGCGGGCCTGGCACAAGCGGCCGCGCTGGGGCAGGCGCTGGCGGACGAACCGCTGGCCGCCATCGTCGCCAGCGATTTGCAGCGCGCACAGCAGACGGCGCAAGCCGTGGCGGACGTGAAAGATTTACCCGTGCAAACGGATCCCTTGCTGCGCGAGCGCTGCTATGGGGCCTTCGAAGGCTTGCTGTATGCGGATATTGCCGCGCGCTATCCGCACGAGTATGCGCAATGGCAATCACGCCAGATCGACGCCGTGATGCCGTCGGGCGAGCGCGAGGCTGAAAGCTTCCGCCAGTTCTATGCGCGCGCGAACGGCGCCATCGCCCGCTGGGCCGGGCAATATGACGGCCAGACGATCGCCATCGTCGCGCATGGCGGCGTGCTCGAGTGCGCCTACCGCGAGGCGGTCGGCATGACGCTCGACAGTCCGCGCGACTTCCAGGTCAAAAATGCCAGCGTCAACCGTTTTTCTTACGCGGATGGCAAGCTGCATTTAGTGCACTGGGGAAATATCGAGCACCTGAGCGCGCCCGCGATGGACGAGCTGGGCTAAGAGCCGGGCGAGCCGCCGGACGGGCTCGTCGATCCCCTGTTTTGCTGTGCTGCACAAGCGGGACGGGTTTCAAGGCGCACTGAAGTACAAAAAATAGTGCTTATTAATTAGGCAGGGAATCGGTTAAAATAGCAGGTTCCTCCGTCCATTCCAGGTTCTTCAGTGCAAATCGGCCCTCACATTCTGCGCAACAACGTTTTCGTCGCTCCCATGGCGGGCGTGACGGATCGGCCTTTCCGCCAGTTGTGCAAGCAGTTGGGGGCAGGCTATGCCGTGTCGGAGATGGCGGCGTCGAATCCGCGCCTGTGGGCGACGGAAAAAAGCTCGCGCCGCACGGACCACGAAGGCGAAATGGAGCCGAAAGCCGTGCAGATCGCCGGCGCCGATCCGCAAGACCTGGCCGACTGCGCCAAGTTCAACGTGGACCGGGGCGCGCAGATCATCGACATCAACATGGGTTGTCCCGTCAAGAAAGTGTGCAACAGCTGGTGCGGTTCGGCCCTGTTGCAAGATGAAAGCCTGGTCGAAAAGATTCTGCACGCCGTCGTCAACGCCGTCGATGTGCCCGTCACCCTGAAATTTCGCACGGGCTGGAACCGTTCCAACAAAAATGCCCTGACCATCGCCCGCATCGCCGAGCAAGCCGGCATCCAGATGCTGACCTTGCACGGCCGCACGCGCGCCGATGGCTACAAGGGCGATGCCGAATATGAAACGATTGCTGCCGTGAAAGCATCGGTGGGCATTCCCGTGGTGGCCAATGGCGACATTACCAGCCCGGAAAAGGCCCGCTTTGTGCTGGATCAAACCGGCGCCGATGCCGTCATGATCGGCCGCGCGGCGCAGGGCCGGCCGTGGATTTGCCGTGAAATCGACCATTTCCTGCGCACGGGCACCTTGCTGCCGGCGCCGTACGTGGATGAAGTGCGGACACTGATGGATGAACATTTGCGCGCCCATTACGCGTTTTATGGCGAATTCCTCGGCGTGCGCACGGCGCGCAAGCACATCGGCTGGTATGTGAAGGATCTGGAAGGCGGCGAAGCGTTCCGCCAGCAAATGAACTTGCTGGAGTCGACGGATGCGCAATTGCTGGCCGTCGATCAATTTTTTGAGTCGCAATGGAAATTTGGCGAACGGTTACAATACCGCCTCTCCGAATCCAGTGAAAGTGGCCTGATCGATGTGATCAAAACTACGGCCACGGCAGCATGAGCAGATAGCAAGGTAGTGATATAAGTTACAAGCAATTAGTGATAAGCAAGAGTGATAAGAAGTACAAGGGCGAGCGCCTATACAGAGCGTCATGCAATATTAATTACAACACCAGGGCAAGAGGGCAGCACGCGGACCGCATGAGCGACGCGGCACCGGATGGCCAGGTGTTCAGCCGGTTGAAGCATAAAAATGAGCAAAGAAAGCATTCAGGAAGTCGTACAGAAAAGTCTAGAAGATTACTTCAATGACCTGGGCGAACAGCAAGCATCGAATATCTATGACATGGTCGTGCTGACCGTGGAAAAGCCCATCCTGGAAGTCGTGATGACACGCGCCGATGGCAACCAGTCGCACGCCGCGCAGATGCTGGGCATCAACCGCAATACCCTGCGCAAGAAATTGCAGGAGCACGGTTTGCTGTAATGCCGGCATGCAAGTGACGCCAAGATTTGAATCCGCCGCAGCCCGGCACCGGGCCTGCGCCATTCGCCAAGAACACTTAACCACCTAGCCACAGCCATGATCAAACAAGCTCTCCTCTCCGTTTCCGACAAGACCGGCGTTCTCGAATTCGCCCGCGCCCTGTCTGCCCTCGGCGTCAACCTCCTGTCCACCGGCGGCACCGCCAAATTGCTGGCAGACAACGGTGTTCCCGTCACGGAAGTTGCCGATTACACGGGTTTCCCGGAGATGCTCGATGGCCGTGTGAAGACCCTGCACCCGAAAGTGCATGGCGGCATCCTGGCGCGCCGCGATTTCCCTGAGCACATGTCGAAACTGGTCGAGCACGACATGCCGACCATCGACATGGTGGTGGTCAACCTGTACCCGTTCCAGGGCACCGTGGCCAAGGCCGATTGCACGCTGGAAGACGCGATCGAGAATATCGATATCGGCGGCCCGACCATGCTGCGTTCGGCGGCCAAGAACCACAAGGACGTGGTCGTCATCTGCGACCCGAGCGACTATGACGCGGTGCTGGCGGAAATGCGCGCGGCCGACGGCAAGGCAGGCGACGTCAGCTATGACACCAAATTCATGCTGGCGAAGAAAGTCTTTGCGCACACGGCGCAATACGATGGCGCCATCACCAATTACCTGACCAGCCTGGGCCCGACGAAAGTGCACGCCGAGCGCGGCGCGTATCCGCAAATCCTCAACGTGGCCTTTGAAAAAGTGCAAGACATGCGCTACGGTGAAAACCCGCACCAGAGCGCCGCCTTCTACCGCGACCTGGTCGCCACCGACGGCGCGCTGGCCAACTACCGCCAGCTGCAAGGCAAGGAATTGTCGTACAACAACATCGCCGACGCCGATGCGGCCTGGGAATGCGTGAAGAGCCTGGGCGGTTTCGAGCAAAGCGCTGCCTGCGTCATCGTCAAGCACGCGAACCCATGTGGCGTGGCCTTGGGCAAGAATGCGGCGGAAGCGTATGCGCGCGCCCTGCAGACGGATCCGACCTCGGCATTCGGCGGCATCATCGCGTTTAATACCGAACTGGATGGCGCCACGGCCGGCGAAATCGCCAAGCTGTTCGTCGAAGTGCTGATCGCCCCGTCGTTCTCCGCTGAAGCGAAACAGATTCTGTCGAGCAAGCAAAACGTGCGCATGCTGGAAATTCCGCTGGGTACCGGCGTCAACGCCATGGACTTCAAGCGCGTCGGTGGCGGCTTGCTGGTGCAATCGCCGGACGCGAAAAACGTCGGCATCGGCGACTTGCGCGTGGTCAGCAAGCTGCAGCCAACGCCGCAGCAATTGTCCGACCTGATGTTCGCCTGGAAAGTGGCGAAATTCGTCAAGTCGAACGCCATCGTCTTCTGCGGCAATAACATGACTCTGGGCGTGGGCGCTGGCCAGATGAGCCGTATCGACTCGGCCCGCATCGCTTCCATCAAGGCGCAAAACGCCGGCCTGTCGCTGACGGGTTCCGTGGTGGCGTCGGACGCCTTCTTCCCGTTCCGCGACGGCCTCGACGTCGTCGTCGACGCGGGCGCCACCTGCGTCATCCACCCGGGCGGTTCCATGCGCGACCAGGAAGTGATCGATGCGGCGGACGAGCGCGGCGTCGTGATGTTGTACACGGGCACGCGTCACTTCCGTCATTGATAATTGAACCCAACGGCAATGACCGGGGTCGGACCCTGAGGGTCCGACCCCAGATGTTGTTTTGGGTTGCTGCGACACAATACGGCAGGCACCGGTTATTCACCGGTGCCTGCCGTATTCATTATAGAATCTGGCGATGATTATTCTTGGCATCGATCCTGGCTTGCGCACCACCGGCTTTGGGGTCATTGAAAAACACGGCAACAAGTTGCGCTATATCGCTTCGGGTACCGTCAAGACGGGTTCCGAAGGGGAATTGCCGCCGCGCCTGAAGGTCATCCTGCGGGGCGTGAGCGAAATCGTCGGCACCTACCAGCCCGATTGCGCGGCCATCGAAAAAGTGTTTGTCAACGTCAATCCCCAATCGACCTTGCTGCTGGGCCAGGCGCGTGGCGCCGCCATTTGCGCGCTGGTCAACGCCGACCTGTCGGTGGCCGAATACACGGCGCTGCAAGTGAAGCAGGCCGTCACGGGCCATGGCAAGGCGGCCAAGGAGCAGGTGCAGGATATGGTGTCGCGGCTGCTGTGCTTGCCCGGCTTGCCCGGCACGGATGCGGCCGATGCACTGGGCGTGGCCATTTGCCACGCCAACAGCATCGATGCGCTGGCCATGATAGGCGCGCTGGCGCCCCAGCTGCAGGGGCTGCGCATGAAGCGCGGCCGTTTAGTGGGATAGCTGCATGGCCCTCATATATATACACAACATTAGGAACACGCGATGATAGGCCGTCTCTCCGGTATTTTGCTTGAAAAGAATCCGCCACAATTGCTGGTCGATTGCCAGGGCGTCGGCTATGAAGTCGACGTGCCGATGAGCACCTTTTACAACCTGCCCCACGTGGGCGAAAAAGTCGTGCTGTTCACGCACCAGGCCATCCGCGAAGATGCGCACCTGCTGTTTGGCTTCGGCAACGCGGCCGAGCGTGCCGTGTTCCGCCAGTTGATCAAGATCACGGGCGTGGGCGCGCGCATGGCCTTGTCCATCCTGTCCGGCATGACGATTGCCGACCTGGCGCAGGCGATCACCCTGCAGGATTCCGGCCGCCTGGTGAAAGTGCCGGGCATCGGCAAGAAGACGGCCGAGCGCCTGTTGCTGGAGTTGAAGGGCAAGCTGGGGGCCGATATCGGCGCCGGCGGCGCGCATGCGGCGCCGGACGCGCAATCGGACATCTTGAATGCCCTGGTGGCGCTCGGCTATTCGGACAAGGAAGCGCTGGCCGCCGTGAAAAACGTGCCGGCCGGCAGCGGCGTGTCGGACGGCATCAAACTGGCGCTGAAAGCGCTGTCGAAAGGCTGATAAGGCATGAGCATCCAGACCGACAGCTTCACGGAACAGCGCATCATCGACGCGGCGCCCATCTCGCACAACGAAGAGGCCATCGAACGGGCCTTGCGCCCGAAACAGCTCGACGAGTATGTGGGACAGGAAAAGATCCGTGACCAGCTCGAGATTTTCATCACGGCTGCGCGCCAGCGCAAGGAAGCGCTCGACCACACCTTGCTGTTCGGCCCGCCGGGCCTGGGCAAGACGACCCTGGCGCACATCATCGCGCGCGAAATGGGCGTGAATTTGCGCCAGACTTCCGGCCCCGTGTTGGAGCGTCCGGGCGACCTGGCGGCGATCCTGACGAACCTGGAAGCGAACGACGTCCTGTTCATCGATGAAATCCACCGGCTGTCGCCCGTCGTGGAAGAGATTTTGTATCCGGCGCTTGAGGATTATCAAATCGATATCATGATCGGCGAAGGCCCGGCTGCCCGTTCCGTGAAACTCGATCTGCAACCGTTTACATTGGTTGGCGCCACCACGCGCGCCGGCATGCTGACCAACCCGCTGCGCGACCGCTTCGGCATCGTCGCCCGCCTGGAGTTCTACAACACGGGCGAACTGACGAAGATCGTCACGCGCAGCGCCGCCTTGCTGAAAGCGCCCATCGATCCGGAAGGCGCGCACGAGATCGCCCAGCGCGCCCGCGGCACGCCGCGCATTGCCAACCGCCTGTTGCGCCGCGTGCGCGATTTCGCGGAAGTCAAAAGCAATGGCGAGATCACCAAAGTGGTGGCCGACCGCGCACTGGCCATGCTCGACGTCGATTCCGCCGGTTTCGACGTGATGGACCGCAAGCTGCTCGAAGCCGTGCTGTTCAAGTTCGGCGGCGGCCCCGTCGGCATCGGCAATTTGGCGGCAGCCATCGGCGAAGCGGCCGATACCATCGAAGATGTGCTGGAACCCTATTTGATCCAGCAAGGCTTTTTGCAGCGCACGCCCCGTGGGCGTGTCGCCACGCCGGCCGCCTACCTGCACTTTGGCGTCAGCGCGCCGCGCATGGGCCCCGGCGGCGAAGCGTGGGAACTGTGATGGCGGAGGGCAGCCAGCAGACCGCGCCGGGGATGCAGATCTGGATCGACGCCGATGCGTGTCCCGTCGTCATCAAGGAAATCTTGTACCGCGTGGCCGACCGCCTGGAGTTGTCGCTCACGCTGGTGGCCAACCAGGGCTTGCGCGTGCCGCCGTCGCGTTTCATCCGCACCGTGCAAGTGCCGTCCGGCGCGGACGTGGCCGACCAGGAAATCGTGCGGCTGTTGAATCCCGGCGACCTCGTCATCACGGGCGACATCCCGCTGGCGGCCGACGTACTGGCCAAGGGCGGTTTTGCGCTGAACCCGCGCGGCGAGTTTTACACGAAGGACAATATCGCCCAGCAACTGACGATGCGCGCCTTCATGGAGGAATTGCGCAGCGGCGGCGTCGATACGGGCGGCCCGGCCGCGTTCAGCCAGTCGGACCGGCAACAGTTCGCCAATAGCCTGGACCGGCATTTGAGCAAGCACCACCGCAAGCCGGCGCCAGCGCAATAATCTCTGGACGAAAAAAAACCGGCGCCAGCCGGTTTTTTTATGCGCATGCCACTTAGCGTGCAACTTTTCTCGTGCCCACGACTTCCACCGTCACGCGGCGGTTCTTGGCGCGCCCGGCGGCACTCGTGTTGTCGGCCACGGGCTGCGTTTCTCCCTTGCCTTCCGTGTAGACGCGGCTCGTTTCCACGCCTTGCGCCACCAGATAGGCCTTGACGGCTTCGGCGCGGCGCTGCGACAGTTTCTGGTTGTAGGCGTCCGGGCCGACGGCATCCGTATGGCCCACGGTGACGATGACTTCCAGGTCCATGCCCGTCAATTGACCGATCAGCTGGTCCAGCGCCGTCTTGCCTTGCGGTTTGAGCGTCGATTGATCGAAATCAAACAGCGCTTCCGCGGCAAATGATACTTTTTCCGAGACGGGCGCCGGCTTTACTTCAGCCACGGGGGCCGGCATGGTTTCGCTGATGGGCGACAATGCCACTTGCGGCGCCGGCTGGTAGGCGGGCGTGGCGCTGGCCGGACGGCCCAGTTTATACACGAGGCTGACGGAATACAGGTCCGCGTCGCCGCGGTTGCCGACGGCGTCGTTCAGGCGGTAGCGCTCGACTTCGCCGCGCAAGGCCAGCGCTTCGCTGAACTTGTATTCGAGGCCCAGGCCCAGCTTGGCGTTGAGCTTGCGTTCGCTGGCATGCGTGTTGGTCGAGCCCAGCAGACGGTTGCCGCTGAATTCCGTGTTGGTCTTGGTGTAGTGCATGCCGACACGGCCCAGCAACGATAGCCGCTGCGACAGGGGCAGCTGGCCCAGCAAGTCCAGGTTCACGCCGCGAAAGGCCGCTTGTCCGTTGAGCACGCCGTTGCCGCTGGTGGTCGACTTGAAATCGAACTTGCCCAGGTCAAAGTAGCCCGCTTCCACGGCGACATACTGGTTCAGTTGGCGGCCGACAAACAGCTTATAGCCGGTGTCGCGCTGGTCCTTGCTGAAGCCGGTGACGGTTTCGCCGTTGGCGGCCAGGCTGGCGCGCAGGCGCGGCTCGTCGATGGTGGCGCGCGACTGGCCCGCGCCCGCGCCGATATACCAGGCGCTGTTGGCCCAGTCCGGGTTGATGAAGGTGTTGTCTTGCGCCTGCGCCGATTGCGCCGCCAGCAAGGCGCCGCTCATGACGCTCAGGGCGCCCAGTGTGTGTGCGATAGTCATGGTCATGTCCCGGTTACTTGGTGATCTGGTTGTTGCGCAGGGTAACGGCGGCAGCCGTCAGCACGCGGCCGTTGAGCAGGGTCGTGTTGTCGCCCACCGTGATGGCAGCCGACTGGCCCAGGATATTGCCCTTGAAGACGCTGTTCGCGGCCAGGGTGGTCGGGCCGACGGGCAGCCAGCTGACGTTGTCGGCCGTGGCGCCATTGTTCAGGGCCACCACCGAATTGACGGTCGAGTCGAGCGTCAATGCCGTGCGGAAGATATATACGCCGGGACCGTTCAGGGTCAGGGTGCCCGTGATGCTGATGGCGCCCGCATAGCAATACACGCCGGGGCCGAAGGTCTGGCCGCCGAGGTCGATGCCGCCGGCAAAGCTGACGTCGCAAGTGCGGCTATTGCCGTCCGTGATCGCCGCTTGCAGGTCCGTCATGGCGCCGGCCAGGATGGCGCCCGATTTGTAATTGGTAAAGCCGGCTGCCTGGGTCGGATCGACCGTTTGCGAAGGCGCGCCCACGTCGCCCGTGATCAGGGTGGTGCCGCCCGAATTGTTCGTGATGGACGTGCCTGCCAACACGCCGAATGGCGCCGCGCGGCCCAGGACGATCGGGTTGAGGACGGGCGGGATGGCGGCGGCCGTGACGGTCAGCAGCGCGCTGCCCGACTGGCCGCCGGCCGTGGCCGTGATGCTGCTGGTGCCGGCAGCGATGCCGGTGGCGATACCCGTGTTCAGTACCGTGGCATTGGCGAGCGTGCCCGACGTCCAGATGGCGCCGTTGGTGATGATGGCGTTCGAGCTGTCCGAATACGTTGCGGTGGCAACGAATTGCTGCGTGGCGCCGACAGCGATGCTGGCGGTGGCCGGCGTGACGGCGATGCTGGCCAGGGTAATGGCGGGCACGGTCACGGTGGTGCTGGCCGTCTTGCCGTTGAAGCTGGCGTTCATCACGCTGGTACCAATGGCAACACCGGTGACGAGGCCGCCGCTGGCGACGCTGGCGAAAGCGGGCGTAGCGGAAACGAAGCTGCTGCCGTTCGTGACGTCAACGCTGCTGCCATCCGAATACGTGGCAAGGACGGCCAGCTGGCGCGTCGCGGCGATGGGAATGATGGGGTTTTGCGGCGTGACGGCGATAGCCAGCAGGGTTGCTGGCGTGACGGTCAGCACGGTGCTGGCTGTCAAGGTGCCCGTGGTGGCCGTGATCTGTGTCGTGCCGGCAACCTTGCCCAATGCCAGGCCGCCAGCGGCGATGCTGGCCGTGGCCGGGCTGGCGGAGGTAAAGGCTGATACTGCCGTGACGTCGCGCGTGGCGCCGTCGCTGAAACTGCCGCTCACCGTGAATTGCTGCGTTGCGCTGATGGCGATCGATGGCGCGAGCGGCGTGATGGCGATCGCCGTGAGCGTGGCGGGCGAGACGGTCAACTGGGCAGCGGCGCTCTTGCCGCCGAACGCGGCAGCGATGGTCGAGGTGCCGGCAGCGATGCCGGTACTCAAGCCCGTGGCGCCATTGACTGTCGCATTCGCTGGCGTGGCCGACGTCCAGGCCGCCTTGGCGCTGACGTCTTGCGCGGAGCCGTCGCTATACGTGGCGATGGCCGTGAATTGCTGGCCGGCACCGATGGCGACCGTCGCCGTGGCGGGCGTGACGGCCAGGCTGGACAAGGTGGCCGCCGGCAAGCCAAGGATGGGATCGCGTCCCTGGTCACCACCGCCGCAGCCGGCCAGGGCGGCCATGGCCAGCAAACCTGCCGAGACGAGCAGCGGGTTCAGATATCGCTTGAAGAGATTCATATGGTTCCTTTGTGCATGGCATTCATAGCCGGGCATCCGCAGATGGGGTCATCCGGCAGAGCCATGCCGCCCTTCGCTACAGGGCGATGGCGTCACAGGCTTGCACTATTTCATTTAGGAAACTTCAAGTATGTTCGGTGGCGCGCATAGCTTGTTGGCGGATGAAAATATTGAGCAAAGAGGCCAATTCGGCCTGGAAAACAACGGAAAGCCAGGCTGGCGGACGCAAAAAAGCCGGCACAGCGGCCGGCTTCGTCAGGGCGGAAGGTTGCGCTTATTCTTCGCGCAGCCAGGTTTGCGTGCGGCCCAGCATCGGTATGCCCTTGTAAGCACGCATGCTGATTTTCTTGCCGCCATCGCTCAGACTGATTTTGCTTTTATAGACGGTGCCATTTTTGGGGTCGACGATTTCACCGCCCGTAAATTCGTTGCCATCTTTTTTCAGGCCAGTCAGGATCACCATGCCGATCACGGGCTGATCCTTGCGCGCACCTTCGCACTTTTCGCATTTGGGCGCCTGGTCTTCATTCGGTTCGCGGAACAGCTTTTCAATCTGGCCTTGCAGTACGCCATTGTTTTCCGTGATGCGTATCAGCGCTTTTGGCTTGCCCGTCTCATCGTCGATGTTTTTCCACAGGCCGACCGGCGATACATCTGCGGCCAAGGCGAGGGCAGGGGCGACACACAGCATGGCGCTGATGGCAAATGCGGCAAATTTCATGGTAAGTCTCCTGATTGGTTTTTGTTTGACGAGTGTAGCAAATAAATGACCGGTCGTACTATTTCCCTTGAAATTAAACGTGAGACGATGACAGCATAGGCGCATGGCCAAAAAAAAGCCGCTCGGGAGAGCGGCTTTTCTACGGGCATCTTGCTTGGGTCTGCTTAGGAGGCTGACAACTTGGCAAACTGCTCGCGCATCTTCTCCAGCGTCGCGGAGAAGTTCGCGACGCGGGCTTTTTCCTGCGCCACGACGTCGGCCGGCGCGCGGGCGACAAAACTTTCGTTCGACAGTTTGCCGTTGGCTTTGTTGATCTCGCCTTCAAGACGTGTCATTTCTTTCGACAGGCGTTCGCGTTCGGCAGCCACGTCGATTTCCACTTTCAGCATCAGCTTGGTGGTGCCGACGATGGCGACGGCCGCTGGCGAATCCGGCAGCGCATCGACGATCTGCACGTCGGCCAGCTTGCCCAGTGACTGGATGTACGGCGCGTACGACGCCAGCGCTTCTTTCTCGCTGGCATTGCCCGCTTCGACGATCAGCGGCACGCGCACGGACGGCGAGATCTGCATTTCGCCGCGCAGGTTGCGCGTCGCGTCCGTCAAGGCTTTCAGCTGCTGCATCCACGCTTCGGCCGACTCGTCGATCTTGTCGGTGTTGGCGATCGGATACGGCTGCATCATGATCGAATCACCCTCGGCCTTGAGCGTCTTGCCGGCCAATGGCGCCACCGTCTGCCACAGGGCTTCCGTGACGAACGGGATGATCGGATGGGCCAGGCGCAACACCACTTCCAGTACGCGCAGCAGGGTGTGGCGGGTGGCGCGCTGCTGGCCTTCCGTGCCTTGCTGTACTTGTACCTTGGCGACTTCCAGGTACCAGTCGCAATACTCGTCCCAGACGAATTTGTAAATCGATGCAGCAATATTGTCGAAACGGAAGTCTTCAAAGCCCTTGGCCACGTCCAGTTCCGCCTTTTGCAGCAGGGAAATAATCCACTTGTCCGCTTGCGACAGGTCGGCGTCGTTCGGGGTGCAATCCTTGCCTTCCGTGTTCATCATGACGAAACGCGTGGCGTTCCACATCTTGTTGCAGAAGTTGCGGTAGCCTTCGCAGCGGCCCAGGTCGAAATTGATGTTGCGGCCCAGCGACGCATAGCTGGCCATGGTGAAGCGCACGGCGTCCGTGCCGTAGGCCGAAATGCCTTCCGGGAATTCCTTGCGCGTTGCCTTGGTGATCTTTTCCGCGTCGCGCGGGTTCATCAGGCCAGTGGTGCGCTTGACGATCAGGCCTTCCAGGTCGATGCCGTCGATCAGGTCGATCGGGTCCAGCGTGTTGCCCTTCGACTTGGACATCTTCTGCCCCGTCGAATCGCGCACCAGGCCGTGCACGTAGACGGTTTCAAACGGCACCTTGCCCGTGAAGTGCGCCGTCATCATGACCATGCGCGCGACCCAGAAGAAGATGATGTCGAAACCCGTCACCAGCACGGACGATGGCAGGAAAGCCTTCATGTCCGGCGTTTCTTCCGGCCAACCCATGGTCGAGAACGGCACCAGGGCGGACGAGAACCACGTGTCGAGCACGTCGTCGTCGCGTTTCAACGGGCCCGTGCTGCCGGCGGCCAGCGCCTTGGCTTCCGCTTCGGCTTGCGTTTTCGCAACAAAGATATTGCCCTTGTCGTCGTACCACGCCGGGATTTGATGGCCCCACCACAGCTGGCGCGAGATGCACCAGTCCTGGATGTTGTTGAGCCACTGGTTGTAGGTGGTGCTCCAGTTTTCCGGCACGAACTTGATTTCGCCATTGGCGACCTTGTCCAGCGCCGTTTCCGCGATCGACTTGCCTGGGAAGAAAGTGCCTTCCGGGGCCGGTTTGCTCATGGCGACGAACCACTGGTCCGTCAGCATCGGCTCGATGACGACGCCCGTGCGGTCGCCGCGCGGCACCATCAGCTTGTGCGGCTTGACTTGCTCGAGCAAGCCTTGCGCGTCCAGGTCGGCCACGATCTGCTTGCGCGCGGCGAAGCGGTCCATGCCGCGGTAGGCTGCCGGCGCGTCGTCGGTGATCTTCGCGTCCAGGGTCAGGATGACGATCTGCGCCAGTTTGTGGCGCTGGCCGACGGCGTAATCGTTCATGTCGTGCGCAGGCGTGATCTTCACGCAGCCCGTGCCGAATTCCTTGTCGACGTATTCGTCGGCGATGATGGGGATTTCACGGTCCGTCAGCGGCAGTTTCAGCATCTTGCCCACCAGCGGCAGGTAGCGCTCGTCCGTCGGATCGACGGCCACGGCCACGTCGCCCAGCATGGTTTCAGGACGGGTGGTGGCCACCGTCAGGAAACCGCTGCCGTCGGCCAGCGGGTACTTGATGTACCACATGGAACCGTCTTCTTCCTCGGACACCACTTCCAGGTCCGAGACAGCCGTGCCCAGCACGGGGTCCCAGTTGACCAGGCGCTTGCCGCGGTAGATCAGGCCCTGCTCGAACAGGCGCACGAAGACGTCGGTGACGACCTTCGAGCGCGGCTCGTCCATCGTGAAGTATTCGCGCTGCCAGTCGGCCGAAGCGCCCAGGCGGCGCATCTGGCCGGTGATGATGGAACCGGATTTTTCTTTCCATTCCCACACTTTTTCCACGAATTTCTCGCGGCCCAGGTCATGGCGCGAAATCTTTTGCGCGTCCAGCTGGCGCTGCACGACGATCTGCGTGGCGATGCCGGCGTGGTCGGTGCCGGGTATCCAGGCCGTGTTGTGGCCCAGCATGCGGTGGTAGCGGGTCAGGCCATCCATGATGGTCTGGTTGAACGCATGGCCCATGTGCAGGGTGCCGGTGACGTTCGGCGGCGGCAACTGGATGCTGAAGGAAGGTTTTCCGGCATCGAGGGTGGCGGTAAAGTAACCGCGCTGTTCCCACTCGGTGCGCCAGAATTGTTCAATGTCGGCGGGCTCGAAAGACTTGGCTAATTCCATGATTTGGCGTGTGATTGGCAAAAGGAACCATTATAGATGACGCGGCATCGCCTGCAGCGTGGCAAGCCGCCTTTTTCAGTGTTTTGGCGGCTTTGCGGGCCGTTCACGGGCAACAGAACGGGGATGAAAGGGCTGCCGATGTTATAATGCCGGCCTTGGCGCCTCCTGCCCTATCTTTGCGGACGGCGCCAGCGGGCGCAGTTGTATCAAAGTTTCACTCCAACTCTCGTCCGCGTCACCCGGCCAGCGCATCTGCGATGCCAGCCACTTTCAGCGCGTCCCCTGCGGGCCGGGCGCCTGAGCCACGCGCACCGCCAGCGGTGCACCATTCACGGCGGAATCAAAGCGGCTCGTCATTGCACGCCGCTGCCGCCACAGCTTAGCCAGGAATGTTGTTATCTGGCCCGTCGTCTTTCGATACGGCATGTCCCGCAGCGCCTGGCCGCTGCGGCCGTGCCATGGCCGCGCGCTTTCCCGGTTTTGCCTGCATAAGGAAACCAGCATGAAAAAACTCTCGATCAGTGTCGGCCTCGTTTCGACCATCGCCACCCTGGGCGCCTTGCCTGCCGCCCATGCCCAGTCCTCCGTCAGCGTGTATGGCTTGATGGATGCGGGCCTGGTGCAGGAACGCGGCATCAGCAAGCTCACCAGCGGCGTGTCGGCCGGTTCGCGTCTGGGCCTGCGCGGCACGGAGTCGCTGGGCAATGGCTTGCACGCCGTGTTCACCCTGGAAGCGGGCGTGCAGGGCGATACGGGACGCTCGGACCAGGCGGGCCAGTTGTTCGGCCGCCAGGCGTTTGTCGGCATCGACAGCCCGCTGGGCATGCTGACCGTGGGCCGCCAGTACAACCTGCAGAGCCAGGCGCTGACCGACGTGGCCGACCCGTTCGAGGGCGGCATGGCCGGTGCCTCGACCAATCTGGCCGGCTACTCGGCCACGCGCATCGACAATACCGTGCGCTACACCTCGCCCGAGCTGCGCGGCGTGACGGCCACGGTGATGTACGGCTTTGGCGAGCACACGGGGATTGCGGCAGATCAACGTTCGCTGGGCCTGGCCCTCGGTTACGTCAACGGTCCCCTGACCTTGCGCCTGGCGCGCCAGAGCCGTGCCGGCGAGCCGGGCAAGGCCGACGTCAACAACACGATTCTGGCCGGTAATTACAACTTTGGCGTGGCCACGACGTTTGCCGGTTATGGCCGCAACACGGGCGATGGCAGCAGCATGTTCTTTGCGGAAAACCCGTACGGCGCGGCGCAGGCGCCGGCCCAGTCGGGCGACAGCCGCGACGCCATCGTCGGCGTCTCCGTGCCGCTCGGCGCGGCGACCTTGCTGGCCTCGTTCGTCCACAAGGATGACCGCGACGCAGCCAATCGCGACGCGCAGCAGCTGGCCATCGGCGCCACGTATGCCTTGTCCAAGCGCAGCAAGGTGTATGTTGCCTATGCGCACATCCGCAACCGCAACGACGCCGCCTACATGGTGGGCAATGCGACCGAAGTGGGCAGCGGCAACCGCGCCTTCAACCTCGGCCTGCGCCACGCGTTTTAAGCCGGCAGCAGTTTTCTCTCCAGCAGCAGTTCTTCGAAGGCGGCGGCGGTCAGGGGGCGGCTGAACAGGTAGCCCTGCATCTGGTCGCAGCCTTGCTGGCGCAGGAAGGCCAGCTGCTGCGCCGTTTCCACGCCTTCGGCGATGACTTTCAGGCGCAAGCTGTGCGCCAGCGAAATGATGGCGCGCACGATGGCCGCGTCATCGTCGCTGTGCGTGATGTCGCTGACGAAGGTCTTGTCGATTTTCAGTACGTCGATGGGGAAGTGGCGCAGGTAGGCCAGGCTGGAATAGCCGGTGCCGAAGTCATCAATGGACAGTTGCACGCCCAGCGCCTTCAGGTTGGCCATGATGGCCGTGGCTTGCTCCACGTCATGCATGACCATGCTTTCCGTCAATTCCAGTTCCAGATGGGCCGCGGCGAGTCCCGTTTCCGCCAGCGCCTGCGCCACCGCGTGCAGCAGGTTCTTTTGCTTGAATTGCCTCGCAGACAGATTGACGGCCAGGCGCAGCGGGCCATGGCCGGCCAGTTGCCAGGCGCGCGCCTGGGCGCATGCCGTGCGCAGCACCCAGTCGCCAATGGGCGTGATCAAGCCCATTTCCTCGGCCAGGCCGATGAAGCTGGCAGGTGGAATCCGTCCCAGCTGCGGATGTTGCCAGCGCAGCAGCGCCTCCATGCCCACCACCGCGCCGCTGGCCAGATCCAGCTGGGGCTGGTATTCAAGGTGGAACTGCTCCCGTTCCAGGGCGTGGCGCAACTCGCTCTCCAGTCCCAGCCGTTCCAGGGTGCCCGCATTCATGCTGGAGGCATAGAATTGCCAGTGGCCCCGTCCCTGTTCCTTGGCGCGGTACATGGCGATGTCGGCGTGCTTGATCAAGGTGTCGGCATCGTCGCCATCGTCGGGATACACGGCCACGCCCATGCAGCAGCTGAGGAAAAATTCATATTCGCCCAATTGCAGCGGCTGCGCCACGGCGTCCAGGATGCGCTGCAGGATGGCGACGCCCGGTTCGCCATTGCCGTGCTGGGGCAGCAGCAGCACGAATTCGTCGCCGCCCAGGCGCGCCACCGTGTCGACTTCGCGCGTGGCATCGCGCAGGCGCTCGGCCACGTTTTTCAGCACCAGGTCGCCCGCATCGTGGCCCAGGGTATCGTTGACGAATTTAAAGCGGTCGAGGTCGATGAAGACCACCCACAGGGGCAGGCCGCTGCGCCGCGTCACGGCCATCGCCTGCTCCAGCCGTTCGCGCAGCAGGGCCCGGTTGGCCAGGCCCGTCAGGATATCGTGCCTGGCCTGGAATTCCAGTTCCTGTTCGAAACGCATGACGGTGCTGATGTCGTATTGCGCCACCACAAAGTGGCTGAGCGCGCCATCGCCATCGTCGCGCACGGGGGCCACGAACAGCTCGCTCCAGTAGCAACTGCCATCCTTGCGGAAATTGCGCACGATGGCCTTGCCTTCGCGCTGTTCGCGCAGGGCCGCCGTAATGGCGTGCATGTCTTGCCGCCCTTGCTCGGGACCTTGCATGTCTTCCAGGCGCTGGCCGATGACTTCGCTGGCCGCATAGCCGGTGATGCGTTCGAAGGCGGGGTTGACGTATTCGATCAGGTAGCCGGGCGCGTCGGCGCTGCACAGGATGATGGCATTGGCCGATACTTCGATGATGCGTTCGCGCAAACGCAGCGACTTTTCATTGTGCATGCGCGCGGCGATGTCTTCGGACAGGCGCAAATTGGCAAACTGCAGCGCCGCCGTGCGTTCGCCCGTGATGCGCGCAATCACGGAATTGCGCGACACCAGCTGATACACATATGCGGCCGCCAGCAGGCTCGACAGAATTCCACCCAGCAGCACATACAGCGAGCCGCGGTGGCTGGCGTCCAGGCCCATGCCCTTGGCCGGCAGCAGGGCGGCGCCCAGGGTGTGTCCGCTGGCGTGGTACTGCAGCAGCAGCCTGGCGCTTTCCGCTTCGATCTGCCGCGCCGAGGCGTAGCACAGGGCCGTCAGGCACAGTCCGAACGCCAGGGTGAGCAGGGATGAGGTGGAAACGGAAATGGAGATGCGTTTGAAGAATGATTGCATGGTGACGTCCCGTGGCAGCGCCGGTGCCGATCCATGATCAGGCAGGCCGGGCAGTGACTGACTGTAGGGCGCATGGCGAAATGTCGTCCGTTCGCTACCGAACGGACGACCATGCCAGCAAGAAATATAGTCGGGTCACCGTGCCGGCGCTGTGTTACGCTGCACCACATGGCGGCCCTCGTTCGGACGCCTTTCATCGATCCCCTAGCTGACGACTGGAAACCAGGAAACCTGCCCATGTCGAGTCCGCATGCCCAGCTGCACAACCCGAATCAAAACCATTTGCTCGCCGCCATGCTCGACGCCGATTTCGCGCGCCTGGCCCCCCACCTGGAGCAAGTGTCGATGCTGCTCGGTGACGTGATCTACGATTCGGGCGACAAGCTGCAGCATGTGTACTTCCCCACCACGGCCATCGTTTCCATTCACTACCTGCTGGAAAACGGCGGCTCGTCGGAAATTGCCGGCGTCGGCAATGAAGGCGTCGTGGGCGTGTCGCTGTTCATGGGCGGCAATTCGACACCGAGCCGCGCTGTCGTGCAGACGGGCGGCGTCGGCTACCGGCTGAAAGCCCATCTGCTGATGGAAGAATTCGACCGCGCCGGTCCCGTCATGCGCTTGCTGCTGCGCTATACGCAAGCGCTGATCACGCAAATGTCGCAGACGGCTGTGTGCAACCGCCACCATACGGTGGAGCAGCAGCTGTGCCGCTGGCTGCTGCTGACCATGGACCGGCTGCCGAACCGCGAGCTGACGATGACGCAGGAGTTGATCGCCAACATGCTGGGCGTGCGCCGCGAAGGCGTGACGGAAGCGGCCGGGCGCCTGCAGCAGCGCGGCCTCATCAGCTACCGGCGCGGCCATATCACGGTGCAGGACCGCGCCGGCCTCGAAGACCAGGTGTGCGAATGCTATGGCGTGGTGAAGAAGGAATTCGCGCGCCTGCTGTCGGACGTGCGCCAGCGCCAGGCGCCTTGAACACCGCTTCTTTCCTCTTATCGTAGTCACAGCCCAGGCTAGCTCATGCAATCTGTCGAAAAAATTCCCCCGCGTGCCCCGTCGCGCTGGCCCATGGCGCTGGCGTTTTCGTTCAGCGCCATCGTGCTGCTGGCCATCGGCTTGCTGGCCTGGCGCGCGCCGTTCGAGACGGCATGCGTCATCGACGCGCTGGTCTTCTTGCTGCTGATGCTGCTCGTGGCGCTGTACCGGCGCACCCTGGCGGCCAGCCTGCCGCGCCAGCTGCTCAAGGCGGGTGCCTTGCAGGACGCGATTTTCAACAGCGCCAATTTCTCGTGCATCGCCACCGATGCGCAGGGCGTGATCCAGATTTTCAATGTGGGCGCCGAACGCATGCTCGGCTATGCAGCCAGCGACGTGGTGGACAAGCTGACGCCGGCCGGCATTTCCGACGCGCAAGAAATCGTCGCGCGCGCGGCCGCCCTCAGTGCCGAACTCGACAGGATCATCACGCCCGGCGTGGAAGCGCTCGTGTTCAAGGCCACGCGCGGCATCGAAGACATTTATGAACTGACCTACATCCGCAAGGATGGCAGCCGCTTCCCCGCCATCGTTTCCGTGACGGCCTTGCGCGATGCGCAGAACAAGGTCATCGGCTATCTGCTGATCGGCACGGACAATACGGCACGCAAGCAGGTCGAGGCGGAACAGGCGCTGCTGGACCAGCGCCTGCGCGAACAGCAGGCGTACACGCGCTCGCTGGTCGAAACCAACAATGCGGAGTTGAAAAAGGCGCGCCTGGTGGCGGAAAAGGCCAACCGCGCCAAGTCCGAGTTTTTATCGAGCATGAGCCACGAATTGCGCACGCCCCTCAATGCCGTGCTGGGTTTCGCGCAGCTGATGGCGTCCGACGTGCCGCCACCCACCGTGCCGCAGCAGCGCTCGATCGAACAGATCCTCAAGGGTGGCTGGTATCTCTTGCGTTTGATCAATGAAATCCTCGACCTGGCCATGATCGAATCGGGCAAGGTGACCCTGTCGCAGGAAGCCATGTCCCTGCTCGACGTGTTGCAGGATTGCCAGGCGATGATCGCGCCGCAGGCGGAAAAACGCGGCATCAGCCTGCACTTCCCCCGCAGCGGCGAAGCCTATTTCGTGCATGCGGACCGCACGCGCGTGAAACAGGTGATGATCAACCTGTTGTCGAACGCCATCAAATACAACCAGGGTGGCGGCGCCGTCACCGTCGATTGCAGCCAGCGCGGCGCCAAGGTGCGGGTCAGCGTGCGCGACAGCGGCGCCGGCCTCGATGCGGGCCAGGTGGCGCAGCTGTTCCAGCCCTTCAACCGCCTGGGGCAGGAAAACAGCACGGAAGAGGGCACGGGCATCGGCCTGGTCGTCACCAAGCAGCTGATTGAATTAATGGGCGGCACCATTGGCGTCGACAGCACGGTCGGCGTGGGCACCACCTTCTGGTTCGAGCTGGCCGCCAGCCGCGCGCCGGCACTGGCGCTGGACGATGGCAATGCGCTGCCGCAGGTGCAGGAGCCGCAGGAAAGCCTGCGCACCCTGCTGTACGTGGAAGACAATCCCGCCAACCTGGCGCTGGTGGAGCAATTGATCGCCCGCCGCAGCGATTTGAAGTTGCTCACGGCCATCGATGCGCACCTGGGCATCGACCTGGCGCGCACGTATCAGCCGGACGTGATCTTGATGGATATCAACCTGCCCGGCATCAGCGGCTTTGGCGCCCTGCATATCCTGCACAACGACCCGCTCACCAGCCACATTCCCGTGATGGCGCTGTCGGCCAACGCCGTGCCGCGCGACATCGAGAAAGGCCTGGAAGCGGGTTTCTTCCGCTACCTGACCAAGCCGATCAAGGTGGTCGAATTCATGGATGCGCTCGACGTGGCCCTGCACCACGCGGCCGCGCTCGGCCTGGCCGACGACACTCACGTAATACGCTAATTCAGCACTTATTTTTAGGAATACCGCCATGCTTCAAGCCACCGAGATCCTGAACGCCAGCATCCTCATCGTCGATGACCAGGAGGCCAACGTCATGCTGCTCGAGCAGGTGTTGCGCAACGCCGGCTATACGCGCATCACCTCCACCATGGACCCGCAAGCCGTGCGCGCGCTGCACCAGCAGCACCGCTACGACCTGATCCTGCTCGACTTGCAGATGCCGGAAATGGATGGCTTCGAAGTGATGGAAGGCTTGCGCGACATCGAGGCGGGCAGCTATCTGCCCGTGCTGGTGATCACGGCCCAGCCCGGCCACAAGCTGCGCGCGCTGCAGGCGGGCGCCAAGGATTTCGTCAGCAAGCCCTTCGACCTGGTGGAAGTGAAGACGCGCATCCACAACATGCTGGAAGTGCGCTTGCTGTACCAGAAGCTGGCCGAATACAACAAGTCGCTGGAACAGAAGGTGGAAGAGCGCACGGCCGAGTTGCGCGAAAGCGAAGCGCGTTTCCAGCGCTTTACGGAACTGTCGTCCGACTGGTACTGGGAACAGGATGCACAGGGCAATCTGACGCGCTTTTCCGGCCCCGTGGCTGAAATGCTGGGCATCGGCAGCGAGGCAGAGCCGCAGCGCTGGAACGCCACCGAGCGCGCCTTGCTCGACGCCAAGATTGCCGCGCGCGAACCATTCCTCGATTTTATCTACAGCCGCGCCAACCTCGACGGCAGCATGCAGTATCTGCAGGTGAGCGGCGAGCCGATGTTCGACAATGGCAGCCGCTTCATCGGCTACCGCGGCATCGGCCTCGATGTCACGCAGCGCCATCGGAGTGCCTGATTTATACTTGGTGCCATCGATACTGACCAGGAAAAATCATGACTGACAAATCTCCCTCCTACTGGTTCCCCGCCAAGACCTATGGCTGGGGCTGGGGCTTGCCCATCACCTGGCAGGGCTGGCTGGTGTTCCTGTCCGCGCTGGCGCTGTTCGCCTGCGGCGCGTTCCTGTTTCCGCCGCAAACCATGCTGGTGGGATATATCGTCTATGAAGTGCTCATCGTTGCCGCTCTGATCGCCGTGTGCCAGTGGAAGGGCGAACCGACCGGCTGGCGCTGGGGCAAGAAGAAATAATCGTAATGGCATCGGCTGCGCGGCAGCCGATGCGCAAAGACGACACCCGCAAGAAATCATCTGGCCACGCGGCGTGAACCGCGTATAATTGGCTCGCTGCCGCAAGGCGGCAAACGCTAGGGGTCCTGCCTTTCGCTGTGGAAACACAGTGCAAGCGCGGGTGAGAAATACCCTCCGAACCTGATCTGGATAATGCCAGCGAAGGGAAGCTTTAGGATGAACGTACCCCGCTTTTCCGCGTGCGCAATTCCGAACCTCCTTAGCTGGCTCCAGGCTTAAAAACAGTCTAGCCAAGGAGCCAAAATGAACGCCAACCCGAAATTCCTCTCCGCCACCGCCACGGTCGACGAAGCCGCCATCGCGCCGCTGCCCAATTCGCGCAAGATCTATGTCGAAGGCAGCCGCCCCGACATCCGCGTGCCCATGCGCGAGATCAGCCAGTCCGATACGGAAGCGTCGTTCGGCGGCGAAAAGAATCCGCCGATCTACGTCTACGACACCTCCGGCCCCTACACGGACCCGGACGTGCAGATCGATATCCGCTCGGGCCTGGACACGCCGCGCCTGCCATGGATCATGGAACGGGCCGACACGGAAGAATTGCCCGGTCCTACCTCCGATTACGGCATCGCCCGCCTGGCGGACCCGAAACTGGCCGAACTGCGTTTCAATCTGCACCGCAAGCCGCGCCGCGCCATTGCCGGCAAGAACGTGACGCAGATGCATTACGCGCGCCAGGGCATCATCACGCCGGAAATGGAATTCGTCGCCATCCGTGAAAACATGCGCCGCCAGGAATATTTGCGCGAACTCAAGGCTTCCGGCCCCATGGGCGAACGCCTGGCCGACCTGATGGGCCGCCAGCACCCGGGCCAGTCGTTCGGCGCCAGCATCCCTGCCGAAATTACGCCCGAATTCGTGCGCGAGGAAATCGCCCGCGGCCGCGCCATCATTCCCGCCAACATCAATCACCCGGAAGTGGAACCGATGATCATCGGCCGCAATTTCCTCGTGAAAATCAACGCGAATATCGGCAATTCGGCCGTCACCTCTTCCATCGGCGAGGAAGTGGAAAAGATGACCTGGGCCATCCGCTGGGGCGGCGACAACGTGATGGACTTGTCGACCGGCAAGCACATCCATGAGACGCGCGAATGGATCGTGCGCAACAGCCCCGTGCCCATCGGCACCGTGCCCATCTACCAGGCGCTGGAAAAGGTCAATGGCAAGGCCGAAGATCTGACGTGGGAAATCTTCCGCGACACCCTGATCGAGCAGGCCGAGCAAGGCGTCGACTACTTCACCATCCACGCGGGCGTGCTGCTGCGCTATGTGCCGATGACGGCCAAGCGCCTGACGGGCATCGTCTCGCGCGGCGGCTCCATCATGGCGAAATGGTGTCTGGCGCACCACCAGGAATCGTTCCTGTACACGCATTTCGAAGAAATCTGCGAAATCATGAAGGCGTATGACGTGTCGTTCTCGCTGGGCGATGGCTTGCGCCCGGGCTCCATCTACGACGCCAACGACGAAGCGCAGCTGGGCGAGCTGAAAACCCTGGGCGAGCTGACGCAAGTTGCCTGGAAGCACGACGTACAGGTGATGATCGAGGGGCCGGGACACGTGCCCATGCAATTGATCAAGGAAAACATGGACTTGCAGCTGGAGCAGTGCGGCGAAGCGCCGTTCTACACCCTGGGGCCGCTGACGACGGATATCGCGCCCGGCTACGACCACATCACCTCGGGCATCGGCGCGGCCATGATCGGCTGGTATGGCACGGCCATGCTGTGCTACGTGACGCCGAAGGAACACCTGGGCCTGCCCAACAAGGCGGACGTCAAGGACGGCATCATCACGTACAAGATCGCGGCGCATGCGGCCGACCTGGCGAAAGGCCATCCGGGCGCACAGATCCGCGACAACGCCCTGTCGAAAGCCCGCTTCGAATTCCGCTGGGACGACCAGTTCAATATCGGCCTGGACCCGGACAAGGCGCGCGAATTCCACGATGAAACCTTGCCCAAGGATTCGGCCAAGGTGGCGCATTTCTGCTCCATGTGCGGCCCGCATTTCTGTTCGATGAAAATCACGCAGGAGGTGCGCGAATACGCGGCCGGCATGGGCATCGCGGAAGACAAGGCGCTCAAGCAGGGCATGGAAATCAAGGCCATCGAATTCATCAAGAACGGCGCCGAGCTGTACCGCAAGGTCTGAAGGAGGGCGTGATGACTGCATTGATCGACATCACGCTCAACGGCGCGCCGCACCAGGTGCCGCCGGGGCAAACCCTGGACCAACTGATCGCCGCGCTGTCGCTGGAAAACCAGGCGCTGGCGCTGGCCGTCAACCGCAACGTCGTACCGCGCAAGGCGTGGCACGACAGGGTCCTGGAAACGCAGGACCAAGTGGAAATCGTACGCGCCATCGGCGGCGGTTGAAAACGTCCAAGCAAACCTACTGCGCGTCGCGCTTTGCGGCCTGCGATGCTCACCGTGCTCAAGCACGGTTGCGCGTCTCGGCCACAAATCATCGCCGCTCGCTACGGTTTTCTTCGAACGTTTAAAAACTTAAGGAAGAACACATGAATACGGCAACACAACATGACTTGCTGACCATCGCAGGAAAGCAGTACCCATCGCGCTTGCTGGTGGGCAGCGGCAAGTACAAGGATTTGCCGCAGACGCGCGAAGCGACGGACGCGGCCGAGGCGCAGATCATCACGGTGGCGATCCGCAGGGTCAATATCGGCCAGGACCCGAACGCGCCCAGCCTGCTCGACTTCGTGCCGCCGGACCAGTACACGATTTTGCCGAACACGGCCGGCTGTTACAACGCAAAGGACGCCGTCTACACCCTGCAACTGGCGCGCGAACTCTTGGGCGGTCGCAATCTGGTGAAACTGGAAGTGCTGGGCGACGAAAAGACGCTGTTTCCGCACATGCCGGAAACCCTGGTCGCGGCCGAAGCGCTGGTCAAGGATGGCTTCGACGTGATGGTCTATTGCAGCGACGACCCCATCCAGGCGAAGATTCTGGAGGACATCGGCTGCGTGGCCGTCATGCCGCTGGCGTCGCTGATCGGCTCGGGCATGGGCATCTTGAATCCGTGGAACTTGTCCTTGATCATAGACCAGGCGAAAGTGCCCGTGCTCGTCGATGCGGGCGTGGGCACGGCGTCGGATGCGGCCATCGCCATGGAACTCGGCTGCGATGGCGTGCTGATGAATACGGCCATCGCCGGCGCGCGCGATCCCGTGCGCATGGCGCATGCGATGAAGCTGGCCGTGCGGGCCGGGCGCGAAGCGTTCCTGGCGGGGCGCATGCCGCGTAAATTTGCCGCTTCGCCATCGTCGCCGATGGCGGGCCGCCTGGCGTGAAGCCGGGGAGCCGGCCGACGGTGCTGGTGTTTGCCGGCGTCGATCCCTCCGGCGGCGCCGGCATCGCCGCCGATATCGTCGCGATTGCGGCCCAGGGCGCGCATGCCTTGCCCATCATCACGGCGCTGACGGTGCAGGACAACGACCGCGTGTTTACTGTCGAGCCTGTGGCGCCGGAATTGCTGCGCCGCCAGGCGCTGGCGCTGGCCGACAAGATGGCGATTCATGCCGTCAAGATCGGCATCCCCGGCAGCGCCGCGAATGCGGCCGCCATTGCGCAACTGATCGCGCAATGGCGGCTGGCTTGCCCAGGCTTGCCTGTCGTGCTCGATCCCGTGCTGGCCAGCGGCCATGGTGACGTGCTCAGCCGGGACGATGCGGTGCTGGCGCTGGCGCCCTTGCTGCCAGTAACTACTGTCATCGTACCGAACGGCCCGGAAGCGGCGGCCCTCGGTGGCGCGGAAAACCTGCGCGCACGAGGTTGCCGGAACGTGCTGGTGACGGGCGGGCACGGCGAAGGCGACGTGGTCATCAATCGCTGGACTGCCGATGGGGCCGCGGTGCGCGAATGGCGCTGGCCGCGCCTGCCTGGCGGATTTCACGGCAGCGGCTGCACCTTGGCGTCCGCCATCGCGGCGCGCCTGGCGCAAGGCGAGCCGATGCACGATGCGCTCGATGGCGCGCAAGCCTATTGCCATGCGGCCCTGGCCGGCGCGTATGCGATTGCGCCAGGTCAACTGATGCCGCAACGATTCATTCAATAAGGAAAATATCATGCGTGGACTGTATCTGGTTACCCCGAACTGGGATGACACCGACCGCTTGCTCGACGTGAGCGAGCAGGCTTTGCAGGAAGGCGTGGCCCTGCTGCAATACCGCCACAAGAGCGCCGAGGCGGAGCAACGGCGCGAACAGGCGGGCGCCTTGCTGGCGCTGGCCCGCAAGTATGGCGTGCCTTTCATCATCAATGATTTTCTCGAGTTGTGCGAAGAGCTCGATGCGGATGGCGTGCACGTGGGCGGCACGGATGCGTCCGTGGCGCAGGTGCGCGCGCGCCTGGGCAAGCACAAGATTATCGGCGCTTCCTGCTATGGCGACATGGCCCTGGCGCGGACGGCAGAGGCCGGTGGCGCCAGCTATGTGGCGTTCGGCGGCTTTTATCCGTCGCTGGTGAAAAAGTATCCGGTGACGACGCCGATGGATATCGTGCTGCAGGCCAAGCGCGAGATCGCCTTGCCCTGCGTGGTGATCGGCGGCATGACGCCGGAGAACGCGGCGCCGCTGGTGGCGCGCGGCGCCGACATGGTGGCGGCCATCAGCAGCGTCTTTGGCAAGGTAGACGGGACGGACGATGTGAATATTGCAGTGCAGCAATTCAATCTCTTGTTTGCGCAAGCCGGAGAGGCGTGAGTGGGCGGATTTGGCGAATAATCGGCATATAATATGAACATCATTCATTACCGAGGTCCCTTTGCCCATGAGTCAGCCAGCCGCCGCGAAACGCCTTATCCTGATCGTTGACGATGACCAGCTCCTGTTGGAATTCCTCGGCGAAGTCCTGCGCCATGCCGGCTACGAGACGGCCCTGGCCCATTCGGCCGAAGTGGCGCTGCAGCTGATTGCCCAGCGCGAGCCCGACCTGGCCCTGCTCGACATCCACATGCCGGGCATGTCCGGCCTGGAACTGGCCAAGCGCCTGCATGGCGAAACGGCCGTGCCGTTCATGTTCCTGTCCGGCAGCGGCGACAGCGAATCGGGCAAGCAGGCGGCCGCCTACGGCGCCGTCGGCTATGTCGTCAAACCCGTCGATGAAGGCCGCTTGATGCCCGCCTTCGAAGCGGGCCTGGCGCGCGCCGACGAGATCCGCCAGCTGCGGCGCACCGAGCTGAACCTGAACGCGGCGCTGGCCGCCGGCCGCGAAACGAGCCTGGCCGTGGGCTTGCTGATGGGCAAGTTCCAGACGGACCGCAACACGGCCTTCGAAGTGTTGCGCGACCACGCCCGTTCCAGCCGCCGCAAGATCAATGAAATTGCCAGCCAGCTGCTGCTGGCCGAGGAAACCCTGAACGGCTTGCATGGCGCGTTTTTGAACCGGGCGAAAACCAAGTAAGTGTTTCAAGTAAGCGTTGCACCGGCGCCGGCGTGGCACGTCGGCGCCTGCCTTGTTATGATGTGACGATACGGCGCGCTGGCGCGCCTGGTTCAACCATACACAGGACACACATGAAAACCAAAGCAGCGATTGCATGGAAGGCGGGCGCGCCTTTGACCATCGAGGAAGTCGATCTGGCCGGCCCGCGCGAGGGCGAAGTACTGGTCGAGATCAAGGCCACCGGCATTTGCCATACCGATTACTACACCCTGTCGGGCGCCGATCCGGAAGGCATCTTCCCGTCCATCCTCGGCCATGAAGGCGCCGGCATCGTCGTCGACGTGGGCCCGGGCGTGAAAAGCCTGAAGAAGGATGACCACGTCATCCCCCTGTACACGCCGGAATGCCGCCAGTGCAAATTCTGCCTGTCGCAAAAGACCAACCTGTGCCAGTCGATCCGCTCGACGCAGGGCCGCGGCCTGATGCCGGACGCGACCTCGCGCTTTTCCATCGACGGCAAGCCCATCTTCCACTACATGGGCACGTCCACCTTCTCGAACTACATCGTCGTGCCGGAAATCGCCCTGGCGAAGATCCGCGAAGACGCGCCTTTCGATAAAGTCTGCTACATCGGCTGCGGCGTGACGACGGGCGTGGGCGCCGTGTTGTTTACGGCCAAGGTCGAGGCGGGTGCCAACGTGGTCGTCTTCGGCCTGGGCGGCATCGGCCTGAACGTGATCCAGGCGGCCAAGATGGTCGGCGCCGACAAGATCATCGGCGTGGACATCAACCCGGCGCGCCAGGAAATCGCGCGCAAGTTCGGCATGACGCATTTCGTCAACGCCAACGAGGTGGAAAACGTTGTCGACACCATCGTGCAGCTGACGGACGGCGGCGCCGACTATTCGTTCGAATGCATCGGCAACACCACCACCATGCGCCAGTCGCTCGAATGCTGCCACAAGGGCTGGGGCCAGTCCATCATCATCGGCGTGGCGGCGGCCGGCCAGGAAATCTCCACCCGTCCCTTCCAGCTGGTGACGGGACGCGTGTGGAAAGGTTCCGCCTTCGGCGGCGCGCGCGGCCGCACGGACGTGCCGAAGATCGTCGACTGGTATATGGAAGGCAAGCTCAATATCGACGATTTGATCACGCACAGGCTGAAGCTCGATGATATCAATCAAGGTTTCGACTTGATGAAGAGCGGTGAATCGATCCGTTCCGTCGTGCTGTATTAATTAATTGAAATTTAATTGAAATACGCCGTACCACGGCGTTTTTGCGGAGGCTGCGGCCTCCGTTTTTTTTGCCCGGATGCCATCCATCGCCGGTGTTTGCCATCCAGGCAGGTCTTTTTGCAGCCTGTCGCAGCGCGCTGGAGGCCAGGTCCGGTTGCCGCTACAGTCAATGCTCCACTACTTTTGCGACGAGGCAGCCATGTCCACTTCCCACCGTTTGATCCTCAGCCTGGCCGGTATCCTGTTGGGCGGCAGCGCGCTGGCCGTGCAGCCGCCGCAGCCGCCCGCGCCACCGGCCGCGCCCGCAGCGCCAAGCAAGCAGATCAGTATTTCCATGGGGAGCGGCGATGGGTATGCGCTGGTGGACAGCAGCGAGGACAGCGTCACCATGGCCGGCACCGATGTCGATGGCCCGCAGATCAAGCAGCTGCAGCGTTCGCTGAAGGGACATTTCCTGTGGTTCCGCGACCAGGGCAAGGGCTATGTGACGCAGGATGCCGCGCTGCTGGCCCGCGTGCGTGACGCCTGGAAGCCGTCGCAGCAGCTGGGCTTGCAGATGAGCGGCCTGGGCAAGCAGATGAGCGAGCATGGCAAGGCGATGGGCGAACTGGGCAGCAAGATGGGCGCCCATGGCGCGGCGCAGGCGAACGGCAGTACGCGCGATGTGGCGCAACTGCAGGCGCTGGGCCGCCAGCAGCGGGAACTGGGCCGCAAGCTGGGCGAGGCGGCGCGCCGCCAGGCGCAGGCGGATACGGAAACGGCGCGCCGCGCGGCCGCACGCGACGTGGAACGTTTGCAGCAGCAGCTGGAAGATTCGCAGGAAGCCATGGAAGAGGTCAACGATCGCATTGCCGCCATGCAAGATCGTGAAGCGGACAAGGTGGACGCGCTGTCGCGCCAGATGGATCAGCGCGGCAAGCCGATGGAAACCCTGGGCAAGCAGATGCAGGCGTTGGGACGCCAGCAGGAAAAGGCGTCGAAAGAGGCCGACAAGGCCACGCGCCAGGTGATCGCCCAGGCGCTCAGCGAAGGCAAGGCCCGGCCGGTGCGCTGAGCGTTCAAGCCAGCGCCTTGCGCATCAGGCAGCGCAGCGCAGGGTCGTGCCCATCTTGCGCCTCGCGTGCAAGCTTGCGCGCATGGCCCGCGCCCAGCGCCACGGCGTCGATCGCGCTGAAACCGTGGCGCGCATAGTAGGGCCCGTTCCAGGGCAGGTGGCGATACGTGCTCAGTGTCAGGCAGGCACAGCCCAGCGTCCGGGCATGGGCCTCCGCCGCGTCGAGCAGGCGCGCGCCCAGTCCCTGCCGTTGCTGCGGCAGGGCGACGGACAATTCCACGATGAACAGTTGCCCGTCGAGCGCTTCGGCGGCCAGGAAGCCTGCCGGCGCAGCGTGCCCATCGGCGGCCACCCATACGCCGCCATGCTGCTGCAGCGCTTGCAAGGTGCTCAGGGGCAAGGGGTCTCCGTGCGCCAGCCAGGCCAGTCCGGGCCCGGCCTGGGCAAACAGGGTTGCGGCGCTGCGCTCGACCTGGGCCAGCAGGGGCAGGTCGGCGCCGGTGGCTGCGCGGATGGCGTAGCTCACGGCGTGTTCCACACGGCGGCCACGGCGCGGTATTGCGCCAGCAGCTGCCCCCTGGCCTCGTCCTCGCTGGCATGCGCGTCATCCTGCACCGTGTCCCAGTGCGCATCGCAGCTGAAGCGGTAAACCCGCGCCTCGTCGCCGTAGCGGCATACGGCCAGGCCGTGGATGGCGACGGGTGCGGCGCCGTCTTCAGCGGCAACGTGGCCGAAGGGCTGGTCGGACCAGGCCCAGGCCAGTACGCGGGCGCCGTCGAGGTGGCTGGGTGGTGTCATAGGCATGTTTTTGTCGGCTGTGCAGTGATGCCGATTGTAGCGCGCACGCGGCGAATGCGGCGCGACCGCTGGACAAATGCACAGTATTTTTAGCCATGCCGGTATAATCACGGGATGCAAAATCTTCTTCACAACCTCAATCCCGAACAATTGGCTGCCGTCACCTTGCCGGCGCAGCACGCGCTGATCCTGGCAGGCGCCGGTTCGGGCAAGACCCGCGTGCTGACCACCCGCATCGCGTGGCTGATCCAGACCCAGCAGGTATCGCCGCCCGGCATCCTGGCCGTGACGTTTACCAACAAAGCCGCCAAGGAAATGCTCACGCGCCTGTCGGCCATGCTGCCGATCAACACGCGCGGCATGTGGATCGGCACCTTCCACGGCCTGTGCAACCGCCTGCTGCGCACGCACTACCGCGACGCGGCCTTGCCGCAGACCTTCCAGATCCTCGATTCGCAGGATCAATTGTCGGTGATCAAGCGCTTGTTGAAGGCGAACAACATCGATGATGAAAAATTCCCGCCGAAGACGGTGATGTATTTCATCAACAACGCCAAGGACCAGGGCTTGCGCGCCACGGACGTGGAAGCGTACGACGCGCACGAGCGCAAGATGGTCGAGCTGTACCAGCTGTACGACGATCAGTGCCAGCGCGAAGGCGTCGTCGATTTTGCCGAATTGCTGCTGCGCACGTATGAATTGCTGAGCCGCAACCAACCCCTGCGCGAACACTACCAGGCGCGCTTCCGCCATATTTTGGTGGACGAGTTCCAGGATACGAATAACCTGCAATACAACTGGTTGAAATTGCTGGCCGGCCACGGCAGCCGCGATGGCGGCGCCCTGTTTGCCGTCGGCGACGATGACCAGAGCATCTATGCGTTCCGCGGCGCCAACGTGGGCAACATGAGCGCTTTCGAGCACGAGTTCCAGGTGAAGAACTTGATCAAGCTGGAGCAGAACTACCGCTCGCACGGTCACATCCTCGACAGCGCCAACGTATTGATCGCGAACAATAGCAAGCGCCTGGGCAAGAATCTGCGCACGGACGCGGGCCATGGCGAGCAGGTGCGCGTGTATGAAGCCAGTTCCGATCTGCAGGAAGCGCAGTGGATCATCGAAGAGGCGAAAAGCCTGATCGCCGATGGCGCCTCGCGCAGCGAAATCGCCATCTTGTACCGCTCGAATGCGCAGTCGCGCGTGATCGAACATGCGCTGTTCTCGGCCGCGATTCCGTATCACGTGTATGGCGGCCAGCGCTACTTCCAGCGCGCCGAGGTCAAGCACGCGATTGCCTATTTGCAATTGATGGACAATCCGCACAACGATTCGGCCTTCTTGCGCGTGGTCAATTTCCCCACGAGGGGCATCGGCATGCGCTCGATCGAGCAATTGCAGGCCGCGTCGGAACAGTACGGCATTTCGCTGTATGCGGCCGTGCCGTATGTGGCGGGCAAGGCGGGCAGCGTGCTGGCCGGTTTCGTCAAGCTGATCGAGGGCGTGCGTTTCGAAACGCAGCAATTGTCCTTGCCGGAAATGGTCAGAGTGGTGCTGGAAGCGAGTACCTTGCTGCAACACTATCAAAATGAAAAAGAGGGCGCCGACCGCATCGAGAACCTGGAGCAGATGGTCAGCGCGGCCAGCCAGTTCATTTCCGAGGAAGGTTTCGGCCAGGGCGCACCGGCCCACCTGGGCCCTGCCGCCCAGGCGCAGTCGGGCGCGCCCGTCGTCAACCAGGATGGCATCGAAATCCTCGACGCCGATGCGCCACTGCCGGCCGTGATGTCGCCGCTCTCCGCCTTCCTCTCGCACGCATCGCTGGAAGCGGGGGATAACCAGGCGCAGGCGGGCCAGGATGCGCTGCAGATGATGACGGTGCACTCGGCCAAGGGCCTGGAATTCGACAACGTCTTCATCACGGGCCTGGAAGAGGGCCTGTTCCCGCACGAAAGCAGTTCGAAGGAAGACAACGGCGTGGAAGAGGAACGCCGGCTGATGTACGTGGCCATCACGCGCGCGCGCAAGCGGCTGTACATGAGCTTTTCGCAGACGCGCATGCTGCATGGCCAGACGCGCTACAACATGAAGTCGCGCTTCTTCGATGAATTGCCGGAAGAATCCCTGAAATGGCTGTCGCCGAAGGTGCAGGCGAACTGGTTCGGCAACCGCAAATCGGCCTGGGACGAGGCGCCCAAGGTGGCCAGCCTGGGTTCGGACAATGCGATTGCGCAAAAGATCGCGCAAAAAGCCACGGGCGGCGGCTGGCGCATCGGCGAATCCGTGGCGCACGCCAAGTTCGGCGAGGGCGTGATCGTGAATATCGAAGGCGGCGGCGGCAATGCGCGCGCGCAGATCAACTTCGGCCAGCACGGCATGAAGGTGCTCGATCTCGGTATCGCCAAGCTGGAGCGATTAGGGCGTTGAGACACGAGCGGCCATAAAAAAGGGCAGCCTGCGCAGGCTGCCCTTTTTTCATGCGGCGTGAAAATCAGTCGTTCGGCTTGTCCAGCGACACCGTCTTGCTCTCATCGACGGGCACGCCGAAGATCTGGCGGTAGGCGGCGTAGAACGAGCAATGCATGATGATGGTCAATATCATCGACAACGGCATCATCAGCTGCATCATCAGCGGCGTGCGGCCAAAGATGATGGCCAGCAACTGGCTGGTGACGACGCTGATGGCGAACCAAGTGGCGGCGAAGACGATGAAGGCCGACAGCGAGCGCCAGACGGCGAAAAAGCTGAAGAACAGCGCCTTGCCCAGGCTGACGCGTTGCCAGTAGATCAGCGGTGCGGCAAAGCAGAAGGCCATGGCGGCCGGCACGTACAGCACGATGGCCAGCAGGATGCCGAGGCCCAGGCGCGATTCGGGGATGGCGGTGCGCGCCGCTTCTTCCGTCAATTGCCCGGTGACCAGTTGCCACAGCAAGCCGTCATCGACCAGGGTCGAGGCGCCGATGGCAACGATGGCCATCAGGATGTACAGCACGCCCAGGCCGAACAGGGAAGGAAACGCCGGCTTGCGGAAGCCCGAGATCAGCAAACTGGGCAAGACGCGCTTGCCCTGGTCGATGTTCAGGCAGCCTTGCACGAAGGCGACGGAAAAGACGGGCACCAGGATGACGGGCAGCATCTGGCCGAGCACGGGCACGATGCTGACGGCCAGCATGCAGAACATATAGCCGAGAAACAGCATCGACATGCCGCCAGGCTGCTTGCGAAACAGGGCGAAGCCTTGTTTCACCCAATGCCAACCTGTACTTGCAGGTAATTTTTCCATGTTTAAAACAGTTCCGGGGCAGGTGTGGCGATACGTTCGCGCAGAATGCGTTCGAAATGCGTGGGGTCGTGCGGGGTCAGCATTTCCGCTTCGCGCGGCTGGTAATAATCGTACAGGCGCGACAGCCAGAAGCGCAGCGCGGCGGCGCGCAGCATCGGTTGCCATGCCGTTTGTTCTTCGTGCGTAAACGGGCGCACGGCCTGGTAGGCGTCGAGCAGGGCGCGCACGCGCACCGTGTCGAGCACGCCCGTGTCCAGGTCCACGCACCAGTCGTTGACGGTGACGGCCACGTCGAACAGCCAGGTGTCGCAGCCGGCAAAGTAAAAGTCGAAAAAGCCCGTCAGTTGTTCGCCGTCAAACATGACGTTGTTGCGGAACAGGTCGGCATGCACGGGACCGCGCGGGATGGCCTTATAGGTATCGCAGGCAGCAAAGGCGTCCTGGAAGTGGATTTCCGCGCGCAGCAAATGCGCCCTGGCATCGTCGAGGTGGTGCAAGACCAGCGGCGTGGTGGTGTTCCACCAGTCCAGTCCCCGCAAATTCGGCTGTTGCAGGGGGAAGTCCTGCGCCGCCAGGTGCATCTTCGCCAGCATGGCGCCGACCGCCGCGCAATGCACGGCTTGCGGCGCCATCTGCGAGCTGCCGTCGAGTTTGCTGACGATGGCGGCTGGCTTGCCTTGCAGGGCCGTTACCAGTTCGCCATCGGCATTGGCGATCGGCGCCGGCACCAGTACGCCCCGGTCCGCCAAATGGCGCATCAGTTGCAGATAAAACGGCAATTGCGCGAAGCTGAGGTTTTCAAAGATCGTCAGCACATACTCGCCGCGCTCCGTGCTCAGGAAGAAATTGCTGTTTTCGATGCCGGATGCGATGCCCTTGAGCGCCAGAGGTTTGCCAAGTGGAAATTGCGTGATCCACTGGCCGATATCGTCCAGGTGTAGCGCGGTAAAAACTGCCATGGGAAAGAAAGGAATGATCTAAAAGGTCAAAAAAAGCCGGCTGCCCCGCAGGTGGCCGGGGCAGGGCAGAAGAGAGTGGCTGCTTACTTCGCTGCTGCGGGCGGTGCTGGCGCGTCCGCTGCCTCTTCATCGCGTTGTTTCTGTTTTTTCTTGCCCAGGTCAAATTCCAGCACTTTCCATTGCGGGCCGCGCAGGGCGCCGCCGTGGGCCTGGTCGGCGCCGGCCGCCGGCTTCATGTAATACGTGCTGCCGCCGCTCGTCACTTTCACTTCGGACGTCACGCCCGCTTCGCGTTTCTCGGTAATCTGCTGCTTGGCCGCGGCTGGCGCCACGGTGATGGGCGCTTCGCCCATTTCCTCGATACGTTCGAGCTGTGGCGGCGCGTCGCTCGGTTTGGCTGGCGTCTGGGCGCTGGCGATGGCCGAACATGCCAGCAGGGGCAGGGCGAGGAATGTCCAGAGTGTCGATGTACGCATCATGATGGGTTCGCTTCCATGTGTGGGACTGCAGCGCGTGCAGTGGTGTAATGCCGTCAATTTATCTATAAGGCATTGTAACAAACTGGTAGGCAATGCTGTTTAATACGGCTGATTAATGTGCCGAAATGGCCAGCAGCGGCGGCCCGCGCGCCCGCACGGGGCCGTCAGGTTGGCAAAAACGCGGGAAACGGCAGGCGTTGCGGCCGGTGGCGCGGCCCTAAACTCTGCGATAATTGGACGATATTCCACCCGCCCGCCGCTGTTTTTCCTGGGCGGGCGCGCTCACCTTATTTTATTGGCATTATGCAAAACACCCTGCTGTTAGTCGACGGTTCCAGTTACCTTTATCGCGCCTTCCATGCGCTGCCCGACCTGCGCAGCCCGGATGGCTATCCCACGGGCGCCATGCACGGCATGGTCAACATGCTGCGCCGCCTGCGCGCCGATTTCCCGGCCGCCTATATCGCCTGCGTGTTCGATGCCAAAGGCAAAACTTTCCGTGATGACATGTATCCGGAATACAAGGCCACGCGCGCTTCGATGCCGGACGACCTGCGCTTGCAGATCGAGCCCATCCACGAAGCCGTGCGCGCCATGGGCTGGCCGATCCTGATGGTCGACGGCGTGGAAGCGGACGACGTGATCGGCACCCTGGCCGTGCAGGCCGCTGCCGCCGGCATGAACGTGGTGGTGTCGACGGGCGACAAGGATCTGGCGCAGCTGGTCAACAGCCAGGTGATGCTGATCAATACCATGAGCAATGAAAAGCTCGACGAAGCGGCCGTGCTGGCCAAGTTCGGCGTGCCGCCGAACCGCATCATCGATTATCTGTCGCTGATCGGCGATACGGTCGACAACGTGCCCGGCGTGTCGAAATGCGGCCCGAAGACGGCCGTCAAATGGCTGACCTTGTACGACAGCCTGGAAGGCGTGATGGAAAACGCGGCCAAGGTGGGCGGCGCCGTGGGGGAAAACCTGCGCACGGCCTTGCCATGGCTGCCGCAGGCGCGCGCCTTGATCACCGTCAAGACCGATTGCGATTTGTCCGGACACATGACGACGATCGCCGACTCGCTGGTGGCGAAACACGAAGACAAGGAAGCGCTGCTGGCCTTCTTCCAGCGCTACGGCTTCAAGGCCCTGCTGCGCGAACTGGGCGCGGCGCCGCCGCCGATGTCGCCCGTCGGTGCACCGCCTGCCGCCGGCGCCTCCGCCGTCAACACGATGGGCGACATGTTCGCCGATGCCGCGCCAGCGGTCGAAGCCGAGTATGAAACCGTGCTGACGGACGAGCAGCTGGACAAATGGATCGCCCTGATCGATGCGGCGCCCCTGACGGCCGTCGATACGGAAACCACGTCGCTGGAACCGATGACGGCGCAGATGGTCGGCATTTCCCTCTCCGTGGCCGAGCACGCCGCCTGCTACATCCCGCTGGCCCACGACTACGCGGGCGCGCCCGAGCAATTAACGCGCGAACACGTGCTGGCGAAATTGCGCCCTTGGCTGGAAGATGCGAGCAAGCCCAAGCTGGGCCAGAACCTGAAGTATGACAGCCACATCTTCGCCAACCACGGCGTGACGTTGCGCGGCATCGCCCACGATACCCTGCTCGAATCGTATGTATTCGAATCGCACAAGAAGCACGACATGGACAGCCTGGCCCTGCGCCACCTGAACTACACGACCATCCCGTTCGAGGACGTGTGCGGCAAGGGCGCCAAGCAGATCACGTTCAACCAGGTGGAAGTGGAGCAGGCGGCGAAATACGCTGCCGAGGATGCCGACGTCACCTTGCGTTTGCACAATGCCATGTGGGGCAATGTGGCGAACGATGAGAAGCTGACCTTCATCTATGAAAAGATCGAGATGCCGACGGCCGTGGTCTTGCAAAAGATCGAGCGCAATGGCGTGCTGATCGATGACGAATTGCTCAACATCCAGTCGGCCGAGCTGGCCGTGAAAATTCTCGAACTGGAAAAGAAGGCGTATGAACTGGCCGAACAGCCATTCAACCTGGGTTCGCCCAAGCAGATCGGCGAAATCTTCTTTGAAAAGCTGAAACTGCCGGTGGTCAAGAAAACCCCGACGGGCGCGCCGTCGACGGATGAAGAAGTCTTGCAAAAGCTGGCCGAGGATTATCCGCTGCCCAAGGTGCTGCTGGAATACCGGGGCATGGCCAAGCTGAAGTCGACCTACACGGATAAGTTGCCGAAGATGATCAACGTCACCACGGGACGCGTGCACACGAACTATGCGCAAGCCGTGGCCGTGACGGGACGGTTGGCGTCGAACGACCCGAACCTGCAGAATATCCCCATCCGCAGCGCGGAAGGCCGGCGCATCCGCGAAGCCTTTATTGCGCCGCCCGGCAGCCACATCGTGTCGGCCGACTATTCGCAGATCGAATTGCGCATCATGGCGCATATCTCGGGCGATGAAGCCATGCTGCGCGCGTTTGCCGACGGCATCGACATTCACCGCGCCACGGCGGCCGAGATCTTTGGCGTGCCGGCCGCGGAAGTGCAGAGCGAACAGCGCCGCTACGCCAAGGTCATCAACTTTGGTTTGATCTACGGCATGAGCGCGTTTGGCCTGGCCGGTAACCTGGGCGTGGACCGCACGGCCGCGCAAAGCTATATCGACCGCTACTTTGCCCGCTTCTCCGGCGTGAAACAGTACATGGAAGACACGCGCCAGCAAGCCAAGGCGCGCGGCTACGTGGAAACCGTGTTCGGCCGCCGTTTGTGGTTGCCGGAAATCAATTCGCCGAACGGCCCCCGCCGCCAGGGCGCGGAACGGGCGGCGATCAATGCGCCGATGCAGGGCACGGCTGCCGACCTGATCAAGCTGGCCATGATCGCCGTGCAAGGCTGGCTGGAAACGGATGGCTTGCAGACGAAGATGATCATGCAGGTGCACGATGAACTGGTGCTGGAAGTGCCGGATACCGAGCTGGAACTGGTCAAGCGCAAGCTGCCGGAACTGATGGCGGGCGTGGCCGCGTTGAAAGTGCCGCTGACGGCGGAAGTGGGCGTCGGACGCAACTGGGACGAAGCGCATTGATGCTGCGTCGGCTTACGCGGGGGGCATGCCCTGCCAAGCCGACCTACATGTTTACTTGAGCACTGACCGTAGGTCGGCCTAGCGCAGCGTAAGCCGACATTTCCAAACGCAATACCTTCAGGAGAAACGCATGAGCGACATGATCACCGATTGTGAAAGTTTGCTGGGCCAGAGCAGTGTGTCCGGGCCGGACGGCCGGCGTGGTTTCCTGAAGGTAGCGCTGGGCGCGGGCTTTGCCGTGGCCGTGCTGCCCGTGGCGGCGCAAAATGTCATCAAGACGGACTCCGCCGGGCTCGTCACGGGCACCATGTCGGTGATGGTCGATGGCCAGGCCGTGCCCGTGTATGCGGCGCAGCCGGAGGGCAAGACGGGTTTGCCCGTGGTACTGGTCATTTCGGAAATCTTTGGCGTGCATGAACATATCGCCGACATGGCGCGCCGCTTTGCCAAGCAGGGTTATCTGGCGCTGGCGCCCGATTTGTTCGTGCGCCAGGGCGATCCCACCAAGGTGGCCAGCATTGCCGATTTAATGAAGGGCATCATCGCCAAGACGCCGGACTCGCAGGTGATGGCGGACCTCGACGCCGTTGTTGCGTGGGCGAAACAGAATGGCGGCGACACGAGCCGCCTGGGCATCACGGGCTTTTGCTGGGGCGGGCGCATCACCTGGCTGTACGCGGCGCACAATCCGGCCGTCAAGGCGGGCGTGGCCTGGTATGGCCGCCTGGTGGGCGAAGCGACTGCCTTGCAGCCAAGCAATCCTATCGATATCGCCGCCAGCTTGAAGCCTCCCGTGCTGGGCTTGTATGGCGGCAAGGATACGGGCATCAGCCAGGAATCGATCGCGAAGATGAAGGAGGCGCTGGCCAAGGGCGGCAACCCATCCGAGTTTGTCGTCTATCCCGATGCGGGCCACGCCTTCAATGCCGATTACCGCCCCAGCTATGTGGCGGCCGATGCGAAAGACGGTTATGCGCGCTGCCTGGCCTGGTTCAAGAAGCATGGCGTGGCGTGATGCCGCAACAGAAAAATACCGCATTTCCCAGAAATTGACGCGAATGGCGCACCGGGCTGTAAAATGCCCGGTTCGCGCCAATGCAGTACAATTGCATCTTCACTGCGCCACGCTGCCGCCAAGCGCGCACAAGATTGAATAAAAAGCAATATTATACAGATCAAGCCAGACGCCAGCATTGCGGGCGCCCGTAGGCCGGCGCCATTTTGAGGTAAGAAAATCATCGATCCCGTCCTTATATCCATTTTGCTCGCGACCACGATCGCGGGCGTTTTCAGCATTACTGCGGCGGCGATCTTTTCGTTTGCATTCCTGTCCAAAGTGGTCGAGCGCATGGTCAGCTTGTCCGTCGGCATCATGTTGTCGACGTCCCTGCTGCACGCCTTGCCCGAAGCGTTCGAGTCGCAATCGGACCCGCGCAGCCTGTTCGCCACCCTGCTGGCGGGCTTGCTGGCCTTCTTCATGCTGGAAAAATTTGCCATCCTGCGCCATTCGCACCACCATGAAGGCGACGGCCACCACCATGCGCACGGCCACGACAAGCACGAGGCGGGCAAGGCTGGCTGGATGATCCTGGTTGGGGACGGCATGCACAACTTTACGGACGGCATCCTGATCGCCGCCGCCTTCCTGGCCGACCCGAAGCTGGGCCTGGTGACGGGCCTGGCCATCATCGCGCATGAAATCCCGCAGGAAATCGGCGACTTCATCGTGCTGCTCAATGCCGGTTTCTCGCGCCTGCGCGCGTATGTCTTCAATCTGCTGTGCAGCCTGATGGCGGTGGCGGGCGGCTTGCTCGGCTATTTCACCCTGGACCGCGCCAGCAATCTGATCCCTTACGTGCTCGTGTTCGCCTCGTCCGGCTTCATCTATATTGCCTTGAGCGACCTGATGCCGCAGATGCAGCGCCGCGCCACCTTGCGTGAAACGATTCCGCAAGTGCTGCTGATCGCGCTGGGCGTGTGCATCGTGCTGTTTTTGACGCATAAGCGCCACGGCGGTTGATGTCCGGCACTGCCGGCGCCGTACTACCTATGCTATATTGCCTTTCTGACTAACTTGCACAGAAAGGAGGAAAATATCATGGAAGAAAACTTGTTGCTCGCCGCATGGCGCGCACGCTCTTTAAGCGCATTTGCCAGCTCTTGCCCACGTTCTATCGCGCTGCGATAACCTGGCCAGAGCAAAGTCACCCTCCCAGACGAGTCCTTTCCTGGTACTCCGTTGTCGTTAGCGCTCCTGTTAACGCGGATGCTTGCATCCCGAACAAAGACAAGAGCCATGACTACCCTTATCTCGACACAAGCTTTACAACTGGATACCCACGACGGTTTCCTCTTCAACGAACTCGCCTTTACCTTGCGCCAGGGCGACCGCATCGGCCTGATCGGCCACAATGGCTGCGGCAAATCCACCTTGCTGGGCTTGCTCAGCGGCACGCGTGAAGCCACGTCCGGCACCATCCACTATGCTCGGGCCTGCCGCTTGCAGCACGTGGAGCAGCACTTGCCGGCTGAACTTGCCAAGCTGAGCCTGTACGATGCCTTGCTGGCGCCCGTGCTGGAGCAGCCGGAACTGCATTGGCGGGTCGACAGCCTGCTGGCCGAACTGGGTTTCGACCTGGATACGGCGCAAGTGCCCGTGCATTCGCTATCGGGCGGCCAGCACACGCGGCTGCTGCTGGGGCGTGCCCTGCTGCAGGAACCGAACGTGCTGCTGCTCGACGAACCGAGCAATCACCTGGACTTGCCGTCGCTGCTGTGGCTGGAGCAATTCCTGCTGGCCTGGCGCGGCGCCTTCATCCTCGTCTCGCACGACCAGCGCCTGCTCGACAACGTGGCCACGCGCAGCTGGATCTTGCGCGACAGCCGCCTGTACGATTTCGACTTGCCGTGCGGCCCCGCGCTGGCGGCGCTGGCCGAGGCGGACGTGGCCGCCGCCGCCCGGCATGCGGCCGAACAGAAGGAAATCGACCGCCTGTCTGCCAGCAGCGCCCGCCTGGCCTTGTGGGGCCGCACCTATGACAATGAAGACCTGGCGCGCAAGGCCAAGACCATGCAGCGGCGCATCGACAAGCTGAAGGATGTGCAATCGTTCGTCAGCGATGGCGCGCCCTGGCGCTTGAGTCTGCGTGGCAAGGCGCTGGCGGCCGACCAGCTGCTGGCACTCGATGGGCTGCAGGTACGCGCCGTGCCCGCGTCTCCCGTGCTGTTCCAGGTCGGCCAGCTGTGGCTGAAACCGGGCGACCGGGTCGCCTTGCTGGGCGCCAATGGCAGCGGCAAGTCGTCGCTGCTGCGCCTGTGCTGGCAAGCGATCCAGGCGCAGGACGAGCGGCCTGACTTGCGCTACCACAAGGCGGCCAACATCGGCTATTACGACCAGTCGCTCAGGCAGCTGGCCGATACGGCCGACCTGTCCGACGCCCTGTACCCGTTTGCCGTGCAAAACGAGGCTGCCCGCAGCCAGGTGGCGCGCAAGCAGGCGTTGATTGCGGCCGGTTTCCCGTATGCGCGCCATGGCCAGACGGTGGCGACCCTGAGCGGCGGCGAGCGGGCGCGGCTGCTGTTCCTGGGGCTGTCGCTGGCCAGCTACCATCTGCTGCTGCTCGATGAGCCCAGCAACCACCTGGACATGCAGGGCAAGGTGGAACTGGGGCAAGCGCTGCAGGGATTTGCGGGCGGCTGCCTGCTGGTGTCGCACGACCGCGACCTGATCGAGACGGCCTGCAACCGCTACTGGGTGGTGGCCGATGGCGGGCTGGAAGAGTGGCTTGATGCGGCCAGCGCATATGCACGGCTCAGTCTTGAGGATGGGCAAGCGCCAGCGTCCGCGCCGCGCGTGGAAACGGCTGCGCTTGCGCCAGCGCAAACCGATGTCGACGTGCAATTGGAGCGCTTGTGCGAACTGGAGCAGTTGCTGGCGGAAGACCTGGCGAGAAAACCGCGCCACCAGAAGCCGGCCAGCCAGCAGGCGTGGCAGGCGGAACTGGAGCAGTTGAATCAAGCGCTGGGGATAACGTCGTAGTTACCCACAAGTAAAGGCGGACCATCTGGTCCGCCTTTTTTTTAACTGCCCGTCGCCACGGGCCGCGCCGGATCGGCGCACCATTCGCTCCACGATCCCGGATACAGGGCCGCGCCAGGCAAGCCGGCCACTTCCAGGGCCAGCAAGTTGTGGCAGGCCGTCACGCCGGAGCCGCAGTGCAGGATGGCTGCCTGCGGCGAGGCGACCAAGGCACTGAAGTCCTGCCTGAGTTCTTCCGCGCCTTTAAAGCGGCCGTCCGGCAGCAGGTTATCCTTGAAGAAACGGTTTTTCGCGCCGGGGATATGGCCGCCCACGGGGTCGATGGTTTCGTTTTCGCCGCGATAGCGGTCGGGGGCGCGCGCGTCGATCACCGTCAGCGCCCGGGTTTCCAGGTTGTCGATGACGTCCTGCACGCTGACCGTGCGCGTCAGGCTGGCTTTTTCCGTGAGCTTGCCGGCAGGGCGGGGCGCCACGGGCGTGACCAGCGGCAAGCCTTGCGCCTGCCAGGCGGCCAGGCCGCCGTCGAGCACGGCCACGGCTGGATGGCCGACCCAGCGCAGCAGCCACCACAAACGGGCGGCGAACATGCCGCCCTGGCCGTCATAGGCGACCACCTGCGTGTCGTCATCGATGCCCCAGCCGCGCAAGGTGGACAGCAGCGCGTGACGCTCGGGCAAGGGATGCCGGCCGGTAAATGCCGCGCCGCGCGCCGTCTTGGGACCGGACAGGGCCGTGTCGATATCGGCGAACTGGGCGTTCTGGATGTGGCCGGCGGCAAACGCATCGCTGCCGGCCGTCGGGTTGAGCAAGTCGTGGCGGCAATCGAGGATGACCCAGTTGCTGTCGTTCAGGTGGCTGGCCAGTTCGCTGGCCTGTATCAGGGTGGTGTACATCAGGAACGCTCCTTACACTTCGCTGGCGATGGGATCCGTGCGCGCGATGGCGGCGCCACGGGCCGTGTTGCGGGTATTGTAATAGGTTGCCGCGATGCCGGAAGCGAGAATGATGCCGATGCCGGCCCAGCCATGCCAGTCGAACAGGTCGCCAAAGATCACCACGCCCCAGAAGCTGGAAAAGACGATGCCCGTGTATTGCAGATTGGCCACCACGAGGGTCTTGCCCAGGCGATAGGCGCGCGTCATGGCCATCTGCGCCATGGTGGCGCACAGGCCGATGGCGGCCAGCAAGCCGATGCCATAGCCGCTCGTGTGCGCATGCCAGACGACGGGGCCGCCGCCAGCGCTGGCCACGTGGCCGATCACGCCGGCGAGGAAATTGACGACCGAGAAATAGAACACGACCCGGTATTCGGGTTCGCCCAGCAGGCCCAGCTTGCGCACCTGCAGGTAGGCGAGGGCCGATAGCATGCCGGAAATCAGGGCCGTGATGGCGCCGGCCGCCTGGTCCGTCTCGAATACGGGTTGCAGCAGCAGGGTCACGCCGACAAAGCTCATGGCGATGGCCGCCACCAGCGGCCACTCGACTTGCTTCGTTGCCTTCCACCAGCCGCCGGCCAGCAGGATCACGGCGATCCAGATGGGCGCCATGTAATTGAGCGTCATGGCCGTGGCCAGCGGCAGGATGGCGATGGCATAAAACCACAGCCACAGGGCGATCACGCCCACCACGCCGCGCCACAAATGCTGGCCCGGCATCGTGGTTTTAAAGCTGCCGCCCTGGTAGAGGATGGTACAGCTCATGACGGTCATGCCGATGATGCCGCGGTACATGACGATTTCGGAGGTCGAATACATATCCGACGCCAGCTTGACGCACACGCCCATGATGGCGAACATAAAACTGGCAAACAGCATCCAAAGAGATTGCATCTGATTCCTGAAAAACGCGGGGATAAAAAAGGCCGCACGAGGCGGCCCTGGAGGGATTACAGTTCGATATTGCTGCGGTACCATTCGTGGAAATGCTGCATGCCATCTTCCATCGGCGACTGGTAAGGACCCACTTCGCTGACGCCGCGCGCCATCAGGGCCTTGCGGCCCGCATCCATGCGCTGGGCGATTTCATCGTCCTCGACACAGGTTTCCATGTAGGCAGCCCGCTCCGCGTCGACGAAGTCGCGTTCGAACAACACAATTTCTTCCGGGTAATAGAACTCCACCACGTTGCGCGTCTTTTGCGGGCCATCGGGCCACAGGGTCGAGACGATCAGCACGTGCGGATACCATTCGACCATGATGTTCGGATACAGGGTCAGCCAGATGGCGCCGTACGGCGGGGCTTCGCCACCGCGGAATTGCAGCACCTGCTCCTGCCATTTCTTGTAGGCAGGCGAGCCGGCTTGCTGCAGGCCGCGGTGCACGCCCACCGTCTGCACGCTGTAATCCTTGCCGAATTCCCAGCGCAGGTCGTCGCAGCTGACGAAGCTGCCCAGGCCCGGGTGGAACGGTTCCACGTGATAGTCCTCGAGGTAGACTTCGATGAAGGTCTTCCAGTTGTAGTCGCACTCGTGGATTTCCACGTGGTCGAACATATAGCCGGAAAAATCGAGGTCCTTCGAGACGGACAAATCTTTCAATTTTTCCATCACGTTGTAGCCATTTTGTTCGAACAGCAAGCCATTCCAGCTTTGCAGCGGCGTTTTCGACAGGTTCAGGCACGGCGTCTCGGGGAAATGCGGCGCGCCGATCAATTCACCCTTGAGGTCGTAGGTCCAGCGGTGCAGCGGGCAGACGATATGATTCGCATTGCCGCGGCCATTGAACATCAGCGCCTGCCGGTGGCGGCACACGTTGGACAGCACTTCGATGCCATTGGCGTTGCGCACGAGCATGCGCCCTTCGTTCTCAGACGCCAGGGTCGCAAAATCGCCGGTTTCCGGCACCATCAGCGCATGCCCGACATAGCGCGGGCCGGCTTGGAACAATTGCTGCATTTCACGCTGCAACAGCGTTTCGTCAAAATAGACGTGGACCGGAAGTTGCGCGTTTGAACGCGCCAGCTTGGCGTGAGTAGCCAGATCGGACATCCCAACCCCCCATAAATGTACAACGGTCAGCAGTGCCCCAGGCCATTCCCTGGGCAACCGCTACAGAGAGAAAGAATCCGCAAAGACCTGAATTCAAATTTGTTGAAACGGTATTTCGGACAGAACCGGCGATTATAGCGCGGATCGGCCTCGGCATTAGCAAAACCCCCCACCAAATAGCCTATTAATGAGAAACATTGTCATTTGGCGTGCAATTTCAGGCGCAGAGGGGCGATTCGGCTAAAATTCACTGACAAGCTGGCAACGCTATTGACTTTGAGCGCGTCGATTGCGCTTAAGTTTTCACTTAATAGTGTGGTTTGTTCTAAAATAACGCTTCTATGCTGGCCGGGAATCCCCGGCGTCTCCCTACAAGCCCCTCGTGCCACGAAGAGATCTGAGTCTATGTCGAAGAAATTAACTGCCGCTGCCGCAGCGCCGGCCTCGTTTGAAGAGGCAATGGCGGAACTGGCGCAGCTGGTAACGCAAATGGAAGCGGGCCAGTTGCCGCTGGAAGCATCGGTCGCGGCGTATCAGCGCGGCTCGGAACTGGTCAAGTATTGCGCAAGCCAGCTCGACAGCGTCGAAGCGCAGGTGAAAGTACTCGAAGGCGACATGTTGAAACCGTTCACGGATGCCGGCGAGGCCGCCCAATGATGGCCAGCATGCAACAAGACAATGCCGGCGTGACCTTCGGCGACTGGATGCAAGCCACCCAGTCGGGCGTGGAAGGCCGGCTCGACCAGTTCCTGCCGGCGGCGGACGCGGTGCCGCACAAGCTGCACGCGGCCATGCGCTATGCGCTGCTGGGCGGTGGCAAGCGCGTGCGTCCGTTGCTGGTGATGGCGGCCGGCGAATTGTTCGATGCCGATCAAGATACCCTCGCCCGTGCTGCTTGCGCGCTGGAAATGATTCACGTGTATTCGCTCGTGCATGACGACATGCCGTGCATGGATGACGATGCCTTGCGCCGTGGCAAGCCCACCGTGCACATCGCCTACGACGAGGCGACGGCCCTGCTGGTGGGCGACGCGCTGCAATCGCAAGCCTTCATGCTGCTGGCCGACGGCGCGGCGATTCCTCCGGCGCGGCAAATGGCGATGATCAAGCTGCTGGCGCACGCGTCCGGTTCCGCTGGCATGTGCGGCGGCCAGGCGATCGACCTCGACAGCGTCGGCCTGGCCTTGACCTTGCCGCAGCTGGAACAGATGCATCAACTCAAAACGGGCGCCTTGCTGCGCGCGGCCGTGATTCTCGGCGCGCTGGCGGGCAAGGACTTGACGGCGGACGAGATGACGGCGCTGAACGCGTATGCGCGCGCCGTCGGGCTGGCGTTCCAGGTGGTCGACGACGTGCTCGACGCCACGGCCGATTCGGCCACCCTGGGCAAGACGGCCGGCAAGGATGCGGCGGCCAACAAGCCTACTTACGTATCGATACTGGGGCTGGAACCATCGCGAGCCCTGGCAGAACAATTGCGGTGCGACGCCCATGCGGCGCTGGCGCCATTCGGGGACAAGGCACGCCGTCTGCGCGAGCTGGCGGACCTGGTCGTGCAGCGGAAGGCATAAATGAAACTGTTAGAAACCATCAATGAACCAGCGCAAGTGCGCAAGCTGGCCCGCTCGCAACTGGTGCCGCTGGCGCAGGAATTGCGCAGCTTCCTGCTCGACTCCGTTTCCAAGACGGGCGGCCACTTGTCGTCCAACCTGGGCACGGTCGAGCTGACCGTCGCGCTGCATTACGTGTTCAACACGCCGCACGACCGCATCGTCTGGGACGTGGGCCACCAGACCTATTCGCACAAGATCCTCACGGGCCGCCGCGAGCGCATGCACACGCTGCGCCAGAAGGATGGCATTTCCGGCTTCCCGAAGCGCGACGAGAGCGAGTACGACACCTTCGGCACGGCGCACTCGTCGACGTCGATCTCGGCCGCGCTGGGCATGGCGCAGGCCGCCAAGATCAAGGGCGACCCGCTGCATGCGATCGCCGTGATCGGCGACGGCTCGATGACGGCCGGCATGGCCTTCGAGGCGATGAACAATGCGGGCGTGCAGGAAGACGTCAACTTGCTGGTGATCCTGAACGACAACGACATGTCGATCTCGCCGCCCGTGGGCGCACTGAACCGCCACCTGGCGCGACTGATGTCGGGCCAGTTCTATGCGGCCGCGAAAAATGTCGGCAAGTCCGTCTTGCCCGGCCCCGTGCTGGAACTGGCGAAGCGCTTTGAAGAGCACGCCAAAGGCATGGTCGTGCCCGCCACCATGTTCGAGGAATTCGGTTTCAACTACATCGGCCCCATCGACGGCCACGACCTCGATTCGCTGATCCCGACCTTGCAAAATATCAAGCAACTGAAGGGCCCGCAATTCCTGCACGTGGTGACCAAGAAGGGGCAAGGCTACAAGCTGGCCGAGGCGGAACCGATTTTGTACCACGGCACGCCGAAGTTCAATCCGCTGGAAGGCATCAAGCCGGCCACGGCGCCGGGCAAGATGACGTACACGGAAGTGTTCGGCAACTGGCTGTGCGACATGGCCGCGCACGACAAGCGCCTGGTGGGCATCACGCCGGCCATGCGCGAAGGCTCGGGCATGGTCAAGTTCGAACAGCAATATCCGAACCGTTACTTTGACGTCGGCATTGCCGAGCAGCATTCCGTGACCTTCGGCGCCGGCCTGGCCTGCGAAGGCTTGAAACCCGTTGTGGCCATCTATTCCACCTTCCTGCAGCGCGCCTACGATCAGTTGATCCACGACGTGGCGCTGCAAAACCTTGACGTGACGTTTGCCCTGGACCGCGCCGGCCTGGTGGGCGCCGATGGCGCCACGCACGCGGGCAACTACGACATGGCCTTCCTGCGCTGCATCCCGAACATGGTCATCATGGCCGCGTCCGACGAAAACGAATGCCGGCAAATGCTCACCACGGGCTACCATTATCCGGGCCCGGCCGCGATCCGCTATCCGCGCGGCGCGGGTGCCGGCGTGGCCATCGTGCCGGAACTGACCAGCATCGAGATCGGCAAGGGCGAGCTCAAGCGCCAGGGCAAGCGCATCGCCATCCTGGCCTTCGGTTCGATGGTGGCGCCCGCTGTGGCAGCCGGCACGCAGCTGGACGCGACGGTGGCCAACATGCGCTTCGTCAAGCCGCTCGACGTGGCATTGGTGAAACAGCTTGCCGCCGAGCACGATTACCTGGTGACGGTGGAAGAGGGCTGCATCATGGGCGGCGCTGGTTCGGCCGTGGCCGAGGCGCTGGCCGCCGAGGGCATCGTCAAGCCGATCCTGATGCTGGGCTTGCCCGACACCTTCATCGACCATGGCGACCCGGTGCAGCTGCTGAAGAGCGTGGGCCTGGACGCCACCGGCATCGCCGCGTCGATCGAGCAGCGTTTCGGCGGCACGCAGCCGCCGCGCCTGGCAGCCGTCAGCTAAGCTGGCTTGCATACGGAAAAGCGACACCGCCGTGTCGCTTTTTTTTCGCCTGCAATCCATTTACGCTGCGCTGCAACATTTTTCGTCCGGGAATGCTACGATGACGCTTTGATACCTCTTTCAAAGTTCACCTTGCACTTCAGGAAATTCCACCGCCGCATGCGCGCACTGGCCGGCCGCTGGCTGACGGGCATGCACGCCTATACCGACAAGCTGGCGCAGCGCCGTCCCCTGTGGATGGTCACCCTGGCCATCGACGAAACGAATCTGTCCGAAGGCTTGCGCGCCGCCTGCGCCTCGAGCGCCATGCTGCTGCTGGGCCTGCTGTTCGACCACCCCGATTTTTCCTGGGCCGCCATCGGCGCCTTCTGGACCTGCCTGGCCGACGCGGCGGGCACGCGGCGCATGCGCTTCGTCTCGATGGTGGGCTTCGGCCTGTTGTCGACCGTGGCCGGCGGCCTGACGGCGCTGGCGGCCGGGCATGGCGTGGCGGCGGCCGCCATCGCCGTGCTGCTGTTTTCCTGGGCCGGCGCGCTGGCGCGCATCTGGGGTGCGGCCACGGCGCAGGTGGCCATCCTGGCGGCCACGGCCTGCGTGGTGATGGTCACGCATCCGCTGGCATCGATGACGCAGACGGCACCCTTCCTGGGCCTGTACATGTTCGGCTGCCTGTTTGCCACCGTGCTCAGCTTTACGGTGTGGCGCATCCACCCGTTCGGCCCCAGCAGGCGCGCCATCCGCACCGCGTATTCGCGCCTGGCCGGCATCGCGCGCGACAATGCGCGCTTCCTCGAACATGACGCGGCGCAGGCGGGCATTGCCGCGCATGGCGCCAGCTACCGTTCGCAGGCGCGCGCCGCGCTGGAAGCGGCGCGCGTGGCGCTGGCCGCCGTGCCGCCCGCCCGCGCGGGACGCAGCGCCCTGTACGACAACCTGCTGCTGGCGCTCAGCGACGCCGAGCGCATCTTCGCCTACCTGATCGCCGTCACGCATACGTGCGAGCGCGAGCAGCAGCGCCTGCGCCGGGACCCGCGCGCGCGGCGCAGCCTGGAAGTGATGGCCGTGCTGCTGCGCCGCCTGGGGCAAGCCGTGCAGCGCCAGCCGGAAACGCCGCCTTTGGCCTTGCAGCGCCGCCTGGCAGGCTGCGGACGGCGCCTGGAAGCGGCGCTGGGCGCCTTGCTGCCGCTGCGCCTGAACGTGGACTTCATGGAGCTGGGCTTGCCGCGCGCGGCGCAGCTGCCGTGGCGCGAAGCGGCCTTCCTGGCGCTGGGGCAGGCGTGGCAGACGGCGAAAGTCAACGCCACGCCGCAGTCGTTGAGCTGGCGCCATGCGGCGCGCGTGTCGCTGGCGACGACGACCGGCTTCCTGCTGGTCGAGGCCTTGCATATTCCCTTCGGCTACTGGGCCACCATGGCCACCTTGCTGATACTGCAGCCGTCCGTGTCGACCACCTGGCCGCGCGGCATCGAGCGGGTGGCGGGCAGCGTGCTGGGCGCCGTGCTGGCCGTGCTGATCGGCCTGGTCATTTACACGCCGCTGGGTATCTCGCTGGTGGTGTTTCCCCTGATTGTCGCCACCATGGCCCTGCGCCGTGTCAGCTACAGCCTGCACGTGCTGTTCATGACGCCGGCCTTCGTGCTGGTGGCCGACTATGCGGCGCCGGCCAGCGAGATGGTGTATGCGATGAGCCGGCTGGGCAACAATGTACTGGGCTGCGTGCTGGCCCTGCTGGCCACGTTTTTCCTGTGGCCGGACCGCGAGGCGGACGACCTCGACCAGCGCCTGGCGAAAGCCGTGTCGGCCAACCTGAAATACCTGCTGGCCGTGCTGGCGGCGGGCGGACGGTGGGATAGCGCCATCGCGCGCCTGCGCCGCGAGGCGGGGCTGGCCAGCAATAACGCGGAGCAGGTCTTGCAGCGCTTGCGCATCGAGCGCCGCCTGGACCGCAGCGGCGGCGTGGGCCTGGCGGCGCTGCGCACTTTGCCGCTGCTGCGCCGCGTGGCGGGCAGCACGGCACGCATCAGTCTGAGTCCGCAGGCCGAGCCGGCGCCGCCCGCATTGCAACGGTGGATTGCCGAAGTCAGCGGGGAAATCGATGCCTTGCTGCGCGGGGCCGCCGATGCCAGCGCACCTGGCCCGTGCGTTGCCGACAGCCTGACGCCGCTGCAGGCCGATGCCGTAGCGCAGGTGCAATTGCTGCGCGGCTTGCTGCGCGAGCATGTGCGGGCGCAAGCGCAGGAAACGCCGGGAAAATTGACGCAGATCGCCGAATAGACAAGCCCTGTCCCCTTTCGCTGTGCTGTTGCCATGTTGCTGGTTATCATTGGTCGAGGCCAGCGTACAAAACAGGAATGAGCGACGTGTATAGATTTACAGCAGGAAAGACCGGATGGGTGGCCGCAGCGCTGCTGGCCATGACAGCGGGATTGCCGGCAGGAGGGGATGCGGCGGCGCGCGAGGCCGCTACCGCCGCTTGCGCCACGCCGGGGGGCTGGAATGCAGCCTGTCTGCGCCAGGCGTACGCCCGTCCCATTGCCGACTGGCCCCGTCCGCACGTGCCCGTTGGCGTGGCCGCCGCGGAAATGGCGCCCGTCTCGGCCATACCTGTGCCGCCCGTGGCGCCGGCCGTCGCGGCGCTGGGGCAGCGTCTGTTCAACGATCCCCGTTTGTCGCGCTCGAACGCGGTCGCCTGCATCAGCTGCCACAGTCCCGCGCACAGCTTCGCCGACAACAAGCGCGTTTCCGTGGGACACGAGGGGCGGCTGGGACAGCGCAATACGCCGGGCTTGCTGGGCGTGGCGCAGGTCAGGATGCTGTTCTGGGATGGCCGCGCCAGCACCCTGGAAGAGCAGGCGCTGGGCCCCTTGCAGCATCCGGGTGAAATGGCGGCCGTGGCTGCGCAATTGCCCGCCAAGCTGGCCGCACAGGGCGACTACCCGGCGCAGTTCGACGCGGCTTTTGGCCAGGGCGGCGGCGTGACCTTGCCGCGCATGTTGACGGCGCTGGCCGATTACCAGCGCACCTTGCTGCCGCCCGTCACGCGTTTCGATACCTTCCTGGAGGGCGAGCGCACGGCCTTGAACGACCGCGAGCTGCTGGGCCTGCACCTGTTCCGCACCAAGGCGCGCTGCATGACGTGCCACAGCGGCGCCTTGCTGACGGACCAGCAATTCCACAACCTCGGGCTGAGCAATTACGGCAGCCGCAAGTATGAAGACCTGGGGCGCTATCTGGTGACGGGCAAGAATGAGGATGTGGGCAAGTTCCGCACGCCGGGCTTGCGCGGCGTGGCGCAATCGGGGCCGTGGATGCACAATGGCGCGTTCGCGCAGATGGTGGGCATGTTGAACATGTATAACGCGGGTATGGCGCGCCCCTTGCCGCAAAACGCGCAGCAGGCGGCCGATCCGAAGTTTCCCGTCACCTCGCCGCTGCTGTTGCCATTGCAGCTGACGTCCGATGAAATCATCGCCTTGAAGAGTTTTCTCGAAGTGCTATAGCCTGCTATGGCCGCTCGGCCGGCTGCGCCCGCAGCCGGCCTTTTCCTGCTTGCGGCGCCGATATTGTATAGACGTTCGGCCCCTCCCAATCTCTCCAAATTCCACATTTCACGGGCTTCCCCGATATATTTTTCAAACTGAAAATTTATCGAGAGGAAACGTTGACTCTAAAATAAGTGCAGTCTATATTCGATTTTGTACGATATAAATTCTATAAGGTAATAAGCAGTTAAGCGCAAGTGGCATTGTTTTTCCACGTCAATCGAAAGGTAGAAAATGTTTAAGAAGATCGCACTTTTCCTGTTCGCCGTCGGTGTCAGCGCGTCCTATTCGGCGGGAGCAGCCGGCAATGGCTTGAGCGACTGCCAGCGCGAGTGCTACGGCGCCTTTACCGATTGCCTGGATTCCGGCCAAACCAGCAACACATGCAAGGATTTGTTGAATGCATGCAAGGCCGAGTGCGCCTTGTATTAAGAAAACCGGGTGTGCCGGGGCGCAAGCATTGCTCCGGCTTGGAAGTAACGACGTCAAGGTGGCTTCATGATGCAAAAGAAAATTAAAACCATCGCCATGTATGGCGTGATTCTGGCCGCCGGCCTGGGCGGCGGTTATGGCCTGTCCCTGTTGCCCGGGCTGCTCAAGTCGAATTACACCGAGGGTAATTACGCCGCGTATTTCCCGAATCCCCAGGCGAAGGTGGTGTTGTACGGCACGGACTGGTGCGGCTATTGCGCCAAGACGCGCGCGTACTTCAAGGAAAACAAGATCGAATTCGTCGATCTCGATATCGAGAAATCACCGGAAGCCAGAAAAGCCCATGAAGAACTCGGCGGCGGCGGCGTGCCCGTGGTGTTGATCGGCAACCGCAAGATCCAGGGCTTCAATGCGGGCGCGCTGGAAGCGGCGCTGAAGAAAATCTGACGTTTCAACTTGTTAACTTGAAAGGCTCACCATGTTCAAAAAGATTGCCGTTTTCCTGTTTGCCGCCGGCGCCGCCCTGTCCTTCAGTGCCCAGGCATTCGGCCCTGACTGCACCTTTGTCTGCGAACGCAACCTGCTCGACTGCGTGGAATTCGGCCAGCCGGCCTGCATGGAAAACTACCAGGCTTGCCAGAAGGAATGCCTGCGCCCGCCACGTAACTGACGCGCCGCTGCGATACCCGCTTATGGATGGCGCGTAAGGGACGGCGCGCCATGGTTGTTGCTCATCGTCTGACATTTCTACAAGGGAGTACCGATGTTTAAAAAGCTGGGTTTCTTTTTGTTTGCCATGGGCGTCAGCGCCTCGTACGCCATGGCCAGCAGTACCGCCGACATAACGGAATGCCAGTCCGAGTGCTATATGGCGCTGGACGCCTGCGTCATGGAGTTCAGTGTCCCTTCGTGCGTCCGCGCCAATAAAGCGTGTCTGCAACGCTGCGGCTAGCATGCGCTTGTCAGCCGGATAAAGCACGGCGATGCTGGTGACAGGCATCGCCGTTTTTTATTTTATCCCCGCGTGCGGTCATGCCGCCACAGCACGTCGCTGCCGCCGGCAAAGCGGTTGAGCACGCGCGACAGCACGAACAGCAGGTCCGACAGGCGGTTGACGTACTGGCGCGGGTGTTCGTGCAGCGGTTCCGCATTGGCCAGGGCGACGATGCTGCGCTCGGCGCGGCGGCATACGGTGCGGCATACATGCGCGAGCGAGGCGGCGCGCGAGCCGGCCGGCAGGATGAATTCGGAGAGGGCCGGCAAGTCCGCATTGTATTTGGCCAGCAGGTCGTCGAGGCGCAGCACGTGCTCTTCCTTGATCAGCTGGTAGCCGGGGATGCAGATTTCGCCGCCCAGGTCGAACAGGTCGTGCTGGATGGCCACCAGTTCCTCGCGCAAGGCGTCCGGCATGGCTTCGCACAGCAGCAGTCCCAGATGCGAATTGAGTTCGTCCACGTCGCCCATGGCGTGGATGCGGGCGCTGTCCTTGCTGGTGCGGCTGCCGTCGCCCAGGCCGGTGCTACCATTGTCGCCCGTGCGCGTGGCGATTTTCGAAAGTCGGTTGCCCATGATGTCGGTCCTGTAAAGAAGAATGGGGGCAGCATACGACACCGCGCGCCGCCTGGCCCCGCATTTGCCTGCAAATCGGACAAAAAATGCGCTGCGCGCCACTTTTGTGCTTACAATCGTTGCACGCCCATGCACATTTGCCCCCCATCTTATGCTCAATGCTGCCCCTGAATCCGGATTGACCGCCGCGCGCCAGCAAGCCGTCGTCGCGGCGCTGCTGGCCGTGCTGCCGGCCCGCTGCGTGCTGTCCGACGCGGAAGATACGCGCCCGTATGAGTGCGATGGCCTGGCTGCCTACCGCCAGCTGCCGATGGTGGTGACCCTGCCGGACACGGAAGAACAGGTCATCGCCATCCTCGGCGTCTGCCGCCAGTTGCAGGTGCCGATCGTGCCGCGCGGCGCCGGCACGGGCCTGTCGGGCGGCGCCTTGCCGATCGCCGACGGCGTGGTGCTGTCGACGGCGCGCCTGAACCGCATCGTGCGTCTCGATGCGTACGCGCGCACGGCCGTGGTGCAGCCGGGCGTGCGCAACCTGGCCATTTCCGAAGCGGCGGCGCAATATGCCTTGTACTACGCGCCCGACCCGTCCTCGCAGATCGCCTGCAGCATCGGCGGCAACGTGGCGGAAAACTCGGGCGGCGTGCATTGCCTCAAATATGGCTTGACCGTGCACAATGTGCTGCGCGTGCGCGTCGTTACCATTGACGGCGACGTGCTGGAACTGGGCGGCGAATGCCTGGACTCGCCCGGCCTCGACCTGCTGGCCGTCTTCATCGGCTCCGAAGGCATGCTGGGCATCGTCACGGAAGTGACGGTCAAACTGATCCCGAAACCGGCCACGGCGAGGGTCATCATGGCGTCCTTTGGCGATGTCGTCACGGGCGGCAATGCGGTGGCCAACGTGATTGCCGCCGGCATCATCCCGGCCGGGCTGGAAATGATGGACCAGACGTCTTCGCGCATGGTCGAACCGTTCGTCAAGGCCGGCTACGACATCGACGCGGCCGCCATTTTGCTGTGCGAAGCGGACGGCACCCACGAAGAGGTGGAAGAGGAAATCGCGCGCATGACGGCCGTGCTGGAAGGGGCGGGCGCCAGCGCCATCGCCGTGTCGCAGTCGGAAGCGGAGCGCATGAAATTCTGGTCCGGCCGCAAGAACGCGTTTCCCGCAGCGGGACGCATCTCGCCCGACTACTACTGCATGGACGGCACCATCCCGCGCAAGCGCCTGGCGGAAGTCCTGACGGGCATCGCCGGCATGGAAACGACGCATGGCTTGCGCTGCGCCAACGTGTTCCACGCGGGCGATGGCAATCTGCATCCGCTGATCCTGTTCGACGCCAACATGCCCGGCGAATTCGAGCGCGCCGAAGCGTTTGGCGCCGACATCCTGGCTCTGTGCGTGGCCGTGGGCGGCACCATCACGGGTGAACATGGCGTGGGCATGGAAAAGATCAATTCCATGTGCGTGCAATTTACGCGCGCCGAACTCGATGCCTTCTTTGCCGTCAAGCGCGCCTTCGACCCCCACGCCTTGCTGAACCCGGACAAGGCGATCCCCACCTTGAACCGCTGCGCCGAATTCGGCAAGATGCATGTGACGGCGGGGCGGCTGCCATTCGCCAACCTGCCGCGTTTTTAATCTGCCGGAGACTCCTTTGCAAGCAATCGTGGAACAATTCAGGCAGCAGATCCTGGCGGCCGGCGCGGCAGGCAGCCCCTTGCGCCTGCGCGGCGGTGGCACCAAGGACTGGTACGGCCAGCGGCTCGATGGCGAGGTGCTCGATACGCGCGCGTATGCGGGCATCATCGACTATGAACCGACGGAGCTGGTGATCACGGCCCGCTGCGGCACGCCGCTGGCGCAGATCGAGGCGGCGCTGGCCGCGCGCAACCAGATGCTGGCGTTCGAGCCGCCGCACTTCGGCCCGGGCGCCACGGTGGGCGGCGTCGTCGCCAGTGCCCTGTCCGGGCCGCGCCGCGCCAGCGCGGGCGCGCTGCGCGACTTCGTGCTGGGCGCCGTGCTGCTGGACGGCCATGGCGAGCGCCTGGCCTTTGGCGGGCAGGTGATGAAGAACGTGGCCGGCTACGATGTCTCGCGCCTGCTGGCGGGGTCCCTGGGCACCCTGGGCCTGATCCTGGAAGTGTCGCTGAAAGTACTGCCCTTGCCGCTGCGCGAAGCGACCTTGCGCCTGGAATGCGCGGAAATCGCCGCCTTGCGCCTGCTCAATGAATGGGCGGGAAAACCGTTGCCGATATCGGCCAGCTGCTGGCATGACGGCGTGCTGACGGTGCGCCTGTCCGGCGCCGAAGCGGCCGTGTCGGCGGCGCTGCAATCCTTGGGTGGCGAGGTGCTGGCGCCGCAAGAGGCGGCCGTCTTCTGGCTGTCCGTGCGCGAGCAGACGCACGATTTCTTTGCGGGCGCGGGCAGCCTGTGGCGGCTGTCGCTGCCGCCGCACGCCAGCGCCATGATTGTAAAAGGACGCCAGCTGATCGAGTGGGGCGGGGCGCAGCGCTGGCTCAAGCTTGACGGCGAGGCCGATGCGGCCAGCGCGCGGCACATCCGCCAGGCCGTGGCGGCCGCCGGCGGCCACGCCACCCTGTTCCGCGGCGGCGACAAGGCCGTGGGCGTGTTCCACCCGCTGGCACCGGCCATCGGCACCATCCACCAGCGCCTGCGGCAGGCTTTCGACCCGGCCGGCATCTTCAACCCGCACAGAATGTATTGAGCGCGCATGCAAACCAATCTCGCCGATTTCATCAAGAATACGCCGGCAGGCGACGAAGCCGAAGCCATTTTGCGCGCCTGCGTGCATTGCGGCTTTTGCACGGCCACCTGTCCCACCTACCAGTTGCTGGGCGATGAACTCGATGGCCCGCGCGGACGCATCTATCTGATCAAGCAAGTGCTCGAAGGCGCGCCCGTCACGGCCAAGACGCAGACGCACCTGGACCGCTGTCTGACCTGCCGCAACTGCGAGTCGACCTGCCCGTCCGGGGTGCAGTACGGGCGCCTGGTCGACATCGGCCGCAATGTCGTCGAGCAGCGCGTGCAGCGCCCCTTGCGCGAACGCGCGCTGCGCTTCGCCCTGAAGGAAGCCTTGCCGCGCCGCTGGCTGTTTACGCCCGTGTACAAGGCGGGGCAGGCGCTGCGGCCGCTGCTGTCGAAAAGCTTGCAGGACAAGCTGCGTCCGGGCGTGAAAGCCGGCACATGGCCGGCGCGCCGGCACGCGCGCACCATGCTGCTGCTCGATGGCTGCGTGCAGCCAGCCATGTCGCCCAACATCAACGCGGCCTCGGCGCGCGTGCTCGACGCGCTCGGGGTGCAGCTGATCGTCGCGCCCAAGGCGGGCTGCTGCGGCGCGCTGCGCCATCACCTGAACGACCAGGAGGCGGCGCTGGACGACATGCGCCGCAATATCGACGCCTGGTGGCCCTACGTAGACGGCGCGGACAGCGTGGAAGCGATCGTCATGACGGCGTCCGGCTGCGGCGCCACGGTGAAGGAATATGGGCATCTGCTGGCGCACGACGCCGCATACGCGGAGAAGGCGCGGCGTATCGCGGCACTGACGCGCGATTTGTCCGAGATCATGCCTGCCTTTGAGGCTGAGCTGGTGGCGCTGCTGAAAGGACGCATCGGGAAACGCGTGGCATACCACCCGCCCTGCACCTTGCAGCATGGCCAACAGATCCGCGGCAAGGTGGAGCAGGTGCTGCGCGCCGTCGGCGTCGACGTGCGCCTGTGCGCCGACAGCCATTTGTGCTGCGGTTCGGCGGGCACGTATTCGATCCTGCAGCCGGAGCTGTCGCGGCAGCTGCGCGACAACAAGGTGGCGCACCTGGAAGCGTGCGAGCCGGAGATGATCGTGTCGGCGAATATCGGTTGCCTGAGCCACCTGCAGTCGGGCACGGAGACGCCCGTGCGGCACTGGATCGAATTGATCGACGCGGCCTTGACCCCGGTCAAATAGGCACTTCGCTGTACTGCGCGATGCGCCATTGCGGCGCGGGGATGAAATGGTTTGCCCATTCCAGCACGGCGTCTGCCGGCATGGGACGGGCGATGCCGTAGCCTTGCGCCAGGTCGCAGCCCAGCTGGATCAGGCGCGCGCCATGCTCGACGCTTTCCACGCCTTCGGCGATCACCGTCAAGCTGAAGGAACGGGCCAGGCCGATGACGGCGCGCACCAGGTGCAGGTCGTCGCGGTCGTTGAGCATGTTGCGCACGAAGCTCTGGTCGATCTTGACGATATTCGCCGGCAGGCGTTTCAGATACGACATCGACGAGTAGCCGGTGCCGAAATCGTCGAGGGCAAAGGTGATGCCCAGCGCCTGGCAGGCGCGGATGATGCGGCGCACGTCTTCGATGTCGTGCAGGGCCGACGATTCGAGGATTTCCAGCTCCAGCATGCTGGCGCGCACGCCGGGAAATTCGCCGAGGATGGTTTCCAGGCGCGAGACGAAGTCCGGTTGCTGGAAGTGGCGCGCCGCGATATTCACGCTGACCACCCAGTGCTTGCCGCAAGCCACCCAGCGCTGCATCTGCCACAGGGCCTGGCGCAGTACCCATTCGCCGATGTCGATGATCAGATCCGTCTGCTCCACCAGCGGCAGGAATTGCGCGGGCGCCAGCACGCCGCGGCGCGGATGCTGCCAGCGCAGCAGCGCTTCCATGCCCACCACCGTGCCGGCGCGCATGTTGACCTTGGGCTGGTAGTACAGCCGCAGTTCGCCATTGATCAGGGCCTGGCGCACTTCCGTGCGCTGGTTGTGGTGCGTGCGCACCTCTTCATCGAGGTTGGTGTCGAAGAAGTGGTACTGGTTGCGCCCCGTCAGTTTCGCCTGGTAGACGGCGTGGTCGGCGTGGCGCAGCAGGCTTTCCGTATTCAGGTCCTTGCCCGCATAGACGGCGATGCCGACGCTGGCCGTCACGTGCAGCGCCTGCTGGTCGCACTGGTAGGGGCGGCTCAGTTCCTGCATCAATTGGGTGATGTTCTGTTCGATGCTGGCGATGCTGGCCTGGCCGCACAGCAGCATGACGAATTCATCGCCGCCCAGGCGCGCCGCGTAATGGATCTGGCCCGTAAAGCCGTGCAGGCGGCCGGCCACCTGCTTGAGGATTTCATCGCCCGCTTCGGCGCCATAGCGGTCGTTGATGGACTGGAAGTGGTCGAGGTCGAACAGGCAGACGGCCAGCAGGCGCTGGCGTTCACGCGCCAGGAACAGTTCCTGCTCGAAGCGGGCGGCCAGCGCGGCCCGGTTGGGCAAGCCCGTCAGCACGTCATTGTAGTTTTGCCATGACAGCTTTTGCAGCGCCTGCTGCATGTGCACGGTTTCGTTCAGCTGTTCGCCCAGCTGGCGCTGGCTGCTCTTCAGCGAGGTCAGCAGTTCTTCGATATCGCCGGCCATGCCGTTGAACGATTGCGACACGGCTTGCGCCTCGGGCGTGGCGCCGGCCGCCAGGCGCACGGCAAAGTTGCCATCGCGGAAGCGGTCGGTCGCTTGCACGAGCCGCGCCAGCAGCTTACGGTGCGATGCCAGGATCAAGCCCAGCAGGAGGAAGACGAGGACGATATTGATGCTGCTGAGCACGGCCTGCTCGCACACCCTTTGCCACACCTGCGCCAGGGGCCGGCCGGGCGTGTAGTGCAGGTCGAGGATGCCGTCGCCGCCATCCGGCAGCGCCACCGTCAGGCGGCTGCGGATGGCCGCCATGCCCGCCAGGCGCGCAAACCACGCCGGCACGCGGCCAGCCGGTGTATCGCCCGCCTTGTTGTCGGCCAGCACTTCGACATGCCCGCCAGCGGCATCCCAGCGCACGGAGGCGAGGCTGCGGTTCAGCGGCAGGGCGCTGCGCAGCGCCTGCCGCACGCTGTCGTCCATCGCATGCCGGTCCGTGTGCACGGCCAGCGGCAGCACGCTATTGGCCAGGAACAGGTCGAGTTGCCGCGCATCGTACTGGTAGCGCGCATTGGCCAGCGCCGTTTCCGTGTCGAGCAGGGCGTGATAGCGGACGGCGGAAACGGCGAGTATCAGGAAGGTAATAGGGATGAAGAGGCGGGAATAACTGCCCATCCGCATCCATGAAGATAATATTTTCCCAAAGACTGGCATCGTTTTTTGATCGATATCTGCGAATAATTATGTAAACATTATCACCGATATTTGCTATTTGAAACACAATATTGATATCAAGCATGAAATAAATACGGTTTTATGGATTTCGCATGATTGTTGTCTTAAGTCAAAGTATTGTGTTTCTACTCTTGTAGCAATTGCCGTATGTCGGCCGCCAGGCTGGCCGGTTTGCTGGCCGTCGCGTAGCGGCGAAATACGCTGCCATCCTTGCGCACCAAAAACTTGGTGAAATTCCATTTGATCGATTGCGTGCCGAATATGCCGGGCGCCGCCTGTTTTAACTGCGCAAACAGGGGATGGGTATGCGCGCCATTCACGTCGATCCTGGCAAACAGGGGAAAGGTGACGCCGAAGTTTTTCTCGCAAAAGGCGCCGATTTCCGCGTTCGAGCCCGGTTCCTGCTGGCGGAATTGATTGCAGGGAAAACCCAGCACGACCAGGCCTTGCCCGCGGAATTCGCGGTACAGCGCCTCGAGCCCCTGGTACTGCGGCGTGAAGCCGCAGGCGCTGGCCGTATTCACGACCAGCAGCACCTTGCCTTGGTATTGCGCCAGGTCGATCGGCGTGCCGTCCAGTGCCTCGGCCTGGAAATCGTGGATGCTGGTCATGTCAGAGGAGTCCCAGTTTGGTGGCGCCCGTTTGCGCTGCCGCTTCCGGCCCCGTTGCGCCCTTGAGCTTGATCGCCAGGCGCAGGTCGTTGACGGAATCCGCGTTGCGCAGCGCGTCTTCATGGCTGATGGCGCCCGCCTCGTGCAGGTCGAACAGGGCCTGGTCGAAGGTTTGCATGCCGTGTTCGCGCGATTTTTTCATCAATTCCTTGATTTCGTGCACCTGGCCCTTGAAGATCAGGTCGCTCATCAGCGGCGAATTGAGCAGGATTTCCAGCGCGGCCTTGCGCCCGCCGCCCTCCTTGTTGGGGATCAGTCGCTGCGAAATCATGCCCTTCAAATTCAGCGACAGGTCCATCAGCAACTGCTGGCGCCGCTCTTCGGGGAAGAAATTGATGATGCGGTCCAGCGCCTGGTTGGCGTTGTTCGCATGCAGGGTGGCCAGGCACAGATGGCCCGTCTCGGCAAACGCGATGGCGTGGTCCATGGTGTCGCGGTCGCGGATTTCGCCGATCTGTATCACGTCGGGCGCCTGGCGCAAGGTGTTTTTCAGGGCCGTGCCCCAGTCGTCCGTGTCGACGCCCACTTCGCGCTGGGTGACGATGCAGTTGCCGTGCGGATGGATGAATTCCACCGGGTCTTCGATGGTGATGATGTGGCCGTGGCTATGCGCGTTGCGGTGGCCCACCATGGCGGCCAGGGTGGTCGACTTGCCGCAGCCCGTGGCGCCCACCATGATGACGAGGCCGCGCTTGCTCATCACGATGTCTTGCAGGATGGCGGGCAAACCCAGCCCATCGAGCGTGGGGATGGCGGTATTGATCAAGCGCAAGACCATGCCTGCCTGGCCCATCTGCACGAAAGCGGACACGCGGAAGCGCCCGAGTCCGTCAGGGCTGATGGCGAAATTGGCTTCGCGGCTGGATTCGAACTCGGCCGCCTGGCGCGCGTTCATGACGGCGCGCACGTAGCCGGCCGCCTGTGCCGCGTCAAGCGCGCCGCCAGCCAGCGGCGTCAGCTTGCCGTCGAGCTTGATTGCGGCAGGAAAGCCGGCCGTGATGAACAGGTCCGAGCCGCCCCGCGCGCGCATCTGCGCCAGCAGCGCGTGCATGGCGCCATAGTGTTCGTGCGTCGTCTGCATGGCTTATCCGGGGAAGTTTTCGGGGGCCTTGGCGGCCGAGCGGGCCGTTTCCGCCGAGATCGTGCCGCGCCGCACCAGGTCGGTGAGGCACTGGTCCAGCGTCTGCATGCCCACGTTGCTGCCCGTCTGGATGGCCGAATACATTTGCGCCACTTTTGCTTCGCGGATCAGGTTGCGCACGGCCGGCGTGGCCAGCATGATTTCATGCGCGGCCACGCGGCCCGCGCCGTCCTTGGTTTTCAGCAAGTTTTGCGAGATGACGGCTTGCAAGGATTCGGACAGCATGGTGCGTACCATTTCCTTTTCTTCGGCGGGAAAGACGTCGATGATGCGGTCGATCGATTTCGCCGCCGACGAGGTGTGCAGGGTGCCGAACACGAGGTGGCCCGTCTCGGCCGCCGTCAGTGCCAGGCGGATGGTTTCCAGGTCGCGCAATTCGCCCACCAAAATGACGTCCGGGTCTTCGCGCAGGGCCGAGCGCAGCGCATTGCTGAATGAATGCGTGTGCGAACCCACTTCGCGCTGATTGATCAGGCATTTCTTCGGTTCATGCACGAATTCGATCGGGTCTTCGATGGTCAATATATGGTGGTTCAGGCGTTCGTTGACGTGGTTCACCATCGCCGCCAGGGTGGTCGACTTGCCGGAGCCCGTCGGGCCCGTCACCAGCACGAGGCCCCGCGGACGCATGGCCAGTTCGCCGAAGATGCGCGGGGCGTTCAGCTCTTCCAGTGTCAGCACCTTCGACGGAATCGTGCGCAGCACGGCCGAGGCGCCGCGTTCCTGATTGTAGGCGTTGACGCGGAAGCGGGCCAGGCCGGGGATCTCGAACGAGAAATCGCATTCCAGCGCTTCTTCATAGGCCTTGCGCTGGCTGTCGTTCATGATGTCGTAGATCATGCTGTGCACTTCCTTGTGCTCGAGCGGCGCCACGTTCAGGCGGCGCACGTCGCCGTTGACCCGTATCATCGGCGGCAGGCCGGAAGACAGGTGCAAGTCGGAAGCCTTGTTGCTGACGGAGAAAGCGAGTAGTTCGGAAATGTCCATTTATAATCCCTGTGCCTGCATTGATGGGCTGGCGCACCGTGCCGCCGCCCCTATACACTAGAAAATGATTATGTCCACAATCGAACAGAACTTGCAAGCCGTGCGCGACAGTATTGCGCAGGCCGCCGCTGACGCGCAGCGCGCGCCGGCCGACGTGACCCTGCTGGCCGTGTCGAAAACCTTCGGCGCCGACGCCGTGCTGGCAGCCATGCGCGCGGGCCAGGCGGCATTTGGCGAAAACTATCTGCAGGAAGCGCTCGACAAGATTGCCGCCATCAAGCTTGCGCTGCCGCAAGGCGCGCCCGTCTGGCATTTCATCGGCCCCATCCAGAGCAACAAGACGCGCCCCATCGCCGAGCATTTCGACTGGGTGCATACGGTGGAGCGGGAAAAGATCGCCGCCCGCCTGTCCGAGCAGCGCCCGGCCGGCTTGCCGGACTTGAATATCTGCCTGCAAGTCAATATCAGCGGCGAGGCCAGCAAGAGCGGCGTGACGCCCGCCGAATTGCCGGCCCTGGCACGCGCCGTGGCGCAGCTGCCCCGCTTGCGCCTGCGCGGCCTGATGGCTATCCCCGAACCGGAAACGGATCTCGCCCTGCAACGCCTTGCGTTTGCGCAATTGCGCGCGCTGTACGAACAATTGAAGGCGGACGGGCTGGCGCTCGACACCCTGTCGATGGGCATGTCGGCCGACTTGCGCGCCGCCGTGCTGGAAGGCGCCACCATCGTGCGCGTAGGCAGCGCCATCTTCGGTTCCCGCCATTACTCTTAACTGATTGATAGAAAGAATCACCATGACGACAGAATTGAATATCGCCTTTGTAGGCGGCGGCAATATGGCGGCGGCCCTGATCGCCGGCCTGGCAGGCAAGCTGACCCTGGGCGGCAATATCCACGTGATCGACCCGCACGCGCCAGCGCTGGAAAAATTGCAGGCGCAATTCGGCGTCACCACGGCCGCGGCCGCCGGCGACGCGCTGCGCGGCATGGACGTGATCGTGCTGGCCGTGAAACCGCAAAGCATGCGCGACGTGGCGGCGCAGCTGCTGCCCTTCCTCGACGGCGAGCGGGCGCCGTTGATCCTGTCGATCGCGGCCGGCATCCGCGCCGCCGACCTGTCGCGCTGGCTCGGCGGTTATGCCGCCATCGTGCGCTGCATGCCGAATACGCCAGCCCTGATCGGCATGGGCATCACGGGCATGGTGGCCAGCAGCGGCGTCAGCGATGAGCAAAAGAAGACGGCGGACGCCATCCTGCGCGCCGTCGGCCAGACCGTCTGGCTCGATGACGAAGCCAAGATCGACCCTGTCACGGCCGTGTCCGGCAGCGGTCCCGCCTATGTGTTTTACTTTATCGAAGCCATGCAGCAGGCGGCCGCCGAGCTGGGCTTGACGCCGGAGCAGGGCACGCAGCTGGCGATTGCCACCTTTACGGGCGCGGCGCAACTGGCGGCGAACTCGAGCGAACCGGTGTCCTTGCTGCGCGAGCGCGTCACGTCGAAAGGCGGCACCACCTATGCGGCCCTCAGCAGCATGGAAGAGAGCGGCGTGAAGGCGGCCATCGTCAAGGGCATCAAGGCGGCCGCGCAGCGGGGGCGCGAGATGGGGGACGAGCTGGGCAAATAAGTTCGGCTTAGATCACCTTGACGGCGCGGCCGATGTATAAAATTGGCCCCGTCGGCCTGCCCGTGGGCGAGCCCGTTGCCGGTTCCAGGGTGATTTCAAACAGTTGATCGGGCTGCAGCGGCGGCAGCTTGTCCAAGGTCAGCTTGAGGCTTTGCCCCGGCTTGACCAGGCCCAGCGAGACGGGCGCGCCCCAGTCCTTGCCCTTGGTCCAGAATTGCAGGGCTTTTTGCTGCGGCACGCTCGTCGGGCCCAGGGGGATCAGGCTCAGGTCGCGGTTCTTGCCGCCGCGTCCGCCCGCCTGCACGATCCAGCCCGGCGATTTATCCTGCGGCGCCACCAGCACCACCAGATAGCCGGGTCCGCCTGGCGCTTGCAGCTGCACGCTCACCAGCACGGCCAGCGCGGCCGTGGCCACCAGGCCGCCGCCGGCCAGCAGTCTCCAGAACGCCAGGCTGTTCCACCACGCTTGCCAGCCGCCCGCCTGCCGCACGGTTTTCGGCGTAAACAGGCTGGCGCTGATGCGCGGCCACAGGTGCGCGGACGGCGTTTCGGGCGGCGCCAGGGTCGTCAGGGGCAGCAGGCGCCGCTCCCAGGCATCGATGGCGTCGCGCAAGGCTGGCTCGCGCGGCAAGCGCTGCTCCACTTCCACGCGCTCGGCCAGGTCCAGGGTACCCAGCACGTATTCGCTGGCCAGCCGTTGCAATTCCTCGTCGCTGTTGATCATCCCATGCACTCCCGCAAGGCCGCCAGGCCCCGCTTGACCCAGGCTTTGACGGTCCCCAGCGGCGCTTGCAGGCGCTGCGCGATTTCGCTATGGGAACAGCCGTCGACGTAGGCGTACAGGATGCTATTGCGCTTGGGTTCGTCCAGGTGGCCGAGACAATCGTGCAGCTTGCCCAGGTCCGCCGGGTCGGCATAGGCTTCGCCCGCATCGTGGCTTTGGCGTTGCTGCAGCAGGGTTTCCACGGTATCCTCGTCGGCTGATACTTCATGCGCGCGGGCGCGCGCCACGTTCAGCGCCTGGTGCCGCACCACCACATAGATCCAGCCCTTGCCGCTGCCGCGCGTGGCGTCGAAACTGCCGGCGCGGCGCCAGATGCTGAGGAAGGCGTCGTGCAGCACATCTTCGGCCAGGGCCCGCTGGCGCACGATGCGCAGGGCCACGCCCAGCAGATAGCGGCTTTCCTGCTGGTACAGGCCGTGCAATGCCTGCTGCTCGCCCCTGGCGCAGGCGCGCAGGGCGGCATCGTAATCGAACGCGGTGGCTTGGGTTGGCAAGGTCGGCACAATCGTCAAGGATGAACGGTTAGCAAGTTTTCAATGCCGAGTATAGGCCAGAAACCAGCTTGCCAACCGTCATCCCACGCTTTTATGCGGCTTTCCAGAAAATGTAGTCGGCCTGGTAGGGCACCCATTGCTTGGCGCCAACGCTCTCCATGCCGCAGGGGCTGCTTGGCGCCACGCCGCCGCTGGTGGCCACGCGCTGGATGTAGCTGACGCCCTGCATGGCGCCGCTGCCCGTGGCCGGGTTGGCTTTCACCAGCTGATACGGGATATTGCCCGCGCCGGCCGGCGCCACGGCCACTTGCGTTGCCGTCACTTTCGAGCCGTCCAGGTTGGCCCAGGTGGCAGGTGGCCCGACATACGTGCCCACTTGCATGCCGCTGCGGTCGTTGAGGGCCGCGTCCGGTCCCACGAAGACCCATTCATGGCCCGTCATGTCTTTCTTGGCCTTGCATTCGTAGGCGATCTTGCCCACGCCCACCGTTTGCATGGCCACCTGGTGGCCGTCCGGTACTTTCACGGCGGTCGGCAATTGTTCCTGCGAATAGCGCGCGCTCATGGGCGCGCAAGCCGTCAGCAGCAGGGCGCTGCCCAGCAAAGTCAGTGCGGGAACGGCGTGGCGTGGGGCGGGGAAGGCAAGCATGGCAAACTCCTGGTAGTTGGCTCAACCGGCTGGTTGATGCCAGTACTACACGCGCGTCGGTGATTTGGATGCAGCCAGGAAAAAATATTTTACGGCGGCGTGTCTTTCTTGCTGAAACGCTGCGCTAGCGCCAGCACGACGGGCATGGCGGTGGTGGCGTGCTTGAGCAGCGCGCCGCTGGCCCGCAGCAGCGGCAGGAAGCGGCGCGGGCGCACGAGCACCAGGCCCAGCACGGCGCCCCCTAGCATCAGGGGAATCTTGAAGCGCGTGGCGAGGGTGTGGCGCAGGTTGCCGCCCGTGAGCGGTTCCAGCAATTGGCGCGTCTGCACGCCCAGGGCCAGGCGCTGCAGCGCGCATTCGGCCAGCAGCGCGTCGCGCCGCTGCGCCAGGCTGGCGGCCGTGTGCACGTGCGACAGTTTGGTGGGATGCGTGGTCATGGCCGCTCCGGTCCCCGGCGCGCCAGCAGTTGCAGCTCGTCCAGGTCTTTGTTCAGTTCGGAAAGTGTAAAGGAAAGCAGTTTCGGCTTGCTGCGGAAACTGGCGCGCACGCCCAGCAGGGTGGCGATGGCGGCGACGATGAAGACGGCGGCCGTGATGGCGATGGCGGCGATGCGGTGCGTATCCCAGAACAGCACGATGACGAGGAACACGATCAAGACCAGGCCGACAAACAGGCACAGCAGTGCCAGCATGGCCAGCGCCAGATAGGACAGGAAGCGCAGCGACTCTTCTTCCATTTCCACGGCCGCCAGGGCCAGACGAGTCTGGACGATGGCGGCGAGGGTCGCTGCGACTTGGGCGACATGGTGCACGATAGCCATATGCTGCCTTTCGCGTCAGGAGACGGCCTGGGCCGTCGGTACTCCGTCGGTATGAACTAGCGGCGTGACGAGGAGAGCAGCAAGCCGAACAGCACGCCGACGACGGCGCCCGCGCCCACGGCTTTCCATGGATTGTCCTGCACGTATTCGTCGGTGGCCTTGGCCGCCTTCTTGGTTCGTTCGAGCAAGTCTTCTTCCAGCTTGATCAAGTCTTTCTTGGCCGTTTCCAGGGTGGCGATGAACTTGTCCTTGACGGCTTTGACATTCTCGCCCGTTTGATCCTTGGCGCCATCGAGCCAGCCTTCCGCTTCATTGATGACGGTTTTCAGGTCACCGACCAGTTTGTCGCGGGCCTTGTCGGCGTCGGCGAGGATGCTGTCGCTGCTGGATTTTCCGGTATGTATCGAGCTCATGTATTACCTCATGGAAGTGAAACTGCACAGTGAAATACCAGTGTAGGCAGCTGCGGCCAGGCTTGTCTTGCGCCGCCTCAAGGGCTGCCGTGGCGCAAGGATCATTGATTAACGGAAAGCAAAGTCCAGTACCACGCCCGCAAACACCGCCGCTCCTAGCCAGTTATTATGCCGGAATGCCGCAAAACACGGCATACGCTCGCGTGCGCGGATCAGGGTGTAGTGATAAACGGCGCAGCCGGCCGCCACCACCAGCCCCGCCACGAACCAGTAACGCAAGCCCAGGTACCAGCCGCAGGCCAGCCACAGCAGCAGGAAAACGGCATAGCAGGCCATGACGATGGCCACGTCGTAGCGGCCGAAGGTGATGGCCGAGGTCTTGATGCCGATTTTTAAATCGTCGTCGCGGTCGACCATCGCGTATTCCGTATCGTAGGCCACGGCCCAGAAGACATTGCCCAGCAGCAGTAGCCAGGCGACGATGGGCACGGAACCCGTGATGGCGGCAAAGCCCATGGGGATGCCGAAGCCGAAGGCGATGCCCAGGTAGGCTTGCGGAATCGCAAAGAAGCGCTTGAAGTAGGGATAGGTGCCGGCGATGATGACGGCGGCCACCGACAGTTGCTTGGTCAGCGCATTCAGGGGCAGGATCAGGCAAAAGGCCAGCACGGTCAGCACGCCGGCCACGGCCAGCGCTTCCTTGCCGCTGATGCGTCCGCTGGTGATGGGGCGCTCGGCCGTGCGCTTGACGAATTTGTCGATATCCTGGTCCGCGTAGTCGTTGATGGCGCAGCCAGCCGAACGCATCAGGAAAGTACCGAGGGTAAAGATGAGCAGCAGCCGCCAGTCCGGCACGCCCTGCTGCGCCAGCCATAGCGCGCACAGGGTGGGCCACAGCAGCAATACGGTACCGATAGGCTTGTCCAGCCGTATCAGGCGGAAATACAGCGCCAGCTTGTTCATGGAAGACTCGATCTTGTTGAAGAGAAAGGTCGATTATCGCAAATAGTACGTAAATGTACTATTTGACGCCTGGACACTAGTCTTCGTCGTCACATAAGGGGGTGATGCCCGGCAAGTTGCAGCTGGCGATGGCCGCGCACAGGGCGTCGATGGCGGCCTTGCGGGTAAAACTCTTGCGCCACAGCATCACCACCCGGCGCGATGGCACGGGGGCGGCGAAGGGCCGGTATTCGAGCATGCCGTCGGTGGCGTGCATATTGGCGACGGAGGCGCGCGGCAAGACCGTCAGGCCGATGCCGCTGGCCACCATGTGGCGGATGGTTTCCAGCGAAGAACCTTCGAACGTGCGCTGCATGCCGTTGCCGGGCGAGGAAAAACGCGCCATTTCGGGGCACACTTCCAGCACCTGGTCGCGGAAACAGTGGCCATTGCCCAGCAGCAGCATGGTTTCCGACTTCAAGTCCTGCGCGGCGATTTTTTCGCGCGCCGTCCACGGATGCTGGCGCGGCATGGCGACGACGAACGGTTCGTCATACAGTTCCTGCATGGCCATGCCGTGGTCGGGCAGGGGCAGGGCCATGATGGCCACGTCCAGCTCGCCCTGGCGCAGCAATTCGAGCAGGCGAACCGTGAAGTTTTCCTGCAAGATCAAAGGCATCTGCGGTACCTGGTCTATCATGGCCTTGACCAGGGGCGGCAGCAGGTAGGGGCCGATCGTGTAGATCACGCCCAGGCGCAGGGGGCCGGCCAGCGGGTCCTTGTTTTGCTTGGCGAGTTCCTTGATGGCGGCCGTCTGTTCCAGCACGCGTTCGGCTTGCGCAATGATCTGTGCGCCCAGGGGCGTGACGGAGATTTCCGCGCCGCCCCGTTCGAACAGGACCACGCCCAATTCGTCTTCGAGTTTCTTGATGGCCACTGACAGGGTGGGCTGGGCAACGAAACAAGCCTCGGCGGCATGGCCGAAGTGCTTCGCTCGCGCGACTGCAACGATATATTTCAGTTCAGTCAGTGTCATAGGTTGATTGAAACACAGGAAGTGCTTACTTGCAATGAATGAAAGGTGGCGCAAACGTGAAACTGTGGCGCCGATGGCGTATTGTAGCGGATCGCCCCCTATAATGCGGGACCGGGCAGCGAAGGGAGATGGCGATGGAACTGCGGATGCAGGCGCTGGAAGCGGCAATCAATTATTGGCGTGCCAAACAACCGGCGCGCGGCAATGAATATGCGCTGTCGCCGCCCGTCAGCCGCCTGGCCCGCGTGTATGCGCTGATGATTTACTACCGGCAAGATCGCATCGCCGAAGAGGGCCTGGAGCCGGCCATCCTGGCCCTGATCGATGCCTGGCGCCGGGATGCCGGCGGCATCCAAGGCGATAGCCACACCTGAGCGTGACCGTATTTAACCCTACAAGAGATATCCATGCCTGATTTTGAAAATAAACTGTGCGGCCGTGACGAACTGCGGGCCCGCGCCGCGGCCCTGCCGAAACCGGTGGTGGTGACCAACGGCGTGTTCGACATTTTGCACCGCGGCCACGTAACGTATCTGGCGCAGGCGCGCGCGCTGGGCGCTTCGCTGATCGTTGCCGTGAATACCGATGCCTCCGTGAAACGCCTGGGCAAGGGCGACGACCGCCCCCTGAACAGCTGCGAAGACCGCATGGCCGTGCTGGCCGCGCTGGAAGCGGTCATCCTGGTGGTGCCGTTCTCGGAAGACAGCGCCCTGGAAGTGGTGCAGGAGGTCGCACCGGAAATCTATGCCAAGGGCGGCGACTACGACATGGCGGCCATTCCCGAAGGCAAGGCCGTGCTGGCGTATGGCGGCCAGGCCGTGGCCATCGATTTCGCGCATGACCGCTCGACCACCAAGCTGTTGACGAAAGTGCGGACGCAGCAGGGCTGAGGAAGCTCGTCAATGTTTCCATACAGATAAAAAGACGTTACTATGAGAACTGCCAGGGCTGCGACCGCGTTTCGTCAGCCCCAGCACGTTCCACCGTCTGAATGCATTGCTTGTCATAGAAAATAAATGGATCATAAAACTTCTGGGGATTGGCCACTGCCCTCCGGCGCCTGGCACGTGGATGACGATGGCGCGTGGAGCATGCAGCGCAGCGCGGACGGCCAGAACGTCTCGCCCTTGGTGAGCCATGCCGATATCGGCAAGCTGATGCTCGCGCGGCGCCTGCCCGCGGCGGCCGGTGCGCCCGTGCGGCAGTTTCCGCCCGAATTTGCGTTCGACCCCGCCTCGGGCGCGGCCTTGCAAGTGCCGCCCGACACGGCCGCCACGCCGCCCTGGGTGCCGCCCTACGGCGCATACCCCGTCAGCGACGTGCCGCCAACCGGCCCGGCCGGCCTGCGCCAGGCCAGCGTGCCCCTGAAACTGGCCGACCAGCGCGCGCGCGAAGAGCATGCGCAGGCCGATGCCTCGCTGCCCATGCCGCCGCCCGGCGAATACGAATTCTTTTCCGCCCAGTTCGGCACCAGCGCGCCAGCTCTGCTGGCGCTCGACCCGCGCAAGGCCGTCCTGCACACCTGGCTGCCCGCTTCGAAGCGCTGGCTGGCGCTGGACCCCGACTATGGCAGCTTGCTGGCCGAATCGGACCTGGCCCACGGCGCCTGGCGCGCCGAGCTGGTGCCGGAGTTCAACAGCGTGCTGGTCTTGCCGACCAGCCATGGCCTCGCCTGCATCCGTCCCGACGTGCCTTCGCTGACCTACGTGGTCGAGCACGTGGGCGACGCGCCTTGTGCGGCCGCGCCCGTCTGGTTCCAGAGCCGTTTGTGGGCGCCGTTGCGCGACGACGATGGCCGCCTCCGCTTCGTCAACCTGGATGCGGCGCAAAAGCCGGGCAGCGACGTGCTGCTCGACGGCGTGGTCGAGCTGGGAACCGTGAGCGCGCCCGTGGCCTACAACCGCATGGCCGTGTGGCCGTGCGCCAACGGCCAGCTGCGCCTGCAACTGCAGCCGGATGGCAACGTGGCCGCCTCGTTTACGCCCTGGCCCGAAGGGCTGGTGCCGCATTTCGAATTCGGCAGCCCGTACGTGTCGCGCGACGGCGGCCTGTGGCAGCTGTGCTTCGAGCGTGGCCGCGGCACCTATGTCTACGTGAAACTGGGCGCGCAGTCCGAACGGGCCGACGCGCTGGCGCCGCGCCTGTGTTCGGGCAGCTTCAATTACCGCTTCGCCACCAAGCTGAAAACGGCGCCGTGGGACGAGCCGGAACACGGCGACGATGGCGGCAAGAACCAGGCCGTCATGCCGCTGCTGGAATCGAGTGTGGGCAACAGCGTCTTTGGCGTGAAGTTCGCCACCAGCGCCGGCCTGTCGAGCGTGCTGCGCTCGAACGAGCGCCTGGCGGCCCAGCTGGTGCAGGATGACGAGTTGCGCGAAACCGTGTTCCATACCTTTGCCGTCAGCGAACCGTGGCGCGTGCGCCTGCTGGTCCATGAAGGCACCTTGTGGGCGTACCACCCGCTGCTGTCGCGCATCGATGGCTGGGCCTTGCAGGCATGAAAGCGCGCGCCCTGATCGCGGCCTGTGCCGCCTTGCTCAGTGCCGCCGCCGTGCAGGCGGCCGGCATCCAGCAAGCGTTTCTCGTGCAAAACTCGGGCTGGATGGAGCCGTTTTATACGGATGAACATTCGCAATTGAAAGCCCTGGTGGGCGCCGTGGCGCAGGCTGCGACGAGCCCGTCCGATACAGTCTATACGCTGGCTTTCAGCCAGAGCAGCGGCGCGCACGTGTCGCCGTCGCTGCTGGGACAGGGGCAGGGCGGCGCCGGCGTGGCGGGCCAGCTGGCCCATCTCGGCCTGGCGCGCAAGAGCGCCGGCGGCGCGCTGGCCGATACGGACTTCCAGGAAGCCGTGACAAAAACCATCACGGGGCCGTTCCAGTCCGCGTCCGGCATCGTGTGGATCTTTACGAATAACAAGAACAGCCCGAACAACGACAGCCAGACGGCCGAGCGCAACCGCGATTTTTACCGCTTGCTGCACCTGGAACCGTCGATCACCAAGACGGTGGTGTTTCCGTTGCGCATGCCCGTGCAGGGCAAGCTGTACAGCGCCAAGGGCTTGATGGTGTATGCACTCGCGTATGGCCAGCCGGCATCCGAGGCGCTGACCCGCATCCTGGCCGAAGGGCGGCTGTCGCAAGTGCTGACGCGCCCGCCCGCGCGCCTGAAACCGGTAGACCAGGATGCCGTGCGCATCGTGCCCCAGTCCGTCAAGAACAGCGCCAACGTGCACGCCAGCCTGGGCCGCGACGGGCGCACCATCGTGCTCGACGTCGATGCGGCGAACCTGGTGCCGCAAGTGGTGTTGCAGGCATCCCTGCAAAACATGTTTTTCCCGTATGTGATCGACAGCGCCAGCGTGCACGCCAGCCTGGCGGGCCAGAACGCGCCCCTGCATGTTGCGCCAGATCAAATCCGCCAGCTGCAGCCGGGCGCCAGCCAGTCCGTGCAGGTACAGTTTGCGCTGCCGATGGCGCAGATTCCGTCGCCGTGGTCGGCGCAGGCGATCGCCGCCATGGGCAAGCAGGTGATGCTGCCCATGCAGGCGCAAGTGGGCCTGTCGCAACAGCGGCTGGCGCTGGCGTCCAGTTTTGGCAAGGATTTGCAGGAGCTGTTCCCCGGCGACCCGATCTCGGGCATGTTCACGCCGCCCGACAGCGTGCGCGCGTCGCAGGCGACGATCCCCTTGCTGGTGCGCATACAGTATCCGCTGCTGCCCGTGCTGGTGATCCTCGGCGGCGTGCTGGCGCTCGTGCTGGGCTTGCTGGCGCTGGGCCTGGTCGGCACGCGCGCCACGCGCTACAAGGTGATGGCCGACGGCGTGCAGCGGCAAGTGTTATTAAAACCGTTCAAGAGCGTGCAGATCCGCGATGATGACGGCCGCGATATCGGCGAACTCAAGCGTGGACTGGGCCAGCCGGCCGTCGTGCGCGTGGCCGAAGGCCACACGTTGACACTGGCCTGAACCGGCATTCCTTAAAAATTCCTTCCATTTATCAGAGGCATACCATGGCGCAAGAAACTCCCAAAGACAACGCAGGTTTTACCTTGCCGGTCCCGGTAACGGCCCCGGCATCCGCACCACCGGCCGCGGACGCACCGGCGGCCAGCGCAGCCACCACGGCCACCACCGAACCTGCACCCGCGCTCGATCCCGCCAGCACCACCGATACCTCGTCGCGCGACACCCTGGTGGGCGGCGTGGTGCTGTTGCTGCTGTTCATCGCCTTTTTCTTTGCCAAGAATGCCTATGCGAATGGCCTGGTGGCCAAGCGCGTGCCGCCGAACAAGGCCAATGCCGCGGGCTGGTGGCTGTTCATCTTCCTGGCCAGCCTGGCGACCGGTGTCGTGCTGGCCGCCGTGAACGCGCATAAATTCCTCGCGCCACTGTTCATGGGACCGCTGGTGCTGGTGGGCCTCGTTGCACTCTTGTTGACCTTTACTTCCAGCCGCCGCTAAGAACACGCCGTTGCACGCATCATCGAAGGAATCACCATGGCAGAGAACCTGAACCAAACCATCACCGGCGGCGCCAGCGAGCGCAAGCAGGACAAGATCATCGAACTGCGCCCGACCCTGTTCATAGGCATCGGCGGCACGGGCATGCAGGTGCTGATGCGCGTGCGCCGGCGCATCCTCAACACCCTGTGGGGCGGCGCGGGCAACCGCACGCGCATCGAGGGCTTGGCCGACTTTCCCATCGCGCAATTCATCCATTTCGACCTGGACAATGGCGCCGTGATCGAAAGCGGCGAGTCGCAGGCGAAGGACTTGCAGTTCGACCAGGTGAAGTTCACGGACGACGACAAGGTGGTCGAATCGTTCGACATGGACAAGTACAGCCGTGATGAAGATTCCTTGGAGAAATATCCGCACATCAAGGAATGGCTGCCGTTGACGCCGCAGCGCATCCGCGAATTGCGTTTCGACATGAGCAGCGGCGCCGGCCAGATCCGCGCCGTCTCGCGCCTGTATTTCTTCGACAAGTATGCCAAGATCCGCGACAAGATCCGCTTGAAATTGAAAGCCCTGAAGGCGGGCCTGTCGCACGAGCGCCAGCTGGCCGAACTGGGCTTGCGAATGGAAACGAACCGTTTTCGCATCGTCATCGTCGGTTCCGTCGCGGGCGGCACGGGCTCCGGTTCCTTCCTCGACATGGGCTTGCTGGCGCGCTGGCTGGCGCGCAGCGAAGTGGGCGCGGCCGACGTCGAGCTGATGCTGTTCTTGCCGACCGGCTACACCAAGGCCAACAAGGACCGCGTCGAGGCCAACGGCTACGCGGCGCTGATGGAGCTGGAATCGGCCATGATGGGCAACAAGGGCTATGTGGGCCGCTGGGATGCGTACGACCGCCCGGAACTGACGCGCGAGCCGTACAGCGAGGTCTACCTGATCGATTCGGGCAACCTGGCGCAGCAGCACACCAAGGATGTCAGCGACGTGTACCACATGGTGGCCGATTCGCTGTTCGAGGATTTCGCCTCGGCCGACTTCGCGCGCGCCAAGCGCTCGATCGCCGTCAACCAGGCGCAGCACAAGAACTCGCTGTACAACGCGCCCGTGCCGCAAGACCGTTTCGGCGACATGCGTTTGTATTTCTCGAAGCGCTTTTCTTCGTTCGGCATGGCCGTGCTCGATACGCGCCAGGAAGCGGCGCGCGACGAGCGGGCCCACCGCTGGGCCGGCGCCATGCTGCAGGCGTTCTTTGGCGTGGGCGGCACGGATGCGGGCGCCAACCGCGCCACGGATACGCAGCGCGACAATTTCCTCGCCGCCAATATGTTCCTGAAGGGCACGCCTTTCAGCGACTTCCCCGAGTTTTCCGACAAGAGCATCGAATTGAAGCGCTCCAGCGGCGACTTCATCGATTTCCGCGTCATCGACGAATTGCTGGAAGACCACCACGGCCACTTGCTGGCCGGCGTGGAAAACCGCGTCAATACGCGCATCAACGATATCCGCACGGGTTTCGACCGCAGCGAATGGCCGGCGCAGGTGCGCGACGCCATGAAGCACCTGGAGCGCGATGCCGTGCGCGACCAGGATTCCACGGCCGACACGACGGAAGACCGCATCAGCAAGCGCCGCCGCGAAGTGCTGGACGACGTCAAGAAAGTCGTGCGCGACCAGCTGTATGGCTACCTGGACAACAAGGAATTCGGCGGCCTCGAATACGTGCTGTCGCTGGTGGAGCAGATCAAGGACCGCATCGAGGCGCCGGGCAGCGGCTTGACGGCGCAGATCGGCGCGAATGCCGAACGCTACCGCGAAATCAAGGAAGCCGTGCGCTCGCGCGAATACGAGCGCCTGTTGAACAACCTGGAACAGACGCGCAGCACCTTCGGTTTCCTCAGCAATGGCGAAAAGCAGGCGGGCGTGGTGATGGACCATCTGCGTACGGAAATGGCGAATGCGCTGAAATTCCATCTGCGCGCCAAGGCGGCGGACGAGTCGGTCATCCTGCTGGGCGAACTGTCGCGCTGGCTGGGCAACCGGATCGGCGTCGATGCGCAAGGCCGCGCGCAGTGGAATGGCCTGGTGGGCGAGCTGCAAACGGGCCGCGAAGGCGTGCTGGCCATGCTGGCGGAACTCAAAACGGCCAATACCATCCTGCAAAAGGACCTGGACAAGGAACACGCGACCCTGATCGTCATTCCCGTCACGGAAAAGGACATCGCGCTGCCCTCGGCGGCCACCTTGCGCCAGTGGGCCGATGAAGCGTTCAAGGACATGGGCGGCTCGAAAGCGCTGTTCCCCATGCTGGGCGAACCGGCGCAGCGGGGCTTGATCCTGGCCAAGGTCACGCGCATGGCCGAGAACATGATCGCCACTGCCGGCCTGGCCGCAGGCGCGACGAGCGTGCCCGACCCGTTGTTCGAGGCGCTGGAACAGATGGAGGTGTCCGAACGCCTGGACCGCTTCCGCAAGCTGCTGGCCTGCTCCATGCCGTGGATCGACGCCAACATGGCGGGCGACTTCACGGTCGTGTCGGACCAGTTCAAGTGCGTGATCGGCGTGGCCAACGCGGCCGCCTTCAAGGCGAAGTTTGGCGCCGAGCTCGAATCGTGCGTGCCGACCCAGGTGGGCATCACGGTGAGCCAGCTGGAAATCGTCGAGACGGGCATCCGCGGGCGCGCCGTCTGTTACTGCGAGCTGGCCGGCGTGCCGATGACGGTGCTGCGCGGCCTGGAGGGCTGGCGCACCAGTTACCGCAAGGAAGGCGACAACGACAAGGCGCCGACCCATACGCATATTGATCCAACGCAATTCACGCACCCGATTGCGCCGAACACGGATGAGATGAAGCGCCTAGCGGAAGACTTCGGCGAATTCCTGCAAGCCATCATGCTGGGCGTGCTGACGCGCCACACGGGCCGCGTCGTGCCGCCGGGCCAGTACCAGTTTGCCGTCGAGCCGGGCGACTTGCGCCGCATCGGCAATGAACGGGCCATCCGCCAGAACGGCATGCCGGCCTCGTACGAGAAGAATATCGCCCTGCGCATCGAAGAAAAATTGACGGCGCTTGACGCCGTGCAGACGGCGGCCATGGCGGCGCTGGCAAAATACTACGAGCGGGGCGTGTATGCGCCCAAGCTGGTGGCGCAGGCCGATGGCTCGCAGCTGCCCTACATCGGCTTTGGCAGCGCCATTTCCGCCGAAGTGGGCGCGCGCCTGCGCGAATCGGCGCGCCGCAAGGGCATGGCCAGCGATGAGCTCGACCGCACGGTGCAAGCCTTGCTGGGCCGCCTGAAGGAGTGGGCGAATGTCATCGGCGATTCCGACAGCGATGCCTACGACTGGGAAGTGCGCGAGCCGGAGGCGGATGGCCAGCCCCGTTTGAAATACGCGATCAAGGGGGAAATGCTGGAAGCGGGGCGCCTGGAGCAATTGCTGCGTCCGGCAGGTGCGGCCGCTGCCCCGGCGGCAACCGCGTTCGGCATGCCACCACCGCTGGGCGGCATGCCGCCGCCGCTGGTGGAGTACCAGTATTTCCTGGGCATAAACGGCCAGCAGCAGGGACCGTTCACGGCCCAGCAGATCGTGCAGTACGTGCAGGCGGGGCAGGTTGCACCAGGCACCACCAAGGTGTGGCGCGCCGGCTTGCCGGCCTGGGCCGACCTGGCCCAGTTCCCCGAACTGGCGCCCTTGTTCCTCGGCGCGCCGCCACCGTTGATGCCGCCGCCCTTGTGAACGCTGGAATGACGTTGGAATGAAGGATTAGTTTTGGATATCTGCAACAAATGCAAGACGGGCCTGTGGACCGTTGTCAGCCATTGCCCGTATTGCGGCCACGCCGTGGCTGGCGCTGCCAAGCCGGCTGCGGCCATGCCGCCGCCGCTGCCTGTGTCGGTGCCCGTGCCTGTGCCGCCGCCAGTAGCGCCGTCACCTGCGCCCAAGCCGCCGCCCGTGCCGGTGGCGCCCGCGCCTGCGCCTGCGCCGAAAGCAGCGCCGAAGCCGGCGCCAGTACAGGCTGCCACGCCTGCACCGGCCCAGCCGAAAGCCATGCCCAAGCCCGTGCCGGCGGCTTCACCGGCGTCGACCGAAGCGCCGCCAGCGCCACGCAAGTGGCTGCGCTGGCTGGGCGGCATCGCCGTGCTGGCGACCGTCATCGTCTACATGAACGGCAAGCCGGGCGGCAAGAATGAATCGGCCTGCAATGACGCCATCGACAGCGGCCTGAAGTTGGTTGCGAATGGCAGCCTGGACGGCGCCCGGCAGAAGCTGGCGACGGCGAAGAATGTGTGTACGGGCAAGTCCAGTGCCAAGGCGGACGATTTGCAGGCGGCCATCGGCCGGGCCGGTGCGGCATCGGGCAGTTGCCAGCGCGGCGTGCGCGCCATCGAGCGCGCCATGGATGGCCATCAGTTGCAAAGCGCCGCCAGGGGCATCGCCGCGCTCGACGCCGATTGCGCGGGCGCGGCCAGCGTGGATTCCCTGCGCAAGCAGCTGGCGCGCCAGCAGGCGGCCGCCGCATCCGTGCTGGTGGGCGTGCGCCAGGCGCTCGATGGCAAGGATGCGGTGGCGGCCAGGAATGGCATCGCCAGGCTGGAAGCCATCGACCGCGAAGGGGTGGAATTGGCGCAGCTGAAGGCCGACGCGCAGGCGCTGTCGGCGGCCGTGGAGCCTGCCCCGGCGCCCGTTTCAGCCCCGGCGCCGGCGCCGATGCCAGCAGCGCAGGAACCTGCGCCTGCGCGCACGGTCGAACGTTCAGCGGTGGCCGAACGCCGTCCGCAGGAAACGCCGCCCGTCGATAGCGGCGCGGCCATGCGCAACGAGATGGCGCAATCGTTCTTGCGCGATGCCGAGCGTTCTTTGCTGGAAGGCAAGTTCGATGCGGCCAAGACGTATCTGGAAAGCGCGCGCCGCGTCGATCCGGGCAATGCGCGCATCGACAATCTGTCGCGCCGCATCCGCGAACGGGAACGGCAAGTGCTGCAGACGGAAACAACGATCAATTAGTCCCTGGGGAGTCACCATGTTCAATCACACCACCATGCGCGCGGCCGCTGCGCTGACCATCGCGGCCATGCTGGCCGGCTGCGCCACGGCGCCGATGCATCCGAACGGCGTGCGCCAGGACAGTTCCTATCCGCAAGGTGGAAGCCAGGCGGCCACGGAGGAGGACCCGTGCAGCGTGGGCACGACGGCGGCTGCCGGTGCGGCCGTGGGAGCGCTGCTGGGCGCGCTGGTGGGCGGCAAGAATAGCGCGCTGAAGGGCGCGGCCATCGGCGGCGGCCTGGCGGCGGCCGGTTGCCTGGCCATCAATGTCAATTCGCGCCAGACCAAGACGGCGGCGCAGGCGGACCGCGACTACATCCGCACGCGCGGCGCGCTGCCGCGCGAACCGCAAGTGGTGTCGTACACGCCACAGCTGAGCGCAACGACCGTCAAGCGTGGCCAGCCGTTCAAGGTTAATTCGGTGGTGGAACTGGTCAACGGCAGCGCGCAAAGCGTCAACGACGTGCGCGAAGAGCTGGTGGTGCTCGACCCGCAAGGCCAGCCGTTCAAGTCCGGCTCGAAAGCCCTGGCCAGCAACAACAAGTCGGGCGGGCGCTTTGAAAACTCGTTCGAGCTGACCTTGCCGGCCGGCGTGTCGCAGGGCGTGTATGGCGTCAAGACGAACCTGTACGTGAACGGCAAGCTGGCCGCCACGCGCGACCTGCGCACGCAGCTGGTGATGCTAGACGAGCAAAGCGGCGCGGCGCAGCTGGCGCTGCGTTAGTTAAGCGCCGCCCTGGTAGCCATGCTGGCGCCAGGCCTCGTAGACCACGACGGCCACCGTATTCGACAAATTCAAACTGCGGTTGTCCGGGCGCATCGGCAGGCGGATGCGTTGCTCGGCGGGGAATCCATCGCGCAAGGCCGGATCCAGGCCTTTCGTCTCCGAACCAAACACGAACACGTCGCCCGGCAGGAAGGCCACGTCGCCGAACGGGCGCGAGCCGCGCGTCGTCATGGCGAACATGCGGGCCGGGTCGGGCTGGGTATCGGCCAGGAAGGCTGCCCAATTCTTGTGCACCTTCATGCTGGCGTAATCGTGGTAGTCGAGGCCGGCGCGCTTCATCTTGGCATCGTCGAGCGGGAAGCCCAGCGGTTCGACCAGGTGCAGCTGCGCGCCCGTGTTGGCGCACAGGCGGATGACGTTGCCCGTATTGGGCGGGATTTCAGGTTCTACCAAAACAACGTGAAACAAAATGCTCTCCTTATATAAGTGATGCTAGCGTGGCGGCGTGCGCGCCACGACCAATATGCTGACCTTTGCGGCCCCCGCGCTTTTGCAGGCGGCCGCCAGCGCGTTGACGGTATGCCCGCTGCTCATCACGTCGTCGACGATGCCGACATGGCTTCCTTGCAACAAGGCCCCATGTTCGGGCGCGATGGCGAAGGCGTGCGCCAGGTTGGCTTGCCGTTCCTGCGGCGCCACGCCGCTTTGTGCCCGGGTTTCACGCACCCGCAGTGCCAGGCTGCGCTGTAAAGGCAGGTCCAGCAGGCGCGCCAGCGGGCGGGCAATTTCCAGCGCCTGGTTGAAGCCCCGTTCGGCCAGCCGTGCCGGGCCCAGCGGCACGGGACACAGCAGCTGCGGCGCTTTCCATTCTTGTTGTTGCTGAATGGCAACATGCAGCAATTCCGCCAACAGGGGCGCCAGCGCCAGGCGCGCGCCGAATTTCAGCTGCAGCAGCAACTGGTCGACGGGCGCCGCATAGTCAAACGCCGTGATCGTGGCGTCATACGCGGGCCGCTGGCGCAAACAGCGTCCGCACAGCGTTGCCACATCCATGTCCGCAAGCGGATTGGCGCACTGGCGGCAGCGGGGGCGCCCTTGCGTCAGATATTGGGCGCGGCAGGGCGAACACAGCACCTCCGGGCAGCCGATGCCGCACAGCGCGCATTGCGCCGGCAGCACCGTGGCGCCCAGCCACCGTCCCAGCGCCTGCCAGGCGGCTTCAAGGCGGTGCCGGGTGCCGGTCCGCATCGCGATGGCGTCGTTCCATGTACACTGCCGACATTATCTCACCTCACCCGATTCAACATGCCAGTTCCCACCAGTCCGCCCAAAATGAGTGCGCCCATCGATGCGGTGCAAGTACGCGATTTCTTTTCCCGTCCGGCGCGCAGCGCGCCATCGGACTTCCTGCGCCGCGAAGTGTCGGCACGCATGCACGAGCGCCTGGAGCTGGTGAAAATCACCCCGCACCGTGTGCTGGACGCGGGCTGCGGTCCCGGCGCGGACCTGGCGCAGCTGCAAAAGGATTATCCCGCGGCGCAGATTATCGGTCTCGATGCAGCGCAAGCGATGATGCAGGCGGCGCGCGCGCCCGCGTCGAAACTGGCCAGCCTGAACCAGTTCCTCAGCAAGCTCTTGCCGGCCAAGGCGGGCGTGGATTTGCTGTGCGGCGACCTGGGCGACCTGCCGCTGGCGCAGGGCAGCATCGACCTCGTGTGGTCCAACCTGGCGCTGCACTGGCATGCCCAGCCCGACCGTGTGTTTGCTGAATGGCGGCGCGCGCTGCGCCTCGATGGCTTGCTGATGTTTTCCTGCTTTGGTCCCGACACCTTCCGCGAAGTGCGCGACGCGTTTGCCGAGGCGGATCTGTATCCGCACGCCTTGCCCTTTGTCGACATGCACGACTTTGGCGACATGCTGGTCGAGACGGGCTTTTCCACGCCCGTGCTGGACATGGAGATCATCACCGTCACCTACGATACGGCGGAAAAACTGCTGGCGGACGTGCGCGCCTTTGGCGGCAATCCGCTGACCACGCGCCGGCGCGGCCTGATGGGCAAGGCGGCCTGGCAGCGCATGCTCGATGCGCTGGAAAAGAGGCGCCGTCCCGACGGCAAGCTGGGCCTGAGTTTCGAGGTGATCTATGGCCACGCCTTCCGTCCCGCGCCGCGCGTGACGCGCAACGGGGAAGCCATTATTCGTTTCGACCTACCGCGAAAACCCAAATAAAAGCGTAAAGAAACCGAGACTTGGTCGCCATCCGCGCATGGATATTGCAGCAAGCGTTGCAAAGCGCGCGGCGGCCGGGAGAAGGGCGCGCACAAAGCCGATTATTGCTTGATGGATTCAAGTTTACTTGATTATAATCGTTGATTGTTTGTCAGCTTGTTAAGTAGAAAAAACAAGGGCTGCATACAAAATAAAAAAAACAAAGCAAGACTAATTCGAAGTTACTGCATTAGTATAGTAACCATCTTCCACACAAGGCCATTTCAATGTGGGGAAGAAAAACAGGGTTCCAGCATGGTTGCGCGCCGCCGTTTTTGCTGCGGCAGCCAGCATGGAATTCGCTGGTGCTTGACGCACATGGCCGTATTCCGGCCGTGTTGCTTTCATGGAGGAGCGGCAGCGGTCCAGTACGGAGAAGTCCGCAGCCGTTTAAAATATCATTATTTTTGGGTGGTTGGGGAAAACATGACACATGCAAAGCGACTTCAATCGTTGCTGCTCGGGCTGTCTTTGACAGCGTTTGGCATCGGGCGATGGGCCACGGCGGCACCGGCTGCCGGCACCTATCCCGGCACCGGCGGTCCCGTGCCGTTCGAAATGAATCTGCAACCGCCGGCGACACAGATCGCCCATGAAATCTACGATTTGCACACCCTGATGATGATCATCTGCCTGGTGATCTTCGTGGCCGTGTTCGGCGTCATGTTTTATTCCATCTTCAAGCACCGCAAGTCCCTGGGCCACAAGCCGGCCACCTTCCACGAAAGCACCACCGTCGAGATCGCCTGGACCGTCGTGCCTTTCCTGATCGTCATCGGCATGGCCCTGCCTGCCACGCGCACCGTCGTCGGCATGAAGGACACCTCGAACGCCGACATCACCATCAAGGCCACCGGCATGCAGTGGAAATGGGGCTATGACTACCTGAAAGGCGAGGGCGAAGGCATTTCCTTCCTCTCCAACCTGGCCACGCCGCGCTCGCAAGTGGGCGCGCCAGGCATGCCGCCGACGGAAAAACGGGGCGAAAACTACCTGATCGAAGTCGATAACGAAGTCGTCGTGCCGGTCAACAAGAAGATCCGCGTGGTGCTGACGGCCAACGACGTCATCCACGCCTGGTCCGTGCCCGCCTTTGGCGTGAAGCAGGATGCGATTCCCGGCTTCGTGCGCGATACCTGGTTCAAGGCCGACCATATCGGCACCTTCCGCGGCAATTGCGCCGAGCTGTGCGGCAAGGAACACGCATTCATGCCCATCGTCGTCAAGGTCGTCTCGGCCGACGATTACAAGGCCTGGGTTGATGTAAAACAAAAGGAAATGGCCGCATTGGCTGATGATCCAAGCAAGGTGTGGACCATCGATGAATTGAAGGTCAAGGGCGAGAAAGTGTATGCGGCCAACTGCGTGGTCTGCCACCAGGCGACGGGCAAGGGCGTGCCCGGTGCGTTTGCGCCGCTGGATGGCTCGGCCGTGGTGAACGGTCCGAAAGCGGACCAGATCCACGTCTTGCTGAACGGGCAAAAGAGCGGCAAGTATCCCGCTGAAATGCCAGCATGGAAACAGCTGTCCGACACGGAAATTGCCGCAGTGATCACTTACACGCGCAATACCTGGTCGAACAAGGCCGCAGAGAACATCGTTCAACCAGCCGAAGTCGTGGCTGCACGCAAGTAATTAGGAGCCGCAGATGAGTACTAGCACGAGCACGAGTACCTTGGACCACGCCGGTCACGATCACGACCATGCCCACGACCACCCGACCGGCTACCGCCGCTGGCTGTTTGCCACCAACCACAAGGATATCGGTACCCTGTACCTGTGGTTTTCGTTCATCATGCTGCTGTCGGGCGGCGTGCTGGCCCTGATGATCCGTACGGAACTGTTTCACCCAGGCTTGCAATTCTTTCACCCTGAATTCTTCAATCAACTGACCACCATGCACGGCCTGGTGATGGTGTTTGGCGCCATCATGCCGGCCTTCGTCGGCTATGCCAACTGGATGATCCCGCTGCAAGTGGGCGCGTCCGACATGGCCTTTGCCCGCATGAACAACTTCTCGTTCTGGCTGCTGCCGCCGGCCGCGCTGCTGCTGGCCACGTCCTTCCTCGTGCCGGGCGGCGCCACGGCTGCCGGCTGGACCCTGTATGCGCCGCTGTCGACGCAGATGGGCCCTGGCATGGACATGGCCATTTTTGCCATGCATCTGATGGGCGCCTCGTCCATCATGGGATCGATCAACATCATCGTCACCATCCTGAACATGCGCGCGCCCGGCATGACCCTGATGAAAATGCCGATGTTCTGCTGGACCTGGCTGATTACCGCGTATCTGTTGATCGCCGTCATGCCCGTGCTGGCTGGCGCCATTACCATGACCTTGACGGACCGCCATTTCGGCACGTCCTTCTTTAATGCGGCAGGCGGCGGCGACCCCGTCATGTACCAGCACATCTTCTGGTTCTTCGGCCACCCCGAGGTCTACATCATGATTCTGCCGGCTTTCGGCATCGTCTCGCAGATCCTGCCCGCGTTTGCCCGCAAGCCCCTGTTCGGCTACGCCTCGATGGTCTACGCCACGGCCTCGATCGCGATCCTGTCCTTCATCGTCTGGGCGCATCACATGTTTACCACCGGCATGCCGGTGACGAGCCAGCTGTTCTTCATGTACGCGACCATGCTGATCGCCGTGCCGACGGGTGTGAAAGTGTTCAACTGGATCGCCACCATGTGGAAAGGTTCCATGACGTTCGAGACGCCGATGCTGTTCTCGGTGGGCTTCATCTTCGTGTTTACCATGGGCGGCTTCACGGGCCTGATCCTGGCCGTCACGCCGATCGACATCCAGCTGCAGGATACCTATTATGTGGTGGCGCATTTCCACTACGTGCTGGTGGCCGGCTCGCTGTTCGCCCTGTTTGCCGGTTTCTACTACTGGTCGCCGAAATGGACGGGCCACATGTACAACGAGACGCGCGGCAAGATCCACTTCTGGCTGTCGCTGATCACGTTCAACGTGACCTTCTTCCCGATGCACTTTCTGGGCCTGGCCGGCATGCCGCGCCGCTACGCCGACTATCCGGCGCAGTTCACGGATTTCAATATGATCGCCTCGATCGGCGGCTTCGGCTTTGGCCTGATGCAGGTGTACTTCCTGTTCTTCGTTGTCTTGCCGACCATCCGCGGCGGCAAGGCTGCGCCAGCGAAACCATGGGAAGGCGCGGAAGGCCTGGAATGGACCGTGCCGAGCCCGGCGCCTTTCCACACGTTTGAAACGCCGCCGACAGTGAAATAATGGGTATCCCGGGCCGGCGCGTTCCGCGGCCCGTCTTGAATAAAGTGCCTGTCATGACCGAACGTAAAAAACCGAACAACCTGCGTACCGGGCTGATCCTGGCCGCCCTGGCGGCCTTCTTCTTCCTGTCCGTATTCGCCAAGCGGCTGTGGCTGACGTGACGACGCCCGCGCAACAGGAAACACGCGGCCTGAACCGCAAGATGCTGGGCAAGCTGCTCGTCATTGCCGTGCTGATGTTTGGCTTTGGCTACGCCCTGATTCCCGTCTACAAGCAGATTTGCGAAGTGATGGGCATCAACGTGCTGACGCAAAAAGATGGCACGGTAGCCTACGACAACAATACGCAGGTCGACACGACGCGCAGCATCACCGTCGAGTTCGACGGCAATGCGCAGGGGCCATGGCGCTTCCGTCCGACCGTGTCGAGCATGCAGGTGCATCCGGGCGAACTGGTGACCGTCATGTATGAAGTGGTCAACACGCAAAACCGCGTCGTCAACGCGCAAGCCATCCCCAGCTACGCGCCGCAGAGCGCCACGCCGCATTTCAAGAAGGTCGAGTGTTTCTGCTTCAAGCAGCAGACCTTGAAACCGAAGGAAGCGCGGCAGATGCCGGTGGTGTTCTTCCTCGATCCGGCCCTGCCGAAAGAGGTGAAGACCATCACCCTGTCGTACACGTTTTTCGAGATTGCCGGTCTGAGCCAGGCTCAGACGCCGGCCGTCCAATAGGAGAGTGCCATGGGCGAATCCGCCAAACCGGAAAAAGCGTCGTTCCTGTATTCGCTGCGGGCCGTCGTGTGGTCATTTACGGGGCTGCGCCGCAAGAGCGATTTCGACACGGATTCGGCCAAGCTCAATCCCGTGCACATCGTCATCGCCGGTTTCCTGGTGGTGGCTTGCCTGATCGGCATCCTGATTTCAATTGTTAAATTCGTCGTTTTATAAATTATAAAAAACCACCCTATAAGTTTTTGAGGAGATGATGATGAGTTCCAACCACGCCGCCGTACCCTATTATTTCGTGCCCGGCCCGTCGCGCTGGCCCATGCTGGGCGGCGCCAGCCTGCTGCTGACGATGATCGGCGCCTCGGCCTGGGTCAACGACGTCTCCTGGGGCCCGTACGTGAACTACCTGGGCATCGCCGGCATCCTGCTGGTGCTGTATTTCTGGTTCGGCGACGCCATCAGCGAATCGGAGCAGGGCCTGTACAGCGAGCGCATCGACCACTCCTTCCGCTGGAGCATGAGCTGGTTCATCTTTTCGGAAGTCATGTTCTTCGCCGCCTTCTTCGGCGCCCTGTTCTATGCGCGCAGCATCTCGATGCCATGGCTGGCCGACCTCGACCACAAGGTGATCTGGCCCGATTTCGCCGCCCACTGGGGCAATACGGGCCCGGCCGGCACGGTGCAGGAATTCACCACCATGACGCCGTTCTGGATTCCGACCATCAACACGGCCTTGCTGCTGCTGTCGGGCGTGACCCTGACCATCTCGCACCACGCGCTGCGCGCCGGCCACCGCGGCATGACGGCCCTGTTCCTGTTCGCCACGATCTTGCTGGGCGCCATCTTCATGGGTTTCCAGGTGTATGAGTACATCCACGCTTACAGCGAACTGAACCTGAAATTGACGTCGGGCATCTACGGTGCCACCTTCTTCATGCTGACGGGCTTCCATGGCTTCCACGTGACCCTGGGCGCCATCATGCTGTCCGTCATCCTGTACCGCGTGCTGAAAGGCCACTTCACGCCCGAGCACCACTTCGGCTTCGAAGGCGCCGCCTGGTACTGGCACTTTGTAGACGTCGTCTGGCTGGGCCTGTACGTGGTCGTGTATTGGTTATAATGGCGGGGCAGGGCGCGCGCAGTTAGCGCCGGCGCCGGCACCATAAAAAAAGCCGTACCGGGACATCCTGGGTACGGCTTTTTTCTTAGTGTGAAGAATTTGCCAATCAGGCAATGTCGGGCCTTAATGAATTCCCGTCGGCTGTATGTAGCCGAGCTTGTGCGCCAGCAGGATCAGCAAAAACAGGGTGATCGACAAGCCCACGCGCAGGGCCAGCGCTTGCACGGTGCGGTTGCTCTTGCCCTTGTCGCGCATGAGGAAGAACAGGGCCGAGCCCAGGCTGCCCAGGATCAGGATGAAGGCAATGGCAACGAGGATTTTCATGGATGGTAGCGCCAGGCTTGAGGAGGTTTCATTGTAATGCGTATCCGCTTCCATTTTAGATGGATTCCATTTGTTGTAATGCTGCTACTGGTGGCTTTGGGCGTATCCTTGGCGCAATGGCAGCAGCGCCGTGGCGATGAAAAAGTCGCCCGCGCCGCCCGGCTCGAGGCGGGCAACCAGGCCGCACCGCTATCCTTGACGGCCGCGCCCATGCTGCCGGCCGACGCGCAAGCGATCGAATATCGCCGGATCACCGTCACCGGCCATTTCGTGCCCGCCTGGACGGTGTACCTGGACAACCGCCCCTACAAGGGCCAGGCCGGCTTTCATGTGCTCACGCCCTTCCAGATCGATGGTTCCCCCATGCACGTGCTGGTGGCGCAGGGCTGGTTGCCGCGCAACAATGCCGAGCGCACGCGCATTCCCGACTACGCCACGCCCACGGGCACGGTGACGATTGCCGGCATCGCGCGCCTGAATGCGGGCCATGTGATGGAACTGGGCACTGCACCGGCCCTGGCGCCGCACGCCATCGTGCAAAATGCCGATATCGCCCAGCTGGCACAGGCCAGCGGCCTGGCCTTGCAGCCCTTTATTCTCGAACAAACAGCTGATTCAGTTGATCCTTCAGCGACGGCGCCAGCATCCGGCCAGCTTCCCGTGCGCGACTGGCCGGCGCCCGACCTGGGCGCCGACAAGCACCGCGGCTATGCATTCCAGTGGTACGCACTGGCACTGATGGCTTTTCTATTTTTTGTCTTTACAGGATTTCGACGTGCAAACAAACAGCCCTGAAGCAACGCAAGACAGCAGCAATAAACAGGTACAAGGACGGTGGAAATTGCTGGCCGTCGTGGCCGTGTGCGCGTTTCCCATCATCGCCTCGTATTTCACGTATTACATCATCAAGCCCACGGGCCGCAACAATTACGGCGCCCTGATCGACCCCCGTTTGCATCCGATACCGGAAGCGCAGCTGCAGGTGACGGAGCTGGATGGCAAGACGTCGCCGCTGGCGCAATTCAAGGGCAAGTGGGTACTGCTGCAAACGGGGCCATCCGATTGCCAGGAAGCATGCAAGAAGCAATTGTTTGACATGCAACAACTGCGCCTCATGCAGGGCAAGGAACGCGAACGCCTGGAACGGGTCTGGCTGGTGACGGATGCGCAGCCGCTCGACACCCTGGTGATGCGCGAATTCGACGGCACCAGCATGCTGCGCGTCAATAACGACGCCTTGAAAGCCTGGCTGCCCGTGGAGCCGGGCGGCAAGACCAGCGACCACCTGTATTTGATCGATCCGCTGGGCAATCTGATGATGCGCTTCCCGAAAGACGCGGACCCGAACAAGATCAAGAAAGACATCGCCAAGCTGCTCAAAGCTTCGGCGATCGGTTGAGGAGTCTGCATGCCGACGATGCATCTTTCCGCGCTGGCCCAGCTGGGCTTGACTGGCCTGCTGGTGGCGCTGCTGCCGCTGACCATGGTCTGGGTGTCCGCGGACGCCAATAAATACCGCAAGCTCGTCTGGGTCGCCGTCTTTTTGACGGTCGACCTGATCATGTTTGGCGGTTTTACGCGTTTGTCCGATTCCGGTCTGGGCTGTCCCGACTGGCCAGGCTGCTATGGCTCGGCCAATCCTTTCCTCGCACACGAGCACATCGTGGCGGCCGAGACCCTGATGCCGACGGGCCCCGTGACGGTCGTAAAAGCGTGGATCGAAATGACGCACCGCTACCTGGCCATGGCCATTGGCGTGCTGATCGTGGCAATGATGGTGCAGGCGTGGCGCCAGTGGAGGAAAAGCAAACGCGAGGAATTCGCCCCCGCGCTGCCGACGGCGCTGTTTTTGTTCGTCTGCCTGCAGGGCGCGTTCGGTGCCTGGACCGTCACCCTGAAGCTGCAACCGGTAATCGTCACCATCCACTTGCTGCTGGGCATGGGTTTGCTGGCCATGCTGACGTGGCTGGGCGGGCGCCAGGACCATGCCGTCAAACCCGTGCTGCGCGCCGATGCGGACGCTGCCGTGCTGCGCCCCGTGCGTGCGCTGGCCATTTTCTCGCTGGTGTTGCTGACCGTGCAGATCGCGCTGGGCGGCTGGGTGAGCACCAACTACGCCACCCTGGCCTGCACGGATTTCCCCCTGTGCGGCGGTAAAGTCATCCCGGAGATGGATTTCGAGCATGGTTTCCACCTGTGGCGCGAGCTGGGCAAGACGGCCGCCGGCCATTACTTGCCGTTTTCCGCGCTGACGGCCATCCACTGGGTGCACCGCAATTTCGCCTTCATCGTGCTGGCCGGCATCGGCTATACCGTGTTGCGCGCGTGGAAACTGCCGTCCTTGCGCGGCACGGCACGCTGGGTGGCGCTGGTGCTGGCCCTGCAGGCGGCCACGGGCCTGGCGACCATCTACCTGAGCTGGCCATTGTCGATTGCCGTCATGCATAACGGCGGGGCGGCGCTGCTCGTGTTATTGCTGACCATGTTAAACTACAAGGCTAAATTCCAACTCGATGTAGCGCGGAAATCTGCTTCCGCCGCCGCGCCAGTGCCCTCGGCACCAGCCAGTCCTTCCCGTATCGCATAAATGACTACTCAGACCATCAGCCGTAAACCATCCCCCCGCATCGCCCAGTATTGGGCGCTGACCAAGCCCCGCGTGACGCAACTGGCCGTGTTTTGCGCCGTCATCGGCATGTTCCTGGCCAGCGAGGAATTGCCGGACTGGCACGCGGTGGTGTTCGGCACCATCGGCATCTGGCTGCTGGCCGGCGCCGCGTTTGCCGTCAATTGCCTGGCCGAGCGCGAAATCGATGCGCGCATGGCCCGCACGGCGCGCCGCCCGATGGCCATGGGCGACATCACGGTGAAACAGACGGTGGTGTTCGCGCTGGTGATCGGCGGCCTGGGCATGGCGATTCTGTACCACCTGGTCAATCCGCTGACCATGTGGCTGACCTTTGTCACCTTTGTCGGCTATGCCTTGATCTATACGATGGTGCTGAAACCGGCCACGCCGCAAAATATCGTCATCGGCGGCCTGTCCGGCGCCATGCCGCCCGCGCTGGGCTGGGCCGCCGTCGCCAACGACGTGCCGATGCAGGCGTGGCTGCTGGTGTTGATCATCTTTGTGTGGACGCCGCCGCATTTCTGGGCGCTGGCCATGTACCGCCGCGACGATTACGCGCGCTCGGGCTTGCCCATGCTGCCCGTCACGCACGGCTTGAAGTTCACGCAATTCCACGTCTGGCTGTACTCGATCGCGCTGGCCGCCACCACCTTGCTGCCGTATGCCGTGCGCATGAGCGGCCTGATCTACCTGGCCTCGGCCGTGGTGCTCAACGCCGGCTTCCTGTATTACGCATGGAAGATGTACCGCCACTACACGGACTTGATCGCGCGCAAGGCGTTTACGTTTTCCATCATCTACCTGGCCTTGCTGTTCGCGGCCTTGCTGGTCGACCACTACATTCCATTGGGATCATGAAAAAATACCTGACTCTGTTGCTGGCGGCCGCGCTGGTCGCCGTCCTGGCCGGCTGCGGCAAGCCGGCCGCACCGAAGCTGGCCTTCAAGAACACGGACGTGACGGGCCTCGGCTATGCGCGCGAGTTCGCGCTGACGGACCACACGGGCCATCCGCGCACCCTGGCCGACTACAAGGGCAAGCTGGTGCTGATGTTCTTCGGCTACACGCAATGCCCCGACGTCTGCCCCACCACCATGGCCGACATGGCGCAGGTGATGCAGGAAATGGGGCCGCAGGCGGACCAGGTGCAAGTGCTGTTCGTCACGGTCGATCCCGAGCGCGACACGCAAGCCTTGCTGGCGCAATATGTGCCGGCCTTCGACAAGCGCTTCGTGGGCCTCTACGGCAGCCTCGAAGCGACCGCCAAGGTGGCCAAGGAATTCAAGGTGTACTACGCCAAGGTCGAGGGCGAGACGGACGAGAGCTACACGGTCGACCACACGGCCGGCACCTATGTCTTCGACCGCGAAGGCAAGATCCGCCTGTTCGTGCGCCACGGCGAAAAGCCTGCCGCCATCGCGCACGATCTTAAACTTCTGCTATCCTGACCTGGTCGCGCCCCCGGGCGCCATCTTCAGGATACGCAGTACATGGATAAACGTTTCGAGCCGCACGCCCGTCTGGCAGCCATCATCTTTTTGTTGATCGGCTGCTTTTTCGTCTTGCGGCCCTTCCTCGCCGCCATGCTGTTTGCCGCCTGCGTGGGCATTTCCAGCTGGCCCCTGTACCTCCTCCTGCTGGAGCGCCTGAAAGGCCGGCGCAACTGGGCGGCCGCCATCATGACCCTGTCGCTGGTGCTGGTCATCGTGCTGCCGCTGGCCCTCGTCACCTACAACCTGGCCGACAATGTGTCGCGCATCTATGAACAGTTGCGCACCGCGCTGGAATCGGGCGGCCTGCATCCGCCGGCCTGGCTGGCCAGCATTCCCGTGGTGGGCGAAACCATCGCTGGCTACGTGGAGCGCCTGCTCGCGGACCGCGAGGAATTATTGAATTTGGGCAAGACCATGCTGGAACCGGCGCGCCATTTCCTCGCCTCCGGCGGCATCCTGCTGGGCACGGGCCTGGCGCAGACCAGCCTGGCCGTGTTCGTCAGCTTCTTCCTCTACCGCGACGGCCAGCAGCTGAGCCGTGCCCTGATGACGGGCGCCGGCCGCATCATCGGCGACAGCGCGCCCGGCGTGGGCCTGACCATCAGCCGCACCGTGCGCGGCGTCATGTACGGCTTGCTGGGCACGGCGCTGGCGCAGGCCCTGGTGGCGGTGATCGGTTTCCTGATCGCCGGCGTGCCGGCCGTGGCGCTGCTGGGCGTGGCCACCTTCATCTTTTCGCTGATTCCCGTGGGCCCGCCCCTGATCTGGGGCGGCGCCGCCATCTGGCTGTTCAATGACGGCCAGACGGGCTGGGGCATCTTCATGCTGGTGTGGGGCGGCTTGCTGATCAGCGGCGTGGATAACGTCGTGAAACCCATGCTGATCAGCCGCGGCAGCAGCCTGCCGTTCCTGCTGGTGCTGCTCGGCGTGCTGGGCGGCGTGCTGGCCTTCGGCTTCGTCGGCATCTTTATCGGCCCGACCTTGCTGGCGGTGCTGTACAGCTTGCTGCAAACGTGGACGGTGGGCGAAACCACCGTGCCGCAGGGCAAAGATACGATTACCTTGAAAAAAGATTAATCGCGCAAGTCCGCATCCAGGTCGCGTTCCTGCTTGGGAATCACCTTGATCAGCACGATGCGGGGCCCGTTCATCTTCTTGACGACGATGTCGAAGTCGACAAAGGTGATGCGCTGACCCTGCTTGGGAATGTCGCCGAGCTTGACCATGATCAAGCCGCCCACCGATTCCACGTCGTCCAGCCCCAGTTCCTCGTTTTCGATATCGATGCCGAGGATGCGTTCGAGCGAGAAAATGGGCAGGCTGGCCTTGCCGATCAGGGTGCCGTCGCTCTGCTTGAGCCAGTCGTTTTCATTGCGGCGGAATTCATCGCGGATTTCGCCGACCATGGCGCCGAGCAAGTTATCCAGGGTGATGAAACCCAGCGGGCGCTTGCCCTTCTCGCCGATCAGGGCGAAGTGGGGCGCGCCATCGCGGAAGCGGCGGAACAGTTCCAATGCCGGCGTGCGCGCGGAAATGATGTCGACGGGACGCAGAAACGGCGTGAGCGAGGTGATCGGCTTGCCCGCCTGCTGCGCAAAGAACAGGTCTTTCAGGTGCACCACGCCCAGCACGTCGTCTTCATTCATGTCGAAATACGGGTAGCGGCTGAAGCGGTTGCGCAGCACCGTGTCGAGGTTTTCTTCCAGCGTGTTGGAGGCGTGCAGGGCGATCACTTCATTGATCGGACGCATCAGGTCCGATACCGTCATCTGTTCGAAATCAAGCGACTGGGCCAGGATGTTGCGCTCGTCGCGCGTGAATTTCTCGCCCGGCTGGCTGGTGCGCAGGATCAGTTTCAGCTCTTCGGACGAATAATGGGCATCGTGGCCGCCCTTGCCGGACAAGCCCGCCATGCGCAGCACCCAGTTGGCGCTGGCGTTGAGCAGGTAGATGGCCGGGTACATGGCCCAGTAAAAGCCGTACAGGGGAATCGCGCTCCACAGGCCGACGGCTTCCGGGTTGCGGATGGCCATCGATTTGGGCGCCAGTTCGCCCACGACGATATGCAGGAAGGAAATCACGCTGAAGGCGACGACGAACGATACGCCATGGATCAGCTCTTGCGAGGTGACGCCGATGGCGCCGAACAGGGGCTCGAGCAAGCCGGCAAACGCCGGTTCGCCGACCCAGCCCAGGCCCAGCGACGCGAGGGTGATGCCCAGCTGGCAGGCCGACAGGTAGGCGTCCAGCTGGCCATGCACCTTGGCCAGGATGCGGCCCCGCAATCCCTGTGTCTTGGCGATGGCGCGGATGCGGGTGCGCCGCAAGGTGACGATGCCAAATTCGGCGGCAACAAAAAAACCGTTCAGCGCGACCAGGAAGAGGGCGAGCAGGACTAGCAAGACATTGTGCATGGGGGTGCTGAAGATGGGCTGTAAAAACGTCATCTTAAACGACGAAGGGCGCAGTATGCTAATTTCCGGCAAATCGGCCCTGCGCGCTTACACGATGCTGCCGCGTGCGGCGTCGACCAGCGGCGCGGCGCCCTGTTCGCCCAGCCTCTGCAACAAGTCCTCGAAGTCGTGCGCGCGGCCATGCGCCAGCTCGGCAGCGCTGAGGCCGATAATCTGCAGGAAGGCAAATTTGCCCGAGACCAGCGCATATTCATCGGGGTAATGTTCGCTGGGCACCATGATGATGGCGCTCAGTGCGGACTGCTGGCCATCGATGGGGCCGCCAACCGACATGCGGTCCCAGGCATCCAGCGGTTCCTGGTCGCCGAAGCGGCCTGCCGCCAGCAGCATCTGGTACGCGGCGAACCTGCGCACCAGCGCCAGCGCCCACGGCGACTGTTGCGGGCATTCCAGCAGCAGTTCGCGGCCCAGCCCCGTCCACTCTTCATCCTCATCGGGGTCGTCGTCCCATGGATTGGACAGGCCGGACGACACGTAGGCCCAATGCGGCCGCCCGGGTGTCGGCGGACATTCGAACACGCCGATATGCAGCCAGCGCGGATCGACTTGCGTGCAATTGAACAGCTGTTCGAACAGGGACAGGTCGAGCGGGTAGATGCCCGGGCCCAGATTCCCGAACAGGGTTGTGTAGAGCGTTTCTTCGCGCTGGGCCCAGGCTGTTTCCAGAAGGCTGCTGGCGACGCCGTCATTGGCAAGGTTGGTCATGTCGGTTTACTGAAATGGATGAGCATTTGAGTATAAAACATGCAACTTTGTGACGGCGTACGGTTGAGCTGGCCGATGCGCCGGCCTCAGGCGGTTACCTTGGCGGGGGCCGCCTGCGGCCCGCCGCGCATGGCAAAGACCATGACGGCCGAGACGATGGCCGGGATGGCGACGACGAGGAAAATCGTGCTGTTGGGCCAGTTCAGACGGATCAGCTCGCCACCGAGCACGGGGCCGATGATGGAACCGATGCGCCCGATGCCCAGGCTCCAGCCGATCCCCGTCGAGCGCAGGGTGGTCGGGTAGTAGCTGGCCGCCAGGGCGTTGACGGCCGGCTGGCCGCCCACCACGCAAAAGCCGGCGATGAAGATCGTGATGAACAGGAAAGCGAGCGACACGTCCGGGCGGCCGATCAGGGCGATGGCCACGGCGGCGACGAGGAAGCATGGCAGCAGGATGCGGCGGAAGCTGGAGCGGTCGATCAGCTGGCCCATGACGAGGGTGCCGATGGTGCCGCCCACTTGCAGGGCCGTGCCGGCCAGCACGGCGTTCGCCGTCGACAGGCCCGCTTCCTTGGCAATCGTCGGCAGCCAGTTCGACAGGAAATACAAGTTGAGCAGGTTCATGAAGTTGATAACCCACAACAAGATCGTCATCTTCGCGCGGCCGCCCGTAAACAATTGCAGCACGGGCGCGCCCTTGTGTTCCTTCTCATGCACGACGTATTGCGTGTCGGCCGTGATGCTGACCGTCGGGTCGATGCGTTTCAGCCACTTGGCGACTTTATCGAGCTTGCGTTTCTTGAGCACCAGGAATTGCATCGATTCCGGCAGCAGGAAGAACATCAGCACGCCGATGACGAGCGGCACCACGCCGCCCACGTAAAACACGGATTGCCAGCCGAAGGCGGGAATCAGCGCGGCGGACAATAGACCGCCGAGCACGGCGCCCAGGGTAAAGCCGCACGAGACCAGCATCATCAGGGTGACTTTCTTGCGCAGCGGGCTGTATTCGCCGGCCAGCGCCATGGCGTTCGGCATCACGGCGCCCAGGCCCAGGCCCGTGATGAAACGGATCAGCTGCAATTGCTCGATGCTGGTGGCCAGCGGCGTGACCAGCATGCACAGCGAAAAGAAGATGGTCGAGCCGATCAGCACGGGGCGGCGGCCGAACTTGTCGGCCGTGATGCTGAAGACGAGCGAGCCGACCAGCATGCCCAGCAAGCCCGCGCCAAACACGGGGCCCAGGTTGGCCTTGCTCACATGCCAATCGGCAATGATGGCGGGCGCCACATAGCCCATGGCCTGCACGTCGAAGCCATCCATGATGACGCACAGCCCGCACAGGATCAGCATGCCGATCTGGAAGGAGCCGATCTTGTTGTTATTGATGAGATCGGGGATATCGATCGTCTTGCCTGCCGTGGACATGGTGCCGCTCCTGTTTTTATGGTGATCGGCCCGGCCGGCGAGGGACGGGCGCGTGTTTGTCTCAGGCTTTATTACAATCGCTTTTGATTGATTATTCAAACGTTATTTTCGAATGGATTTATCGGATTATCTAATGAATATGGCGCAAAAGTAATCTTGCCTGCATGCTAAGATCGCGCCATGAAAAATCTTGTCAGCCACTTTCTTGCCTTGCAAGCCAGCCTGCCGGCGCACGGTCCCGGTTTCAGCGCGCTGATCCAGCGCGACGGCGAGACCTTGTTCGAACTGCATCATGGCCTGGCGTGCCTGGAACTGGGCGTGTCCCTGACGGCGCAGTCGCGTTACTACCTAGCGTCGGAATCGAAGCAATTCACGGCCGCCTGCGTGCTCGACCTGGTGCGCCAGGGCGCCATCGGCCTCGACGATGACGTGGCGCCCCATCTGCCCGAAGTGCGCCAGTTCGGCGCCGCCATCACGGTGCGTCAATTGCTGAATCACACCAGCGGCATTCCCGATTATTTCGACTACCTGGCATGCCAGCTGGGCCGCCACGACAGCGATTATTTCGACAATGCGCTGCTGCTGCGCCTGATCGCGCGGATGGAGGATCTGACATTTCCGCCCGGCAGTGCGCATGCCTACAGCAATTGCAATTACATCTTGCTGGCGAAGCTGGTGGAAGCGGTCGGTGGCCAGCCGCTGGCGGCGCAGGCGCGCGAACGCCTGTTCGCGCCGCTGGGCATGCACGCCACGGCCTTCGATGTCGACCGTCAAGCTGTCATGCCCCACCGCGTGCGCAGCTATAGCGTTGATCCCGCGCAGGCGGGCGGCTATCGCCAGCACCTGGGCAATGCGAATACGCTAGGTGATGGCGGCGTGTATGCATCCTTGCACGACCTGGCGCTGTGGGAGCGCCACTGGCAGCGCCAGTACCGCGATCCGTCCAGCCTGGTGCGCGCGCAGCTGGCGGAAACGCCGGGTCCCGACGGCCGGAGCTGGTCTTACCGCTACGGGCTGGAGCAAATTGGGCATGGCGGGCGCACGGTGGTGTTCCATGACGGCGGACTGTGGGGTTTCCGGGCCTTGCTGCTGCGCGTTCCCGAGGCGGGCCTGTCCGTGATCCAGCTGGCGAATGTGGACAGTTGCGAGCCGGACCAGGCGGCCTGGCTGGCGGCCATCGCCGCCGATCTCGACGGCTGATCCCTACCGGCTCAGTGCACGGCGCGGCCGGGCACGGCTGCCAGGATGACATCGAGCGCCGGGTGCATGATCTTGCGCTCGTTCGAGATGACGTAAAACTGCTCGCGCAGGGAAGAGGCGTCGCCGACCAGCACGGCGCCGAATTGTTCCTCGATATCGGCGGCCAGGCTGGCGGACGCGAAGAACAGGCCCAGACCCTTGCGGCCAAAGGCGTTCAGCATGGCGTTGTCCTCGAATTCGCCGACCACGTCGGGGCGTACGCCTTGCTGCACCATCCATTCGTCGATGCGCCCGCGCAGGGCGTTGTTGCGCGCTGGCAGCAGGAAGGGGGCGCCGCTCAGGCGGTGCGGGAAATCCTCGCGGTAGCGTTCGGCCAGCGCGGGGATGCCGAACAGCTTCATGGCGCTCTCGCCCCACAGGTGGCTCGAGACGCGCAGGCTGGCGCCGGCCGGCACGGCACGGTCCGTCAAGACCAGGTCCAGCTTGTGCAGGGCCAGGTCGGCCAGCAGGGATTCGAATTCATCTTCCAGGCACACGAGCTTGACGGGCTTGTCCAGGCTGCGCGTGGCGTCGAGCATGCGATACGCCATCAGTTTCGGCAAGGAATCGGAAATGCCCACCGTCAGGCGCATCTTTTCCGCGTCCGCGTCGGCCAGCGCATCCTGCATCTGTTCGCCCAGGAGAAAGATCTGGTCCGCGTAGCCGAGCGCCAGGCGTCCCGCTTCCGTGGGCACCAGGCGCCGTCCCTGCGGCTGCAGCAGCGACTTGCCAAGCTCCTTTTCCAGCAGGGCCAGCTGCGTGCTGATGGTTTGCACGGCCAGGCCCAGCCGTTCCGCCGCGCGCGTCACGCCGCCTTCCTTGGCAACCACCCAAAAGAAGTACAAATGACGGTAATTGAAGCCGGTGGTTTTCATCGCTGCATCCTCTATCTTCTGTTTTTGCGAAGTAATGCTTCCATTATCTTCTATTTTTAAATGTGTCACACGTCCCTATACTACGTTGCATTGAATTTGGATAAAGGGGAACTATCGATGAAACATTTCAGAGTGTCATTTCTAGTGACATTTATCTGCCTGGGCATTTCCGCCTGGTGGGGTTACACGCACGGCGGCGTGCAGACGATGCTGGCGGCGCTCGGTATCGCGGTGATCCTGGGCGTGATGGAAGTCTCGCTGTCGTTCGACAACGCGGTGGTCAACGCTTCGGTGCTGAAGAACTGGGACAAGTTCTGGCAGGGTCTGTTCCTGGGCGTGGGCATCATCATCGCCGTCTTCGGCATGCGCCTGGTGTTCCCGCTGGTCATCGTGGCGCAAGCGGCGGACCTGGGACTGATGGAAGTGTGGAATCTGGCACTGAGCAATCCGGAACAGTACTCGATGCACCTGACGAATCACCATGCGGAAGTGGCGGCCTTTGGCGGCATCTTCCTGCTGCTGGTGTTCCTGAACTTCCTGCTGGACTCGGAGAAAGAAACGCACTGGCTGGGCCGTATTGAAGAAAAACTGGGCGCGCTGGGCAAGATCTCGTCGATTTCCGTGATGATCGCGCTGGGCACCCTGATGGCCAGCCTGTCGATGATCGAAGAAGGCCAGAAACTGGTGGTGCTGACGGCCGGCCTGTGGGGTATTTTGACCTACGTGGGCGTCGATGTGGTCAGCGGCTTGCTGGAAGGCGATAACGGCGACGGCAACGTGGGCGACATCGTCAAGCGCGGCGGTATTGGCGGCTTCCTGTACCTGGAAGTGCTCGACGCTTCGTTCAGCTTTGACGGCGTGATCGGCGCATTCGCCATCACCAAGGATGTCGTGATCATCATGCTGGGCCTGGCGATCGGCGCGATGTTCGTGCGCTCGATGACGGTGTTCCTGGTGCGCAAGGGCACGCTCGACGAGTTCGTTTATCTGGAACACGGCGCGCACTATGCGATCGGTATCCTGGCCGTGATCATGTTGGTCAGCATGAAGTTCCACATTCCCGAGATCTTCACGGGTCTGATCGGGGTGGCCTTCATTCTCGCCTCGCTGTGGTCGTCCATCCGCTACAAGCGCAGGATGGCGCTCGAAGAGGGCCAGGCGGAAGTGCTGGAGCCGGTCAAGGCAACGGCAGTGTAAAGAATGCGCGACAAACGACTACACCGGTTTGTCGGCAAGTTGTAGCAAGCGTCGCCGCCGGCCTGGGGAGTCAGGCCGGTGGAGGACGCCAGGTGTTTGGTCATATACAACCCACATAGGAGAAATACATCATGGCAATCAGTCTGCAAAAAGGCGGCAACGTCAACCTGAGCAAGGAAGCTCCTGGCATTTCGAAGATGATCATCGGCCTGGGCTGGGATGCCCGCGCCACCGATGGCGCCGCGTTCGACATCGACGGTTCCGTCTTCCTGCTGAAGGCCGACGGCAAGGTACGCGCCGACGTCGACATGATTTTCTACAACAACCTGAAGTCGAGCGACGGTTCCGTCACCCACTCGGGCGACAACACCACGGGCGCCGGCGATGGCGACGATGAAACCGTCGTCGTCGACCTGGCCACCGTGCCAGCCGAGATCGACAAGATCGCCGTTTGCGTGACGATTCACGATGCCGAAGCGCGCAAGCAAAACTTTGGTATGGTATCGAAGGCGTATGTACGCTGCGTGAATGCCAACGGCAACACGGAAATCGCCCGCTTCGACCTGTCGGAAGACGGTTCGGCGGAAACGGCCATGGTCTTCGGTGAAATCTACCGCAACGGCGCCGATTGGAAATTCAAGGCCATCGGCCAGGGCTACAAGGGCGGTCTGGGTCCCCTGGCAGCTTCGTTCGGCGTCGGCGTCTAAGCCGTCAATAGCAAAGGCGGGCCGCGCCGCGGGCCGCCGCCATCACCACCATCGTTGAGGAAGGAACAGTCAGATGCCGGTTTTTAATGTGACAGGGGACGACGACCCGTTCCTGCATGTGTCGCTTGCCAAGGGCGAGAAGATCTATTGCGAATCCAATGCGATGGTGATGATGGAAACCAATCTTGAGCTGAAAGGCAAGATGACTGGCGGCATAGGCGCCGCGCTGATGCGCACCTTTGCCAACGGGGAATCGTTCTTTCAGCAGCATATCGAGGCCATGCGCGGCGACGGCGATTGTCTGCTGTCGCCCACCTTGCCCGGCGCGATGCGGCTGCTCGAGGTGGGCGCCCAGCAATACATGATCAGCGACGGCGCCTTCGTGGCGGCCAGTGCTGGCGTGGAATTGAAGGTGCGCACGCAAAGCCTTGGCAACGCGCTGTTTGCCCAGAGCGGTGGTTTTTTCATCACCGAGACGGCAGGCAGCGGCCAGTTGGCGGTGTCCGGTTTTGGCGCGATATCGGAACTGGAAGTGACGCCTGGCAAGGACGTGGTGATCGATAACGCCCACGTCGTGTGCTGGGACAACCGCCTGCAATACGAAATTTCCATCACGACCGGCAGCAGCGGCGGCTTTCTGGGGAATTTGATCAATAGCCAGACCAGCGGCGAGGGCATGGTACTGAAGTTTTCAGGCACGGGAAAAATCCTCATCTGCTCGCGCAACCGCGCGACCTTCCTCACCTGGGCGCAAGGCAAGCCGGCGTAATCAAGCAGTAACTAACCAAACAGGAGCAATGCGTATGTCTGTCAATTTGAGCAAAGGCCAGAAGATTTCTCTGGACAAAGAAGCTGGTACCACCCTGACCCGTATCACCATGGGCCTGGGCTGGGATGCGGCCAAGACCAAGGGTTTCCTCGGTTTCGGTTCGAAGACGGAAGCCGTCGACCTGGACGCGTCGTGCGTCATGTTCGATGAGAACAAGAGCACGTCCGACATCGTCTGGTTCCGCCAGCTGAAAAGCAAGGACGGCAGCATCGTCCACACGGGCGACAACCGCACGGGCGCGGGCGATGGCGACGACGAACAGATCAATGTCGATCTGTCGAAAGTGCCGGCGAATGTGAAAAGCCTGGTCTTCACCGTCAACAGCTTTACTGGCCAGAACTTCTCGCAGGTGGAAAACGCCTATTGCCGCATCTTGAATGCCAGCAATAACCAGGAAGTCGCGCGTTTCAACCTGTCTGTGCAAGGTTCCCACACGGCACAGATCATGGCCAAGCTGTACCGCCATAACGGCGAATGGAAGATGCACGCCATCGGAGAAAACGGCAACGGTCGCACCTTTGACGACTTGATGCCGCAGATTTCCGTGCATCTATAAATTGTAGTTGTAAGGAGCAGTACGCAGCGGGCGGGGGACGGACCGGATACCGGCCCTTGTCCGCTGCTCTATATTGAAGGAGAGTGTGTCGTGATGCGATTGCTGATAGCCTTGCTACTTCCGTGTCTCACGTTTTTCATGCTGGGGCGCCCGCTGGCCGGTGCCGCCGCCTTGATCTTGCAGTGCACTGTGATCGGCTGGGCGCCGGCGGCCCTGTGGGCCCTGTACACGGTAAACCAGCATAAAACGGAGCAGGAACTGGAAGGTGCGTTAAGCCGCAGCTACATGCGCAGGCGTAGTCGGTTGATCTAGATCAACCGGGCGCTGGGAATCCTTGCGCTAAAGCCCGCACGAGCGATCGTGCGGGCTTTTTTGTGCGTGCTCACTTCTTGCAGCGTATCGGCACGTTCACGGAATTGCCGTCCGAACTCAAGTTACGGTACTGCAAATCCTCGCTTTCGATGGCAAAGCGGGGCACGGCGTGCACATAGCGCTGCTTGCAGATGGTGTCGTCATTGATCAGCTGGCCCGCCAGCATGTAGTCGCACAGGGCAAAGCGCGATTCCTCGTCGTCGAGGATCAGCACGCGCGCGGCGCTGTACAGGGCCGATTGCAAGACTTCCGGGCTGCAGTTTTCCGGGCCCGTCAGCTTCAGATGGGTCTTCGTCTGCGTGGCCAGGCGCTGCAGCTTGACGAGGGCGGCGCGCTCTTCCTTGCGGGCACCGTCGACCTGCGCGTCGCCGCTGGCCAGGCGCAGCGCCAGCGAGGCGATTTGATCGATGGAAATATGCCAGGCAAAACCTTCCAGCCGCGTGCGGATCTGGCCCGGCAAGGGATCGGCCGCATCGACTTCGCAGCGGTACTGGCCCAGGTGGGGGCGGCACAGCACGGGGATGGCAAAGGCCGAGGTGCGCTTGCCCTTGACGAATTTCTGGCTCAGGTCGCCAAAGTTTTCATGCGTGATGGTATCGAAGCGGGCTTGGCCAAAGCCCATCTTGACGAGGTTTTCCTTGCGCTGGCGCGAAAACAGGGCGTCGACGGCATCGTAGATATTCTTGTTGAAAATGCGGTCCAGCGGCTGGCGCTCGTCCGACATCTTTTCAAAGACGGCGCTGGAATTGGGCGCGTTGGCATCGATGGAAATGAGGATGAAGGGCTTGGTGTTCAGGCGCGGCGGCACGATGGCCATGTCGTTGCCGTACAGCTGCGTCAGTGCCACGTCCCACAGGGTTTCCACGCCCAGGTTGTCGGCCGCGCCGCCGTCGAACAAATGCACGTACGACGGCGATTCGCGCGATTCGGAACCAAGTTCCGGCACGAAACTGTTTTTCGGGCGGAAGCGCTCGAAGGTGACGGAATCGAAGACGCCGGGAAAGGCGGCCGAGGTGGCTACGGCTGTTGCCAGGCGGATATCCTGGATCGGTGAGTGCAAGGTGCTGTAAAAATACTCGTAGGAAAACACCACGCGCTTGCCGCCATCGGTGGCGTCCGTCGCGTTGGCCAGGAAGATGGGGCCGTCGTGCGGCAAGTCCTGGTAGGTCTTCTTGTCGTACAGCACATCGTCGAGCACGTCGGACAGGAACGAGGTGCGCGTCTTGTTGGTCAACAACATCGTTGTCAGGTTGGCCGGTTTCAAGATGGTCTGGCCGAAGAAATCCGTTTTCAGCTTGCTGCGCAGCAAGGGCCAGTCCGTCTGCTTGCCATGCAGCGCGTAGTAGCCGCCCGCGATGGCGCCGCCCGACACGCCGGAAATGGCCGAGGCGCCGCTGACGAGGCCGAACTGTTCCAGCTGTTCCAGCGAGGCGGCCGAGAAATTGGCTGCGCGGCTGCCCCCGCCGGACAGGGCGATACCGATGAAATGGTCATTCGGCATCGGGTTCTGGATGCGCGCCTTGGGCGCGTCGATGCGCAGGCGCGGGGTTTCCTGCACGGTAAACGTGCGGTTTTCCACGCCGCGGTTGGGGCGCAGGGCGAGTACCGTGCAGCCGCTCAGCAGCGCAACGAGGATAAATGGGACGAACAAGCGTGGCTTCATGCGTGATCTGTGCGTAGTCATTGGTTGGGATACGGACGGAAACGTGTGGGATTCTAGCAAACCCGGCAACAATCAGCTATTCATCTGATAGCCGAGCATGGCGGCATTGTAGAGCGCGTGCACGAGCATGGGTGCCAGCAGCGCGCCGCTGCGCTCGTATGCGATGCCCGTGCACAGGCCCAGCACGAAGACGGGCAGCATGGCGGCCGGTGGATGCACCAGAGCAAACAGCGCGGCGGCGATGCCGATCGCTTGCCAGGCGGGCAGAGAGCGGCGCAAGCCGCCCTGCAGCAAGCCGCGGAAGATGAATTCCTCGCACACGGGCGCGGCCAGCACGCCCACGGCCAGCAGCCACAGTCCATCGCCATTGATCTGCATCAATGGCGCGGCGGGCGGAGGCAGCAGGGCCGCGCAGCCGATGCCGAACAGCGCCGCGGCACAGGCGCCCGCGACTCCCCGGCGCCACGGCTGGCGGCCCTGTCCGATGCGCGGCAGGCCGGCCGTCCCGGCGCGCCAGTAGACGAGGCGCAGCAGCGCATACGTGAGCGCGCCGGCCGCGCCGAAGGCGATGGCCAGCTGCGCCAGCGGCGTCGCACTGCTACCATTGAGCAAGATCAAGGAAAGTGTCTGCAAGATGAAAAACAGCATGGCGGCGATCAGGCCGTCGGCCGCCGCTACCGTGGCTGGTGGCGAAGCGGCGGGATCGAGCAGGCAGGGCAGCGCGTCGCGCGCCTTTTGCCACAGGGCCACGGCCAGCGCGCCCGTGAACACGACAAACACCAGTTGCTGCACCACGCTGCCGGCAGCCAGCGCGGCAATGTACAGGCCGCTGAGCAGCAAATACAGGTAGGTATACGCGGGGCGCAGCTTGGCCCTGGCTTCCGTGGCCAGCGGGTCGCTGGCAAATACGCCCAGCGCCACGGCGATCAGCGCATATAGGGGGATGCCGGCCAGGGCCAGCAGCATCAAGCCCGCCGTTTGCCACGACCACTCGGGCAGCCAGGCCAGCGCGGCGCCGAACAGGGCCAATGGATACAGCAGGGCCAGCATGGCCCACAGCTGCGCCTTTTGCCGCAGCGCCTGCTCGATGGAGACGGGAAACGTGTACAGCAGCCACAACGCACCGCCTTCCTTGTTGATGGTCTGGAATGCCGACATCATCAGCACATAGGTGCCGAGGAAAAAGCCGGTGGAGGCCAGCAGGACGGGACTGGCCAGCAGCGCGTGCAGGTCGCGCGCCTGGCCCGTAAACAGGGCTTGGCCGCCGAGGATCAGCAAGGGCATCAGCAGGGTCTGCACGAGAAAATTACGGTCGCGCAAGAGTAACGTCAGTTCGCGCCGCTGGATCGCCGTGCCGATGCGCGGGCGCCACCGGCGTGCCGGCGCTGGCGCCGCCGCCTGCTGGCGCGCGCCTTCGCGCTGGCCCGCGCCCACGACGCCGTGGCGCAGCTGGCGGTGCAGCACGGCCATGCCCAGCAGCATCAACAGCAGTGTTTGCGCCAGCAGCAGGATCGCGGGCAGCAAGACGGCCAGGCCATCGGCATTGAGCAGGCGCACCAGCAGGCCCGGCGGCGTCCAGCCCGTCCAGGCGGGCATGGCGGCCGCCCAGGCATACGCGAAACCGCCCGTGCCCATGCCGAAGGACATGCTCATATACATGGGAAACAGTCCCGCCAGCGAGATCACCGCCTGCAGGTTGCCCAGCCGGGATGGCGTGAGCGACAGGCGCAAGCCCGTGTCGACGAGGGTGCGCAGCATGGCGGCCAGGGCCAGCAGGACCAGGCTGGCGAGCAGGCCGGACAGTGGTGAAAACCAGGCCTGGCCCGAGTACCAGGCGATGACGGTCGCGCTGGGCCACAGGGCCAGCAAGCCGGCCGGATTGACGAGCGTGCGTTCGAGCACGCGCGCCCACAGCACGGTGCTTTTCTCGGCGGGCAAGGTGACCAGCCATTCCAGGTCCCAGTCCGGCTTCGATAGTTCCCCCATGCCCAGCGGCAGCAGGACGCTGACCAGCCACAATAGCGTTAGTTGCAGGGTCAGCCCGCCGATCAGCGCCGCGCTGAACGGCGTGGCCATCCATTGCGCGATGACGGGATCGAGCAGGTGGTTGCCCGTGTGCAGGCTGCCGCGCGCCTGGCAGGCGGCGACCTGGTCCAGCAGGCAATGCATGTTCAGCACGCTGTGGCGGGCGATGCTGCCGAAGGAAAACAGCATGGGCAGCAAGAGCAGCGCGCCCGGCAGCCAGCGTCCGCCGCGCTTGCCCGGCGTGGCAGGGCGGCTCCGGCTATTTTTCTTGAAGGAAATGCCCCGGCCGCTGACGTTGAGCAGGCGCTGCAGGCGCAGGCGGATCAGCAGCCAGACGGCGCGCCAGGCGGTGGGCGGCACCGCTGTCATGCCGCTGGCGTTTCATCGGTGAGCTGCAAGAAGAGCTCTTCCAGGCTGCCATCGCTGGACAGTTGCTGGCGGATATCGTCCAGGCTGCCCGTGGCGACGAGGGCGCCCCGGTGGATGATGGCAACGCGGCTGCACAGCTTTTGCGCCATGTCGAGCAAATGCGTGGACACGAAGATGGTGGTGCCGGCGGCGGCGCGGCGCAGCAGGCGTTCCTGCACGTCGCGCGAGGCACGCGGGTCGAGGCCGTTGATCGGCTCATCGAGGATCAGCACGGCCGGATCGTGGATCAGCGCACAAGCCAGGCCCAGTTTTTTCTTCATGCCCAGCGAATAATTGACGGCGAAATCCTCGCTCGCTTCGTCCAGGCCGAATTCCGTCAGCAGGCGCGCCGCGCGGGCGGCCGCTTCCGCACGCGAAAAACCATGCATTTCAGCCACGAACTGCAGGATTTCACGGCCGCGTAGATAGTCGTAAAAGATGGGATGGTCGGGCAGGTAGCCCACCTTGCGCTTGACGGCGGCGCCATCGCGCTGGCAATCGAGGCCATCGACCAGCACGCGGCCGGCGCTGGGCACGAGGATGCCCATCAGCATGCGGATGGTGGTGGTCTTGCCTGCCCCGTTCGGGCCCAGGAAGCCGAAGACCTCTCCTTTTCCTACCTGCAAGGTCAGCGGCTTGACGGCCTCGAACGTGCCGTACTGTTTGGACAAACCTTCGAAGCTGATCATCGTGCATCCCAAAAAAGACAGCGTGCAGGATGATAGCCCGATACGGCGCCGCCAGAGCGTCTCTTAGTGGCGTAACTTAATGCCGCAGCATCACGCCGATGGCGATGCAGGCCAGGATCGCCAGGCTCATGGCGAGGCTGTAGGCGACCATCAATAACAGCCAGCGGCAGACGGTGGCGAGTTTGCCGCTTGGATACACACGCCACATGGCCCAGGGCAGATAGGCCAGCAGCCAGGCGCCGAGCACGAGGCGGACAAGGTCGACGGGGATCAGGATCATCAGCGCCATCGTGATGAAGGCGAAGGCATTCGTATGCAAGGCGAACAGGAAATGCTCGCCATAGCGGCGTCCGCTGCCCAGGTAGAGGATTTTCAGGAACAGGGCGAACAGCGGCATCAGGCAAAACATGGCGTACGGCGCGTAATGGAAAAAGCTTTCCACCACGAGTTTTTGTTTCTCGGCCGTGGGCAGTTGCTCAAAGTCTTGCCATTGGCGCGGCAGGGTGGGCGTCTGGCCCAGAATGCTGACCTGCATGGTCGATGTCTTGTTTTCCGCAATGTGGCGGGGACCATGGGCGCCTACCTGGGCTTGCTGGTCGTGGACGGTGAGGAACACGCCGGGGCTGCTGAACTTGAGGATGGCAAAGAACAGGATGCTGAAGGTCAGGTAGACGCGCAGCGGCTCCACGTAACGCACGCGGCGTCCCGCGAGGTATTCATTGCTGAGTGCGCCCGGACGGAACAGCAGCAGGGCCAAGGTACGCCAGAGCTTGCCTTCGAGCGCCACATAATGTGCGACAAATTCATGCAGGAATTCGCGCGCGCTGGGCATGTGCAGGGCCGTTGTCTGGCCACAGGCGCTGCAGAAGTTGCCTGGCGCATCGGTTTGGCAGTTATGGCAGGTGCTGGCGGAACGCGTGCTGGATGACACTGTTTTCAAGATGGACTCTTTCCATGGCCGAAAGGTAAAGACGATCGCTCAAGGGCGCAGCATATGATGAATGAAAAGAATGATAAAAGCGCATTTTTTTTGCGTTCTAGTTGCTTCCGAGATACAAAATCCTGCGCCGTTCAGCCGCCCCCGAAGGCGGCCAGCAGGCGCCGTTCGCCGGCGGGCGTGAGGCCCAGGGCGCGGCTGTCGAGTTCGCGCTCGGCCCAGCGCTGGCGCAGTGCCAGCTGCAGGATGGCCGCTCCCAGCGCGCCGCCCAGGTGGGCGCGCCGTTCGCTCCAGTCCAGGCAGGCACAGGCAAAGCGGCGGCGCTGGCGCAGCAATTGCGGCACGTCGATGCCCACGGCCGCCATGCCGGCCGCGCCCGCTTCCGACAGCCGGTATTCTCCGCCATCGTCCAGCAGCCAGCCTTGCGCGTGCAACTGGTCGTGCAGGGCGACGGCGACGGTGCCGGCCATGTGGTCGTAGCAGGTGCGCGCATGGCGCAAGCGGTCCGGCGTGGTGGGCGTAAACGGCGTCGTCGCCACGCCGGCCACCACCAGCAGCGCTTCGAGGGCCTGGCCCACCTCCATGCTGGCGAGGCGGTAGTAGCGGTGCTTGCCCTGCGCCAGCATGGACAACAAGCCATCGTCGCGCAGGCGTGCCAGATGCGCGCTGGCCGTCGAGGCGCCTACCTCGGCCAGCGCCGCCAATTCCGTGGCCGTGCGCGCATGGCCGTCGAGCAGGCTGCACAGCATGCGCGCGCGGGCCAGTTCGGCGATGGCGCCGGCCAGTTGCGCCAGTCCCATGTCGGCCGAGGGGAGCTTGTCATCCATGATTCGTTGGTGGGCGAAGTGTTGTGGTGGAAGGAGCAGCATACTCGTCTCCCCACCTCACTGCAATGGAATGCGCATGCCGCCCACCGACTTTGTTATCGGCCCCGCCGACCCTTTCTCCGCCGTCACCCACGCGGCGCCGTATGATTACTATCGCCGCCTGGCCGATGGCCCGCCGCTGCGTTTCGATGCGGCACTCGACTGCTGGCTGGCGACGGGCACGGCCGGCGTGCGGGCCGTGCTCGAGCATCCCGCTTGCCGCGTGCGCCCGACCGGCCAGCCGGTGCCGGATACCCTGGCGGGCACGCCGTGCGGTGCGATCTTTGCGGAACTGGTGCGCATGAACGACGGCGAACGGCATGCCGTGCCGAAGCAGGTGCTGGCGCGCGCGCTGGGCCAGGTGGACCTGGCGCACCTGCAGGGGCAAGTCGCGCATCTTGCCGGCGACCGCGTGCCCGCCAGCGCCGCGCAATTGAACGACGCGCTGTTCGAACTGCCGCTGTTTGCCATGGCGGACTTGCTGGGCATTGCGCCGGCGCAATGGCCGGCGCTGGCGGCCTGGACGCGCGCTTTCGTCGCCTGCCTGTCGCCGCTGAGCAATGGAAAACAACTGGCTGGCGCGCAAGTGGCGGCCGATGCCTTGCTGCAAGGGTTTACCGCGTTGCTGCGCGAGGGCGATGCGCGGCCCGCCAGCGTGCTGGCCAAAATCGTGTCCGAGGCGGATGCGCTGGGCTGGCAGGCCTCGGGCGGCATGCTGGCCAATCTGGTGGGCTTGCTGTCGCAGACCTGCGACGCCACGGCCGGCTTGCTGGGCAATGCGGTCGTGGCCTTGCGGGCGCAGCCGCAGTTATCCGCGCAAGTGCGCGCCGCACCCCGGCTATGGCCGGCCATGCTGCGCGACGTCAGCCAGCGTGATCCGTCGATCCACAACACGCGCCGTTACACGGCGGTAGACGTGGAGTTCGATGGCGTGCGCGTGCCGGCCGGGCAGATGATCGTCGTCGTGCTGGCCAGCGCCGGCCATGCGCAGTTCGGTTTTGGCCATGGCCGCCACGTCTGTCCGGGCCAGTCCATCGCGCACGCCATCGCCACGGCCTGCCTGCAGGCGTGGGCCGATGGGCTGGAAGGCTTGCCGCTGGCGTGGCGTTACCTGCCGTCGCTGAACGCCCGCATCCCCGTGTTTACGCAAGGAGCAAACGCATGATCGCCGTGATCTTTGAAGTCTGGCCCAGCGCCGCAGGGCGCCAGCAATATCTTGACCTGGCGGCATCCCTGCGGCCCCTGCTCGACGAAGTGGACGGTTTCATTTCCATCGAGCGCTTCAGCAGCCTGAGCGAGCCAGGAAAATTGCTGTCGCTGTCTTTCTTTCGCGATGAGGCGGCGCTGGCGCAGTGGCGCCAGCTGGAAGCGCACCGGGCGGCGCAAACGGCCGGCCGGCAGGGCGTGTTTGACGATTACCGGCTGCGCATCGCCGCCGTCGTGCGCGATTACGGCATGCTGGAACGGCAGCAGGCGCCCGGCGACAGCCGCCAGCGCCATGATGCCTAGCGCTTAGCGGGGCAGCGCGCCCTGCGTGATCTTGACCTTGACCCGGTAAGTGGGTTCGGCCGCATTCAGGGCGGGCGGGGTGGCCGGGTCGACGTCGAGCAACGTAAACGTCAGGTGGTTGACGGTGACGGAACTGGCGGCGCCGGGCATGGAATCGGACAAGACGATGTCGGTGGCGTCCGCGCTGTTGAGCAAACTGAAACTGTAGCTGACGTAGCCTTTCCACACGCACACGGCGCCCTTGCGGCAGCGGCTGTCGTTGACACGCTCCAGTTTCAGGGTGTCGGTGGCCGTGATGGCGACCTGCTCGCCCGGCGACAGCACGTGGGTGACGCTGCGCGGCGTGTTTTCCGCGTCGCCGGCGCTGCCGGCCGCGCCGCAGCCCGCCAGCACGGCCAGGCAGGCGATCAGCAGGGGAAGCAGCACGGTGCGGTAAGAGCGGTTCAGAGTAGACATGTTTTTCCTTTCAGGTGGAGCGTCCCCGGCGTGCTTGTTCACGCGTGGGATAAAATGATAGTAACAAAATGATATTTTTCCGGCGCACTATTGGCGTGCTGCCGGTGAATTGATGCGCCGGCCACGCGGCGCGCCGATTACTGCGTAAAATGGCTGTTTTGAAAATCAGGAAACAACCATGAAAAAAACTGCCCTGGCGAAAAGCGATGCCAAGAAACTGATGGGAAAGATGAATGTTCCCGGCGCCGGTGCATTCGGTAAGGAAGCGGTGGTCGTCGACCGCCGCGAACAGCGCAAGCGCGATCAGGCCCTGGGCCTGGTACCGTTCGCCGTCAAGCTGAACAGCGATCTGGTCTTGCAATTGCAGACACTGGCCAAGGAGCGCGGCGCGGATCTGAATGAATTGGTCGCCGAGCTGATCACCAAGGGCTTGGCTGCAGCGTAACGGCTGACAATGTTTATCTGTTGATAAATATCAAGTTATAAAACCAAAAGGCGCCTTGCGGCGCCTTTTGCATTGCGGCATTGCTGGGGATTACACGTAGGCCGCCAGGGCGCCCTTCATTTTTTTCAGTGCCGCCACTTCGATCTGGCGGATGCGCTCGGCCGATACGCCGAACTCTTCTGCCAGCGCGTGCAGGGTGGCGCCGGAACCGTCGTCGTTGGCCAGCCAGCGCGCTTCAATGATGCGGCGCGAACGGGCGTCAAGCTTGCTCAGGGCCGTTTCCAGGCCTTCCGATTGCAGGCGCGTCACTTGTTCCGCTTCCAGCACCTTGGTCGGCTCGCTTTGCTCCGACGACAGGTAGGCGATCGGCGAAAACTTGTCGTCTTCATCGTCGGTCGGCGATTCCAGCGCGATGTCGCGGCCGCTCAAGCGCGTTTCCATCTCGATCACTTCTTCGCGCTTCACGTCGAGCAGCTTGGCCAGCGCATCGATCTGCTTGGGTGTCATCGCGTCCAGGCCCGTCTTGTGGCTGCGCAGGTTGAAGAACAGCTTGCGCTGCGCCTTCGTCGTCGCGACCTTGACCAGGCGCCAGTTTTTCAGGATGTACTCGTGCATCTCGGCTTTCACCCAGTGCATGGCGTACGACACCAGGCGCACGCCCTGGTCCGGATCGAAACGTTTCACGGCTTTCATCAAGCCGATATTGCCTTCCTGAATCAGGTCGGCGTGCGGCAAGCCATAGCCCAGGTAGCCGCGGGCAATCGAGACCACCAGGCGCAGGTGCGACAGCACCAGCTCTTGCGCGGCGGCCAGGTCATTTTTTTCGCGCAGGCGTTTCGCCAGTGAAATTTCTTCGTCATGGGTCAACATGGGCAGACGGTTCACGGCCGAAATATAGGCGTCGATATTGCCCAGATTGCCAGTGAACCCGAGGCCCAGCGCATTACTTTTGGTCGGGACCAATGCGGATGTTGCGGACATCATAGTCATGTTTTCTCCCTCGTAGTCTTGCTTTGTTCCAGTTGGCCACGTCACGCGACGTGGCCCGGTTGTCTGTTCGTTTTTGCGTATTCGGTCTTGCGCTTTGCAGATCGCGGCACCATCTACATCTGGCATCCATGGCGGTTCTGCTGCTGGTATTTCCCTATATTAGCACTCTCTGCTTGAGAGTGCCAATCAGCACATTTAATCGTTCCGATAGCCTAAATGCTATGGCGATTTGCTAATTAATAATTTATCTAAAACGCGCCGCCAGGGCGCATGGTAACTGCCGTGTGCATCTGTCCTGTTGCGCCCGAAAGGGCTGCACGGCGCCCGATGACAACATGCATAGTCTACGGCCGCAAGCTGAAGCGAGCCTTAAGAATACTTGTTAAATATCAAGATAACCACAGTATGCGGTGGATGGCGAAAAACAAGATACGCATGGCGGCGCCGAAGCGCCGTCATGGAAGGGGAGGTCAGTTCAGGCGCGCCAGGTGGCGCTGCACGCACAGGAAGGCGCCGATCAGGCCCAGGCCGGCGCTGACGGCCAGCAAGCCGGCCATCGGCAGCGGCGCCAGCGGCACCAGCTGGAATTCGGACGCGTACAGGCGGGCAAACTCGGCAATCGCCGTATTCAGCGGTTGCAAGGCCAGCGCCACGGCGCCCAGCGCCAGCGCGCCGGCGCACAGGCCCAGCAGCGCGCCCGTGTAATAGAAGGGGCGGTGGATGAAGGTGTCCGTGGCGCCGATCAGTTTCGAGATGCTGATTTCATCGCGCTGCTGCATCACCTGCAGGCGGATGGTGTTGAAGACCACGGCGATCACGGCCACGCCCAGGGTAATGGCCAGCAGCAGCAGCACCAGGCGCAGCACGCCCAGCAGGGCAGCCAGGCGCTTGACCCAGGCTGAATCGACTTGCGCCGATTCCACGCCGGGCAAGTGGCGCAGCTGTTCCGCCACGGCATCGACATCCTGCGCCTCGCTGGCGCTGCTGAAGGCATCGAGTTTCAGCACATAGCTGTCGGGCAAGGGATTGTCGCCCAGGGTGCTCAGCACGTCGGCCAGGCCGTTCTTGTTTTTCAGCGAGTCCAGTGCCTGTTCGCGCGGGATGAAGACGATCTTGGCCTTTTGCTCGCCCACGATCTTGCGCATGGCGCTGGCCAGGGCCACGGCTTGCTCGCGCGGCGTGTCGATCTTCAGGAAGACGCTGATTTCCGGATCGACGGACATCTGTTCCGACATGGGGCGCACATTGTCGAGCATGGTCAAGCCGGCGAACGGCAGCGACAGGGCGATGGCAACGACGAGCACGTTCAATAAAAAGCCGCCCGGCGACTTGCGCAAGTGAATCAGCGCCGAACCGAGGGCGAAGCGGTGTTGACGGAACCAGCCTCTCATGCCTGTTCTCCTTCGCCGTCATCTGAGCCTGGGGCGAAATCGGGATCGGGCGGCGCGAAGACGGGCGCCTGCGTGGCCTTGTCGATGGCTACCAGCTGGCCGTTTTTCAGGTGGATCACGCGGGCGGCGGCGTCGAGCATCTGTTCGTCATGGCTGGAAATGAGGCAGGTCACGCCCACGGAGTGGAATGCTTTCAGGGCGTCGAGCACCTTGTTGGCGCTGGCGCGGTCCAGGTTGGCCGTCGGTTCGTCGGCGAGGATGATCTGCGGCCGGTTGACGATGGCGCGCGCGATCGATACGCGCTGCTGCTCGCCGCCCGACAGCGACAGCGGACGCGCCATGGCGCGGTCCAGCAGTCCCACCTTGTCGAGCGCGGCGCGCGCGCGCTGTTCCGCGGCCGCCTTGTGGGCGCCGACGACGAGCAGCGGCAGCATGACGTTGGCCAGGATGGAACGGTCGTTGAGTAACTTTTGCTGCTGGAAGATCAGGCCCATGTTACGGCGCAAAAACGGCACGCCGGCCGGCTTGATCTTCGCCATGTCCTGGCCATTGACGATCAGCTTGCCCGACGTGGGGCGTTCCATGGCGGCGATCATTTTCAGCAAGGTGGATTTGCCGGCACCGGACGGGCCCGCCAGGAACACCAGCTCGCCTTTGGCAATGCTCAGCGAAATGTCGCTGAGCGCCACGGCATCGGGGGAGTATTGCTTGGAGACGTGCTGAAATTCAATCATGTATGGGCTTATCCGAGCAGCGCTTCGACAAATTCGGCAGCCACGAAAGGCTGCAAGTCTTCAATTTTCTCACCGATACCGATGAAATACACGGGCACGGGACGCACGCGGGCAATCGCCGCCAGCACACCGCCCTTGGCGGTGCCGTCCAGCTTGGTGATTACCAGGCCGCTCAATTGCAGGGCATCATCGAAGGCTTTGACCTGCGTCAAGGCATTCTGGCCCGTGTTGCCGTCGATGACGAGCAGGGTTTCATGCGGCGCGCCATCCATGCCCTTGCCGATCACGCGCTTGATTTTCTTCAATTCTTCCATCAGGTGCAACTGCGTTGGCAGGCGGCCTGCCGTGTCGACCATCACCACGTCGATGCCGCGCGCCTTGGCCGACTGCACCGAGTCGTAGGCCACGGCGGCCGGGTCGCCCGATTCCTGCGAAATCACGGTCACGTTGTTGCGCTCGCCCCAGACCATCAATTGCTCGCGCGCGGCGGCGCGGAAGGTGTCGCCCGCGGCCAGCAGCACCGACTGGTTGTTCGACTGCATGTGCTTGGCCAGCTTGCCGATGGTGGTGGTCTTGCCGGCGCCATTCACGCCGGAAATCATCATCACCAGCGGCTTGTGGCGGCCCAGCTCGAAGCGCTTTTCCAGCGGCGAGAGCAGGTCGATCAGCAGTACTTTCAGGGCGGCCTTGACGGCGGCGGCGTCGAGCAGCTTGTCTTCCTTGACCTTTTTCTTCAATTCCGTGAGCAGGAATTCCGTGGCGTCGATGCCGGCGTCCGACATCAGCAGCGCCGCTTCCAGCTCTTCGTACAGGGCGTCGTCGATTTTCGCGCCGACAAACAGTACGGACAGGGTGTTCGAGGTTTTCGACAGGCCCGCCTTGAGGCGCGTCATCCACGATTTTTTCTCGGGTTCGGCGGCCACGATCACGGGCACGAGCTCGGCCGGCGCGCCGCTCAGGGGCGTCGCGGCAGGCTGCGGGGCAGGCGGCGTGGCGGCAGGAAGGACGAGGGGCTCGGCTGGTGCAGCCTCGGGAGCGATGGGTTTTTTCTTGAAGAAACTAAACATGGATGTGTGGTGGCGGGTGCTGACCTAAGGCCCGGCGGCGCCGGACACTGTGTTACGGGCTATTCTACCAGAGCGCGCCCGGGCCTTCATGCTTTACTGTTCGATTGGCAACATTGCGCCGCTATCCACGGAGATCGCCGCAGTTGCCGCGCTTTTCTGCCGGTTCAGTGGGTTTGCAGGGCCAGCGCCTGATGACGGCGGCGCCAGTCGGCGATGCTTTCATCGACTTGCCGCAAGTCCAGCACGTGCAAAAACGGCGGTGGCTGCCTGCTCAGCACGGGACTGCGTCCGCCAGCCCACAATTCCATACTGGGTGGCAAGCTTGCATGCAGCTGCTGCAGGCTGTCGCGCGTCTGCCGCTGCTTGCTGGCGCTGGAAAACGACAGCGCCACGATGTCTGCCCGCTGCGCGCGGGCGGCCGCGACGATGTCCGTCAGCGGCGTTTCCACGCCCAGCGACATGCAATGGGCGCCGGCCGCCGCGCACAGCGCCTCGGCCATCAGCAGCCCCAGGCCATGGCGCTCCTGCGGCAAGGTGCTGAGGACGATGCGCGGCGAGCGCGTGGACGGGCTGCTTGCTTGCGGCAGGGAAAAGATGGCGTGGCGCATCACCGTTTGCAGGGTTTCGCTATACAGATGCTCTTCATACACGGCCAGGTCGCCGCAAGCCCACGCTTCGCCCACCATGGCGGTGAGGGGGGCGATCACGTCGATGGTGAAGGCTTTCAGGCCCAGCACGGTCAGGGCCTGGCGCAGGGCATTGCCCAGTTCCGCCATCTGGTGGCCACGGCACAGGGCCAGATAGTGTTCGAGCTGGGGCGCCGGGGGGGGGGGCGCCGGGCTGCCGGCGCTGGCCAGCTGCTGCAGTTGCACGGTGCTGTGCTGCATGATTTTTCCCGGACGAAATCCGAGGTCCAGCAGGCGCTTGACCATGCGCAATTTTTGTACTTGCTCGGCCGGATAGCTGCGCTCGCCAAAGGCGTCGCGCTGTGGCTGGGGAAAAGCGTAGCGGCGCTCCCAGACACGCAAGGTTTCCTTGGCCAGCCCGGTATCGCGCTCGACATCGCCGATGCTGAAGGCAGGAGAGAGTTGCAGGTCAGTATCCATACCAGTGGGGGTGCTCGCATGCCGAAAGAACGTTACTGGCATTCTACGCCTTCCGCCGCCCCGTACCAAATAGCTGAATCCGATTGAAGATTGCTTGCGTATAAGTTTGTGAACGACAACAGGTGCTCATTGACATAGATCAATATTTAACTGACTATCGATGCAGCTTGTTTTGTCCAGGACAAACATAACACAGGTGCGCTCATGAAAATTGCTGTCGTCGGTGCGGGTATTGCAGGATTGTCGTGTGCCTATCGCCTGGCCCAGGCGGGCCAGGATGTCACCCTGTATGAGGCGGGCGAGTATTTCGGCGGCCACAGCCATACGGTGGATGTCACGCTCGATGGCGTCACGCATGGCGTCGATACGGGTTTTCTCGTGTTTAACCACGCCACGTATCCGAATCTGGTGCAACTGTTTGACGAACTCGGTGTCGAGGCGGCCGACAGCGACATGTCGTTTTCCGTGAAGATGCCCTTGGGCGCCTCGTCCGATGCCCGCGTGCTGGAATGGGCGGGCGCCAATCTGGACACCGTGTTTGCCCAGCGCAGCAACCTGCTGCGCCCCGCCTTCCTGCGCATGCTGCGCGATATCGTGCGCTTCAACCGCCAGGCCAGCGCGCTGGCCACGGGAAGCATGCCGGCACCGGCCCTGCCGCTGGGCGAGTTTCTCGACCTGCACGGCTATGGCGACGAATTCCGCCACTGGTATCTGCTGCCGATGGCCGCCTGTATCTGGTCGTGCCCGGCGCGCCAGATGCTGGCCTTTCCCTTGGCCACGTTCATCCGTTTCTGCCACAACCATGGCTTGCTGCAAGTCAATGACCGGCCCCAGTGGCGCACGGTGCGGGGCGGTTCGCGCGTGTACGTGGAAAAACTGCTGGCCGGCATCCCGCAGCAGCGCCTGGCCTGCCCCGTGCTGGCCGTGCGCCGCCAGGCCCACGGCGGCGCCCGCATGGTGGAACTGCACACGGGCGCCGGTGTCGAGCATGTCGACCACGTCGTGCTCGCTTGCCACAGCGACCAGTCGCTGGCCCTGCTGGGAGATATCCGCGGCGACGAGCGCTCCGTGCTCGAAGCCGTGCGCTACCAGCCCAACCGCGCGGTGCTGCATACGGATGCTTCCTGCCTGCCGCGGCGCCGCCGTGCCTGGTCGGCCTGGAATTACCAGGGACGGCCGGCGGTGGCGGAAGGCGAGGCGCCGCAAGTGTGCGTGCATTATTTGCTGAACCAGCTGCAGCCTTTGCCCTTTGCCACGCCCGTCATCGTTTCGCTCAATCCGCTCGACGCGCCCGATCCGGCAAGCATCATCGACGAATTTTCGTATGCCCACCCCGTGTTCGATGGCGCGGCCATTGCCGCCCAGGCGCGCCTGGCCAGCTTCCAGGGTGCGCAGCACACGTGGTTTGCCGGCGCCTGGACGGGATATGGTTTCCATGAAGACGGCTTGAAGTCGGGCCTGGCGGTGGCCGAAGCGCTGAACGGCATGGCGGCGGCGGAGCTTGGCAATGCCGCGTGATCCCACCCGGCCGGTGCCGCCGCAGCCCCAGCTATGCCTGGGACGGGTGCGTCATGCCCGGCTGCGCCCGCGCGCGCATGCCTTTGGCTACGGCATGTTTTATCTGCGCCTGCCCTTGCGCAGCCTGGGCGCGCAGGATTTTCCTGCCCGTTTGATTTCGCGCAACGGCACCAATGTGCTGTCCTTCCGCGACAGCGACCACGGCGATGGCACGACGCCGCTGCCGGACTGGATCGACGGCTTGCTGCGCCAGCACGGCGTGGTCGATGCGGACGGCGAAATCTGGCTGCAAACCATGCCGCGCATGTTCGGCTATGTCTTCAATCCCGTCAGTTTCTGGTTTTGCCACCGCCTGGACGGCGCCCTGCGGGCCGTGGTCTGCGATGTGCGCAATACCTTTGGCGAACGCCACCTGTACTTGCTCGAGCAGGGCGGCGCCATCGCCTATGGCAGCGAACTGGTCGCCCAGAAAATTTTCCACGTATCGCCGTTCTGCAAGGTGGAAGGCCAGTACCGCTTCCGTTTCCTGCGCAACAACGACCAGGGCGGCGAGCGCCACCTGGCCCGCGTCGACTATGACGACCTCGATGGCCCGCTGCTGCAGACGAGCGTGTCCGGCACGGCGCAGCCGCTGCGCGATGGCGCCATCGCCTGGGCCTTGCTGCGCTATCCCCTGATGACGTTTGGCGTGATGGCGCGCATCCATTGGCAAGCCTTGCGCCTGTGGCTGCGGCGCGTGCCGTTTTTCAGCAAACCCCACCCTCCACAAGAAAAGGTGTCCCGATGAGCTCCGATTCCCTGCCGACCGGCCTGCATGCGCGCAGCAGTGCAGCCGCTGATCACCCGCATGCCCACCTGGACGTGCCCGCTTCAGCACGCATGATCCTGCGCCTGTTAGGCAAGCTGCAATACGGCGCCTTGCGCCTGCGCACGCCTGACGGCAGTATCTTGCTGTACGGCGACGGCAGCCACCCCGTCACTCTGGATCTGCACAACTGGCGCCTGTGCGCGGCCGTCCTGCGCTCGGGCGACATCGGCTTTGCGGAAACGTTCATCGCCGGTGACTGGCGCACGGACAATTTGCCGGGCTTGATCGAGCTGATGATACGCAACCGCGCGCAGATCGAATCGCTGATCTACGGCAACTGGTGGGGTAACCTGATCTATAAGGTGCGCCATCTGCTGCATCGCAATTCGCGCGCCGGCAGCAAGAAGAATATCCACGCCCATTACGACATCGGCAACGCCTTTTATCAGCTGTGGCTGGATCCATCGATGACGTATTCGAGCGCCCTGTTCAGCGAAGGCGCCAGCCTGGAGCAGGCGCAATTGGCCAAATACCGGCGCATCGCGGATCAGCTGCAACTGCAGCCGGGCCAGCGCGTGCTGGAAATCGGCTGCGGCTGGGGTGGCTTTGCGGAAACGGCGGCGCGCAGCTACGGTGCCCACGTGACGGGCCTGACCCTGTCGACCGAACAACTGGCGTATGCGCGCCAGCGCCTGCGGGACGCGGGGCTGGCAGGGCAGGCCGACTTGCAGCTGTGCGACTACCGCGACAGCGCCGGCCAGTATGACGCCATTGCCTCGATTGAGATGTTCGAAGCCGTGGGGCAAAGCTACTGGCCCGGCTATTTCGCGTGCGTGGCGCGCAACCTGAAGCCGGGCGGACGCGCCTGCATCCAGACCATCGTCATCGCCGACGACTTGTTCGAGCGCTACAGCAAGAGCACGGATTTTATTCAACAGTACATTTTTCCGGGCGGCATGCTGCCTTCGCCGGCCGAGTTTCGCCGCGCCGCCGAGGCGCAGGGCTTGCGCGTGGCAGACGCCTTCAGCTTCGGCCTCGATTATGCGGAAACCCTGCGCCAGTGGCGCGCTGGCTTCCTGGCCCAGCGCACGGCGCTGGAAAAGCAGGGTTTCGATGGCCGTTTCCTGCTCACCTGGGAGTTTTACCTTGCGTATTGCGAGGCCGCCTTCCAGGCGCACAACACGGATGTGATGCAATTTACCCTGATCAAGGAGTGACTATGCGCCAGCTGCTTGTCGCCGCTTTGCTGTCGTTGAGCATGTTTGGCGCCGCGGCCGCGCCGCCCGCCTTTATCGCTGCCGACGTGCCCGAAGCCCGCCTGGCGGGCGAGGGCGACTACACGTGGTTCGGCATGCGTATTTATCGGGCGCAACTGTGGGTGGGACCGCAAGGCTACCAGGGCGCGGCGTCGGCAACGGCACCGTTCCTGCTGGAATTGCGCTACGCGCGCGCGCTCGACGGCAAGAAGATCGCCGAAGCCAGCTACGAACAGATGCAGAAGATCGGCGCCGGCACGCCGGAGCAGCGCCTGGCCTGGCTGGCCACCATGCAGCGCATCTTTCCTGACGTCAAGGAAGACCAGCGCATCGCGGGCGCCTACCGGGCCGGCATTGCGCCCGGCGTGCGTTTTTATCTCGATGGCAAGGTGCTGGCCGACGTGAGCGATGGCGACTTCGCGCGCGCCTTCTTCGCCATCTGGCTCGCGCCAGGCACGACGGCGCCGAAGCTGCGCGCGGCCTTGCTGCAGAGTGCGGCGCCACTGCCATGACTGCCGGGGCCGGCGCCTTGAGTTTGCCTGCCTTGTTCAGTTATGGCCTGTTCGGCTTGCCGCTGGCCATGCTGGCGCTGCCCATCTATATATATGTTGCGCCGTTTTATGCGCAGCGCAGCAGCCTTGACCTGGCGCAGATCGGCGCCGTGCTGCTGGCGGCGCGCATCGCTGCCGCCTTCATCGATCCTGCCCTCGGTGCCTGGATGGCGCGCGGCAGGCGCAGCTATGCCGTACTGATCGGTGCATCGCTACCGTTGCTGCTGCTGGGCTTTGGCGCCCTGTTCCATCCGCCGGCCATGCCGCAAGCGGCCACGCTGGCCTGGTTCCTGGCCGCCTTGCTGCTCGTGTACGCCGCCTATGGCCTGGCCGGCATCGCGCATCAGAGCTGGGGTGCGGCCTTGAGCCAGGCGCGCGCGCAGCGGGCGCGGGTGACGGCCGTGCGCGAAGGCTGCGGCTTGCTCGGCGTGATCCTGGCGGCGGCGCTGACTTCCGTGCTCGGCTATGACGGCTTGTCGCTGGCCTTTGCCATTTGCCTGCTGGCGGCGGGCGCGCTGCTGCTGGCGCGCGCGCCGCGTCCGGCCTTGCGCAGCGCCGGGGCAGTGGTTGCCGGTCGTGGCTGGCGCCTGCCATTTCGCCAGCGCGCGTTTCGCTGGCTGTTCGCCGTCTTGCTCGTCAATGGCGTGGCGGCCGCCATTCCCGCCACCCTGTTCCTGTTCTTTGCCACCGACTACCTGCGCCTGGGCCATTACGCAGGACCGTTCCTGATCGTCTACTTTTGCGCGGCGGCCGCCTCGATGCCCGTGTGGGTGGCCCTGGCGCGCCGTTTTGGCGAAGCGCGGGCCTGGGGCGGCGCCATGCTGCTGGCCGCCAGCGTGTTTGTCTGGGCATATGGCCTGGGGGCGGGCGCGGCCTGGGGCTTTGCCGCCATCTGCCTGCTGTCGGGCCTGGCGCTGGGCGCCGACCTGGCCTTGCCGCCGGCCCTGCTGGCAGGGCTGATCGGCGCGGCCGGCCATGCGGGCCGGCATGAGGCGGCGTATTTCGGCTGGTGGAACTGGGGCGTGCAGATGAGCCTGGCGCTGGCGGCCGGCATCGCCTTGCCCCTGCTGGCCTGGCTCGGCTATGTGCCGGGCAGCAGCGGCGGCTTGCCGGCCCTGTCTGCCGCCTATGCCTTGCTGCCCTGCGCCTTGAAACTGCTGGCGGCGCTATTGTTGTGGCGCGCCCCCTTGCAACATATATATATATAGTGACCACCTGGAGAATCGCGCATGCGCTTCATGAGCTATTGCCAACGCCGCCTGCCGCTGGCGGCCCTGTTGCTGGCCTTGGCAGCCTGTTCCACGCCGCCCACGCCGGCCACGTACGCGCAGGAAACACCCAAGCTGGACTTGCAGCAGTACTTCAACGGCACCCTCGATGCCCACGGCATCTTCCAGGACCGCGCCGGCAAGGTGGTCAAGCGCTTCAGCGTGGTGATACGGGCCAGCTGGGTGGGCGAGACGGGCACCCTGGACGAGGATTTCACGTATGCGGACGGCAGCAAACAACGCCGCGTGTGGACGTTGCGCAAGACGGCGCCCGGGCGCTTCATCGGCACGGCGCCCGACGTGATCGGCGAAGCCGTCGGCGAAGTGGCCGGCAATGCGCTGCGCTGGCAATACGTGCTGGCGCTGCCCGTCGATGGCACGCTCTACCACGTCGACTTCGAGGACTGGATGTTCCTGATGGATGACACGGTCATGCTCAACCGCGCCGCCATGAGCAAATTTGGTTTCAGCCTGGGCGCCGTCACTTTATCGTTCAGCAAGCGTCCGCAGGCGGCCCCATGAATCGCAAGATCACCAGCTGGGCCGGCAAGCGCGTGTGGCTCATCGGCGCTTCCAGCGGCATCGGCGCCGCCTGCGCCACCTTGCTGCTGGAGCAGGGCGCGTGCGTGGCCTTGTCGGCCCGCCATCGCGCCAGCCTCGAGCGGCTGTGCGAGGGACAGCCGCTGGCGCAGGCATTGCCGCTCGATATCACCCAGCATGCGCAAGTGCGGGCTGTCTGCGCGCAATTGCAGCAGCAGTGGACGCATATCGACCTGATACTGGTGCTTGCTGGCGGCTATCAGGCCATGCGCGCCGATAGCTTTGACCTCGAGGCGGCCCAGGGTTTGCTGGCCCTGAATGTGGGCGGCGTCTTCAATTGTCTGGAGCAGGCCTTGCCGTGGTTGTTGCGCCAGGGCAGCGGCGGCATCGGCATCGTCGCCTCGGTGGCCGGCTATGGCGGCTTGCCCAAGGCGCTCGCGTATGGCGCCAGCAAGGCGGCGCTGATCAACCTGACGGAGTCGCTGTACCTGGACTTGCACCCGCGTGGCATCGGCGTGTATCAGATCAATCCCGGTTTCGTCGCCACGCCGCTGACGGCGGACAATGATTTCACCATGCCGGCCCTGATGACGGCGCAGGATGCGGCGGCCGCCATGCTCGACGGTATCGAGCGGGGGCAGTTCCACGTCCACTTTCCGAAACGCTTTACCAATACCATGCGCCTGGCGCGTCTGTTGCCGTACCGCGCCTATTTTTGGCTGATCCGCAAGGTGACGGGCCTATGACAGGAGAACCGGAGATGCCGCACTTGCCCGGCGTGGAGGGACCGCTGGCGCGCCTGGTGGCGTTTTACGAGCACCTGAGCCTGGAGGGCCTGGCCCAGCTGGGCGCCGTGTATGCGCCAGACGCCCATTTCAAGGACCCGTTCAACGAGGTGGTGGGGCATGCCGCCATCCTGGCCATCTTCGAGCACATGTTCGTGCAAGTCGATGCGCCGCGCTTTGTCGTCCTGGAAAGCCTGGGGCAGGGGCAGCAGGCGTTCCTGACGTGGGAGTTTCGCTTCCGCATGAAACGCCTGGTATCTGGCGAACAGTGCATTCGTGGCGCAACCCATGTGCGCTTCGATGCCCAGGGAAGGGTCGTATTGCACCGCGATTATTGGGATGCGGCGGAAGAATTGTATGAAAAACTGCCTGTGCTGGGCGGTTTCATGCGCATGCTGCGGCGAGCCGGCCGGCGCTAGCCGTGTTTCTTGATGCTTTTAAGCAAAAAAACCGAAAAAGAAAAAGTAAATTGTGTGGAATTGACGCTACGAAAACTTGATTTCGGTCAATATGTCGTTTTTTTGACACAAATATGTCAAAATATTGAGAAGGCAACATTGTAAGAATTTGTTTCAACTGATGCGGAATTTGCAAGCAAGAGTCGTCCTCATCCGTTCCAAACGGTTAGCGGAAGCATTGCCTGGAAAACAGGAAAAACATTTCAATGTGAGCAATTTAAATTACCGCAAAGTCAGTAATTATGTTGATACTCTGCCTATTTTCCTGGCCCACGCGCCGACGTTGAAAATGGCGCCTACGCCCCTGAATAATGCGGCAACGCACCAAAACAGGGCGCATTATTTCCCGTTTTTGGGCACCCGGCAGCAAACATTGGCGATGCCGTGTATGCTTCGTTCCGTTTATCCATTATCGCCTGACAAATTGTGCGCTTTGTCGCGTAAATCATGCAGGGCAAATGATGGGTAAAGCATGTTGACGTTTTAATCATGCGCCTGATACTGTTGCACTAATACAACGGGTGTCGACAAGGCATGCGCTATGATGGAATGGTCAATCAGGCCAATGCATTGGTTGGCAAGGGGCACTGGCTCTGTCGCGTAGTACGGTTGGCGATGGCCGGGATGCCTGAAAAAGCACTCGGCCTGGTACCGGAAGTAACATGTTGGAACTTGATGGAATGTGAAACGGTCGTTATAGTGCCGCTTCCGGTGCCCTTTGAGCACCGAACCGGCGCATGAAAATACGGTCGTACTGCAGCCTTCAAGCTTATCGGCGCAATAGCGTGCCGATACCGATATGAATTGTTCCCCTGACCGGAACAGCAATGTGGCAGGTGGAGACCTTGCCCTCACTCATAAAAAGCGCTCTGTTAGAGCGCAGCTCGAGATGCATAGGCTGTATTACTTTTTGCTTCAAAAATTAAAGGAAATCGCAATGAAAAAAACTCTGATCACCCTGGCAGTCCTGGCAGCAGCCACCGGCGTAGCTCAAGCTCAATCGAGCGTTGTTATCTACGGTACCGTTGACGCTGGTTTCGTCAGCGAGCGCGGCGGCGCAGCCGGCACCACCAACAAAGTAGACAGTGGCATTGCTTCGGCTTCCCGTCTGGGCTTCAAAGGCACCGAAGATCTGGGCAACGGCCTGTCGGCTCTGTTCGTTCTGGAAGCTGGTTTCGGCGTTGACAGCGGCTCGCAAGGTAAAAACGAAGCCCTGTTCGGTCGTCAATCGTACGTAGGTCTGAGCAGCAAAACGACCGGTACCCTGACCCTGGGTCGTCAATACACGCCTTGGTACAACACCCTGTCGAAAGTTGCTGATCCATTCGCAGTGGGCTACGCTGGTTCCGCTAAGAACTTGTTCCCAGCGAACACCCGCACCAGCAACACCGTGCTGTACACCTCGCCAAACTTCAACGGCTTTGACGCTGACGTGGCTTACACCTTCGGCGAACAAGCTGATTCGAACAAATACGGCCGTCAAATCGGCGCGTCGGCTGGCTACTCGAACGGTCCTTTGAACGCACGTCTGGCTTACAACACCACCAGCAACGAATCCGCTATCAGCAACAAAGGTAGCGCACGTAACTGGTTGGCTGCAGCTAACTACGACTTCGCAGTTGCCAAGGCTTTCCTGGCATACGGCGTCAACAAAGGCGACAACAGCGCAACCTACAACTCGGGTCTGAGCAACACCAACGCAGTTGTTGCTGGTCAAGCTTTCGGCGCCACCGGCAGCCTGAACGCCTACGGCTACCGCGCCGCTGCTCCTAGCACCGACAGCGCTAACCTGCTGGTCGGCGCAACCGTACCAGTTGGCCCAGCTGGCACCGTGATGGCTTCGTACATCAAGACCAACGACAAAGGTATCGCTAACGCTGATGCTGATCAATGGGCACTGGGTTACTCCTACGCTCTGTCGAAGCGCACGAGCACCTACGCTTCGTACGCCAAGATCAAGAACAAAAACGGCGCAGCTTACACCGTTGGTAACAACAGCAACATCGGTTCGGGCGACAAAGCCTTCAACGTTGGTGTTCGTCACTCGTTCTAATATTCGCGCAAGCGAAGCTTAGTACCGCTGCCAGCATCCCTTCGGGGGTGCTGACAAGCAAGGAAACGCGCTGTCTGGCTTCGGCCTGGCGGCGCGTTTTTGCATGGGCGGCGCCAGTTATAATGGCGCCGTTACTCAAGTAAAGGAATGCCATGTCTTCATACACATCGCCGCGCCTGGCCGCCATGCTGGCCGCGCTGCTGCTCGCTGGCGCCACGGGCGCCGTTGCCGCTGCCGTCAAGGGCAAGAAGCCGGCCGGACTGGAGCGCTACGGCGTGGCCGTCTACTCCGACCTGTGCCTGCAAAAGGATAGCGGCGAAATCGGCGGCCAGCGCGTCACCCTGCACCGCTTTGCCGAAGCCGACTCCGTCATCTATGAATTCACGGCAGGCGCCCTGAGCTGGCCCATCGTGGCCAACGACGTCAACCTGGACGCCGCCACGGGCGCCTTCGACTTCACCATCGCCGGCGCCGACAGCGAGGAGCGCACCATCGTCGGCAAGTTTTCCAAAGATGGCCAGACCCTGACCCTGGAAGGCGATTACTGCGGCGGCAACGTGCGCATGCCGATGAAATTGAGCCGCGTGCGCGATTTTGGCCGTCCCCTGAAGCATTGCACGCCATGCCCGCCGGTGCCGCCAGCACCGGCCGAGGCAGTGCCTGCCGAGGAAAGCGCGCCGCTGCCCGCCGCCTGAGCGATTGCCGCCGTCAAAAAGAAAAAGGCCCGGTATCGACCGGGCCTTTGTCATTTTCAGCGTTGCCAGGGGCTTATTTGGCCGCCTGCGCCTTTTCTGCCGTGGCGCGGATGGTGGCGAGCGTCGCGTTCGGCGTGATCAGGTTGCCGTCGTAGCGCAGCTCGATCAGGGCTGGCAGGTTGTGCGCCCTGGCGTGCGCCAGCGCCCGTTGCAGGGCAGGGGCGAACGCCTCTGTCGTGTTCACCACTTCGCCATGCGCGCCATACGCTTGCGCCAGCGCCGCAAAATCCGGGTTGTGCAGGGTCGTGCCGGACACGCGGCCCGGGTAATCGCGTTCCTGGTGCATGCGGATGGTGCCGAACATCTGGTTATTGAAGACGATGATGACCACGCCCGCCTGGTACTGCACGGCGGTGGCCAGTTCCTGGCCATTCATCATGTATTCGCCGTCGCCGGCGAAGGTGATCACGGTGCGCTCGGGGTGCACGATCTTTGCCGCCACGCCGGATGGCACGCCGTAGCCCATGGCGCCGTTCGTCGGCGCCAGTTGGGTGCGCATGCCGCCGTAGCGATAGAAGCGGTGTGCCCACGAAGCGTAATTGCCGGCGCCGTTCGTCAGGATGGTGTCAGCGGGCGCCTGCGCCATGATCTCTTGCGTTACTTGCCACAGGTCCAGCGGCGCCTGGCCATCCTGGAAGATGGGCGGCTGCTCCTGGTAGACGGCCAGCTCGGCTTTGGCTGCGGCCGGCGTATGTTTCCATACGGAAGCGTCGACGGGCGCCATGGCGGCCAGCATGGCGCACACTTGCGGCATGCCGCTGTTGATCATCAGTTCGGCCTGGTAAACGCTGCCCAGTTCCTCGGCATCCGTGTGGATGTGCACCAGGCGCTGGCGCGGCACGGGCGAGTCGAACAGGGTGTAGCCGCCCGTCGTCATTTCACCCAGGCGCGGGCCGATGGCGATGACCAGGTCGGCATTTTTTACGCGCGCGGCCAGTTTCGGGTTGATGCCGATGCCGACGTCGCCGATGTAGTTCGGGTGGGCATTGTCGAGCAAGTCCTGGAAGCGGAAGGCGCAGGCGACGGGCAGGTGATTGGCTTCGGCGAACTGCTGCAGGTCGGCGCACGCTTGCGGTGTCCAGGTGGTGCCGCCCAGCAAGACCAGCGGCTGCCGCGCGCTTGCCAGCATGCTGCGCAGCTGCTGCAATTGGGCGTCGGATGGCGCCGCCTGCACCGGCTGGTAGGCGCGCGTGTCGGCCACCGTGGCCAGCGAAATGAGCATGTCTTCCGGCAGGGCCAGCACGACGGGCCCGGGGCGCCCGCTGGTGGCGACCTGGAAGGCGCGCGCCAGGTATTCGGGGATGCGCTCGGCGCGGTCGATCTGCGCCACCCACTTGGCCATCTGGCCGTACATGCGGCGGTAATCGATTTCCTGGAACGCTTCGCGGTCGACGAAATCATTGCCCACCTGGCCGATGAACAGGATCATCGGCGTGGAATCCTGGTAGGCCGTGTGCACGCCGATCGAGGCGTTGGTGGCGCCCGGTCCGCGCGTGACGAAGCAGATGCCCGGCTTGCCCGTCAGCTTGCCGTAGGCTTCGGCCATGAAGGCGGCGCCGCCTTCCTGGCGGTTGATGATGAAGCGGATGCCCGAATCGTGCAGGGCGTCGAGCACGTCGAGGTAGCTTTCGCCAGGCACGCCAAAGGCGGTGTCGACACCGTGGATCTGCAGGGCATCGACCAGGATCTGGCCGCCGGTACGGGGTTGTTGCGTCATGTTCGGCTCTTTATATTCTAGTGGGTGGCAAAGAAGTGGGACAAGCGGTGCGCATGCGCCTGCATGCAAGCGGCTTGCCTCATTCTATGTGAGCCGATTTGGCCCGGCTTTTGAAATGGCGACACCGAATTACACAATCCCCCGGCTGGGGCGGCGCGCTTTTGCAGAAACATGCTGCGGCGCGGTACAATGGCGGGTGAAGCAGGCCAGACAGTCGCTGGCCGGCGCAGCAATGCGTTGGCGGGAGGAAGGTCCGGACTCCATAGAGCGGGGTGACGGTTAACGGCCGTCCGCTGAAAGCCGCAAGGTATAAGGCGAGGAATAGGGCCACAGAGACGAGCGTATTAAGTTACGGTGAAACGCGGTAACCTCCACCTGGTGCAATTTCAAATAGGCACGCGATGATGCTGCTCGCGGAGCGTGCGGGTAGAAAGCTTGAGCGCCCGAGTAATCTGGCGCCTAGAGGAATGACTGTCATAGCGCCGACCGCAAGGAAGGCGCCGTAACAAAATCCGGCCTACCGGCCTGCTTCACTTGAATTCCTGCTCCGTGGCTTGCCAGGGGGCGTATCGGCCGCCGCGGTTTTCATGTTGCGCGCCACCAAAAAGCCCCCGCAATGGGGCTTTTTTTGTTTCTAAAAGTATAGCAATCAAGATAAAGTTGTATATACAACTAAAAATGAACAATTGGTTAAAGTTTCTTCGTTCTAATTAATTGCTGCATTGCAAAAATAGTTTTCCTGCGACAGGCCGGCCCCTGAAAACAGGGGTGATACGCGCCATGGACGCTTTTCTTTTGCTTTAAACCAAGTCTTTCGCGGTGGCTGCTTGTTGTTGTGCCTGGATGACGAAACTATTGTCATGTGTCAACTAACTGTAAAAAATTCAATTTTCCGATTTCGTTTTTTTCGATGTTTACGGTAGGAAAACACATGTGTGCAGATGAGGTAGCACATTCACTATCTTTCATAAGTATCTAATTTATCGATATATTTTTATTTGAGACTCCTTCAACGATATGCGCTAAGTCCTTAATTTCATTAATAAAATTCCTGTTTTGCCAATCGGAAACCGCTTGACCACTATCTTTGCTTCCTCTAAAGTGGGCAACTGTGTGAAAAAGTGTGTTTTTGTGGGAAATTTTCCCTTTTCATCGCGATGCACAAGCGTCGCAACCCAAGCTCAAAAAAGGTCTTCCGTGTTTCAAGGCGCGTCCGCAATCAATCTCGATGCCAAAGGCAGGATGTCTATCCCTGCCAAGCACCGTGACGCGCTGGCGATTCAATGCGAAGGCCGTTTGACCCTGACCAAACACCCCGATGGCTGCCTGCTGTTTTTCCCCCGTCCCGTGTGGGAAAGCCACCGCCAGCAAATCGCCGCCTGGCCCATGTCGGCGCGCGCCTGGCAGCGCATCTTCCTCGGCAACGCCGTCGACGTCGAGCTGGACTCGGCCGGCCGCGTGCTGATCTCGCCTGAATTGCGCAACGCCGTCGGGCTGGCGCGCGAAGTCATGATGATCGGCATGGGCAGCCACTTTGAAATATGGGATGCCGCCAAACTGGCCGAAAAAGAACAGCAGGCGATCGATGCCGGCACTCCCGATGTACTTTCCAATTTTTCTTTCTAAGGCTCCGTAATGACACAACTCACGGTGCCGGAATTTCAGCATCGCACGGTGCTGCTCGATGAAGCGGTCGATGCGCTCGACCTGTCGGGAGACCGCGCGCACGGCATTTACGTCGACGGCACGTTTGGCCGCGGCGGCCATAGCCGCCTGATCCTGTCGCGCCTGGCCGCTGACGCGCGCCTGATCGGCTTCGACAAGGATTTGCAGGCGATCGCCACGGCCGAACAGATCGCCGACCCCCGTTTCCAGATCGTCCACGACAGTTTTGCCACCATGACGGCCAGCCTGGCCGAACGCGGCGTGCAGCAGGTGGACGGCATCTTGCTCGACCTGGGCATCTCGTCGCCGCAGGTCGACGACGCGGCGCGCGGTTTCAGCTTCCGCAACGACGGACCGCTGGACATGCGCATGGATACCACGCGCGGCATCTCCGCGGCCGAATGGCTGGCGGTGGAAACCGAGCAGAATTTAGAGAAAGTGATACGCGATTATGGGGAAGAACGGTTTGCTTTTCAGATTGCAAAGGCGATTGTTGCTGGCCGGGCAGTCCAGCCAATTTCAAGCACACGACAGCTTGCCGGCATCGTGGCAGGCGCCGTCAAGACCCGCGAGAAGGGTAAGGACCCCGCTACCCGCACCTTTCAGGCCATACGCATTTTCATTAACAAAGAGCTCGAGGATCTCGAGATCGGCCTGAATCAGGCGTATGCCTGCCTGGCGCCCGGCGCGCGCATGGCCGTGATCAGTTTTCACTCGCTGGAAGACCGCATGGTCAAGCGCTTCTTCGCCTCGAAGGCGAACGTGGAGCAGCCTGACCGCCGCCTGCCGATCCGCGCGGTCGACCTGCCGCAGCCGGAAATGAAGCTGATTTCGAAGATGAAGCCGTCCGACGCCGAGATCGAGGGGAATCCCCGTTCGCGTTCGGCCGTGATGCGCGTGGCGCAGCGCCTGCCGTTGGCCGCCCCCGCAAATGGCGGCGCCCGATGACTGGCAAGCTGTGTGTCGTGCTGTCGGCCCTGCTGGTGTGCTGCGGCCTGTCGCTGGTGAACGCGCAGTACCAGTCGCGCCACCTGTTGATCGACCTGGAGCGCGCGCAAGCGCTGTCGCGCCAGCTCGATATCGACTGGGCGCAACTGCAGCTGGACCAGTCCACTTTGGGCAAGCATGAACGCATCGAATCGATCGCACGGCGCGACCTGAGCATGACGCCGCTGACGGCGGCGCGTACGCAATACCTGACGGAGGGCGAATAATGAAGTTGGGCGGTAACAGCAACGGCAGGGTGGCGGCATCGAAGGGCGTGCCATTCTCGAAGAACCCCGTACTGGCGGTGCGTCTGCCCGTCTGGCGTTCGCGCGTCGTGCTGTTCCTGCTGTTCTTCGCTTTCGCGGGCCTGGGCGCGCGCGCCCTGTGGCTGCAGGGCGTCTCGACGCAGTTCCTGCAAAAGCAGGGCAAGGCGCGCTACGAGCGCACGCTGGAATTGCCGGCCACGCGCGGCAAGATCACCGACCGCAACGGCCAGGTGCTCGCCTCGTCCGTCCCCGTGAAAGCCATCTGGGCCATTCCCGACGACGTGCTGCAGGCGTCGCCCGAGAAAATCAATGCGCTGGCCGGCCTGCTGGAAATGAACGTCAACGAGTTGCGCAAGAAGCTCGATTCGGACCGCAGCTTCGTCTACCTGAAACGCCAGGTCGAGATGGACGTGGCCGACAAGATCTCCAAGCTGGGCATCGACGGCATCGACGAGCGCAAGGAATACAAGCGCTTTTATCCACAGGGCGAAGTGATGACCCACGTGGTGGGCTTTACCAACGTGGAAGACGTGGGCCAGGAAAGCATGGAACTGGCGCAGCAGAAAACCCTCGTCGGCACCACCGGCAGCCGCCGCGTGATCAAGGACCGCCTGGGCCACATCGTCGAAGACATCGGCTTCATTCACGAACCGCACGACGGCAAGGACCTGACCCTGTCCGTCGACAGCAAGATCCAGTACATCGCCTTCACGCAGCTGAAGGAAGCAGTGGAGAAATTCAATGCCAAGGCCGGCGGCGCCGTGGTGCTCGACGTGCACACGGGCGAAGTGCTGGCCCTGGCCAACTATCCTAGCTACGACCCGAACGACCGCCGCAAGCTCACGGGCCAGCAGCTGCGCAACCGCGTCATGACCGATACCTTCGAGCCCGGTTCGACGCTGAAACCGATCACGGTGTCGCTGGCGCTCGACACGGGCCGGGTCAAGCCGGGCACCCTGATCGACACGGGCCCGGGCCGCTACACCATCGCCGACCGCACGATCACCGACACCAAGCCGCACGGCGTGATCAATGTCTCCGAAATCATCGAGATGTCGTCGAATATCGGTACTTCGAAAATCGCGCTGGGCATGCCGTCGCAGGAAATGTGGGAAATGTTTACCAAGGTGGGCTTCGGCCAGCAGCCGAAATGGGGCTTCCCCGGCGCCGTGGCCGGCAGGGTGCGTCCGTATAAATCGTGGCGCCCGGTGGAACAGGCCACCATGAGCTACGGTAACGGCATTTCCGTCTCGCTGATCCAGCTGGCGCGCTCTTACATGATGTTCGCGCGCGATGGCGACACGATTCCCCTGTCGTTTCAAAAAGTCAATGAACTGCCCGTGGGCCAGCAAGTGATCAAGCCGAAGACGGCCGCCGAGATGCGCGCCATGCTCGAACTCGTGGTCTCCGGCGCGCACGGCTCGGCCAAGCGCGCCCAGGTCGCCGGCTACCGCGTGGGCGGCAAGACGGGCACAGCCTATAAAGTGGAAAACGGCCGCTATGCGATGCCGCGCAAATATATCGGCTCGTTCGTGGGCATGGTGCCGATGTCGTCGCCGCGCTTCATCATTGCCGTGATGATCGATGAACCGACCGGCCCTGCCCACTATGGCGGCCAGGTTGCCGCTCCCGCTTTCGCGGCGATTGCGACCAACGCGCTGCGCGCGATGAACGTGCCGCCCGATTCCTCCGTTACCGAAATCGTGGTCCCGGCCAATGCCGGTCCGGAGGCCATGTGAAGTCACTCATGACCATACAAGACATCAGTTTGTGGATCAAAACGGCTGCTCCGTCCGGGCAGCTGACGTCCGATTCGCGCCGCGTGCAGCGCGGCGACGTGTTTTTCGCCTACGCGGGCGCCACCCATTTCATCGACGCCGCCATCGAGCAGGGCGCCGCCGCCATCGTGCATGACGCCGTCGAGTGGGACGCGGCATGGAGCGTGCCGCACCTGCTGGTCAGCGACCTGAAACGCCTGGCCGGCCCCGTGGCGCACGCCTTTTACGGCATGCCCGACAGCGCCATGTTCAGCGCCGGCGTGACGGGCACGAATGGCAAGACTTCGTGCGCGCTATGGCTGGCGCAAGCCCTGGCGCGCCTGGGCGAAACCTCGTCCGTCATCGGCACTTTGGGCGTAGGCCTGTGCAAGCCGCGCGGCGCCATCGAATTCGACGTGACCGGCTACACCACGCCCGACGCGGTGCTGCTGGCGCGCAAACTGGCCGCCATGCGCGACGCCGGCGCGCAAGCCGTCGCCATCGAAGTGTCGTCGATCGGCCTGGACCAGGAGCGCGCGGCCGGCATGCATTTCGACGTGGCGATGTTTACCAACCTGACGCGCGACCACCTCGACTACCATGGCGACATGGCGGCCTACGAGGCGGCCAAGGTCAAGCTGTTCGACTGGCCCGGCCTGAAGACGGCCGTCATCAACCTGGACGACGCCATGGGCTTGCGCCTGGCGCGCCACGTGGACGGCAAGCTGGCCGGCGAATATCCGGTCATCGGCTACACCTTGCAGGATGCGGCCGCCTTGCCCGACCTGCCGGGCGTGCTGATGCTGCGCGCCAGCCAGTTCCGCAGCCGTAATGCCGGCACCGACTTCCACCTGGAATGCGCGCTGGGCGTGGCGCTGGTCAAGACGCAGCTGGTGGGCCACTTCAATATCAGCAACGCGCTGGCCGTGCTGGGCGCCTTGCTGGCGCACGGCACCGGCCTGCGCGCGGCCATCGACGGCATCGAATCCCTGCAGCCGGCCCCCGGCCGCATGCAGCAGGTGGGCGGCCAGGAAGCGCCGATGGTCGTCATCGATTACGCGCATACGCCGGACGCCCTGGAAAAAACCCTGGCCGCCTTGCGCCAGGTGGCGCAGGAGCGGGGCGGCCAGCTGTGGTGCGTGTTCGGTTGCGGCGGCGACCGCGATCCGGGCAAGCGTCCGCAGATGGGCGCCATCGCGCAGCTGGCCGATCACGTGCTGGTCACCAGCGACAATCCGCGCAGCGAAGACCCGCACGCCATCATCGCGCAGATCGTCGCCGGCATGCGTGCCGACGGTCCGCAGCCGCAAGCCATCGAAGACCGCGCCGGGGCCATTTTGTCTGCCATCAAGCACGCGGCCAAGCCGGACGTAATCCTGTTGGCGGGCAAGGGCCATGAGCCATACCAGGAAATCAAGGGCAAGAAACTGCCGTTCTCCGATGCCGACCATGCGCAGCTGGCCCTGTCCGCGCGCCTGACGATGATGAGGACGAACTGATGGATAGCCTGATGCACGCAAGCCTGCTTGAACTGATGCCGTCGCTGGACGGCGCGCAGCTGACGGGCGACGCATCCTTTGATGGCGTCTCCACGGACAGCCGCAGCGCCCCAGCCGGCTCGCTGTTCGTCGCCCTGCGCGGCGAGAGTTTCGATGCCCACGATTTCCTCGACCAGGTGGCCGCGCGCGGCGTCGCCGCCGTGGTGGTCGAGCGGCTGCCCGAAGGCTGGGACAGCAATACGGTGCCGGCCATCGTGGTGGCCGATACCCTGGTGGCGCTGGGTCGCATCGCCCATTACTGGCGCGGCCGGTTCAATTTGCCCGTCATCGGCGTCACCGGCAGCAACGGTAAGACCACCGTCAAGGAAATGATTTCGTCCATCCTGGCGGCGGCCTTTGGCGAAGAAGGCCGGCTGGCCACGCGCGGCAACCTGAATAATGAAATCGGCGTGCCATTGACCCTGTTCCGCCTGAGCGCCGAGCACAAGGCGGCCGTCATCGAGATGGGCATGAACCATCCGGGAGAAATCGCCCGCCTTGCCGCGATTGCCGCGCCGACCCTGGCGATGGTCAACAACGCGCAGCGCGAGCACCAGGAATTCATGCATACGGTGGAAGCGGTGGCGCGCGAAAACGGCGCCGCGCTGGCCGCATTGGCCGACGATGGCGTGGCCGTCTTCCCGCATGGCGACGAATTCACGCCCGTATGGCGCGAACTGGCCGGCGCGCGCGCCGTCATCACGTTCGGCCTGTCGAAAGAGGCGGACGTGAGCTGCACGCACCGCGCGGCCGAGGATTTCGGCAGCGACCTGTTCGTCAGCGTGCGCGCGCAGGACGGCAGCTTGCGCCAGTTTTTTGTCGGCTTGCAGGCCGCCGGCGAACACAATGTGCGCAATGCGCTGGCAGCCGTGGCATGCGCGATTGGCGCCGGCATTGCGCCAGAACATATCAAGCAGGGTCTGGAGGCGTTTTCTCCCGTGAATGGCCGTCTGCAGAAAAAACGGGCCGCCAACGGCGCCACCATCATCGACGACACGTATAACGCCAATCCGGATTCGGCGCGCGCGGCCATCGATGTGCTGGCGCAGGCCGCGGCACCGCGCATCCTGGTGCTGGGCGAGATGGGCGAAGTCGGCACGCAGGGGCAGCAGTTCCACGAAGAGATCGGCGCCTACGCCGCCGCCAAAGGCATCGAACACGTGCTGGCGACGGGCGGCCTGGCGCGCCATCTGGTGAATCCGGCGCAGGAAGCCGCCAGCCAGGAATCAGGCACGGTCGTGGAGTATTTCGAACAGTTCGACGGCTTGCTGGCGGCGCTCGATGCGCATTTGTCCGGCCGTTCGGATGCAACAGTATTAATCAAGGGCTCCCGCTTCATGAAGATGGAACGGGCCGTGCAGCATTTGATTGGTTCAAACAACAATAACAAGGAAGCTCACTAATCATGCTGCTCTGGCTCGCTCATTATTTCCAGGACGACATTGGCCCACTGCGGGTCTTTAACTTCATCACGTTCCGCGCCGTTTTCGCCACCCTGACGGCGATTTTGATCGGCCTGTGCGCCGGTCCCGCCGTGATCCGCATGCTCACGCGCATGAAGGTCGGCCAGGCCGTGCGCACGGACGGCCCGCAAACGCATCTGAAAAAACACGGCACCCCCACCATGGGCGGTGTGCTGATCCTGATTGCCATCGGCATTTCCACCCTGTTGTGGGCCGACCTGTCGAACCGCTTCATCTGGCCCGTGCTGATCGTCACCTTGGGCTTTGGCGCCGTGGGCTGGGCCGACGACTACCGCAAGGTGGTGCACCAGGACCCGGAAGGCATGCGCTCGCGCGAAAAATACTTCTGGCAGTCGCTGATCGGCATCGTCGCCGCGTTCTACCTGGCGTTTTCCGTCTCCGTGTCGGAGCCCGACGCGGGCCACGTATGGAACCTGATCTACGCCTGGGTGCAGTCCGGCTTCGCCATGGACCTGCCGCCGAAGGCCGACCTGATCGTGCCATTCTTCAAGACCATCAGCTATCCGCTGGGCGTGTGGGGCTTCATCGCGCTGACCTACTGTGTCATCGTCGGCACCAGCAATGCCGTCAATTTCACGGACGGCCTCGATGGCCTGGCCATCATGCCGACCGTGATGGTGGGTACGGCCCTGGGCCTGTTCGCCTACCTGACGGGCAACGCCACGTATGCGCGCTACCTGTTCATCCCTCACATCCCTGGCGCCGGCGAACTGGTGATTTTCTGCGGCGCGCTGGCCGGATCCGGCCTGGCCTTCCTCTGGTATAACACGCATCCAGCCAAGGTCTTCATGGGCGACGTGGGCGCGCTGGCATTGGGCGGCGCACTGGGCACCATCGCCGTCATCGTGCGCCAGGAAATCGTCCTGTTCATCATGGGCGGCATCTTCGTCGTCGAAACGCTGTCCGTGATCATCCAGGTCGTCTGGTTCAAGTACACCAAGAAGCGCTATGGCGCGGGCCGCCGCGTCTTCCTGATGGCGCCCCTGCACCACCATTTTGAACAAAAAGGCTGGAAAGAGACGCAGGTTGTCGTGCGTTTCTGGATCATCACCATGATGCTGGTGCTGCTCGGCCTGACCACCTTGAAGCTGCGCTGATGATGTACGACGCTAAAATCGCACTGGTACTGGGCCTCGGCGAATCGGGGCTGGCGATGGCCCTGTGGCTGGCCCGCAGCGGTGCCTCCGTGCGCGTGGCCGACACGCGCGAGGCGCCCGAGCGCCTGGCAGCCTTGCAGGCCGCCTTGCCGCAGGCGCAGTTCATCGCCGGCGCCTTCACGGCCGACTTGCTCGATGGCGTCGATTTCGTCGCCGTCAGCCCTGGCCTGGCGCCACAGCGCGAACTGGCGCACATCGCGCCGGCCGCCTTGGATAAAAATATCCCCGTGTGGGGTGAGATCGAACTGTTTGCGCAGGCGCTGGCAGCGTTGAAAGCGGAACGTGGCTACGCGCCGAAAGTCATCGCCATCACGGGCACGAATGGCAAAACGACGGTGACCAGCCTGGTCGGCCTGCTGTGCGAACGCGCAGGTCTGGCCACGCGCGTGGCCGGCAATATCAGCCCGGCGGCGCTGGACGTGCTGCGCGAAGTGCTCGATGCCGAGCCTGTGCCGCTACCGGTGGATGCCGAAGCTGAAGCGGCGGAACCCGTCGCCAGCACCTTGCCGCAAGCGTGGATCCTGGAGTTGTCCAGCTTCCAACTGCACACGACCTTCAGCCTGCAGGCCGATGCGGCCACGGTATTGAATCTGTCGCAGGACCACCTGGACTGGCATGGCGACATGGCGGCGTATGCCAGGGACAAGGCGCGCATCTTTGGCGACCAGACCGTGCGCATCCTGAACCGCGACGATGCGTTGGTCATGCACATGGCCGATCCGCTGGCCGAGATCATCACCTTCGGCACGGGCGAGCCGCTTGACGTGGACAGCTTTGGCCTGGTCAATGAACGGGGCATCTTCTGGCTGGCGCAGGCCGTGCCCAGCGAAGAAGTGATCGAGAAAAAGCGCAGGAAGAACGATCCGGCGCCGGAACCGGTGCCGACGATGGCGAAAAAGCTGATGCCGGCCGATGCGCTGAAAATCCGCGGCCAGCACAACGCCTCGAATGCGCTGGCGGCGCTGGCCCTGTGCCGCGCCATCGGCCTGCCGTTCGCGCCGCTGCTGCATGGCCTGCGCGAATACCAGGGCGAACCGCACCGCGTGGAACTGATCACGGCCGTGAATGAAGTCGAGTACTACGACGACAGCAAGGGCACGAACGTGGGCGCAACGGTAGCCGCCCTGTCCGGCCTGGGCAAGGCCTTCGGCGGCGCGGAGCAGCGCTTGGTGCTGATCGCCGGCGGCGACGGCAAGGGGCAGGATTTCTCGCCGCTGGCTGAACCCGTGTCGCGCTATGTGCGCGCCGTGCTGCTGATCGGCCGCGATGCGCCGGCCTTGCGCGCGGCCCTCGAACCAGCCGGCGTGGACATCGTCGACTGCTCCACCTTGCCGGAAGCCGTCAAGCGCGCCAGCGGCCTGGCGCTGGCTGGCGATGCCGTGCTGCTGTCGCCTGCGTGCGCCAGCCTGGACATGTTCAAGAATTATGCGCACCGCGCGCAGGTATTTGTCGACGCCGTGCGCGACATCGCCCTGGAAAACGGACAGGATATCTGATGGCCTTCCAACTGCCCTTCAGCTTTGGTTCCGGCTCGGCTGCCAAGCCGCTGGATAGCCGCGCGCGGCAGTCGAAGATGATGGATTATGACAAGCCGCTGGTGTGGGTCGTCCTGCTGCTCATGTTGCTGGGCATGGTGATGGTGTATTCGGCGTCGATTTCGCTGTCCGATGCGCGCAAGTTTGCCGCCTACACGAACAATTATTTTGTCGTGCGCCAGGCGCTGTTCATCGGCGTGTCGATCATCGTCGGCGCGATGGTGTTCCGCATCCCCGTCGCCAGCTGGCAAAAGATGGCGCCGTGGCTGTTCATCGGCACTTTGGTGCTGCTGGTGATGGTCCTGATACCGGGTCTGGGCGTGTCGGTCAACGGCGGCCGCCGCTGGCTGAACCTGCCAGGCCTGCGGCCGCAGCCGTCCGAGCTGATGAAGGTGGTGATGGTGCTGTACGCGGCCGACTACACGGTGCGCAAGCAGGAATACATGCACAAGCTGACCAAGGGCTTCATGCCGATGGCGCTGGCCGTCAGCTTCGTCGGCCTGCTGCTGCTGATGGAGCCCGATCTCGGCGCTTTCGGCGTGATCGTCTGCATCGCCATGGGCATTCTGTTTTTGGGCGGCGTCAACGCCATCTGGTTCGGCGGCATCGGCGCCATGCTGACGGCGATCTTCGTCACCATCATCGCCTTGTCGAAATTCCGCCGCGAGCGGTTTTTTGCGTATCTCGATCCGTGGCAGGAAGACAATGCGCTGAACAAGGCTTACCAGCTGACGCACTCGCTGATCGCCTTCGGGCGCGGCGAACTGTTTGGCGTAGGACTGGGCGGCAGCGTGGAAAAACTGCATTACCTGCCTGAAGCGCATACGGACTTTTTGCTGGCCGTGATCGGCGAGGAGCTGGGCCTGGTGGGCGTGCTGGTCGTGATCGGCATGTTTTACTGGATTATCAAGCGCGCGTTCGACATCGGCCGCCAGGCGATCGCCATCGACCAGACCTTTGCCGGCCTGACGGCGAAAGGCATCGCCATCTGGATCGGCGTGCAGACCTTCATCAACATGGGCGTGAACCTGGGCCTGCTGCCGACCAAGGGACTGACCTTGCCCCTGATGAGTTATGGCGGCACGGGCGTATTGATCAACTGTATCGGCCTGGCGATTTTGCTGCGCATCGATTACGAAAACCGGATCCTGATGCGGGGAGGCCGGCTATGAACAATGTGACGAACTTGAAAACGACGAAAAGACTGATGATCATGGCGGCCGGCACCGGCGGCCATATTTTCCCTGGCCTGGCGATTGCGCAGACCATGCGCGCGCGCGGCTGGGAAGTGAGCTGGCTGGGCACGACCCACGGCATGGAGCAGGACCTGGTGCCGAAGAGCGGTATTCCCATGGATGCCATCGCGTTTTCCGGCATGCGCGGCAAGGGCCTGGCGCACACGGTCAAGGGCGGCTTCAAGATGCTGGCCAGCTTTTTTGCCATCCGCCGCTTCATCGCCAACCGCAAGCCGGACGTGGTGATGGGCATGGGCGGCTACGTCACCGTGCCGGGCGGCTTGATGGCGCGCCTGAAGGGCGTGCCACTGGTGCTGGTCAATGCCGACGCGGCGCTGCTGTTGTCGAACAAGACGCTGGTGCCGCTGGCGCAGCGGGTGTGCTTCGGCTTTCCCGCCGATTTCGGCAGCGCCGCTGGCAAGGCCGTCGTCACGGGCAACCCCGTGCGCGCCGAGATCCTCGCCATGGCGCCGCCGGTCGCGCGCTTTGCGGGCCGCAGCGGGCCGCTGCGCATCCTCGTGGTGGGCGGCAGCCTGGGCGCGAAAGCGCTGAACGACAATCTGCCCGCCGCGCTGGCGCTGATGCCGGAGGGCGAACGCCCGCTGGTCACGCACCAGTCGGGCAAGAAGAATATCGACGCCCTGCATGCCGCATATGCGCAAGCGGGCGTGCAAGCCAATGTGGTCGACTTCATCGACGACATGGCCAGGGCGTATACCGAGGCCGATCTGGTGATTTGCCGCGCAGGCGCGATCACCCTGTCGGAATTGACGGCGGCCGGCGTGGCCAGCGTGCTCGTGCCGCTGGTAGCGTCGACCACCAGCCATCAGCGCGACAACGCGCAATGGATGGCAAAGCAAGGCGCGGCGATTCATCTGCCGCAGACGGAAATGAGTGCGGCGTCGCTGAGCACCCTGCTGGCATCGCTGAGCCGCGATACCTGCCAGCATATGGCGCAATCGGCGCTGGCAGCAGGCAAGCGCGACGCCAATGAGGCGATCGCACACGTATTGGAAAAACTGGCATGAGGTTAGCTCTGTGAAGCATAAAGTAAACAATATCCACTTTGTCGGCATTGGCGGCAGCGGCATGAGCGGCATCGCCGAAGTGCTGGTCAACCTCGGCTACAAGGTGTCGGGCTCCGATCTGGGCAGCAATGCGGCGACGCAGCGCCTGGCGAGCCTGGGCGCGACCGTCATGCTGGGCCACGCGGCCGAGAACATCGGCGACGCCGATGCGGTGGTGACGTCGGGCGCCGTCCCGCAAGACAACCCTGAAGTGGTGGCCGCGCGCGCGCGCAAGATTCCGCTGGTGCCGCGCGCCGTGATGCTCGGCGAGTTGATGCGCCTGAAACGCGGCATCGCCATCGCCGGTACGCACGGCAAGACGACGACGACCAGCCTGGTCGCTTCCGTGCTGGCGCAGGGCGGCCTCGATCCGACTTTCGTCATCGGCGGCCGCCTGACCAGCGCCGGCGCGAACGCCAAGCTGGGTTCCGGCGACTATCTGGTGGCTGAAGCCGATGAATCGGACGCCTCGTTCCTGAACCTGACGCCGATGATCGAAGTGATCACGAATATCGACGCCGATCACATGGACACCTACGAGCACGATTTTGAAAAGCTCAAGCAGGCGTTCGTGCAGTTCACGCACCGCTTGCCTTTCTATGGCCGCGCCATGCTGTGCATCGACGATCCGCACGTGCGCGCCATCATCCCGTCCGTCACCAAGCCCGTCACCACCTATGGTTTCGCGGAAGACGCGCAAGTGCGCGCCATCAACGCGCGCGCCGTGGGCCTGGAAATGCATTTCACCGTGCTGCAGGAAGGCTATCCCGATCTTGACGTGGTGCTGAACCAGCCCGGCATGCACAATGTGCAGAATGCCTGCTCGGCGATTGCCATCGCGCGCGAAATCGGTATCGCCGACAGCGCCACGCAGCAAGGCCTGGCCGAGTTTTCCGGCGTGGGCCGGCGCTTCACGCGTTACGGCGACGTTGCGCTGCCGAACGGCGGCACTTTTGCGCTGGTCGACGATTTCGGCCACCATCCGGTGGAAACGGAAGTGACCCTGGCCGCCGCGCGCGCGGCCTATCCTGGCCGCCGCCTGTTGCTGGCGTTCCAGCCGCACCGCTACAGCCGCACGCGCGATCTGTTCGAGGATTTCGTGAAAGTGCTGGGCGCGCCCGACGTGCTGCTGCTGTCCGAAGTGTATGCGGCGGGCGAAGCGCCCATCGTTGCCGCCGACGGCCGCGCACTGGCGCATGCGCTGCGCGCGCGCGGCAAGATCGAACCGATCTTCGTCGAATCCATGAAAGACATGGCCGACACCATCATGAGCGTGGCGCGCGACGGCGACGTCGTGCTGACCATGGGAGCCGGCTCGATCAGCGGCATCCCGCAACAACTGACAACGTATCAATCTCACACTGTAAAGGCCTGACGTGAACCAAGCTTCAGCTATCGACGTTAATCAATTGGGCAAAGTCGGCGTCCTGTTCGGCGGCCGTTCGGCCGAGCGCGAAGTGTCGCTGATGTCCGGCGCCGGCGTGCTGGCCGCCTTGAAAAGCCATGGCGTGGATGCGCACGGCTTCGATACGGGCGAACGCAGCCTGGCCGAACTGGCCGCTGAGCAATTTGACCGCGTCTTCATCGCGCTGCACGGCCGCTTCGGCGAAGACGGCAGCCTGCAGGGCGCGCTGGAGCAGCTGGGCATCCCGTACACGGGCAGCGGCGTGATGGCGTGCTCGGTAGGCATGGACAAGGTTTATACCAAGATGATCTGGCTGATGCACCAGCTGCCGACGCCAAAGTACGCGGTGCTGGACGACAGCTCCGACCTGGCCAAGGTCGCTGCGGAACTGGGCTTGCCGCTGATCGTCAAGCCGCCGCATGAAGGCTCGAGCATCGGCATTACGACGGTCAACGAAGCATCGGCTTTCCAGGCTGCCTACGACATCGCCGCCGGCCTCGATGATTCGGTGCTGGCCGAGGAGTTCATCAAGGGCCGCGAATTCACCGTCGCGATCCTAGGCAAGGGCGCCGCGGCGCGCGCGTTGCCGCCGATCGAAATCGTCGCCCCGCAAGGCAATTACGACTACCAGAACAAGTACTTCACGGACGACACGCAGTATTTCTGCCCGCCGCAGCTGGACCCGGCGATCATCGCGGAGATGGAACGCATTGCCCTGGCCGCCTACCGCGCCCTGGGCTGCGAAGGCTGGGGACGGGTGGATGTGCTGATGCGCGCGGCCGACAGCGCGCTGTTCCTGCTGGAGGTGAACACCTCGCCCGGCATGACGGGCCACTCGCTCGTGCCAATGGCGGCGCGCGCGGAAGGCACCAGCTATGAAGACCTGTGCCTGGAAATCGTCGCCGGCGCAAGCTTGAAAATGCACAAGGGACAGCGCTGATATGTGGCATGACGCTAAAAGCCTCAATACGACTGCCAACGGCTTGCTGGCCGCGGTTCTGGTCGTGTGCGTGGCCGCCGGCGTCTGGTGGGTGTCGCAGCGTCCCATGTTCGACCTGCGCACGATCAAGGTGGAAAGCGCGGACGACAAGGGGCTGCGCCACGTGAATTACCTGACCCTGCGCAGCGGCACTCTGGGCCGCATCAAGGGCAATTTCTTCACGACCAACCTGGAAAGCGTGCGTGGCGTGTTCGAATCGGTACCCTGGGTGCGCCGCGCCAGCGTGCGGCGCGAGTGGCCGAACCAGCTGATCGTGGCGCTGGAAGAACACGAAGCGCTGGGCACCTGGGGTGAGGATGGACGCCTGCTGTCGGTCAAGGGCGACGTGTTTACGGCCAACGTGGCCGAAGCCGAAGATGACCATGAATTGCCAGCGTTTGCCGGTCCCGATGGCAGCGAAAAGGAAGTATTGGCCACCTATGTGCAGCTGGCAAAGTGGTTTGCGCCGCTGAAGATGGTGCCGGAAACCCTGTCGCTGTCGAGCCGCTATGCGTGGACCGTGAAACTGGATAACGGCATGAGCGTGGCGCTGGGACGCGAACAGAATCACACGACCCTGAAAGCGCGGGTCGACCGGCTGGTGGGTATCTACCCGCAGCTGGCGAGCCGGCTGGAAAATATCGACACGATCGATATGCGCTACCAGAATGGCCTGGCGCTCAGTTCCGCCGGCCTGGTGATTCCGGCCGAAGGCAAGGATGGAAAGCCAGTCATGAAGAAGAAAAACAGTAGTCCGATTAAAAAACCGACTTAACCCAATTATTTTAATTTATAGCCCATACAGTAGGCGACAGAAATGACAAAAGACGCGAAAAACCTGATCGTCGGCCTCGACATCGGCACCTCGAAAGTGGTGGCGGTGGTAGCCGAAGTGATGTCCGACGGGCGCCACGAAGTGATCGGGCTGGGCCAGCACGAATCGAAGGGCCTGAAAAAAGGCGTAGTGGTCAATATCGAGGCCACGGTGGAGTCCATCCAGCGCGCGCTGGAAGAGGCCGAGCTGATGGCCGACTGCAAGATCCGCAATGTGTACGCGGGCATTGCGGGCAGCCATATCCGCAGCTTCAATTCCAGCGGCATGGTAGCCATCAAGGACAAGGAAGTGACGGCGACCGACGTGGCGCGCGTCATCGAGACGGCAAAAGCGGTTAACATTCCGACCGATCAGCAATTGCTGCACACGGTGCCGCAAGAGTTCATCGTCGACAGCCAGGAAGATGTGCGCGAGCCGATCGGCATGAGCGGCATCCGCCTGGAGGTAAAGGTGCATATCGTCACTGGCGCCGTGTCGGCGGTGCAGAACATCGTCAAGTGCGTGCGCCGCTGCGGCCTGGAAGTGTCGGACCTGATCCTGCAGCCGATGGCCTCGGCCGATGCGGTACTCACGCCCGATGAGAAGGAACTGGGCGTGGTGCTGATCGACATCGGCGGCGGCACGACCGATGTTGCGGTATTCTCCGATGGCGCGATCCGCCATACGGCAGTTATCCCCATCGCCGGCGACCAGATCACCAATGACATCGCCATGGCCTTGCGCACCCCGACCGCGGAAGCGGAAGAAATCAAGATCCGCTATGGCGTGGCCAAGCAGGTCCTGGCCGACCCCGGCGAATCGCTGGAAGTGCCTGGCCTGGGCGACCGCGGCCCGCGCAACCTGTCGCGCCAGGCGCTGGCGGCGGTGATCGAGCCGCGCGTCGAGGAGCTGTTCGCCATGGTGCACCAAGTGGTGCGCGAATCCGGTTACGAAGGCGTGCTGTCGTCGGGCATCGTGCTCACGGGCGGCACTTCCATCATGCCCGGCATGGTGGAAATGGCGGAAGACATTTTCCTGAAGCCGGCGCGCCTGGGCACGCCCGAGTATCGGGGACAGCTGGCCGACGTGGTGCGCAGTCCGCGCTATGCCACGGTGCTTGGCCTGCTGCTGGAAGCGAAGAAGCAATACCTGCGCGGCCACATCGTGACGCGTCAGGACGGCTCGGTGAAGGCAGTCTGGCAGCGCATGAAGGAATGGTTTTTAGGGAATTTTTAAGGGCATGATTTGCGCCCGGCAGTACAGGTTTTTTGGCAGCATCGCAGGTACACACACATAACTTTATTTTATATTTAACCGCAGTTTTCAATCTCCAGTTCTCCTACCAATATGAGGCCTGGCGCTTGGAAACCGCATCTGATAGGAGCACATCATGGAGTTCGATATGGTCGATAACACAGCTTTAGGTACCGTCATCAAGGTCGTCGGCGTCGGCGGTGCGGGTGGCAATGCAGTCCAACACATGATCAACAAAGGCATGTCGGGCGTGGAGTTCATTGCCGCCAACACCGACGCACAGGCCCTGTCGACATCGAAGGCCCACAACATCATCCAGATCGGCGATACCGGCCTGGGCGCCGGCATGAAGCCTGCCGTCGGCCGCCAGCTGGCCGAAGAATCGCGCGCGCGCATCGCCGATTCGCTGCGCGGCGCGCACATGGTCTTCATCGCTGCCGGCATGGGCGGCGGCACGGGCACGGGCGCCGCTCCTATCGTTGCCGAAGTAGCCAAGGAACTGGGCGCGCTGACGGTGGCCGTGGTCTCCAAGCCATTCTCGTACGAAGGCCAGAAGTGCATGGACATCGCCGACGAAGGCCTGGAGCAGCTGTCCCTGCACGTCGATTCGCTGATCATCATCCTCAATGAAAAACTGGAAGAGATCTACGAAGATGAAAGCATGCTGGAATGGATGCAGCACGCCGACGATGTGCTCAACAACGCGGTGGCCGGCATTGCCGAGATCATCAACGTGCCTGGCCATATCAACGTCGACTTCAACGACGTGAAAACCATCATGGGCGAGCAGGGCAAGGCCATGATGGGCACGGCGACGGCGTCCGGCGTCGACCGCGCGCGCATCGCCGCAGAACAGGCCGTCGCTTCGCCGCTGCTGGACGGTATCGATCTGTCCGGCGCGCGCGGCGTGTTGGTCAACGTTACGGCCAGCCGTGGCTTGAAAGGCAAGGAGATCAAGGAAGTCATGGCTGCCGTGCGCGCGTTTGCCGCGCCGGACGCGTCGATTGCGCAAGGTATCGCCTACGACGACGCCATGGGCGACGACATCCGCGTTACCGTGGTGGCCACGGGCCTGGGCCGCGCCAAGAAAAACATCCAGCTGGTACCGCAGCAAGTGTTGCGCACCGGTACCCACAACAGCCCGCTGACCCCGTCGGCTGCCATGGGTAGCGCGCAAGCGGCGACGACGACGGTTGGCGTGGCTACGCCGGCAGCCGGTTTCGACGGCATGAAGGCGCCGGCAGTATGGCGCCGTGAATCGGCTTCCGAGCAAGTGCGCGCGATGGAAAAGAATGGCATGGAGACGTATGACATTCCTGCCTTCCTGCGCAAACAGGCCGACTAATCACAGTGAAAAAAGCCCATGGCGGCGTTGCATAGCCTTGCCGTACAGTCGTACTGTCTTCGGCCATGCGCCTTGCCCTGAGCATTTTTCATGTGATCAGGTGACCGGAGGTGATTTGATGTCAGCAAACATGACGGCGGCCTGAGGGCCGCCGTTTTTTTTGCCGGTTTTTTGACTTGGGGCTTTGCCTTTCCGGCCATTTTCTGCACAAATACGGCAAGTCAGGCATACTATCGCGCTGGGCCAGCATCACGCTAGCCGAACCAGATCACGGGCGCTGTCCGCGCCATGAAGCGGGCAGCGTCTTCAACCGACAGTACACAAGGAGTCAACATGACCATCAAGATCGGCGACACCCTGCCAGAAGGCACCCTGGCCGAATTCATCGAAAGCGAAACCGAAGGTTGCGCACTGGGCCCGAATACGTTCAACGTGCAAGACTTGGTCAAGGGCAAGAAGATCGCCATCTTCGGCCTGCCGGGCGCGTACACCCCGACCTGCTCCGCACAACACGTGCCAGGCTACGTGCAGCACGCTGCCGACCTGAAAGCCAAGGGCGTCGATGAAATCTGGTGCATCTCCGTCAACGACGCGTTCGTGATGGGTGCCTGGGGCCGTGACCAGAAAGCTACCGGCGTGGTACGCATGATGGCTGACGGCAACGCCGCCTACAGCAAGGCACTGGGCCTGGACGCCGATTTTTCCAAACATGGCATGGGCACGCGCTCGCAGCGCTACTCGATGCTGGTCGACAATGGCGTCGTGACGCAATTGAACATCGAGCAAGGCGGCAAGTTTGAAGTGTCGAATGCGGAAACGCTGCTGGGCCAACTGGCTTGATGGTCGGGGTCAGACCCTTAGGGTCTGACCCCAGCAATTGATGTAGGGTTAATGCCCGGCTAAAGCTTGCTACCAACCCAAATCAAAATCTGGGGTCGGATCCAAAGGGTCCGACCCCATTTTTATTGCACCTGCGGTTTCGTCGCCTCGAACATGGCCGCATCGATGCTGAACGAATAATCGTCCTGCAGTGCGAAATACCGGCGCGCTTCCTCGGGTGCGCCATCGAACAGGTTGCGGATGGCCGCCACTCTTTCGACCGGCGTGCGCATGCGCGCGACCCACTCGTCGAACTGCATCGTCAGCTTCCACACGCTGCGCAAGCTGTGCGTAAAGCCCGCGTTATCGAACTTGGCGCCCCATTCGCAGGTGCGGTAGTCGCGCACGTGGGAAGCGTCGCGCAGCATTTCCACCGCCTGCAGGGTGCTGTCGTACAAGGCCGTCTTCGGCGCGACGATGTCGACCACCAGCAAGGTGCCGTTCGGGCGCAGCACGCGCCAGGCTTCGGCCAGCGCGCCCGCCACGTCGTTCCAGTGGTGCGCGGAAAAGCGCGTGACGACCATGTCGAAGCTGGCATCGGCAAACGGCAGGCGGGCCACGTCGCCCTGTTGCGTACTGATATTGTGCAAGCCGCGCTGCACTCTGGCGCAGTCCACCACGTCGAGCATCGGCTGCGCCAGATCGTAGGCGACCACCGATTGCGCCACGGGGGCGACGGCAAAGCTGGCGTGGCCGGCGCCGCAGCCCAGGTCCAGTACCACCGGTTTGCCATGGCGGCGCGCGCATTCCTGCATCAGCACCAGGTCGGCGCCTTGCGCGTGTACCGCGCTACTCAGGTAGGCATTCGCCGTCTTGCCAAACTGTTCGGTAACGACATCGTGCTGCTGCATGGTTTTCTCCTGTTGATGGATGAGTTCCTGCAGAATAGGGATAAAATTATCCTGTAACAAGACCATAACTTATACTGGTATATCTACTACCATGCAGGCCTCCGATGTCGAACAAACTCGCTGAATTCATCCGCGCCCGGCGCGAAGCCGTCACGCCCGCCATGGCAGGTCTTCCCGGCGGCGGGCGGCGGCGCACGCCGGGCTTGCGGCGCGAAGAGCTGGCGCAGCTGTGCGATGTCAGCCCCACCTGGCTGACGTGGCTGGAGCAGGGGCGGCCCGTGTCGGCGTCGGCCAAGATGCTGGCCCGTCTGGCGCAGGTGCTGCAGCTGAGCGCGGCGGAACGCGCCTATCTGTTCGAGGTGGCCGACAAGCATGACCCCAGTCACGGGACGGGCGAGGGCGGTGGACCTGAGGCCGCCGAGCTGGCCGCCATCGTCGCCGCCATCGATGCACCCGCGTACATCCTCGACCGCGCATGGAATGCCGTGGCGTGGAACGGCGCGGCGTCCACCTTGTTTGCGGGCTGGCTGCACGACGACGCGACTACGCCGAACCAGTTGCGCTTCATGTTTCAGGATACGGTCGCGCGCGATCTGGTCGTCGCTTGGTCCGAGCGGGCGCAGCGCCTGGTGGCGGAGTTTCGTGCCGACATCGGCCGCCAGGCGGACCAGGCGCCGCTGGCCGGCCTGATCGCGGAACTGGCCGATGCCAGCCTTGAATTTCGCCAGTGGTGGGGCGCGCAGCAGGTGCAGGGCCGCGATGGCGGCTTGCGCCAGTTCCAGCATGCGCAACAGGGACTGCTGGCGTTCAATCAGGTGACCCTGCACCTGGCGCGCCAGCATGAACTGAAACTGGTGATGTTGTTGCCTGTGTCATAAGGTAAAACGGCCGCGCTTGCTATAATCTGGCTGACCGCCTGGACCTGCCTTTCCAGACCATGCTGTCCTGGCTCCGGCCGTCGCCATGATGACGGTCCCGCTCTTTCGCCAGGAGTCTGTCCTGTTACCCCACAATCCCAACCTGCGCAGCATCTATGTGATGCTGGTCGCCGTCGCCATGTTTTCCCTGATGGACACGGCCATGAAGCTGCTGTCCGCCCATTATCCGCCCATGCAGGTGACGGCCTTGCGCGCCCTGTCGTCGTTGCCGCTCGTCTGCCTGTACCTGCTGTACCGCGGTGCCTTCAAAAACGTGCTGAAGGTGCGCTGGCCGCTGCACTTGCTGCGCGGCGCGCTGGGCGTGCTGATGATCACCCTGTTCGCCTACGGCTTGAAACGCATGTCGCTGGCCGAGACGTATGCGCTGTTTTTCATTGCTCCCTTGCTGATCACGGTCCTGTCGGTTTTTATCCTGAAGGAAAAAGTCGATTTTGCGCGCTGGTGCGCCATCGCCGTGGGTTTGCTGGGCGTGCTGGTGGCGTTGCGCCCCGATGGCTCGGGATTCTTCTCGCTGGCCGGGCTGGCCGTGCTGGGCTCGGCGGCCTGTTACGCCATTTCCGCCGTCACGGGCCGCATCCTGAGCCGCACGGACGCCAGCGAAAGCATGGTCTTCTGGCTGATGGTGATGATGGCCCTCGGCGGCGTGGCCCTGTCGGCGCACGAATGGGTGAATATCCGCCGCGAAGACTGGTGGCTGCTGGCGGGCTTGTCACTGAGTGGCTTCGTGGGCCAACTGGCGATTACGGAGGCGTTTCGCCATGGCAAGGCGTCCAGCGTGGCGCCGTTCGAATACTCGGCCCTGGCCTGGGGCATGGCGCTGGACTGGATGCTGTGGCGTACCTTGCCCGATGAATATACCCTGATCGGTGCGGCCATCATCATCGGCAGCGGGATTTACCTCGTGCGCCGGGAGGCTGTGCACGCCGAGAGCGAGCATCCATGAGAAACGGTTGTGGTATTTCTGGCGTAGGCCATGCCGCGCCGCAACGAAAATCCGGCAAATAGATATAATCGACAGATGTTAAAACAACGCACCATCAAACAACAGGTCCGCACCATCGGTGTCGGTTTGCACTCTGGCACCAAGGTCGAGCTGATCTTGCGTCCTGCCGCGATCGACACGGGCATCGTGTTTCGCCGCATCGACCTCGATCCCATCGTCGAGTTTCCCGCCAGCGCCATGGCCGTGGGCGATACGCGCATGGCTTCCGTGCTGATCAAGGATGGCGCCAGGGTTTCCACTGTGGAACATCTGATGTCGGCAGCGGCCGGCCTGGGCGTCGACAATATGTATATCGACGTGAATGCGGAAGAAATTCCCATCATGGACGGTTCCGCCTCGTCCTTCGTCTACCTGCTGCAGCAGGCGGGCGTGGAAGAGCAGCAGGCGCCAAAGAAATTCATCAAGGTCATCAAGCCGGTGGAAGTGCGTCACGGCAAGGGCGACGCGGAAAAATGGGCGCGCTTGTCGCCGTACGACGGCTTCAAGCTCGATTTCTTCATCGAATTCAACCACCCGGCCGTCGATGGCACGATGCAGCGCGCCTCCGTGGATTTCGGCGACGTGTCGTACGTGCACGACGTGGCGCGCGCGCGCACCTTTGGTTTCATGCAGGACGTGGAAAGCTTGCGCGGCATGGGCCTGGCGCGTGGCGGTTCGCTGGAAAACGCCATCGTCATGGACGAGTACCGCATCCTCAACGCGGACGGCTTGCGCTATGAAGACGAGTTCGTGCGCCACAAGATCCTCGACGCTATCGGCGACCTGTACCTGGTGGGCCACCCCTTGCTGGCCTACTACACGGCGCACAAGTCGGGCCACGCGCTGAACAACCAGCTGCTGCTGGCGCTGCTGGAACAGCCGGATGCGTATGAAATCGTCTCGTTCGCCACGAATGAGTCGGCGCCGCAGTCCTACCTGCGCCAGATGGAACGCGAGTGGTCCTTGACCTGAGTTAATCTTTCGGTTCGCGGTGGTGGCGCACCATGTTGCGCAGCGCCGCGATCAATTGCTCGTTCTGCTTCGACGCGGGCAGTGCCGTGCTCAGCTCTTCCAGGGCCGACATGGCTTTTTCCGGCAAGACCAGTGCCCGCGTATGCACGATGGGCGCGATGCTCTTGATGACTTGCACTTTCAGCTTGATGCCTGAAATCTGCCAGCCCTTTCTTTCCAGTTCCCCTTGCAACTTTGGCAATTTCTGCTTGAGCTTGGCCGCCAGCGCCGCGTTCGGCGTGGCCAGCACCAGCTGGCCGCTCTCGAATTGCAGGATGTCGCAATGCTCGAACATGGCCGGCAAGGCCTTGGCGCAATCCTTTTGCAGGGCGGCCAGGCGCGTGACGGTGGGCATCAGGGAGGCCATCGTCGCGTTGCCGCGCAGAAAATCGGTTGCGCCCGTGACGGCCGGGCCCGAACGGGCAAAGCCGTAGCCGCGGCGCGGTGCCGGAGAATAAGTTGGAGTTCGCATGGCCGAAACATAGCACACTCGCCCGCGCATGACGAGTGCGGCGGCGGGTGCGGCACAGGCGGGCGGGCCGTATTGCCTTACAGTATGGAAAATGTCCGCAATTTCTGCCATTTGTTTGTCATTAAGCTATTGTTATATGGCGCATTACCCCAACCATGTCGGGAACGCATGATAAAATCATCGTCTTTTGCCATAGTCGAACTCCGTGCGGTGACGCGATTACTACCTCGTTGTTCCCTACCGAGCTTTTTTTAACGGCGTTTTTTCAAGAATTCAAGCATGTCATTACTGACCCAGATTTTCGGTAGCCGCAACCAGCGGCTGCTCAAGCAATACCAAAAAACGGTACGCGAGATCAATGCGCTCGAGCCGGCCATCGAAAAGCTGTCGGATGCCGAGCTGCAAGCGAAGACGCCTGCCTTCAAGGAACGCATCGCCGCTGGCGAATCGCTCGATGCCTTGTTGCCGGAAGCCTTTGCCGTCTGCCGCGAGGCCAGCAAGCGCGTCCTGCGCATGCGCCATTTCGATGTGCAGATGATCGGCGGCATGGTCTTGCATTTCGGTAAGATCGCGGAGATGGGCACGGGCGAGGGCAAGACCCTGATGGCAACCTTGCCAGCCTACCTGAATGCCTTGTCGGGCAAGGGCGTGCATATCGTCACCGTCAATGATTACCTGGCGCAGCGCGATGCCGAGACCATGGGCCGCCTGTATGCCTGGCTGGGCCTGTCGACTGGCGTGAACATGTCGCAGATGGAGCATAGCGCCAAGCAGCAGGCGTACAACTCCGACATCACGTATGGCACCAACAATGAATTCGGTTTCGACTTCTTGCGCGACAACATGGTCTACGAAGCGCGCGAGCGCGTGCAGCGCAGCCTGAACTTCGGCATCGTCGATGAAGTCGACTCGATCCTGATCGATGAAGCGCGTACGCCGCTGATCATCTCGGGCCAGGCCGAGAACCATACCGACCTGTATCACAAGATCAATGAAGTGCCTGCGCGCCTGACGTTGCAGATCGGCGAAGAAACGCCGGACGGCAAGGGCAAGGTTGACGTGCCGGGCGACTATACCAAGGATGAAAAAGCGCACCAGGTGCTGCTGACGGAAGCCGGCCACGAAAAGGCGGAAGGCATCCTGATGGAAATGGGCCTGCTGCCGGAAGGCGCGTCGCTGTACGATTCGGCCAACATCACCCTCGTGCACCACCTGTATGCGGCCCTGCGCGCGCATGCGCTGTACTTCAAGGATCAGCACTATGTGGTGCAGAACAATGAAGTGGTGATCGTCGATGAATTCACGGGCCGTCTGATGACGGGCCGCCGCTGGTCCGATGGCTTGCACCAGGCCGTCGAAGCGAAGGAAGGCGTCAAGATCCAGAACGAGAACCAGACCCTGGCCTCGATCACCTTCCAGAACTACTTCCGCATGTACGCCAAGCTGGCCGGCATGACCGGTACGGCCGATACCGAAGCGTACGAATTCCAGGAAATCTACGGTCTGGAAACGGTCGTGATCCCGCAAAACCGTCCGTTGCAGCGCAAGGACCGCCAGGATCAGGTGTACAAGTCGTCGGCGGAAAAATACAACGCGATGTTGAACGACATCCGCGACTGCTACGAGCGCGGCCAGCCCGTGCTGGTCGGTACGACCTCGATCGAGAACTCGGAACTGCTGTCGGGCATCCTGACCAAGGCCGGTTTGCCGCACAACGTGCTGAACGCGAAGCAGCATGCCCGCGAAGCGGAAATCATCGCCCAGGCAGGCCGTCCGAAAGCCATCACCATTGCCACCAACATGGCTGGCCGCGGTACCGACATCGTGTTGGGCGGTAACGTCGAGAACCAGATCAAATTCATCGAAGCCAATCCTGAACTGAGCGACGCCGACAAGGCCGCCCAGTCGCAGACCTTGCGCGATGAATGGCAGTCCCTGCACGACCACGTGGTCAATGCGGGCGGCCTGCACATCATCGGCACCGAACGCCATGAATCGCGCCGCGTCGACAATCAGCTGCGTGGCCGTGCCGGCCGCCAGGGCGATCCGGGTTCGTCGCGCTTCTACCTGTCGCTCGACGACGCGCTGCTGCGCATCTTCGCCGGCGACCGCGTGCGCGCCGTGATGGACCGCTTGAAAATGCCGGAAGGCGAACCGATCGAGGCAGGCATCGTCTCGCGCTCGATCGAATCGGCCCAGCGCAAGGTGGAAGCGCGCAACTTCGACATCCGCAAGCAATTGCTGGAATACGATGACGTCGCCAACGACCAGCGCAAGGTCATCTACCAGCAGCGTAACGAGCTGCTGGAAACGACCGACATCTCGGAAATGATCGGCTCGCTGCGCCACGGCGTGTTCACCGACCTGGTGCACGAATACGTGCCGCATGAATCGGTGGAAGAGCAGTGGGATATCAAGGGCCTGGAAAACACCCTGGCCAGCGAATGGCAGCTCGACCTGCCGCTGCAGCAGATGCTGGAAGCCGATTCGACCCTGACGGACGACGAGATCCTGGAAAAAGTGCTGGCCGCGGCCGATGCCGTGTACCAGTCGAAGATCGATATCGTCGGCAAGGAATCGTTTGGCGGCTTCGAACGCAATGTCATGCTGCAAAGCGTGGACAGCCACTGGCGCGAACACCTGGCGGCGCTCGATCACCTGCGCCAGGGTATTCACCTGCGCGGCTATGCGCAGAAGAACCCGAAACAGGAATACAAGCGCGAAGCGTTTGAACTGTTTGGCCAGATGCTCGACATGATCAAGAACGACGTCACGAAGCACGTGATGACGGTGCGCATCCAGTCGCGCGAAGAAGTCGATGCGGCCGAACAGGCGATGCAGCAGTCGCACGTGGAAAACGTGCACTACCAGCACGCCGAATTCGACCCGAACGCGGCGCCGGAAGAGCTGCTGGCCCCTACCGCCGGCGTGAACATGGACAACGTCGACGACATGAGCGTGAGCATGGGCGTCAAAGTGGGCCGTAACGACCCATGCCCTTGCGGCAGCGGCAAGAAGTACAAGGCTTGCCACGGCAAGCTGGCTTAAAGCGGGCTTCATGGCCTGAACAAGAACGGAGACCGCGGTCTCCGTTTTTTTATGCCTTTTCAATGCACGGGCGCGCATGTATGGGCGCGCATGTTCAAGGGGGCCGCGAAGGCGCTACAATAGCGCTTCCCTTTTCCCTCGCAGAAGAAATCACCATGGCCGTCAATTCTCCCAAGCCCGTCGCCGCCGACTTGAAAGCCGTCGCCGGCATTGAAATCGGTGTTGCCGAAGCCGGCATCAAGAAACCCAACCGCAAGGATTTGCTGGTATTGAAACTGGCGCCGACGGCCACCGTGGCCGGCGTGTTCACCTTGAACCGCTTCTGCGCCGCGCCCGTGCAGATCTCGAAAGCCAACCTGGCGGCCGTGACGGCCGGCGCCGCGCCGATCCGCGCGCTGCTGGTCAATACGGGCAACGCGAATGCGGGCACGGGCGAATCGGGCCTGGCCGACGCGCAGGCCAGCTGCGCCGCGCTGGCCGAGCTGCTGGGCTGCACGCCGCAGCAAATCCTGCCGTTTTCCACCGGCGTGATCCTGGAACCGCTGCCCGTGCAGCGCCTGGTCGCCGGCTTGCCGCAAGCCGTGGCCGCGCTGACGTCGGACAACTGGTTCTCGGCCGCCGAAGCCATCATGACCACCGACACGCAGCCGAAAGCCGGCTCGCGCACCGTCACCATCGGCGGCCACGCGGTGACCCTGACGGGCATCAGCAAGGGCGCCGGCATGATCAAGCCGAACATGGCCACCATGCTGGGTTTCCTCGCGTTTGACGCCACCGTGGCCCAGCCCGTGCTGGACCAGCTGGTGAAGCAGGCGGCCGACAAATCGTTCAACTGCATCACCATCGACGGCGATACGTCCACCAATGACTCGTTCATGCTGGTCGCCACGGGCGCCGGCAGCCTGGTCATCGATTCCGTCGATTCGCCGCACTATGCGCAGCTGGCCGCCGCCGTGACCGAACTGTCTACTTTTCTCGCGCAGGCCATCGTGCGCGACGGCGAGGGCGCGACCAAGTTCATGACCGTGACCGTGGAAGACGGCCGCAACGTGGAAGAGTGCCGCAAGATTGCCTATTCCATCGCCCATTCGCCGCTGGTGAAAACGGCCTTTTTTGCGTCCGACCCGAACCTGGGCCGCATCCTGGCCGCCATCGGCTACGCGGGCGTGGACGACCTGGACGTGGGCCAGTTGAACCTGTACCTGGACGACGTGTGGGTGGCCAAGAATGGGGGCCGCAACCCGGACTACCAGGAACAGGATGGCCAGCGCGTGATGCAGCAAAGCGAAATCACCATCCGCGTGAAATTGGCGCGCGGCGATGCCACGGCCACCCTGTGGACGTGCGACCTGTCGCACGACTACGTGTCGATCAACGCCGACTACCGCTCATGACCAGCCTCGATCAATTCCTGACCCGCGCCGAGCGGGTGCTGGCGCGCCTCGAGTCGATCTTGCCGCCGGCCTTGCCGGCCACCGACTGGAACAGCTTTGCCTTCCGCTGGCGCCGGCGCCAGGGCGCGGCCAGCCATCTGCAGGCCGTGGCCCACGTGTCGTCCATCGCGTTGGATGACTTGCACAATATCGGCACGCAAAAAGCGCAGATCGAACAGAACACGCGCCAGTTCGTGGCCAGCCGTCCGGCCAATAACGTCCTGTTGACGGGCGCGCGCGGCACGGGCAAGTCCTCGCTGATCAAGGCTTGTCTGAACCAGTTCGCCGACCAGGGCCTGCGCCTGATCGAAGTCGACAAGGCCGATCTTGCCGACTTGCCCGACATCGTCGACCTGGTGGCGGCGCGCCCCGAGCGCTTCATCATCTTCTGCGACGACCTGTCGTTCGAAGAAGGCGAGAGCGGCTACAAGGCGTTGAAAGTGGCGCTCGACGGCAGCATCGCCGCGCAGTCGGATAATGTGCTGATCTATGCCACCTCGAACCGCCGTCACCTGATGCCGGAACGCATGTCGGACAACACCAGCTACAAGACGGACGAGGATGGCGATTTGCATCCGGGCGAGACGGTGGAAGAGAAGATCTCGCTGTCCGAGCGCTTCGGCCTGTGGCTGTCGTTCTATCCGTTCAAGCAGGACGATTACCTCGATATCGCGGCGCACTGGCTCGCTTCGTTCGGCTGCACGCCGGAACAGATCGCGCAGGCGCGCGGAGACGCCCTGCGCTGGGCCTTGCAGCGCGGTTCCCGTTCGGGCCGTGTCGCTTGGCAATTCGCGCGCGATTATGCTGGGAAACTACCTGCGGGAAAGTTGCCGCAATGAGCGAAGTGAAAATCACACCGGTGGATGTCGCCGTTGGCATCCTGATGAAGCCGAATGGCGACGTGCTGCTGGGCCAGCGTCCGGCCGGCAAGCCATATGATGGTTATTGGGAGTTTCCCGGCGGTAAAGTCGAACCGGGCGAAGCCATTTTTGATGCCTTGAAACGCGAGTTTGTCGAGGAACTGGGGCTGTATATCGACAGTGCCGAAGCCTGGTGCGGCGTCGAATATGTGTATCCGCACGCCCATGTGCGCCTGCACTTCTATATCAGCCGCGACTGGCGGGGCGAGCCGCAAAGCCTGGAAGGGCAGGCGTTCGCCTGGCAGGGCACGGTCGGCGTGGAACCCTTGCTGCCAGCCACCATTCCCCTGCTGGAATGGCTCGACGAGGTACGCCGGGAATCCCTGCTGCCTGCCTGACCTCCGCTCGTGCCAGCAGGCAGCGGCATGCTGCGTGCTGGCGCAAGCTTTCCTGTTACTTTCCTTGTATCGCGCGCGCTTTGCGCTACAGTGCTTTCATCTAGCATTGGGGAGTTGCGCATGCCGCTGACACTGACCTTTACCGATACCGATGAATTGCTGATTGCCGCCTTGCACAAGCGTGCCCGCGCGCATGGGCGCAGCATCGAGGACGAGCACCGCGATATTCTGCGCAGCGCCTTGCGGCCGCTGCCGAAGCGCCCGCTCGACGATATTTTGCGCGGCATGCCCGACGTGGGGCCCGATGCGGATTTCGAGCGCCGCTCCTGATCCGCCATGTCCGCCTACCTTGTCGATACGGATGTGATCGTTGCCGCGCGCAAGGGCAGCGCGGCGCCGGCGGGCGTGCTTGCCTTTTTCGAGCGGGTGACGCCCGAGGCGCGCTATGTGCCGGTGCAAGTAATCGTGCAATTGCGCGCAGGCATACAGCGCAGCTGGCGGCGCGAAGCGGCGCTGGAAGCACTGGCCCTGGAAGGCTGGCTGGAAGCCGTGCTGGCAGAATATGCGCCGCGGCTGCTGGAATTCGACCTTGATTGCGCGCTCGTCTGCGCGCGCCTGCATGCCCGAGGCCACGCGCATGGCGTCGACGGGCAGATCGCGGCGATGGGCATCGCCTATGGCTTGACGGTGGTCAGCGGCAGGCTGGACAGTTTCTCGGCGCAGGGGCTGCGCCTGGAAAATCCGTTTCGCTGAGAATTATTGCGGCTTGTTGTCTTCGTCCGCCAATGGATCTTCAAACGGATCGGCGGCGGGGATCGTGTATTTTTCTTCGGCCCAGGCACCCAGGTCGATCTGCTTGCAGCGTTCCGAGCAGAAGGGGCGGAATTTGTTGGCTTCAGTCCATTCGACTTTGGTGGCACAGGTAGGGCAGTTAACGACGGTCATGATGGGGTAAATAAGTAACAGTTAAAAATTACAGAGCGTGAGCTCGAATGGAACATCTTCTTCCAGTGGTTTGGGTTTCAAGTCGCCACCCTGGGTGGTGAAGCGCACCCACAGCATATATTTGTTGGCGGAAATTTCCGGGATGGCGCCGCTGTTTTCATCCAGGCTCAGGCGCAGCATCTGGTACACCTTGCCTTGCAGCATTTGCTGGTAGCTGCCGCCATTGGCGATCAGTTTAACGGGTCCGCCGGAATCGCGCAGCAGGCGCAAGACCAGGGCCAGCGCATCGAACAGCGGTGCAAGCGGGGCGAACCAGGCGTGGATATCGGTCAGGCGCTGCTCGGAGCTGCGTTTTTGCCAGGCAAAGTAGGACGGCAAGTCGAATTCGCAGGCGCCGCCCGGGATGATGGTGCGGCCGCGGATACTCATCAGCCATTCATTGTCGCGGATATTCTGGCCCGTCTTGCCCTGCGCCGCCACCAGGGCGCCGCTGACACTGTCGAGTTCGCCCAAGATGGCATCGAGCGTTTCCGGTTCCACATTCGGATTGCTGCGGTAACCCAGCAGGCTCTGGCGCTGTCGTTCGAGTTCCTGCAGCAGGTCGGACTTCAGGTCGGCGCGGCCCGCCACTTCGAGCATATCGAAAATAGTTGCCAAGGCAACATGGTGTTGCATTGCATGCTCTTGCTGGATGAAGAACTTGAATTTGTCGTACAGGTCTTCCAGCCGCAACAAGGTACGTATGCGTTCGTTGAAAGGGTATTCGTAGACAATCAAAATAATTCCCTTAAGTAAGGACCTGCAAACAATCCCGTGATTTTGAACCAAGCGTCGACAAATTACAAACGTTGCGGCCCGATTCCGGCCATTCTTTTTGAAAATGCCAGATATAAATCGTGCAACTGGGCAATCTGCGGTGCCAGAGCCGCCAAATCGCCATTGTTGTCGATCACATCGTCCGCCGCCGCCAGGCGCATGGCACGCGTGGCCTGCGTGGCCATGATGGCTTTGACTTGTTCTTCCGATAAGCCATTGCGCGCCATCACGCGCGATACTTGCAGGCTTTCCAGGCAATCGATGACCAGTACCCGGTTGACCCGTTCCACCCAGCCGCCGGACTCGACGAGCAGGGGCACGGCAAAGATCACGTAGCTGCCCGTCGCTTCGGCCGCCGCCGCCAGGGTGGCCTGGCGGATGCGCGGGTGCAGGATGGCTTCCAGTTTCGCCTTGGCGGCGGCATCGGAGAATACGAGGTTGCGCATTTTGCTGCGGTCGAGGGCGCCGCGCGCATCCGCGTAGTCGGGGCCAAATTCCGCCACCAGAGCCGGCATGGCCGCGCCATTCGGTGCCGTCAGGCTGTGGGCGATCTCGTCGGTATCGACGATGGAGGCGCCATGCGCGGCGAACAGGTCGGCCACCGTGCTCTTGCCGCAACCGATACCGCCGGTGAGACCCACGCTGAAATAAGGGACGCTTTGTGATTGCATGTGATTATCCATAGGGTGCGCAGTGCTGCGCCGGTCAGCCGGTCAGGCCCAGCGTGAGGCGCGACAGGGGAGTGCCGTACAGCAGGGCGATCAGGCCCGCCGCCGCCAGATAGGGGCCGAACGGAATCGGTTTGTCGCGTCGCCGCTTGGCGAACACGATCAGGCCGATGCCGACCACGGCGCCTACCAGCGACGACAATAAGATGATCGTCGGCAGCATCGTCCAGCCCAGCCACGCACCGAGCGCCGCCAGCAATTTGAAGTCACCATAGCCCATTCCCTCCTTGCCTGTCGCCAGCTTGAAGGCCCAGTACACGGCCCACAGGGCCAAGTAGCCGGCAGCCGCGCCGATGACGGCATCCTGCAGGGGCACGAAGGTGCCATTGATATTGATCAGCAAGCCGGCCCACAGCAGGGGGAAGGTGAGGTCGTCGGGCAGCATTTGCGTATCGGCATCGATGAAGGTCATGGCGATCAGCAGCCAGGCAAACACGAGGGTGGCCAGGCCCGCCCAGCCGCTGCCGAAGTGCCAGATCAGCAGGGCCGACAGCGCACCCGTCAGCAGCTCCACCAGCGGATAGCGCACGGAGATCGGTGCCTGGCAGGCGCTGCACTTGCCACGCAGCAGCAGGTAGCTGATGACGGGGATGTTTTCCATGGCCGTGATGCGGTGGCCGCAAGCGGTGCAGTTCGAGTGCGGCAGCATCAGGTTGTAGCGGTCCGTGTGCGGCAAGGGCAAGCCGCTTTCTTCCGCCACGTAATTATCGGACTCGCGCTGCATCATTTTTGGCACGCGGTGGATCACCACGTTGAGGAAGCTGCCGACGATCAGGCCGAACAGGGCGGCGACGAGGGCGACGGGCAGGTTGCCGGGCGCGGCGAATAGCAGGGTATCTGGAGGCATTATCTTTATCGCCAATGTGGCGTGGGCAAGCACGGGATTATGGTCCGCGACGCTGGCCATGGCGGGGGCCGGCGTCGCGAGCCAGGAGAGTATAGTGTATCTGCCATCTTATGCTGGACGAGCATGCCGGCGGCGCGCTTGACTACTCTTTCGCGACCACGGCGGCATTGCTGTGCTGTTCCTGCGGCAGCGGTTTTTTCTGCTCGACCAGCAATGCCAGCAGTTTGTTGCGCATGGCTTCCGAAAGCATTTTCTCCAGGTAGCGGTGTACCACGGCGGCGACCGAAATTGCCGTCACGGTGGTCATGAAGATATAGCCCCATGAGTGCGTATGTGCTTCCATGTCCAGCTTGAGCATGGCCAGGCCGAAATAGTGATGGGTAATCGTATGGCTGAGGTACAGCGAGAATGAAATCGAACCCAGCCACACCAGCCAGCGGGGGGCGGGAATCTTGACGGTCTTGCTGGCGATGGCCATGACGAGCACGGTCAACGCCAGGGCGCCGCCCCATTTTGTGGGGCCGTGGAAATCCACTACGCGCGAGTAGCCGAGCCAGATGGTCAACGCGATGCTCAGGCCGAGAAGATGATAGGCGATGGCTGGATTCCTGATCCTGGCCCAGTCCTGCAGGTACAACAGCCCAATGGCGGCGCCTGCCAAGAACTCGAAAATAATCGGATTGCTCATCAAATTGAAGTAGACAAAGGAATACGACAGGTTTCGGGTGGCATCGTAGGCCGACAGCGCCGGATTTTGCTGCATGGGAATCAGTAATACGGTGGCGATCATCCAGGCGAACAGCGCGAGCCAGCGCCACTGTTTGAAACACAGCGAGGCGCAGAAGATGGCATAAAAATACATCTCGAATTCCAGGGTCCAGCCCAAGGGCAACGCTGCGCCAAAATAGGGGGGATTGTCGATCGTGACGGGAATGAAGAAGATGCTTTTTAAAAACAGAATGACATTGTCATAGGAGCTGAAATACGCGCCGATGTCTTGCGTTGCCGCTATCCAGCAGAAAGTGATGATGGCGTAGACGGGCCACACACGCGCAAAGCGCTTGATGGCGAAGGTTTTGGCGTAGGCCAGGCTGCCATCCGAATTGCGCGTCGAATACGCCATGATGAAGCCGCTGATGATGAAGAACAGGTCGACGCCCATGGCGCCCGGCCTGAGTATTTCATCGGCCTTTTCCCAATTGGCCGTATTGAGCATGAAGTAGCGGGCATGCGTCAGGACCACCAGGGTGGCAGCAATTCCCCTGAGCGCTTCAAGCCAGTCCAGTTTATTGTGATTTTTCATGAATTAAGACAAGGCGCGTTCACTGACGGTGTGAGGTTGCGACGAAGTCTGACCCGGCAGGCAAGACCTGTCAACGCGGTAATTTCTTTTTCTGCCTAATTGGCGCTTTATTTGCGGTACTGGCGGTTGCCTAGATCACGGCTCCCAGCTTGAAGATCGGTAAATACAGGGCGATCACGAGGGAGCCGACGAGTACGCCCAAGACCACCATCAGCGCCGGTTCCAGCAGCGTGGAAAGGGTGGCCACCGTGGCGTCGATATCGGCCTCGATGATATCGGCCGCGCGCGACAGCATGGCATCGAGCGCGCCCGATTCCTCGCCGATCAGGGCCAGTTGCGTCAGCAGCGGGGGAAACACGCCGCTGTGCTCCATGGCCAGGGCCAGGCTGCCGCCGGCGCGGATTTCGCGCTCGATGCGCGTCGTCGCTTCCTGGTACAGCGCGTGGCCGGAGGCGGCGCCCACCAGGCCGAGCGAGTCGAGCAGCGGCACGCCGGCGGCGAACATGGCGGCCAGGGTGCGCGTCCAGCGGGCGATGGCCGCCTTGCGCAGGAGGGGGCCGAACACGGGCAGGCGCAAGGCCTGCAGTTGGATGTTACGCCGCCACGCGGGATAGCGGCGCCAAGCCAGGTGCAACAGCAGGCAGGCCAGCAGCAGCGTGGCCAGCAAGGCCAGCCAGTAGCGGACAACAAAGGCGGACACGCCCATGACGACCAGGGTAGGCAGCGGCAACGGTGCGCCAAAGCTGTCGAAAACCTGGCGGAACGCGGGTACGACCACGCTCATGATGATGGCCGTGACGATGATGGCGACGAGCACGATGACCAGCGGATACATCAGCGCGCCGCGCACCTGCCGCCGCAAGGCGATGGCCTTTTCCTGGTGCGTGGCCAGGCGCGCCAGCAAGTCCTGCACGATGCCGGCCTGTTCGCCGGCCGCCAGCAGGTTGCAATACAGCTCGTCAAACAGCAGCGGGAACTGGCGGAATGCCTGCTGCAGGCTGCTGCCCGCTTCGATGTCGTGGCGCAAGTCACGCATCAGCTCGGTGACGGCGGGTTTGGCGTGGCCCTTGCCGGCGATGTCGAAGGCGTGCAGCAGCGGCACGCCGGCCGCCATCATGGTCGACAGCTGGCGCGTAAACAGGGCGATATCCTTGCGCGTGATGGCCTTCCCAGGTGCGGTGCGCTCAGCCTGCACCCGCGTGGCCAGGATGCCCTCGCGTCTGAGTGCGGCCTTGGCAGCGCTGGCATCGGCGGCGCGCAGGATGCCGCCCACCGCCTGGCCATGGCGGTCAGTGCCCTTCCATGCAAACCGCTGCTCGGCCGCCATGTGCGCCTCCTTCCGTCAAGGTAGCAGCGGCAGCTCAAAGCGCCAGCGGCGCTGGCGGCAAGCTTGATGTGGCTCAGCTTTTTGTGGTTTGCACTTCCGTCTGCACAACGGCCTGGGCCTTCACGTCGGCCGCATCATCGTCGTCGCTGTCCGTGCCCTTGCTGATGCTTTCGCCATCGTCGCGGCGCAGGGTCCAGAAAGTCAGCGAGGACAGCACCGTCAGGGCTGCCAGGGTCAGGAAGGCGTGATGCAGGGCCGTGCTGAGCATGGCGCGGTCCGATTGCGGCATGTCGCCCAGATACCAGCCCGTGATCAGCGAACCGAAAGCGAGGCCAAAGCTCATCGACAGTTGCTGCATCGAACTGGCGATGGTACTGGCCATGCTGGAGTCGGCCTTGTCGACGTCGGCATAGGCGATGGTATTCATGCTGGAAAATTGCAGCGAATTGAAAAAGCCCATGCACAGGCTGATGGCGACGATCACGTACAGGGGCGTGCCCACGCCCACCTGCGAAAACATGGCGATGGTCACGCCGATCAGTACCGTGTTGACGATCAGCACCTGGCGGTAGCCGAAGCGGGCCAGCACGCGCGCGGAAATGAATTTCATGCCCATGGCGGCCGCGGCTGACGGCATCATCAGCAAGCCCGATTGCCAGGCGGGCAAGCCCAGGCCCAGCTGGTACAGCAGCGGCAACAGGAAGGGCAGGCCGCCCACGCCCAGGCGCGTGACGAAACCGCCCACCACGGAAACGCGGAAGGTGCGGATCTTGAACAGGGTCAGGCGCAGCAGCGGATGCAGCACTTCGCTCGAATGCCAGGCATACGCGGCCAGCAGGCTGATGGAGATGAACAGCAGCACGGCAAACGAGGTGCCGTCGATGCGGTGTTCGCCGAAAATTTCCAGCAGCCATGACAGCAGGGCAATGCCCGTGCCGAACAGCACCAGCCCGATCAGGTCCAGCGGACGGGGCTTGTCGCCGTAATAATCGGGCATGTAACGGTGCGCCAGGTACAGCGCCACCAGACCGACAGGCACGTTGACGAAGAAAATCTCGCGCCACGACAGCCAGTGCACGATCAGCCCGCCCACCGTGGGCCCCAGCAGGGGGCCGATCAGGGCCGGAATGATGACGAAATTCATGGCCGCCAGTAATTGCGACTTGGGAAAGGTGCGGATGATGGTGAGCCTGCCCACCGGCATCATCATGGCTGCGCCCACCCCTTGCAGCAGGCGCGCGGCCACCAGCATGGGGGCATTCACGGACAGGCCGCACAGGATCGAGGCGATGGTAAAGATGGCGACGGCGGCGGAAAACACGCGCCGCGTGCCGAAGCGGTCGGCCATCCAGCCGCTGATGGGAATGCACACGGCCAGGCTCAGGATATAGCTGGTGACGACGGCCTTCAGGCTCAGCGGCGTCACGTTGAGGCTGGCGGCCATGGAAGGGATGGCGGTGTTGACGATGGTGGAGTCGAGTTGCTCCATGAACAGGGCGGTGGCGACCACCCAGGGAAGGTAGCTTTTAATCGGGGAACTGGTCATGGATGCGAGCCTGAGGAGGAAAAACGGAGCCGACAGTACGGTGAATTGTCACATAAATGGCGCCGGCGTGCCGCCCGCGCCATCCATTTTGACCTCGTGCCGGTGGCAGAGTCCATGGAACATTTGTTCTATGGCAATAGATTGCGGGCAAGGCTAGCATGTGTTTTCTGGCAGCTCCGGCCTGTTTTCCCCGAAAGTCACACCACATGAAAAATGCAATTACGTTCCTTGTCTTGGGCGCGGCCCTGTCCGCATGCGGTGGCGGCAGCGATGGCGGCACGCCGGAGGCGCCCATCACGCCGCCGCTCGTCGTCACGCCCGCCGTCCCCCCCGCCGACAGCGTGGCCGTGGCGTCAGCCGCCGTGGCCAAGGAGGCGGGATTGAGCGTCATTGCCGGCGCCAGCGCCGATGAAAGCGTGTATGACGTGGCTGCCGATATCGGCGACACCTGGCGCATCACCTTGGACAGCGCCAGGAAAACCTACACCATCCGCGTGCTGTCGACGCAGTTTGGCTTGAGCGACCGCAGTGGCACGTTTACTGCGTCCACCAGCGGCAACCTCACCACTTACACGGACCCGGCAACGGATTTCAGCGTCATCGTTGATGCGCGCACGCGTCTTCTGTCGGGCAATATCAAATTGGGTGGCATGGTGTCGACCGTCAGCGGCACCGGCTATGCGGTGGGCGACGTGGCCAAACTGGCCGGCAGCTATATTTTCCTCGGTGCCATGCGCAATGCATCGAACGGCGCTGACCGTTTCAATCCGAAAGGCAGTCTCACGGTGGCAGCCGATGGCAGCGCGCAGCTGTGCAATGGCGGCGCGTTCAACGCGCAAGGCGTGTGCGCTGCGGTCTCGCCGCGGCTGGAAGCGGAAAACGCCAGCCTGACCCTGGTCAAGGATGCAAAGAACGGCTTGCTCGTCGCCCGCCAGGGCGGCCAGGACTTTGGCATCGTGCACGTGCACGCCGGGGATCGGGGGCTGGCGCTGTTCATCGACCGCTACAGCCGCAACCAGGAAAACGTCATGCGTGTGGGTACCATCGTGGCGGCAAAACAGCAGAAAATCGGCACGGAAATCAATGGCAGCTACGCCTGTGCGGCGCAGGGCGTCAGCGCGAACATCGAAGTTGCCGGCAGCACCGCCACTTTGACGAACAACGCGACCGGCAAGACGTATGCGGAAAGCATCACCGTCAACAAGCTGGGCCTGGGCGCGCAAGCCGTCGATTTCGACGGCATCGCCGTGTTCAAGGACCCGGCCGACGTGCCGGCCGACTATTCGATGTTCATGCCCGTGTCATCGAGCATGGCAGTCGAGTTTTCGACCGACCGTTCGTACATGGGCATGTGCCTGAAAAAATAGCCGCTAGCGTTTGATACGATCCAGGGCAGCCAGCAGCGGCATGGCGGCATCGGCGATGCGATCCAGGCTGGCCTCGCGCAGGGCGGCGGTGTCCACCGTGTGGCCTGAGTCCAGCCCCGCCCAGCGCAGCAGCGCCGAACACGCGGCGGGCGTGTCGAACATGCCATGCAAATAGCTGCCGAGGATTTGCCCGTCGCCCGATACCGCCCCTTCCGGCTGCCCGTCGATCGTGAACGCGGGTTGCTGCAGCGCGGCGCCATGCGAGATCCCCATGTGGATTTCATAGCCTGCCACGGGCGCATCGGCCGCGCCGGCAAACGCGCAGTGGCCGCGCACCTGTTCCAGCCGCTTGTCGCTCGTCAGCTCCGTCACCATGTCGAGCAGGCCCAGTGCCTTCGACTCTCCCGCCGCGCCTTCCACGCCCAGCGGATCGCACACGGACTGGCCCAGCATCTGGAAGCCGCCGCAGATGCCGAGCACCTTGCCGCCATAGCGCAGGTGTTTCGCCAGGTAGGCGGGCCAGCCCTGCTGCTGCAGCCATGCCAGGTCGCCGCGCGTGTTCTTGCTGCCGGGCAGGATTACCAGGTCGGCCGCTGGAATCGGCTGCCCCTGTTTGATGAATTGCAGGTCGATATCGGGGTGGGCGCGCAGCGCGTCGACATCCGTGTGGTTGCTGATGCGCGGCAGTTGCGGCACCACCACCTTGAAGGCGCCGCGTTCGGCCTGCATCGCTTCGACGGCGTCTTCCGCGTCGAGGAACAGGCCTTGCAGGTAGGGCAGCACGGCCAGCACGGGCTTGCCCGTCTGCTGTTCCAGCCAGTCGATGCCGGGTTGTAGCAGCGAGATGTCGCCGCGGAAGCGGTTGATGACGAAGCCAAGGATGCGCGCCCGTTCGCTGTCGGACAGACAGGCCAGGGTGCCGATGATGTGGGCGAAGACGCCGCCCCGGTCGATGTCGGCCACCAGGATCACGGGGCAGTCGACGGCTTCGGCAAAGCCCATGTTGGCGATGTCGCGCGCGCGCAGATTGACTTCTGCCGGGCTGCCCGCGCCTTCGACGACGACGGCGTCGTACTGCTGGCGCAAGCGCGCGTACGATTCCAGCACGGCGCCCATGGCGATGGTTTTATATTGCTGATAGTCGCGCGCATCCATTTCGGCGCGCACCTTGCCGTGGATGATCACTTGCGCGCCCGTGTTCGACGACGGCTTCAAGAGCACCGGATTCATGTCCGTGTGCGGCGCGATGCCGCAGGCCAGCGCCTGCAGGGCTTGCGCGCGGCCGATCTCGCCGCCGTCGCTCGTCACCGCGCTATTTAATGCCATGTTTTGCGGCTTGAACGGCGCCACCGTCACGCCACGGCGTTTCAGCAGGCGGCACAGGGCCGCGACGACGGTGCTCTTGCCCGCGTCCGACGTCGTGCCCTGCACCATCAGGGCGGGGAAAGGCGTCTTCATGCCTGCTGCTCTTTCTGATTCTCCTGCCACTGCGCGATGATATCGCTGATCTGGCGCAGGCCATGCGTGATGGCCGCCGGGCCGGGCGACAGGATGTCGGGCGACTTGATCTCGAACAGCATGTCATTGCGTACTGCGGGAATCGCATCCCAGCCCGGGCGTGCCGTCAGCTGCGCCGGCTGGAACTTCTTGCCGCACCAGGTGGCGATGATGATGTCGGGCGCGCGCCGCACCACGGCCAAGGGATCGGCGATGATGCGCTCTTTTGCACCCGGATGCGCGGACAATTCCGGGAAGGCGTCCGTGCCGCCCGCGATGCCGATCAATTCGGCCGCCCAGCCGATACCGCTCATCAGCGGATCATTCCACTCTTCAAAGTAAATCACGGGCTTGCGCGTCCAGGCGGCGGCGCGGGCCCGGGCGGCGGAGATGTCCGCGCGCAGGCTGGCGATCAGCAACTTGCCCGCCTCCTCGCGCTGCACCAGCGCGGCCAGCACGGCGATCATGCGCAGGATGCCGTCGACCGTGCGCTGGTTAAACTGGTGCACTTCGATACCGGCTTTTACCAAGTCGCGGCAGATATCGGCCTGCATGTCGCAAAAGCCGATCACGAGGTCGGGCTGGACGGCCAGGATGCGCTCCAGGCTCGAGGAGGAAAAGCCGCTGATTTTGGTTTTTTCCTCGCGCGCCCGTGGCGGACGCACGGTAAAGCCGGAAATGCCGGCGATGACGTCTTCCGCACCCAGCGCATACAGCGTCTCCACGGCTTCCGTCGACAGGCAGGCGATGCGCTGGTAGTGACTCATGGCGCTGCCTTGGCTGCGGGAGCGTTGCGGCGCTGGCGGGCCACTTCCAGCTGTTCGCACATGGCGGCCGTGCCTTCGATCATGCGGGGGCCGGCGCGGTTCAGCAGGTCGCCATTCAGGCGGAACAGATTATTCCGGCGCACGGCCGTCATCGACGGGAAGGCGCGCCACATGGCCAGGCCGCCTTCGCTGCGCGGATCGCTTTTTTCGCTGGTGCCGAAGATGACTTCCGGATCTTCCTGCAGCACGCCTTCCGGCGTGACGACGGGCGCCACCACTTTCATCGCGGCAAACACATTCTGGCCGCCGCACAGGCGCATGGAATCGCTGATGATGCTCGCGCCGCTCAAGGTGTACAAGGGTTTGTCCCACACCTGGTAAAACACGCGCACGGGCGGGCGCTGCGCATACTGGGCCGTCAGGCTGGCCAGTCTGGCGCGCAGCTGCGCGGCGGCCGGTTTGGCGGTTTTTTCCGTGCCCATCAGCTGCCCCAGGCGCTCCATGCTGTCGGGGATGTCGGCCAGCTTGCGCGGTTCGCTGTGATAGATCGGCACCTTCAACTGGCGCAGCATGGCGATCTGGCGCTCGGCGCTGCCATGCATCCACACGACGATCAGGTCCGGTTTCAGGGCGATGATGCGCTCCATGTCGTACTGGCGGTTGTCACCCACTTGCGTGATCTTCTTTGCCGCCTCCGGGTAGTCGCTGTAGCTGACGACACCGGCGATCTTCTCCCCGCCACCGGCTGCGAACAGCAGTTCCGTGACATGCGGCGCCAGCGCCAGGATGCGCTGTGCCGGTTTTTCCACGGTGACGGTGTTGCCGTCGTCGTCGCGCACGGTGATGGCGGCATGCGCCTGCAGCGAAACCAGTCCGGCCAGCAGCAGTGCGGTTTTCAAGTGGTTCATATGTGCTTCCATGTGGTGAGGGCCTGCTGCAGGCGCAGCCAGGCGGGTTCGTCGGGGGGCAGGCCCAGGCGGATGCCGCGGGCCGCGTGGCGGAACAGGCGCACCCAGATGCCTGATTCTGCCATGTGCTGCCAGAACGCTTCGGCGCGCGCTTCCGGCCACCACTGGAACAGCGCGGTGCCGCTGCTGGCGATGCCGTGCATAGCCAATAACTCGCGCAAACGGGCGCCGTCGCCGCGCAGGCGTTCGCGCATGGCGTCCTGCCAGCGCGTGTCGTTCAAGGCGGCCAGTGCCACTTGCTGCGCCGGGCCGCTGACGGTCCATGGCCCCAGCATATCGGCCAGTTTTTCCAGCAGCGCGGGGTGGGCGGCGACAAGGCCCAGGCGCAGTCCCGCCAGGCCAAAGAATTTGCCGATGGAGCGCAGCACGATCAGGCCAGGCTGGCCCGAGTGCGGACCGAGGCTGGTGTCCGACTCCGTATCGCCAAACGCTTCATCGACCACCAGCCAGCCGCCGCGCGCGGCCAATTTGCCAGCCCATTCCAGCAGCAGTGCGGGCGCGATGCGCTCGCCCGTGGGGTTGTTCGGGTTGCAGATGACCAGCACGTGGCAGTGGTCGACGGCATCGGCCAGCCGCGCATACGGCACTTGGCGTAATTGATGGCCGTGCTGGCCCCAGTGGTGCGCATGTTCCGCATACGACGGCGCGGCCACCACCACGCGCGAGGGCGCGCGCAGCCGGGGCAGGGCCTGGATGGCGGCCTGCGTGCCCGCAACCGGCAGCATGGCTGGCGCGTCGTAATAGGCGCAGGCGGCAGCGGCCAGCGCGGGATCGGCTTCCGGCAGCCGGTGCCAGGCGTTGGCATCGGGTGCTGGCGCTGCATACCCGTGCGGATTGATGCCGGTCGACAGGTCGATCCAGTCGGCGATGGGTCGGCCATATTCGTGCGCGGCGTCGCGCAGGTTGCCGCCATGTTCAAGCAAGGTATTTCCCCTTCAGGTAGAACAGGCCCGCCAGCAGCGCCATCCAGATCAGCCACAGCACGGCCGTTTCTGCCACCAGGCGCCAGGCGCGGTCGATGTCGCGCGCTTCGGCGGGACGGCCGCGGCCCAGCGGCGGACGGCGTTCCAGTTCGCCGTCGTAGATGGCGTCGCCACCGAGGGCCAGGCCCAGGGCGCCGGCGCCGCTGGCCATCACGGGGCCCGCGTTCGGGCTGCCCCAGTTGGGGGCCTGGCTGCGCCAGCACTGCCACGCGCGTTTTTTGTCCGCCATGGTCTTGCCCAGCAAGACATACGACAGGGCCGTCAGGCGCGCCGGCAGATAATTGAGGATGTCGTCGATGCGCGCGGCGCAGCAGCCGAACCAGTCGTAGCGTGCATTGCGGTAGCCCCACATGGCGTCGAGGGTATTGGCCAGCCTGAATAGGACGGCGCCGGGGCCGCCTGCCACGGCAAACCAGAACAGGGTGCCGAAGACGGCGTCATTGCCGTTTTCCAGCAGGGACTCCGTGCTGGCCTTGGCCAGGCTGGCCGCATCGGCGTCGGCCGTGTCGCGGCTGACGATGCGCGCCGTCAGCAGGCGCGCGTTGTCCAGGTCATCGATGGCCAGGGCATCGGCGATGGGCTGGTTGTGGTCGCGCAGGCTGCGCAAACCGAGGCATAGATAGAGCAGGAAAACGTGGAGGGTCGCACCCGCCAGACCGCACAGCCAGTAGGCGGCATAGCTGAGCGGCAGCACGGCGAGTGCCCACGCCAGCGCGCCGCGCAGGAAGCGTGCGCGGCCCCGGTTCAGCAGGCGCTCCAGTGCATTGGCCAGGCGGCCAAAACCCACCAGCGGATGCCAGCGACGCGTTTCTCCCAGCAGCATGTCGAGCAGCACGCCGGCCGTCATCAAGGCGGCCAGCATGGACAGCGACAAGCCGCTCAGCATGGGCCGCCTTTCAGGCATAGCGGCAGGCCGGCGGCGACAAAGACAGCCCTGTCGCAGACGGCCGCCACGGTCTGGTTCAGGCGGCCCGCTTCATCGGTGAAGCAGCGCGAGATGGCGCCGTAAGGCACGATGCCCATGCCCACTTCGTTCGACACCAGGACCAGGTCGCAGCCGGTGTCTTCGACTTCGGCCAGCGCGTACAGCAGGTGCGCGCGCTCACTGTGGAACAGTTCGGGCAGGGCGATGTCGCCCACGTCCGGATACGTCTCGCCGCTGGAAAACATCAGATTCGTCAGCCACAGGGTCAGGCAGTCGACCAGCAGCAGGCGGCCTGGCAGTGCTTCCCGCAGGATGGCGTCGCCCAGGCGCAGCGGTTCTTCCAGGGTGGTCCACTCGGCCGGGCGCTGCGCGCGGTGGTGCCTGACGCGCGTGGTCATTTCAGCATCGCCCGCCTGCGCGGTGGCGAGGTAGATCACTTCCTTGCCGGACTCGCGGGCCAGCTTTTCCGCATAGGCGCTCTTGCCGGAACGGGCGCCGCCGAAGACCAGGGTGCGCGTCATGGCGCTGTTACCACTCGGTGCCGAGTTGCGCGCCGATACCGGCCGCGTACGCATGCTTGACGACGGCCATCTCGGTGACGGTGTCGGCGATCGCGATCAATTCGTCCGGCGCGCCGCGGCCCGTGATGACCACGTGCTGCATGGCCGGGCGTTCCAGCAGGTCGGCGATGACCTTGTGTACGTCGAGGTAGTTGTACTTGAGGGCGATATTGAGTTCGTCGAACAGCACCAGGCCATAGCTGGGGTCGGCGAGGAAGGTCTTCGCCTGTTCCCATGCCAGTTCGGCCTTTTCGATGTCGCGCTCGCGGTTCTGTGTTTCCCAGGTATAGCCTTCGCCCATCGCATGAAAACTGATTTCGTCGGGGAATCGGCGCAGGAATTTTTCTTCGCCCGTCGACATGGCACCCTTGATGAACTGCACCACGCCCACTTTCATGCCGTGGCCCATGGCACGGATGGCCATGCCGAAGCCGCTTGAGCTCTTGCCCTTGCCATTGCCCGTGTTGACGATGATGATGCCGATTTCCTTGTCGGCCTTGGCGATGGCCGCGTCGATGATGGCCTTTTTTCTCTCCATGCGCACGCGGTGGCGTTCGTTGATCGCTGCGGTATTGGCTGCGGTGTCCGCGTCGATGGGTTTGTTTTCGCTCATGGTTAATCCTCTTTCGGTATGAATATCTTGCGTTTGCCGTGTTCGATGATCTCGATCGGGTGGCCCAGGTAGTCGCCCAGGATGGATGCCTGCATCACCTCGGCCACGGGGCCAGCCAGCCAGCCGCCGTCGCCCATCAGCAGCAGCGCATGGGTCGAGACGCTGTGCGCCAGGTTCAGGTCATGCCCCACCATCACTACGGTTTTATTCTGCTCGCGGCACAATTTCGACAACAGGCCCATGACGCTGACCTGGTGCGCCAGGTCCAGCGCATTGGCCGGTTCGTCCAGCAGCAGCAAGGGCGTATCCTGCGCCAGCATGGCGGCAATCGCCACGCGCTGGCGTTCGCCGCCGGACAGGCTGCGCACGTCGCGTTCGGCCAGGTGCTCCACTTCCATCGAGGCCAGCGCCGCCAGCGCGATGCGCTGGTCGTCGCTGCCTTCCCAGTAATGGTTGTCGTGATACGGGTGGCGCGCCGACAGCACGGTTTCGATGACGCGGTACGAGAACGCATCGTGGCGCGCCTGCGCCAGGAAGGCCCGTTCGCGCGCCAGTTCGTCGAGCGGCCAGTCGATCAGGGCGCGGCCCTGTATCGTTACATGGCCCGCATCGGGTTCGCGCAAGCCGGCCAGGGTGCGCAGCAAGGTGCTCTTGCCCGCGCCATTGCGGCCGATCACGCTCCAGCATTCGCCATCCCTGATGTGCCAGATGAGGTTTTCCACGAGCGAGCGCGTGCCCGCTTTCAGGCCGAGTTGGTAGGTGCGGATCATGTTCGGCGCAAGCGGTGCAATTGGTACAGGAAAACGGGCGCGCCGATCATGGCCGTGACGACGCCGACGGGCAGCTGCAATGGCGCCAGCACGGTGCGCGCCAAGGTATCGGCCAGTACCAGGAAGGTGCCGCCTGCCAGCGCGGCGGCCGGTATCAGCAGGCGATGATCGGGACCGCAGGCAAAGCGCAGCGCATGCGGCACGATCAGGCCGACAAAACCCACGCTGCCGGCGCTGGTGACGGCGCTGGCAGTGAGCAGGCCGGAACAGAAGAACAGTCCCTTGCGCAGTGCGCCTACGCGCACGCCCAGGGTGCTGGCTGCTTCCGCATGCAGCGCCATGACGTTCAGCGAGCGCGCGCAGCGCAGCGCGAAGACCATGGCACCGGCCAGGACCAGCCATGGCATCAGCCGCGCGGGCGCGCCGGACAGATCGCCTATCATCCAGAACACCATGCTGCGCAAGCGGCTTTCCGGGGCAATCGACAGCATCAGGGTGACGATGGCCATGCAGGCCGAGGCCAGGATCACGCCCGTCAGCAGCAAGAGCGAGGCGCCGCCTTCGGCCGCCGTGCCGCCGCGCAGGTCGCGGCGGGCAAAAAAATACAACAGCATGGAGACGCCGACGGCGCCGGCAAAGGCGGCTGCGTCGACCACCCACAGCGCGCACATGAACAGCAGCGCGGCCAGCGCGCCGACGGAAGCGCCGGCGGAAATGCCCAGTACATAGGGGTCGGCCAGTGGATTGCGCAGCAGCGCCTGCATCATGACGCCGGCCAAGGACAGCGCCGCGCCGGTGACAAACGCGGTCAGCGCGCGGCCCAGTCGCAGGTCGAGCAGGGTTGCGGCGAGGGTATCGGTCTTGCCCTGAGCGACATGGAACAGGGCGGAAGGCAGGTCGGCGAGCGGGATCGCGATCGAACCGATCATGCCGGAGAAAATCAGACTGGCAACCGCGCACACGATCAGCACCGTGAGGATCACGGTGGCGCGGTGGCGCATGTTGCGGAAAAATGGGTGCATGTACTGCCTTAAAAACGGGGACTGCAGAACTGCATCTGCGGGCGATGGCGGCATGCCATCGCCCGCAGCTTACATCATTACCACATGGTTATTTCGAGCCGTAACGCAGGCCGACGAAGAAGTTGGAGCCGGCGGTATTGTAGTTGCGTGCTAGTTCATACTTCTTGTCAGTGATATTGTTCCAGCGCGCCAGCACCGACCAGTCCTGCGCCACTTGATAGGTAGCGAACAGGTTGACCAGGCCATAACCGCCCAGGCTGGTCGTGTTGGCAGGATTTTCAAAGCGCTTGCCCGACAATTGCCATTCGGCGCCTGTATTCAGTTGACTGATGCTGTAGTCAGCTGCAAAGTTGGCGTGACGCTTGGCGCGGCGCACCAGCGATTTGTCCAGGGTTTGATCGCGCGGATCTTGCAGGTCGATATTGCCGCTGAGACCAAAGTCGCCAAACTTGCGGCGGCCGGTCAGGGTGATGCCTTCCAGCAATGCCTTGTTGACGTTGTAGGCGCAGCCGAACGGATGCGTGGCCACTTCAACCGGGCAGGTATCCGCATAAATCAGCAGATCGGTCACGCGATTGTGATAGTACACGGCGCTCAGTTGCGTCTTGCCATCATCGTAGCGCAGGCCAACTTCAGCATTACGGCCTTTTTCAGGACGGTTGCTGGCGATGCCGTAGCCCGGGTAATACAGCTCATTGTAGGTGGGCTGGCGGAAGCTGGTGCCATAGCTGGCCGTGGCGCGCAAGGCATTGTTGATCTGGTAACCGTAACCAAGGCTGCCAGTGGTGGTCGAACCGGTTTCCGACATCTTGTCACGGCGCAGGCTGGCGCTGAGCAGGTGCTGGTCGCGCTTCATGGTGTAGGAAGCCGCCAGCGACTTGGTGTCGCGGGCACGATTCAAGATCGGCTTGGCGCTGGATACGACTTCTTCCTTGCGGTAGCTGGCCAGCAATTGCAGCGTGTCGACGCCGATAGCGATGTCATTTTGCCAGTCGAAAGTCGATTGCTTGGTTTCCAGAGAGCTCTTGCCGGCTGCGCCCGCAAAGGTGTCCTCGTTGGCCTTGTCGCGTGCTTCTGCAACTTGTACCTTGCTGTGCCAGCCTTGAACGAATTCATTGTTCATGAATACGCCGATGTTTTCCAGCTTTTGATTGCTGCGCGTATCATAGCCAGGGCCGTTGTCGTACTGGGCTTCAAGTTTGCTGTTCATGAACACCAGGCCCAGATCATGCCCCTTGGCCAGCTGGAAGCCAACCTGGCCCGTGACGCTTTTCTTGTCGTAGCCGTCTTTGTCTGCGTTGTAAGAGAAATTACCTGGTTTGGTGGCCGAAAAGCCGTCGCTTTTTTCCTTGCTGACGTTCAGCGAGTAGCTCAGGCTGTTGTAGCCACCGGTTGCGCCCGAAACGCTGGCGTCATATTGACGCGTGGCATCGCTGCCAAAGCCGACCGACGCGCCAACCACGGGTGCGCCGCTACCTTTTTTGGTGAAAATCTGGATGACGCCACCGATGGCATCGGCACCGTACAGGGTGCTCAATGGACCGTAGACGATCTCGATGCGGTCGATGTTTGCCAGTGGAACCGGGCTCCAGTTGGCGGTGCCCAGGGTCGAGGAACCGATGCGGACGCCGTCCACCAGAACGATATTCTGGGTGCTGTTAGCGCCACGGATGTACACCGACGCCGCAGTGCCTGCGCCGCCATTGCGGGCGACTTCGATGCCGCGCTGCTTTTGCAGCAATTCGGTAACGGAACCTGCGCCCGAACGCGCGATGTCTTCGCTGGTGATGATGGCCGTATTGGCCAGCAGTTCGCTGGTTTTTTGCGGGGTGCGGGTTGCGGTGACGATCACTGGATCGAAGGTGTCTGGCGTGGTCTGGGCGAAAGCGGCAGGCGCGGCAATGGCTAGCGCGAGCGACGTGAGCGCCGCGTGGCGGGAAACAGCATGGGTCATGATAATTTTCAGTAAGTAATATGCAACCAGCCGACGTCCCCGTAGGCCAGATTGAACAGAAGTGGGAACTGACGATGACGATCGAAGATGGCCATGGACCATTCGGATCGCGAACATCCCCGTTCGCACACTTCCACCTGTCCTGGCCGGTATCCGGGCTGGCAAGTACGGCTATCCCACCTTCCCATGCTCGATGATTGCAAGCACAGTGGTTGTCAGAGACAGCTTGTCGCCCGCTTCCTGTAGGGAGGGGCGACACTTGCTTACCGTTGCGGGGGCAGCACACGTTCGCCGCGAGCGCGGCATCGTGTTTCCCGTTTAACTGCGCTCATGGACATGAACGCGGGCACCAAAACCCCGCCATTATACGTGCAGCAGGCGTGGACTGAAATGGCTGGCTGGACGATTCAATATCAGAAATCGACGACAACCGTCGCACCGTAAGCGATTTTATGCGCGGAATGGGCGGCCAGCAGGGCCGTTTCCTCCAATGGCAGCCGGGCTTGCAATGCCGACAGCAGGCGGATGGTGCCCGCATGGCAGATGATGACGGCTGTTTCGTGTTGTTCGCGCAACAGATCAGAGAGAAAAGCGTCGATGCGGGTGGCCATCGCCAGCACATTCTCGCCGCCGCCGGGCCGGTAGCAGGCCAGGTCGGCGGCCCAGGCGTCGATGTCCGCGCGCGCAATCGCGTGCCAGGGCTGCATTTCCCAGGCGCCGAAATCCATCTCCGCCAGCTGCGCGTCGAAACGCAGGGCGCTCGCGGGCAAGTCCTGCGCCAGGGCCGTCGCCAGTTCGGCGCAGCGGCGCAGCGGACTGGCATACAGGGGCACATGCGGCGGCAAGGTCGTCTGCAGGCTGGCACGTACCGTGGCCATTTCGTGCGGCGCCACCGCCACGTCGCTGCGGCCATAGCAGGTGCCGCTGGCGACTTGCGGCGCGGGGTGGCGGACGAGGATCAGGCGCATGCTGCTAATAGAAGTGAACTGGCGGCTGAAAACTGGAGAGGATGGCCAGGTAAATCGCCACTTCCGCCACCTGCTGCACGGCGCCCAGGCAGTCGCCCGTGTAGCCTTGCAGACGGCGCTGGCATTTGCGGCCCAGCCAGAATGCGGCCGCCGCCGCCGCCACAATGGCAAAGGCCAGCGCCGCCCAGTCAAATATCCCCAGCAGGCCACAGGCGATGGCGGGCAGCAGGCCGCAGATGGTCGCGATGAGGAATTCGGCGGTGCGCATCTCTTGCGCCATCGGCTTGGACTTGCCTTCGTCGCGCGCATAGTCCATGAACCGGATCAGCGATACGGCGGCCAGGCGCGAGAGTGGGTGGGCGATGAACAGGGTCGCCGCCACCGCGGCAGGCGGCAGCGAGGCCAGCGCCGCGCATTTGACGGCCAGCAGGCAGACGATGCCGATGGCGCCATACGCGCCGATGCGCGAATCCTTCATGATTTCCAGCACCCGCTCACGCGTCATGCCGCCGCCAAAGCCGTCGCACATGTCGGCGAAGCCGTCTTCATGGAAGGCGCCCGTCAGGTAGATGCCGGCGGCGACGGCCAGCAGCACGGCCACCGCCGACGGCAGCAGCCAGCTGGCCAGCAGATACACGGCGCCGCTGATGGCCGCCACCACCACGCCCACCAGGGGAAAGTAGCGCGAGGCGTGCTGCAGCCAGGCCGGCTCGAACCCCACCCAGCGCGGTATCGGCAAGCGCGTGAAGAACTGCAGCGCGATGAAGAACAAGCGGCACTGGTGGATTGCGGAGGAAAAGGGATTGACCATGGTCTTAGTCTGGCGTGGACTTTTCGCTGACCTGGGCCGAGGCGAAGGTGGCCATCTCGCGCATGAAGTTGACGGCTGCGTGCAGTAGCGGCAAGGCCAGCGCCGAACCCGTGCCTTCACCGAGGCGCAAGTCGAGCTGCAGCAGCGGACGCGCTCCCAGGCTGTCCAGCAACTGGCGGTGACCGTTTTCATCGGAGCAGTGCGAAAACACGCAGTAATCGAGGATGGCGGGCTGCAAGCGGGCCGCCACCAGCAGGGCACTGCTGACGATGAAGCCGTCGATGAGCAGAATCATGCGCCGTTCGGCTGCCTGGAGCATGGCGCCGGCCATCATGGCGATTTCGAAGCCGCCGAAAGTGGCCAGCACGTCGAGCGGTGCGGTGACTGCCGCATGATGGGCGACGGCCGCTTCGATCACCTGCTGTTTGTGCAATACGCCTTCCTTGGACAGGCCGGTGCCGGCGCCCACGCAATCGGAGACAGTCGTGCCAGTCAGCTTGTGCATCAGTGCGGCGGCAGCCGTGGTATTGCCGATACCCATTTCGCCAAAGCCCAGCACATTGCCCTCCAGGGTGGCGACCAGATCCATCCCTGCCTGCATGGCGGCCAGGCACTGCGCCTCGCTCATGGCGGGTTGCTTGGCGAAGTTGTGCGTGCCGGGGCCTTGTTTGTGGTCGAGCAAGCCGTCGCGCGGGCCGAAATCGTGGTTCACGCCGGCGTCTACTATATAGAGGGCGCAATCGGCCTGGCGGGCGAAGACATTGATGGCGGCGCCGTTGCCGAGGAAATTCTCCACCATTTGCCAGGTCACGCTTTGCGGATAGGCGGAAATGCCTTCGGCGACGACGCCATGGTCGGCCGCGAAAACGATGATGGCGGGCTGGCGCAATGCCAACTGGGTGCTTTGCTGGATCAGGCCGATCTGGCGGGCCAGGGTTTCCAATAGTCCCAGGCTGCCCAATGGCTTGGTCTTGCTATTGATGGCATGTTCGAGGGCGCTGGCCAGGGCGGGATTGGCGGTAGAGCTGATGTGTGGGATGGGCATGGGAATCTATGTGGATGAGGCAGGGTGTGGTCGGCGCTACGATATCACACAGCAATATTTGCCCAGCTGCAAAATAGCGCTTGCGGGGCGTGCGTGGCTTTGCTATAGTTCGCCTCCCCAATGAGACGCAGTCAAATGCGGCAGTTGAGGATCACCGGAAACGGCGATGAGCAAGAAAAGAAGGAGTTGACGGACGTAGCAAATTGCTTCATACTCTTCCTTCTTCGCAGCTGACAAACACAACGCTTTGTCGATAGCGCGAAAGCAGTAACCGATTACAGTTCTTTAACAATTAACAGTCGATAAGTGTGGGCATTTGATGTAAGTGCAGCAGCGATCTTCGGATTGCTGTAATACTTAAAATATCAAATGTTCACAAGAAATAATGAAATAGGATACTTCT
>Ga0210409_10000048_pt1 | contig 269540 bp, 226 predicted proteins | sample IncBWH17MmetaG_FD_161649 | JGI IMG/M metagenome (GOLD analysis project Ga0210409, IMG submission 161649) | Forest soil microbial communities from Barre Woods Harvard Forest LTER site, Petersham, Massachusetts, United States - Inc-BW-H-17-M | ecosystem: Environmental > Terrestrial > Soil >...
ACAGCAAGGCCAGTTTTGATCGGCTCGGCGGGCAATCGAAGGGGCGCAATACCGGTGTCTCCTTGTATGGCCGGCATGGGTTTGGTCAGCCTGGCGATGGTGGCTGGTATGTCTCGGGCCGGGCCGGCGCGGCCAGCATCGACAGCACCGTCACGCGCACGGCGCTGATCGGCGCTACGGAGCAGAACCTGGGGACCAGTCATACCGATAGCCTGTGGTCAGCCTATGCCGAGGGCGGTTACGTGTTGCCCCTGTCCGGCGACACGCGCTTGACGCCTTACGCGGGCGTGACGTACGACTGTCTCAAGCGCGGCGGTTTTACCGAAAGCGGCGGCGTGTTTGGACTGACGGCGGACAGCCAGACGTACAAACAGACAGCGGCTCTGCTGGGTTTACGTGGCGAAAGCAGTTTCCAATGGGCCGGCGGCTTGAGCGTGGTGCAGGCGTATGCCGCCTGGCAGCATGCGTTCAGCGATGGCAGCCTGGATTTCGGGGCGGCTTACGTGGGCGCGCCGGCGGCGCGATTTACGGTGCAGGGGATAGGCTTGTCGCGCAGTTCGGGTTGGGCCGGGCTGGGCTTGAGTACCGCGGTGGATAAGCGTTGGGGCTGGTATCTCAACTACGATGCGCAGCTGGGCAAGGGCGGCTTGCGTAATAACGTGCTGTCGCTGGGGTTGCGCTTCGCACTTGATTGATACACACATCGAGACGCAAACGATAGCCCTATCACACTCTCTCTGTTGCAGGCCAAGGATTGGTGATTGGCTGTTGCCCTAATCTTCCAGTGCTTCCCGAAATTTTATAGCGCCCAACGGTTAAAACTGTTGGGCGCTTTTTCATTTAATTTCCACGCTCTGTGCGATGGGATTGTATTGCCATTTTTTTTTTGAGGGGGGAGGAGTGCATTCCATATATTTTGTATCGAGCGAACAGATCTCTTGTCATCTTACTCAATCATCATATTGATTCTAGAATGTTGCTTGTGTTTTTATTAATAATATATTTTTTGTAGTTGCTACTCATCCTTAAAATTTCAGGAAAATTACTATGCCTATCAACAAAAAAAATCTGTTCGTAATGCAAAAACTTGATCTGGCGATTTCAGTCGAAAAAACTTGGGAGATATTAAAAGACTTCAATGGCATGGCGTCATGGCATCCAGCAGTTGCCAATAGCAGAATAATCAAAGGCAACAACAATCAAGAAGGGGCGGTGCGTTTACTGTCGTTGCACGATGGCGGTAGCATCACTGAAGAATTGCTGGATTATTGCGAGCAATCCCACAGCATCGCGTACAACATTAGCGACTGCCAGCTGCCTATCAGCGAATATATTTCGGTGCTAACGGTTCATGCAGCAGGCCAAGGATCGCTCGTGATCTGGCAAGGTTCGTTCAAACGGAAACATGAAGAACCTGTCAGCGGTGCGGATGACGAAACAGCGAAGAAGATCGTCACGGGCATTTACACCGCTGGCTTTGATGGCTTGAAGCAGAAATGCAACAATCAATAAAGTCATTTACTACACGCCACACAGTCACTCTGCCTGCACCGGTGTCAGCACCTCACGGCTGCCATTGGTCGCCACCGAAGAAACAATTCCGGCCGCTTCCATCTGTTCCACCAACCTGGCGGCGCGATTGTAGCCGACGCGGAATTGCCGCTGTACCGATGAAATCGAGGCGCGCCGGGTGCGTACCACGAAGGCCACGGCCTCGTCGTATAGCGGATCGGCTTCGACATCCTGGCTGTCGCCGAGCAGATCGGCGCTGGCGCCTTCAGCCGGTACGCCGGCCAGAATCGCTTCTTCGTATTCCGGTTCGCCGAATTGTTTCAGGTGTTCTACCACCCGGTGCACTTCGGCATCCGAAACAAAGGCGCCGTGCACCCGTTGCGGATAACCTGATCCTGGCGGCAGGAACAGCATGTCGCCGTGGCCCAGCAGGGCTTCGGCGCCCATCTGGTCGAGGATGGTTCTGGAATCGATTTTCGATGACACCTGGAACGCGACCCGGGTCGGGATATTGGCTTTGATCAAGCCGGTAATCACATCTACCGAGGGCCGTTGCGTGGCCAGAATCAGATGAATGCCGGCGGCCCGGGCTTTCTGCGCCAGGCGTGCGATCAGCTCTTCGATCTTCTTGCCGGTCACCATCATCAGATCGGCCAGCTCGTCGATGATGACGACGATCAGCGGCAGGGTTGACAGCGGTTCCGGCGCATCGGGAGTGAGCGAGAATGGATTGCTGACTTTCTTGCCGCGCATTTCGCCATCGCGGATTTTCTGGTTGAATCCAGCCAGATTGCGTACCCCGAGTGCAGACATCAGGCGATAACGCTTGTCCATCTCGGCCACGCACCAGGTCAGCGCATTCGAGGCCAGTTTCATGTCGGTGACCACTGGCGCCAGCAGATGTGGGATGCCTTCATATACCGACAGTTCCAGCATCTTCGGATCGATCATGATCAGGCGCACTTCTTCCGGCGTGGCTTTATACAAGAGCGACAAAATCATTGCATTGATCGCCACCGACTTACCGGAGCCGGTGGTGCCGGCCACCAGCATATGCGGCGCCCGGGCCAGGTCGGCGACCACAGGCGCGCCAGTGATGTCCTTGCCTAAAGCCAGCGTCAAATGCGAGGCAGAGTCCTGATAAGCGGGCGATTCCAGGATCTCCGAGAGCCGGATCATCTGCCGTTTTGGATTGGGCAGCTCAAGCCCCATGCAGGTTTTGCCGGGGATGGTTTCGACCACCCGGATTGACGTCAGGCCGAGCGCGCGTGCCAGATCTTTCATCAGGCCGACGATCTGGCTGCCGCGTACGCCTAACGCAGGTTCCACCTCGAAGCGGGTAATCACCGGCCCGGCGTCGGCGCCTAGCACTGTTACCGGTACTTTGAATTCTTTCAGACGCTGTTCGATCAGCAAGCCGGTTTCGGCCAGGCGTTCAACTGGAATATCGATCAATTCGTTGACAGCGGGATCCAGCAAGTCGAGCCCGGGCAAATCAATCCGCAGTTCGTGCAGGCGATGAAATGAGAAGTCGGCTTCGTTGTTGTTGTGGGGCGCCATTGCCAGAGCAGCACCTGAGGCAGGCGCCGGCACAGCTTGCACCATGGTGGTATCCGTTTGATCTGCAACGGCATAGTCAGAAGTAAGCGCTGGACGCGGCCGCAAATCTGTCGATACGGAGTCAGGCCTGAGCGCCTCCTGATGGACGATGTCAATTGGCGCAATTGGCGCAATCGGATCGGTGGCGGCAAGCACAGGTGTTACCGCCACGGCTGGTAGCACCAATGCATGCGGCACATTGATCGCTTCGTTCGCAGGTACCGGCGCAGGTACCTGCGCAGATACCTGCGCAGATACCGGCGCAACGGGAGCAGGGCGCGTGCTGATTGTCGTGGTCAGTGGCGTGTTGCGATTCTGGATACGCTCAGTCTGGCGCATGTGCATTGCATCTTTGCGCGCCGTGCTTGCGGTTCTTGCCTGTTGCGCCTGTTGCGTCATGTTTGCACGTGCGCGCATCGCTGGGGTCGGGATGATTTGTTCAACCGTGGCCCACTCGGCCATGCTTCTGGCCGTGCTGTTGATTTCAGCCCGCGTATCAACCCGTTTGGACGGGGGCTTTGCTTGTTTGCCGAAGATTTCAGACAGCTCGGCGCTTGAAGGCAGTTGCCAGGATTTTCTGCTGCGCGGAGGAATCGCTATGCTTTCACGGGATCGTGCCGGCCTGGGTACGGAATGGGCAACTGCCGCGACAGGTGCGACACGCTGCTCGCGTTGCACCTCGGCATGCTGTTTTTTTGCTGGGAAGATCCGTGTCAGCAAGGGGCTTGTGGTGGCCATCGATTTCAGCCATTCGCTGCCAAATAACCACGATAGCGCCAGGACCGCGATGGCCATCAGCAGCAGCACGCCGCCGACAGTGCCTAGCAGGCTCATGAAACCGTGAGCCAGCGCGTAGCCCAGTCGATCGCCGTCAGGCGGGGTCGATTCCCGTGTGCGAAGTACTGCCTCCAATGCACTGCTGCTGCACAGTAACAGGAACGTCCCTAACCACAAACGGATGGAGCCTGGGCCGCGCAGCGGATTGATCCCGGAGCGGCGTGCTTTGAGCACGCGTAAAACCAAAGGGACAAGCCACAGTAAAGACCATCCGAACCAACTGAAAACTGCTATATGCATGCTCAAATTCAATGAAAAATCGACGTCCGGAAATCTAGGGGTTTGCGCAAATCATGATGCGGCAGGAACGGGCCTGGTCCATTGCCTGGAGCAAGGGAGGCCTGACTGGATTGGTCGGACGTCCTTGTATGAAAGTAGGTGATATTAACCGAAAAACATCAGGCGTTCCCAGCGGGTTTGGCTGTCTGTCCTGGCATTTGTGTGAACAATTGTGCGACGAAAATCAGGGCCGGCAAGACCGCAATCACGTAACTTCCAAGGCACTGGTTTGTCTTCACTTTTTTTCCGTGCTGTACGGCACAGCCGTTTGAAATGCTGCAAAGCACAACAAGTGCCTATAAATCGCAGCATTATCCGCATATTTCTTTCTTTTTCCACGATGCATTTGCTTATTCGATATTGTCTTTCACCGCATTTGTGTAATTTTTTGACAATATGTTGTCGTAAATTTGTAACGCAATATATCTATTTGTAATGTGATGGAAAATTTTGTAACAAAAAATATTATCTTTAGTATAGATTAACAACGCAGCATCTTGGTGCACGGCAATAAATTGCATTGAAGATACTGTGTTGCCGTCGTCTGCACTACGTACAAGCGATGTAAATGACGGTAACTCCTGGGAGTCCAGATGATGAAAAAGCCTTCTGGTGGATTCTTTGGTTTGTCTGTCTGTATGAAATCTTAGCAGAGATGTCAAAACGCAAATTACGTCGTCCATAAGGCGATTTAATCAGTCTGGTTTGATTACACAAATAATTAAATTCTCAACTCTAAATTATCGATAGGGAGTGTTGCTTATGATCAGGGAACGGAAGTTGTCACAGTTGTTGCGCCAGGCGTTTTTTACCGGCGGCGTAGCAGTAGGGATAGGATTGTTGGCCCAGTCTGTGCAAGCGCAGGAGACAAACGACGAGAAACCGATGGCACGGGTTGAAATCACCGGTTCCAACATTAAACGTACCCAACAGGAAGGACCAGCGTCGACCCAGATTCTGACACGCAAGGACATCCAGCAATCGGGCAAGACCACGGTAGCCGATGTGGTGCGCAGCCTGGCGGCCGACAACAACGGTTCCATCAGCGGCTCATTCACCAACGGTTTTGCCGGCAGCGCCTCGGGCGTTTCGTTGCGCGGACTTTCCGTCAACTCGACCCTGGTACTGATCAACGGCCGCCGCACCGCCCCTTATGGCCTGGGCGATGACGGCCAACGCAGCTTTGTCGATCTGAACACGATTCCGCTGGGCGCGGTGGACCGCATCGAGGTGCTGAAAGACGGCGCTTCTGCGATCTACGGTTCGGATGCAATCGCCGGCGTGGTCAACATCATTTTGCGCGAAACCTATCAAGGCAAGACGATCTCCGGAACCTTAGGCACATCCGGTCATGGCGACGGTACTTTGCGGACCGCATCGGGAACCTTTGGTTTCGGCGATCTGGAAACCGACAAGTACAACTATTTCTTCAGTATCGACGCCAAGCAGAGCAACGCGATCTGGTCCAGAGATCGTCCGGAATATCTCGGACAAGCGGATGCCCGCCCATGGGGTGGCCGCGATCAACGGGCCGGCGCCACTACCAGCAGCAACACTGGCGGCAATAGCTTCGTGGGCACGGTACGCCCGGTCAGTGCAAGCGGCAGTACGATTCCCGGCCAGGGGATCCAGAATCTTCCTGGATGCGCCAATATCGACCGCGGGACTTCAATCAATTCCGGCGGCGGTTGCCTGTGGGACCCGATCGCTTACCAGTCTGTCCAGCCTGAAACCCAGAATATCAATCTGTATGGCCGCGGCACCTTGAAGATCAGCAATGATATGCAAGCCTATACGGAACTCGGCTTGTTCAATTCTCAAGCCAAGACCATCACTACGCCGTCCGCTCTGACCAGCACTGGCTTTGACTTGATCAACAACCGCGTGGTTAACACGAATACCGGCCCTGATCAGTTGCTGTTGCCTATCGGCCATCCGGATAATCCGTTTCCCAACAACCGCGCCCGCCCGCGCTGGGTCGATCCGAATCGTCCGCGTACTTCCGATCTGGACACCACCGTCACGCGCCTGCTAGTTGGCGTGAAGGGCACATCCTTCGGCTGGGATTACGACAGCGGCATCTTGTACGCGCAGAGCAAAACCGAGCGTACCCAGAACGGCTATTACCGCACCAGCGCATTGCGGACAGCAATGAACAACGATACTTTTCGCATCGGCGAGGCGGGTGTGCTGAACAGTGCGCAGACCCTGGGTCTGGTTTCCCCGGAATTGAAAAATTCGGCGACCACCAAGCTTGCTTTGTGGGACTTTAAAGGCACCCGTGAATTCGGTCAGTTGCCGGGCGGCCCTATCGGCATCGCGGTCGGCGGCGAGTTCCGTCACGAATCGACTGACAGCCAGGCGACGCCATTCACCGACGTCAGCGACATCGTCGGCCTGGGTTACGCGGCAGCTAAAGCCTCGCGCAATATCAGTTCCTTGTACACGGAATTGGCATTGCCAGTGATCAAGCAACTGGAATTCCAGCTCGCCTTGCGTACCGACCAGTACTCTGATTTCGGTAACTCCACCACGCCGAAGATCGGTTTCAAGTTCACGCCGATCCAGCAGTTGGCTTTGCGCGGCACGTATGCAGAAGGTTTCCGTGCTCCTGGTCCATCGGAAAGCGGCAACAGCGCGGTTTCTGGTTTTACTACCTTTACGCGTGATCCGATTCGCTGCCCTGCCACCGGCCTTTCTGCAGATTGCTCGGATGGCAAGAACGTCGGCGCCGTGACTGTCGGTAACAAAAACCTGAAGCCGGAAAAATCACAGAGCTACAGCCTGGGCTTCATTCTGGAACCGATCAAGAACACCAGCGTTTCGGTGGACTACTGGCGTATTGTTCGCAAGAACGAGATCGTCGGTTCCGATCCGGGTGCGGTCATTGCCAATCCATCGGGCTTCCCGGATGCAACTGTAGTACGGGGCGAACCGACTTCGGATTTCCCTGGACTGGCTGGTCCGATCCAACTGGTCAAAGCGCCTTATATCAATGCCGGTCAAACTCGCACCAGCGGCGTCGATATCGATTTGCGTAGCCGTTTTGACTTGAATTCCTACGGCCGCATGACAGCCGGTTTGACGCTGTCGCAAATGTTCGAGTTCAAACGTACTACCAATGGCGTGACGCAAAACTTTGTCGGCACCCATGGCGATACGAACTTGTCCGGCAACGGCGGCACACCGCGCACTCGCGCTTCGGCGTCGCTGGCTTGGGATCGCGGCCCGTTCAATCTCACCACCACGGTTAACTATGTGAGCGGGATTGAAAACAAGAACGAAACCGGCGGCGAATGCCTGAATGTGGATCCAGTCACCGGCAACGCTTTGATGAATTGCCGCGTAGCCTCGTTCACCACAGTCGACCTGTTCGGCCGCTGGAACGTGACCAAGCAATGGGAAGTTACCGCTGCGATCGCCAACCTGTTTGACCGCCTGGCGCCGCTGGACGTGCAAACCTACGGTCGTATCAACTACAATCCGTCCTTGCATCAATCCGGCGCCGTCGGCCGCTACTTCACCTTGGGTGCTCGCTACACTTTCTAAGTGCAGGTTCTTATCTGATCGAAGCTGAAAACGCCAGGGAAGTCCGCTTCTCTGGCGTTTTTTTTCGGTGGCTGCTGGCATAGCTGGACCGGCAGGGACGACGTATGATGAGAAGAGCCCATCGCGCATGACGGCAGTTCAACTCGAAAGACAAACGAAAATGAAGGTATGGATTAGCTTCGCAGCGGATCCGGAACAGAAGGCGCGCTGCCTGAATCGTTTGCGTGAAGCGCAACCCGGCCCTGGAAATCAGCCTTCCGACTGTGCCGCCGGCGGCAAGCATCGCTTTAGCGAGGAACTCGGCGTACCCGAGACGCTAGCTGTGGTGATTGACGTGCTGTGCTGGCTGCGTCAATCGGAGGGAAAAACCAGCGCCCGCGAACAGGCAATTGCACTGATTGAAGCTATCCCGGTGGGAGCGGATCTGGGAGCGGTTCCGGATCACTACGGCCATTGGCTGCTGCATGATCCGCAATGGGGTATTGCCCGCTACTGCCCGCCAGGGCCGATGAAGGCATTGACGGCGCGGATCAGAGCATTGCATGACCAGGAACTTGCCGGCCTGAGCGTCGATGCGAGCGAGTGGCAGGCGCTGGAGCAGGAGGGGCGTGCCGCTGCTGACGCTGACGAAGGGGACAGCCAGTATCTGCAGAGTTTGCTGCTTTCTGTCGCCAATCCCTTGGGTCAGATCGATACCGAGCAAATGGGGAAATTGTGTGGCGGCGCGGCGTATTTTGCGGGAGAGCAGGGCAAGGCGGAATACTGGAGCGATAGCGAACAGAGTCAACTGGATGAGTTATATGATGGCTTCCGCCTCAGCGTGGAACAAACGCTGGGGCCTCGCCCATCCGCACAGCAGACAGCGGAATTGACTGCCTGGACCGCGCAAGAGCAAGCGCTGGACGCTGCATGGGAGAAGCGGATGCGGCGGCAGCAGCGGAGGTTATGGCGGCGCTGGGATGCATGGGGCGTAAAACAGGCCTCGCTGTATGCCGCATTCAGTGGCGCCGCTATCGGCTTCATGCTGTCACAGATCAAACAGGCGCCGCGCCGAGATATTTTTGACCCGAGTCAGCAGTTGCATTAATCAAAAGCTTGACTCTGCGCCAGCCACTGACGAGGAGACAGCCCCGTGCGTTGTGCAAAGACACGGGATAAGGCTGATGCGTTGGCGTAACCCAGCTCTGGGGCGATCAGTTTCGCCGCACGCCCATGGCGCAACTGCTTTTTGGCTAGTGTCATGCGCCAATCGGTCAGATAGTCCGCCGGGGCAACGCCCACCATTTTTTTGAAGCGACTGGCGAACGCACTGCGCGACATGGCGGCATGCTCGGCCAGCGTTTCCAGCGACCAGGGCCGCTGCGGGTTCTCATGCATCGCGGTCAGCGCGCGGGCCAGTTTTGGGTCGGCCAGGCCGGACACCAAGCCGATCGAAACGCCACCTTCTTCTCCATGGTCCAGCAACCAGCGCAGTAGTTGCAGCAGCAGCACTTCAAACAGGCGATCCGCCATCAGCTGGTGACCGCAGCGCACCTGATCAGCCTCCTGAAACAGCAAGTCCAGCACACCTGACAGGCCTGGCACTCTGGCCAAAGGCAAAACGATCAGCAGCGGCAAAGCTCGCACTAACGGGTGACTGGCGCCGCCTTCGAAGTGGACTGAGGCGCATGTGAATTCGGAACCGTTCTGAGGCGCATTGTGAAACTGATGCGCCAACGGCTGCGGGTAAAAAAAAAGTGTCGGTTCCCTCGCCTCAATGCGGCGCACCACACCCGCCCCTTGTTGATGGGTGACCACCATCTCGCCCTTGCGCAGTACGTGAAAAAAACCTCTGCCCGGTTGCGCATCGAAAGTACTCACACCACACAGCGCGCCAGTGTGAAAAAGACGTGCGGACACCTGAAACCGCTCCAACAGCGAAGAAAGCCGGTCCAAGGCTTGGGTGGGATCAGCGCTCATATTGTACGAATAGGTATGTTGTATGGATCAATAGATACCAATTGTACACACGCGGGGCGCAAACTTCTCCCTGTGCAGATTTGCACCAACTCCAATCCAGAGAGGTATCTCAATGAAATTGCATTCAACACTCAAGCAGATCACGCTGGCCGTGGCGTGTGCTGGCCTGGGCCATCTCGCCGTGGCGCATGACGGCGAGCACACTGTTGGCATTCAAAGCGCGCCCAGCGCCAAGGTGCAAGCACCGTTTGATATTTTTCATACGCGCATCACCACCGAGGGCAACATCGCCACCTTCCATATCGCGGTGTCTGGCAAGGCGGGGGACAACAAGCCCGGCAAGACCGGCAAACTGGCCGGCAGCACCGTATTTTCTTATGTCTGGCCGACCACCATGGACCCATCCGTGGTTGGGTTTGAAGCCAAAAGCGGCATCCTGGCCTTCGCGGTGACCAGCCATCCCGATTTCAACGACACACCGCTGTTTGCCGGCGGCGGCGAATGGCACTCACACTGGGTGGTGCTGCGGCCCGACGACACCTGTGGCAAGGGAGCCCTGAAGGTGGTCGACATTCCCGAGGGCAGCAAGCCCAAGTTGCCCAAGACATGGCCTGGCCTGCCGATCCTGATCGACAGCCCTGGCTGGAACCCTGTCTTCAAAGGGAAATCGCTGGAAGTGAAAGTGCCGTTCGACGACATTGGCGTGGTGCAAACCGCCGGATTTGATGGCGTCACCGCCGCGTTGCGCGTAAACGCCAGCGTGCACAACCCACTGCTGTGCGTAGCCGATGTATTCAAGGTGGCCTCGGGTAATTTGTCTTTGCCGGGCAAAGTCAATCAGTGATCCCTGTTCCGCCTGTCATCCCTCAATTTCCCAAAGTGGCGCCGAATCCAGTGGCCTGACGCAAACCGGTGTTCCGATGAATATCGACCTTACGGTAGTGGCATCGGAACATCTTGAGAAAGAAAAGAAGCCATGCTGGCAACCTCCACCTTTGCTCCGCCGCTGCGTATTGCCCAGTGGTTCAGCACCGTTGGTGGTACCGGCAACAATAATCTCATTCATATGGCGCTGGCCGCCGAGATGGCTGCGACAACCGAACAGGCGGCATGGGCCGTCAGTGTCGCTGACATACGGCAAACAGCCGCTGTAGTGATTACCCCGGAACCAAGCTGAACCACGCTTGCGGCAATCGAATCAAGGCAAAGTAATGGTCAGATTGGCCGCGCGCGGGGCTAATTTAACGATATCACTGTAACCACTGATACTCGCCGCAGTGGCGCGTGACAGCATAGTGTTCAAGCTAAAGTAACCGCCCAGCCCAATCAAGGCAAAGACCGAGCAGAGCGCCCACAACGGCACTTCGTTGCGTAGCTTATGGCTGACTTGATCTGGCCGTTCCCAGTGTGGCGCGAAGCCAGCACTTTTACCTTTCATTCGAGCGATTTCATCGCCCAGACGAGCGGTAAGATAATTGAGCTTTTCCGGGCCTTCGATAATGTATTTGCCCTGGAAGCCAAGCAGCAAACACATGTGGAAAACCTCTAGCGCCTGCAGGTGCAAGTCGCCTTTAGCGCGTAAATCCTCGAGACGAGTGAAGAAGTGTTCGCCGGCGAGCTGGTCGCCAAACAGGATTAACTGCAAGGGCCGGCGCGCCCAACTTTCACGGATATTGAATTGCGAATGCAAGATGTTTTCGTCGACGGCGGCGCAAAACGCATATTTCGCCGAATGAACGTCTTCGTTGGACACATTCAGTTTTTTCGCGCCGCGTTCAAAGTCGGTCAAGAAACGCTGCATTTTTGAAATGAAACCTGCTTCGTCTATTGGTGCGCAACGGTTTTTTAACAAAAATAAAGCATAGAAGCCGTCATACATCAGGTCAAGCAATGAATTGGCTGAGCTGCTGCTGTCTGACGCTGGCTGTTGGCCGGCGGTGATCGCGCCGAGCAGAGAGGGGGCTGAAGATCTGGTCATGGTGTAACCGCTAGAAGTTCAAGTTTAAGGTCGTTAATGCCGGACGGGACGTAAATTGAAATCGATTGTGCCTGAAGCATCCGCTCGTATAAAGGTCCTTTGTTTTCCAAGGCAAAATAATAGGTATCCGGCCGTACCGGCAACGCTGCGGGCACCTGCGGCGAGTGCGACAGCTTGACGCCGGGCATCGCCGACAGCACGAATTTATCGACATCATCGGGCGCGCCGACCTTGAAGCGCAGCGGTACGATGTCGACCAGTTCGATGGCTGGCATGCTGGCGTTGACCGCCAGGTAAAACGCGGTCTTGTCGTCGATTTTTCCAGAGTCGAGCATGCCGTGATGATGCGCAGGCTTGTTCTCCGACAGTGCAATCGAAAAGTAGCGCGACGAAATCACGGTATCCAGCAACTCGCGGATGATGGTGTCCAGCTTGGCGAAACAAGGCCCTGGATCCTGGTGCTGATAGACCGGCAAATCCGATAATGCATAGCTCTTGGAAAACGTCATCAGCGCACCTGTCAGGCTAAGCAGTTGCTCGTACAGCCGTTCAGGATGAAACGCCGGATTGTGAAAAAAATGGGTCAGCGATGCAAATGCAGAGCTGGCGGTGTGCAACAGCCAGAATGACGAAATATCGCCTGAGCGAAATTCAATCACGTTCTTGCTTGGCTCGCGGTGATGGCCATACAAGGCGTTGACCTTGGCTTGCAATGCATCCATCAGGCACCGCAGTTGGATATATATGGCAGGAGCGCTACGAATCGTCAGGCTGGGCGCCACAAAGGCCGGATCCGGCTCGAAGCCGCCGGTCGAAATACGGCGCAGTCTGATCAGTGGAAAACTGATCAGGGAGTCGCGTGGCTCGACTTCCGACACCAGCCGCACGGATTTCTTCAGGTAGGTCAGCTCCGCTTCCGCCGCTTGCGTGAACAAGTCCGGCGTCGCCGAATTGTTCTGGGCATAGCGGGTGGCGTTGCTGGTTTGGCCCAACGGCGAAAAATTGCCGCCGAAGCCTTTCATGTAAGGCAGGGCAGCGTAGTAAGTAATAGTCTGTTGCCCATGCGGAATACTGCCCAGGTCCACCACTTCCGGCAGATCGTCGTCGCCAGGCGCATTGTAAATCTCGCCATCCTGGAAGATCACCGACAACTCGGATAGACGCAGCGTATTGTTGGCCAGCGCATCGCGATCCAGCTGGACCGTCATGACGCCCCAGGCATAGGGATGCAAGGCATTGGTGGTCTCATGCAGGCGGTTTTCGTGATACCGGTCCTGCTGCTGGAAATGCTGAGGACGCAAGAACAGGCCCTCGCCCCATAAAATTTTCGATGTTCGATTCACGTATTTACTCACATGTCATTTATTCAAACCGGCACGCAATTGTTTGCGTGGCGTTAGCCAGATCGCGCTAGCCGCATGGGGCTGGGGTTAAAAATTTACTCGCGCCAACATCTTCCGACACGGTAATGCCGGTGCCGACCGTCAGCGCACAGGCATTCGCACCTACGGTAATGCCGGACTTCTCGGCTTGCTCAGCAGGAAAAGTCATTTTCCAGCGTTGCGCCGCCGGCTTGCGGAACAGCGCTACAACGCCGACGAAACCTGCTTCTCTGCTGACCTTTTCGCTGACTTCGTAGCGCTGTCCGGGCACTAGTGTAATTTCCTTCACTTCGACAAGATCGGCGCCCAATACGTCTTTTTCTTTCTGCGGATTGGTAAATGTATCGTAAGTTGCCTGTTGGAAAGCACCATTTTGTCGTAACTTATATACTCTGGCGACCAGGGCAAGCGGCGTGCCGGAACTGTCCGCATTCAAATTACTGCCGGCATGCAGCTTGATCGCTATGGTTCGCGGCGGTTTTTGAGCGTCAGGAATTTCTGGTTTGGTGATGCCGGACATTTGCAGTACCGAGTTGGCGATTGAGCCAACCGCCGATACGGCGCCAGCGGCGCAACCAGTCAAATTCAGTATTGCGACCAGCGAAATCAGGAGAGATAGGGGACGCATCAAGGTTAATCTTTATTCAGGTTGCAAAAATACCAAATAGATAATAACGTTCGAAAAGTATTTTTTCGTTAATATTGCATAAAATAAAATAACAATGTAGTTGTCGCCTAGACACATAGTATGTGACTAGACTAAACTTGTTGCTTTGGTGTAACCAAAGTTAACAATTTTTGATGTAGATTGGCAATATGATATCTGCATCTGCCAGGTTTTGTTAAGATTCGGCAATATTAAAAATTGCTACATAGAAAGTGAGTGCACGATGAGTCAATGGAAAAATAAGTTTATCTACGGCGCGGCGTTGGCCTGCCTGGTAAGTGCCTGCGCAACCCAGGCGCCACCACCGGTAGACCCGGCAGCCAAGCTGGATTCTATAGTGGCTGAAGCAGACGCCGCACAAAAGGCCGGGCAAACCGATAAGGCAGTCAAGTTGTTGAAAGATGCGACCAGCGCGTTTCCTGCAGACAAGACACCGTGGATACGCCTGGCGCAAATCCGCTTCGATACAGAAAACTATGGCGACGCCATTGCCAATGCGCTGGAAGGCTTGCAACGCGATCCGAAGGACAAGGTTGCCAATAGCATAGTTGCGGTGGGCGGCCTCAGATTGTCGACCAAGGCCCTGAACGACTTGCGCACGCAGAACGATTTGAACGGCAACGTCCGCAGCGAAGCGCAAGGACTGGCCAAAATCCTGCGTGAAAGCCTGGGCGAAACGGTGTTGGTGCCGGCTCGGCCAAAGGTGGTAGCCCGCCCTGCAGCAACCAGCGCCAAAAAGGGCGCTGTCGCGGCAAAACCAGGCGCGACGCCAGAACCTAGCGGCGACGCCGCCAATCCATTCGGATCGCTACAGTAACGTGACTCAAATGAATCCTGATCCCGCCAGGCGGAATCAGGGCGTGATTATTCGGTAATTATTCGGTAAGCATCAGCGAGGGTTTTATGGCCAAAAAAGAGAGTACTCAAAAACGTTTGCAGAAAGTGCGTCCACCACGCGTGCAGATGACTTACGACGTCGAAATCGGTGACGCAATCGAGCAAAAGGAACTGCCGTTCGTGATGGGGGTAGTGGGTGATTTCAGCGGCAAGTCCGATGTGGCCCAGGCCAAGCTGAAAGACCGCAAGTTCGTCAACATCGACAACGACAACTTCGACGAGGTGATGAAGGGCATAGAGCCGAAAGCGACTTTCCGCGTGCCGAATCATCTGAGCGACGCCGGCGGCGAGTTCGGGGTCGAGCTCAAATTCAAATCCATCGACGATTTCCGTCCGGAAGCGGTGGTGCAGCAAATCGAGCCGCTCAAGCAGTTGCTCGAAGCCCGCACCAAGCTGGCCGATCTGCGCAACAAACTGGCTGGCAACGACAAGCTGGAAGATATCCTCAACGATGTGCTCAACAGCACAGAAAAGCTCGCGGCGTTAAGCAAGCAAACCAAGAAGCAAGGAGACTGAAATGTCCTTTCAGCACAACACTGCGCTGGCCGCTAGCGCGACCGCAGAAGAATCCGGTTTGCTCGACCAGATCGTAGAGCAGAGCAAGGTTGCCAAGTCTGGCGCTGAGCATGATCGCGCCAAAGACATCATTTCCGAACTCGTGAATCAGGTCATGCAAGGCACCGTGGTGGTTTCAGCCAATTTGTCGGCTACCATCGACGCCCGCGTGGCCGAACTGGACCGCCTGATTTCAGCGCAAGTCAGCGCCGTGATCCATGCGCCTGAATTCCAGAAGCTGGAAAGCAGCTGGACCGGCTTGCATTATCTGGTGTTCAACTCGACTACCGGCCAGAATATCAAGATCAAGGTGTTGAACGCCACCAAGCGGGAACTGGTCAAGGACTTCCAGGCCGCCCTGGATTTCGACCAGAGCGCCGTCTTCAAGAAAGTCTATGAAGAAGAGTTCGGCACTTTCGGCGGTTCTCCATTCGGCGCCTTGCTGGGGGATTTTGAAATTACCCGGCAACCGGAAGACATGTATTTCATCGAACAGATGTCGCATATCGCCGCTGCTGCGCACGCACCGTTCATCAGTTCGGCGTCGCCTGAACTGTTTGGCCTGGAAACCTATAGCGAACTCGGCAGGCCGCGCGACCTGGCCAAAGTATTCGAGACCGTCGAATATGCAAAATGGAAGTCTTTCCGCGAGTCGGAGGATTCCCGTTATGTCGGATTGACGCTGCCGCGCTTTTTGGGCCGGCTGCCGTTCAATCCTAGGGATGGCCAGACCGTCGACGGTTTCAACTTCGTGGAAGATGTCGATGGCACCGATCACTCCAAGTATCTGTGGTGCAACGCTGCGTATGCATTCGGCACCAAGCTGACCAAGGCGTTTGAAGATTTCGGCTGGTGCGCAGCGATCCGCGGCGTCGAAGGCGGCGGTTTGGTGGAAGATTTGCCGACCCATACCTTTAAAACCGACGAAGGCGAAGTTGCGCTCAAGTGCCCGACTGAGATAGCCATTACCGATCGTCGTGAAAAAGAACTGAGCGATCTCGGTTTCATCTCGCTGGTGCATTGCAAAAATACCGACTACGCAGCCTTCTTTGGTGCTCAATCGACCCAGAAAGCCAAGAAATACAATACCGATTCGGCCAATGCGAACTCCGTGCTGTCGGCTCAGCTGCAATACATTTTCGCCGTATCGCGTATTGCGCATTACATGAAATCGATGATGCGCGACAAGATCGGCAGCTTTGCTTCGGCAGGCAACGTGGAAGATTTTCTCAACCGTTGGCTGACCCAGTATGTGCTGCTTGATGACAATGCCAGCCAAGAGCAAAAGGCGCAATTTCCGTTGCGTGAAGCCTCAGTGCAGGTATCTGAAGTACCGGGACGTCCGGGCGTGTACCGTGCAGTGTCTTTCTTGCGCCCGCACTTCCAGCTTGACGAACTTTCAGTTTCACTCCGCTTGGTTGCGGAATTACCAGCGTCAACCAAGTCTTAACTTAATTGAATAAGGGGAATCACCATGGCAATAGACGTATATCTGCAAATTAATGGCATCAAGGGCGAATCGACAGACAGCGCGCACAAAGACTGGATCGAATGCAAATCGGTGCAGTGGGAAGTGTTGCAGCCAAAGTCGGCTACGGCATCGACCGGCGGTGGCCACACTGCTGAACGCTGCGAGCACAAGGACATCGTGATTACCAAGATCGCTGATCTGGCTACACCTTTGCTGTTGCAAAACTGTTCCTCGGGCAAGACGATCGATAGCGCAAAATTTGAGTTCCTGCGCGCTGACGGCAAGGGCGACCGCATCAAGTACTTCGAAATCGAGCTGTCGAACCTGCTGATTTCGGATGTCACGCCATCTGTCCAGGAAGGCGAAGTGTTGAGCGAGAGCGTTAGCCTGAAGTATTCCAAAGTCAAATGGAAGTACACACAGCAAAAAATCGGTGGCGGCTCCGGCGGCAATACATCCGGCGGCTGGGATCTGTCGACCAACAAGGTCGTGTAATTTTTTTGTACCAGTAATGAGAGCCGTGGCATTCCGATGCCGCGGTTCTTTTTTTCTTGCGAATGGTATGCGATGAAAGGTTTCACGCCGGGATTGTTTGACAGACTGATGGGCGGCGACAGTGCGCCTGCGCAATCCGATCTGGTAGTGCGGTTATCGATGGATGCCTTGAAAGACGCGGTTGCCCGCGATCTTGAGGCCATGCTGAATACGCGCACCGTGATTCCTGAAGAAATACTCAAGAATTTCCCCGAATGCAGCAAGTCGATATTGACCTACGGCTTGAACGACTTTTCCGGCATGAGCCTGGCCAGCGTGGATGACCGTGCTTATATCTGCCGATGCCTGGAACAAGGTATCGCGCGCCACGAGCCGCGCCTGAGAGAGGTCCGGGCTTCGCTCGAGTTGCGCGAAGGATCAATCAACCGCTTGAATTTTGCGATCGCGGCCCTGCTGGTTGTGCCGCCGGCCAAAGAGGCCGTGAGCTTCGACGCCGTGCTGCAGCCATCTACCTTGCAATATTCAATCAGCAGAGCACGCCGCGCGATGCGGGTGGACAGTTAACGTGGACGAATTACTTCCCTATTATGAGCGAGAGCTCGGTTTTTTAAGACGCTATTCGCGCGAATTTTCGGAGCGCTATCCAAAGATTGCCGGACGTCTGCTGATGTCCGGCGAAGTCTCCGAAGACCCGCATATCGAGCGCATGATCCAGTCGTTCGCGCTGATCAACGCCCGCACCTCGAAGCGGCTGGACGACGATTACCCGGAATTTACCGAAGCCCTGTTCGAGGTGCTTTATCCGCATTACCTGCGGCCATTCCCGTCCTGTTCGATTGCCCGTATGGACTACAGCGTCGCCGCAGAGCAATTGACCACAGCGATGCAGGTCCCGCGCGGCACCGAACTGACGACGCGGCCGGTCAAGGGCGTGGCCTGCAAATTCAAAACCACGTATGACGTGGTGGTGGCGCCTTTGTTGCTGTCGCACGCCGTGTTCGACCCGATCATCGAACCGCCGGACGCGGTGCTGCTGCCGCCCACCGCCAGTTCGCGTATTGGCATCACTTTTGAAACGACTGCCGAGCAGGCCGGCTTTGCTGAACTTGGGGTCAAGACACTGCGCGTATTTATCGACGGCGAGCCGTCGTTTTGCGCAGCGTTGCGCGATACGCTGTTCATGCGGACGGTGCGCGCCTATGTCGAAGCCGGCAACAGCGGCCGTTGGCATGCGGTAAACAAAATCCCGGTGACGCCGGTTGGCTTTGAGGAAGACGAATCGCTGATTGATTTCCCGGCGCGTTCGCATCCGGCCTATCGCCTGCTGACCGAATATTTCTCCTATCCCGAGAAATTCAATTTCTTCGATGTCGATGTCGCCGAGATCGCCAAACTATTAGCGCCGGGTTGCAAGAAATTCACCTTGCATCTGGTGCTCTCCGGCCTGCGCGCCGATTCCAATACCGCCCGCATGCTAGGCACCTTGTCGACTAATAACCTGCTGCTGGGCTGCAGCCCGGTCATCAATCTGTTCAAGCAACACGGCGACCCGATCCGGCTGACCCACACCAGCGCCTATTATCCGGTGGTCTGCGATTCACGACGCGCCTATGCCTATGAAGTGCATTCGATCGATTCGGTGCAGTTGGTGCGGCAAACCCCGGAAGGCGAATCGATCACCGAATTCCGTCCGTTTTATTCGTTGCGTCACGGTGAAAGCGCGGACAAATCCGGACACTACTGGGCCATGCGGCGCGACGAACTGGTGGCGGCCCGCAGTCCCGGCTATGAAACCGAAATTTCAATTGTCGATATCGACTTTGATCCGGCCACTATAGAAACCGATACGCTGAGTATCGAATTGACTTGCTGCAATCGCAACTTGCCAGCCTCGCTGGCCTACGGCCTGGCTGGCGGCGACCTGTACATGGAAGGCGGTTCTCTGGTCAACTCCACCAGTTTCTTGAGAAAGCCGTCCGAGCCTTGCCGCTTCGAGCGCGGCCGCGGCGCGCATTGGCGTCTGATTTCGCATCTTGCCTTGAACCATCTGTCGCTGGCCAAGGGCGGGCTTGAGGCTTTGCAAGAAACCCTGAGCTTATATGACTTGCCGCGTTCGGCGATCTCCCAGCGCCAGATCGGCAGCGTGGTCGGCATCGATCATAAGGCTGCCACTGCCTGGCTGCCCGGCAATCCGTTTGCATCGCTGGTGCGCGGCATCGAGATCAAGGTAACCCTGGACGAGGAAGGTTTTGTCGGCAGCGGTATCCATGTGTTTGCAAATATCCTGGATCGCTTCCTCGGCTTGTATGTGCATGCCAACAGCTTCACGCAATTGGTCATAGCTTCCAAACGAACAGGTGAGGAGATACTGCGATGCTTACCGCGCAGCGGAGATTCGAACCTAGTGTAATCCAGCGCCTGCTGGACAAGCCGCATCGGTTCCAGTTTTTCCAGGCTGTGATGATGTTGGAGCTGTGGTTGAAACGTAACGGCGTTCCGCATGAGGAAGCGGTCAGTGATTTCCTGCGCTTCCAGAACACGGTGTCGCTGGGCTTTCCGCCGAGCGAGATCGAGGCGCTGGAAGTAACGCCCAAGCTGACCGAGCAATCGGTGGAAGCCTTGCTGGAAGCATTGCAGACCAATCAGCTCGATAGCATTGCGCTGACGCCGGCGTTCATCGGTTTCTTAGGTGGTAACGGCAGCTTGCCTAGCCATTACTCGGAGCGCATTGCTGCGCACCAGCTGTTTGAAAAGGACTACGGGCCGCGCGCTTTCCTGGATGTTTTCTCGAATCGCAGCGTGGCGCTGTTTTTCAAGGCCTGGCGCAAGTACCGGCTGGAGTTCAAGTACCAGATCGACGGCAAGGACAGTTTCCTGCCGCTGCTGATGTCGCTCGCCGGTTTAGGCCACCGTACCTTGCGCGAGCGCATGTCGGAAGAGGGAGAGGGCCTGCTGGACGAATCGATCGGCCATTTCGCTGCAGCCATCAGGCACCGGCCGCCATCCGCTGCGTATATGCAGCGGGTTCTGCGCGACTATTTTTCGGTGCCGATCGCGATCGAGCAGTTTGTCGGTCATTGGTATGACGTGCCGCCCGACCAGCAAACGGTATTGGGGTCGACCAATGCCACCTTGGGCAGCGTGGCGATGGTGGGCCAGCGGGTATGGCAGCGCGATTTGCGCATGCGCCTGAAAATCGGCCCCTTGACCAAAAAGAAGTTTGAAAGCTTTTTACCGGGCGGCACGGCTGCCGTCGGGCTGGAGAAAATACTGGCGATGTTTACCAGCGTCTTCCTGGAGTATGAAATACAGCTGATCTTGCGTGCTGACCAGGTGCAAAGCGTCACCCTGGATTCCGCGCGTGAAGGCGGGCGCCTGGGGTGGGATACTTTTGTCACCAGCAAGCCTGCAGAAATCGACCGCACCGACGTTTGTTACGAAATTCACTCACTTTGACAATGCATGGATGGGAAGGCTTCAATGAGCATTAATCTCAAAACCTTAATCAGCAAACTGAACGACACTTCGCGCCTGGCGGCAGAACGTGCCGCAAACATTTGCGTCAGTCGCGGCCAATATGAAGTGGATATCGAACATCTGTTCCTGGCGCTGCTGGAACAGCCCAAGAGCGATTTTGCAGTGATTGCGCGTAAATCCGGCATCAGTATCGCTACGTTGGAAGGCGATCTGCAGCATGAAATCGACCGCTTCAAGAACGGCAACGCGCGCACTCCGGTATTTTCCCCGCATCTGCCCAAGCTGTTTGAACATGCCTGGCTGATTGCTTCGCTCGACAACCAGTCGGGACGTATCCGCAGCGGCCATTTGCTGCTGGCGCTGCTGACCGAACCGGACCTGGTGCAATTGGCGTATCGCGGCTCCAAGTTGTTCATCAAGTTCAAGCTGGACGATCTCAAGCACGACCTGGAAAAGCTGACCGAAGGCTCGCAGGAAAGCGTCGCCGTGGATGGCAACGCTACGGCAGAAGATGAAGGCGGCGATCCGGTGCAGGACTTGACTGCCAAAGGCGAAGCCTCGAAAACGCCGGCGCTGGACAAATTCACCACCAACCTGACTCAGCGTGCGCGCGAAGGCAAGGTCGATCCGGTGATCGGCCGCGATACCGAGATCCGCCAGACCATCGACATCCTGATGCGGCGCCGTCAAAACAACCCGATCCTGACCGGTGAGGCTGGTGTCGGAAAAACCGCGGTGGTGGAAGGCCTGGCGCTGCGGATTGCGCAAAAAGACGTGCCCGACGTGTTGCAGGGAGTGGAGCTGCATACCCTCGACATGGGTTTGCTGCAAGCGGGCGCCAGCGTCAAGGGCGAGTTTGAAAATCGCTTGAAGAGCGTCATCGACGAGGTCAAGAAAAGCTCGCACGCCATCATCCTGTTCATCGACGAAGCCCATACCATGATCGGCGCCGGTGGCCAGGCCGGCCAGAACGACGCCGCCAACCTGCTGAAGCCGGCGCTGGCGCGCGGTGAGCTGCGCACCATCGCCGCCACCACCTGGAGCGAATACAAGAAATACTTTGAGAAAGACGCTGCCCTGGCGCGTCGTTTCCAGGTAGTGAAAGTCGAAGAGCCGAGCGAAGAATTGGCCTGTGCCATGCTGCGCGGCATGGCGCCGCTGATGGAAAAGCATTTCGGCGTGCGCGTCTTCGACGAAGCGATCACTGAAGCGGTGCGCCTCTCGCATCGTTACATCAGCGGCCGCCAGCTGCCGGACAAGGCCATCAGCGTGCTCGACACGGCTTGCGCCAAAGTCGCGCTGGGCCAGAATGCGACTCCGGCCCTGATCGAAAATATCGTCAAAAAACTGGATCGCCTGGTGGCGGAACTGAACTCGCTGGAACGCGAATCGAACGCCGGCGGCAAACACGCTGAGCGCCTCAAGGAATTGCGCGAACTGCAAACCACATTGAATGCAGAGCTGGCGACCCACCGCGAACGCTGGGAAAAGGAAAAAGCCCTGACCGACCGCATCAAGGCCGCGCGCACCGAACTGGAAGCGACGCCGGTTGCGGAGCAGACACCCGCCGAGGACGCAGCAAAATCTTCCAGGAAGGCCGTCAAAGACAGCAAGGAAAACCAGGAACTGGCGAAGCTGATTGAAGAACTGAAACAGCTGCAAGGTGAAACGCCGATGGTGCCGGTGCAGGTCGACGGCCTGGTGGTGGCCGAAATCGTCGCCAGCTGGACCGGCATCCCGCTCGGCAAGATGGTCAAGGATGAAATCAAGACCGTGATCAACCTCGGCTCGCTGCTGCACGAACGCGTGCTCGGCCAGTCGCATGCGATCGAAGCGGTGGCTCAGCGCGTCCGTACTTCACGCGCCAACCTGGACGATCCGAACAAACCCAAGGGCGTATTCCTGTTCGTCGGCCCGTCCGGCGTCGGCAAGACTGAAACCGCACTGGCGCTGGCCGACGTGCTGTACGGCGGCGAACGCAAGCTGGTTACCATCAACATGAGTGAATACCAGGAAGCGCACAGCGTCTCAGGCCTGAAGGGCTCGCCGCCGGGTTATGTCGGCTATGGCGAGGGCGGAGTGCTGACCGAAGCCGTGCGCCGTAATCCGTACAGCGTGGTGCTGCTGGACGAGGTGGAGAAAGCGCATCCCGACGTGCTCGAACTGTTTTTCCAGGTGTTCGACAAGGGCGTGCTGGACGATGCCGAAGGCCGCGAGATCGACTTCAAGAACACCATCATCATCCTGACCAGCAATGTCGCCTCCAGCCTGATCATGCAAAGCTGCCTGAACAAGGCGGCGGCAGAGTTGCCCAGCACCGACGAGCTGGAGCAAGCGATCCGGCCGCAACTGGTGAAGGCGTTCAAGCCGGCCTTTCTGGGACGCTTGAAGGTGATTCCTTATTATCCGATTTCGGACGACGTGCTGGTCGAGATCATCAACCTCAAGCTGGGACGCATCCAGAAGCGCATCGCCATCAACCACAAGGCCGAGTTCAGTTACGACGAGCCGCTGGTGGAGGCGGTGCTGGCGCGCTGCACCGAAGTCGATTCCGGCGCCCGCAACGTCGACAATATCCTCAATGGCACGCTGTTGCCGGAAATCGCCGAAACCGTGCTGGGCAAGATGGCCGAAGGCGGCAGCATCGCCAAGATCAAGGTCACTGCCAACAAGCAGGGGCAGTTCAAGTACGCGATTAAATAGAACCAGGAGAAATCATGGATGCAGCAGTCAAACAGCAAATTCTGAAGCAATGCTATTCGAAGCGCTTCGACGAGAAATACAGCCGCAAGCATCAGTACCAGGACAAGGCCACCGACGTGCGCAACTACGTCAAGCTGACGCCGGCGGATATCGTCGACCTGCTGGATACGGCTTCCGCGGCAGCGCGCTCACAGGCGCGCCGCTTGTTGCAACTGATGCAGGGGCGGCCCTGGCTGCCGTCGGCAGCGCCGCATGAAGGTGGAATAGGGGACCAGCGCGGGGTGGATAATAATCTGCACATCACGCTGAAGGTGGGGGATAAGAGCTATCACTTGCGTTGCAAGGAGTTGCCTGCTTTGCACGTTATCCAGGTCACCGGATAGTCGCAACAACATATATGTGGGACCGGTTTCAACGACATCGTATGCTGGCTAATGTCCAAACCGGTCTGAAATCACCTGATTGCAATAGTCACGCAAATGTTCTTATTGTGTCGTAATTCTTTGAATGCCAGATTCATAAATCTAGCCACTTTTTCCACTTCCCCTTTTTTGCAATATCGATTTCTTTGTATTTGATTCGCCATTCCCCATTTTCCAGCACTAGATAATATCGTCCTTCCCCGCCGATTAAACCGGCCGGCACATATACCCAATGCTTATCCGGCGTATCTTCCTCTATTCGAAGAATTTCCAGCTGAAATTCGGGCGGTTCACCGAAATCCAGAAAATCATATCTGGATTGATGTCTAGCCAGAGCCTGCTTTGACAGATATTTTTTAAAGATTTCTTTTACCTTGGTCAGGCGCTGTTGATTAACCGAATCATTCAACCTGTCAGCAGCACTGCTCCAACGCTCCCACTCAGCCATCTCGTCGAAAAAATGCTGAGCTACCTCTCTTGATGTTTGACTCGGTTCTATATTTTTTGGCATTTTCTTTCCTGTTACGGACAACAAGCGGGATTCATGAAGGTCTTTGATTTTGTCTGACCGTTAATCGTATAGGAATAAACTATTTCATGCGGTCGTGTCGAGACGGCGTCCTTATAGTTCAATTTAACACTAATGTGCGCGTTCACATTCCCGGCTTTCACCTGTTCAGCGATACCACTCTCCCATTGCGCAAACGCCCCCCTATTTACGCCAAGCGCTTGCGGAAAGACATACTTCTTCCCGCCACGCCCGCCTAACTGATTTCCAACTACGTGGCCAGCATCATCATGAGAACAGCCGAGACTTCTTGCCCATTTGCGGGAAGTGTCGTTTGTGTTGCTACCTTTCTTAATATCAGCTGGTGTAATCGTTGCAGTCGCACTTTCTATCCGTTTTCCATCAGCACTATAAACATAGGTGGCGTTCGAAAATAATCCTAGCGGATCAATCCAGCCAATAGGATTTGGTGCATATTGATATGGGTTGACCCCACCCGATAACCCTATCGGGTCTTGGCTGACAAAGCTACCAATGTGCGTATCGTAATAGCGGTTTCGATTGTAATGAAGTCCTGTCTCTGCATCGTAATATTGTCCCTGGAGCCGTATCGGATTATCAACGGTCTGGATAAGTATTTGTTGCGCACGGCCCGATGCGGCATGACTGGCTGACCAAACCACTTGCCCGCTGCTATCAGTTAGTCTGATCGGGCAGCCATTTGGGTCATTGTGATAATGAAATATGCCGCTACTTTTTTCCTCATCAAATTGCTGCTGTCGGGTTGTACTCATTCCCGGTCGATTCCCGACAACTGTCTCCGACGCAATAGTCTGTTGGGAAAGCGGAGATGGTGATTCATCGGGACGGACACCTAACAACATTCCGGCGCCCAATCCAATAGACGGGCCTACGCCGGCGAGCCTTGCTTGCCAGTTTCCGTCATGGTCCGATGAAACGGGTTTGCTTTCTTTTCCTAACGTCAGACTACCAAGTCCCCCGAGTCCACTTAGGTTGCCGGTCAGCGACGCTTTCGGTATCTTGTCAAAAAGTGCATTGACAGGGATGGCAGTTGGTTTCGCCTGTACTTGTTGGGCGGGATAAAAATCTGCTTCTTTTTTCGTGATGCTGTCTGTTTTCTTTGCGGACTTGACCTGTTTGTCAATTAATACCAACGGCACAAAAGTGTCAGGATAATAAACAAATTCTCGCGTTTGAGAATGCAATGCCTTAAATGCATTAAGCCGCCTTCGTGCTGTCATCAAATCCGCAACATTGGCGGCCAACCAAACATCATCGGAGTTTTTGCTGTCAATCGGTTGCGTCACCTCTCCCAACAACGCATCGCCATCCCAAAAAAACCAGGTAATATGCGTCGGACTATGTTTGAATACGCGACGCCCCAGAGGATCGTAGCCGTATCGCGTAACCTGCCCATCGTTACAGCTTTCAATCAGCCGCTGGTTCGCATCCCAACTCAGTTTTGTCTGCGTTTGATCGACTGCCGCAGTTACAGGAGATTGCGTATTTCCTGAAGAGGCTTGCTGTTTTCGGATCAGATTGCCGGCACGATCGAATATATAGTGAATACCGTCATAGCTGCCTTCACGGAGCCACGACGTTTCAGCCAATCCTTCGCCGCCCGCTGCCTGCTTCAATTCCGATTGACGTATACGCATTCGCAGGCGATCGCCGGCCGAATCATTCAAAATCGCCGTCAAGCACCCGGTAGGATCTGTATGCCTCAATAAATTCCCCATCAGGTCATACTGATAAAGATCAATCCCCTGTTCGCTATCGCTGCGACGTGTCTGGTTACCTACGCAATCATACTCATAGCGGGTTTCAAACAATGATCGCTGATCACTCAGAACGGTCTGGGCGGTAAGATAGCCTGCAGGATCATATTGCAAATCGCGGCGAACGTTGCTACTCAACTGTTCCGTCACAATCCGGCCCAGTGCATCGCGTTCGATCACCATCGCGGGTTCACCATTAATCGTCACGCTGGCCATTTGGTTGCGCAAATCGAAAGTGGAAATTACTATGTTGCCGGCGCTGGTGCGGCGCAACAGACGATTGCCGACCTCGTCATAGGCATTTTCAATACGGAACCCATCCTGCACCTCTTCACTGAGGCGACCATCAGCGTCAAATTTGCGCAAGATATGGCGACTCTGGCTGCGCAACTCGACCAACGCTCCACGCTTGTCATAGCGGAATGTCTCATGCAATTGCCTGCCGGGATGATCGTGATCAGGCAGAGTCTTCCTGGTAATACGGCCGTGTCGGTCAGTGTCGTAGCCGATTATTCGTCCCAACGGATCGCAGCTTTCCAATAGCCGGCCGGCTGCATCGTAACGATAGGTACATGACTGTCCCCAGTAATCGATTTCCTCGACAATTCGCCCCAGCGCATCGAATTTGATCTGATATGTCTCCTGACGTTGATTAACCACGCCAATCAGCCGCTCTTCAGTGTCATATAGAAATTCGACGCAATAACCATCGGCTTGCAGACGTTTAGCGAGTTGTCCTGTACCAAAATACGCAAGCTTGGTCTGTGTCCCGTTTTCATCGGTATAACCAATCAGGTGATCTTCTGCATCGTATTCGTACTTTGCACCGCCAGCCGCTTGCGTTACCTGAAGCAATCGTCCTTTAGCATCGTAGCAGTACTCAATGACATCGCCGACAGGATCGGTGCGCCGCCTCAGATATCCCAATGCATCGTGTTCGAAATGACTGTGGTGACCAAGCGCATCAGTCATGCGCAACAAATGTCCATAACGATCGAAAGACAATGCAGTGGTTGCCCCACGTGGATTGACATGGGCAAGCAAATGCCCCAATGCGTCATACTCAAATCGCGAACAAGCGCCCATCGGTGTGGTCTGTTCCAGCAGCAAACCACGTTCATCCCAGTTCTGCCGCCACCGCTGGCCGAGCGGATCAACAATCTCGATGACATGATTGGCTTCATCAAAAACTGCGGTCATGATACTGCCGTCCGGTTGCACCAGCTTCCTCAAATTGCCGCGGTCATCATATGCAAATTCTGTGCGCTGTCCGGCGGGATCAATCAATGCAGTGGTACGCCCTACCTCGTCATATTCAAAAATCGTGACGCCTCCTAGTGGATCAATTTCACACAACGGCAAATCATTCTCATTGAATTTGATCAGCGAGGTATGCCCGAACGAATTGGTCACTTCGGTTTCTCGCAGCAGCTCATTGTAGGCAAATCGATAGTCGTGCAGACCGTGATCTCCCCAAGCGCGAATCGCGCGCCACTGATCATCGTATGTATAGTAGAAGGACAAGCCTAGGCGATCGGCATGGCGCACCATGTGATGGCAATCGTAGTCGAACGTGCGAGCGGCATCCAGAGCATCAAAGGCCCCGACCAGGTCCTGATTCTGATATTTGTAAGCTACCAGCGGATGATTGATACTGGTAGCAGGATCATGCAGACTCAGTTTATGAATTTTCCCTGCGGATTCGTGGACTTCGATAAAACGGCCCGGCAGGCCGTTAACTCCGCTCTCTATGATCCGTGTCAAATGGCCTTCGACTCGTTCGAAGCGCCAGTGGTTGCCGCATAGATCTTCGATTTTTTCGATCCGCAGATGCAAGGTTTGATGCAACGGTGCGACATTGGGCGCTGGCTTGCGGAAAACGTACCGCAGATCGTCCTTGGTGACGACCTGCAGCTCATCTGTGTCGTCATTTCTTACCCAGTTCAGTCGCGCGCCGTCGACCAACTCGGTCATCGCATGGTCCGCACCGACAGCCTCAGGTAAATGCGGAAATACAGCAACGCCGTTTGCCTCGAAAAACAAGACCACGCCACCCGGCTCGATTTCCAATCGAAAGTCTGCGGGAGTATGCCATCCATATCCGCACATGCCTTCATGGGTGTTGTTCGAGGAATAGTCACGACTCCAGGTCAGCGGCACGCGCCCCGGTATGGAAAAGTCCTGGTGCGAGACTGCCACGCTACCGTCTCGGATATCGACCGGTTCCGCGCGCAGCACCTTGCACTTGAGAAATCCCGGTTCCATATTCTTGAACAGCTTCTGACGCGCCTTCTTGAAGGCTTCTTCAGCACGCTGGAAGCCTTTGGTTCGGCGCAAAGCCTTGAACCCTTTTCCCAGCGCTGCGAAACCCAGCTTGGAAGCAATCCCCATCAACGAAATCGTCGGCGGCCCGCCAACAAATACGCTATCAGGTATCGCCAGGTTGACCGAAGTCGGCAAGGTCATCGACATATGCGGCTTTTCCGGCTTCTTCAGCCGGAACGGCGGCACCATGCCGACCACGCTGCAATCGAGCACCGGCATGCCGAGGCGCGAAAATGGCGAATCATCGGCTAGCACGGTCTTGCTGCCCATGAACAGTTCATCGTCGAACTGCGGTCCGCCGGGGGCGCGCAGGAACGGCACCCATAGCGCCAGCGGAATGTGCACTGATAAGCCGCCGGTTCCCGCCGTGGCGCGCTTGACGCCGGCTACCTGCACCGTGGCGCCGATGAAAGGCAGGTAGTCGAACGGATCGAGCACCATGGAGATGTGGGCAGTCGGCAGGGGTACCGGCGGCGTTCCCGGCACCAGTTCGTACATATGGATGTCGATCCCGATCTGCGGATCGAAATGCTTGGCGGCGTTGGTCACGGAAGCTTTCTCCTCAGATCGTCGCTGGAGCGTTCATCGGCTCTGCCGCCGCGCTCGAATTGACCGCTGGCTTGGCGTCGATCAAGCCGGACGGATCTGGCAGCTTGGTGAATTGCGGCGGCTCGCTCCATTCGGGGACATCCTTGTCCAACGGATGCTTGACTTCAGGCAGGCCATTCCACAGCGGGCTGAGCAGCTCGCGCGCCAGCGCCACCACTTGGCGGAAGAATTCGTCGCCGCCGGCGATCAGGTGCTCGCGTTCCTGGCGCTGACGTTGAAAACTGCTTTCGAAACGCGCGTGCATGGCGGTTTCGATTTTTTCCAGGTCGGCCGGTGAGGGTTGTTCGCCAAGCTTGTCGGCCTGCTGTTCGGCTTGCAAATGCGCTGCGGCGACGGCAGCCTGGTAATCGGCCGCGCTGCGCTCCAGCTTTCCTGTGCGCCCGGGGTCTTGCAGCCGCAGCAAATCCTGTAGGGCTAGCGCCATGGTGGTGAGCGACCGCTCTGCTGGATCGACCGCTTTTGCAGCGCGCAAGGCCAGGGCGCCGTGATCGCGCGCCAGCTTTTCTTGCCGGGCTTGCGCATAGCAGTAGCCGGCCATGCGGAAACCTTCGATTTCAAACATCGCGTTGGGCACGCGCTGCGCCTGTTCCGCAGCGCTGAGGTAGGCTTGCGCCGCTTTTTCAGGTTGCTTCGCAACCAGCCATACGCCGGCTTCGCCAAACCAGGTTTGCATGATCAGGTCGGCAGCCATCGGATGTTTGTTCTGTTCCGCCTGGGTGGCGCATTCACGGGCATCGCGATAGCGCTTGATGGCGTCGACATAGTTCTTTTCTTTTACGTAGGCGCCGGCCACCGCCATCTGTAGCACTACCTGCTGGTCCGGCCATTTTTCGCGTTGTGCGATCTGCATGGCTTTTTCGGCGCGCGCGGCGGTTTGCGCGGCGCTGCCTTTTTCGACCAGAGTGATGACATCGGTGAGCAGCTGGCGATAGGCGACCGTCGGACCTGAACCGCCGGCCTGCGCCACGGTTTCGCGGGCGATGTCGAACATGTCGATGGGAGCTTCAACCACGCTCACGCGAGCGCCGTGGCGCTGCGCCAGCGCCTGCCAGCGCCGGTCGGACAGGGTATCGACCAAAGTCAGGCGCACACTGGCGCTAGCGGACGCCAGGCCGGGACTGCGCAGCGCGGCGTCCAGCCAGGCTTCCCATGCGTCCTGGCTGACCACGCCGTTAGGCGTCAGCACCGCGTTCACATAACGCAAATGCGCCAGCTGCGCTTGGTGATGCTGCGCGAACGAAGCCAGCATCGCCATTACCCCGGAGGCTGAAGCGTGAGGCGCTAGCTGGACGAACGGCCAGTCAGCCGTTACTCCTTGCTCGCGCAGGCTGTCCTTGCTATCGATATAGCTGGCGGCCAGGGTCTGGCGCAGTGCCCGACTATAGCCAAAGCCGGTATCAAACGGTGCATCGAAGCGCAGGAACAGGTCCGGCGTGGTCCAGTCGCCAGGATGCTGCTGCATCTCGAAGAAGGCTTGCAGCATGCGATCGGCATTGTCGGGGATGCGCCACACCAGCAGCCGCACTTGCGGGTCCTCGGTGTGTTCCAGCCACAGGTCGCGCAGGGTGTCGACGCGCTTTTCTACAGGATTCTTCGCCATGTTCGCGTCCTTTCAATAAGGTCTTAGCTGTTCAGGTTGATCTTGCTACCGTTGATCGAGACGCCGCCGCCATTGATCTTGATGATCGAGCCGCCCGCAGTAATGGTGATTTCGCCGGCGTCGATGCTGATGCCGGCGCCACCGACGACGAGATCGACCTTGCTGCCGGAAGCGACTGTCATGTCGGCACCGGAATACACCGTGTGGCTGCCGGATACCTCGTGCTGCATGTTGCCGGTCACCGACAGCAAGCGTGCGCCTGTGTTGCCGTCTTCCACCGGGCCGTTAACCGTGCGCTTGTCGGCGCCGGTCACGGTCACTTCGCGCCCGGTATGCATGGTCTGGCTGACGGCGCCGGTGACGGTGTGCGTGAGCGTGCCGCTGATATCGTGTTTCCAGTCACCGTTGGTATTACCGCTATAGTTGCCGATCAGCGTGCCGCTGTGATTGCCGGTGATGTTTTCGGTATAGCCTGCCGCGGTGATCGTTCGCGTCTGGCCGGCATGATAGGTTTGCGTCACCGCACCGGTCACCGTGGCGGTCGAGGCGCCGGTCACTGTGCGAGTATCGGTGCCGGTCACCGTCGCACCGCGGTTGCCGCCCACCGAGATATCCTGGTTGGCGCCGACATTCAGGCTGTGATTGACCGCGACCGTGGTCGCCTTGTTGTTCTTGACAGTGCTGTTGTGGTCGTTCAGCACCGTCACCGCCATATCCTTCTGGGCGTGCATGTTGAGCAGTTCGCCGCCGGCCGTATCGTGCATGGTGACTTCATTGAAGCCGCCGCCGCGCACGGTTTTCGAACGCATGCCGCTGACTTCCTGGCCGAACGGCGGCATGTTGTCGGCGTTGTAGACCCGTCCGGTAATAATGGGCCGGTCCGGATTGCCATCGAGGAAATCGACCACCACTTCCTGGCCGATGCGCGGCGCCGATACCCCGCCCATACCGGCCCCGGCCCAAGGGCTGGCAACCCGCACCCAGCAGGAGCTCTGGTCGTTGAACTGGCCCAGCCGGTCCCAGTGGAATTGCAATTTGACGCGACCGTATTTATCGTGCCAGATCTCCTCGCCTTTCGGCCCCACCACAGTAGCGGTCTGCGGCCCCGGCATCCGTGGCCTGACTGTATCGCGCGACGGGCGGAAAGGAATCTTGCGGCGCAAGGCGGTGACTTCGACACGGTAGATGCAATCCTGGGCGGTGCTGAAATCGCTGGCGAAATTATTCCGTGCGTCATGCGTGATCTGCAAGGCGATGAAACGATGCTCGGTGGCGTCGTCGCTCTCATGCTCGAAATGGCCTTGCAGATCGAAATAGCGGCCAGCGACCAGTTGGCGATAAGTGCCTGAACCTTCGAACAGCTTGGTCTGCCAGCCCGCTTCCTCGGCGCGCACCGCGCTCAGCTGTTCGCCGATTGCGCTATTGCCGTAGCTGGCGGAACCGTCGTAGGCGTAGCGTTCGAACTGCGGCAGGTTGCCGCGCGGGACGTCGGTTTTCTGCTCCGCCGCCAGCGGATTGCGTGGCTGCTTGAAATCGAAGCTCTTAATGCTGTGCACGGTGGCGCCGATCCTGCGCCGCGGCCGCCAGTCGTCCAGCACGTCGCTGGCCTGCAATTCCTGGTTCGGCTGGAAGCGCACCGTCGCATCATCTTCCAGCGGCAGGGATTGGGTGGAATCGTCGGCCAGCACCAGCTTATGGCCGCTCTCGCTATGCTCGAAACTATAGTAGATGCCGGCATCCTCCAGCAGCCGCGAGACGAAGCTGAAATCGGATTCGTTGTATTGCACGCAATAAGATAATTTCGGATAACGGCTGGCGATCAGGTCGAAGCGATAGTCGGCCAGCTGGCCGTATTTGTGGAACACTTCCTGGGCGATGTCGAGCACCGACAGGTCCTGGAATACGCGGCAGTTGCTGGCGTAATCGAGGAAGGAAAACCAGGGTGCCAGCTGCGCCTGGTAGGTGGCCATGCCGCTGTCGCTGTCGCTGCCGGTGCGCGCAAATTCGCGCACGAAACCATGGAAATGGCGTTCGCCGGACTTGGTCTGCATGGTCAGCAGAAGCGGCTGGCCAACCAGTTGCTTGAGTTCCAGTTGATCGTAGGGGGAAAACAGTTCCAGCGTCAGGTCGAAAGGCTTGGACAGGGCTTCGCTGCCGTGCAGCCTGTGCACCAGCAGCAGGTCGTCATCCAGCGGTGTCTTGATCCGGACCAGGCGTCGGTCCTGATTGAAACGGCTCACCCGGGCCAACAATGCAGAGGCGTTTGGATACATTGTCATTCTCCGTTTTACAAAAGGAATGGCTTTGCCTGGAGCAACTGCTCAAGCCACGATCCCGCATGAATTTGGCGTTGGCTTCAATGCGTCTGACAACAACGCATTGAACGATTGCTAGGCAGAAATATTGCCGGAATGAAATTATATCGGTATTTGGGAGGGGTGCAACGGCAAGTCTTAATAATTTACTGTGCTAGCGCTACCAGTGAATGATGGCGGCGATGGCGCGGCCGGATGCAGATCTCGACCGCGCAAAAACATGTGTGGGAATCAGTTGGGCGACAACTTTCCGGGTCTTATTGCAGGGCTCCGAACGGCTTGCCGTCGCCGCCTGCATCCGACGCAACAGCTTTGGCCGCGCGTACGGCCTTTTTCTTTAACGGATGAATTACTTTTGGCTTGGCTTCGGCTGCTGCGGCTGGGTCAACCACGGTTTCACCCAGGCTTTCGCGCAGCATTTTTGTCTGGGTTTGTGCATCTGCGAGCACGCTGCCATTCAGATCGCCCTGGGTACCCAAGTCATTCAGGGCTTTGATCGACAACCTGAGGCCGCCTAGAGCCACGACGCCCTTGGCATACTTGTCTGCCGGATCACGCTGCAATACCTGCAACGCATAGGCCACTGCATCGCGATAGTTGCCTGCCTCGTACTTGATCTGGGTCATGCGCACCCATGGCGTTTTTTCTGTCGGACGCGCTTGCGCTACATCCTTGAGCACCTGGACCTCCTGGTCGGCCGAGCTTTTTTGTGTCGTATCTGCAACAGCAGGTGCTGCCGCGGGGGCTGCTGACGCAGCGTAAGGGATCATCAGACATGTCAAAGCGACACTGCAGGCCAACTTGGCTTTCCAAAACTTCATGGTGAACTCACTTTCCTAAAATGTTAGAACCTGGGCGGACACGCCTCACGTATTGTAGATATGGCAATCATGCCGAGCAGCCAGGTCATTAGGATCATGCTAAGGAGCTGGCTGGGCAAGTCACGCTACCCATGAATAAAATCCGGCATGCTCTGCAAAGCCCCGTTTACAGGGTTGCACGCGGGACACATGTTACTACGGAAACATCTCCTTTGCCGTTTCGACACTGGAATTGCGCCAGCTTAGCGCAGCAATCCGGGTTCCTTTTTTGCATTGCTAGGGTATGATTGCGCGAAGGAAATTTTGTTAATTGTCCTATATTTCATGTGGTTTTGAAGTGTTGCGTGGGCAATATTTTATTTATTTCTGCGATAAATTCCTGACCGTGGCGGCAACAGGCTTGCGATGAATGCCTTGCAAGAGCGGCGCCACTTCCTGGCTCGAGTCACTTATCATTTTTATTTGGGTTTGCTATTTATGTTTTCTGTCGATCAATTACTCAATCCTGTCAGCGATTCCGCGCCATGCGGCGGCGACCTGTCTTTTTCCAACGACCTTGACGCAATTGCGCACGCCCGTCGTTTTGATGATCCGTCGCTGGACCAAGGCGAATGGGTCACCGAACTCAAAGAAGCGGATTGGGGTTTCGTCGTCGACAATTGCGCACGGCTGATCGAAACCCAAAGCAAGGACCTGCGCCTGGCAGTCTGGCTGGCGGAAGCCAATGCCAAAATCCGTTATTTCAGCGGCTTGGCCGACGGCTATCAGCTGCTGGCCGGCTTGAGCGACAAGTATTGGGAAGGCCTGCACCCGGTGCCTGACGATGGCGACCAAGAGCTGCGGGTCGGTAATCTGAGCTGGCTATTGTCGCGCTCGGTGCAACTGATACGTGAGATCCCCATCACTGAAGGCCGCGGCACGGCCTTTTCCACAGTCGATTTTGAGTCGGCCAGAATCCGTGCGGCCAATGAGGAAAGAGGCGACGGCGCTGCTGGCGATGGCGTAAAACTGGCGGACATCGAATCGGCAAGGCGCAAATCGTCGCCGAAATTTTATGAAGCATTGCTGGCGGATGCCCGTTTGTGCCAGCAAGCGCTGTTGCAACTGGAAAAATCGATCGATTTCCGGGTAGGTCAGGATGGACCGGCCTTTTCGGCGACTAAAGACGCGCTGGAAAATGTGATCTCGGTCATTACCCGTTTCGCCCAGGAAGCGGGGATCAATACCGGCGCCGGCGCTGCGGCGAAAACCGCCAGCGACCCGCAAACCGCACCCAAGGTGCAGCAGGAGGCAAGCAAGGTGGAAGCAACCCAGACCGTGCTGAACGGCCCGATACAGAACCGTACCCAGGCCTTGATGCAGTTACGCCATGTGGCGGATTTTTTCCGGCGCACCGAACCGCACAGTCCGGTCGCCTACCTGGCGGAAAAAGCCGCCGACTGGGGCGACCTGCCGCTGCACCACTGGCTGCGCACGGTGATCAAGGATCCATCGTCACTGGCACATGTAGAGGAATTACTGGGACTGCAGGGGGCAGGCCAGCAAAACGACGAAAACTGAACCGTCTATTGCGATACCCGGAACTCGATACGACGGTTGCGTGAGCGGCCGTCGGCGGTATCGTTGGTCGTGATCGGCCGGTCCGGCCCCTGGCCGGAAGTTACGATCGCATCCGGATTGATGCCTTTCTGCGCCAGGTAATCCTTCACTGCATCGGCGCGCGCTTTACTCAGCGAAACGTTACGCACCCGCAAACCCTGGTTGTCGGTATGGCCGATGACCTCGACTTTCTTGTCTTTCAACTTCAGCAGCGCGGCTGACATTTCATCAAGGATCCGCATACCGGACGGCGTCAGCGTGGCTTGTCCGCTTTCGAATTCGATGGTGCGGTTGGCCAGGGTCTGGTCCAGGATATTCTGCTCGGAGGCGGAAACCCGCAGACCATTCTTGACGGTATAAGTCGGATTCAGGTTGCCGGCGATTTCGCTGGCGATCTGCTGACGCTGTGCTTCGTTGCTGACTTCACCGTTGATGCTGACTGTATTGCCGTCGATCTTCAGCTGGCCGCGGCTGACCTGCTTCAGGCCAGGATTGATCAGCTTCTGCACGTAGCCGTTCCAGTTGGCCGGCGCCACGACCGCACCGACCGCGATCTGGTCGACTACGCGGTCGGCGCCATATAACTCCTGCAGCTTGCTCAACGCACTCTGCTTGCTGGCCTCGTCAGGCACGGTGCCGCTGACCAGGATCTGCCCCGGTTTCGGGGTAGCGACGGGCGGCGCGGCATTTTGTGCCAGCGCCAGGTTTGACACGAATACCGATGTCAGGGCAATGCTCAGATAACGCATGCGTCAAGCTCCAATAAATACGTCACGAAACGAATCATGAGCGGATTTTAAAGATAGGGTGGGTTGCGCCAGGTAGCTGGCGATTTTCGTGATGCTGTAATCCGACTTGACTTGATCTTCGACCCAGCTGGCGTCCTCGAAAGAAATATGGTGATCGAGAGCGACCTGCGGATCCATGAGGGCTTGCAAGGTGCGCGGCGAGGCGCCGCTGAAGCCGATCACCATTGATGGCTGGTCATTGATCCTGGTCACGAATGTGGCCAGCTCAAAATTACCGCGCAGTAGAAACGGCGTGATCAGATGCAGCCAATAGGACGCCACCAGATTGCGGTACATGGGATCGTCCGGCAATGGCATCACCAGGCTCTTTTCCAGGCGCGACGAAGAACTTGCCATCACCGGCTGCAGCAAGATGCCAAGCGCCAGGATCAGATGCCGCAAAGAGCCCTTGAAACCGGCGTTGCGCAGCATGTTCTCCAGGCCGCCGATGGTCTGAATCTCCATGAAGTCGGTGAAAGCCGCATGGTATGCACCGCTGCCCAGCTGTAATGGAATGCCTGTGGCTGTCAGGTTTTGCAGAGAGAGTGCCGGATCGGTAGCGGCCACAACCTCGGAAGCCTGGGCCTCAAGGCGGTTCCACAGGCGCGCGAACGCCATCGGGCTCTTCGCCGTAAAGTCCTGCGGCTCGTCGATTTCCATGGTGCTGACGGCGAGAAACGGAAAGCGGCGGTTAGCCTGGTCGTTGCTGGCGATCAGGTGGCCGGCAATGGCGCGTCTGCTGCGCGGGCCGATGAAGGCGAAGTGCAGCGGACTGACCGCGTCATAAGCGATTTTCCAGCGCGGTTCGGCCGACAGCAGATCCATGGCTTGCGCCAGCCATTCGTCGAGAATCGACACCAGCGGCACGTTGTCGGTCGCCTTGATGAAGTCGCCGCGACTCGGAATCTTGCCGAAATAACCGATATTGGCTAATTTTTCTCCTGCGCTCATTGTGCGGTCCCTCCTGCATTGACCGCACCTGCCGCAGTGACGGTTGGTGTAGCTGGACTGGCAGCCGGATTGGTAGTCGGATTGGTAGCTGGATTGATAGCTGGATTAGTAGCCGACCCCGCCGCTGTACCCACGATGGTTTCCGGCAGTTTCATGCCGCGGAAACCCTGGCCTTGCTGTGCGCCGCCGTCCGGCGTCTTGGCGCTGACTTGCGGACTGCTGATGATCTTCAGGTTGATCGGCACGGTGATGTTTTCATTGGTCCAGCTCAATTCGAAATTGCCGTCCTTGCGCTTGCGCACCGCGGTATTGATCAAGCGCTCCAGGCCAAAACGACCGGGCTGGTTGGCGATTTCAATGGTACGTCCATCGAAGGTGACTGCCGTGATGCGGGCGCCGGCTACCCCTTGCGGATTGGGCCAGACGAAGTTGGTCCACTGCGCCTGGGTATTGCGGTAACGCAGTTGCTGGCCATCGATTTCGATGGTGTATTCGGTTGTGCCGCCGGCCGGCAGAGCTTGTATCTGGAACACTGTTTGTGCATCTGCCGCAGCAGCGCCGCCGCCGGCTGCTGCGCTGCTGGCGCCCAATGGCGCAACCCAGCGTGAGAAGCTCGACACCATGGTGGGCGAGAGCGTGATGCCCATGTCAGCCCAGGTCTTGGCTGCCAGGGTATCGCCGCGGCGCACTACCAGCGGTCCCATCGATGCATTGACGAACTTGGCGATGCTGCCGTCCGGACCAAAAGTCTGGCCGATTTCGGCGCTGGTCGCTTCGATTTTCGAATTGGCCGCAAACGGATATTTTTCCGACAGGGTTTTCTCGAACGGTGCGTAGACCTGCGCCAGCCAGGTGCGATTCATCTCGGCTTCGGTCGGTTTGATGGTGACAGCGAAAGCTTGGATCAACGGCCGTACCAGAATCGGGCGAATCGCCTGTTTCTGCGAGTCGCTCATGCCGACCAGCATCTGTTCGTCGACATACTTGAGGGCGTCGGCCAGTTCCGAACCGCTGCCGTTCAAGGTTTGCTGCATCAACTGGTTGGCGCCAGGGCCGGTGTCGCCCTGGTTCTTGATCTGGTTGAAGCGGGTACGCAATTTCGACAAGGTTTCCATATAGCCGCCCATCAGCGTGGCATTGTTATCCTTGGCCGTCACCATCCGTGCGACACCGGCAAATTCCTTGCCGACCGGCCCCATAGGAGTCGCAGTAGCGTCGGCACTCAGGTTTAGATTGACGTTAACCCCGGAAGGCGCCTGCCGCAGGATGGTTTGCCTGAACCAGGCCATGAAGCCGCTTTGCGCACGTCCCAGGCCGGTGTTCAGCAGCGACGGATTGTCCCATGAAGTCTGCTGATAGACGCTGGTGACAAACTTGTTGATCGGTGAAGTTGACGGATCGCCAAAGCGGTTCATAGCCTTGACCGCGTTGTCGAACCCACCGAGGTCGGCAATATTGGCGCCTTGCATGAACTTCTGCCATTCCTTGGCGTATTCGGTTTTGTATTGGCTGACCAGAGCTTTCTGGATCTGTTCCGGGCTGCCTTCCAGCGTCAGGTCGTCGTTGGATGCTGTCTTCAAGACCCAGTCGGCGCTTTGCAGTTCTTTGTTCGCCGCTTCCTTGAAAGCGCCCTGGACAAATTTTTCCCAGGCGTCGCGGGTGAATGTACCTGGAATAGCATAGCTGCCGACAATCAGTTCCTTATCCTGGTCGCCAACGATGCTGGCCACGGTGATTGACGGGAAGCGGGTCGAGGCGCGCGCCTTGATGTCCGCGTACACCCGGTCTCTGGCAGCCATGCCACGCACCACGCGGCGCAGATTGTCGCGCGACTGGTCAATCAGGGTCAGCTTGCTTTCTATCGTAGGCCAGGATGGATCGTTGATCTGCGACAGATAAAAACTCATCAGGCGTTCGGCGCTACGGATCATTTGTTCACGCGTCATGTTGCCGCGGTTGCTCTCCAGCCAGCCGCGCCAGAAGCGGGTCAACTGATCGTTCAGATGGCTGGACTCGGCACGCGAGCGGTCGCTCAGCATCAGATAAGTCTTCAATGCGTTGTAGCCGTCTTCTACATTGGTCGGCGAAGAATCTTTGTATTGCTGGGGCGCGCTGCTGCTGCCGGCGCTGGCGGTCGGGGCTGCGGTAGTTGCAGCGGTAGTTGCAGCGATTCCCGACGCTGGCAGCGCGGCATTGGTCGACTGTACCGGACGCGCCATCGGTTCCAGCGAACCGGCGTGGGCATTCATTTCAGACAGGAACGATTCGATATTCGCCGTTACCGGCTTGAGCATGATGTCCTTGATGCCGGCGAAATATTCTTCACGCAATTTCTGCTCCAGCAAATCCCCTTGATACAGGCCGAAACCTAGCGACAGGGGACGGCCGTTGTCATATTTCTGCAATTGCTGGATACGGTCTTGCAGGATCTCCATCGCTTCAAAGCGCGATTGCAGGTCAAGGCGTTTTTCCTGCAGCTTGATGGCCTTGTCCAGGTCTGCCTGGACGTTGGCGGTCAATTGGCGGTTGCCAATGTACGACCAGCTCCAGCCGGCCAAAGCCAGTCCGACCAGTGCGGTGGCGGCGAAAAACATGGTGTAGCGGAGCCGGGTTTTGTGACGGCTGGCATATTGCGAGACCAGGTCCTTGTCGGAAAAAATCACTTTCCTGAACAGATTCAGCAGGAAGAAGCCGTTCTTGGAATGGATCTCCGGCCGTTCCAGCGTTTGCAGTTTGAGGTCGAACCGTTCGGCAATCCGCTCTGAAGAGCTGCTGATGCCGCTGCCTTCCTGCAAAGCGCTAGTGAAATAGAAACCACGGAATACCGGTTTGAACTGGAACGGATTTTCTTCAAACAGCGTGGCGATAAAAGCGCGCAAGGAACCTTTTACTGCCGCAAATTCGAGCGGGAAGGTGAGCACGCCGGGCGGCAAACGGTCACCGCGATTCAAGGCCATATTGGCCAAGCTGATTTCCTTGAGGCCTTCGAACAGTTCGTCAAACCGCTCGTCAAAATATGACAGGACGTCGTGGCTGCTGGTTTTCCTGCTGTAAGGCAAGGTCGCGCCCCATACCCGATCTCTTTCGCCGCGATCCATGTCGTCGAAGAATTCGGTAAAGCCGGTGATCAGGTCGGCTTTGGTAAACATCACATAGACCGGCGCAAAAACTTCCAGCCGCTCGGTAAGTTCCTGCACGCGCTGGCGCAGGTTTTTAGCCAGGTCGATGCCGAACTCGGGGCGGTTGCCGGCCAGTTCGGCCACGCTGACGGCAATGATGATGCCGTTGATCGGTGCGCGGCTGCGATGTTTTTTCAGCAGGCTGAGGAAACTGAACCATTCGGCGCGGTCTTCTTCATGTACCGAATAGCGTCCTGCGGTATCCAGCAAAATGCCGTCGGTAGTGAAGAACCAGTCGCAGTTCCGGGTGCCGCCCACGCCTTGCACGATATTGTTGTTCTTGTCAGCCAGTGGGAACTGCAAACCGGAATTGGCGACCGCAGTGCTTTTGCCGGCGGCAGGATTGCCGATGATCATGTACCACGGCAGTTCATATAAGGCAGTGGCGCCGGATTTTTCGCCAAGCTTGGAATTCTTGATAGTGGAAATAGCTTCCAGCATTCGCTTGCGCAAGGTTTCGGTTTCGTCGCGGCCAACTGCACTGGTTTTGTCGCTGACCTTCTCGGCCTGGCCTTCCAGCATGGAGCTGAAATTTTTCGACGCCGTTTTAGTGCGCTGCCAGCGGTACAGCCGGACCAATCCCCAGATCAGCAGGACGGCAACTAAAAAGATGACGACCCAGATGCCGTCGATTTGCAAGGCGTCTGCAGCGAGAAAGAGAAAGCAGGCTAGCGCCACAAAACCGACTACCGCCAGGGTTCGTGCATTCGTGAGAAATTGCCAAATTCGTTGCATAGGTATCAGTAATTAAGTAGTTGATTTTTTCGGAAATTACGCAAACGGCGCGCGCTGAAGGCGGCCGGATCTACAAATGCTGCTGGTACGCGACCATGCGGTAAGAGCAATTGCTGCTGACAAGGACATGCTGCATGACTGTGTCAGCCTGAACAATGAGCCAGGGTAGGGCTGCCAAAAGCGGACGTCGCCCGCTGGATGCACGTCCCGCTGGATGATGCTTTATCGCTCGATACTATCAATCGCTTCGCCATGCCATTCCTCTTCTTATCGATTTCTCGTCATTTTCACAAATACAGAGCAAATACAGCGGTCTTATCTTTTCATTACGCCCGGCTTACGGAATTCCACGTGACCCAGATCCATCATTTTCCAACGACCGCCCCAAGTCAGTCCAACCGACTCCGCCACTTCGCCGTACAACTGATAACCGCGCATGGCCCACGGATCTTTCTCGGTAATCACCAATTTACCGCTGCGCATAAACGCCGAATCAGCCGCTAGTCCGTACTGGTGGTAGCTCTGGAACGCTTTTGCATTGGTCACGCTGCCGCCCATCTGCGCCAGGGCATTCTGCCGTTCCGGACTACGATAACCTTCAATAATCACCATGTCATAGCCGTACTTCTCTTTCATGATCTTGAAAGTCATCAGCAAGCGCTGAGTGAAATCCGCATCCAGTGCCTGCCAGTTACGGCTTGCGGTATCCAGCATCGGCCGCACCTGCGCCACTTCCTGAGTGGTAAACACCTCGGGCGGCAGCGGCGGCGGCGGTACTAACTGCTCCCCTTCCAACAACGCGGCAATCTGCTGGTTAACCACTTGCCCGGAATCGTCGTAGCTGCCGAGCATGGTTTTACTGCTCAACGTCCAGGCGATTAAAGGCGGTATCAGCACAACCGCCGTCCCGGCAAATAAAACCAAATAATGCCGTTTGATAAATTGCCAGCTTGAGAGCCTCGACGCGTGCAGATTTTGCGAGAAGGATTTTGTGGTCTGGGATCGGCGATCTCTCCAGTTCTGGACCTGGATCCCAATCTGTTGTCGTTGCTTGATTAATGTTAAATAAACAATCTCGCGGACTGCTGGAAATAACAGCAACCCAGCGATGCCGCATGCAAGTAAAAAATAAAGGGCAACGATTAAGACGAACACAAAAACCTTCTCCTGAATATTACCAAAGAAAAACTATAATTTTTTGGTAATATATTGCCAGTTGGCATATTTAGTTGTCAGAGTATACCTTATCAAACTTGGCGTCACGTCGGTCTGTGTTCAATAAATGACATTTGGAGAATTGTGTCTTGCAACCATCTGAAGAAACTGCGCGCGGCTCAGTAAGACCGAATCTGTTATCGGGATCGGCGGCGACAGAAAATAGCAGCGGCAGCATCCTGAATGCCCTGGAAGGCAAGGAATCGCCTTCGAGTGCCATTGCGCAAAAGAAATCCGGTGTAGTGCGTGCAGCACTTGTCATCGCTTTACTGGCGGCAACCGGAGTAGGTGTGTTTTTTGCCTGGGGCCAACGCGGCAGTCAGGTCGACACTGCCATGACAGCCAATGCGCAAACGACGCTTGCCGCTAAGGAGCTGCCGTCAAGCACTCCTGCACTTGCCGCAAACGACGCTGCGCCACCGGAAAAAACAGAATCGCAAGCAGCCGTGATCGAAAATGATCCGGTCTCGCATTCGGAAAAATCCGATTCCATCCCAGTCCAGGCATCGACAGATCCCCGTACCAAATTGACGGAAACCCTGGAAGCAGGTGTGCCGGTCACTTCGACCGCCCTGGCGAAAGCGCTGGAAGAACCCAAGGTTTCGAAATCCAAGCCAGCCAGCAAGAGTGTGGATGCACCGTTGGTAAACCGCATTGTTCAAGAGAAAAAAACGAGCGCCCAGAAAGCGCCGAAAGCGGCCGCCGCTCAGCCGACAGACAGCGATGTCAACATCCTGACGGCGCTGGTTTCGCATGGCGACAGCGTGACCGAACCGTCTAAAACCAAAGAAACTGCCAAATCCAAGCAAGCAGCCAAGAAGAAATCTGCGGAACCTGTTGTCGCACAAAATACGGCCGATACGCCTGATATTGTTGAGCGGAAGAGCGGCGATAGCACAGGCGGCTTGTTACAACGCTGCAAACAACTTGGTCTGATCGAAGGTGAATTGTGCCGCTGGCGCATTTGTTCAGGGCGGTGGGATACAGACCCCTCGTGTAAAGTAAATCGGTAGGGATTTTGTAGTTGGCGCGTATTACGATCTATCGACCGACAAGGTTGTACAGTTCATTAGCCGATAAGAAGAGCCGTGGCATAGAAATGCCACGGCTCTTCTTTCTTTATAGAGAAAGTTCGGACTTCTCGGCAAGCGCTTCAGTGGCGAGAGTGTCGTCCGTAATTTCAGCGGCGCCATCGGGACGGTGTGTGCGCTGACTGCCTCGGGATAGTCTTTGATACGGACTCGCGCTTGATACTGCGAAGGGCCGCGTTTACGGATTTGTGCCATGCCAAAAGTCTCCTGGTTGGAGACCCAATGGCGCAAAAATGGCGCAGAAGTGGGCAAAACTAAAAAACAAAAGGGCCCACATCGCTGTGAGCCCTTTATTTTCTTCGGTGTTACTGGTGGGCCCCCCCAGAGTCGAACTGGGCACCAACGGATTATGAGTGCGACCTGCATCCGATCTGGGGAATTCCTCAATGCGCTCAAACCCTTTCCCAGTCTGGCTTTTACGGGAAATTACACAATTTCCGAATACTCATTAATTCCCAATCTTTCGCTGTTTTTCTCGAATGGATTACACAGAAATTACACGACAAATTCATGTCGTCGTAAGACAGCAGGAAACAAAAAAAGATTTTAGTTAGCTTTGCTCTAAGACCGCACTGTTAGGTGCATGGGATTTTGCGTATCTTCTGTCAGTAGCGGCAAGCCTACGTACTCACGCAGATTGTTTTGCTGTTCCAAGTCCAAACCCTTGTACATGCCAGCCTTGAAGTTAGCATCAATCTGCTTCTTGTCCAACAGAAAACGGTTGTCGTCATACACCGCTTCGTCTACCGGCAGTTCGACGCCGGAATACCCTACTGCCTTAACCATAATTGCTCCCTCAGAAGTGCACTGAAACGATACCAGAGCGCCGCCTCCACTTCCTCCGACTTAACCCACAACCTATTTCTGCAGATTAGGTCTTAGCTTTAGCTTTAGCTTTAGCTTTAGATGCACCTTTTCGGCTTTTCTTCGTAGGGGGCAAGGAGGTATTTTCTCCCGAAACGATAGCCTGTATCGGTTGCGAACCTACGAGGGCAATAGGAAGCGAGAGACTTTCGACGATCTTTTTTCTTTTGCCATCAATACTGGCCATTCGGATTTCCAGATCGCCGGGAGCAGACAAAGTTATGCCTTGGAATTGAACAACCGCTCTATGACGCAATTTACCATCGTAATTGACTTGAACAGGGAACGAAGTCTTTTCTCCGTTGTTTGTTATTTCAATACTGTACTCTGTCCGTTCCGGTTCAGAGACATCTCTTGAAGTAAGCCAAGCCAACGTTAAACGTGGCACGATCACAGGGAATTGAGGAACTTCAAAACTCTCCACAATTTCGATCAAAGACAAGGTGTTTGCCTGAGCGTCGGTTATTGCGGTGTTGGCCGCAATAAGAAAATGTGATTTCAATTCTGACCCCTGTTCATGATGAAATTCCGTGCTGTATTGCTGACACCTCTTGATGATCCTGTTCTCGGCAAATTAGGTATCGTTAGCTTTGTGACTGTCATTGCATAATTGCGGTTGGAGAACTGAGTAACTGACAGCAATTCGCTCACCCACATCACCTTTGATTGTTGTAGCGCATTGTGGACATTGGTTGGAATAGGGGCATCGCTGGATTTCTGAATAATCGCTTGAGTCAAAAGAAGGATAATCGTCGTGCTTTGCAATGACCGATCAGAATTTTTCAGTTCCTGAAGAACTTTGTCCGATAGTTGTTCTATGGAGAATTTTTCAACCAAGTACTGAACAAGCGGATGCGTGCGAAGTCGATTGAGAAGGTAGGTCGTAGTGTTTGCCGTCCCGACTGCGACCATAGCATCGTCAAATGCACTATGTTTCAAGCTCATAATTTATTGGCCTAGAATGATTTTCGACAAAATAATGGACTCACCTGAGTGATCTACACGATAAAACTTGTAATCGACTCCGTACGGACTTTTGTGAACCCAATGTAAGTACTCTGCACCCGCCACGCCCCATTTGCTAACTACTTGCGGAAACTTCAATGGGCCATCGGGAATTAAAGCAACAATACCAGAATGGGAAACGGTGCCGTCTGGGTCATAATAAAGGACAACGTCTCCCGGCATGACGCTGGCGATATCTACCAATTTATAGCCGTCATCCACCAAAATTCTTACAATTGACGTTGCGTCATCAATACATGTTCTGCGTGATCCGAACGTTAAGCCATGACAGTTATAACGCCCCGAAGCTGCGGTGCGCAATTTGGCTTCATACTGGGTAACAAAGCGTTCTACCAATGTATTTTCATTGCCAACAATATCAAAGTTTTGTTGGTTTGGTATAGGCCAGCGACCAGAAGTTTCAGTCGAAATACCTGTCTGCATGTTTAATTGGTTATGAAAAATGAACTTATATCCAATAGTACTCGACGATGGCACTAAAAAGCCACCTTTCGTCGATTGGCCGCGTTTCTGTTGCTTGGACTTCTCTGGCGCTGTCCACAGCATCCGGATAGCAAAAAGTCCAATCGTCAAGGCTAGGCTAAGTGCTTGATTAAGTTGGTGACCCGGACCGGAGCGGAATCGAATCACCGGCACAAGGATTTTCAATCATCGGTTCGCCCCCAGCATGCCATCGGGTGCCCTCCGTGGTTTGGCAATTGATTGCCAGTTCAGATTCACTGGATTGCTTGCCCGGATAACGCTGGCGGCAGAAAGACATTACATGGATGCCATTACTGACCTTGGCGTGTGCTTTCGATTCGGCCAAGGCGTGCAGCGCGACATTCTGCAAGCCGCTGAACTCTTCATGCAGGCAGCGGAAGAATCGGGTGACGTTGTTGCAATGGGCAATCTAAGTGACCTGAAGGACGAATTGCAATTGATGGCTGAACAGGGAAATGCCATGGCTGCAGCGTATGTAGCGCACACAGAAAAATATGTGAGCGTCATCTCTCATGTTTAGTACCGGCAAACAGCAAAGGGCCTGCGGGGATACCAATTTTCACGGGGCAGAAAATCCTTATTTTTGCAACTGATTGCCGAATCGGTTTTGCTACTCCCTTAGTTCTGTATGCCCCATTAATTCAAGGTTGGAATCAACAAATATCGTCCGAAATCTGGATGAAAGCGGCAAAAATATACGTTGCAACTACGAGAATGGCCTAAATTAAACGTTCAAAAATTAGGTGTATCTTTGGTGGTAATTAGTGGTTTGTCAAAGATCGTTACGCCTAACAAAATTAACCGTATATCAAATTCGGTATTGAATTTCATGTGCGGCGTTGGCAATCAATTTCCGCACTCAAGGTCGGTAATTTTCTTGGCCTGCGAAATTAAGTAATAAATATGAGGGGCAAGTTAGGGGGTTAAGTTCGATTTGTCAAAGGCCATTCTCCCCGCTCCAAATTTAGTGTCATATTCGTGCGGGGTTGGCAATCAATTGCCGAAGGTAGCTGACAATTGCCTCCCCCCAGTCATGGCGTGATTTTCGCCAAGGCGTTCGGGAAGTGACCCCATAATTTTTCGGGTCGCCACCACCATACCAAACAGGTCTTTAATTTTTGCCGAAACACCTTTTTCTCGTATGGCAAATATCCCCGAAAAGCAGAACCAGAACCATTTTCTTCGCAGGCGTCTAGTAGCTTATGGAATTCGCTGTCAATTGATATTTTCCGCGCTCTTATCGGGTCAACGATGCTGATTTTGTTAAAAGGGTTCGGCAGGTGCATTAGCAAATCACAGGGTTTGTGGCCGGGGTGAGTAAGCCGCGCTTCAATGCGTGTCCAGATTGCATAGGGCGTTTCCAGTCCTTTTTTTTCCAAAAGCTGTTTCTTCTTATCGTAAAACGCGTGCCTGCTATCGCTCTTCTGAGCACCAAGGTATAAAGTCCCTTTGATCCCATTTTCCACAATAATTTGCGAATCACTAATATGGGTGCGGAGCGGAATAAACGTGTGCATTGGATGACTTAAGAAGTCAGCATAGACCTCGATGTATGAAACCTTTCCTTTTTTGAACAGGTAATCGTAGTCTAGAGGCGCGATGGCTAAACTAACGACTTTCTTGATTTCTTCAAATTCGTTTTCCGAAAATTTATCTGGGTACAAATCCAAGCGGAAATAGCGATGTTCATATTCCCGTGCCAAGGTAAGCTGAAACGCAATCTGCTTGCTGTGCAACTCGAAGTTTAGACATAGATAATCATCAGTAATAGGCTTTGGAAAGGTGATCTTCCAGAAGGGCGACAATTTTTTTTTATTCGATACCAAGTCCCAAATATTTTTTCGTATAAGGCTATGAAGTTCTTTGCCTTTGAGACTTAAATTGAATGCAATTCTGTCGATGCCTACACGCCTTATGATGCTCAAGGCCATTTTGAATCACTCCATTGGTTAATCTCATAAATATTGTTTTCTTGACTGACTGCTTTCCAACTTACTTGCTTACTAGCAGGCAGACCATATTTCTTATCCGACCACGCTGCGAACTCTGAATCTCTATGGGGTCTAGGTGCTGCTTAAACCGCATGGACATTGAGGCTCACTCCATTGACTCCTCGCTGTTTGACTTATTGCGCACATCCGGTTGGCGGCTTACGCCAATTTGATTTTCAAGCGCCCCACCTTTCTCATGTCTTCCAGCGCTCTGGCTTGACTGGAACTGATTAAATCACTTCGCTCGTCTATCCATGTGTTCAGATCGGTCAGCTTATAAAAAATACGGCCCCCAAGTTTGCAGAACGCGGGGCCTTTTTGAGTGCAACGCCACATAGCTAAAGTTTTGGGTGACACGCCCAGATAAGTAGCGGCTGCATCTGGTCGCATCCGATCCTGTGGCTTGTGTTGTAAGTTCAAATCAGGGTAAGTCATTTCGTAGTCCTTTCTAAAAATATGTATTTGAAAGACTACGCTTGATGAGGTATGATGTCAACTGTCGGAGAACGTTTGTTCATCATGGAGGATTGAAGATGGCTTTGAAAATTAGTCGGGAAGCGAAGAAGGATGTTTTAACGCTGCGGGTGTCAGAAAAAACACGGTATGGGCTGGACTTGCTGTCTCGCGTCACCGGAAAAACGTTGTCGCAGTTGTTGACGGAGTCGCTGGAGCCGCTGCTGCAAAGCGCACAATTGCACCTTCCCAATACGCAAAGTAATTTATTCAATCTGACATGGTCGCCATTCGATTCAGATCGGCTGGTGAATTTAGCCGTTACCGCGCCCGATCTGCTGACCCTTGATGAGGAGCGCATCTGGACGGTGATCCGTGAACAGCACGAGTTCTTCGACGCTAATGGCGACCCGAGGCGCGATGCGATACGGGGAAAATGGCCGCAGATTCAGCAAGCCACTGCCAAGTATCAGGAGAAGATGGAGGAATAAAATGGCAAAGAAGTTTTCGAAATTAACCAAGCTTGGGATGCAACGTCTGAAAGCTGGTGAGCAAATTATCGAGCATGGCATCGAGTTTGAGCGAATGCGTGACGGTGATGGGGCATTTCGCATCAATATTATGGTCGATGGAAAACGCATACATCGCTCATTAGGCAGGGAGTCAGAGGGGATGACGCCACTTGTTGTTTGGAAGGACATGGCTGAAATGCGCAGCAACTCCGTCAATGAGCGATTGGGGCTTGCCAAAGGACGGAAAAATCATATTTCCTTTAGCGTGGCCACGCAGCGCTACCTTGAGGAACTTGCCCGGAGCAATGGCAAAGACATACCGGAAAAACGTCGGCGATTGGCGTTGCACCTTGTGCCATATTTCGGAAAAATGGAGCTTTCAAGAATTGACTCTCTGAGCGTCGAACGCTACAAGAAATTGCGATGCGGGGAGCCGTCGTTGCGGGGCGGGGTACGACGCGGCGCAACTGCAAAGGATCGCGTGCCTGCCGACTCAACAAAGCTTACTAGCCGCGCAACCGTCAACCGTGAGATTGCGGTACTGTCCCATCTCATGAACCGCGCACTAGAGTGGGGCTGGATTTCGTCGCTGTCCGTGAAGCTGCGCCGGTTTAAGGAAGAGCAGACGCGTTTTGAATACCTCACCATCGACGAAATGGCCGCACTTCTATTGGCTGCGGGTGGCGATTCCAACGCGCAGATTTACCCATTTATTTGCATCGGACTGCATACGGGCATGCGAACCGGCGAGATTCTTTCACTGCGTCCCGAATTCATCGACTTTGACAAGCAAGTCATTCACTTACCAAAGGCGAAAGCGGGAGCCAGAACGGTTCCGATTTCCGAGGCGTTACGAGAATATTTGAGAAGTTACCTGCAATCAATTGCCGCCGATAGTGATTGGCTCTTTGCTTCAGCCAGATCAAAATCTGGACATACCGAAGGATTGCGCGATCCTTGGCTGCGTGTAGTCGATCAAGCTGGCTTAAAGGGGCGTCCCATCACGCCACACACGCTTCGACATACGGCGATTACACATTTAGTGCAAGCGGGGGTGGACTTGCCGACAGTACAGAAGGTGTCCGGCCACAAGACCTTGCAAATGGTTGTCCGGTACTCCCACCAGAACCAAGAACACGTGCAAGACGCTTTACGGAAATTGGATGAGCGTATTGCCCCAGACAAAAAAGTGGAGCCAATTGCCAGTGCGGCGTGACCTGATTACACAGGAATTACACATATGAAAAAGGGTTACAAGCGCAATTGCCTGTAACCCTTTGTTTTATATGGTGGGCCCCCCCAGAGTCGAACTGGGCACCAACGGATTATGAGTCCGCTGCTCTAACCAAGCATGAGCTAGGGGCCCAATTCCTTAGGGCGCTGTAGTGGCGCGTGCTTGCGGTGTCTGCATATCCCGCTTAAGCACACTACAGTATCTTAAAATCAATCCCGTATTATAGAAAAATACCTGGATGAAAGGTAGGCGAATTATCGTGAATCGTTCAAAAAAATATTGAATGATTCACGGATAATCTTAATTACCTTCCAGGAAGCTCTTCAGCTTGTCGGAGCGGGACGGATGGCGCAGCTTGCGCAGCGCTTTAGCCTCTATTTGACGAATCCGTTCACGTGTCACGTCGAATTGCTTGCCGACTTCTTCCAATGTATGGTCGGTCGACATTTCAATACCGAAACGCATCCGCAATACCTTCGCTTCACGCGGGGTCAGCGAGTCCAGGATATCTTTCACGACACCACGCATCGATGCATGCAATGCAGCATCGGCCGGCGCCAGCGTGTTGTTATCCTCGATGAAATCGCCCAGATGGGAATCGTCGTCGTCGCCTATCGGTGTTTCCATCGAAATCGGCTCTTTGGCGATTTTCATGATCTTGCGGATTTTGTCTTCCGGCATTTCCATCTTGATCGCGAGCGTCGCTGGATCCGGCTCAGCGCCGGTTTCCTGCAGGATCTGACGTGAGATGCGATTCATCTTGTTGATCGTTTCGATCATGTGCACCGGAATACGGATGGTGCGCGCCTGATCGGCGATCGAACGCGTGATGGCTTGGCGGATCCACCAGGTTGCATAGGTCGAGAATTTATAGCCGCGACGATATTCGAACTTGTCGACTGCTTTCATCAAGCCGATGTTGCCTTCCTGGATCAGATCCAGGAATTGCAAGCCGCGGTTGGTGTATTTTTTTGCGATCGAGATCACCAGCCGCAAGTTGGCCTCGGTCATCTCGCGCTTGGCCATGCGAGCTTTCTTCTCGCCGGCACCCATCTTTTTGTTGATGCCGCGCAGATCCGGCAACGGCAGCACGACGCGCGCCTGCAAGTCGATCAGGCGTTGTTGCAGTTCTTTTACGGCAGGTACATTACGGCTGAGCACGGTGCTGTACGCATGGTTGCCGTTGACTTCGCCGTCTACCCAGTCGAGATTGGTTTCGTTGCCAGGAAAAACCTTGATGAAATGCGGGCGCGGCATGCCGCACTTGTTCACCGCGACGTCAAGGATCTGACGTTCGATTTGACGCACTTCATCAACTTGACCGCGCAGGGTGTCGCACAATTTTTCGACGACTTTGGCGGTAAAGCGAATTCCCAGCAATTCGTTGGAAATGATTTCCTGTGCCTTGACATAAGGCTTCGAGTTGTAGCCTTCTTTTTCGAAAGCCTTGCGCATCTTGTCGAATTGGGTAGAGATGGTTTCAAACTTGCCGAGCGCATCACGCTTCAGTTGTTCAAGTTGTTCGGCCGAGAAGCCGGCAGCACCGGAGGTCGAGCTGGCGTCATCTTCTTCCTCGACTTCTTCTTCCTCTTCTTCGTCTTCTTCGCTGTCGTCATCGGCGGCAGCTACTGCTGCACTGGCGGTCGCGGCTTCGTCCGTCTGATTAGGATCGACCAGGCCATCGACGATTTCATCAATCTTGATTTCGTCCTTGCCGATCTTGTCGGCAGCCAGCAAAATCTCGGCGATCGTTGTCGGGCAGGCGGAAATTGCCTGGATCATGTCTTTCAGGCCGTCTTCGATGCGTTTGGCGATTTCGATTTCGCCTTCGCGCGTCAGCAGTTCGACCGAACCCATTTCACGCATATACATGCGGACCGGGTCGGTGGTGCGGCCGAAGTCTGAATCGACGGTAGACAGCGCAGCTTCCGCCGCAGCTTCCGCATCGTCGTCGCTGGCAACGGTGGCAACGTTATCCGACAGCAGCAGCGTTTCTGCGTCTGGTGCTTGTTCGGAAACGGCGATGCCCATGTCGCTGAAAGTACCGATGATGCCTTCGATGGCTTCCGGATCGATAATGTTTTCAGGCAGGTGATCGTTGATTTCGGCGAAAGTCAGGAAGCCGCGCTCCTTACCCATCTTGATCAGGGTCTTGAGCTTTTGACGGCGCGCTTCGAGTTCTTCTTCGCTAGCTTCGGTGTCGGACGAGAAGGCGTCTTTCAGCAAAGCCTTTTCCTTGGCTTTGCGATCTTTCGCCTTGGCCTTGTCGACAGCTTTCAGTTCAGCGCGTTCGACCGCATTGAGTGCCGCGACTTCGTCGTTTTCCGGTTGGAATTCTTTTGGCTTGCGACCACGACGTCCTGGTACCTTCACCGACGGCAAGATGTAGCCGGAAGTGTCAATCGCCGCCAATGTTGCGGCATCCGTGGTTTGACTTACGCCTGATCCAATCATGACGCTAACGTCGGCTTTAACTGGAGCCGCCGCTGCATTTTTGGCTGATTTGACGACTTTGAGTTGTGGTTTCTTGTTTGTCACAGGGGCTTTCGATTTCACAGATACTGGTTTTGCAACAGTTCTTGATGCTTTCGTGGTCGTTGCAGTTGCTTTAGAAACTACTTTCTTACTAACGGGCTTCACCGGCGTTTTGGATGCAGCTACCGTTTTTTTGACGGAGGACTTCGAGTTGGAGGAGCTGCTTAAGTTGGCCTTGGCCGCTACCGGCTTCGCATTTTTTACGGAAAGTGTCAGGGGTTTCGCGGGTCTCTTCATTGCATTCGCCATGGAATCAAATACCAATTGGTTACACTGATTTGCGCGCTGCAGCTTCCTGTACTCTGTCCGTTTGAATTTTGATAAGCTTAAATCGCTGACAGAATTACCTGAGCGCCTGCTATTGCTATCCTTACTGCTTTCCTCACTACCTTCCTATCCGTCTAAATCAATCTGGTGCTACTATCAATTCAACGCCCAATTCGGCTAGGCCTAAGGTGTTGAATCTAAAGCCTTTAATTATAGCATATGGAGGGGCTTTCCTCCAATGCGGGCGGCCCTGTTGTGCCGCCCGATTTATTTCTTTTGCGTCGATTTGCCTAAGTTTTAAGCAATTGCTTAGCGCAAATTCGTTTCCGCTTCTGCTTCGCGCCGTAACTGTTCCTGTTTTTGCATCAATTCCCGGTAACGATTGCGCGCTTCTTCGTTGCCAAGTCCGGTCGCCGCCAGCTGATCAAGTTCGTCTTTCAATATCTTCATTTTAGTCTGGCGAATTGCACCCGCCAGTTCTAATCGCGCCGCTTCCGTTTCGGATTCCGATTCTGCTGCAATTTCCGCAATCAACGATTCAAAATCCTCGCCGCCTTCACGCAAATGCTCAGCCAGCGTTGCAAAATTGGCTTGTTCGCCCATCGCATGGCTTGCGGTGATCAGGCGTGCCAGCATTTCTGCGCGATCCGGTGCAAAGTGCGCGACGGCGTCCAGCGCTGCATCATCCAGTTCTGAGGCAAACGCCGGGTGGGCGACCAGCAAACGGATGATTTGCCGCTCCAGCCCTACCGGCGCCGGCCGATTGCTGCGCGGCGGAGCACGGCGCGCGCTGGCAATTGGCTTGGCCAGTTCAAACAAGGTCTCGATTTCGTTTGGCGTCGATTGCGTCAACTGTGCCAGGCCGCGTACGATTTGCAGCCGTAATGACGACGGCGGCATCAATTGCAATAAAGGCTTGGCATCGTATTGCGCCCGCGCACGTCCTTCGGATGTGCTCAAATCGGCTTCGCTCGTGACCTCGTTCAGTAAAAATTGCGATAACGGCATGGCGTCATGGATCTGGCGCTCAAATGCTTCTGCTCCCAGTTCTCGCACAAAGCTGTCCGGATCGTGTTCCTGCGGGAGGAACAGGAATTTGATGACTTTATTGTCGGTAGCATGCGGTAGGCAGGCATCCAATGCGCGCCGCGCAGCTTTGCGGCCAGCGCGATCGCCGTCAAAGCTGAAGACCACATGATCGGTCTGGCGCAGCAATTTATGCACATGGGTCGGTGTGCATGCGGTTCCCAGTGTGGCCACCGCCTGTGGGAATCCCAGTTGGGCCAATGCCACCACGTCCATATAGCCTTCAGTCACCAGTACGTATCCGGCATCCCGGATTGCCTGGCGCGCTTCGAACAAACCATACAGCTCGCTACCCTTTTGAAATAGGGGTGTTTCCGGCGAATTCAAGTACTTGGGTTCGCCGCTATCCAAGACGCGGCCGCCGAAGCCGATAACTTGCCCTTTGGTATTGCGTATGGGAAACATGATGCGATCGCGAAAGCGATCATAACGCTTGCGATTATTGCCTTCTTCGTCCGTGCGATCGATCACCAGGCCCGATTCGACCAGGGCGGTGACTTCATAGTCAGGGAAGACCAGGCGTAAGCTATCCCAGTTGTCGGGCGAGTAGCCCAGTCCGAACCTGGCGGCAACCTCGCCAGTCAAGCCGCGTCGTTTCAAATAGTCGACGGCATGTGGCGCGCTGCGCAAATGTTGCCGATAAAAATCGCAGGCGGCGCTCATGGCGTCCGACAGAGCCAGGCTCTTTGCCTGATACTCAGCCCGTTGCGCCGGCGGAATCTTGTCGTCGTTGTCCGGCACCGTCATGCCGACGCCTTGCGCCAGATCTTTTACAGCCTCAACAAAACCGAGGCCCGAATATTCGATCAGAAAACCGATCGCCGTGCCATGTGCGCCGCAACCAAAGCAGTGATAAAACTGTTTGGTCGGGCTGACCGTGAAACTGGGCGATTTTTCGTTGTGAAAGGGGCACAAGCCCATCAGGTTTGCGCCGCCTTTTTTTAACTGCACGTACTTGCCCACCACATCAACAATATCGACGCGGTTGAGCAGGTCCTGAATAAAGGATTGTGGGATCACTTAGATTCGACGACAGGCAATATTTTATCGGGCAATCAGGTGCTCAAGCTTTGGTCAGCGCGGTTTTCACCAGTGCCGAAACCGCAGTCATGTCGGCGCGGCCGGCGAGCTTGGGTTTCAATATGGCCATGACTTTGCCCATGTCTTGCGGACCGCTGGCGCCGCTGGCGGCAACGGCCGCAGCTACTTCAGACTGGATTTCTGCATCCGTCAGGCCGGCTGGCATGTAGGCGGAGAGAATCACCAGTTCGGCTTTTTCAATGTCGGCCAGATCCTGGCGGCCGCCGGCTTCAAACTGGCTGATGGAATCTTTGCGTTGCTTGATCATCTTTTCGATGATGGCAAGCACGTGGGTGTCGCCCAACTCGATGCGCTCATCCACTTCTTTTTGTTTGATGGCTGCAGTGATCAGCCGGATGGCGCTCAGTTTTGCGGTTTCTTTGGCGCGCATCGCGGCCTTCATGTCTTCGGTGATCTGTTCTTTCAAGCCCATGCAGTTCTCCATTCGGTGGTGTTTTTCATCTGAAATCAGAAAAAATCAGAAAAACAAAATGCTGGATTATTGTGGCGATCGTGCAACGCTACCGTTGATGCCGAAAAAAACGGCAAAACCCGCTGCGGAGCAACACCGGAGCGGGTTTGTAACGCGATTCAGTCAGCCGCACTGAGTGCGATGAAGAATCAGTGCAAATATTAGTACAGTTTTTTCGGCAATTGCTGGCTGCGAATACGTTTGTAATGACGTTTCACAGCAGCCGCCAGCTTGCGCTTGCGCTCGGCAGTTGGCTTTTCGTAAAATTCACGTGCACGCAACTCAGTCAGCAGACCTGTTTTTTCAATAGTGCGCTTGAAGCGACGCATCGCAACTTCGAAGGGCTCGTTTTCTTTAAGACGAATTGTGGTCATGTAAATTCAAACCAAGTTTGTGTAGGGAAGAGCGAGATTATAGCCGGGAAAATGGATAAATGGAAGTGTTATCCCTGACTGTGTAAATATCGCCGTTTATTTGCAACACTCCTGCTTAACGCCGTGTTTTTGGAAGGTTGCGGTCTCGAAACAGAGCCAGTGCGATTCCGGCAATCGTGCCAATAATGAGGCCGCCCAGCAGGAACAATACAAGATTTGGGAAAAAGGACTGCTCCGGTACAAAAATAGCATCGGCCACTTTCGTGGGGAATGCTTTGATTTTTGTGTCTAGATCTGCCAGACCAGCGTGCTCCGTTTTCAAGTCGCGTATTAATTGGTCTTGCTTTGTTAATAAATTAATGACTACTATGCTTGGCTCAAATTTGGCGCCGTTCGGAGACGCTGCCGCATTCTTAAGGCTAGCTTCCAAGCGCGCTTTTTCGACTGTCGCTTGAGTCATCTGATGCGTATTAGCCTCAATCCGTTCATTCAGATTTTTTATCATTGGCGCAGCGAGTGATTCATGTGCACGGATTAAGGCTTGTAACGTGGCGTTTAGAGAGGATTTGGCTTCCTCTTGGGAGAACCCGGCAACGTTTACATCAACGAAGTCGGTGCTTTTCCCCGGAATAGCCTTGAGACTTTTGCGGAAAAGATTTGTGCGGCGGTCGCTATCCTCATTCAAGGGAAGGCCGACACTCTCCAATGCTTGGTCTTGCAGTTGGCGTTGTTTAAGATGCTCGGCGACTTGTCCGGTAGTCTCAATTAGAGCCGTTGAAGTCGTTGGTAATTGACCAATTTGCAAGGTGGCCGATGCCCGCCATTTTGGTGGCAATATTGACCAGAGCGCCGTGGCGACGAGGATGCAGACAATAACGCATGTTGCTAGCACGATCCAATGGCGTTTCACGCTGCCCCATATAGCTGAAAGATCAATCAATTCAGCGTCTTCGACTGGGATAGAACTAGTAGTATTTGAAAAATTATTCGACATGGGAAAGGGTTTATTTAATTTATACGTTATTTATCTGGCGCCATCTTACAGCGGGTTAGATGATCGAGGTGCAATTCTGTTGTTAAATAGCAAATCCAGCCGCCGCTGCCGACGCCCAGGCCCACTGAAAATTATAGCCGCCGAGCCAGCCTGTGACGTCGACCGCTTCACCGACAAAATACAAGCCCGCGATTCGATTGGACATCATGCTCTGCTGTGAAAGTTCCCTGGTATCGATCCCACCCAAGGTGACTTCTGCTTTGCGATAACCCTCGGAGCCGTTGGGCTGGATCGCCCAGCGATTGACCGCGACGCCAAGATCTTTCAGCAAGCGGTCGGGAGTGTCTGCCAGGCGGGCCGCTGGGTCAAGCTTGTTTGCCTCGATGATGCCGTGCGCCAGGCGCGCCGGAAGCCATTGCGCGAATACGTTCCCGAGGTTTTTCTTGATCGATGTTTTACCATCGATCAGCGTCTGGGTAACATCAATTTCGGGTAACAGATTTAACAGCAGGGGGGCGCCGCTCTTCCAGAAACTGGAAATCTGCAGGATCGCGGGCCCGGATAAGCCGCGGTGTGTGAACAGCAAGTCTTCCTTGAATTCGCCGCGATTTTTTTTGTCGCCGGTGCCCACTTCGACCGGCAGCGCAATCCCGGCCAACGGTAAAAATGGCTGCCAGGAGGTGGCGTCGAACGTCAGTGGCACTAGGCCCGGTTGCGGTTCAATCACGCGCAGATCAAATTGACGGGCGATGCGATAAGCAAAGTCGGTGGCGCCAATTTTCGGGATGGACAAACCGCCAGTAGCGATGACGACGTTGCTGGCCAGAATTTCTCCGGCGCTGCTGTCGATCCTAAACAGATCGCCGTTCTTGCCCACACTGGCAACGCTGCAAGGCATGCGCCAGCTGACATTGCCCAGATCGCACTCGGCTTTTAGCATGGCGATGACCTGCTCTGAAGAGTCATCGCAAAACAGCTGTCCCTTGTGCTTCTCGTGATAACCGATCCGATAGCGTTTCATCAGGCTGAGGAAGTCTTGCGGGGTGTAGCGTGACAGGGCGCTTTTGCAAAAATGCGGATTCTGCGACAGGAAGTTCTGCGGCCCGGCGTTGATATTGGTGAAATTGCAACGGCCACCGCCCGAGATGCGGATCTTTTCCGCTAGTTTGGTGGCGTGATCAATCAGAACAACCTTTTTCCCACGTTGTCCGGCTACTGCGGCACACATCATGCCCGCAGCGCCGGCGCCGATAACGGCGACATCAAATTGTTTTTGCATCGATCTTTGTTAAATAGATATTTAAATACAAGCTATTGCTATTGGAAGTACGGCGGCGGCTCTTGCCCCATCCATAGTTCCGAAGACAGTCGCATCATGTCATTGAGCGAGCCGCGCTGGGTAAATGTCTGCCTGAGCCAGTCGGCATCGCTGAGGCGCTCATCTGCCATATGGCGCAGGCGTTTTATGGTCAGTTGTTCAGCGTCGTTCTGAGTATACCGTTGTAAGTCCTGCAGATGGTCGAGCAGATGCTGGTAGATCGGCAATTTGAACGAGTCGGCCGGGGTGTTGCCATGTAACGCCATAGAGCCGTTCAGGCCGTAACGGCTGGCTTCGAAGCGATTGTACTGGTATAGCAAATAAAAATCGTTGGTGATGACAAACGGTCTTTCCGTCAAAATCCAGCGTGCCAGCAACTGCGCGTAGCACCCCAGATGCGCGGCGTGTTCGATCGTCAGGGGCGTGTCGCAGACGCGGATTTCAACCGTGCCGTACTCCGGTTTTGGCCGGATGTCCCAGTAGAAATCCTTCATGCTGGCGATGATCCCCATGCGCAGCAACTCATCGTAATACGATTCGAAATCGGTCCATCGGGTCAGCACAGGTGCGGTGCCTGACAGAGGGAACGCGCGCACTACATTGCTGCGCGAGGATTCGAATTTGGTGTCCGCGCCTTGATAAAACGGCGAAGCGGCCGAGAGCGCGATGAAGTGCGGTACGAAACGCGAAAACGCATGCGTCAGATATAGCGCGTCGTCGCCGTTTGGCACGCCGATATGGATATGCTGGCCGAAAACTGTGAATGTCTTTGCCAGATAGCCGTATTTTTCATGCAGATGATGGAAGCGTTCACTGGGTGTAATCCGTTGTTCGTTCCAGTGTTGAAAAGGATGCGCGCCGCCGCCGGAGACGTCGATATTCAGATATTGCGCGCCCCGGTTCAGCGCCGCGCGCAAACCTTTTAATTCCTCGATCAGATGGTCGACCTGAGTATGCACGTCGGAATTCAACTCGATCATGCCTTGTGTCATTTCCAGCTTGATCTGTTTTTGCAAGTCACGCGGCTCGATCCAGGTCAGCAGGTCAACCGCATCGCTGGCCAGGTTGTAGTTGCGGCGATTCACCAGCTGCAGTTCGAGTTCAATCCCCATCGTGAACGGGCTTGAACTGGTGAACGGCAAGATGTCCGTTTTTTCGGCATCGGTCTGGAGCTTGTCGGTTTGCGTGTTTTCAGTCATAGGTTCACCTTTGCATCGTTCATTCGCGTCCGCTTTCGCCGGATTTGATCAAGGCAAACTGGGTTGCTATCGGCCCCAGCAATTCCAGAACAATCAAGCAGCCGGCCAGCAATGGCAGTACGTCAGCGGTGGTGTGGGGGTAGAGGTAGGCGGTGGTTTGCATCAATCCCAGCCCAGCCTCCGTCATCGGCAAGGTTCCCAGGGTGATCAGCGCCGCCTGTTTCCATTTCATCTTGGCAAAATGCGCAAATGAAAAGACGCCGCAAGCCATAGCGAGAAAGCGTGCCGCGATGAGTACCGCAACCGAGGCGCCTACCATTGACAGGTCGGACAAACGGATCGAAGCGCCTATGGTGACAAACAACATCACGATGAACAGTTCGTTGGCGACGCCAAACTCAAGTTCCATCAGATCATACTGATGATCAAGATTCTTCGACATGATCGCGAAGATCAGCATGGTGAGCAATATCGGCAGCTGCAATGCGTGAGCGGCGCCGATCGCCAGGCTGATGACAGCGATCACCAGCACAAACTGACGGCTCGGCTGACGGCCGAGCAAGCGCGCCAGCGGGATCATCAGGCGATAAGTCAGGTACGCCAATACCAGTGAACCGCATAGCGAATACAAGGTATGCGCCAGCAGCGTGGTGAAGGGAGCGGCGCTTTCATGGGCGACGACAGGCAGCACGGTATACGCGGCCAGCAGCGCAACGAAATTATTCAGCGCCGTCATGGCGGCAAGGCGGCGCGTCACCTGGCCTTCCGCCTTGAGATCGCGCACTACCACCATGACTACCGCCGGCGCTGTAGCGATCGCCAGCACGCCGCCAAGCAGAGCGAGCACACGAGAAGTGCCAAACCAGATCAGTGCGCCGCTGACAAACCCGAAACACAATACGGCGCTCAGGACCACCGTTGCCAGCAACCATTTTTCCCGTCGTAACCAGCCTATATCGACATAGCGGCCCAGTTGATATACCACCAGCGCCATCGCCATGTCGGCAAAAATATTCGCCAGTTTGAGCACGTCGCCTGACAACAAGTTGAGACCGCCTACGCCCAGCACGAAGCCGACGATCAAGTAGCCGGTGATGCGTGGAAACCAGGGATTTTTCGTTACGATATGGCCGCCCACCAGCCCGAACAGCAGCAAGCTGCCGAACAATAACAGCGCATTCCATTGAATGGGCTGTGCTAGTGCAAAGGGCGGAAGAGTCCAAGCCATGGATCCTCCAGAAAGTTAGTCTTGCAGCAGTATCGCTACGCTGGGCAAGATGCCGTATGGGCAGATGAATGGGTAATGCTGAAAAGGGTATTGCTTGAAAGGGTATTGCTTTAAAACATGACTTACACGGTGTTAAGCGCACTCTCCTTGCATTGATTTTTTTTGTGCCGCGCTATCGGATTTGTTGAGAATCCTATCTGAGGCCAGTCTGAAATTCTTTGCGGCAATGTTTTGACGGCTGCCCAATAGTACATTCAGTATAGGTATCCTGTTTCATTTTAGATCAGTCTGGTTGGTCCGCCGCCGCGAAAATTAGTTCCCTCGGGAAATTGCTAGCTAGGGCTTACCGATATCGGCCGAATTGTATTGCGTGTGCAAAGCCCGGCAAACCTTCAGACATTGTTCGAGTTGTCCGGCGATCGGTTTTGGGATCAATTCCGGCTGCGCCAACGCCTGTTGTATCCAGCTGGCGGTGGTGGCGGCATCACGCTGCCCGGGCAGGGCGGGCATCTCGTCGGCGATGTTTTGTTTCTCTATCAGCGTGGTTTGCGTGCCGGCATGCAACCAGTCGATTTTTTGCGCCTTCCTGGCATTTGCTACCGTTTCGCCTTCGGTGCCACGCATCAGAAATATGTCGCCGCGTTCAGCCGCGGCGGCAGTCTTGAAATAAGCTGTCAGCATAGTCAGGTATTCCGGATGCGTGTATGAACTCAGGCGCAGGGCCGGAACCACAAACGGTTGCATGATTTTGACCAGGGTATGGGTTGAATTACGGACCCCGAGAATCCGCCGCATGGCAAGCAATCTTGCCATTTTCGGCGCCAGTGCATCGATCGGCATGAAGGCCGGCAGGCGTTGAGCAAAACATTGTTGAGCCTGCTCGATGCTCGCGCAGATTGGCTGGCCCAATGCTTGCAAAATTTCCGCGCTGGTGACCCGGCCGGGATCTGTCAGAACCCCGTGCAACAACACCGGCACACCCTCGCGCGCCAACAACATGGCCAGTAAAGGAGTCAGGTTGGCCATATGGCGTGCACCGTTATAACTGGGGATGACTACCGGGGCGTACACGCTGCTGTTAGTGAGCGGTATCTGTGGAAACGACGCTTCGGCTGCTTCCAGGAAGCCGGCGATTTCTTCTACCGATTCACCTTTGATGCGCATCGCCAGCAGGATACCACCCAGTTCAAGATCCGAGACGCGGCCGTCCAGCATGGCAGCGTACAAGTCATGCGCGTCGTTGCGTGACAGACTGCGGGCACCGTCCTTTCCTCGCCCGATCTCCTTGATGAAGCGAGCTGCTGCGAATGGTTCGGGCGGCGAAATATTTATCATGTGTAGATAGCAATCAGGATTGACCGGCATTGAATGAAACTGGACGTATCGCCAGGATTTTACTTTACCAGCCTCAGTCCATGGCCATCGGGTAAAATCGTCGCCACTCAACCAGCTTGTTCTGGTTTCTTCTTATCTAGGCTTATATGGCAATCGATCCTCGCCAGCTTGAAACATTGCGGCCGCAATTAGTGCGTTTTGCCGCGCTACAGTTGCGTAATGACGCCTTGGCCGAAGACGCTGTCTCGGAAACCATACTCGCAGTCCTGGAGCATCCAGACCGTTTTCAGCAGCAGTCTTCGTTTAAAACCTATGTCATTGGCATACTTAAACACAAATTGCTGGACCAGCTACGGCGCGGCAAGCGCGAAGTGCAACTGAGCAGCGACGATGATGACGCCGATCGTAGCGATGCCGACATGATCGATGCTTTATTTACGTCCGCTGGACATGCCATGGAAGCGGCGCCCAGCTGGGGCAATCCGGACCAGACACTGGAACGCAAGGAGTTTTTCGATATTTTGCAAATATGCATCGACAATTTGCCCGCCAAAACCGGGCGCATTTTCATGATGCGAGAATGGCTGGAACTGGATACCGATGCGATTTGCAAGGAGCTTGATATTACCGCCGCGAACGCTTGGGTGTTGCTATATCGGGCGCGGACACGGCTGCGCGAATGTTTGCAACTGAACTGGTTTGGAGCACAAGCTTGAATTTCCAACCATCGTGCATAGATAAATACGGCAATACCCGCTTATTCCCGGCTAATTGTAAGTATTGCATCCGTGGCACGACCAATCCTGGATGCCGAAATTCTGGCACGGTCAGTTAATTTATTTTTATGTCATATAAACGCTTGATTCCTCACTGTCGCGATACACAATTGCTCCTGTCCCAGGCGCAGGATAGCAATCTGTCGCGATTAACCCGGGTCCGGGTGCGCATACATCTGTGGACCTGCACGGCTTGCACCAGGTTTTCGCAGCAGCTGGCTTTCATGCGGCAGGCGATGCAGCAACTCGGCAAGGATTAATCGTCGCCAACACGCGAGTGTCTGCCGCGCTTTCCTTTACAATGCGGCATTGTATAAATATTGCCCCACCCATGATTGTTCTCGGCGTTGAATCTTCCTGTGACGAAACCGGCCTAGCGCTTTACGATACCGAGCGCGGCTTGCTGGCCCATGCCTTGTATTCGCAAGTGGCGATGCATGAGCAGTACGGCGGCGTGGTGCCGGAACTGGCCTCGCGCGACCATATCCGGCGTGCTATTCCTTTGTTGCAACAAGTGTTGGCTGAAAGCGGCGTTGCACGCCACGACATCGATGCAATCGCCTATACCCAGGGGCCGGGCTTGGCAGGGGCGCTGCTGGTCGGCGCCTCGATTGCTTGCGGTCTCGGACTGGCCCTGGATAAACCGATGCTCGGCGTGCATCATCTGGAAGGGCATTTGTTATCGCCGCTGTTGGCTAGCGATCCGCCCAGCTTCCCGTTTGTCGCCTTGCTGGTGTCCGGCGGCCACACACAATTGATGCGGGTCGACGGGGTTGGACAATACGCCCTGTTAGGCGAAACACTGGATGACGCTGCCGGCGAAGCGTTCGACAAATCGGCCAAGCTGCTTGGCCTTGGTTATCCAGGTGGCCCGGCGATTTCACGCCTGGCGGAATTTGGCGATCCGTCGGTGTATCAGTTGCCGCGGCCCATGCTGCACTCTAAAAATCTGGATTTCAGCTTTTCTGGTTTGAAAACAGCGGTATTGACCCTTGTCAAAAATCACACGGCCAATATTTGCGACCAGGACAAGGCCAACATCGCGCGCGCCTTTGTTGATGCTCTGGTTGAGGTGCTGCTGGCTAAATGCCTGGCGGCGTTGAAACAGACCGGTCTCAAGCGCCTGGTGATTGCAGGAGGAGTTGGAGCCAACCAGCAATTGCGCAGCGCCCTCAATGCGGCGGCTGAAAAGCGGCGTTTCCGGGTGTATTATCCCGAGCTGGAGTTTTGCACCGATAACGGCGCAATGATTGCCTTCGCCGGCGCCATGCGCTTGCAGATCAATCCGCAGGCGGCGCAGCGCACATATGGCTTCAATGTGCGGCCACGCTGGCCGCTCAATGAACTCGGTATCTGAGCAAATTCCCAGCTAGGCGTATAATGCGCGACTGTGGTACAAAGCGTGTCGGTAATGATGTCAAATTGGTAATCCGGCTTGCGGCGCTTGTTTTTATTGTGACAACGGCGCCTCCACAATCATTTGGCTCGAAAGGTGTCGCCGTTGCTTGTCTTGGATAAGCACCGATCGTCATCAATCAGCCGACACGAAATTCACGAATTCAATTGAGAGCAAATAAAGCCTTTGTTTGAGTGCATCCTGCACCGGAGGCCGCCAACTACCATGTCCGACATACAGTCCGAGATTCAAGCCGATCCAGCCGTGCCAACCACACCCTCCGTCCGTTTCGCCGACTTTGGGCTGTCTCCAGATATCTTGCGTGCGCTGACCGATCAGGGTTATGTCCATCCAACTCCGATTCAAGCGGAAGCGATTCCGGTGGTATTGCAAGGGCGCGACGTCATGGGTGCGGCACAAACAGGAACCGGCAAAACTGCCGGTTTTTCCTTACCGATCATTCAGCTGTTGCTGGCGCACGCCAACACCAGCGCCTCGCCAGCGCGGCATCCGGTGCGTGCTCTGATTTTGACGCCTACCCGCGAACTGGCCGATCAGGTGGCCGAGAATGTCCGCGCTTATTGCCGCCATACTCCCTTGCGTTCGACCGTGGTGTTTGGCGGCGTCGATATCGCACCGCAAACTGCCGCTTTGCGCTCAGGCATCGAAATCGTGATTGCTACCCCGGGCCGCCTGCTGGACCATGTGCAGCAAAAGACCGTGAACCTGTCGCAGACGCAAATCCTGGTGATGGACGAAGCCGATCGCATGCTGGACATGGGTTTCCTGCCTGATTTGCAGCGCATCATCAATCTGTTGCCGAAAGAGCGGCAGAATCTGATGTTTTCCGCCACGTTTTCGGGCGAGATCAAAAAGCTGGCAGCCACTTTCCTCAAGAACCCTGTGACGATCGAGGTGGCGCGCAGCAATGCGACTGCTGACAACGTGACGCAAACCATGTACCACGTCAATGAGCAAACCAAGGCAGAGGCGGTGTCGTACATTATTCGCGAGCGCAACCTGAAACAGGTGATCGTTTTTTCGAATACAAAAATCGGCGCATCGAAACTAGCCCGTCATCTGGAAAACGAAGGCGTCAACGCGTCGGCGATTCACGGCGACAAGACGCAGAATGAGCGTATGGCTGCGCTGGAAGCATTCAAACAAGGTGAGATTGAAGTGTTGGTAGCGACTGATGTCGCCGCACGTGGCCTGGATATCGCTGAACTGCCATGCGTGATCAATTTTGATTTGCCTTATAACGCCGAGGATTATGTACACCGGATCGGCCGTACCGGTCGTGCCGGGGCTTCAGGCGATGCGATTTCCCTGTATGCCGACAAGGACGAACGTTTGCTGGTCGATATCGAAAAGATGATCAAGCACAAGTTTGTACGCGCGGAGCTGACCGGGTTTGTCGCCAAGCCGGCAAGTGTTGAACGCGAGCGTTCCGGACGTGGCGCCGATGCGCGCAGCGATCGTGGCGATCGTAATGACAGTCGCGGTGTCGCCTCTGGCCGCAGCGCTCAGCATACGCGCAGCGCCTATACCTCGACGCCAATCTCGCGCAAGGAAAAAATCGATCCGTGGTTCCTCAAACCTTACGAACCGACGCTCGCCGCCGATATGGATGCATCCAGCGTAGTGCCGGCAGGCGCCGGCGCCATCAAGCCGCCAAAGGTAAAGTTGGCGGCCTTGCTGGGTGGCTTGCCAAAGCGCTAGTTGCGCTGGTTGTTTAGCCGTGGCGACTCAGGTCGAGATTCGCCCATGCTGTAGTGGCCAGTGGCCAGAATGCGGCTACGCTATCGACTTGTCCGATATCAAGTCCCAGGAACCAGGCAGCCTTGCTTAGCGCATGTAGCGGTTGCTTGAGATCGATAGCTTGTGCGCCATTCTGTTTGGATAGTTTTTCGCCGTCTGCGTTGGTGATGACCGGTACATGCAAGTAATGCGGCGTCGGCAGTTTCAGCTGATGCTGCAGATAAATCTGGCGCGCGGTCGAATCCAGCAAATCGGCGCCGCGCACCACGTGCGTAACGCCTTGATCGGCGTCGTCGACCACCACCGCCAGTTGGTAAGCCCAAAAACCATCCGCCCGTTTCAGTACGAAATCTCCCACTTCTATCGCCAGATGCTGCTGTACGCGGCCAAGCCAGCGATCGTCAAAAATAATCAGTTCATCGACATGCCCTGGGTCCGGCACGCGCAGACGATAGGCGCGCGCTGGTTTACCGACAGGTAAGCCGCTGCGGCAAGTGCCGGGATAGACCGCTGCGCCATCGGCCGCCACACAGATGCGGGAATCGACAATTTCGCGGCGCGTGCAACCGCATGGATAGGCCAATCGCCCGAGACGATCGAATGCCGCTTCATACAATGCCGTACGCTGGCTTTGAAACACCACTTCGCCATCCCAATGCATGCCGAGCGTGCTCAGATCTGCCAGGATAGACTCAGCCGCACCCGCCGCGGTGCGCGCTTCGTCGACATCTTCCATCCGCAGCAGCCAGCGGCCATGATTGGCCTTGGCGTCTAGGTAACTGGCCATCGCCGCGACCAGCGAGCCGGCATGCAACGGTCCGGTGGGCGAGGGGGCGAAGCGGCCGATATAACTTGTTTGATTAGACATTGTTGATCGATTCGTGATGATGCGGCGCCACTGCCGGCGCCAGAGATCCAAGCAGCGCGTGCTGAGTCGCGGGTTCGCTGAGTTGCGCGATGAACCATTTGAGAGATTTTCCCATGACCGGCGTACGCCAGGCGATTTGTGTCTTGTCGCTGGGTTTCGCTTCGATGGTTTGTTTTTCGATCAGTGCGCCAGAAGCAAAATAAGGAGCCGCCATCCAGCGCGGCAAATGGCCGCAGCCGAGGCCGCTGAGCTGGGCTTGCAGCTTCGCTGGAATCGACGGTACGGTCAGGATGTCTTGTCCGCTTAATAGTCCTGAAGTAATGCTGGGCAAGGTGCGGCCAGTGTCGCCGACCGCTACCGCGCGATATTGTTGTATCAGGCTGGCAGTGAGCGGTTCTGGCGCGTTTGCCAAGGGATGTCCGGGAGCAACAGCGAAGACCCAGTCAATGACACCCAACTGGCGGGTTTGGAACCCGCCGCTCATGCGGATGCTATCGGGACCGCTATGCGGTGCGCCAATTGCCAGATCAGCGCGGTCCGATAACAAAGCCTCCCACACTCCTGACAACGCCTCGTGCGAAATGCGCAGGCGGGTGCCGGCATTTTCACGATCGAAGGCCTCGATCAGCGGCAGCAGGCTGTCAAACGGGATGATGCTGTCGAGGACGATGCGCAGTTCCACTTCCCAACCAGTTGCAGCACGTTTTACGCGGCGTTCCAGCTCTTGTGCCGCCAGCAACAGATGGCGCCCTTCAGCCAGCAATTCGAGGCCGGCGCTGGTCAGTTTTGCGCGATGGCCGCGGCGGTCGAACAGCAGTACATCCAAATCTTCTTCCAGCTTGCGCACACTGTAGGTGAGTGCCGAGGGAACGCGATTGAGCTCGACGGCGGCGGCGGCAAAACTGCCTTTGCGGGCGATCGTATCGAGAACTTGTAAAGCTTCCAGCGTCAGATTCATCGGGGCTCGGCGAGTATAAATATTGCAAAAATCTCATTCAGATAAATTGAATGATATATCGAAAATTAAGGTCTGTCTTAAGCTGTTCCTTCGCTCTATAGTGCCAAGTAATGCAGCGGATTCATATGGAATATTTCTATATTGAAATAAATTTTCGGATATATCATGATCGAATTGCGCGATAGCCGAGATTGAGATCGCGCCAACATGGTTGTCTTGACTTGCATATCCGTTTTTCGTTCGCTGGGCATTATGAGCCGCAGCGAATCAGAGTTGAGGCTTGATAGCGGAAAGCTGGCCGAACCTATTGTTGTTTGATTTGCCGCTTTAATAGTTGTTATTTATTTTTTTAATCAAATTCTTACGTCAGAAGGACATTGTCATGACTAAAGTTGCTGTCGTTTATCACTCCGGCTACGGCCACACCAAAAAACAAGCAGAAGCGGTGCACGCCGGCGTGCTGCGAACTCCAGGCGCAGTGCCTGAATTGATCGCGATTGATGCCGAAGGCAATCTGAGCGATGCAGCCTGGGCTTCGCTGGAAGCAGCCGACGCCATTATTTTTGGCACGCCAACATACATGGGGATGGCTTCCTGGCAATTCAAGAAATTTGCCGATACCTCATCGAAGCAATGGTTCGGTCAGAAATGGAAAGATAAGATCGCAGCCGGTTTCACCAATTCGGCCACGATGAATGGCGACAAGGGCTCGACCATGAGTTACCTGATCACTTTCGCAATGCAGCACAGCATGGTTTGGGTTGGCACTGGTTTGATGCCATCGAACAGCAAGGCGGCGCAACGCAATGATGTGAATTTCGTTGGCGGTTTCTCTGGTGCGTTGGCGCAGAGCCCATCCGACTCGTCGCCGGAAGAAAGTCCGTCCGCAGGCGATCTCGAAACAGCCAAATTGTTTGGCAAGCGTGTTGCAGAGACGGCGCAGAAATTCAAGAAATAATCGAAGGGGGGAGGGGCGAAGATTGAAATCGGCCCCTATCCAGTCAGAAAAAAAGCCCGCGTGAAATTTCACGCGGGCTTTTATTTGGGTTCTGCGGCTAGGTTTAATGCGCAGTAGAAGCTTCTGCCGGCGCCGCCACGGCTTCCGGCTGGCAATGCGGGCAGGATTTTCCGGCCACGTATTGCGGTGACAATTGCTGGCGCGGCGTCACCACTGCGCGGCAAGCGTAGCATTGCACGGTAGCGGTTTCCTGCAGCTGCGGATTGAGTGCGGTGCGATAGTCGAACACGAAGCAATCGCCATCATAGTGAGCGCCGCCGCATTCCTCGAAATATTTGAGAATCCCGCCTTCCAGCTGATAGACGCTGTCGTAGCCGATATCTTGCATATGGATCGCAGCCTTTTCGCAGCGGATGCCGCCGGTGCAGAAGGTCACAACCGTCTTGTCGGCCAGTTCGTCCTTATGTGCAGCGACTACCGCTGGAAACTCGCTGAACTTCTCGATACGGTAATCAATCGTGTTTTGGAAAGTGCCGACATCGACTTCAAACGCATTGCGGGTATCGAGCATGACCACCGGCCGGCCGTTGTCGTCGTAACCTTGGTCCAGCCAGCGCTTCAGGGTCTGGGCTTGTACCGCCGGGGCGCGCCCCAGTTCCGGCTTGATCAACGGGTGCTTCATCGTGATGATTTCAGCTTTCAGCTTGACCAGCATGCGGGTGAAAGGTTGTTTTTCCGAATAACTTTCTTTCACTTCCAGATCGGAAAACCGTTCGTCAGCGCGCAGCCAGGCCAGAAACTGGTCGATTTGCTCACGCATGCCGGCCAGGAATAGGTTAATTCCTTCCGGGGTAAGCAAGATCGTGCCTTTTAGTTGCAATTGCTTACAAATTGCAAGAAATTCAGGACGTTTCTGTTCCGTGTCTATGAAAGTGACGAATTTATAGGCGGCGATATTAACGTAAGGATGATTGGACTGCATGGCTTGCTTCTCGGTAAGTCGTTGATTTATCAGTATTATAAACGCCGACAGCAGGATTGCCCAATTTTGCCCGTAGCCAGCAGGGCCTCAGGGTAAAATACCGGCCATGACGACACCGCAATTTATTCATCTCCGCCTCCACTCTGAGTATTCCATTGTCGACGGCTTGGTACGCATCGACGATGTAGTAAAAGCCGCAGCCAAGGATAGGCAGGCAGCGCTTGGCATCTCCGATCTGGCCAATCTGTTTGGCATGGTCAAATTCTATAAGGCTGCGCGCGGCAAAGGCATCAAGCCGATTATCGGCTGCGATGTCTGGATCACCAATGACGACGATCGCGACAAGCCTTCGCGTTTGCTGCTGCTGGTCAAGAACCGTGGCGGTTATCTGCAATTATGTGAGCTGTTGTCACGCGCCTGGCTGGAAAACCTGCATCGCGGCCGCGCGGAAATTCGCGCTGAATGGCTTGCCGACCTGAGCAGCCAGAACGGCGGCAACGGTTTGATTGCCTTGTCCGGCGCCCACTTTGGCGACATCGGCATTGCTATCGACAACGGCAATCCGGGTTTGGCTGAACGTTGTATTGAACGTTGGGCGACTATTTTCCCCGACAATTTCTATGTCGAGATCCAGCGCGCCGATCAGCCCAATATGGAAGCGCATGTAAGGCAGGCAGTGGCGCTGGCTGCCAAGTTCGGCGTGCCGGTAGTGGCGACCCATCCTATCCAGTTCCTCGACAAAGAAGAATTCATCGCGCACGAAGCGCGCACCTGTATCGCTGAAGGTGAAATGCTGGCCAATGCGCGCCGTGTACGTCGTTTCAATGATCAGCAATCGTTCAAGACCCAGGCCGAGATGGCCGAGCTGTTCGCCGACATGCCGGCGGCGCTGCAAAATTCGATTGAAATTGCCAAGCGTTGCAACCTGACGCTGCAACTGGGTAAGCCAAAGCTGCCGGATTTCCCGACGCCGGATGGCATGACGATCGGCGACTTCCTGGTACGCGAGTCACAAGAGGGATTGGAACTGCGTCTGGCGCATCTGTTCCCGGATGAGGTCAAGCGTGAACAGCAGCGTCAGCGCTATCAGGACCGCTTGAAATTTGAAACCGACACCATCATCAAGATGGGTTTCCCCGGCTACTTTCTGATCGTTGCGGAATTTATCCGCTGGGCCAAGCAGAACGGCGTGCCGGTTGGGCCGGGGCGGGGTTCGGGCGCCGGTTCGCTGGTCGCGTATTCGCTGCAGATCACCGATCTGGATCCGCTCAAATACAATTTGCTGTTCGAACGTTTCCTGAATCCTGAACGGGTATCGATGCCCGACTTCGATATCGACTTTTGCCAGGAAGGCCGTGATCGCGTCATCCAGCACGTCAAGGATTTGTACGGCAAGGACGCGGTGTCGCAGATTGCTACCTTCGGTACGATGGCGGCCAAGGGCGCCATCCGCGACGTTGGCCGGGTGCTCGATTTTGGCTACAACTTTTGCGACGGCATCTCCAAACTGATTCCATTCAAGCCGGGCAAGCACGTAACGATTGCCGACGCCATCCAGGAAGAGCCGATGCTGGCGGAGCGCCTGGAGAACGAGGAAGAGGTCAAGCAACTGCTCAACCTGGCGCAGCAAGTCGAAGGCATCGCGCGCAACATAGGCATGCATGCCGGTGGTGTGCTGATCGCGCCTGGCAAACTGACCGATTTCTGCCCGCTCTACACACAGGGCGGTGATGCCGGTGTGGTCTCGCAATATGATAAGGACGACGTCGAAGCGGTCGGCCTGGTCAAGTTCGACTTCTTGGGTTTGACCACGCTGACAATTCTTGATCGCGCAGTGCGCTATATCAAACAGCTCGATCCGGCCATGGCCGATTTCAGCCTGGAAAAGCTGCCGCTCAACGACCGCGCATCGTATGAACTGCTGACCGCCGCTAAAACGGTCGCCGTGTTCCAGCTGGAAAGCCGCGGCATGCAAGGCATGCTGAAAGATGCGCGGCCCGACCGCTTTGAAGACATTATCGCGCTGGTGGCCTTGTATCGTCCGGGCCCGATGGACCTGATCCCGGATTTCTGCAAGCGTAAGCACGGCGAGCGCTTCGATTATCCAGACCCGCGCACTGAAGGCATCTTGTCGGAAACCTACGGCATCATGGTGTATCAGGAGCAGGTGATGCAGATGGCGCAGGTGGTCGGCGGCTACTCGCTCGGCGGCGCGGATTTGCTGCGGCGGGCGATGGGTAAAAAGAAGGCGGAAGAAATGGCCGAGCATCGCCAGATTTTCCGCGACGGCGCCGCCAAGGATGGTTTGTCCGAAGCCAAGGCCGACGAGATTTTCGACTTGATGGAAAAATTCGCGGGCTACGGCTTCAACAAGTCGCACGCTGCCGCTTACGCATTACTGTCGTATCACACCGCCTATCTGAAGGCGCATCATCCTGCCGCGTTCATGGCCGCCAACTTGTCGCTGGCGATGGACGACACCGAAAAGATCAAGATTCTGGTGGAAGACTCACTGGTGGTGTGCAAGCTGACCCTGCTGCCGCCGGACATCAATCTATCGGATTACCGTTTTACGCCCGAAGGCGAGCCGGGTAAAAAAGCCACTTCGATTCGTTACGGACTGGGTGCGGTCAAGGGCTCGGGACAGAACGCGATCGAAGCCATTATCGCCGCGCGCCAGGAAAAGCCTTTCGTCGATTTGTTCGATTTCTGCCTGCGCGTGGATAAGCGCCAGATCAATCGCCGCACCATCGAATCGCTGATACGCGCAGGTGCGTTTGACTGTTTCAAAGTTGATCGCGGGATTTTGCTGGCTTCGGTGGCGCGCGCCATGGAAGCGGCCGACCAGAAACTGGCGTCCGCCAATCAGGTCAGCCTGTTCGGCGGCGACGACAGCGATCTTGAAGCGCCTATCGAATATGTACAGGCGACGCCGTGGACCGATAAGCAAAAATTGACGGAAGAAAAGAGCGCCCTCGGTTTTTATCTGTCAGGCCATTTGTTCCACGCCTACGCCGCCGAAGCACGTCGCTTCGCACGTACCCCATTGGGCAGCTTGGAGCCGTCGCGCGAACCGCGCACCTTGGCGGGAATTATTTCCGGCTTGCGGGCGCAAATGACGCAGCGTGGAAAAATGATGATCGTCACGCTCGACGATGGCAGCGCAACTGTCGATGTCACCGTCTACAGCGAACAGTTCGAACCGAACAAGGCTTTTTTCAAGGAAGACGAATTCCTGGTGGTGCAGGGCAAGGTTTCGGAGGATCGTTTTAACGGCGGCCTGCGGGTATCTGCAGAAAAAGTGATGGACATCGCCACTGCGCGGATTCATTACGGGCGGCAAATGGTGCTGTCGCTGGCGTCGCCGGCGAAAAAAATCGATGCTGTGCAGCTGAAAGACATGCTATCGCTGCATCGCTCGGAGACTGGATTGCCTTTAACGCTGCGCTATACGAGCGATCAAGTGGCTTGCGAAATATTGTTCGGCGCCGAATGGCGAGTGTCCCCTAGCGACGGCTTGCAACTGGCTTTGGCGGAGAAACTCGGGTCGGAGGCAGTTGCGGTGGAGTATTGAGTGTGATGCCTCATGCATGCAATTGCGCTTGAATACTCATTTCACAGTTTTAAATTCGGAGAAGAAATTTGTCTTATATTAAATGGCCTGTAATTATGGCCATTCTGCTGTTTCCGGCACTTTCCATCGTGTTGCACAATGCCGGCAATACCTGTTTATATGTGCTTCTGATTTGCAGTATCGTGGCTCTGATTTGCCGTTGCAAACCTATGGGGATCGGTTTTGGTCAACTGTTAAAGGAATACTGGCCGCTCCACCTTGCGATGGCGTCTTTATTTATTGCTGTGATTCTGAATCAGTTATCGCTCGGGGCCTTTGAAGCGCGGCAATATGACCGAGCCTTACGGCTGGCTGTATTTGCACCGGTTTTTTGGATAATTCTGGCGGCTCCTCTGAAGTACTTAAAGAGTGTGCAATGGGCTTTTATTGTTGGCATCATTGCGGCAGTGATCAAGATCTACCTGGGTACAGACGGAGGGACATCTAGGCCAAGTAATATCGGATTTTTGCTCATCATCGCGTTTTCCGATATCGCATTATTGTTGGGCAGTATGACCTTGCTTTCGATTGGCTGGAATAGCCGGCGCGACAAAGCCGTCATCTTGCTGAAATTCCTCATTTTCTGCGTCAGTTTGTACATCACTATTTTGGGTCAATCCAGAGGAACCTGGATTGCCATACCCTTTTTCGTTGTATTCGGAATCCAGTTCTTGGGTGGGATTCGGATCAGGCATAAGTTGATGGTGGCTGTATTGGCTCTTGTTGTAATGATGGCGATGTTCTCGTTGAGCAGCACGATACAGACCAGAATTGCCGAAGCGAAGTCGGACGTCACTCAATATTTAGACGGGAAAAATGTGGATACGTCCCTAGGCATCAGGCTTCAGCTCTGGCGCGTATCTTGGGAGCTGTTCAAGGAACGTCCGGTTTTTGGAATTGGACGGGAAAATTTCAGCTCTGGTTTGGAGGAGTTCTCTTCTAAAAAAATGATTAGCCCGGTCGCGGCGGCTTTTGCCCACTCTCACAATGAACTTATCTTTAATATGACTATATTGGGGATATTCGGGTTGCTGGCGAATTTATCGATTTATTGTGTGCCTGCATATTACTTTGGCAGGGAAATACGTCATCCTGATCGCTATGTGAGAACGGCGGCAGGGATGGGCATGCTCCTGCCTCTAGGTTTTTTCATTTTTGGCCTTACCGATTTAATGTTCTTTTGGACAGTCCTCGGCGGATTCTATTGCATGAGCGTGGCCACATTTCTTGCCATCATAATCAAGCGTAAAAAGAACTTAGAACAGACGGACATATGAGCGCATCTTCCTATACAACCTATTTCAAGCGGCTGGCAGTACTGCATCGACCGTACAAAAAACGATTGGCGCTTGGTCTGCTTGGGATGGTAGTGACCGCGGCAACCGAACCGCTGGTAGCTTACATTTTTAAAATCCTGTTGGATAACGGCTTTGTGGAAAAACCTACATTTCCGCTGTGGCTGGTGCCGGTTGCTGTGATTGGCGCATTCGTCGCCCGCGGCGCCTCGACTTTTTTGACAAGCTACATGACTAATTGGGTGTCTAGCCGAGTGCTGACGACATTGCGGCAGCAAATGTTCAATCGCATCTTGCATGTGTCGATTGATTTCCACGCTACCCATACTGTAGGACGTGTGATCAATTCGATCATGTTTGAAGTACAGCAAATCATAGAAATGATCAGCAAGTTGTTTACGTCGATTGTGCGTTGCGTGCTGACGGTAGCGGGTTTGTTGGGCTACATGCTGTTTATCAGCTGGAAATTGACGATTGTCGCCTTGGTGTTGATGCCTCTGATGATCCTGGTGGTGCGTACTACCGCCAAGCGCTTGAAAAAGCTGAACAAGGATTCTCTCGACGTTAACGCACAATTGACGCAGGTAATCGAAGAAACCACGCGCGCTCAGCAGGTCATCAAGGTGTTTGGCGGCGAGCCTTATGAGAGAAAGCGATTCGAGGAATCGGCGGAGCATATACGCCACTACAGCATGCGCATGACCAGCACTTTCGCCGCCACTGTGCCGGTCACGCAAATCATGATGGCTTGCGCGATGTCGGCGATGATCACGATGGGTTTGATACAAGCAAGTCACGCACAGCTTACCGCAGGCGATTTCGTCTCATTTTTAGCGGCGATGATCGCCTTGCAAGTACCCCTCAAACAGCTGGCCGAAGTGAATGGCCCGCTGCAACGCGGCATGGCCGCGGCAGAAGCTGTATTCAAGTTGATCGACAGCCCGGTCGAACGCACCGGCGGCATACAGCTGGAGAAACGTGCAAACGGGAAGATCGAATTTTCCAATGTCGGTTTTTCATATCCGGGTCAAGGCAAGCCGGCGTTGACGGGCATTAACCTGAACGTGAAACCTGGTGAAACCATCGCTTTTGTGGGGATGTCGGGAGGTGGGAAATCCACTCTGGTGAATTTGATTCCCGGATTTTATTCGGTGACTGAAGGCCGTATTTTGCTGGATGATTTGCCGATCGAGGACATATCTTTGAATAGCTTGCGGGCTCAAATAGCGATGGTCAGCCAGAATGTCGTGCTGTTCAACGACACCATCGCTGCCAATATCGCCTATGGCGACAGCGCGCCAGATCGCACACGGATTGAAGCGGCTGCCAAGGCAGCTTATCTGACCGAGATGATCGCCGCCTTGCCTGAGGGTTATGAAACGCAGATCGGCGATAACGGTTCGCGTTTGTCTGGTGGACAGCGCCAGCGGCTGGCGATGGCGCGCGCTATCTACAAGGATGCTCCTATCCTGATCCTGGACGAGGCGACTTCCGCACTCGATAGCGAGTCGGAACGGGCCGTGCAGGCAGCGCTCGACCAGCTGATGCAGGGCCGCACCACTTTCGTGATCGCACACAGGCTGTCAACTATCGAGCGCGCCAGCCGCATCGTCGTGCTCTCGAATGGCAGCATTGTTGAAGTCGGCAGCCACGATGAATTGCTGAGCAAGCAGGGCGCATACGCAAATTTATACCACCTCCAGTTTTCCAAAGACGCGGTGAATGTGGAGATGTAGTGCAGGGGATCTGGGGCACCGCATTTGAGATCGCCGATCTGCCTCATCTGAAAATATCGTCTATAAGAAAATCTCATGACAGCACAACTGGTTCCGGCCGAAATATTAAAAAAAGCAGATAAAGTCTTGTTCATCGCCCATCTTGCTCTCGGCGATTTTACCTATCTGCAAAATTGTTTCCAGGCGTTTGCACAAGCCTTTCCGCATATCAAAATCCATATTTGGGTGGATGAGGTGCGTCGAACCAAAAAAACGGCGGCCTGGCCCTATTTAAAGAAATATGCCTTGTATGACTGGTTAGCTGAATGTCCTTTCGTCGCCAAGATTTATCAGCAGACCTATAGCCCCGCCTTATTTGAGCAATCAATCGTTGAGGCACAAGAACAGCACTACCCGCTGGTGGTCTCGCTGTCGACCTTGAGGCCGCCGATGTACGCGACGCTGGCGCGCCAGATCAGTCCACAAGGTTTCGTGGCGGGCATGAAAAAGCCGGCTGGAATGCTTGCACTGCACAAACACTTGGCGTATCGCAAATTAGATGCAGCTTTTGACCCTGACCGCGTGGCGCCGTCGCGGGTGCATATCAGTGATGTTTATGCCGCCTGGTTTAATCGTTTGTTTGGAATGGACAGCACATCATCGGCACGCCTGCCTTTCGTGCGGATTCCGGAGCAGTGGGGGCGCTACGCACAGGAACAGTTAAAGCAGTGGGGCTTTGAACGTGACCGCCGGCAATCTGTCAATCCGGCTAAGCTGGTTTTCATCAATCCTTACGCCAAAACTCGCAAACGCTGCTGGCCGCTGGAACGCGTGGTCGAGCTCGTCACCGCATTAAGAGCGCAGGAAGCTTGGAAAGACACCCGCTTTATCGTAAACGTGGTGCCTGAGGAAATGGCGCAAGCCAAAATATTCTTCGACGGCCATGCGCTTCAACGCTTGCAATTATTTAGTGCGCAGGAAAATTTTTTCCAGTTGCCGGCGATGTTGCGCGAGTGCGATCTGATTATCTCGGTTGAAACTGCGGTGATGCATTTGGCAAACGCGGTGCAGGTACCTGTGATTGCGTTGATGCGGCAGAAGAACCCTGAATGGGCGCCGATCGACAAGGAAAACAGTCGCATCATTACCACTGCGCATCGTCGGGATTGGGTAAAGGCGATTACGGTAGCGCAGGTTATCGCTGTTTTGAATCAAAAATAGGCAAGCCTTCGGATTCCTCTGCTTGCGCCTCCTGCCGCCACCGTAAAACGATTTTTTCGACACTTTCGGGTGTGATATTTTCCATGCAGGCGCAACTCGCGGCCTGGCTATCTTTGCAGCCGGGGCAACTGATCGGTAAACATAAAACTTCCGCCCGCTTTCCTAGCGGTTCCCAACGGCCCGGATGCATCGGCCGGGTTGGCGGGAACAAACCGAGTGTGCGCTGACCCAGTGCGGCAGACATGTGGAGTGGGCCGGTGCCGCTTGCAATCAAGCCATCGGCCGCCTCAATCAGTGAGCTCAGTTGGTCAAGCGTGAACTTGCCGCAGACGTTGCTCACATTTTGCAATTCGATTAACTCTGCGGCATTGTCAGCCAGCCATTGCCCTTCGGCAGAGCTGCCGGTTAACCATAACTGGACATCCGGATATTTGCTTAAGCGCTTGGCAAGTGCGATGTAATGCTTGATCGGCCACTCACGCCCATGTCCATTCGATTTTGTATGAATGATGAGATTGAATGGATGTGGCCGGAGTAACTTGTTTATTTCCGGATTCTCTGGGACGTTGAAGTCGTAGAGGGCGGGAATGGCAGCACGTTCAGGGATGGTGTCGAGGCCGAAAGGGCGCAGAAATTCGAAATTGAATTGCGCCTCATGGTGTTCCGAGTTGCCTTTCTTGAACCGTACCCGGCGATTGCAATACAGCATCTGGTATAGCTTATGGCGGGCATTGCCGATACGGTTCGGGATGCGCGCTTTGAAAGCCTCAACCGCCTGGCGTTTGTTCGGTTGCGCCAATATGATGGTATCGACGTCAGCATGCGCAAAATAAGCGGACGGATTCAGCAAGAAGCTTTCAAGCTCCACCACTTCATCGACGCTGCGGCATTGTTTGACAACCGGGGCGGCATAGGCCCGGCACAGAAAGCTTATTTTCAGAGCCGGATATTGCTGTTTCAAATAGGCAGCAATAGGTAATGTCAGGATAACGTCGCCGATATTGTCGGTGCGGCATATGAGGACGTGGGAGCTGGTTATTGCCATCTTTGAATCGGTTAAGGCCGTGGTTAAGGCCGTATTTGCGTTGGGTTGTAGAAATTATAACCGGCGGTCATGACGGCCGGTGAGGTTCTAACTTTTGGTTACGTCTTGAGCACTTTACTTGGCAGCCAGATATTTCATATACCACTTGAAACTGTCCAGCCTCTGCCCTCGTTTCATCAGGAACCGGGAATACATCCTCATCTCTTTATAGTTTCTTGGCTGCGGATCTAGCGCCAGATCTGCCCAGGGGGAGAGTGCCTGGTATTTGACGAACAAGTCTCTGGACGCATGCAAACACCAGTCGTTCCAAGGTTTTACCGCGCCGGCGAAGTGAATGAAGACCACCTCGCCGATAGCGCGCATCTGGCGCTTGTCTTTTTCCAGATCATGGATCAGGTCATAAAGGAAATTCCATTTTCTGTCGATATACCTGATCTTTCCTTCCAGGACCACGTTGAGCGCGTCCTGATCCGGGAATCTGTATTCCTTGCCGTTTTCCAGAATCGAAAGGATGGTTTTCTCGGTGATTTCCTGCGTCATCCAGTTATCGACGTGCATATACATCACGCCGGAATTGAAATACTTTTGCGACGACAATTGCAGGGCTGCGCAGCGTCTTCTGGTGGTTTCATCGGCGTCCGGCACGACAATCGCCGCGCTATCGCCGAAATCCATTTGGGTTAGCTCAGCCATGCTGCCGACGCACAGGATATCCGCATCCAGGTAGAGCACCTTGTCGCACATGCCACGCAGGGTGGAGGGGATCAACAGGCGCGTGAATATGGTCGGCGAATAATAGGAAAACTGCGAGATGTGCGCGAACCGCTGGAATACCGCTGGATCGATAATGTGCACATGCGTCTTGAGCTGGTACATCTGTTCCAGCTGCTTGAAGCGCCTGCGGTTATCCTCCGATAGCGAGAAGGAGAACACGTGGAAAGTGAAGGTCACGCCCGGACTGTTGGCGATGATGGAGGCGATCGTCGCTCCCATGCTGCGGCAATAGTGATCGTCGACGCAGAAGGCGATGTGGAAAGAATCGTCGGAGTTGTTAGGCGCGGCAGGAGAATGCGGTAAAGAACTATTCATGTAAGCCTTACATAAGAATGATGTCGTATTGCTCCTGCGGATAAACCGTTTCCACTTGCAGGGAAATCGGTTTACGAATGAAATCGCCCAGCATGGCCAGATGCTGTGATTCCTCTTCGAGGAACATGTCGACCACCACCTGCGACGCCAGGATGCGGAATTCGCGCGGGTTGAATTGTTTGGCTTCGCGCAGTACTTCGCGCAGGATTTCGTAACAAATGGTGCGCGCAGTCTTGACCTGGCCCTTGCCGTTGCAGGCTGGGCAGGGCTCGCACAAGATATGCGCCAGCGATTCGCGAGTGCGTTTGCGGGTCATTTCCACCAGCCCCAGCGCGGAAAATTCCGATACCGATTTTTTGGTGCGGTCGCGCAGCAGGGCTTTGTGCAATTCAGCCAGCACGGCAGCCTTGTGCTCGTTGTTCTCCATGTCGATGAAATCGAGAATGATGATGCCGCCCAGATTGCGCAGCCTGAGCTGGCGCGCTATGGCATGCGCCGCTTCCAGGTTGGTCTTGAAAATCGTATCGTCGAAATTACGCCCATTGACGAAACTGCCGGTGTTGACGTCGATGGTGGTCATGGCTTCGGTCTGGTCGACAATCAGGTAGCCGCCGGACTTGAGCGGCACGCGCCGGCTCAATGCTTCCTGTATTTCTTCCTCCACACCATACAGATCGAACAAGGGCCGCTCGCCGGTGTAATGCATCAGCCGAGCAGTAACCGACGGCGTATAGCTGGCGGCGAATTCTTGCAGTTTCTGGAAATTTTCGCGTGAGTCGACCTGGATGGTAGTGGTCTCATCGTTGACAAAATCACGCAGCACGCGTTGCGCCAGACTCAAGTCCTGATGCAGCAAGGTCGGCGCCGGCTTGGTTTTTGCCAGCAGCGTGATGGATGACCAGGTCTTGCGCAAATACTCGATATCCATTTGCAGATCGGCTTCCGAGGCGTCTTCGGCCATGGTGCGAATGATGAAACCGCCTTTTTCCTCGGGCGGCAGAAGCTTTTGTACTTTATCTTTCAGCAGTTCGCGTTCAGCTTCATTTTCAATTCTTTGCGAAATGCCGATATGCCGGTCTTGCGGCAGATACACCAGCATCCGGCCAGCGATGGAAATCTGGGTAGACAACCGGGCGCCCTTGGTGCCGATCGGATCTTTCACCACTTGCACCGTCAGCGACTGGCCGTCGAACAACAGTTTTTCAATCGGCGTTTGCTGCGCCGCCTGGCCATCGTGGGCGCGGGTTTCCCAGATGTCGGCAACGTGCAGGAAGGCTGCGCGTTCCAGTCCGATATCGATAAATGCCGATTGCATGCCGGGCAGCACACGCACCACTTTGCCCAGATAAATATTGCCGGCCAAGCCGCGCGACAAGGTGCGCTCGATATGCAGTTCTTGCACCGCTCCCTGGAAAATCAGGGCGACGCGGGTTTCCTGGGGAGTGATATTGACGAGGATGTCTTCGCTCATAAAATGCGGATGCCTGCCTGTTGTAATAATTGTGCGGTTTCGAAAAGAGGTAAGCCCATGATGCCTGAATGGCTGCCGCGTATGCTTTCGATGAAAATCGCCGCCGGCCCCTGGATGCCATAAGCGCCAGCCTTGTCGTAAGGCTCGCTGGTATCGCAGTAGGCTTCGATCATGGCCTCTGATAACTCCTGGAATAAGACGTCGGAAAGCTGCGTGAGTTGCCAGTTTTGTTCGCCGTGGATGACGGCAACGCTGGTGAGGACTTGGTGAGTACGGCCTGACAAGAGTCGCAACATTGCAATCGCCTCGGATTTGTTAGCCGGTTTGCCGAGAATCCTGCCATCGATCGTGACCGTAGTATCGGCCGCCAGGATGGGGCGCACCGGCAAGCTGCGCCAAATCATCATCTGACGAGCAGCGAGGGCTTTTTCCATGGTCACCCTGGTGACGTAAGCTTGCGGCGATTCTTCCGGCAAGACTTCCTCGCTGACATCGGGGCCGCGCGGCGTCTGGTCGCGCAGCAGCAGCAGTTCAAATGCGACGCCAATCTGTCGCAGCAACTCCCGCCGGCGCGGGCTTTTCGAAGCAAGATAGATTTTCTGGTAAGGGTTTTTCATTGCTGGCGGCTACGGCGAATGCGTCGTCTGATAATTCCAGCGATTATTACAGAGTTAGATGCGTATTGGGTGGCTTATTGGCCCGCTCAAGGGGCTCACACGCGATGATAAGGGTGATTCTGGGTAATCGACCAGGCCCGGTAGAGTTGCTCCGCCAGCAGTACCCTGACCATGCCGTGCGGTAAAGTCAGGCTGGAGATGCGTAGCAGGCTGTCGGCATTGGCCTTGAATTCAGGATCCAGGCCGTCGGCGCCGCCGATGATGAAGGCGACATCCCGGCCGTCGCGCTGCCATTGGGTCAGCTGCTGCGATAACTGGACGCTGGTGAGGTCTTTGCCACGCTCATCGAGAGCGATGATGCGCACGCCTTTTGGCAGCACCGCCTCGATCCGGCTGCGTTCCAGCGCCATGGCTGTTTCGGCGGTCTTGCTGCCGGACCGTTCGACCGGCTTGATTTCCTTGAGGACGATGCGGCAGTCCGGCGGCATGCGTTTCGCATACTCGCCGAATCCGCTTTCTATCCAAGCCGGCATTTTATGGCCGACTGCAGCGATGATGAGCTGCATGAGGATGCTATCGACGCAGCAGCTTATTCAGCCGCTTTGGTTTTTGCCGGAGCGCGCTTGACAGCGGGTTTCTTGGCCGGAGCCTTCTTTGGCGCCGCAGTCTTCTTCGGCGGGATCGAACTCTTCGATGGCGCTACCTTGATGGTTTTGCCGACCGCCTTCTTGACGCCATCAGTCTTGACCGGCTTCTTGCGCGCTGGTGCTTTCTTCGGTGTTTCGTCTTCTGCCTTCAACGCTTGCGAAGTAGTCAGATGGCGCGAAACCTTCTTCGGCGCTTCTTCCTCTGCTGCGGTGCGGGTAGAAATCCGTTTGGCGGCGCCGAACTTGACTTCTTTATCACCCCAGATTTCTTCCAGGCGGTAATAAGCACGGATCGCCGGTTGCATGATGTGCACCACCATGTCGCCCATATCGACCAATACCCATTCGCCGGTATCTTCACCTTCGACGCTGAGAATGGTGCCGCCGTTTTCTTTGACCTTATCGCGGACCGAGGCGGCCAGCGCCTTGGTTTGGCGATTGGAGGTGCCGGAAGCAATCGCGATACGATCGAACAAACCGGTCAGGTGGACCGTGTCGTAGACGCGAATGTCTTGGGCTTTGACGTCTTCGAGTGCATCGATGACGAGGGTTTGTAGTTTTTTGATATCCATTTAATTCTTATAGAGATGATGTTGTTCAATATAGTCCAGTACTGCCGCCGGGACCAGCGTGTCGGGTCTTTTTGCATTGTGCAGCGCGGTACGAATTTCTGTTGCCGAAATGTCTACAGCTAAATTTTTCGCCAGGTAGGTCAAGCCGTGCGCGCTCTGGCGAATCTGCTCCGGGGTGGCGGCGCGGCGTGTAAATTCGCGCGTGACCTCGGCTGGAACCTGCGCTTCATCCATGGCAAAACCGGGTCGCGAAGCGACGCCCAGATGGGCATAATCGAACAGGCGGTCCCAACCTTGCCAGCTGTTCAAGTGCTGCAACTGGTCCGCACCCATCAGGAACACGATAGACGCTTGCGGCCCAAGTTCGGCCCGCAATGCTTGCAACGTATCTATCGTGTACGTCGCGCTCTGGCGTTGGATTTCCTGCTGGTCGATGACGACCGCCACGCTTTGCTGGCTAAATGCGAGCCTGGCCATCTCCACCCGTTGCTCCGGGCTGGCTTCCAGGCCGTGTTTTTGCCAAGGATTGCCGGCTGGAATCACCCGCAACTGGTCTGGCGCCAACAAGGTCACAAAGTATTTCGCCAGTGCCACATGACCATTATGGACTGGATCGAAACTACCGCCGAGAACTGCGATGCACGGCCTGGGCCGAGCTTGGGACGTCTGATTGGATGTCATCGGGGAACTGCCCATCAAACCCACTCGCGATGGATCAGAAAATCGGTATATAGCTTGGCTTCCGGGCTTCCTGCCGCCGGTTGCCAGTCGTAACGCCACTTGACCACGGGCGGCATCGACATCAGGATGGACTCGGTACGTCCCCCGGATTGCAGACCGAACAAAGTGCCGCGATCATACACTAAATTGAATTCAACATAGCGGCCACGGCGATATGCCTGGAAATCTCTTTCGGTTTCACCGTAGGGAATATCCTTGCGGCGCGCCAGGATCGGCGTATATGCCGGGATAAACGCATTGCCGACGCCTTGCATCATGGCAAAGCTCTGTTCGAAACCCAATTGGTTGAAATCGTCGAAGAAAATGCCGCCGACGCCGCGCGGTTCCTTACGATGTTTCAGATAAAAATAATCATCGCACCATTGCTTGAAACGCGGGTAGAGCGCCGCTTTGCTGTCCTTGTCGGTGGCACTGTCGAAGGGCGTCAGGGCGTCGCGGCAAGTGCGGTGAAAGTGTTCGACGTCTTCGGTAAAACCGTAATACGGTGTCAGATCCATGCCGCCGCCAAACCACCATACCGGTTCCTGGCCTTCGGCGCTGGCGATAAAGAAGCGCACGTTCATGTGCACCGTCGGCGCAAACGGGTTACGCGGATGCATGACCAGCGACACCCCCATGGCTTCCCATCGGCGGCCGGCCAGTTCGGGACGGTTGGCGGCTGCCGATGGTGGCAGGCTTGTGCCCATCACATGCGAGAAGCCGACGCCGCCGCGTTCCAGTACATTGCCTTCTTCGATGATGCGTGAATTGCCACCGCCGCCTTCGGCGCGTTGCCATTGGTCGCTGCCGAATGATTTACCGTCAATCTGCTCCAGCGCCGCGACAATGCGTGCTTGCAGGTCTAGCAGATAGGATTTGACGGCCGTGGCCGGATGGTCGGGAGTGATGTTTGAGCTCATCGTGTTGAAAAAGGGGGAGATAAAATGTCCGCGTTTGTTAATACTGAAAACATACGGCATTCTCGAATAAACTCTGATGCGTCATTCCCGCGAACGCGGGAATCCAGTTTAGGCAGCAATTTGGATCCCCGCTTTCGCGAGGATGACGGAGCAATATATCAATACATTCAAGCTCGATCAGCCATGTTTTTTCAGTGCGCGCCAGCCGATATCGCGGCGGAATTGTGCGCCGTTGAAATGAATCGCGTCGACCACGTTGTAGGCCTGCTTCTGCGCCATTTTGACGCTGTCACCCAAGCCGACCACGCACAAGACCCGGCCGCCGGAAGTCGTCAAACGCTCGCCGTTCAAGGTGGTGCCGGCATGAAACGTCACTGTATCGACAGTCTCGGCAGGAATCCCTGAAATCAGGTCATCCTTGCGCGGGGCGTCGGGGTAACCGGCTGCGGCCATTACCACACCGAGTGCGGTGCGTCGGTCCCATTCCAGTTCAATCGTGTCCAGCGTACCGTTGACGGCATGTTCCATCACCATCAGCAGATCGGTTTTCAAGCGCGCCATGATCGGCTGGGTTTCCGGGTCGCCCATGCGGCAATTGAATTCCAGCGTCTTCGGATTGCCTTTATCGTCGATCATCAGGCCGGCGTATAAAAAGCCGCTGAACGGAATCCCATCCTTGGCCATGCCTTGCACCGTAGGCGTAATGATTTCGCGCATGACGCGGGCGTGCAACGCCGGCGTGACGATAGGGGCTGGCGAATAAGCGCCCATGCCGCCGGTGTTCGGGCCCTGGTCGTCATCCTTGAGGCGTTTGTGATCCTGGCTGGTGGCCAGCGGCAAGATATTCTTGCCGTCGACCATGACGATGAAGCTGGCTTCCTCGCCCGCCAGGAATTCCTCGATCACCACGCGCGCACCGGCGTCGCCGAGGCGATTGTCGGACAGCATCATGTCGACCGCGCCATGCGCCTCTTCGATAGTCATGGCAACTACTACACCCTTGCCGGCAGCCAGGCCATCGGCCTTGATGACGATCGGCGCGCCTTTTTCGTCTATGTATTGATGGGCGGCGTTGACGTCGGAAAAGGTTTGGTATTCAGCAGTCGGGATATGATGCCGCTGCATGAAGGATTTGGCAAAATCCTTCGAGCTTTCCAGTTGCGCCGCTTCACGTGTCGGTCCGAAAATCTTCAGGCCGCGATCGCGGAAAATATTCACGATACCTGCAGCCAGCGGCGTCTCCGGGCCAACCACGGTGAGCGCGACATGTTCACGCACAACGAAGTCCGCCAGCGCTGCCGGGTCGGTAATGTTGATGTTCTCCAGTCGCTGATCGAGTGCGGTGCCGCCATTGCCGGGCGCCACGAAGACGGTTTGTATACGCGGGGATTGGGCTATTTTCCACGCCAGGGCATGCTCACGGCCACCTGAGCCCACTACGAGAATTTTCATAAGAGTATACGATCCGTGTCAGTCTTCGATGACTGCGTTACTGTAAATTTCTTGCACGTCGTCCAGGTTTTCCAAGGCGTCGAGCAGCTTTTGCATCTTGATCGCATCATCGCCCGAGAACACGGTTTCGGTTGCCGGCTTCATGATGATTTCAGCCATTTCGGCTTTGAAACCGGCTTTTTCCAATGCCTCTTTGAGCGCCGCAAAATCATGGGGTGTGGAAATAACTTCGATTCCGCCTTCGTCGTCGGTGACAACATCCTCGGCTCCGGCTTCCAATGCCGCTTCCATCAAGGCATCTTCATTGGTGCCGGGAGCGAACAGCAACTGGCCGCAATGCTTGAACATGAAAGCCACCGAACCTTCGGTGCCCATGTTGCCGCCGAACTTGGAAAATGCGTGGCGGACTTCGGCCACGGTGCGGATTCTGTTGTCAGTCATGCAATCGACGATGATGGCAGCGCCATTGATGCCGTAACCTTCGTAACGCACTTCTTCATAGTTGACGCCGTCCAGGCCGCCGCTGCCGCGCTGGATTGCACGGGTTACGTTATCCTTCGGCATGTTGGCGTCGGATGCCTTGTCAATCGCCAGCCGCAAGCGCGGGTTGGCGTCGGCGTCGCCGCCGCCCATGCGGGCAGCAACCGTGATTTCCTTGATCAACCGGGTCCATATTTTGCCGCGTTTGGCGTCGGTGGCGGCCTTCTTGTGCTTAATGTTGGCCCATTTGCTGTGTCCAGCCATGATGGTTCTTTCTTGCTTGAGTTAGCTATAATCAAAGCGCAATTTTACCATATTGCACTTTCTTGAAATCCACTGAAATCCATTTCCCAGCCTGCTAAAACATGTCAAATCCCCTCCTGATTGCCAAAAATGTCCAGCAAGATCTGATGCTTCTGCCGGCGTTGGTGAATCGCCACGGCTGCATCACCGGCGCCACCGGCACCGGCAAAACCGTGACCTTGCAGGTCGTCGCGCAGGCACTGTCGGATAGCGGTGTGCCGGTCTTCATGGCGGACGTCAAAGGCGATCTGTCCGGTCTCGCCAAGGCTGGCGCAACCTCGGCCAAGCTGAAGCAGCGCCTGCAGATGCTGGGCGTCGATGAGCCGCAGTGGGCAGCGACGCCGGTGACTTTTTGGGACGTGTATGGTGTACAGGGGCATCCGGTGCGGGCCACCATTTCCGATATGGGGCCCTTACTGCTGGCGCGCATGCTCAATCTGAACGATACGCAGCAGGGCGTATTGCAACTGGTTTTCAAGATTGCCGACGATAACGGTTTGCTGCTGCTGGATCTGAAGGATCTGCGGGCGATGCTGCAACACGTCGGCGATAACGCCGCCAGCTTCCAGACCGAATACGGCAATATTTCGGCCGCCAGCATCGGCGCCATCCAACGTGGGCTGATCAGCATCGGCGAACAGGGCGGCGAACAGTTTTTCGGCGAACCGATGCTGAATATCGATGATCTGATCCAGACCGACGGCAATGGCAAGGGCGTGATGAATATCCTGGCGGCCGACAAATTGATGAACGCACCGCGTCTGTATTCGACCTTTTTGCTGTGGCTGCTGTCGGAACTGTTCGAGCATTTGCCGGAAGTCGGTGATCTGGATCAACCGAAGCTGGTGTTCTTCTTTGACGAGGCGCATTTGCTGTTCAGCGAAGCGCCCAAGCCCCTGCTGCAAAAGATCGAACAGGTGGTGCGCCTGATCCGTTCCAAGGGAGTGGGCGTGTTCTTCGTCACGCAAAACCCGCTGGACATTCCCGACTCCGTGCTGGGCCAACTGGGCAACCGCGTACAGCATGCGCTGCGCGCCTACACGCCGCGCGACCAGAAGGCGGTGCAAGCCGCCGCCGATACCTTCCGCGCCAATCCAGATCTGAATACCGCGCAGGTCATCAGCGAGCTTGGCGTCGGCGAAGCACTGGTGTCTTTTCTGGATGACAAGGGCTGTCCGAATATCGTCGAGCGCGCCTTCATCCTGCCGCCGGCATCGCAGATCGGCCCGATCACCGATGACGAACGCAAGCAGTTGATGGCAACGTCGATAGTCGCCGGAGTGTATGAGACTGCAATCGATCGTGAGTCCGCATACGAAAAATTAAAGGGACGTGCTGCAGCCACTTCAACCACCAAAGATGGCGCCGAGGCAGGCACTGATTCTTCAATCGGTGCAACCGTCAGTTCATGGGGCAGTGTGCTAGGTGGACTGCTCGGCGGCGGCTCTGGGCGCAAAGACACGGTGGTCCAGGCTGTCATCAAATCCGCTGCACGCACCATCGGCTCGCAAGTAGGACGCGAACTGATTCGCGGCGTGTTGGGATCCTTGCTGAAAAAGAAGTGAAAAAAAGTGAAGCACCCGTCATCGACGATTGCGGTCTTCGGGCGGCCAGGAGGACTTGCTTTTTTCTATCCGTTCCCTTAGCAACGCAATCTTCACATACCTATTACAATTCAAAAACGGGCAAGCAATGAGCAGCAAGTTACACCCTGGAAGTCGCCAGTTTTTTCTTGGCGGCCTGGCAATTGCGGTTGCGGGCGCGATTCTATTCTCCGCCAAGGCTATCGTCGCCAAGCTGATTTATCGCTATCCGGTCGATGCCGTATTGCTGATCACGTTTCGCATGTTGTTTGCACTGCCCTTGTTTGCTGCCGTGGCTTTGTGGAAGGCGCGCAGCGAAGCGCCGTTGTCGAATCTGGACCGGGTGCGGATCGTAGTGCTGGGATTGATCGGGTATTACCTGTCGAGTTTTCTTGATTTTCTCGGCTTGCAATACATTTCTGCCGGACTGGAGCGCTTGATACTGTTCTTGACGCCCTCGTTCGTGTTGTTGATGTCGTTTTTATTTTATCGGCGCCCGGTGAGTTGGCTGGAATGGATGGCCCTGCTGATTTCTTACCTGGGGACGGTGCTGGTGTTCCTGCACGATGTGCGCCTGGGGGGATCGAATGTCGGCCTGGGCAGTGCGCTGGTGCTGGCTGCTGCAATCAGCTATGCGCTATACCTGATGCTCTCTGGAGAACTGGTGAGCCGGGTCGGCGCGATGCGGCTGGTGGCATATGCAATGTGCGTGTCTTGCGCCGCATGCATTGTGCAGTTCATGCTGCTGCGGCCGTTGCCGATTCTGTTGCAGCAGTCTGCGGCTGTGTATGGTTTGTCTATCTTCAATGCTGTGTTTTGCACGGTGCTGCCGGTATTCCTGACCATGATTGCAGTGGCGCGCATCGGCCCCGCGACTGTCGCGCAGGCCGGCATGGTGGGGCCGGTCTCCACCTTGTTTTTGGGGGCGTTGATTTTGGCAGAACCGATTACGGCGATTCAGCTGACCGGCACCGGTCTGGTGTTGGTGGGTATTTATCTGATTTCAAAGAAGAAAACATAGAAGAAAACATAAGAGCAAAAAAAGCCGGGATTTGAGGATTTCGAGGAATTTAGACGCACTATTTGGAGGTGAAAATAATCATGGTAAAAGCAATCAGGATGTCGCGGACCGGTGGCCCGGAGGTGATGGAGTATGTCGACGTCGAAGTGGGTGACCCGGGGCCGGGCGAAGTGCGGATACGGCATGTCGCTTGCGGCTTGAATTTTATCGATGTCTACTTCCGTACCGGCTTGTATCCGCAGCCGTTGCCAGGCGCCCTGGGGCAGGAAGCGGCCGGTGTGATCGAGGCAGTCGGCGCCGGTGTGGAGCATGTCAAAGTCGGTGACCGCGTGTCGTACGCCACTCGCCCCAATGGCGCGTATTCCGAAGCGCGCGTGATGCCTGCCGCGTTCCTGATCAAATTACCGGATTCCATCAGTTTCGATACTGCTGCAGCAATGACGTTGCAGGGTTTGACGGCGCAATATTTATTCCGCCGCACTTTCCCCTTGCGCGGTGGCGAGACCATTTTGTTCCATGCCGCTGCCGGCGGTGTCGGCCTGATCGCCAGCCAATGGGCCAAAGCGCTGGGCGTGACCATGATAGGCACGGTCAGTTCAGCCGAAAAAGCGGCGCTGGCGACTGCCGCCGGTTGCACCCACGTGATCAATTACAAAACCGAGAATTTCGTCGAGCGGGTGCGTGAAATAACCGGCGGTAAAGGCGTGCCGGTGGTCTACGATTCGATCGGCAAAGACACTTTCATCGGCTCGCTGGACTGCCTGGCGCCGCTGGGCACCATGGTCAGTTTCGGTAACGCTTCCGGCGCGGTACCGCCGTTCAGCTTGAACGAACTGGCCTCGCGCGGCTCGCTGACCATCACCCGGCCCTCGCTGCCTAGCTATATTTCCAATCGTGCCGCTCTGGATGCGGCGGCGGCAGACTTGTTCCAGATGGTGGACAGCAAAAAAATCACGATTGAAATCAATCAACGATATGCTTTAAAAGACGTGGCGCAGGCGCATATCGATCTGGAGTCGCGCAAAACTACCGGCTCTACCATCTTGATCCCCTGAGGCATTTATGAATGACCCTTTGAAACAGCAGCCGGATACTCACCTGGACAATCCGATGAATCATCCGGAGGAACCGGCGACTGGCAGCGAAGGTTCGCCCAAGTTTGGCCGCTTGCTGATCGTGCTGGTGTTGGCGGTCATCCTGATCGGTTTCATCACGTTTGCCAGCGAATGGTTTTATAGCTGACAAACGCCGTGCGCAATAAAAACAGCCTGTGGCCTCACCGAAGTGGGGGCACAGGCTGTTTTTCCGTAATCGGGCTTACATCGGGCTTACATCCGACTTACATCGGATTTCTATTTTTTCTCTTCAACCTTCAATTCAACCTGATGCGGGACACCGCTTTTCCCCGGGAAATCGGTAAAAGCGCTACGCACCATATACGGCATCACGGCCGGCAGCGAGTTGGTCTTGCCTTCGCTGACAACGGTGACGTCATACAGTTTCTGGCCATCGCCGGCACGCGTGATGGCTACGTTCAGGCGGCGCTGGTACAACTGATAATCGTATTCGCGCTGGCCTACCACTTGCGGCGTGTACCAGAACGGGTCGTAGAACGGGCTGTAAAATCCTGGACGTCCCCAGGCATAAGGTCCGTAAGGGCCGTACCACATAGGGTCTGCCACCACCGGTTCGACTACGTGCACGTCGCGCGCGGCAATATCGTAGTTAAGAGCGACTTTCAATTGCGGAGTAGCGTTGTCAGCTGCTGCGAATCCCAGGCGCTGTAATTCCGTGCGCACCAGATTTTCATAATTCTTATATTCCAGATCGTTGCTCTGAGCCGCCGTGTGTTCGAACGCATAGGATTTATTCGGCAAATCGGCAGGCCATTCGTTGAAGGCAACCACGTCGCTGCGGATGACCGTGGCACAACCGCCTAGCAGCAATGTTAGTGCAGCTAAACAGAGAATAATGATGCGTTTCATGTGATTCCTCTTGGTGGGGGATGGGCATGCCGATTCCATGATTTGCCTGATAGGCAATATCCGGCGCCGGCAACGCCGATTCTGTCCGGCTGGTTAACATACTGAATTACATAGCTGAACGATGGCCATTTTAGCCAAGTCTTCATAGTGCTGCTCTATCGCTTTGTCACTATCTGTAAGCTGACGGATAGGGTTTGTGGCTTGGTAAATAATAAATAGTGCATTTATGCTAATTTTAAGCGAATTTCCATGCCGGCACTTTTATTCGCGGCTTGATATCGACAGATCATCGATAAGGCGGCAATTCCGTTGCAAATTGCATGATGGTTTTGCTCTTTGATTGGTAGAATCACAGTCTGCCCGAAATATTGAGACTGACCAGCCACGTTATTAAGCAACGTTATTAAGCAAGTCACTGAGCGATCCTTAGCAGACCCACTTAGTTGCCCTTAGTTGCCGACTGTAGTTATCAACCATAGTTATCGACCATTGTCATCAATCGTAGTTATCAATACTAACCGTTACCAGACTACTTCCCATGCGCACAGACACCTCAGCCACGCCAGCAACCATTCTCCGTAAGGATTACACCGTTCCAGCCTTTCTGGTCGACAGCGTCGACATGGGCTTTGATCTCGATCCTGCGGCCACTCGTATCGCTACACGCATCACGATGCGACGCAATCCGGCCAGCAGCAGCAAGGAAATCGTCTTGTTCGGCGAAGAGCTGGAACTGGTGCAACTGCGCCTCAACGGCAAACAATTGAAACCCGGCCAGTACCAGCTGGAAGCTGGAAAATTGCGGATCGCATCGGCGCCGGCCAAGGTGGTGCTGGAAATTGAAACGCTGACCAGTCCGGAGAAAAACACCTCGTTGATGGGTTTGTATGTGTCCAACGGTAATTTCTTCACCCAGTGCGAAGCTGAAGGTTTCCGCAAGATTACCTATTTCCCTGACCGTCCCGATGTGATGGCCAAATATACCGTCATGCTGCGCGCCGACAAGAAAAAATACCCGGTGCTTCTGTCGAACGGTAATCTGATCGAAGAAGGCGATCTGGCCGACGGCCGCCACTACGCCAAATGGGAAGACCCGTTCAAGAAACCGTCCTATCTGTTTGCGCTGGTGGCTGGCAATCTGGTTTGCCAGGAACAGAAATACACCTTGAAATCCGGTCGCGAAGTGCTGCTGCAGGTCTGGGTGGAAGACGGCAACCTGGACAAGACCCAGCACGCAATGGATTCACTGATCAACAGCATTCGCTGGGATGAAGAGCGGTTTGGCCTGGAACTCGATCTGGATCGTTTCATGATCGTTGCCGTCGGCGACTTCAACATGGGCGCGATGGAAAACAAAGGCCTGAACATTTTCAACACCAAATATGTGCTGGCCAATTCGCGTATCGCCACTGACGTCGACTACGCCAATATCGAAGCCGTGGTCGGCCACGAATATTTCCACAACTGGACCGGCAATCGGGTTACGTGCCGCGATTGGTTCCAGCTGTCCTTGAAAGAAGGCCTGACCGTGTTCCGCGACCAGGAATTTTCGGCGGACATGGTTGGTACCGACAGCGGCCGCGCCGTCAAGCGGATCGACGACGTGCGTGTCTTGCGCCAGGCGCAGTTCCCGGAAGACGCCGGTCCGATGGCGCACTCGGTGCGGCCTGACTCCTATGTCGAAATCAATAATTTCTACACTGTGACGATTTATGAAAAGGGCGCCGAAGTAGTCCGCATGTACCAGACTTTGTTTGGCCGCGACGGCTTCCGCAAGGGCATGGACTTGTACTTCGAACGGCATGACGGACAAGCGGTCGAGTGCGACGACTTCCGCGCCGCGATGGTGGATGCCAACGGCCGTGACCTGAGCCAGTTTGAACGCTGGTACAGCCAGGCCGGCACGCCGCGGGTACAAGCGCAGAGCAAGTACGACGCCGCCAGCAAGACCTACGAACTGACTCTGTCGCAGACTTGCGCGCCAACCCCGGGCCAGACCAAGAAATTGCCTTTCCATATCCCGGTAGCAGTCGGCCTGCTCGACAGCAAAGGTAACGACATGCCGTTGCGTTTGCAGACAGACGGCAAGGGCAAGGCCAACGGTGATGCCGGTGCCGCAACTACTCGTGTACTCGAATTGACCAAAGCCCAGCAGACCTTCCGCTTTGTCGATGTCGCTGAACCACCGGTGCCTTCGATCCTGCGTAATTTTTCTGCGCCGGTGGTGCTGGAGGTCGAATATAGCGACGCCGAGCTGGCTTTCCTGCTGGCGCACGACAGCGATCCATTCAATCGCTGGGAAGCTGGCCAACGCCTGGCTACGCGTAGCTTGCTGGCGCTGACTGCGGCGCTCCAGGATGCTTCGCAAGCCGGCCATGTGGCGGCGCTGCAAGATGTCTTGGACAACGCGACTTCCAACAGCGGCGCCCTGGGTTCGGCATTCGGCCTGATCCTCAACGATGCAACACTCGATGCTGCTTTCCGTGAGCAAGCCTTGACGCTGCCGTCGGAAGTGCTGCTGGCAGAACAGACTGAAGTGATTGATCCGCAAGCGATCCATAAATCGCGCCAGTATCTGCGTGGCAAACTGGGGCAGGCACTCAAGGACGATCTGCTGGCGGCTTATCACGCCAATCAAACGCCGGGCGCTTACAGCCCCGATGCAGAAGCGTCCGGCAAGCGCGGATTGAAGAGCGTTGCCTTGTCGTATCTGATTCAGGCCGACGACGCTGCGGCGCATGCACTGGCGCAGCAACAATACGATAACGCCAACAACATGACCGACCGCCTGGCAGCACTGGTTGCACTGACTAACAGCAGTGCGCCGGGCAAGGCCGCCGCCCTGGAAAAATTCTATAAGGATTTCGAACAGGAAGCACTGGTCATCGACAAATGGTTCGCCCTGCAAGCTACGGCTCACACCGCTGATATCGCGGTTATCCGCGCTTTGCTGGAGCATCCGGCCTTTACGTTGAAAAATCCGAATCGCGCGCGCAGCTTGATTTTCAGTTTCTGCAGCGGCAATCCAGCCAATTTCCACGCGGTCGATGGCAGCGGTTATGAGTTCTGGGCCGACCAGGTGATCGCACTTAACGGCGTCAACCCGCAAGTGGCGGCGCGCCTGGCGCGCAGCCTGGATCGCTGGCGCAAATATGCGCCGGCGCTGCAGGAAAAAATGCGCAGCGCTTTGCAGCGCGTCGCAGCAGCACCAAACTTATCCAAAGATGTACAGGAAGTCATCGGCAAAGCACTCGCCAATTGATTTTTGCCGTTTTTGCCATGTTACGGTCTGGCGCCGATTTGCCCCGCGCCAGGCCGTGAAAAGCCACAACAAAGAAAGAGCAATATGAAACGTATCAGTCTTACCCAGCACCTGATTGAGCAACAGCGTTTGCACAACAGCATTCCGGCAGAACTGCGCTTGTTGATTGAAGTAGTCGGACGCGCCTGTAAAACCATCAGTCACGCGGTCGGCAAGGGCGCGCTGGGCGAAGTGCTGGGCAGCGCCGATAGCGAAAACGTGCAAGGTGAAGTACAGAAAAAACTGGATATCATTTCCAATGAAATCCTGCTGGAAGCCAATGAGTGGGGCGGTCACCTGGCGGCCATGGCTTCGGAAGAAATGGAATCGATTCATCCGATTCCGAACCGCTATCCGCAAGGCGAATACATGCTGTTGTTCGATCCGCTCGACGGCTCCAGCAATATCGACGTCAACGTCTCGATCGGTACCATTTTCTCGGTATTGAAAGCACCGGACGGCATGAAATCGCCGACTGAAAAAGATTTCATGCAATCGGGCCGCAAGCAGGTCGCCGCCGGCTACGCCGTCTACGGCCCGCAAACCATGCTGGTGCTGACTACCGGTAACGGCGTCCATTGTTTTACCTTGGATCGGGAAATGGGTTCGTGGGTATTGACCCAGCGCGATATGCAAATCCCGGCCGAAACCAAGGAATTTGCGATCAATGCATCCAACGCTCGCCATTGGCATCCGCCGGTCACGCGTTACGTCAACGAGATGCTGGAGGGCAGCACCGGGCCACGTCAAAAAGATTTCAATATGCGCTGGATTGCATCGATGGTTGCTGACGTCCATCGTATTCTGAACCGTGGCGGTATCTTCATGTATCCGGCCGACGCTCGCGAGCCGGACAAGCCAGGCAAATTGCGTCTGATGTACGAAGCCAACCCGATGGCCTTCATCGTCGAACAAGCCGGCGGCGCCGCCACCGACGGCAAACAAGCGATCCTGGATATCCAGCCGGAGAAATTGCACCAGCGCGTGCCGGTTTTCCTCGGTTCGAAGAGCGAAGTTGAACTGGTGACGCGCTACCATCAGGAATAAGCAGGAACCCTCTCCGTGAGATCAGGTCCGATGCAGGGCAGGGATCGGGTTTTACGGAGCGTCACGACGGTTACACGCCAGACCTAGTAAAATCGCTCACCTGCAAGCTAGCGTACATGCGGCAAGCGTAGCTGTAGCAATATTTATCAATATAAAGACAAGAGGAATAGATTGAAAACTGCACTAATCGGAGATAAGGACGTCCCCGAGTTCGATCACGACATCATGACCAATCTGCTGGTCAGGACGGTAGAGCTGAACGTCGTCAGGCAAGAACAGATGTTGCTCGGCATCCGCAATGCGAAACAAGAGATTTATCGTGTTATCGGCGCTTCCAACAGCAAACAATTCAATAATGCCGCGGAAGAGCTGGAAGATCTGGGTTTGAGCAACGAACTGGACGAAGTCGATCGCGACAAGAACGGCTACGATGCGATTTTTGGTTTGACCGAGTAATTTCGGCCGGCAGATACTGTCAGCTCAACGGGCTGACAGGGCTAAGCTGGACGGTATCTGCCCTCCGCTCTTCCCCCTTCTATCTCCCCCCCCTTTTCCTGCCTCGCTGGCCCCGGCTTAGCCGATACGGTTCTGCGTCTTGCAGCCGTCGGCAATTCTTTCCAATTCTTCCTTCTATCGAGCTTGCCAAAGCCGTGCTTCTGCTCGCCATCAGAGTGAAGTAGAGGAAAGCTCCGTATTTTTGACTTCATTATATTTCTATATGGAAATATAATGGCCGCTGCATTCAACTAGGGAACAGAATAATGAAAGCAATCATTGCACTGACGGTGCTAACGATCATTATCATGGCGGTGATTGGCGTGGTCACCAGGGAGAAGCAGGCGACGCAACAGAAGCGCCGCGAATACATCAAGAAAAGACCGTTATCTAACAACGAACAGGTTATGTACTGGCGGCTGATTGGCGCCTTGCCAGACTATATGGTGCTGGCGCAGGTCGGCTTGAGCCGTTGCCTGGGCACCAAGGACAGCGCCGGTCTCGATACTCTGACATCAAAGAATCTGGATTTCGTGATTTGCGATAAAGCCAGCGATGTGGTCGCGGTGATTGAAATAGACAACAAGAATCACAACAACAAGATTCTCAGTAAAGAGGATGAAAGAAAATACAAGGCACTCAAAAAAGCGGGCATCGATATCATCAGATGGCGCGCAAATTCGCTGCCAAGCGAAGCCGACATCCGGGAGCGATTCACGCTGCTGGACCCTAGCAAAAAGCTGAGAGTGGTGAAACCTAAAAGCCATCAAACCAGCATATTCGGGATAGGCATAGGCAAATACCGCAATACCGGCGCCGGCTGAAATGCGATGACAGCTTTGTGATGCGAGGCTGCTGCAAGGTTATTGCGGGGTTACTGCGAGGTTACTGTTTATACCGTAATCACGCAATTGCGGCCCTGGTCTTTAGCGCGATAAAGACGCTCATCCGCAGCACGGAAAATCGTGTCGATGGTGCTGCCGTCGCGGCCGAATTGCGATACGCCGATGCTGACCGTGAGTATCACTTTGGGCATGACGATGCTGTCGAACACAGCATTTTCCGTGCCCGATCTGATGCGTTCGCCGATCGTCACTGCCAGTTCCAGCGTCGCTTGCGGCAGCAACACCATGAACTCCTCACCGCCCATGCGCGCCACAACGTCATAGGGACGGATCTCTTCCAGGCATTTCTGCACAAAACCCTGCAGCACCTCGTCACCTGTCTGGTGGCCGTAGTGATCGTTGATGGCCTTGAAGTTATCCAGATCGAGGGCCAATAGGGCAAACGACAGGTTGTCTCGCTTTGCCCGGGCGATTTCGGCGTCCACTCTTTCGATAAAATGGCGGCGGTTGGCGGCGCCGGTCAATGGATCGGTAGATGCCAGATGCTCCAGTTTCTGGTTGCTATGCTTTAATTCTTGCAGCGCATTTTCTGTTCTCACCATCGCCATCGCCAGGCGATTCACCATTTCTTCCTGATTGTAGACATTGGCGAATGAACGGGTGGTGTGGAATGCCTGGATGATGCCGTAACTGAGGAAGAAAAATCCGCCGGCAAAAATGGCGTGCGCCAGCCACCACATATGGTTCCAGGGACGGCCAAGAATGAAGGCCAGCGATGACAGGCCGAACAGGGCGATCGAGATACCGAAAATCGTCATCAGCGGTGAGCGGATCCTCCCAGCCAGCATGATAAGCAGATTGACGGCGGAGAAAAACAGCGCTCCGCCTTCCATCGTCAGACGGACCGCCGGATTGCCGGCAATCGCCGAATAGGCGACAATCGCAACCGCGATGTCGACCAGCAAAAACACCGCTATCCATTGCAGCCATGAGCGCGGGTTGGGGCGTTGTTCAGGCGTATCTGATTCCTGGTTGAACGACAGCAAGCCAATCAGCAGCAAGATCGCCATCGCCAGGCGAGACGCCGGTCCGTACAGCAGGAACAGCCAGATATTGTGATGCGCCATGCCGGTAAATGCGCCGTGCAAAGCATAGATCAGGGTAAACCCGAAAAAACCCAAGGTCAGCCAGCGCAGCAGGGGCTCTCCCGACGACAGGTAACAGCGCCAGCTGACATAGGTAACAAACAGACCTTCGAGAGTAGCGGCGGCAATCGCGATTTCGTGGAACAGGTGATTTTCAAATTTGAGTGCCGGATCCTGGAAGAAATACAGGTAGGCAATCAGCACTGCGGGGGATAGGGCGAAGGCGGCAATCAGGAGCGCCGCGTAAATTTTGGTCAGCCGGCGAATCGGCTCTGGCCGTTCACCGATTTTTGCGCTCATGTCCATATGCATCCTCGCTGAGATGATGGTTCCGTCATGATGGCCCGCTACTAAAATTAAACGGAAAATTAAACGGCGGCACGTCAGTTCACAAAATTACTGTCAAAAACAAGTTCCTGTAAGCAAGGTAACAAACATTCTTGTAAGAAAATAGGCCTACGCAAAAAAATATTTCAAGCATCGCTGGGATTGGGGCCGGATTTTGTCACACTCTGGATACCTATATGACATTAAAGGGGGCGCTTCCATGATCGAGCAGTCAAACAACGGCGAGTTTGCCAACTTACGCGATCAAATTCGTCAGTTCGTTACTGAACGCGACTGGGATCAATTTCATACTCCCAAAAATCTGTCCTCTGCGCTGTGTGTTGAGGCGGCCGAACTTCTTGAACACTTTCAATGGCTGCAGACAGGCAACGGCGATGAGCTCAGTCCGGAAAAATTACAGCAGGTCCGGCATGAAATGGCCGATGTACTGGTTTACCTGATTCGTCTGGCCGATAAGCTCGATGTCGATCTTAGCGCCGCGGTATCAGAAAAAATGGTCCTTAACCGGCTTAAATATCCGGCAGATAAAGTGCGTGGGGATGCGCGTAAATACTCGGAATATAAGGACTAGCGGAATACAAGGACTAGCAGCAGCGCTGGCGATCCATTTAGTGTTTCCCTGGTTTAGCCGGCTTGCCTTTGACCAAGTCAGTGGTGTGCAGGCATTCTCCCTCTGCCCAGGTTTCTCGCAGCGTGGTGCGTAAGGCCTGCAGATGTTGCTGCTGCTCACGCAGCGTATCCATGAGCTGCTCGATCTCCTGCAATCGTCCGTCCAGTTTGCGCAGCAGATCATCTTTGGATAGCTCTTCTTCGCTGGCAAATACGCTACGGATAGCGTCCAGCGAAAACCCCAGGCTTTGCGCCATCTGAATCCGGCGCAAGCGTTCGATGGCTGCCTCAGCATAGTCGCGATAACCGTTGCTCCCGCGTTCCGGCTTGGGCAGCAAGCCGCTTTGCTCGTAATAGCGGATGGCCGAGGCTGCCATGCCGGTTTTGTCTGCCAGTTCACCAATCTTCATATCGCTTGACCTTCAAGTTGACTTCAAGCTTAGCATACAGTATTTCCTACTTCCGCTAGCGAGCTTGCCATGATCTCAGCCATGATTCCAGCAATAACCTCAACCATGTTTTCATCTTTGCAACTACCGAACGGCAGCATCTTGCCCAATCGCCTGGCCAAGGCTGCCATGGAAGAAAACATGGCAGACAGCGGCCAACTACCCGGCGCTGCCATCCACCGCTTATACCGGGCCTGGGCCGATGGCGGCGCCGGCCTGATCATTACCGGCAATGTGATGATCGACGGCCGCGCCTTGACCGGCCCGGGCGGCATAGTGCTGGAAGCCGGCACTCCATTGCAGCCTTTCATGCAATGGGCCGAGGCCGCAAAACACCAGGGCGCACAAGTGTGGATGCAACTCAATCATCCCGGTCGCCAGGTGATGGCCGCAATGGGCGGCGCGGCATGGGCGCCTTCAGCGCTGGCGCTGGACATGGGCAAGCACAGCAAGCTCTTCGTACAACCCAAAGCCATGAGCGATGCCGAGATCCAGGAAGTCATAACACGCTTCGCCGCCAGTGCAGCCGCTGCCGAGCGGGCGGGCTTTAACGGCGTCGAGATCCACGCCGCCCATGGCTACCTGATTTCACAATTCCTCTCGCCTTTGAGCAATCAACGCAGCGATGAATGGGGCGGCAACCTGGCCAACCGGGCGCGTTTGTTGCTACAAGTGGTACGCGCAGTGCGCGCCACGGTGTCGGCCGGCTTTTGCGTCGCGGTGAAACTTAATTCCGCCGATTTCCAGCGCGGCGGCTTTAGTGAAGACGACGCCAGGCAAGTCATCCTGTGGCTCAATGAGCTGCAGGTGGATCTGGTCGAGCTGTCTGGCGGTAGTTATGAAAGTCCGGCGATGCAGGGGCGCACCGCCGATGGCCGTAGCCTGGCGCGCGAAGCCTATTTCCTGGAGTTTGCCAAAGAACTGGCAGCCGTCGCCCGTATGCCCGTAATGACTACCGGCGGCATCAGTCGCAAGGCGGTGGCGGAACAGGTTCTCGCCAGCGGAGTGGCGGTGGCGGGCATGGCGACAGCGCTGGCGATAATTCCCGATTTGCCGGCGCAATGGCTGGCCGGCGGCGACCAGACCGCGCACAGTCAGCAAGTCGACTGGAAGGATCAAGTCATGGCGGCAGTGGCGCGCATGGCCCTGGTCAAACGCCGCTTGCGCTTGCTCGGCGCCAGCCGCATGGCGACGGCCAATCATTCACCGCTACTGAGTTTGATTATCGACCAGCTACGCACACGCCGCCTGACACGGCGCTATCGGCGCTGGTCGCAGGGGCGGGCTTGACGGGCTTGAGTAAGTCGCTGCGCCCGTGCTACCGGATTTGATCGCTACAAACTGATCTTGCCGCGGCCGATTTCGATGACTTTGCCGCCTACCTGGATGGCGTTATCAGCCGTCACTTTAAGCCGCAACAGACAGGGCCGCTGCACAGCTTCGCCTTGTTCGATTTCATATTCGACAGGCAGCGCATGGCGACTGGCGATCAGCCAGCCGCCAAGATTGGCGCAAGCCGATCCGGTGCCCGGATCTTCGACCACGCCGCCACCTTGCTTGGCAAAGAAGTAGCGCGACAGGATCCGGCCGGGGCGCTCCGGATCGAAAGCAAATACATACACGGTCTTGCGCTCAAGGCTGCTTTCAGGCCAGGCGTCTAGCTGCGCGCTGTCGGGACGGGCGCGGTGCACGGCGTCCATGCTGCGCAGTGCTACCAGCAACTGATCGGTGCCGGTGTCGACCCACAAAGGCGGGGCTAGCAAATCGTCTTCGCGCAAGTTGAGCAGTGCCGCCATCCCGGCCTGGGTCAGATTTGCCGGCGCCGTTTTCAGCCCGCCACTTTGAGGCGCGGTGAGCGTCCAGACATCGCCCACGGCATGGACTGGGACTATGCCCGCGGTGAATTCCAGCGAGAGTGCATCGCCGGTTCCGGCCAGATCGCGCACCACATGTGCAGTGCCCAGCGTAGGATGGCCGGCAAACCGCATTTCATAGCCGGGCGTGAAGACTCGCACGCGGGCGTCGGCGCGCTCGGACGGCAGGATAAAAGTGGTTTCCGAGAGATTGAACTGCAGCGCCAATGCCTGCATGGTGGCGTCGTCCATGCCGCGCGCGTCTTCAAATACACATAGCTGATTGCCGCCGAAAGTGGATTCAGCAAAGACGTTGAGGATGCGGAAGGAGTAGGTGGCCATGGAAAACCTGCTGTTCTGATAAGAGGGAAATTCTAGCAGGTAAATTGCAGCAAACCGGCCTCGTTGAAGGGGTGGTTTTTTTAGATATGCCCTTGACAAGACCCCAAACAAAGCGCAAAAGTTTTCCTTGTCCCGATGCACAAAAAAATGGGGCAGAGGGGGCGCCAAAATGGAAGTCGATTTGCCGGAATTGATCGAGCTTGAACGCATTATTCAGGAGGGGCGGCCTTACCTCGAAGCTCGGTCCGTATGCGAAATAGAAATGAAGGGTCATCTCTTCCCGGTCTATGTCTTGTCTATCGGCAGCAAAAATCCGGAGGCGCCGGCAGTCGGTTTTTTCGGCGGCGTTCACGGTCTCGAACGCATCGGCACCCGAGTTCTCCTAGCCTTCTTGCGCAGCTTGCTGGCACGTTTGAAATGGGATGCGGTATTGCATCACCAATTGGCGTCGGTACGTTTGATTTTCATGCCTTTGGTGAATCCTGCCGGGATGTGGGACAGTACCCGCAGCAATCCGCGCGGTGTCGACCTGATGCGCAATGCGCCGATAAATGCTAGCGAGAAAGTCCTTTTTTTGCTTGGCGGACAACGCATCAGCCCGCATTTGCCTTGGTACCGTGGAGCATGCAACACGCCGATGGAGGCTGAGGCCCAGGCATTGTGCAACGTCGTCCAGCAAGAGCTGCTGAGCCGTCAATTCAGTATCGCACTGGATTGCCACTCCGGCTTCGGATTGAAGGATCGCATCTGGTTTCCTTACGCCTGCAGCAGGACGCCGATCCGGCACTTGCCGCAAGTTCTCGCTCTCAAGGATCTGTTTAATCAAACCTATCGCGAACACAATTATCTGTTCGAAGCGCAAAACTGCCAGTATCTGACCCATGGCGATCTGTGGGACTACCTTTACCTGCAAGTGCCAGCCAGCAGTGATCAGGTTTTTCTCCCCCTCACGCTGGAGATGGGATCCTGGCTTTGGGTAAAAGAAAATCCGCGGCAACTGTTTTCCCGTCTCGGCATGTTTAATCCAAAATCACCGGGACGTCTGCATCGTGTGCTGCGCAGCCATCTGGTATGGCTCGATTTTCTTACCAGGGCCGCCAGCGCTCATCAGTATTGGATGGCAGGTATTCCTGAGCAAGCAGAACAACATGAGGCGCGCCATGAATAAATGGGTGTTTCTGAGAGGGCTGATGCGGGAGACACGGCACTGGGGAAAGTTTCCGGAGCTGTTTCGTTCGATGGTGCCGGAAGCCGATATCACACTTCTCGATTTACCCGGCAACGGCAGCCTGCACGCGCTCAAAAGCCCTATGCGAGTGGAGCAGATGACAGATTTCTGCCGGCGCCAGCTCTTGAGCCTGGATATCGCGCCTCCCTATTATTTGTTTGCTCTATCTTTAGGAGGGATGGTCGCGACCGATTGGGCTAGCCGTTATCCGGATGAAGTTGATGGCTGTGTTTTGCTCAATACCAGTTTACGGCCAGTCAGCCCATTCTATCGACGCCTGAGGCCGCGCAATTATCCGGCGCTGCTGGCTCTTGGTCTGTTCGGTCTGCATAAGCGCAATGTCGCAAGGCAGGAAAGTCTCTTGTTGCGCTTGACCAGCAATCAGCATGCTCAGCAAGCAGATGTGCTGGCTGACTGGATCAGTTATCAACGCGACCAACCGGTTACTTATCGGAACGCCCTGCGGCAGCTATGCGCGGCAATCCGTTATCGCGCACCTGCGCATGCGCCGCAGCCGCCGTTGCTGATTCTTGCCAGCGGCACGGATCGCTTGATCGATCCACGCTGTTCACAGCAGTTGGCGCATCAATGGCAGGCATCTTTGGCGGTACAAGCCAGCGCAGGCCACGACCTGCCGCTGGACGCCGGGGAATGGGTGGCAGAACAGGTGCGGGATTGGCTTGTGAGATCGTCCAATGCAGATTGGCGCCGGCGAGACCACCGTTCCCCTCGCGGCCTGGAGCGCATCGACTGATATTGACGCACCGGACTATTGCTCCAGTTCGTGGTGCTTCAGGTATTCCATATCTTGCAACGGCGATGCTCCGAACAATCTGCGATATTCCCGGCTGAACTGCGACGGGCTTTCATAGCCCACCTTGAACGCCACCGTCGCAGCTTCGATATTCCCGCTTAAGAGTAGCTTGCGTGCCTCCAGCAGGCGTATCTGTTTTTGATACTGCAAAGGGCTCATGACGGTGATTGCCTTGAAGCGGTGATGCAGGTTCGACACGCTCATGCTGACTGTCTTGGCCAGCTTCTCGATCTGCATCGGTTCGGCGTAGTTTGTCTTGATCCAGTGAATCGCTTGATTCACTCCTTTTTCCTGATAATGCGCCAGCACGGTTTGACCCAGCAGGTCGCCGTCTTTCGCACTGATGAGGCGGTACAGGATTTCTTGCTTGACCAAGGGCGCCAGGGCGGCCAGGTCCTTGGGTTTCTTCAATAGCCGCAGCAGGCGTAGAAACGCATCCTGCAATTCAGCATCCGACGCTTCTACATAAGCACCCGCACGCGAGCGAGAATTCTTTGGAATCGCGATTTTGCCGTCAATAATCTGCGCGGCGATTTCCTTGGCGTCCAAAGCAATTCTCACCCCGAGATAGGGCTCTGCAACCGAAGCCTCTGTTACCTGGCCCGAAACCGGCATATCGATGGCGGAGAGCACATAACTGCCGCTTCCATAGTGCGTTATTTCGGTCCCTATGAGTACCTTCTTCTTCCCTTGCAACACCAGGCACATCGACGGTTCCAGCATACCCCTGCTGAGTTCGGTGGGGCGGACGAAACGAATGAACGAAAGATAGGGCAGCGCAGTGGGCATATCACGCTGCTCTTCAGGAATATTTTTGAAATGGCTAAGCACCTCCGCCCGCAGCAGGTCCAGCGGGCTGGAGGGCAATATTGAAGAGTTGCCGCTATTGCGCATTTTCATTACTTGTTTCACCGTGGCCCATGATGGCTTTCGGTTCCAGGTAGGCTTCAAGTCCGTATGTGCCAAACTCCCTGCCGATGCCTGACTGTTTGAAGCCGCCAAACGGCGCTCTAGGTTCATCATACATGCCATTGATAAACACCCGGCCGGCGACGATCCGGGCCGCCACACGATTTGCCCTGCCGATGTCTGACGAACTGACGAAGGCGTGCAAACCATAGATTGTGTCATTCGCGATATCGACGGCTTCCGCCTCGGTTTTATAGCTCAGAATCGACAGCACCGGCCCGAAAATTTCTTCTTGCGCGATTTTCATGTCCATGGTCACGTTCGCGAACACAGTAGGCTGCACGAAGTAGCCGCTGTCAAGTCCGGCCGGATGACCGGCGCCGCCGATCAACAGCTCTGCGCCTTCTTCCACGCCCAGGCGGATATAACGTTGCACCCGGTCATACTGCGTTTGAGTGACCATCGGCCCGATCGCCGTAGCGCTGTCGCGCGGATCTCCCACTTGCAAGGCTTGCACCGCTTTTTTCACCAGAAGTTTTACTTCATCGAGACGACTCTCAGGAACGATCAGCCTGGTGCCGGCCATGCAAGCCTGGCCGCTATTGACGGTCGCCGCCGCCACCGCAATAGGAATGGCTTTTTCCAAATCGGCATCATCCAGGATCACGTTCGGAGATTTACCGCCGAGTTCCAGGGTGACCCGCTTCATCGTATCCACCGCGCCGCGAACGATGGTTTTACCGACAGCAGTCGAGCCGGTGAATGAAATCTTTGCAATATCGGGGTGGCGAGTTATCGCTGCACCTACCGTCGCGCCACGCCCGGTAACAATGTTAATCACGCCAGCAGGCAAACCGGCCGCGTGCAAGCACTCGGTAAGCAACTGGGTTTGCAAGGAGCTCAGCTCGCTGGGTTTGATCACAGCCGTGCTGCCGGCGGCAATCGCCATGGCCAGCTTGCTGCAGATGAAACCGTAGTTGGCGTTCCAAGGAGTGATGAGGCCGACTACCCCAAGTGGTTCGAGCACGACTTTCGAGATGCCGACATGCTTGACGAAATCAAATGTCTTCAACAGTTCTTTTGCCAGAAGAAAGCTATTGGCTGCGCGCTGCGTGCTTGCATTGCTGATGCGGCGCGGGCCGCCGTATTCTTCAATCATGACTTCCAAGAGTTCGTCTGATCGCGCCGCTACGGCGTCGTGCAAGCGCTGCAAATATTCCATACGCTGCTCTTTGGTGGTTTGCGAAAAACTCTTGTAAGCTGCCTTTGCCGCGGCTATGGCGTCTTGTGCATCCTGTTCATCCGCGAGCGTAACCCGGCCGATTACCGTCTTGGTCGAAGGATTGATGAGTTCGAGCGTTTCTGTGCCGTGCGGTTTGGTGAATCTACCGTTGATATAGATGTGGTCTAGCGTTTTCATGGGATCTCCGTGGATGAACGAAACGTTGATCTCATCTTAGGCGGCGCGCATGAACTGGGGTAGATCAATGCTGTGGGAGGATTGCCTGATTCTGCCGAAATCGCAAAGGGGAGAGGAGCGGGAGTGGCTACCAGCAAGCAATAGTTTTAGTGATAATTTGTAAATTTTTTAAAGAGGCGCTGCAGAACCATACATCACCTGGTATTTTTGAGGGATGGAAATTTCGAGTTGCTACTGCTTCTTCTATCCAGACTATGACGTCGTAACACGGTACACTTATTTCGGATGTCCCGACATCGCAAGCCTAGGTTCTCGCTCAATGCAATCAACCAGAAAATCCATCACGACTTTCACTAATGGACTACGCCGAATGTCCGGATACACAATCATCCAGATCTCTCTCTCGGGTGCTTCCACTTCCGTCGGCAGTTGAACCAGTTCCGGGTCGATCTCGCCGACCATTGTGGGCAAAACGACCGCGCCAACATGGTCCCTTGCCGCTATTTGCTGTGACATCAGGTCACTCGCAAAGAATGTTATTGGACGATCTGCCCTAATTCGATGTAACCAAATTTGCTGTGGCAGATGATCGAGCGACTCGTCATAAGAAATGAATGTCCAACGCTCGGGAGGACGTCGGCTGAACTCGCGCGTACCGTAGAGCCCGAATCGCACCACACCTACCTTTTTTCTGATCAGTTCGCCTTCCTCAGGACGAACGGTGCGAATCGCAATATCAGCTTCTCCCTTACTCAATGCTGCCAAAGATGTGGAAGGCTGCAAAATCAAACGAAGCTTGGGATGCGCGGCTCGTAGCGCCGCTATGCGAGGAACTATGCATGCTCGTGCGAGTGACGGAGGAGCGCTAACTCGGACAGCGCCTGCCAGCCCGATAGAGGCCGTACGCGAGCGCTGCTCTATCAAGCTCGCCATTTGCTCCATGTTCTGCGCCAGAATGGCGACAGCTCGCCCGTCTTCTGTTAGCGGGCGACTCCGGGGAAGTTTATCGACAAGTCGCAAGCCCAATGCCTTCTCGAGCGACTCTATCCGTCGCCCTACCGTAGCGTGTTCGATACCTAACTCTCTGGCAGCGCCCGAGAGTGATTCCGTGCGCGCCAGTACCGTAAATATGTAGAGATCTTGCCAATCAAACATCGGTAAATATTTTCACGGAAAGGGTGAGAAATTTGGGAATTTTCAATCGACTATCGCCGTTTTATCATGCTTCTCAGAAAACGGGAAGTAAATAGAAAAGAGCGTGGGTTCTCACCTGCCGCTGTCTGCACCGATCGGACTGGGTAGTCGGCGAAAGCGGAATTCTTTTCGATCTTCCTGCAAAACACATTTTTAAATCGTCTGAAGGGAAGAAATCCAGTGAAAGCTATCACCATAGAGCAATATGGCGGGCCGGAAGTAATGCAAAAGCGCAATGATGTGCCGGAGCCTGAAGTACGAGCGGGTCATGTGTTGATTAAAGTTGTCTGCGCTGGAATTAATTTTATGGATGTACATACGCGCCAAGGAAAATACGCAAACTCGCGGACATATGGAGTGCGTTTGCCTTGCACTTTGGGAATGGAAGGCGCGGGTGAGGTGATGGCGTTTGGTCAAGATGTCCAAGATTTTTCCGTTGGCGATCGCGTCGCATGGTGCATCACCTGGGGTAGTTATGCGGAATACATATCCGTGCCCGCAGCGCTAGTGGCCAAGATTCCGGACAACATCACATATGCGCTGGCAGCAGCGTCTATCTTCCAAGGCTCAACCGCGCATTATCTTATAGAGGACGTCGCACGACTGGAGCAAGGCAGTACATGCCTTATTCATGCTGCGGCCGGCAGCATCGGTCAGTTGTTGGTGCAAATGGCAAAGCGCCGGGGGGCGACGGTATTTGTCACAGCCGGCTCCGCAGAAAAACGCGCTATTGCGATCAAGCGGGGAGCCGACCATGCATTTGATTATTCGCGGGGCGACTTCGTAGATCAAATTCGTGAGGCTAACGGCGGAAATGGCGTGGACATAGTATTCGACTCCGTCGGGAAAGCAACATTAAGAGATAGTTTCCGCGCTTGCAGAAAAAAAGGATTGATCGTGAATTATGGAAATGTATCCGGTTCTCTTATCGACCTGGACCCAATCGAGCTTGGCGAGGCTGGGTCACTCTTCCTTACGCGTCCGCGTCTCGCGGATCACATGGGGGATCGAAAAATAGTTCAGCACAGGGCGAATGATGTTTTCGCAGCACTTCTTGATGGATCGCTACAAGTGGAAATTGAGGGCTACTACTCGCTAGACAACGTGGAACAGGCGCACGCTCGCATAGAGGGACGAGAGCAAGTGGGTAAACCCATTTTGCGAATATAAATCTAATCGAAAATTCGCCTATCGATTTGAGGAATCCTCGAAAAATCGCAGCTTGCGATGCAAGTTCAGCAGGAGAAGTGCCGTCGTACGAAGCGCGTTACATCAAAAAAGCCTTTGCAACAGAACCGTCTCGTCATCCCCAATGACGAAGTAAAAGAGCCAGATCTAGGCCTTCATAATAAGTAGACATCCGGAGATAGATATGATCTACGCGATTAGTAAATCAGTAATCAAGCCAAACCGGTGATGCCTTACGTCAGCGCCGACTTTTTCATCGGCCACTGCCAGCGAGGAACATGCTTTTCAGCACAATCGAGCATTCAAAACTAAAACAGAGGAGATATTTATGAATTTCATAATCAGATCCGTTGCAACCGCCACCATTCTGTCGTGCGGGTTATTTACGGCGAGTGTACGAGCCGCAGAAAAAATTACCATCATCGTTGGTGGAATCAACAAATTGATTTATCTGCCGCCCAAGCTTGCAGAGAATTTGGGTTACTTCAAGGATGAAGGATTAGATGTAGATTTACAATCCCAACCGGCCGGCGTAGATGCCGAGAACGAGCTGCTGGCAGGAGCGGCGCAGGCGGTAGTCGGATATTACGATCACACGATAGACCTGCAAAGCAAAGGTAAGGCGGTCCAGAGCATTGTTCAATTCGGTCTGGTGCCAGGTGGCATGGAAATGGTCCGAGCTGATGCGGCCAGCCAGATCGGCAACATGGGCGATATCAAAGGTAAAACTATTGGCGTTACCGGATTAGGGTCGTCGTCAAGCTTCCTTGGGCAATACCTTGCCTCCGTGCACGGCGTGAAAAGCACCGATTATTCGATATTGCCAGTGGGTGCCGGAAACAGTCTTTTCGTCGCGCTCAAGCAAAAGCGGATCGACGTGGCCTGGACGACCGAACCAACTACTTCAGTTTTGTTAACCAGTGGCGAGGCAAAGGTGCTCGTTGACATGAGCACAATTGAAGGCACCAAAGCGGCCTTGGGCGGTCTTTACCCAGCCTCAAGCCTATACGTTCAAAGTGATTGGCTGCTGTCACATAAAGACACTGCGACCAAACTTGCACGCGCCTTTGTCCGAACGCTGCAATTCATCCATACGCACACGGCGCAGGAGATCGCGGATAAAATGCCGCGCGACTACTACGGCGGTAACAAACCTCTTTATATTCAGGCGTTAAACGCATCGCTTCCAATGTATTCGGCGGATGGCAAGATGCCCGATGGCGGACCGGAAAATGTTCTGAAAATCATGGCGGCCTTCAGCCCTAACATCAAAGGCAAGCATACAGACCTGTCTAAAACGTACACGAATGAGTTTGTGTCGAAGGTCAAATAACACATGAGTTTGGTAAACACGAAAGCAGACTAGTTCGACAGGGCGGTTTGTATATGGAGCTGCCCAGTTTCGCAGCCAGTAGCTGGTCCGTCTTTTATTGGTTGCGGGGGCAGGATTTGTACGTTATCTACCTATCCGCCCGAAATGGCGCTTCACCCTTCCCTGATATAGTGCAAGGATAGAAACTTGCGCATAAGGAATTCTCATGCTTGACATTGCTACCATAGCAACATTCATGGCTGTTGTACTTGGCCTGTTCCTCATCCCAGGCCCGGCGGTTCTCTTGGTATTCACGCGCACACTGCAAGACGGTCGCAAGACAGGTATCTTCACTGGATTGGGCATCGCTGCCGGTGATTTCGTTCATACATTGTGCGCGGCAGTTGGGCTATCTGCGTTACTAATGACTTCTGCGCTGGCGTTCAATGCTGTTAAATTTGTGGGTGCGGCGTATCTTATCTATCTTGGCATACGCGCGCTGCGAACAAAGTCGATCAGTCCCCATTTGCCCAAGGTGGCGCCTGTGACGGCCACCCGAGCATTTCTGCAAGCCGTTCCGGCTGAAGTGCTGAATCCGAAAACGGCATTGTTCTTCCTAGCATTTCTGCCCCAATTCGTGCATCCAGAGCATGGTTCTTCGTTTCTTCAATTCGCTTTACTAGGGCTGATCTTTGTGGCCATGAGCGCGATGTATACGACCCTTATCGTCCTGGCCATCCGCCCACTGGGTCGACTCGTCAAACACCTGAGCTGGCTCAGCCGCTGGCAAAACAAAGCAATTGGCGTTATCTTTATTTCGCTGGGACTCAAGGTAGCCACTCAGACGCGCTGACCATCCTGCAAATTAGAATAACCAATACAGAAGGGCATAAGCGGCTGAGGATTCGATCCCCGCCGCCGCCATTACAAACCACTCCAGACCACCGCAGACCGCATAAACATTAGGATGCACAAAAGCGGCTAGGTCTGGGACTGGTTAGAAACGTCTCCATTTTTGCCAAAATTTCGCCCACGCTTGAGAGTTCCGACTCAACGCCAATCCATCATCCTATAGTTCACGGCGTGGAATGAGACTGAAACCCCGCGCCAGTTATACATCCCACTATTTGCTGTAGCAAATCCGTAGCACTCAATTTCTTCTACGATTTTCTGCATTCGCATGCATTACGAATGTCTGATATCAGATGTGGATTCAACCGGTGGATGCAACACACTACTATAAACTGCTCACAACGAATTGGAATGGATGATCAGGTCGGACTGGCGTATACAAGCTACGCAGAATTGATAGCTAAAGCTTTAAAAGGGCGGTCTGTTAACGCAACTGCTAAAGACTGGAATGTTCAACAACGGACATTAGACCGATATGTAAAGGTTGAAATGCTGCCGGACTTCAGAACAGTCATAAAGATTGTAGAAGAGACCGCTGTGACCTATGAGGAAGTGATAGCTGCACTTGCGATAGAAGAGACAAAACGAAAAAACCACTCTCATGCGAAAGTGGTTTCGAACAGCGTGGTGCCGGAGAGAGGAGTCGAACCCCCGACCTCTTCATTACGAATGAATTGCTCTACCAACTGAGCTACACCGGCACTGCTCTTGCAAAAAACGCATGCAGGAGCACGAATAGATTCTAGCAGCAACCAACCGCAAAATTAAAGCGTTAAATTGAAGCAATTCAATGCCTGGCCGGGTTGACCTCTGCGTTGCGTTGCGGACGGCAGCGATAAATCTCGCGGAAGGCCGCCAGGCGTGGCTGCAACGCTGCGTGACGTTGGGCATTTGGCGTAAATATTTCCCGTACCGGCGGCTTGGCGCAGATGACGGCCTCCTTGCCGGGCTGGTCGTTGGCCGCCAGCCAGGCCAGGCGGGCAGCGCCTAGCGCACCGCCGGTTTCGCTGCCGACATGGGTCACCATGCGTACATTCAGCGCGTCGGCGATCAGTTGCGCCCAGTAGGGGCTGCGCGAACCGCCGCCTACCAGCGACAATTCCGTGACTTCGGTGCCGGCTGTGTGCAGGGCGCCAAGGCCGTCGGCCATGCCGAAGGTGACGCCTTCGATCACGGCGTAACCTAGCGCGGCGCGGCCGTGAGCGTGCGTCAGGCCGTGGAATACGCCTTGCGCATAGGGATCGTTGTGGGGAGTGCGTTCGCCCGACAGGTAGGGCAGGAATAGAGGTGCATTTTCCAATGCAGCCGGGTCAAGTTCGGCGATTTCTTTCAGCAACGTGGCTTCGTCGACGCTGACCAGCCGGCAGAACCAGCGCAGGCAGCTGGCAGCCGACAGCATCACGCTCATCTGGTGCCAGCGGCCGGGCAGGGCGTGGCAGAAGGCATGTACCGCCTGGGCCGGATTAGGGCGGAAGCGGTCATTGACGACGAACAGTACGCCCGAGGTGCCGAGTGAGATAAAACCGTCGCCCGGGTTCACAGCACCGATGCCTACCGCACTGGCGGCGCCGTCGCCACCGCCGCCGGCGACGATCACTTCGCGCGACAAGCCCCAGGCGTCCGCCACTTCAGGCAACAGCGCGCCGGATGACTCGCCACCTTCCACCAGGCGCGGCATGTGCGAGCGGCGCATGCCGGTGGCGGCGAGCAATTGGTCCGACCAGTCGCGCTTGGCGACATCCAGCCAAAGGGTGCCGGCCGCATCGGACGGCTCGGATACTTTGTTGCCGGTCATTTTCAGGCGCAGCCAATCTTTCGGCAGCAACACCGTCTGCATCGCGGCAAATGTTTTCGGTTCATGCCGCGCCAGCCACAGCAGCTTGGGCGCAGTAAATCCGGGCATGGCCAGGTTGCCGGCAATCTGGTGCAGTTGCGGCGCGCGCTCGGTCAGCTCGGCGCATTCATCGATGCTGCGTAAATCGTTCCATAAAATCGCCGGGCGCAATACCTGATCTTGCGCATCAAGCAGCACCGCGCCGTGCATCTGGCCGGACAGGCCGATGGCGCGCACGGCGCGAAATTGCGCTGGCGCTTTTTCCCGCAGTTTGGCGATGGCTTCGCCGGTTGCTTGCCACCAATGCCCGGGATCCTGTTCCGACCAGCGCGGCTGCGGGCGAGATACGGTGAGCGTGCTGCCGGCGTCGGCCAGCAGGCTGCCGGCCTGATCCATCAGGACTATCTTGACTTCCGAAGTGCCCAGGTCGATGCCGAGATACATGTCTCCATCCTTGCTTTGTTTTTATGCTTGGTTATTGCGGCAATCAATGCCGCGATCGCATCATTCCGTCAGGTTTGTTGCGCAAGCCAGTTCTGAACCTGAACCAGCGCTTCCCGCAGCGGCAACTCAAGCTGCGAGCTGCCAGCTAGTGTGCCCCATAAGGCGGCATCGGCGCAATAGGCGCGCAGCGGGTCGGCGCTGGCGAGCATGGCGCGGGTGGCGCTGGCATCGAAGACACCGTCTTGATATTCGTAGGGAAGCTGGCCTTTGGCCCAGCGCTGCAGGAATACGAAGAATAGCGCCGGCAAGACGAGGGTGGCGTGCGGCGCCGCGCCGCGCGCAAAACATTCCTGCAGGGTTGGCACGATGAAGCCGGGGATTTTCGAGAAGCCGTCGGCGGCAACCCGCTGGTTGCTGTCCTGGATATTCGGATTGCCGAAGCGTTCCAGCACCACGTCGCGATAATTTTCCAGATTGAGCGGGCTCGGCGTCAGGCATGGAATGACGTCTTGCGTGACATAGTCGTAGGCCATTTTGCGAATATCCGCGCGGGCGCAGCCTTCGTGAATATAGCTCAGCCCGACCAGCGTGCCAGCCCAGGCGATGCAGCTGTGGGTGGCGTTGAGTATGCGGATCTTGGCCTCTTCATACGGCAGTACCGACTGCACCATTTCGACTCCGACCTTTTCCAATGCGGGACGCCCTGCGGCAAACTTGTCTTCGATCACCCACTGGATGAACGACTCCGCCATCAGCGCGCAGGGATCGGCCTGGCCGCAGGCTTGCGCTACGCGTGTTCTGACTTCTTCGGTAGGGCGCGGCGTGATGCGATCGACCATCGAGTTGGGGCTACTGGTGTGTTCTGCCACCCAGTGCTGCAACTCGGTTTCGCCGCGCAATGCCAGGAACTGCAGCAAGCCGTCATGAAAGCGTTCGCCGTTGTGGCGCAGGTTGTCGCAATTGAGCAGGGTAAGCGGGCCGCCGTTGGCAGCGGCGCGAGCGCGCAGGATGGCCGCCGACGCGCCGTAGATCGTGTTCAGTTCGCCTTGCAGATCGGCGGCAAGATCCGGATTGCTGGTGTCCAGGCGGTGATGATGATCGAGATAATAACCAGCTTCGGTGACCGTGAATGAAATTATCCTGGTGGCGGTTTTTGCACCAATCGCGGTCAATTCAAGCAGCGCTGCATCCCAGGGCACGATGGTCTTGATCGAGCGGATGGTTTCGTAATTGCGGACGCCGCCCGGCGTCACGGTTTCCAGCGTATAGGCGCCGTCTTGGCGCTCCAACGCATCCAGTAGCGGTGTCATGTCGTCACGGATATTGGCCAGGGCGAGCGACCAGCCGGTATCGCCGGCTTCCATCAAGTGATGCAGATACACCGCCTGGTGCGCACGGTGGAACGAGCCTGCACCGATGTGCAGCCAGATCTTGTCGGCGGTATCAGCCGTGGTGGCGGAGGAAGTTACTTGCATGGTGGGTCCTGAATAAATAATGGCAAACGCCGCTTTTGTAAATAGTGCGTTATTAGTACGTTATTAGTACATTATGCAGTTTGTGCCGCAGCCGTCACTGCCTGCGCTGTCGTGGCCGCAGTCGAATCCAGCCGGCTCAAGGCGCGGCCGTCGCGATCGAACAGATGGCAACGCTGCGGATCGGCGGAGACGCCGATCTCGCTGCCGTGCTGGATGCTCACGGTATCGGCTACCCGCAGCACCAAGGGCTCTTCCGAAACGTCGGAATCGGCGTACAGATAGGAAAAATCGCCGAGCGCTTCCAGCACAGTGAATTTTGCTTTCAGCATCGGCTTGTGCGGATCAAGCATCAGGTGTTCGGCCCGCACGCCAATGCTGACCGGGTCGCCGATCTGCAAACCGCTGCCATCGACCGCGACCGATTGCCGGCCGCCGGTGGTGAGTTGGACCAGCACGCCTTGACTGGCGATGGCGGCCACTTTGCCATCGATGAAATTCATCTTGGGAGAGCCGATGAAACCCGCTACAAAACGGTTCGCCGGGTGATGGTAGAGCTGCTGCGGCGAGCCGACCTGTTCGACCCGGCCGGCGGACAGCACCACGATCTTGTCGGCCAGCGTCATGGCTTCGATCTGGTCGTGGGTGACGTAGATCATGGTGGTCTTGAGCTGATCGTGCAACCGTGAAAATTCAAGGCGCATCTTGACCCGCAAGGCGGAATCCAGATTCGACAAAGGTTCGTCGAACAGGAATACGCTCGGCTCGCGGGTGATGGCGCGGCCGATGGCGACCCGCTGACGCTGGCCGCCTGACAAGGCCTTTGGTTTGCGATCCAGCAGGTGATCGATGTGCAAGGTCTTGGCGGCGCGTTGGACTGCGGTGTCGATTTCGGCTTTCGATTTGCCGGCGATCTTGAGGCCGAAAGCCATGTTGTCGTACAGCGTCATGTGCGGATACAGCGCGTACGACTGGAACACCATGGCGATGCCGCGCTTGGCTGGCGGCACGTCGTTCATGCGCGTAGCGCCGATGAACAGGTCGCCGCTGCTGATGTCTTCCAGGCCGGCGATCATGCGTAACAGAGTCGATTTACCGCAGCCGCTGGGGCCGACGAAGACGACGAATTCGCCGTCGTCGATGTCGAGATTGATGTCGCGCATGACTTCATTGTCGTCGTAGCTCTTGATGAGGTTTCTGATCTTTACGCCTGCCATGATGGTCTCCTTCTGTTTTGTTCGTAGAGCGCCGTTATCTGTGTCACGAATGTCACCTATGTCACATGCTGCGGCGGCTCAGTGGAATTACGCTGTTTGTGTTCCGAGCAGTTCTGCCAGTTGCTGCATGTCGTCGAATATCCGTTCGGCGCCGGCTGCCAGCAATCTTGCGCCGGCTCGTTTGCGGTCGTGCGCTACGCCGGTGAAGCCGATGACGCGGATGCCGGCGGCGACGGCCGAACGAACGCCGGTGATACTGTCGTCTATCGCGATGCATTGCTGCGGCGCGACGCCAAAGCCGGCAGCAGCGGCCAGGTAGACGTCCGGTGCTGGTTTGGGTTTGCCTATTGCATGGCCGCTATGAATATGACCCTCAAACAAGTCCAGCAAATCGCAGCGGCGCAAGCCGGCAACGATGCGATCCAGGCTGCTATTGCTGGCGACCGCCTTGGGCAAGGGGATTGCCGCCAGCGCTTGCCTGACGCCTGGCACCGAATCGACTTCGTCACTGCAGGCGCGGCCGACCGCCAGGTTGATCGCGCTGTAGTCAGTTGCAGCCAGTCCCAATTTGAACTCGCTGTCGATTTCATCCAGCAGCAGGTCGGTCATCATGCCTAGCCGTTCGGCGATTGCGCTGTGCAGTGCGGATCTGGCCTGCGGCGTTGGATATGGCAGATGCGTAGACAGGTACGGCGTCAGCTGACGATGCAAAACATTGAGGGCGATGCTTTCGCTATCCAGCAAAACGCCGTCGCAATCGCAGATAAGGTGGCTGACGGGGTGGAAAATACGGGTATTCATTGCTTTATCCATTGAAATGCGTCATTTCACCGCGCCGAATGTCAGGCCACGCACCAGTTGCTTTTGCGCCAGCCAGCCGAGCACCATGATCGGCGCGATCGCCAACAGCGAAGCGGCTGACAGCTTGGCCCAGAACAGACCCTCTGGATTCGAGTAGGAGGCGATGAATACGGTCAGCGGCGCACCGCTGACGCTAGTCAGGTTGATGCTCCAGAACGCTTCGTTCCACGACAGGATGATCAGCAGCAGGGCGGTCGAGACCAGGCCTGGCATGGAGGTCGGCAGCAGCAGGTACAGCATTTCCTGCCAGGCGTTGGCGCCGTCGATGCGCGCCGCTTCCAGGATTTCCTTCGGCACATCGTTGAAGTAGGTGAACGCCATCCACACCGCAATCGGCAGATTGATCAGGGTGTAGATGATGGTCAGGCCGGTCACCGTATCGAGCAGGCCGGTATTCTTGGCCAGCAGATAGATCGGGATCAGCACGCCGACGGCCGGCATCATCTTGGTCGACAGCATCCACAGCAGCAGCTTCTGGGTGCGCGCGGTGGGGAAGAACGCCATCGAATACGCCGCCGGCACCGCGATCAGCAGCGCCAGAATGGTGGAGCCGAGCGAGACGATCAGCGAATTACCGACAAAGTTCATGTAGCTGCTGCGTGCCATCACTTCGTGGAAACTTTCCAGCGTCGGCCAGAAGATCAGGGTCGGCACGTAGGCCTGATGTTCGGTCTTGAAGGCGGTGATCGCAACCCAGAAAATAGGAAAGAACAGGACGATGGCGCAAGTCCATGCCAGCAGTCCCGGCCACAGGGGATTTTTGCGCTTCTTATAATTTAATGTGCTCATTTTTCGTTCGCTCCTTTCAGATTCTTAGCCATCATCCGTACCAGGAAGAACGACACAATATTGGCCAGGATCACAGCAAAGATGCCGCCGGCCGAGGCGATGCCGATATCGAACTGCTGCAAACCGATCGAATACACCAGGTAAGCCAGATTGGTGGTCGCTGTGCCCGGACCGCCGGCGGTGGTGGTGAAGATTTCAGCGAAAATCGACAACAGGAAAATGGTTTCGATCATGATCACTACCGTGATCGCCCGCTTGAGATGGGGCAGCACCACATACCAGAACACCCGGATCGGTCCGGCGCCGTCAAGCTGCGCCGCTTCTTTCTGTTCCATGTCGAGCGATTGCAGCGCCGTCAGCAGTATCAGGAAGGCAAACGGAATCCATTGCCAGGCGACGATCATGATCACCGACAGCATCGGATATTCAGCCAGCCAGTCGATCGGCTCCAGGCCGACCAGGCGCATGGCCCATGCCAGCAGGCCGTAGACCGGATGCAGGATCATGTTTTTCCAGATCAGGGCGGCCACGGTCGGCATCACGAAGAACGGCCCGATCACCAGCAGGCGGGCGATGCCGCGCCCGAAAAACGGCTGGTCGAACAGCGCCGCCAGCAGCGTGCCGGCGACCACGCTGATAACCAGCACCGAGCCGATCAGCAGCAGCGTATTGAGGATAGCCGGCCAGAACGCCGGATCGTTGAACAGGAAGGCATAGTTGTCCAGTCCGACAAAGCCGGTCACGTCCGGCATCATTAGGTTATAACGGATGACTGAGAAATACAGCGTCATCGCCAACGGCACTATCATCCACAGCAGCAACAACAAGACCGAGGGCGTTTGCAGCAACCGTACCGGCTTGAATTTGCTGGCGCTTGGCCGCACCAGCGCGGCCGCGTTTGCGACCTGGGCGGAAGGAATCGACATGATGATTTACCTCTTACGTTTTGTTGCGCTACAGATCGTGGGCCAAGCAAGGGCAAAGTCCAGCAGCGGCAAGGGAGGGCAAGCGGACGCTCGCGTCCGCTTGCCGGTCTGCTTTTTATTGACTATTTATTTGATATAGCGTCCTTGACGCATCACCCGATCCGCCTGCGCTTGCGAAGTCTGCAGCGCAACTTCGACAGTCGACTTGCCAGCCAGTGCGCCGGCAATCGCCTGGCCGACTACCGTGCCCAGCGATTGGAACTCAGGAATCGTCACGAACTGGATGCCGGTATAGGGCACTTTTTGCAGCGTCGCATCTTTGGTGTCGGCCGACTGGATCGCGTTCAGCACGAAATCGGAATAGGGCGCAGCCTGCTTGTATTCAGGCGAGGCGTAGGTCGACATGCGGGTGCCGGGAGGCACCAGCCCCCAGCCCTTTTCCTTGGCCACCAGTTGCACGTATTCCTTGGAAGTCGCCCAGGCAGCGAATTTCTTGGCGGCCTCCTGCGATTTAGACGATTTGGGAATCGCCAGCGACCAGATCCACAACCAGTGCGCACCCTTCGGCGTGACGGCCACCGGCGACGGTGCAAACGCCACCTTGCCGACCACTTTCGATTCCTTGCTGCTGTAGATCATGCCGGCCGCCACGGTGGCGTCGATCCACATGCCGCATTTGCCGCTGGAGAACAGCACCAGGTTTTCGTTGAAGCCGTTGGAGGTGGCGCCTTGCGGACCGTATTTACGCAGCAGGTCGACATAGGTGGTGACGGCATTTTTCCACTCAGGCGAATTGAGTTGCGGCTGCCATTTTTCATCGAACCAGCGGGCGCCGTAGGTATTGGCGATGGTGCTGACCAGCGCCATGTTCTCACCCCAGCCGGCGCGTCCGCGCAGGCAGATGCCGGCGACGCCGTTTTGCTTGTCGGTCAGCTTTTCAGCGAAACCGGCGATGTCCTGGAAAGTCGGGTGCTCAGGCATCTTCAAGCCTTTTGCCGCAAACAGGTCCTTGCGGTAATAGGTCATCGAGCTTTCGGCGTAGAACGGCAGAGCGTACAGCTTGCCGCCTTCAGTCAAGCCTTCGCGCACGGTCTTGATCAGATCGGCTTCATCGTAGCCGGCCGGCAAACCTTCCATCGGCGCCAGCCAGCCTTTCTTGGCCCAGATCGGCGCTTCATATGCGCCTATCGTCATCAGGTCGAACTGGCCGCTGCCGGTGGCGATGTCGGTGGTGACGCGCTGCCGCAGCACGTTTTCTTCCAGTACTACCCAGCGCAGCTTGATATCAGGATTGGCTTTTTCGAAATTCGACGAGAGTTTTTGCAATTCGATCATGTCTGGATTGTTGATCGTTGCGATGTTCAGGGTGGCCGGTGCGGCCCAGGCGCTGCTGCATAGCATAGCCATCGAGATCAGGCTGAGCGGGAGTGGGGATGAAGCCAGGACGGTCGAAAACGAGCTTGCGCGAATGCTGCGACGTTTCATGTTTGTCTCCATGGTTGGAATGATTAATACGCCATGCCGACTTGCGCGGCTTCGCGGTATCACTTTCTCAAGCAGTGTTTATGGTTTCTACCTGGAAAATTTTTAACGTTGTCTTTTGGTTCATAGTGATAAAAATATTGAGCAAAAGACTTTTCGTTGAGCAAATAATCATCCATGATTCAAAGCATGTCAAGATTTTTTTGCTGAATAAATGTGCGCCGGGTAGTTCTGCGACGCTGCGCTATCTGGGACAATCCCGAGGTCGAATGCCAAAAAAACAGGGCCGCAGCGAGATTGGTGATGCATGTTGTGCGCATGTTGTGAGTCAGCACGCCAAGCGCTCCACGCCAAAAAAGGAAATCAGATGGCATCAAGAAATGAAAAGTTGGATCTCGCCGCGCGTGCGGCGTGGATGTATTACGTGGCCGGCAATACGCAAAACGAAATCGCCGATCACCTTGGCATCTCGCGCCAGATGGCGCAGCGGCTGGTGGCTTATGCGCGCGAATCGGGGCTGGTCAAAGTCAGGGTAGAGCACCCGGTGTCGACTTGCCTGGAGCTGGCGGCCGCATTGCAGCAGCGCTACGGCCTTGAGCAATGCTATGTGGTGCCGAGTGAAGGCGCGGGCGATAGCGTGGTTGACGACGTTGGCGTGCAGCAGATGTTGGCGGTAGTCGGGGCCGAGGTGATGGAGCGCTATCTGCAGCAGGAAACGCCGCTGGTGGTCAATGTCGGTTCGGGGCGGACCTTGAAGGCGGCGCTGGAAGCGGTCACCGAAATGGAGCGGCCGCAGCACCGGATCGTTTCGATGGTCGGTGCGATTGCTGCCGATGGTTCATCGAATCGGTATGACGTGGCGCTTACCGCCGCCGATAAAATCCAGGCGCGTTTCTTTTTCCTGCCGGCGCCGCTGGTGGCCGACAGTGCCGAAGACATGCGGCAGTGGTGCAGCCATCGGGTGTATCGGATCGTTGCCGATCTGGCGCAGCAGGCGGATGTGACCTTTATCGGCGTCGGCACCATTGCGCCCGGTTGCCCGATGCATGTAGACGGTTTCATTACGGCTGAGGAAGTTGCGCAATTGCAGGCGTATGGGGCGGTGGGGGAAATGATCGGACATGCGATTGCGGGTGACGGCCGCTTGATCGCATCGCCGCTTGAAGAGCGTGTCACCAGTCTGCCGCTGAGCTCGCCGCCAACCCGGCCGGTAATCGGCATGGCCGGCGGGGCCAAGAAGGCTGAGGCGATTCGGGCTGTGTTGCGGGGTGGCTGGTGGTCAGGATTGATTACCGACGAGTACTGCGCACGCTACGCGCTGCAGGATAAATAGTTAAATGGGGTCAGAGTTTTTTTTCGCGGTTGTTTGCGAAAATTACTCTGACCCCTTTTAACGGGCCACGGAGTGCATGCACCGGCATCCAGAAGCTGAAAATAGCCTCCCAAGATATTTATTCGCTCGATCGCTCGCGAAACTGCATCGGTTGTTCGGTAGTGGCGGACGCCGAACCGCATCCAGTGGAGCACGAACCGCAACCGCTGCCGCAACCGCCGGCAGCCGCCACCGGCTGCAAACGCTTGCCGATCGCGCGCAGCGCTGCCGGTCGAGAAGCAGTGCTCAATGCATTTGCCAACGCCGCCTGCCAACGCTGGCTGGTAGCTGGCATCAAACGGCGGCAGGCGTAGATCAGGCTGGCGATTACAGCGCTGCCGATCACAATGGCTTGGATCACGAGAAATGGCGTCATGTCAGGAACTTGGTAATTTGGTAGGTGAGGAAAGCCGCCAGATAAGCCAGGCCAAACAGGTAGGCGGCAGCGACGGCGACAATCTTCCAGGAATTTGTCTCGCGCCGCATCACTGCCAGTGTCGACATGCATTGCGGTGCAAATACATACCAGGCCAGCAACGCTAGCGCAGTCGCCAGCGACCATTGATGGGCAATCATCGGTCCCAGTTGCGAGGCAATCATGTCTTCGCTGCCGGACATGGCGTACACGGTACCCAACGCCGACACCGCAACTTCACGCGCGGCCATGCCCGGCACCAGCGCAATGCAGATCTGCCAGTTAAAGCCGATAGGGGCAAAGATGTGTTCCAGCAGATGGCCGATCCTGCCGGCCAGGCTGTAATCGATGGCTGGCATGGTCGCACCTGGCGGCGGGCCGGGGAAGGTCGACAGAAACCACAGCAGTACGGTGAGCGCCAGGATGATGGTGGTGACGCGGCGTAAAAAGATCAGCGCCCGTTCCCACAGGCCGATGGCGATATTGCGGGCGCCGGGCAGACGGTAGGACGGTAATTCCATCAGCAACGCATGCTCGCTCTTGTCCTTGCGCACCCGCTTGATGACCCAGGATACCGCCAGCGCGCTGACGATCCCGGCCACGTACAACACGAACAGCACGATGCCTTGCATATTGAACAGGCCCCACACGCTGCGGTTCGGAATGAAGGCGGCGATCAGCAGCGTGTACACCGGCAGCCGTGCCGAGCAAGTCATCAGCGGCGCCACCAGGATAGTGGTGAGGCGATCGCGCGGGTCTTGAATGCTGCGGGTGGCCATGATGCCGGGAATCGCGCAGGCGAAACTCGACAATAGCGGGATGAAGGAACGGCCGGTGAGGCCGGCCTTGAACATCATGCGGTCGAGCAGGAAGGCGGCGCGCGGCAGATAGCCGGATTCTTCCAGCATCAGGATAAAGAAAAACAGAATCAGGATTTGCGGCAGGAACACCAGCACTGTACCCAAGCCGCCGAAGATGCCGTCGCTGATCAGGCTGCGCAGCAGGCTTTCCGGCATGGCAGCGGCAACCCAGGCGCCGACTGCGCTTACGCCGGCCTGGATGCCTTGCATCAGCGGCTGCGCCCAGGAAAAAACCGCCTGGAAAATAAAGAACATGATGGCCGCCAGTAGCGCCAGCCCGAATACCGGATGCAATACCCAGCGGTCGATCGCATCGTCGATCATCGAGGTATTGCGCGGCATGGTAACCGCCGCCGCCAGCATGCTACGCACTTGTGCGTGCAAATCGTCGTCGGCGCTGTCGCTTGCCGATGTCGATGTCGATGAAGGGGCAGCGGCCTGGTCCAGGTGCTGGATCAGTGCGCGCGCGCCGCCGCTGCGTACCGCTACGGTTTCGATTACGGGAATACCGAGACGACGTTCCAGCTCGGCGCGGTCGATGGTGATGCCGCGTTTGCGGGCGGCGTCCATCATGTTCAGCGCCAGCACCATGGGCCGGCCCAGCCGTTTGACCTCTAGCACAAAGCGCAGGTGCAGGCGCAGATTGGTTGCATCCGCCACGCAGACCACCAGGTCCGGCAACGCTTCGCCTGGCATCTGGCCGAGGCAGATTTTGCGGGTAATCATTTCGTCCGGGCTGGTTGCTTCCAGGCTATATGCGCCCGGCAGGTCGAGCAATTGGAACGCGCGCCCGGAGGGAGCAGTGAAGCGGCCTTCCTTGCGTTCTACCGTGACACCGGCATAGTTCGCTACTTTCTGGCGGCTTCCGGTCAACTGATTGAAGAGGGCGGTCTTGCCGCAATTAGGGTTGCCGACCAGGGCGATGCGGAGGGAGGATGCGCTAGACATGGGGCTGGGATTCAGGACGCCGGATTAGCAGGATTGACGTGGACCCGGTGCGCTTCGGCGCGACGCAGGGCAAAACGGGTGAAGCCGATCTGTATCATCAGCGGATCGGCGCCGACCGGGCCGCGCGCCACCAGGCTGACCGCTTCTCCCCGGACAAAACCCAGCTCGCGCAAGCGTTTGGCGATCGGGTCCAGCTCCAGCACGTCTTCTACGTAGTCAATCACTGCCGGCGCAAACGGCGTCAAATCACAAAGTCTCATACAAAAGCCATGATCAATAATGATTCTCATTATATACATTCAGCGCTGTCTGTATGTTGTTCAACTGGGAAATCAGAATATTCCAGCCCGCCTTGTAGCGCTTTGCTGAGTATCTTGCCAACAACAAGTGATGAAAATAAGAATCGTCTTATTTTTCCGTCAACGTTACTCACCTATGATCTGACGATTCTCAACTACTGCACTGATTATTCAGCAGAAACATGACTTCAATCGCAAAAAAAACCATGCTGGCCGCCGCCGTGGCTGCGGCAACCCTGATGTATAGCATCGGCAACGTGAACGCGCAGGCAACCCCGGCTAAGCAATATGCTGAGACGGCGTACCCGGTGATCCTGGTGCCGGGCGTTGGCGGCGCGGAAAGCTATTCCAAGGGCACGATTGCCATGCTGGGCGGCCTTATCAACTCAGTTCTGAAGGCACTGAACATACAGTTTGCCGTGCCCACCACCGACGTCGATTATTGGTACGGTTTTAAGCAAGAACTGGAACGCAGCGGCGCCAAGGTATATGTGGCGGATCTGGAAGCATTCAGCGTCGATGACGCCAAAGATCCGTTATTTGGTGTGGTAAATATCGGTCGCGGCGATCAGTTATTGAACTATGCGAATGCAGTGATGGCGCAGACCGGCGCTACCAAAGTCAATTTCATCGGCCACAACCAAGGCGGTATGACGGCGCGTTATGTGGCCGCCGTGGCTCCGGGGAAGGTGGCGTCGGTGACCACCATCGGCACGCCGCACAAAGGCTCTGAGCTGATTGATCAGGCGTTGAATTTCATGGATCAGCAAAAGTTGACGGATAGCGCTCTGACGGCATTGACCGTCGCGAGCATTGCACAGCGTACGGCTGACGGCAAAGCAAATCTTCAATACACGCCGTTTCAGAATGCTCAAGCAGCATTACGCCAGCTCACTGTCGGTGGCGCCAAGCAGTTCAATGCCAAGTTCCCTAGCGCTGGTTTGAGCACCGCAAGCTGCGCCAGCGGTGCTGCCACGGCCAATGTCGATGGCAATACGCAGCGTATGTATTCTTACACTGGCGCTGCATTTCAGCCTTATAGCCTTTTCGGCGTCAAACTGGTCAGCGACACCAGCCTGAGCTGGTTCCTCGACTCGGCACAATGGACCGATCCATCGACCTTGGCGCTGCGTGCGGCCGGCGTGTTCGTGGCGAATCAGGGCGTGGGCGCGAATGATGGCCTGGTTTCAGTCTGTAGCGCCAAGTACGGCCAGGATGTCGGCACTTACCAATGGAACCATCTGGATGAAATCAATCAGTTTCTCGGGATTCGCGGCGGCAAGGCAGAAAATCCGGTAGCCGTGATGAAGACACATCTGAATCGCCTGCAAAAAGACGGAGTGTAACGCCATGAGTCGACGTATTGCGTTGTGGGCAGGCGCAGCCGCGCTTGGATTGGCGGCTGGATTGAGCTACTGGCGCAGCGCCGACAGCAACGTTGCAGAGCCGGGGCAGCAGCCGCAGACCGTTGCGATCAGTGCGGCCGAACCGTTCATGAAATTACCCTACGGTAGTTTCGAGGCAAGTCCTGACTTGCCTTCCCATTTGCAAGGAACCTCGGCTCCGCCATTGCCGCTGGATAGTGGCGGCCGGCTGTTGCGGGTGCGCGCAGTGCGCGACTTTTATGACTACTTCCTCATAGCGCAAAACCAGCTGCAGCCGGCAGCGTTGGATGGGCTGGTCAATGCTGCGATCGTTGCCCAATTGAATGGCAAGCCTGCGGCGGCTGAGGCAACCCAGCTGTGGCAGCGTTACCGCGATTACCTCGCCGCACTGGAAAAATTACCCGGTAACGGCAATCAAGTGCCGACTGAATCCAGCATGGATCTGGAGGCCATCAGCCGCACGCTGGATCAGCAGGCGCAACTGGCTGCCCAATACCTGGGTGAGTGGCAAACGGCTTTTTTTGGTGATGAGTTGAACCAGCAACGCTTTGCGTTGGCCAAGGTGCGTATCGACAGCGATAGCACTTTGTCTGCTGCAGAGAGAGCACAACGCAAGCTGGCCTTGGAGCAAAGCCTGCCCGCAGCCGAGCGCCAGGCGCTGGAGCGCAGCCGGCGCGAAGACGCATCGATCCAAGGTTTGCAGCAAGCACTGCTGCAAGGCGATTCACCCGAGAAAATGCAGGCGCTGGCCCAGCAACTGGGGCCGGGGGTCGCTGCCCGGGCTCAGCAGTTTGCCCAACAGGAGCGCGATTGGAAAAGCCGCTATCAGCAATATGTGGAACAAGCTGCGCAACTCAAGACGCAGCAACTGGCGCCTCAGGATCGCCAGCAGCGGTTGGAACAACTGCGCCAGCAACTGTTTGCCAGTCCCGGCGACGCCTTGCGCGCAGAGGCACATTACGGCGAGTAACAAAAATTGCATAGGTGTTTTGCTATCTGCACATGCGGATAGTTCAGATTGTGATAATTACATGTTTTATGTGCGTCGCAACAAAGATTTGAATGCCCGGTCCCATTCTTGCTCGGAAGCCAACGTTTCATTGCATGTCTATACCGTGAAAGTGGCGTAGTTTGCTTGACAGCATCCCCCGCTTTGCGTTTTACTTAGCGAAATTTTTTGCGTCGCAACAAATTACGTCGATGTTTTTTGTCGCGCACCGCGAATGATCGCAGCCAGATCCCTAGTCCAACCCCACGCCATTAAGCGCATCGAAACTGGCCATGCCAGGTGTCTGCTTACTTTGGTTTTCGGTAGCGCTAACATCGACTGCATCGAATTTTGCAACGGGTTTTCAATATCTATCAACTTCATCCAAACGAACGATCGGATTTCGCATGCGACTTCATAAATTACTCGTGCTGTCATCCCTGCTGTTGACAACCGTCTTCTGCCGCGCCGATACTGGCGTCACCGCCACCACCATTACTCTCGCTCAGTCAGCGGCATTTACCGGACCTGCCAAAGAGTTGGGCAAGGGCATGCATGACGGCGCTCAAGCGTATTTCGATCAGGTCAACGCCAGCGGCGGCGTGTTCGGCAGAAAAATCATTCTGAAGACGCTGGACGATGGTTATGAACCGGAGCGCGCGGCAGCGAATACCCGGCAGTTCATTGAACAAGACGAGGTACTGGCCTTGTTCGGTTATGTCGGCACGCCCACCTCGAATGCGTCGATTCCAGCAGTGACCAAGGCCAAGATGCCATTTTTCGCACCGTTTACCGGCGCCCAGTCTCTGCGTGAACCGTTCAATCGGAATATTTTCAACATCCGCGCCAGCTATTTTGCCGAGACCGAGAAAATCGTGCAGCAAATCACCACCCTGTCATTGAAGCGGATTGCTGTCTTCTATCAAAATGACGCCTATGGCAAGGCTGGCCTGGAAGGAGTGACCCGGGCGTTGAAGAAGCGCGGCATCGAGGTTGCCGGTTTGGGCACGGTCGAGCGCAATAGCGTAGACGTCAGCGATGCGGTCGCCAAGATACGCCAAAGCAAACCGCAGACGGTGATCATGGTGTCTGCCTACAATTCCAGCGCCGCTTTCATCAAAGCCATGATCGCCGCCGGCAGCCCGCCGTCGTTCTGGAACATCTCATTCGTCGGCAGTCAACAACTGGTGAACGCGCTGGGCAAGGACGCCAGCGGGGTGCAGATTGCGCAAGTGATGCCGGCGCCTTGGGATGAGGTCAACGGCATCGTCAAGGAGTATCGCAAGTACTATCTGCAAGATGGCAAGAAAGAGTGGGATTACGTCAGCATGGAGGGTTTCATTGCGGCCAAGGTCCTGGTGGAAGGTCTTAGGCGCGCCGGCAGCAATTTGTCGCGCGACGGCTTGATCAGGGCCTTGGAAACCATCAACCACTATGACGCCGGCGGCTATTTCGTCACCTTCAGTCCAAGCAACCACAATGGTTCAGAGTTCGTCGATCTGACCATGGTTGCCAAGAGCGGCAGATTCTTGCACTGATTGCGCTGGTGATCTGGCCCCTGAATAACCAGGCGCCGGCAGGGTTAACCTTGGTTTAAAGTTGCCTTTTCACAGATGAAAAGGCAACGCTAGATCAGACTCCATGTCGGCAAGCATCTGCAGTACGTCCGTACGTTTAAGCGCGGTCAAGGCAATTGCCTCCTGCACGTATTCTCCTCTGCCATTGCCGGCATGGCCGACGGTTTGCTTTTCCGCCTTGATGGCTTTTGCAAGCGTAAGTATTTGCGCTACGACTAAAGTTTGCAGTAAGTCAGTTTGTTGTTCCACGAGATATTTCCTTGAAGTGATAACCATGTTTTACGGCGTTCCACCTTGCTTTGATGGGTGTTGCCGTATCAATCAAGCTGGGCCCGCATGCTGCGGACCCAAAGTATTGAAATGAATTGCATGATTCATGGTAATCACCGGTCGCCTGGATTGGCATAAGAAAAATCTTATTCTGGCGGCTGCTGTGTTTTTGGCGTTGCAACAACTACATGCTTTATTTCTTGAAACGCTTGTAATCCCCACGGCCCCAGTTCGCGGCCTATGCTGCTTTTCTTCATGCCGCCCCAGGAAGTCTGGGGAAAAATCACCTGCGGGCTGTTGACCCAGACCAGGCCCACTTCCAGCGCCGCCGAGACACGGCTTGCGCGTTCCTGGTCGGTGGTCAGCACGGTCGCCACCAAGCCGTATTCGCTTTGATTGGCGATCGCAATCGCTTCCTGTTCGCTGTCGAAGGTGTTGACGCACAGAACCGGGCCGAAGATTTCCTCACGCCACAACGGGCTGTCGAAGGGCACATCTGCAAAGATTGTCGGCGCAACAAAATATCCCTTGCTCATGCCTTGCGGCTCACCGCCGCTGATCAATCTCAAGCCGCCGGCCAGTCCCTGCTGAATGTATTGCTGTACTTTTCGATATTGCTGGCGGTTGCTCAAGGGGCCCATTTGGGTAGCGGGGTCCAGCGGATCGCCGACCTTAATAGCATCGACGCGCCGCTTCAGGCGAGCCATGAAATCCTCGGCGATGCTGCGTTCGATCAATAGGCGCGAGGTGGCGGAGCACATTTGCCCTGCATTGAAAAATATCCCGCCGCAGACAATCTCGAGCGCCAGTTCGAGATCGGCGTCGGCAAACATCAGCGCCGCCGATTTCCCGCCCAGTTCCAGGCTGACGCGCTTGAGATCGTCGGCGGCGGCCTTCATCACCGTCTGGCCGACGGCGGTACTGCCGGTGAATGAGACTTTGCGTACTGCTGGATGAGCAACCAGTGCAGTCCCGACTTCAGCACCGCTGCCGGTGACCAGGTTGAAGACGCCGGCGGGTAATCCAGCCTGATCGATAATCGCGGCCAGCGCCAACTCTGGCAGCGGCGTGATTTCAGATGGCTTGAGTATGACCGTGCAACCGGCCGCCAGCGCCGGTGCGACTTTCCACGCCGTGGTCACCATAGGAAAATTCCAGGGCACGATCAAGGCCGCAACGCCGCACGGCTCGCACCGCAATGTCGCCGCAAAGCCGGCGTCAGGCAGGGTTACCGGCTGATCCTGACGGGCATCGAGTTGTTCGGCCAGTTCAGCGTAGTAGTTGAATGTGGCGATCACATCGCCGATGTCGATCTGCGATTCGCTCAGGGGTTTGCCGTTGTTGGCGGTTTGCAGCTGCGCCAGTTGCTCTTGCTGTTGTTCTACCCCTCGGGCAATCGCCCGCAAGCAGGTGGCGCGTTCATGGCCGGAACTACGACCCCATGCACTTTGTGCAGCAGCGGCTGCGCTAACGGCGGCGTCGACATCTTCCGCTGCCCCAACCGCGACTTCAGCCAGCGGCGCTTCAGTAGCCGGATTGAAGACGGTTTCCACACGGCCGGAGCGTGCGTTGCACCAGCGGCCTGCGATATATAGCTGGCCCTGACGGGGTGGGGTGGTAGACATCATTGCTCCTGTCCGGTCCATTCTGTTTCTGAAATTTCGATCACGGTCGGCGTGGTCGCATGCTTCGCCTGTTGCAAGGCGCGAGTCAATTCCGTTGCCGTTGCCGCATGCACGGCAGAGCAACCGAAGCCGCGTGCAATCGCCAGGAAATCCGGTGTGTAGATATCGACGCCAACCGGCTCGATGGCGCGGTTTTGCATATATTTCTTGATTTCGCCGTAGCCGCTGTTATTCCATAGCAGGATAATCACCGGCACGCCGGCTTCCACCGCGCTGGCCAGTTCCGGCAAGGTAAATTGCAAGCCACCGTCGCCGATCAGGCATACCACCGATGCGTTGGCCGCGGCCAGTTTGGCGCCTATCGCGGCTGGCAGCGCATAACCGAGCGTGCCGTATCCGGTCGATGAATTGAACCAGCTGCGCGGCGTGCGGGCGTCGAAGGTGATGTTGCCGGTATACACAGGCTGGGTCGAATCGCCGACGTAGATCGCGTCCGGCAATGTATTCGCTACCACCTCCAGCATGCGCTGCTGCATGCGGGCCGGATGGTCAAGGCTGGCGTCGACCGTACGGCGCAAGGCCGCAACCCGGTTGCTGCCCCACGAGGCGTCAGAGAGCGACGCGTGCAAAGGCGATTCCGGCAGCGGCGGCAAATGCTGCAGCAAGCCCTGTAGCGCGCTGCCGGTGTCCGACAGCAATGCGAGCGATGGCGGATAGTTACGCGCCAGCTGCAGGGCGTCGATGTCGATACGGATCAATTTTCCGGGAATGCGGAAACCGCCGTCGAACACGGTGTCATAGTCGGTTTCGCCGAGTTCTGTGCCGATTGCCAGCACCACATCGGCTTCGCACACCAGTGCGCGTGTCGCCGCGGTGGACTGGGTCGAGCCGAGCAGCAGCGGATGTTGCGGCGGCAGCAAACCTTTGGCGTTGATGGTGAGCGCCGTCGGCGCCTGCAAACGTTCTGCCAGCTGTTGCAATTCGATAGCAGCATTGACGGCGCCGCCGCCGGCCAGGATCAAAGGCCGCTTGGCTTGCCGCAACATGGCTGCCGCCGCGGCCACGCTGCGCGGATCGGCGCAAGGTTTCGAACTGCGGGCCGGCATGGCGCAGGACAGATGCGCTGCAGTTGCGAGAGCGACGATGATATCCAGGGGAATCTCGATATGCACCGGGCGCGGACGGGCGCTGTCGAACACTGCGAATGCGCGTGCCAATACCGCTGGCAGTTCATCGGCGCTCATCAGCGTATGCGAGAACGCGGTCATGCCGGAAAACACAGCGCGTTGCGACGGCAACTCATGCAGCATGCCGTTGCCATTGCCCAGATGCTGGCGGGCGTTGACGCTGGAAATCACCAGCATCGGGATCGAATCGGCATAGGCTTGCGCCATGGCGGTAGCGATATTAGTCATGCCGGGGCCGGTGATGATGAAGCAGACGCCGGGCTTGCCGCTGACACGCGCATAACCGTCGGCCATGAAGCCGGCGCCCTGCTCGTGGCGCGGCGTGATGTGGCGCAGGCGCGACCGCGCCAGGCCGCGATACAGCTCGACGGTATGCACCCCGGGAATGCCGAACACTAGTTCGACGCCGTAGTTCTCCAGGAGTTTGATCAGCAGCTCGCCACAGCTGATTGCTGCCGATGCAAGCGTCAGCGCTCCGGCGTCGGATACGCCAGCTCCAGCATCGCCGGTCTTGCCTATTTCAGTAATCTCAAGTCGTTTCATTTTTTGTCAGCGAGTGGTGCTGCGTTGATATTCGATGGTTCCCCGCGATGCGACAGACTACAAATCCGCCGGCAACGGCAGCCGCAGCCATTTCTGTGAAATCTTGTTCAAGCTGCCGTCTTTCTTGGCTTGCACGATAGCCTGGTTGATTTGCTGCGTCAGGCGTGGCTCGTTCTTGTTCAAGCCGACGTGATCGGGTGAGCTGAACAACTGGAATTTTTGCTGTATGCCGGCCGCCGGGTTCCTGGCCATGATGGTGGCGCCGACGTCGTTGCCGACTACCATCAACTGCGTCTGTCCCGACAGGAAAGCCGAGATGGCGCCGTTAGGATCGTCGAAGCGTTTGATGGTGGCGTCGGCCGGCGTTACTTTGGAAATGCTCAGATCCTCAAGCGTGCCGCGGGCGACGGAGATGGTCTTGCCGGCCAGGTCGGCATTGTTTTTAACTGCCAGTTTGGGGCCGCCGAACACTGCCAGATAGTAGGGGGCGTAAGCATCGGAAAAATCGATGACCTTGGCGCGCTCCGGTGTTTGCCCCACCGATAACAGCAGATCCACTTTGCCGCCGGCCAGGTAAGCCATGCGGTTGTCGCCGGTGACTTGCACCAGCTCGACCTTGGTTTTCAATGCCTTGCCGATCAGTTCTGCCATATCGATGTCGTAGCCGAGCGGCTTCATGTCCGGGCCGATCGAACCGAATGGCGGGTAGTCCATAAAGACCCCGATCCTGACCTTGCCGCTTTTACTGATGTTGTCGATGGCGTCCGCGTGGCTGGGTGCAGCGTGCAATATTCCGGCGGCGAGCAGAGCGGCGGCGCCGATCTTGAAGATGCGGCGGCTGAGGATGGAGCTGGAGAAAGGCAAGACGTTCATGGCGTTTTCCTATGAGTAAGTTGAATCAGGCGGCAAGCCGGCCGGGGCTGGCGTCGATCAGCTTGCAGGCATGCGGCGGCAAAGTCGCCAATACCTGTGTCCCTATCGTCAGGCCAGGCACCTCGCGCGGACTGGTCGCCACGGTCAATGAAAAACCGGAGCAGTTTATGGTGGCTTCCAGCGACGAGCCGACATCGCGGATAAAACTGACCTGGCCTGGCACACTGTTGTTGCCGATGCTGGAGTGAAGATCATCGTGCCCGACCGCGGCGCTGATTTTCAGGCAAACATCTTCGGGGCGGATCAACAAGCGGATTTCCTGGCCATCGCTGATTTTGCGCGCACTGCTGATATCTATCTGTTGACCGCCGGCCAGCCGCACCCGCTGATCGCCGCTAGGCACGGCTGGCAGGATGTTGCCGAGCCCGATGAAATCAGCCACAAATTCGTTGACCGGATCCCGATACACTTCCAGCGGCGAACCGATCTGCGCGATCCGGCCTTGTTCCATCACCACGATCACATCGGCCATGGTCATCGCTTCACGCTGATCGTGGGTCACCATGATGGTGGTGATGCCGAGGCGTTGCTGCAGCAGGCGGATTTCAACCTGCATTGCTTCGCGCAGTTTGGCGTCGAGTGCTGACAGCGGCTCGTCCAGCAATAGCAACTTGGGCGCGGACGCCAGCGCGCGGGCAATCGCCACCCGTTGCCGCTGGCCGCCGGACAGTTGCGCCACCGGACGGTTGGACATGTGCGGCAACTGGATCAATTGCAGCAATTCGTCGACCCGTTTGCTCTGGCTTTGCTGGTTGACCTTGCGCAAACGCAACGGATAGGCGATGTTGCCGGCCACGGTCATGTGCGGGAACAAGGCCAGCGATTGGAACACCATGCCGAAATCGCGCTCGCAGGCAGCGACATTGGTGAGATCCTTGCCGTCCATGGTGAGGCGGCCGCTGGTCGGCGTTTCGAGACCTGCAATCATGCGCAGCAAGGTGGTTTTGCCGCAGCCGGAGGGACCCAGGAAGCACACCAGCTTGCCTTCCGGAATACTCAGGTTGACATGCTTGACGACTTGCACCGCGCCGAATTGCTTGCTGACGTTTTCAATAACTAATTGGTTGCTCATATTCTTCTCGCAAGGTTGAAACGTGTTGCCGCAAAGTTGAAGCGTGTTGCTTCGAGGTGTTGCTTCAATGCGCGGCTACAGCGCCACGCCGTCGTCGCCCACCAGTTTTTCCAGCAGCCAGATCAAGCCGAAATCGATCAGGACGATGAATACGGCGAACGAAAATACAGTAGGGTCGAGCGATGAAACGGTGCGGCTGTAGAGCCACACCGGCAGCGTCATGGTGTCGACGTCGTACAGGAAAAATGTCACCGTGAATTCGTTGAAGGAGACGATGAAAGCGAACAGCATGCCGGCCAGGATGCCGGGCCGCATCAAGGGCAGCACCACGTCGAACATGGCGCGCAGCGGCCGCGCACCCATCAGATAGGCTGCTTCTTCGAATTCCGGGCCGATGCCGGCAATCGACGCCGAACAATTCTTGACCGCGAACGGCAACGCCAGGATTACATGGGCGATGACCAGGCGGAATATGCCCAGTTCGAGCGGCAGATAGTTGAACACCAGCAGCAGAGAAATGCCCAGCATCACCAGCGGATACACCATGGGCAAGGCGATGAATTGCTCGACCAGGCCTTTGCCGGGGAAGTCGAAACGATTCAGCGCATAGGCGGCGGGGATGGCGACAGCAGCGGCGATCAGCATGGTCGCCAGCGCCACCATCAGGCTGGTGCCTAGCGCTTGCCCCATCGACAAGACGTCGCTGGCATCAGGCGACATGAAAGTATGCCAGGCGGCCCGATACCATTGCAGGCCGTAGCTTGGCGGCGGAAAGGCCAGGGTGTCGGAGGCGCCGAACGACATGATGATCATGGTGATGATCGGCATCGCTGCCAGGATCAGCACCACCGTTGCCAGCACGCCGGTCAAGCGCGTGAGTTGGCCGGGCAGGGCCCGTCGCAGGAGGGGAAGAGCGAGCGAAGTCATGGTGTGTTTCCCAGCATTTTCTGTGATCGATGAACCAGTTTCTGCGACAGCGCCATCACCGCCAGGGTCGCCAGCATCAAGACCACGCTGGTGGCTGACGCCGCCGGCCAGTTGAGCAAGGGGGTGATCTGGTCGCGCACCAGCACGGCTAACATCGAGACCCGACGGCCACCCAGCAGCAGCGGTACGGCAAAGGCACTGGCGTTATAGGCGAACACCAGCAAGGCGCCCGACAGGATGCCTGGCATCGCCAGCGGCAGCAGCACATGGCGCAGGATTTGCCAGCGGCTGGCGCCCATGGTGGCAGCGGCTTCTTCGTAGCTGCCGGAAATCGCTTTCAGTGCACTGGCCATTGGCAGCGCCGCCAACGGAAAGGCAGTCTGAATCAAGCCCAGCAACACGCCGTTTTCACGATACAGCCATTGCACCGGACGCTGCACGATACCTAGCGCCAGCAGCGAATTGTTGAGTACACCGCCGGGGCCGAGGATGATCAGCCAGCCGTAACTTTGCAGCAGCAGATTTACCAGCAAAGGCAGCAGCACCCCGGTCAGCAGCAAGCGTCGCGCCAGCTTGGATTTGGCGCGCGCCATGGCGATCGCCACCGGGATTGCCAGCAACACCGCCAGCACCGTACTTTGAAACGCCAGGCGCAAGGTGAGCCATAACGATTTCATGTAGTAAGGCGTCGCCAGATCGGCATAACTGGTCAGCGAAACGCTGTGCCATTCATCGCCGTTGCTGCCGACGCTCATGCGGATTACCGCCAGCGCCGCCGCTGCCAGCACTGCCAGGAACAGCAGTACCGGCAGTAGCAGCAGCCACGGTCGTGCATTGGAATTTTGATCAAGCATTGCTTTTGCCTTTACCTGTTGCCGCATGTTGCCATTAGGCCGAGAAGATCTCGGTGTAGCGGCGCACCCATTCGCTTTGCACCACAGCCAGCGCCTTGTCGTCGTGAATCTGCGCCTTCTCCGCAATTTGCCGCAGGCTAGGGACGTAGCGGCTGCTCTCCGCCGGTATCGCCGCCTTGGTATTTACCGGCCCGTTGAGCACGTCGGCGGCCATCTTGCCTTGCACTACCGGGTCCAGCGTATGGTTGATGAAGGCGTGGATCAGGTCGAGGTCGCCGGGATGAGATTTCGGAATCACGGTGTACATCAACTGTGCAGCAAAACCCTCCTTCATGTCATAGGTGACGCCCATTTTGTATTCTGGCTTTTTAATCGCAACCGGGAAGAATGCCGGCGAGTAGATGCCGCCCAGATCCAGCGCGTTGGTGCGGAACAGTTCCGCTACCTGGTTTGGATTCTCGCCGAGCATCAGGATACGATCCTTGAGTAGCGCCAGCTTCTTGAAACCGGGATCGATATTCTTTTGCGAGCCGCCCGACAGTTTCGCTGCAATGATGGCAAGGTCGACTGCCTCGACCCAGCTTGGCGGCGGCAGAAAAATGCGGCCGCTGTATTTTTGATCCCACAAGGCTTCGTAGCTGGATGGCGGCGCTTTGAAGGTCGATGTGTTGTAGATCAGGCCGTTGGTCCACAGCAGATAGCCGACACCGAAACCGTTGGCGCCGCTGCGATGCTCAGGTGCGACATCTTTCAGGTTAGGCAGGCGCGCCAGATCCGGTTGCATCAGCAAACCGGCGTCGGCCAGGCCGGAAGCGCCGACACCCGCCAGCGTAATCACATCATATTGCGGCTTGCTGCCAGCCGCCTTTAGCTTGGCAACCATGCCCGAAGTACCGTCAGCGCGGTCGGCGATCACTTTGGCGCCGGTCTTTTCAGAGAAGCTGGCTGCAATATTGCGTAGCGCTGCCAGGCCGGTGTCGTCCGACCAGGTAAGGAAGCGCAACGTCTTGCCTTTGAAGTTCTGTTCCTGTGCAAAGACGTTCACAAATGGTGCGGACAGGGTGGAGGCAGCGATCGATGCACCAATTGCCTTGATGACATTGCGCCGTTTGGTATTTGTATTTTGCATGGCTTGCTCCTGCTGTGAGAGTGTGGAAACAACTGCTGAATGCTAGGGGTATGCTGTGATAGCGTTACTTGCGGATGCAAGAGCTATGCCAGATATTGCCTAAAGGCATCAGTTTTAATGATTGCTTGGATGCGTAAAACTGATGCCTGAAAATACGAGGCGTAGCCGGCGCAGATGCTGCTTGGCAATAAGGGGGAGGCTGATTCCACCGATGGTGGTCCGCTGTAGGATGGTTTGCATTTTTTTCTCACTCCGGTATTAGAAAATGTATTTTCTTTACGCGCTGTCCCAGTGGGATCCAGTCGCTTTTTTATGTTGGCTATTCTTGTGCATCGCCTGCGCATTCACAAACGAAATATAATCATGCGAGCCATGCGTTTTCCTGGTGGCTCGAATCTCCGGAGAAGATCATGCGCAAATTGCCGCCTTTGAATGCCCTGCAAGTCTTTGAGACTGTCGCCCGCCATCAAAATATTACGCATGCCGCCAACTATCTGTGCCTGACCCAGGGCGCGGTCAGCCGCCAGATACTGATCCTGGAAGAGTATTACGGCTTCCCGCTGTTTCAGCGCCATGCGCGCGGTTTGACCCTGACGGAAGAGGGTGAGCTGCTGTTGCCGACGGTGCGCGAAAGCTTCGCGCGGATCGAAGAGATATCAGCGCGATTGACGCGGCAGCGTACCGATCTGGCGTTGAAAGTGCCGACCTGCATCATGCGCTGGATCTATCCCAAGATCATGCTGTTCCAGGCGGAATACCCGGATATCCAGCTGCAGGTGACCACGGCGTTGCAGCACAACGTCGATTTCCAGCGCGAGTCGTTTGACGCTGCAATTGTGTACGGCGCGCCGACCGGCAAGGATACGCATTCCCTCTTGCTGTTCACCGAACAATTGACGCCGGTATGTTCGCCTGCAATGCTCAAGGAACAACCGCAGTTGCAGCCGGAACAGCTGGCGCAACAGACTTTGCTGCACCCGACCAGGGATCATCGGGATTGGGAAATGTGGTTGCGCTTTGCTGGCGTCAAAGGCGTTGACGCCAGCAGCGGCCAGAGTTTCGACACCCTGGATCTGGCGGTGAATGCGGCGGCGCAAGGATTCGGCGTGGCGATAGGCGATTGCATCCTGGCTGGCGATGATCTCGAGATGCAGCGTCTGGTAAAACCGTTCGATTGTGTGATGCCGGGGCAGAGCTATTACTTTGTTTATCCGGAAAGCGTCGCCAATCAGCAAAAAGTCACTATCTTCCGCAAGTGGATCAGCCAATATTGCATGCAACATGCGCTGCCGCCTGCCTGAGCTACTGATTTAGCCGGGGCGTTGTTGTCATATAGGCAACATTTCAGCAGGCAACAAATATTGTCCAAAAGAAATAGTTAAATCGACTTAATTTTCTATATGAAATAATAAGTGTCTATCTGACGTCATTGGATGGTTAAATATTGTTAATTTGTGTCAACGATAGTTAAAGATTGAGTTTTTAGGTGGTTTCGAAAGCCTCTTGCTTTTACTCTTTGCTTGCATGCTGTCGCCGGATTTAACAAACCGGTGAATGTATAGCGGCAGGGTTAACAGATTGGGCGTGGACAAGCGATTTCCAAAAGAGAAATTTGCCAGATGGCAAGTCGACGCGCTTGATTCATTTTCAACAATCAAAGAGTAATCAAAGAGTAAACAGAGATGCAGAAAATTATTGGCATTCTTCGAGATGATCAGTGGGAGAGGCTGGAACCTTTATTGGTCGGGCGACCTGGGGATTCCGGCATGTGCGGCCGCGATAATCGTCTATTCATGGAGGCGGTGTTATGGGTTGCGCTGAAATTCGGATCATGGAGCAATCTGCCAGCGGAATTCGGCCGCTGGAGAACCAGCTATATGCGGTTTCGGCGCTGGACCAAAGCCGACGTCTGGCGGCGTCTGTCCGAAAATCTGGCTGACGATCACGCACTACAAGTAATGCTGGAGGCAATTATTGCCCTTGGCGATGAACATACCCGATTGAACGCTGAAAGATCGATCAGGCGGGAAAATGTGAAAATTTACGGACGTGCCCTGGCGTCAGCCGCGGGTGCAAATACCAAACCAGGGCGCCACGACGACATATCTTCGCCGTGGGTGTGGCTGGTCACCAATGACGGCCAGACTGGCTGATTTTCAATCGCTTTACTCTTACCACGGCCGCAAACGCTAATCGCCAAGCGTCCTTGCAGCCTCCAATATCCTGCCACTGCGCGCAATGCCTGCCGGAGTTGCGTTTTATGCAAGTCCCGCTGTGCCCTTAACTGAACACCAAACCGAACGTCAAACCGAGAATTTCTTGTCAAGTGCAAGTGCCCGAAGAGCGAATATCCGTATATTGTTACATTTGTACACAATAGGGTTCGCGCTCTAAAGCCGAGGCTCATCGCACTACCATCGTGCGGTATCGGGTATTATCGGCAACCATAGGGAGAGTGTTTGAAAGGAAACTTTCTGGTCGATGCGCCTACGGCTGCCACCACACTTTCTCAATGCATAACAAAGAATGGCCCCGACTACGGGGCTGAGACAAGTCTAAAACAGCTATATGCCAAAACTGCAGCTAGTTTTGGCAATCGTTTGGACGATTAACATTCGATTAAATTACGATTTTGATGAATTTCATTCTGTATTCGGATATCGGCGAAAGTACGATCGATAAAAGCCTTGGTTTGCCAGAGTACAGTTATTACTTTGTCTTGAAAGCTTTTCGCACCGTTTTGGCAGAACTCGGTACGGTCACCTTGGTGCGGCACCCCGAAACCGAAGTCGACCCTTTGTTTGAGGAATGCCAGCAGCGCGGCGAAGAATGCGTGTTCCTTTCCTTTTCCCCTCCGAACAAGACCTTGATCGATCTCAAGTGCCCGACGCTATCGGTGTTCGCCTGGGAGTACAGCAATATTCCCGATGAAATGTGGGATGACGATGTCCGCAACGATTGGCGCGTCGTGTTTGGCCGTCATGGCAGAGCGATAACCTTGTCCAGCTATACCGCCCGTACCGTCAAAGACGCGATGGGGGCGGCGTTTCCGGTGCTGGCGCTGCCGGCGCCTTTGTGGGAGCAGTATGCCAGCGCGCGTGCGCGATTTGGAGGTAAGCTGCCGGCCAGGAAAACCACGCTGCAGCTGCATGGTACGGTGATCGACAGTCATTTATTGGGTTTGTCTGCAGACGGGTTGATAGCGCATCTTTCCTCTCCAGAGGCAGAAGCTGTATTGGCGCAACAAGCGCCACCCGCAGCCATGCAAACATTGCCGGAGTTGCAAGCGCCAGCGCCGGCAAAAAACCTGCGTTATCGACTGGCGGTGACTAAGCGCCATCTGCTGACATGGTATCGAGAGGCATTGCGCGATTTGCTGCCTTTGTGGCTGGCCAAGACGGTGGCCGTGAGCGGGCGCAGTGGTTATGCGCTAGCACGTGCGCTGACGGGGAATCCGCTCGGAAAACCCCAGCCGCAGCCTATACAGTCAACGCCACCATTGGCGGCAACTCCAATCCCAGTCCAGGAACCTGAGGCGGTGGTCAGCCTGGAAGGAGTGGTTTACACCTCCATTCTCAGTCCCAAGGACGGCCGCAAGAACTGGTTCGACATGGTGACGGCATTTTGCTGGACCTTCCGCGATGTGGAAGATGCGACACTGGTTCTGAAAATGAACGAGCGCGATTTGTCGATATATCACAATACCTTGCTGACCTTGCTGTCGCAGCTGGCGCCGTTCAAATGCCGCGTCGTGACCTTGCATGCTTATCTGGATGACGCCGCATATGAAGAATTGATCGGCGCCACCAGTTTTTACGTCAATACCTCGCTGTGCGAGGGTTTATGTTTGCCGCTGATGGAATTCATGTGTTGCGGCAAACCGGTGATTGCGCCGGTGCATACAGCGATGGAAGACTATATCGACGACGGCGCTGCCTTCATCGTCAAGTCCAGCCTTGAGCACAATGTATGGCCGCATGATCCGCGCGACCTGTTCCGGACCCTGCGCTACCGGCTTGACTGGGAATCGATTTGTACTGCCTATAAAGATAGCTATCGCGTGGCGAAACAGCAGCCCGAACAATATATCGCGATGAGCGAGCACGCCATGGCGCGCCAGGCCGCCTATTGCTCAGGCGCTGTCGTGAAAGAACAGTTGAACAACTTCTTTCTGAAACCCGGTGTCAGATGATTATTATTATTTACTCCGATACCAACGCCGCCTCGATTGCTTCCAATCTGGGTTTGCCGGAATACAGCTACTACTTCGTGTTGAAGGAGTTTCGCCCGGTGCTGGAACAGCTTGGCATCGTGGTTACCGTCAGCGATCCTGCAAGCGAAGTCGACGCCATCTACAGAAGCGCCAGAGCACACGGCGAATCCTGCGTATTCCTGTCTTTTTCGCCGCCGCATAAAACGGTGGTCGATCTTGCCTGCCCGACTATTCCGGTATTTGCCTGGGAATTCACTACCGTGCCTAACGAGGCCTGGCTTGGCGAGCCGCGCCACGACTGGCGCCACGTCTTCAACAAGCTCGGTTGTGCGATTACCCACTCCGCATTCACCGCGGATACAGTCAGGCAAGCGATGACCCCAGAGTTTCCGGTGACAGCCATCCCGGCTCCGGTCTGGGATCGTTTTTCTGCACTGCGTGAAAAATGTTCGATTGCCAATCATCCGGATGGCGTCGTGCTGAACGTCGCCGGCACCGTGATTGACAGCCGCAACGTCGACCTCTCGCCATATAGTCCGCCGCGCCGGCGCCTGCCCAAGCCGGATCTGCTGCGGCCGCCGGCGCTGGCCCAGCGTGAGCCGGTCAAGGTGCATATCGGCGGTGTGGTGTATACCTCGGTCTTCAATCCGTATGACGGCCGCAAAAACTGGTATGACATGATCAGCGCGTTTTGCTGGGCCTTGCGCGATGTCGAAGACGCCACGCTGGTGCTGAAGCTGACCCACAATGATGCGCGCATCGGCATCGATAATTTATTAGAGAATATTTATAAGCTGACGCCGTTCAAGTGCCGGATCCTGCTGATTCACGGTTATCTGAGCGACGCCGATTATGAAAACCTGGTGTCGGCGACCACCTATGTCTTGAATACCTCGCATGGCGAAGGCCAATGCTTGCCGTTGATGGAATTCATGTCTTGCGGTAAGCCTGCCATCGCGCCAGTCAACACGGCCATGGCCGACTACATCGATAGCGATAATGCCTTCGTGCTGGATTCCAATACCGAGCCCAGCCACTGGCCGCACGATCCGCGCCAGGCCTATCGCACTTTGCGCTACCGCATCGACTGGGGTACTTTGCTTAGCGCCTACCAGGAAAGCTATCGCGTCGCCAAACAAGACCCGGAAAGATATTGGCAAATGGCGCAGCACGCAGTGCGGCAACTGCAACGGCACTGTTCACAAGCGGTCGTCAAAGAGCGTCTGCTGGCTTTCTTTTCCAATCATCCAGGGCTAGCTGGAAGCGCCATCCCGCAGACGGCGGAGAAGGTATCCGCATGATGAGATTCCTCGCCGACTGGCTGCGCCCGAGCAAAGCAAAGATCGTAAAAACCGCAAAGACCGCCGAGAAAGTTGAGCTAGTCGAGATGCCGCAACTGGTATCGAGGGCTGGCGTGGTCGATTCACGCATCTGCGGTTTGGTTGATAACGTGCAAAGCGGCTGGTTCCGCCAGGACAGTGGCGAGTTGCTGGAAGGTTTTGCGATTACGTCCGCAGATGTGGTGCTCGATGTCGGTTGCGGCGAAGGCGGGGCGACCATGTTTGCGGCGCGTTGCGGCGCCCATGTGATTTTTTCCGATACCGATGCCGCGCAGGTGGAGCGCCTTTCCGCCAAAGTAGCAGAGAGCCCGGCACGCGGCGCGCAGCCGCTGGTGTGCGATACCAATCCGCTGCCGTTGCCGGATGGTTGCGCCAGCCGCATCATCGCCATGGAAATGCTGGAACACGTCGACGATCCGGCGCAAGTACTGGCCGAGCTGGTGCGCGTCGGGCAACCGGGTGCGCTGTATTTGCTGACCGTGCCGGACCCGGTTGGTGAAGGATTGCAAAAAAAGCTGGCGCCGGCGTCGCACTTTCAAAAACCCAACCATATCCATGTTTTCGAGCGCGAAGCATTTGCTGCACTGGTGAGCGCTGCCGGTTTGCAGATCGAACGGCGGCACGCTTCGGGTTTCTTCTGGTCGCTATGGATGTGCCTGTATTGGGCCAGCAAACCGGACAGCGATGGCAGCGGCAACGGTGACATGGGCGCCACGCGTGACAACATCAAGCCGCCGTATCCTCCTTTACTGGATGAGTGGGCAAAGACCTGGCATCAATTGATTTCGCTGCCGGAGGGCGCTCGGATCAAGCAGGTATTGGATAGCGTCATGCCGAAAAGCCAGGCGATCATCGCCCGCAAGCCGCACCATCCGGACCATCGATAGACTATCGGAGCTGATCGCAGATGAATCATCGCATCAAGGATATCGAACTATTGCGCGGAATCGCGGTGATTTTCGTGTTGATCGAACATACGCGTTTCAATTTGTTCGGGCAGCCAAATCGGCTGCTTGAATTTCTATATACCTATTTCGGCGGCTGGACCGGCGTCGATCTGTTTTTTGCGATTTCGGGATTCGTGATTGCTCGCGATTTGATTCCGCGCTTGAGCCGGAGCAATGGGCAGGCATTCTCCGTCATGCTGGGTTTTTGGGTGCGGCGGGCGTCGCGCTTATGGCCGTCAGCGTGGTTGTGGTTGCTGCTGATCCTGGTCGCCACCGTCACCTTCAATAAATCCGGCGTATTCGGTTTATTGAAGACCAATCTTGACGCCACGCTGGCCGGCGTCTTCAATTATGGAAATTTCCGTTTGCAGGAAGTTTTCGGCCGCTCAGAATACGGCTCCAGCTTTCCGTACTGGAGCTTGTCGCTGGAAGAGCAGTTTTATCTGTTGTTGCCGTTCGTGGCGATTATTTTCCGCCGCTGGCTGCCGTGGGTGCTGGTGATAGCGGTGCTGCTGCAGCTTTCCGCCAACCGCCATATCAGCTTATTTCTGATGACAACGCGCTCCGATGCATTGTTGCTCGGCGTGCTGCTGGCGATGTGGAGCAAAAAAGAGAGTTATCGCAGATTCGAACCGGTATTCCTGAAAAATCATCTGTGGCTGCGTTGGATTTTTTTGGCGGCTCTGGTGCTGGGCCTGGGTGGGATGGGATCCTATCGCTTCCAGGAGTTCCGTTATTGGATTGGCGCAGTCGCGCTATTGTCGATTGCGTTGGTATTCATCGCATCGTATGACAAAGATTATCTGATGCCGGACAACCCCTTGAAGAAAATTTTCCTGTGGTTCGGCAGCCGTTCCTACGCGCTTTACCTGACGCATATACCGGCTTATCTGGCCAGCCGCGAAATCTGGTTCCGGATAGCACCCGTTAATACCATTTTCGACAGAACTTATAACATCCGTCTGGCTCTGACAGCTATCGCGCTGCTGCTGATTTTCAGCGAATTGAATTATCGTTTCGTCGAAACCCCGTTCCGCGCGCGCGGCAAGAAGCTCGCCGACCGCATCAGCTTGCGCCAGGACTGGTGGCAAACATGGCTGGCCAGGTTCCGTAACCAAGCGTCGATCAGCGCTGACAGTGAGAGATCACAGTAATGAGCATAGTATGAGGAAATTTATCAGGAGCCTGTTCGGCATTGGCAAGACGGATAGCGTTATTCCGGTGATAGCCCCGGCCCCAGCCGCTGCTGCGGCGCTATCGGCCGCGCCCATCGATTCGTTTCATATAGGCTTGCGCGATGCCTTAGCCAGTGGCTGGTATCTGCAGGAGAGCGATGAACTTTATCGCGGCTTTGTTATCAGTGCCGAAGACGTGGTGCTCGATGTCGGCTGTGGCGACGGCGGCAATTCGCTGTTTTGCGCGAACCGCGGCGCCCATGTAATCGTCGCCGATATCGACGCCGGCAAAGTCGAGTCCAGCAAACAGCGTCTGGCGGCAACCCCGGCGCGCTTGGTGCAGGGAGTGGTGAGCGACGCCAATCCCTTGCTGCTGGAAGACGGCATTGCTTCCAAAGTGATTTCGATGGAAGTGCTTGAGCATGTCGACGATCCGGTGCAATTCCTGAGCGAACTGGTGAGGGTCGGTAAGGCGGGCGCGCAATATCTGCTTTCGGTGCCGGATCCGGTGCAAGAGCATTTGCAAAAAAAGGTGGCCCCGGCTTCGCATTTTGAAAAACCAAACCATATCCGGATTATTCAACGCGACGAATTCGAGAAGATGGTGACAGATGCGGGCCTGGTGATCGAAAGTCATGAGTATTATGGTTTTTACTGGTCAGTCTGGTGGTTGTTTTTCTGGGTCTGCAAAGTCGATCTGAGCGACGCTCATCACCCGTTGCTGGACAGTTGGGCGAAAACCTGGGAAATCCTGATGGATAGCCCCAATGGTGAACACGTCAGGAACACCTTGAACGATTTCATGCCAAAAAGCCAGGTCATTATCGCGCGCAAGCCATAGCAGGAAATGCAGAATTCGCAGCATGGATTTAACCGAACAAAGGCAGGGAAGGGTGGACTGCGTATGAAGCGACTAGTTAAGCGATTATTCATTACCGGGCAGTCAGGGTTTGTCGGGCTTGCCTTTGAGCGTTTGCGTGCGCACGCGGTTGCCGGGCAAGGCTGGGAGCTGGTTGTCGCAGACAGTCCCTATGATTTACTGGAGCCGGAATCGCTGCAGCGGATATTGCAGCAGGCGCGCCCGGATGCCGTGATCCATCTTGCCGGTCAGACTTTTATTCCGGAAGCGTTTCGCGACCCGGCGCACACCTTGGACGTCAATCTCAAGGGAACCCTGAATTTGCTGCAAGCGCTGCAACACAGCGGCTTCAACGGCACCTTTTTATACGTCAGTTCGGGCGATGTCTATGGCCGGGTGAGTCCGGAGTTATTGCCGATCACCGAGCAACAGCCAGCGCGCCCGCAGAATCCGTATGCGGTCAGCAAAGCCGCAGCAGAATTGCTGTGCTATCAGTGGAGCTGCAATGTGCCATGGCGCATCCTGGTGGCGCGCCCGTTCAACCATATCGGCCCGGGGCAGCGCGAAGATTTCGTGATTTCCAGCGTTGCGCGGCAATTGGCACGTATCAAACTGGGCCTGCAAGAGGCGCGCATATTGGTCGGCGACGTTGACGTCAGCCGTGATTTTCTTGATGTCGAAGATGTCATTTCAGCGTATCTGGCGCTGTTGGAAAAGGGCCAGAATGGCGAGATCTACAACGTCTGTTCGGGCAAGGAATATCTGATCCGCGACATGATTGCCAGCATGCTATATCTGACCGAAACAGATGCCGTGATTGCGCAAGATCCTGCGCGTATGCGGCCTTCCGACCTGCGCCGGGTGAGGGGCAGCAACCAGAAGATTGAACTGGCAACGGCATGGGCGCCGCAGATTCCCATGCAACAGACCTTATTGAATGTCTTGGCGGATTGGGAAGTCAGGGTAACGGCGGAGAACGCGCCACCTTGATCCTCTCAGGTCTGAGGCGGTAAAAAATAGAACTAATGGAGACAAACGCGATGACAAAAACAGCATTGATTACTGGTGTGACGGGGCAAGATGGCGCCTACCTTGCCAAGTTATTGCTCGACAAGGAATACAAGGTATACGGCTTGCTGGCAAGGCGCAGCAGCGATACCTTATGGCGCTTGCGCGAACTCGGAATTGTGGAGCAGCTGCAATTCATTGAAGGCGATCTGGCCGATGCGACCTCGGCAATCCGCGCGGTATGCCAATCGCGTCCTGATGAAATCTATAACCTCGGGGCGCAAAGCTTTGTCGGTACTTCCTGGAACCAGCCGGTAGTAACCGGTATGGTGGACGGCTTGGGTGTGACCCATATGCTGGAAGCGATTCGCCAATTCAGTCCTGAATCGCGCTTCTATCAAGCGTCGACCAGTGAGATGTTTGGTTTGATCCAAGCTGAACACCAGGATGAAAATACACCGTTCTATCCGCGCAGTCCTTATGGCGTGGCCAAGCTTTACGGCCACTGGATCACCGTCAATTATCGCGAGAGCTTTGGTTTGCATGCGTCCAGCGGCATTTTGTTCAACCATGAATCGCCTTTGCGTGGCATTGAATTCGTCACTCGTAAAGTAACTGACGCGGCGGCCCGGATCAAACTCGGCAAACAACAGGAACTGCGGCTTGGCAACATCGACGCCAAACGTGACTGGGGATTTGCAGGCGACTATGTGGAAGCAATGTGGCTGATGCTGCAGCAAGAACAGGCTGACGATTATGTGATTGCCACTGGTGTCACCACCAGCGTACGCGAGATGTGCCGTATCGCCTTTTCCTATCTTGATTTGAATTACGAAGATCACCTGGTGATCGATCCACAGCTGTTCCGGCCGGCCGAAGTGGATGTCTTGCTCGGCAACCCGACTAAAGCTCGCCGGAAATTGGATTGGAAACCGAAAACCGGTCTCGAGCAATTGATCCGGCAGATGGTTGACGCAGATCTGCGTCGTGTCGGTAAAGAATAACGAGGGATGAAAAAATGCGCACTCCAGAGCCCGGTATGCCGTTGACAGCGACCGCAGTGATTGTTCCGGTGGTACTTTCAGGCGGCGCCGGCGCGCGCTTATGGCCGGTGTCGCGGGAAGGGCATCCGAAACCATTCATCAAACTCCCGGACGGCAAGAGCCTGCTGCAAAAAACCTATCAACGGGTGGCTCAGCTCGGCATCCGCGGCGATATCCTGAGCGTGACAAATCGGGATTACTATTTCCAGAGCAAGGACGAATTCACTTCGGCAGACCTGGGCGTTCATCATCGCCCACATTTTATTCTTGAACCCTCGGGGCGCAATACTGCGCCTGCAATTGCCGTCGCCGCACTGTCTCTGCGCGCGCTGCATGGCGATAACACCATCATGGTGGTGATGCCGGCAGATCATCTGATCAAGGATGTCGGGCGTTTTACCGAAGCCGTACATCACGCGGTGGAAGTTGCCAAGCAAGGTTATCTGGTGACCTTTGGGGTGCGGCCGTTGATCCCGGAAACCGGCTATGGCTATATCGAATGCGGCGCCGAAATCGATACAGCAGGGGCCGCCAAGGTACAGCGTTTCATTGAGAAGCCGGACGCAGAACGGGCAGCTTCCTTCGTTCAAAGCGGCAAGCATTTGTGGAATGCCGGAATCTTCTGTTTCCCCGTCTCGACTTTCCTGAGCGAACTGGAAAGACACGCACCCGAAATTCTAGCGCTGGCGACCGCTTGTATCGAAGCCAGTCCGGCCAGTCCGGCGGCCGGTGTCTTGTTGCAGGAACTGGACAGCGACAGCTTCATGGCGATGCAGGACATTTCCATCGATTATGCAGTGCTGGAACGCTCCGACCGCGTAGCGGTGATACCAGCCAGTTTTGATTGGAATGATATCGGTTCCTGGGGAGCGCTGCGGCAGCTGGTTGAGCCCGACGAGCACGACAATCGGGTCTTGGGCGAGGCGGTGCTGATCGATAGCAAAAATAATTACATCTATTCCGAACAGCGTCTGGTGGCTACGGTTGGCGTCAATAACCTGATCGTGGTGGATACGCCAGACGCACTGTTGATCGCCCATCCGGACCATGTGCAGAATGTGAAGAAAGTGGTGCGCCAGCTGAAGAGCGTCGAACACGATACCTATAAACTGCATCGCACTGTATTCCGGCCATGGGGTAGTTATACCTTGCTGGAGCAAGGGCCCAATTTCAAGATCAAACGTATCGTCGTCAAGCAAGGGGCATCGCTGTCGTTGCAGATGCATCATCATCGTAGCGAGCACTGGGTGGTGGTGCATGGCATGGCCAAAGTCGTCAACGGCGACCGGGAGCTGTATGTCAATACCAATGAATCGACCTATATCCCGGCGGGCAGCAAGCATCGCCTGGAAAATCCCGGGCTGCTGGAGCTGGTCATGATCGAGGTGCAGAGCGGCACCTACCTGGGCGAAGACGATATCGTGCGGTTTGATGATAAATACGGCAGGTGCAAGTAATGCTGCAGACAAAGACGCACACCCTCTTGCGCTCCTTGTGGCATTACCGCGGATTCATGGTCGGTAGCGTCAAGCGCGAGTTTCAAGCGCGTTATCGCAATTCAATGCTGGGCGCGGCCTGGATGGTGCTGAATCCGCTGGCAATGATTGTCGTCTACACGGTGATTTTCTCGCAACTGATGCACGCGCGCCTGCCGAATGCGAGTAGTCAATTTGGCTACGGCATTTATCTGTGTGCGGGTTTGCTGACCTGGGGATTTTTTACCGACACCGTTTCGCGCCTGCAGAATGTCTTCCTGGAAAACGGCAACCTGATCAAGAAGCTGAATTTCCCGCGCATCTGCCTGCCCGTCATTACGGTAATGAACGCCGGTTTGAATTTTTCCATCATCTTTGGTCTGTTCCTCGGATTCCTGCTCATCTCCGGCAATTTTCCGGGCTGGGTGTTCTTTGGCATGCTGCCGCTGCTGCTGATTCAAGTGCTGTTCTCCATCGGTCTTGGCATTGTGCTCGGTGTGTTGAACGTGTTCTTCCGCGATATCGGTCAGTTGTTTGGCATCGTGCTGCAATTCTGGTTTTGGTTTACGCCCATTGTGTATACGGTTTCGACCTTGCCTGAGAGAGTTCAAGTCTTGCTTAAATTTAATCCGATGACAGCGCTGATGGTTGCCTATCAGGGGATTTTCGTCAGCGGCGTCTGGCCGCAGTGGAGTGCATTGTGGGCAGTGACATTATTGAGTATCGCCTTGTGCGTTTTTGGCATGCTGTTGTTCCGTCGGCACGCAGGTGAAATGGTGGATGAGCTCTGATGGGTAAAGTAACGGTTAAAGCTTTAGGCAAAGCCTACAAGACATACGACGGGCGCTGGGCGCGCCTGGCCGAATGGATCTTGCCGTTTGCCAGGCAGCGGCATCAATTGCATTGGGTGTTGCAAGACATCGGCTTTGAGCTGCAGGCTGGCGAGGCCGTCGGCATTGTGGGCATCAACGGCGCTGGCAAAAGCACTCTTTTGAAATTAATCGCCGGCACCACCCAGGCCACTACCGGTAACGTCGCGATTCAGGGACGAGTGGCGGCACTGCTGGAACTCGGCATGGGTTTTCATCCGGATTTCAGCGGCAGGCAGAATGCCGTCATGGCTGGCCAGTTGCAGGGCATGAGCGGCGCTGAAATCGAAGCGCTGATGCCGGCTATCGAGGCCTTCGCCGAAATCGGCGAATACATAGACCAGCCGGTCCGGACTTACTCTAGCGGCATGCAGATGCGGCTAGCCTTCAGTGTGGCTACCGCCAGCCGGCCGGACGTATTGATTGTCGATGAAGCCTTGTCTGTCGGTGACGCGTATTTCCAGCATAAGAGTTTTGAACGTATCAGGGAATTTCGCCGCGCCGGCACTACCTTGCTGATCGTCTCGCACGATCGCTATGCGATACAGACCATTTGCGACCGCGCCATCTTGCTTAATCGCGGCAAGCTGGAGATGCAGGGCGATCCGGTGGAAGTAATGGATTTTTATAATGCCATGCTGGCCGAACGAGAACAGCAAACGGTCAGGCAGGAGCGTCTGGCCGATGGCAGGTTAAGAACCATCTCCGGCACCGGTGAAGCCAGCATTACATCGGTAACCTTGCTCGACGATGCAGGCAAACATCTTGAGGTGATTGAAGTTGGCGCCCATGTCACGCTGGAAGTCCGGGTTGCCATCAACGCTCCGGTAGCGCGTCTGGTCATGGGTTATATGATCAAGGACAAGCTGGGGCAATCGATCTTCGGCATCAATAGCCACCGGCTCGACATGCCGCAGACCGATTTGCTGCCAGGCGAGGACCTGGTATATCGCTGCCGCTTTCCGATGAATCTGGGCAAGGGTAGTTATTCGGTGGCGATTTCCTTGTCGCGGCTGGATTCGCATCTCGATACCAACTACGAGTGGCGTGATTACAGCGTTATTTTCCATGTAATCAATACGCGCCATGCCGATTTTGTCGGCTGCGCCTATCTGGACGCCGAGATGGCGATAGAGCGGTCTCTCCACTGTGCAAATTCAAGCAAAGACGAGGTGGTGTCATGACCAGACTCTTGGTCGATTGTACTTTTGTATTTAATCATCCTGAACTGAACACCGGGATACAGCGTGTCGTGCGTAATATCATCAATCATTTCCCGTCGCTGCGGGATGAAGTTGCTTGTGTCCCCATCATATTTAAGCAGGGGGAAATGCTGGAGGTAAAAAAGTTAGCTCCGAAATACGCGGATGCCTGGTACGGCCGCTGGCACTGCAGACTGGAGGCGCTGGCGCAAAAATTTGCGCACAAGTTAACACAGATACGGCTTCGCTACTGGCGGATGCATGCACGTCTGTTTCGTTGGCTGCCATGGAGTCCTCCGCGCATTGTGCAAAGAGCTGCTAATTTGGGGTTTCACGTGCTTAGCATGTCGTTTATCCTGCCTTTATATTTTGTTGAGTGGATCCTGGAGAAAATCGAAGATCGGTCGCGTACCGTCGGTCTGGAATGTCGTGCTGACGATATTTTGGTGTTGTTGGATTCATCTTGGCATACAGATTTTTTCCCCATAGTCGAGAAACTGCAGCGGCAGGGAATGCCGATAGTCTCAGTGATCTATGATCTTATTCCATTGACGCATCCACAATTCTGCGACAATTCTCTGGTGCAGGTATTCGATCGCTGGTTTGACTGGATTTCGAATACAGCAAACGGATTCATCGCAATATCGGGCACCATCCGCGATGAGGTGCGCGACGAGGTGCAACGACGTTTGGGGCATGAACGTGCCGCCAGCCGCTGGTTCGATTTCTTTCATCTTGGCTCAGAGCTTGACCGGCTCAATGAGAGCAGCTCAGTGCGTCCTGCAGTGAAAAAATTATTCACTTCCGGCCGCGCTATCTATCTGATGGTCAGCACCATCGAGCCGCGCAAGAATCACGCATATCTGCTGGACGCTTTTGAGCACCTCTGGCAAGAGGGCAGCGATGTCATATTGTGTTTTATCGGGCGCATAGGATGGAAGAATGAGCGTCTGATCGAGCGTGTAAAAAAACATCCACAACTGAAACAGCGCTTATTCATGTTCAACGATCTCAGCGATGTTGAACTGGAATATTGCTATAGCCGCGCGCGAGCGCTGGTTTTTCCGTCGTTTGCAGAAGGCTTCGGTTTGCCGCTGGTTGAAGCCATGCAACGCGGCTTGCCGGTGATGGCGAGCGAGATTCCGGTGTTTCACGAAATTGGAGGTGAATTTGTCAGTTATTTCGATTTGAGCCAGCCGGAATCGCTGGCTGCACAGATTCGACAATTTGAAGCCCATGGCATTTTCCCGGCGACGAGACAGGTGGCGGACTGGTCCTGGCTGAACTGGGAGGATTCTGCGCGTCAACTGGTGAAACGGGTTATGCATCAGGTAGAAACGCAACAGCACGCGCAAAGCAGCTATGAAACTGACCATTGCGCTGAATAGCAGAATCCTGCTCGCGCCGCGCACCGGCATCGGCAACTATGTTGCCGAGCTGGCGCAGGCCTTGCAGCAAGACCCTGATCTGGGTATGCATTTTTTTTATGGTTCGCGCTGGCGGGACGCGCTCGCTAGCGTACCGATGCCGGGTTATTCGCGCTGGGCCGGGATTGCCAAGCGGCTGCCAGCCGCCTACAGTTTGCGGCGGATCTTTGAACAAAAATACTTTAACCGCGGCGTGCACAAGCTGCGTCCGGACGTGTATCACGAACCCAGTTTATGGCCGCTCGATTTCGACGGACCAACGGTGATGACGGTGCATGATTTGACGCATATCCATTACCCGCAAACTCAGCCTAAAGATCGCCTGAAGGAAATCGAGCGCAGGCTGCCTTCGGCGTTGACGCGTGTCAGCCGGATCTTGGTTGATTCGGAATTTATCGGACATGAGATCAAGCAGCATTTCGGTTTGCCGGCGCAAAAGGTGGTGGTGGCGCCGCTAGCCTGTTCCGCTATCTTTCAACCTCGGCTTGAACAGCAGTTGGCGGTTCGTCTCAATAAACTGGGTTTGAATTACCGCGGTTTTATCCTGTCGGTCGGCACCCTTGAACCGCGAAAAAATCTGTTGCTGACGCTGAGAGCGCACGCGCGTTTGCCGCCACTTTTGCGGACCCGTTTCCCTTTGCTGGTAGTCGGTATGCCGGGATGGCAGACGGAGCAACTGAGCGGCGAGTTGTCGCAAGCGGTCAGCTCCGGTCATGTGCGTGTGGCAGGTTATCTGGATCAGGCGGACCTGGCTTGCGTCACGGCGGCAGCCAAAATCATGGTGTTTCCCTCCCTGTATGAAGGTTTTGGTTTGCCGGTGCTGGAAGCGATGGCCAGCGGCACGCCGGTGATTGCATCCGATCGCGCCAGTCTGCCGGAAGTGGCTGCCGCCGCCGCTGCCTATGTCGATCCGCAAGATGAGACAGGATTGACGGAGCAGATGCGCCGGCTGATCGAGGATGACCGCGCCTGGATGGCGCGACGCATTGCGGGTTTGGAGCGATCCGTGCAATTTTCCTGGAAAAAATGTGCGGCCATCACTGCCGAAGTGTATCGGCAGGTCGCTGCTTGTTGAGCAATGCTAGACGTTGTTGGTGCAGGTAGTTTGTACAAATAGAAAATAGCCTTTCACTTCTTGTTGCAACAGAAGATGGGGCAGATTACGAGAGGAGTGTGCAATGCGGGTTCTTCATTTCTACAAGACCTATCAGTCGGAGTCGTACGGCGGAATCGAGCAAACCATTTATCAATTGTGTAAATGTTCGCCGGCCAGCGGAGTCGAGAGCGAAGTATTGACGCTGAGCGATAACCCGGATCCGGCGGAATTGATGTACGAAGGGCATAAGGTGCATCGGGTCAAGCTTGACCTGCAGATCGCTTCGACCGGATTTTCGTTTGCGGCTCTCAAGCGTTTCGCTCAGCTCGCGGCCGAGGTCGATATCGTGCATTACCATTTTCCATGGCCGTTCATGGATTTCGCCCATTTCATTACCCGCATGAATAAGCCGAGCGTGGTTACCTATCACTCCGACATCGTGCGTTACAAAACACTGTTGCAATTATATCGGCCGCTGATGCACCGCTTCCTTGACAGTGTCGATGCGATCGTCGCTACTTCTCCGAATTATCTGCAAACCAGTTCGGTGCTGGCCGGATATAAAGACAAGACGGAGGTGATTCCCATCGGTCTCGACAAGAATAACTATGCAGCGCCGTCAGCGGCACGAATGGACGAATGGCAAAAACGGATTGGCGGGAAGTTCTTCTTGTTTGTCGGCGCCATCCGTTATTACAAAGGTTTGCATATTCTGCTGGACGCCGCGCGCGGAACCGATTACCCGATCGTGATTGTCGGCGCGGGGCCGATTGAACAGGAGTTGAAACAGCGCGCCGAAGAGCAGGGCTTGCGCAACGTAATTTTCCTGGGCATCGTCAGCGATGAAGACAAAGTCGCGTTGCTGCAGTTGTGTTACGCCCTTGTGTTCCCGTCGCATTTGCGTTCGGAGGCGTTTGGCATCTCCCTGCTGGAAGGAGCGATGTACGGCAAACCAATGATTTCCAGTGAGATCGGCACTGGCACCAGTTACATCAACAACCACGGCGAAACCGGCTTGGTGGTCCCTCCCAGCGATCCGGACGCGTTCCGGCTGGCGATGCAGCAATTATGGGATAACCCGCAATTGGCGCAGACGATGGGGGCACGCGCGCAAGCACGCTACCAGAAATTGTTTACGGCAAGGGTGATGGGGGAGAGTTATGCGACGCTCTACCATGACGTGTTGGCAATGCACGGACAGACGGAAAAGCGCGTAAGTCTAGGGACTTGAATAGTCTGATAAGTTGTTGTTTTAGCAGGTTGTGATACGATCATTTAATAGTAAAGCTATTAAAATTATATTTTAATAGACATTAACTATTGAAAACAATAGATTACATTCACATCCTGGTCCCAGTCTGGACACAGCTATTCGTATGTCGCTAAATCGTTTATTTTGGCTGATTTCCATTTTGCTGATGCTGCTTTTTCTGACCTTGATCGGCAGAATTGTGAACAGCGAATGGTCTGCGTACCAACGCAGTACGAAAAGCATGCCGGCAATCAAGAATTTTCGGCTTGCGTTGGTAGCCGAGGAAAAGCTGATAGCGGAACGTGGCCTGACCAGTTCGCTATTGAAGCAAAAATCTGACGACCCCACACGAGTGTTTGCCCGACTAGAGTTGGCGCGGGTCGCGGGTGATCAATCGCTGGCGATTTTGCAGCAGGCTTTGCAAGCGCAATCCGCTCCATGGCTGGGGCCGGTGACTGCTCACGTAAATTCGACAAGGCAGGCACTGGCAACGGCGCGCAAGAGGGTTGATTTTCTGCTGGCTCAGCCGAGTTGGCGCCCCGATACGGAAACCATCGGCGCCGCAGTGGCAATGATGGCGCAGTCAGTCGATAATTTTTCCCCCGTAATTGTCGCCCTGTCCGACAACGCCGCGCAGGCGGACCCACAGTTTCGCGACGGCTTGGAGAGCGCTCAACTGACCTCTGGCATGCGCAACATTGCAGGTCAGCTGGGCGCAATCTTTATCGCTCCGGTGATTACGCAACGGCCCCTGACCGCCCATGAAGTCTACGCATTTTATAAATTGTCAGGTCAGATTGAGCAGCTATATTCGGTGATTGAACTGCAGTTACGCACTTATCGTCATCGGCCGGCTTTCAAGATGGCTTTGGATACGGTGCGCGATCAATATCTTGACGGTGGCTTGGGTATTCTCAAGGAACTGTTCGCCGTCGGGCGTCGCTCGGGAGACTACGGCATGAGTGCTAATGAGGTGATTACTCGCTACGGACCGAGAATGGCGGTGATTCCGCAGCTGCGCGATCTTATCCTGGAAGAGATGCTTCACCAGGCCGAATACCGCAACCGGCGGGCCGCCTATTTTTTACTGGCCGTGAGCATCCTGGCTGCGGCTGCCTTCGCCATCTTTGTGCTGTTGATGCGAGTGATACGGCAGCGCGTTCTGCGCCCGATTCTTGACGCCACGGCATTGTTCGTGTCGCTGGCCGACGAGCGCTTCAGCAGCGCAATTCCGATTCCGCGCTATGACGATGAGATCGGCGCCATGATGCGGGCGATTCATGTATTGAAGGCGCGTAGCCTTGAAAAAATTCATCTCGAAAAACAACGCGAGGAGATGATTGCGCAGTTGCAGACCTTGTCCGATACCGACTTCCTGACCGGCTTGCTGAATCGCCGCGCTTTTTTTAACCAAGGTGAGCAGCAATTTGGCATTGCTCAGCGCTATCGGCGGCAGTTGACGCTGATCCTGATGGACGTTGATCATTTCAAGAAAGTCAATGATCAGCATGGGCATCAGGCAGGCGATCAGGTGCTGCGCGTAGTGGCCGATCTGTGTCGCCGGCATCGCCGCAAGGTCGATCTGCTGGCACGTTATGGCGGCGAAGAGTTTCTCTTGATGCTACCTGAAATCGACTTGTATCAAGGGCTTGCCGTGGCAGAGAAATTGCGCAGCGCTATCGATGCTCGTCATTTTCACCTGGACGATGGTGCTATGGTCAAGGTAACCGCCAGTTTTGGCGTGGCAGCGTTTGAGCAGGACCATAATCTTGAAAACTTGATCGTGCGCGCCGACGGCGCGTTATACAGAGCCAAGAACGGTGGCCGCAACACAGTCGTGACATCGGCGCAGGAGATGGATCTGACGCGGCGCCCGGTTGCGCCGCTAGCCTCCCTCTCCTGCATGACGGTGGCGCCGGGCGGCGAATAGGAGGAAGTTTGATTTCCATGTGGAAATTTTTCCGGTTTAGTTTGATAGAATGGCGGGCTAATCTTCGGAGACATGGATGCATAAATTCCCTTTTTTCCTTACCGTACTTCTTACATTTTTTCTGGCGCCGTTCAGTCACGCTGCAACCCCGCAGCAGCAACTGAATGTGCTGTTTGACAGCGACTGGCAATGGAGCATGCGCCACGCGCCTGAAGCTGCCACCGCGGTTGGCGACAATCGTTACAACGACCGTTTGTCGGACGTCTCGCCGGCAGCCAGCCTGGCAGGCAATGCGCATCAGGAGCAGATGCTGGTCCAAGCCAAGCGCATCGATCGCAGCAAGCTGAGCGGCCAGGATCTGCTGTCTTACGATCTGTTCATCTATGAAAAACAGAAAAACATCCAGGCCGCCAAATTTTATCCATACAACCCGGAGCCGATCTCGCAGCTGAGCGGCGTCCAGTTCGAATTTCCGCAACTGGTTGCGCAAACGCCGTTTAATACCGCCAAGGACTATCGCAATTACCTGGGGCGCTTGCGGGCATTGCCCAAATATGTCGACGGCGTGATTGCGCAATTGCAGCAGGGCGTCAAAGCCGGTTGGGTGGCGCCCAAAGTCACCATGAGCGTGGTTCCCGGGCAGCTGCAGGAATTTGTCGCCAAGCTCGACAGCAGCCCATTGGCGGCCCCGTTCAAAGACATGCCTGCATCGATTCCAGCGGCGCAACGCGCCAGCCTGACGCGTGAAGGCCAGCGCTTGTTGCAGCAAGCTGTGGCGCCGGCGTTCCGCAAGCTGGATGCCTACATCAGCGATAACTACCTGCCGGCTTGCCGCGATAGCATCGCGGCCTCGGGTTTACCCGGCGGCGCGGCGTATTACGCGTACAAGGTCAAGGAAAATACAACCACCAGCATGACGCCGCAGGAAATCCATGAGGTCGGCTTGCAGGAGGTGGCGCGGATTCAAGCAGAAATGAAGTTGGTGATGCAACAAACCGGTTTCAAAGGCACGTTCGCAGAATTCATCACTTTCCTGAATACCGATCCACGTTTCTATTACACCAAACCGGAAGACCTGCTGGCCGGTTACAAGGACATCATCAAAAAATCTTCTGCGCAGTTGCCGCGTTTTTTTGCCGATATTCCGCGCGCCGCGGTCGATGTGAAGCCGGTGCCGGAAGTGGGAGCCGAGAACCAGGCGGGCGCCTATTACGAACCGGGCACGCCGGACGGTTCACGGCCAGGGTATTTTGTCGCCAACCTGTCGAAGCTGGATTCGCGTCCCAAATGGGAAATGGAAACTTTGACTTTGCATGAATCGGTGCCGGGCCATCACTTGCAGACCGCGCGCGCCCACGAAATCAAAGGTTTGCCTGAGTTCCGCCGCTTCGGCTGGTATGTCGCGTTCGGCGAAGGCTGGGCGCTGTATGCTGAAAGCCTGGGCGGCGAAATGGGTTTCTATACCGATCCTTATTCGAAATTCGGGCATCTCAACGACGAGCTGTTCAGGGCTGCCCGCCTGGTGGTGGATACCGGCATGCATGCACTTGGCTGGACGCGGCAACAGGCGATTGACTATATGAATGTGAATACAGCCAATCCACCGCACGACAACCAGGTTGAAATCGATCGTTACATCGTCGATCCCGGCCAGGCTCTGGGCTATAAGATCGGCCAGTTGAAAATCAAGGCCTTGCGTGAAAAAGCGCAGCAGCAGTTGGGCAGCAAATTTGATCTGCGGCGCTTTAATAATGCGGTCATCGACAACGGCGCTTTGCCGCTGGAGATGCTGGAAACGCAGATAAACAGCTGGATTGCGCAGCAGGCAGCCTCTGCCTAGTTTCTCAATGACTGAGCCGACTCTGAAGGGTTGGCTCAGTTCAGTTCAGTTCAGCTCAGTTCAGCTATAGCGAGCAGCCAGCAATTTCGCGATCCAGTCGACAAACACCCGCACTCGCGGCGACAGATGTTTGTTGTGCGCATACACCACGGATATCGGCAGTGGCGCCGGTTTGAAATCCGGCAGCACTTCTTCAACGGCGCCGCTCTTCAGCAATTCTTCCAAACCAAAGCGCGGCGCTTGTATCAACCCCAAGCCGGCGCTGCAACTAGCCAGGTAAGCATCCGAACTGGCCACCGAAATCAGGCTTGGAAGTTTCAGAAAACGCGGCTCGCCATCCTCCATGTATTCCCAGCCCAGATCGCGTCCGGTACGGCTGGAAAAGAAATTGACCACCACGTGATGCTGCAAATCGCTCAAGGTTTGCGGCCGGCCGTAGCGATCCAGATAGGATTTGGCGGCGCAGTTGATCTGCTCCAAGCTGCCGATGCGACGCGCGATCAGACTTGAATCGCTGAGCGCGCCGACCCGTACCACACAGTCAACCGCTTCGCCAATCAGGTCGACAAAACGATCGGTGGCGCTCAGCTTGAGCCGCAGATTCGGCTGCAGCGCAAAAAAATCGGGCAGCGCAGGAATCACCACCATATGCGCCAGGCGCTCGGGCAGATCGACCCGGATCACGCCGCGCGGCTGTAGCTGGTCGCGTTGAAACAGGGCGTCGACATCTTCGAATTCGGCCAATAATCGCGTGCAGCGATCGAAGTAGGTGATGCCTTCATCGGTCAGCGTCACCTTGCGCGTGGTTCGCTGCAACAGACGCACCCCGAGGTGCTTCTCCAGCGCCTGGACCGCGTTGGTGACGGTGGCCGGCGGCAGGTTCAACTGCTCGGCCGCGCGGCTGAAGCTGCCCAATTCAGCGACGCGCGAGAAAACCTCCATTGCCTGAATCCTATCCATGGCTGTTCCGATTATTTGTGATTTTCGAATAAAGAAATCATTTTATGCTCATTTATTATTGAATTAGTGTGGGCAATAATGTTTTCAAGGCAGACGGATCTGGTTTCCACTTTAGCTGCCGTCAAATAAATCACATAAGGATGTCATGATGAAAACGCAAAAATTAGGCAGCACTGGCCCGCAATCTTCCGTCATCGGCCTCGGTTGCATGGGCATGTCCGATTTGTACGGACCAGCCGATGAAAATGAAAGTATCGCCACGCTGCATGCAGCTATCGACGCCGGCATTACCTTGCTGGATACCGGCGATTTTTACGGCATGGGACATAACGAGATGCTGATCCGGGAGGCGCTGCGCACGCGCAATCGCGATCAGGTATTGCTCAGCGTCAAATTTGGCGCCATGCGCGATCCTGCCGGCGGCTGGAGCGGCATCGACGGCCGGCCTGAGGCGGTGAAAAATTCCCTGGCTTACACCTTGCGCCGGCTCGGCACCGACCACATAGATATCTACCGCCCGGCGCGGCTCGATCCGGCGGTGCCGATCGAAGAAACGGTGGGCGCTATCGCCGATATGGTGAAAGCAGGGTACGTGCGCCACATTGGCTTGTCTGAAGTCGGTGCGCACACTCTGCGCCGGGCGCAGGCCGTGCATCCGATTGCGGATCTGCAGATTGAATATTCGCTGATCTCGCGCGGCATCGAAGCCGAGATATTGCCGGTTTGCCGTGAGCTTGGTATCGGCATAACCGCCTACGGCGTGCTGTCGCGCGGCTTGATCAGCGGTCACTGGGGCAAGGACAAATCTTTCTCGCCCGGAGATTTTCGTGGTCGCAGTCCGCGTTTCAGCAGCGACAATCTCGGACATAACCTGGCTTTGCTGGAAGCCTTGCGCGCCATCGCGGCCGACAAGCAGGCGACAATGGCGCAGATTGCGATTGCGTGGGTAATGTCGCGCGGCAAGGATATCGTGCCGCTGGTCGGCGCACGTCGCCGTGACCGGCTGGCTGAATCGCTGGGGGCACTGAATATTCAGTTAAGCACCGACGATCTGGCCAGGATCGAGTTAGCCGTACCAGCCGACGCCATCGCCGGCGAACGTTATGCGCCGGTAATGATGGAACATCTGGATAGCGAGCAATCCCACGCTAATTGAGCATTGGTTGCTGGCGCTCCGGCAAAACCCTAAAGTTTGAGTTGAAGGAAATCGAGAAAGCATGTGATGCGCCGCGCCAGCTGGGTGTTCCTGTAATACACCGCGTGAATTTGCTGGCGGTAGCCATTGTTGTGACTTGCGAGGATGTCGACCAACGTCCCTTGGGCGATATCTTCGCGGACCATGAAAGCCGACAGGCAGGCAATCCCTAATCCATGCAAGGCCAGCTGGCGTATGGTTTCGCCGCCGGACGCCAGCAGCGTGGGGCTGATCGTCAGGCTCTCTTCCTGCTGCTGTCGCAGCGGCCAGGTATTCAGCGATTCCGGTTGCGTGAAGCCAATCAATTGATGTTGCTTCAGCTCCTCGGCGCTGCCTGGCGTGCCATGCGCGCGCAGGTACTCGGGGCTGGCGACGACGTGCAGCAGGCTTGCTCCCAGCCGGCGTGCATGCAGCATCGAATCTTGCAATGCGCCGTGGCGGATGGCGATGTCGGTGCGCTGCTGCAGCAAGTCGATGTTCTGGTCGTTGCTGGTCAGCTCAAGTGTAATGTCGGGATAGTTGTGCCGGAATTCGGCAATGTGCGGCACTATGCAATGCAGCATGAAGGGCGGCGAAGCGTCCACCCGCAAGCGTCCCGACGGTCTTTGATGGCGCACCTGGATAGCCTCTTCGGCTTCTTCCATTGCTGCGATAATCGTGCGCGCCTTTTCCAGGAAAAGATGGCCTTCTTCAGTCAGCTCCATGCGACGCGTGGTGCGGGTCAGGAGCGAGGTGGCCAGCTTCTGCTCCAGCCGCGACAATGCACGGCTAAGACCTGATGTGGTCTGGCCCAGTTGTTCGGCGGCGGCGCTGAGTGTGCCGCAGTCAACCACGGCGATAAAAATCCGCAGATCGTCGGAGTGTATATTCATCTTCTTATTGGTGTGCGGTGGGGAATCTGGCGCCGCTGAGCGAGTGGTTCAATGGACGCCGCCGCCGTGACTGCCAAGATTGGCGGGCGCTTCGTCTTCCATGTTGGCCAGACCTTGCAGAATGCCACAATCCTTGGCTGCCTGGCTTTTTTGGCATTGCTTGCGCAATTGTTTCAGCTGCGATTGCAATGCCTTCAATTCGCTGATGCGATCGGCAACGTGGTCGATATGGTGGTCTAGCAATGTGTTTACTTCGGCGCAATTGTCTTCCGGCAGATCGCGAAACTGCAATAATCTGCGCACTTCATCCAGCGTCATGTCCAGTGAGCGGCAATGGCGGATGAATTGCAAGCGCTCGATATGCGCCTGTCCATATACGCGGTAATTGTTTTGAGAGCGTGCCGCCAGCGGCAGCAAGCCTTCGCGTTCGTAATAGCGGATGGTTTCCACCGGGCAGCCGGCGTGACTGGCCAGCTCTCCGATTTTGAGTGAAGTTGCGCTCATGCTTGCCCTTTCCGGGGTTATTTCAAGATAAATCCTTGACCTTATAGTAGCTACAGGGTTTCAAATGCGCAAGGAGTATGCGATTGCGTTATTAAAACCCGAGTCAAGGAGAACACCATGGGCCGTTGCGAACACGACCATCAGGATCATCGGCATGGTCACGATCATAAGCACGATCATAAGCACGATCACAAGCACGATCACAAGCACGATCACAAGCATGAGCATGCACAGGCAGATGCGGGCGCGTTCGCTGTCGGTCATCAGCCATTGGCTGCCGGCGCCGAGCAGGCGGTGTTCCTGATTCAGAACATGGATTGCCCGACTGAAGAAAAATTGATCAGGGACCGGCTCAGAGGCATGGCCGGGATCGTGGCCATGCAATTCAATCTGATCCAGCGCGAGCTGACGGTCCAGCATCGTCTGCCGTCGGTCGACGCCATCATCGCCACCTTGAAAGCGCTGGACATGGAGCCGGCGCTTAAATCGGACACGCTGACCGGCGCGGTCGATTTAACCGAAGGCATGGGTGATGGCGCTTTCAAGATCTCCAGAAAAAAATGGCTGCTGATGGCCCTCTCCGGCATTACCGCCGTCGGCGCCGAGGTCGTGGTCTGGAGCGGCGGCCAGGATAGTTCGTGGCTAGTGATCAGCCTGGCGCTGATTGCGATCTTGAGCGGCGGTCTGGATACGCTGAAAAAGGGCTGGATCGCACTGCGCAATTTCTCCTTGAACATGAATTTCCTGATGTCGCTGGCGGTGATCGGCGCTGCCATCATCGGCCAATGGCCGGAAGCTGCGGTCGTGATCTTCTTGTTCGCATTGGCGGAAATGATCGAAGCTTTGTCGCTTGACCGGGCCCGCAATGCGATCAAGGGATTGATGGCGATGGCGCCGGATGTGGCGACGGTGCAGGGCGCCGATGGTGAGTGGCGTGAAGTTGCCACCGGCGAGGTGGCGCTGGCTGCGCTGATCCGCGTCAAGCCGGGTGCGCGGGTGCCCTTGGATGGGCAGGTGACAGAAGGCCAGAGCACCATCAACCAGGCGGCAATTACCGGCGAGAGCATGCCGGTGGAAAAGCAGGCCGGCGATCAGGTATTTGCCGGCACCATCAACGAGCGCGGCTCCTTTGTTTATCGGGTGACTGCGCTGCAAGCCAATTCGACCCTGGCGCGCATCATCAAAAGCGTGCAACAGGCGCAGGGCGAGCGGGCGCCGACTCAGCGCTTCGTCGATCAGTTCGCGCGTTATTACATTCCGGTAGTGGTACTGGCCGCGATACTGGTTGCCACCTTGCCGCCGTTGCTGATGGGTCTGGCGTTTTATCCATGGCTGTACAAGGCTTTGGTGTTGCTGGTGATTGCCTGTCCTTGCGCGCTGGTGATCTCCACGCCAGTGACGGTGGTCAGCGGCTTGGCGGCCGCGGCCAGGAACGGTGTGCTGATCAAGGGCGGGGTGTATCTGGAGTTGGGGCGCAAGATCAAGGCGCTGGCACTGGACAAAACCGGCACGCTGACATTGGGCAAGCCGCGCGTCACCGATGTGCAACTGGTGCAGCCCTTAGCCGATGCTAACGGCAGCCGCCTGTTGCAATTGCAGCGCCAGGCGGCTAGTCTGGCCAGCCGTTCCGATCATCCTGTATCGGCTGCGGTGGCGGCGCACTGGCAAGCATCGGGCGATGCTGAGGCATTGTTTGAGGTGAGCGCTTTTGAAGCGCTCACTGGCCGCGGCGTGCAGGGCGATATCGACGGTCAGCAATTCTATCTGGGCAATCATCGGCTGGTGCATGAGATGAATATCTGCAGCCCGGCCCTGGAGGCACGTTTGTCGGCGTTAGAGAGCGAGGGCAAAACCACGGTGGTGCTATGCTCCGCCACGCAAGCTCTGCTGATCCTGGCGGTAGCCGATACGATACGCGACACCGCAGTTGAAGCGGTGGCCGGCTTGCATGCGATCGGGGTCGAGGCAGTCATGCTGACGGGTGACAACGCGCATACCGCACAAGCCATCGCGACCCAGGTCGGCATCAGCGACGCCCGTGGCGACCAGCTGCCGCAGGACAAGCGCAACGCCGTCAACGATCTGCGTCAGCGCTACGGCTGCGTCGGCATGGTGGGGGACGGCATCAACGATGCGCCGGCGCTGGCGCAAGCCAACATCGGCTTTGCGATGGGTGCGGCGGGCAGCGATACGGCGCTGGAAACCGCCGACGTGGCGCTGATGGATGACGACCTGCGCAAGATTGCGGCATTCATTCGCTTAAGTAAAAAGACGCACACGGTGCTGATGCAAAATATCACCGTGGCGCTCGGCATCAAGGCGGCCTTTCTGGTGCTGGCCCTGAGCGGTGAAGCGACGCTGTGGATGGCGGTGTTCGCCGACATGGGAGCAAGCTTGCTGGTGGTGTTTAACGGCTTGAGGCTGTTGCGGGCATTGCGTTGAGTTTATCGTTGTTGCGCCGCTGGCGTCACGGATTCTCTGCAGACGCCGAGGATTTCGTCAGCCACTCTTTGCCCTTGAGCATCAGCTTCCAATAGATCCAGGGCATCACAGCGGTCTTCAGGAACCAGGCACTGCGGCGCGCGATGGTCGGGTCGAGGCGGAAAGTCGGCAGCAGCTTGCCGCCATAACCGAACTCGGCCAATATTACCTTGCCCTTTTCGACAGTAAGCGGACAGGCGCTATAACCGTCATAACGCGCGCTAAGCGCTTTTCCAGTACGTACGGCGAGCAGGTTGTGTGTTACCACCACAGCTTGTTTGCGGATTGCCGCCACCGTTTTTGCATTGCTGGTTGAGCAGGCATCTCCCAGTGCGAACACATTCCGATAGCGCACATGCTGCAGCGAGGCCGGATCGACTTCGCACCAGCCGTCGAGATTAGCCAAGGGGCTGTTGCGCACTGCATCGGGAGCCACCTGTGGCGGCACCGCGTGCAACATGTCAAACGGTTTTTCCTGGCGGCTGATGTTGCCGGCGCCATCCTTGATATCGAACCAGGCCAGTTTTTTTTCGCCATCGACTTTGACCAGGGTCGATTCGAATACCAGGTGTGCCTGATATTTTTTGACATAGCGCATCAGCGGCGGCACAAATGCAGCGACGCCGAACAGGGCGGTGCCTGCATTATGGAATTCGACTTCTATCTGCTTTAGTGCGCCCTGGCGCAGCCAGTAGTCGCACGAGAGATACATGGCTTTTTGCGGCGCGCCGGCGCATTTGATCGGCATTGCCGGTTGTGAAAACAGTGCCTTGCCTTGTTTTAATTGAGACACCAGTTGCCAGGTATAGGGCGCCAGATCGTAACGGTAGTTCGAGGTGACGCCGTTCCTGCCCAGGGTTTGTTGCAAGCCTTCTATTTTTTCCCAGGCCAGTCGCAGGCCGGGGCAGACAATCAGCTGCCGATAGGCGATCAGGTCGCCGTTGTCGAGGCGGACGCGGTTGTGATCCGGCAGGAATTCCGACACAGCATGCTGTACCCACTGCGCGCCTTCAGGTATCAGCGAAGCCATCGGCCGCACGGTTTTTTTGCTATCGAAAACGCCGCGCCCAACCAGCGTCCAGGCTGGTTGGTAATAATGCTGGCTGCTGGGATCGATGATCGCGATCTGTGCATTGGGCGCGCGCTTTAGCAAGCTGCTGGCAGCCGCGATGCCAGCGGAACCAGCGCCGACAATCACGATTTCATACTGCGTGAGTTTGTCGTTCGCGGCTCCTGTTGCCTGGATCGGCGTGTCGATGCTATTTGCCAGCCTGAAGATATTTGTCGAACGATTTCCGGTGCGGCAAAAGGCCAGGACCGGGCCGGGCATGTCGGCGAGTAACTGACGCAGCGCTACGCCATGTTCCTTACTGAGGTGGGTGGCGTCAGCCGGCAGGTAGTCGAAGGCCAGGCCATGCGCCGCGCAGGCTGCGGCCAGTTCGCTGCTGCTGACGTGCCGGCCGCCGTCTTCTGCATCAGGACGATTGCAAATCACCGACTTGTAGCCGGCCGCTACAATAGCGGGCAAGTCTTCCGGGGCGATTTGACCGGCAGTTGAAAATAAGTCGTTATGCTTGATGATATTTAAGTTCATAGCTGATGATTCCATCGTGATAGGCGGGTGGCACTACTGGGTGGCACTACTTACTTGGGTTTTATTCGAGCTTACTTATTCCCCGCCAAATCCTGGCAAGCGAGTGCGGCATAGAGGTGCTTGCAGTCGCGATCGTGGCGGTAGTTAATGCGGGCAAAACCGTTGGCGACGCGGGAAGGCGTGGATAATGATGTTTTGCATGCGCCTGGGCGGACTGATAGAAGTCTGGGACTGACCTTGGGTTGCTACTTGGCGGATTGTTAATAATATGAGATAAATTGGATATCTGTCAATGCTGCAAATGTTTGTATATATTTACGTCGTGTTAAGTCAAGGATGCGGTTAGATGGCAAGTCCACAAATAGAAGTTATTTTTGATCAGAATACTGCCACGTTTACCTACGTGGTTTATGCCGCGAGCGGCAGCGAGTGCGCGATTATCGATTCGGTCCTCGATTACGATCCGATTGCCGGTCGCACTTCCACCGCAGCGGCCGATCGTGTCATTGAGTTCGTGCGCAGCAAGGACTTGAAGGTGCAATGGTTGCTGGAAACCCATGCCCATGCCGATCACATCTCGGCAGCGCCCTATCTGCGCCAGCATCTGGGCGGCGCAATCGCCATCGGCGATCAGATCAAGGCGGTTCAGGGAGTCTTCAAAAAAATCTTCAATCTGCAGTCGGAATTTTTGCTGGACGGCGCCCAGTTCGACCATTTGTTCGCGCCAGACGAGATTTTTTATATCGGCAACTTGCGTGCGCAAGCGCTGCATGTGCCGGGACACACGCCGGCCGACATGGCTTATCTGGTGGAGCAGGATGTGGTGTTTGTCGGCGACACGCTGTTCATGCCGGACCTCGGCACCGCGCGCTGCGATTTCCCTGGCGGCAGCGCCAACAGCCTGTATCGGTCAGTGAGCCGCTTGTTGAGTTTGCCGCCGTCGACCCGGTTGTTCGTCTGCCACGACTATCCACCTGACGGCCGGCAGCCGGCTTGCGAGGCAACAGTCGCCGAACAACGGGCGAAAAACATCCACGTGCGCGACGGCGTCAGCGAAAACGAATTCATCGCCATGCGTAACCAGCGCGACGCCACGCTGACCTTGCCGACCCTGATGCTGCCGTCGATACAACTCAATATCTGTGCCGGCGTTTTGCCGGCGGCGGAGGAGAATGGCGTCAGTTATCTGAAAATTCCCTTGAACGTCGCTTTGTAAGGCGTTTAAAAAGACGATCCGGGCTGCTGCAGGAAGAGCAGTTCTTCAGGTGTTGACTGGCGTTGCAGGATACTGTTTCGATGCGGGAAGCGGCCGAAGCGGGCGATGATATCGCGATGTCGAATGGCGAATGACAGGTAGCCGGCAAAGCACTCCTTCTGGCTTGGCGCGACTTGTTCGACCAGCGCAGCGGCCAGCATTACCGCCTGCTCCTGGTCTTCCAGCTGTTCTGAATGGGTCAGCGGCAAGTGCAGGAAGCTGCGTTCGATCGGGCGCAATGCGCCGTAAAAATCCGCTTGCAGGCCGCGCCGGCAAAAGCCCCGCGCCAGCGCATCGAAAGCGAATGAGCGTGGCGTATTACGGTAGATGTTGCGTGGGAACTGATCGGTCAGCAGAACCAGCGCAAGGATGCCTTGCGCTGTGTTTTCCCACTCTGCCAACTGGTTTTCCCCGGCCGCCAACAAGCTTGTTTCGAAGCGCTGCTTGATCTGTAAATCGAGGTCCGGGTTTTTCCCCCACCAAAGGCTGGCTTGCTGCTTGGCAGTGACTGCGTCGTCCGGATTATTGCCAAACCAGAATTCCCTGATCGCTTGAATATTTTCCATCCCTTGTGTCCGCTCTACCTGATGATTGCTTGCAAGCGCAGGCTAACGATCAAGGTGCGCTGCGTCGGGGCAGCACGTAGATAAGAAGATCGCCGATGGTGACTTTTTGTCCAGCGTGGATCTTGCAGGTCTTGCGCAGTTCGATTTTGCCGTCGACCGCTACCACGCCGCTGGCGACCAGCGCCTTGCCGGCGCCGCCGCTGTCGCACACGCCGGTCAGCTTGAGCAGTTGATTGAGTTCGACGTAATCGCTATTGAGGCGTAATTCCAGTTGTTGCATAGTGTTCCGATGGAGGTAAATAAGTATTTAGGTGCTGCTGGCCATGCGGTTCAGCGCCAGCTGCGCCTGATCCAGCCAGACGTGCAAGTTATCCAGCAAGTCCTGCTGGCTGAACGAGCAGCTTTCTTCGCTGAACAGGCTGCCGGCTTCCAACCGTCCGAGAAAATTTTCTGCGACTTCCGCGAAGCGTGGCGGCAACACCGACAGCAGTGCGGTTTGCGCGCGCCAGGTCTGACACAGGGCCGCTACGGTGCTGCGCTTGTTCTGCAATGCGCTTAGGGCGTCGCGTAGAAGTTGAATGGTGGCTTGATGCGACATGTTGCAACTATTTAATTTAATAGATCAATCTCGATGGACAGTCTCAAAGAACAGTCTTAATGAGTCAGTCCCGCCAGTACGAACAAACCAATCGCGGCCAGGAACGAAATGCCCCAGACAGCCGAGCGCTGGGAAGGGCGGTCTTTCAGATACAGGATGGTGTAAGTGACGCGGGCGACAATAAATATCAGCGCCAGCAAATTCAGCATGTTTTGCGCGGCGTGCACCTGCTGCGCAATGATCACGCCAGCCGCAAAAAACGGGAACGCCTCGAAATGATTGCGATGCGCATAATCGGCACGACGCCGCAGGCCTGATTGTTTCTCCAGCCAGGCGCGTGGTTCGGCGTTGTCAAAGTCAGGACGGCCGCGCTTGGCGATCGCGACCGTGAACAACGGCATCAATCCCGCAATCAGTACGCACCAGTAAGCAATCGTCATGGAATTCTCCGGGATGTGTTCCAGTTTTGGGTTGGGATACGTTTGTTGCAGCCGCGTTCTTTACAGCGTCTTTACTTCAAACGTATTGCAGGATTTCACTTCGCCGGTGCTAACGCCTTGTTTGAACCAACGCACCCGTTGCGCCGAAGTGCCGTGGGTGAATGAGTCCGGCACTACATAACCCTGCGCCTGTTTTTGCAGGGCGTCGTCGCCGATCGCGGTAGCGGCGTTGAGAGCACCTTCGACATCACCTTGCTCCAGGATGCTGCGCGCCTGGTTGGCGTGGAAGGCCCAGACGCCAGCCAGGCAATCTGCTTGCAGTTCGAGCCGCACCGACATCGCGTTCGCCTGTGCCTTCGACATCTTGCGCTCGGCGCTATTGACCTTGTCCATGATGCCCATCAGGTTCTGCACATGATGGCCGACTTCATGGGCGATCACATATGCCTGGGCAAATTCGCCGGATACATGAAAGCGTTGTTGCATCAGCTGATAAAAGCTGAGGTCGATGTATACCTTGCGATCACCGGGGCAGTAAAAGGGACCGGAAGCCGTCTGGCCGGTACCGCAGGCAGTTTGGGTCGCGTGGGAAAACAGCACCAGGGTCGGCGCTGGATATGTCTTGCCGTTGGCGCGGAAAATTTGGCTCCAGACGTCTTCGGTGTCAGCCAGTACAGTGCGCACGAACTTGGTCTGCCGATCTTCAGCTGGCCCGGTGCGGTTTGGTCTCGGAGCTTGCTGCGATTGCGGCTGGCTGACCGGCCCGCCGCTCAACAGGCTCAGTACGGTAGTCGGGCTGATGCCAAAGAAATACGACGCCACCAGTGCAATGGCGATAGTGCCGAGGCCGATGGAACGGCCGCCGCCAAATCCAAAACCGCCGCCGCCACTACTACCGTCATCATCACCGCGGCGGTCTTCGACGTTGTCGCTTTCCCGATTGCCTTCCCATTTCATGGCTGCTTCCTCTGTTGATTTTAGTAGGCAATTCTAACGGAATGGCCACAACGGGCAACAGATAGATGCACAAGCAATGTGAGATATTGTAAAAATCTATTTGAAGTCCCACTTCATCTGTTCGGCAATCGGGATGTGTCTTGCCGACTCGACGCAAAGCGGAATGTAATCGGTAAATCGTGGCGCAGGACGGATCCCTTCAGCCAGCAGGTTTTCATTGCTAAATACATAATTCAGTCCAGCAAAAGCGCCATACAGTTTGAGCGCGCGCAGTAGCAGGCGGTCATTGCATTCAGGTATGCATTCGCGCATGCGTGGCAATAGGGTAGCGATGGCGTCTGGCGTGATTTGCTTGTATGTGGCGCCAATCGGTTCGATGCCACGGGCAGCCGCCAGCACCAGGTCGATTTCACGGAACGATACGCTGGAGCCGAGGCCGGCCGAAATATGGAATACGTTGTGTGTCAGGGTATCTTTTTGGGCCAGATCGATGATGGCTTGCGCGCACCAGTCAACCGGCACTACATCGACTTTTTCGTCGAGGGCGGTGGTTAGTGCCCCCAGCAATTGCCAGACCATGAAGACCCAGAAAATACTTTGCGAGGGTGCGCAGCCCAGCACGGTATGGCCGACAATGATCGACGGCCTGACATACACCAGCGGCAGGTCAGGATACGTCTCGCGCAATTTTTTCTCGCCCAATGCCTTGGAGCGGGTATATGCCACCAGATGTTCGTCGCCGAGAGGCAAGTCGATGCGTTCTTTGACCACGGCGTTGATGCCGGCGCCTTCGCCGCACGCCATTGCTGTGCCGATGTACATGAAACGCTTCAAGGCCGGCCGCCGATGCATCAGCTTGCCAAGCGCCAGGCTGCCGTCAACATTGATTTTTTCGAGCAAAGGGTGGTTCGAGAAAGTCGCGAGGGCAGCTGAATGGATCACTACCGACACCTGGTCCAGGCGCGGATCGTTGCTGACATTATCAAGTTCCGACAAGTCGGAGCAGAGGATTTGATCGACGCTGATTTGCGCTATGTCGGCTGCACTTGCGCCCAACAGCTGTAAATTCTCGATGACTCGAGCATGCGCCGCCTCTGGCGTTTCCGCACGTGCCAGCAGCAGCAGATTTTTACCTAGCCCGCGATGAATTGCCTCAACTGCATTGGCGCCACCTAGAAAGCCGGTCGCACCGGTCATCAAAATTAAATTATTCATGAAAGGCGTGTGCTCTTGTAACTTGTCTGATAGGGGTTGATGGCTGCCTGCTGGCTTATTATGCGCTGGCTACAGGTATTTTATTTATGGCGGCGGCAGCGGGCTGTGTGCCCGGTGGTTTTAGGTTTTCTCATAAGGCCGCACAAGTTTACATACCACGTAACGCGCGATTCTATAGTAAGGTTGACAAATGGATACAAAGATTTACAAAGCGTTGCATGTTGCCCGTTGGAAATCATTGTCATTTGTCGCCAAACAACCGCCTAGGATAGGCTAAATGAGTGTTTTTTAACATTTAAATTTGCTTCCCGTGAACTTTCCCGGTTCAAAAAGTGACCAAAGATTAAAGAAATGCCGGGTCAGATCGCCAGACGCTTCCATTGTCTGGCATGCCGGTTCCACATTCAGTCCGGTCCTATCTGGTCCTATCTTATAGCCGCGTTTTAGCCCGTGTCGGTTATGTTCAAGATTTGTCGCTCGATGAATCGCCAAATTGGGAGTCAACATGTTCTATTGGATCGCAGCGTTGCTGGTCGGCGCTATGGCATTAATGCAGTTGCGCGTGAACGCCTGGTTTTGGCTGCTTGCCATTCTGCTCTGGATAGCAGGCGGTTTCCGGTTTGCGGGGATTGGCCTGCTGGCAGCGATACTGCTGGCGCTGCTGCTGGTGATCCCTGCTTTGATCGTGGCGCTCAAACCACTGCGCTACGCCTTGCTGAGCCGCCCGATACTGGCAGTATTCCAGCGCATTTTGCCGCGCATGTCGCAGACCGAACGCGACGCGATCGAGGCTGGCACCACCTGGTGGGATGCCGAATTGTTTTCCGGCAAGCCAGCCTGGGACAAATTGCTGCAACTGGCGGCGCCGAAATTGACTGCTGAAGAACAGGCCTTCTTCGATAACGAAGTCGAGCAGTTGTGCGGCTTGATCAGCGACTGGGAAAGCACCGAAGTCTGGCAGGATCTGTCGCCGCAGGCTTGGCAGTTCGTGAAAGACAAAGGTTTTCTCGGCATGATCATTCCCAAGCAATATGGCGGCAAGGAATTCTCTGCCTACATGCATTCGCAGGTGATCATGAAGTTGTCGTCGCATTGTTCGGCTGCCGCGATTTCAGTGATGGTGCCGAACTCGCTGGGTCCCGCAGAGCTGCTGCTGCAATATGGCACTGAAGTGCAAAAGGATTATTTCCTGCCACGCTTGGCGGCCGGCGAGGAAATCCCGTGTTTTGCCTTGACCAGTCCTTACGCCGGTTCCGACGCCGCGGCGATCCCGGATGTCGGCGTGGTGTGCATGGGCAGCTACGACGGCCAGGAAATGCTCGGTTTCCGGATCACCTGGGACAAGCGCTACATCACGCTGGCGCCGGTGGCGACGGTGCTGGGGCTGGCGTTCCGGGTCCAGGATCCGGATCAGTTGCTGGCCGGCGATGGTGCTGCAGGCACGGTAGATCTGGGCATCACCTGCGCGCTGATTCCTGTCAATCATCCCGGCGTGGTGACCGGGCGTCGTCATTGGCCCTTGAATGCGGTGTTCCAGAACGGCCCGACTTCCGGTAAGCACGTTTTCATCCCGCTCGACTGGGTGATCGGCGGCCGCGAACAGATTGGCAAGGGCTGGCGCATGCTGATGGAGTGCCTGGCCGCCGGCCGGGCAATTTCCTTGCCATCGTCGACGGTCGGCTTTTCCAAGCTGGCGGTGCGCGGCACCAGTGCCTATGCCGCGATGCGTCACCAATTCCGGATCCCGATCGGAAAATTTGAAGGGATACACGAAATGCTGGCGCGCATGGGCGGCAACCTGTATCTGATGGACGCGGTGCGCCGGTTGTCGGCGCTGGCGGTGGACGCCGGCGAAAAACCTTCCGTGATTTCAGCCATTTCCAAATACCACGTGACCGAGCGCGGCCGGGTGTTGGTGAATGCCGGCATGGATGTGCTGGGCGGTAAAGGCATTTGCATGGGGCCGAATAATTTCCTGGCGCGCAGCTACCAACAGATGCCGATTGCAATTACGGTTGAAGGCGCGAATATCCTGACACGTTGCCTGATCATTTTCGGCCAAGGCGCGATTCGTTGTCATCCCTATGTGTTGAAGGAAATGGCGGCAGCCGGCGAGACCGATCAAGGCAAGGCGCTGGCCGATTTCGACCAGGCGTTCTTTGCGCACATCAGTTTTATCTTCGCCAATTTTTCACGGACCTTGTCGGCTGGACTGACTAGCGGTAGCCTGCCCAGCGCACCGCGTGCAGCGCCGCCGGAGCTGCGGCATTTTTACCGCGCGGTTAACCGCATGTCGGCGGCGTTCGCACTGCTGAGCGATATGTCGATGTTCGTACTTGGCGGCTCGCTGAAATTCCGCGAGCGGATTTCCGCCCGGCTGGGCGATATTTTGTCGCAGCTGTATCTGGTGTCCAGCGTACTCAAGCGCTACGAAGACGACGGCCGGCAGCAGGAAGATTTGCCCTATGTGCATTGGGCCATACAAGACGCCTTGCACCAGGCGCAGGAAGCCTACCTTGGCGTGCTGGATAATTTCCCGAATCGCGTGCTGGCAGTCTTGTTGCGTTTCATCGCCTTTCCTTTCGGGCGGCCATACAAACTGCCATCGGATGCGCTGGACAGTACGGTGGCGCGGATCATGCAAACCAACGGCGACAGTCGTGACCGTTTGACTGCCGGCATGTTTATGCCAGGCGTCGAGCAATCGCCGCACGCTTTTGGCGAGCTGGCGTTTCAGTTGATCCCGCAGGTGACTGCAATCGAAGCACGGCTCAAGCCGGCGATCCAGGCAGGTACGCTGGCGCCGCTGCCGCAAAGCCTGATCGAGATGCCGCACTGGATAACGGCCGCGGCCGCCAGTGGCGAGATTACCGAGCAAGAGCAGCAGGTCTTGCAGGATTTTGCGCGTTGCGGCGATATCAGCGTGCAGGTGGACGATTTTCCGCAGGATTTCGATCTTCTGGAATCCGCGCAAAAGCGCATGCAAGCTCTGCAACAGTCTTAAACATCAGCCATGGAATTCGCAACAAGTAAGAAAGAAATCAAATGACTACCCTAGTGCAACCGGGCCTGAAACTGCGGCCCCTGGAGCGTAACGATCTGCATTTTGTGCACCAACTCGACAATAACAGCCACATCATGCGTTATTGGTTCGAGGAGCCGTACGAAGCTTATGTCGAACTGGTGCAACTGTATGACCAGCACGTGCATGATCAAAGCGAACGGCGCTTTATCCTGGAAAGCGACAACGGCGAAATGGTGGGGCTGGTGGAGCTGGTCGAAATTACCCATATTCACCGACGTGCGGAGTTCCAGATCATCGTCGCGCCGAGCGCCCAAGGCAGAGGTTATGCCGAACGCGCTACGCGGCTGGCGATTGAATATGCGTTCTGCGTGCTCAATTTGTACAAACTCTACTTGTATGTCGATAAGGAAAACAACAAGGCCATCCATATCTACCAAAAATGCGGCTTTGCACTGGAAAGCGAGTTGAAAAGCGAGTTTTTCATCAATGGCGTGTATCGCGACGCGATTCGCATGTGCATGTTCCAGCCGGAATATCTGGCCAAACGCGCGCTGAGGCCCTCGTTGGGCGTGACTGAGCCAAAGAAAATTCAAAATCAGTCTTGACTTAGTAGTTTCTAAGATATATCTTTCAATCTCATTCAATGAGATAAGGAAGAAACATGTTTGGACATAGAAGAGGCTGCGACCGCAGCCGTATGCATCAAGGTCACGAACGGCAACATCGTGGCGGCGGTCTGTTTGAACGGGGCGGGCGCCGCGAAGGCGGACGTGGCGGGCGCATGTTTGAGCAGGGCAGTTTGCGATTGGTGATTCTTAATCTGTTGCAAGAAAAGCCACGCCACGGCTACGAAGTCATCAAGGCGATCGAAGAACTGGTTGGCGGCGATTACAGCCCAAGCCCGGGTGTGATCTATCCGACTTTGACATTGCTGGAAGAGCTGGGCTACACCGCCATAGAGGCTGAATCCGGCGGTAAAAAGTTGTATCGCATTACCCCGGAGGGCGCAGCGTTTTTGGCTGCAAATAGCGAAGCCTTGGCCCTGGCAATGCAGCGCTTGGAAACTGCACAACGTGCGTCCGGCAGCTCGGCACCCGAGTTGAGGCGCGCTATCCAGAACTTCCGCATGGCCTTGCATACGCGGCTGGAACGCGGCGAACTGAGCCAGGAACAAATCCGCGCGATGGTCGACGCCATCGATCTGGCCGCTGTGAAGATCGAACGCATCTGAAGTAAACCATCGTCGCCGCAACAGGCAAAAGCAAGTCGTTTGGAAGAAAGGAGTTGTTATGCGTGAACACCGCTACCGCATCACCCTGGAGCATCTGGCCACACCGAAGCAAGGCGAGCCGACCAATGCTGCCATCAGTTTTGAAACCGGCATCACGACGATCTGTTCGTGATACGCGAGTCGGACGCATAAATGAACACGGTGCCTGAGCGGGACGCCGCTCGGGTGATTGAAGTATAAAAACGCAGGGCCAGGATAATTTTCGATCGCACGAAAATTATCCTGGCCCTGCTTTGTATTGTGGCCCTAGCCAGGCCAGCCGGCGGCAGGCAAGTTATTCGCGAGCCGGCGCGATCATCTCCGCATAGTCATACAGAGCGCCAAGAATTTCTTCGCCGCGTTCATCTGCCGATTCCGACAAATTATCTATCTCTTCAAACAGCATATCGACTGTGCGCGCCTTGCCTTCGCCGTCGAACAGGCGCGCGGCGCGATGCTCTTCCCAGCGCTGCTGGTCTTCTGCGCTCAAGGTTTCAGGGAAATTGCGGGCGCGGTAGCGGAATGCCAGTTCTTCCAGGCGCTTATCGTCAAAACTGGTACGGGCGACGGCCAGTTTTTGCGGCGGCAACGCGCGCAATTCATTCAGCTTGCGGCGATCATTGTTGCCGACGAAACCGCCGTACAAGTCTTCATCGACATCGTTTACCGCCTCTTCGGGGCGTTGGAATACCTGCCGCCACAGGCCGCTGAGGTCAGGCGCTTGTGCCGCAATTTCCGCATGGCGCAGCGCGAGCGGAATATCGATACCCCAACGCGCCGCCATGTCGGCCGATAGCGTTTGCAATTTGTTGATCACCATCGGCGATTTATTCAGATGCACGGATTTCAATGGCAGGCGTGTGACGCCTTCGGGCAGGGCGTCTGTTTTGCTGAACAACCTGGTACGCACGGTATCTGCATCCAGGGAAAATAGTTCGCTGGGGTCGAACGCCAGATCCCAGGCCAGTATTTCATTCTTGTTGGTGGGATGTACGCCGAGCGGCCACATGACAGCGAGGCAGCCGCGTTCAGCCGGGAACATACCCGAGATATGCAGGAATGGCCGCGCCGTCGGCAAGCCGATTTCAGCGCCGGCGCGGTCTTTTTTGTGCAGGGCGAGGCAAAAATCGAACAACCTCGGCTGCTGTTGCCGGATCAGTCTTGCCAGAGCGATCGTCGCCCGCACGTCGGACAGCGCATCATGCGCGGCTTCGTGGCTCAGCCCATTGGCGGCGGTCAGGAGTTCCAGGCGAAAACTCGGCCTTCCCTCATCGTTGAGCGGCCACTGGATGCCGTCCGGCCGCAAGGCATAAGCGGTGCGCACCACATCCAGGATATCCCAGCGGCCGCACTGGTTCTGCCACTCGCGGGCATAAGGATCGATCAGGTTGCGCCAAAACAGGAAACGTGTGACCTCGTCGTCGAACCGGATCGTGTTGTAACCGACGCCTATGGTGCCCGGCTCGGAAAACGCTTTTTCGATTTGCGCTGCGAACTGATGCTCGGCGACACCGCGCTCCAGGCATAGCTGCGGCGTGATGCCGGTAATCAGGCAGGACTGCGGGTCCGGTAAAAAATCATTTGCCGGTTGGCAATACAACATGATCGGTTCGCCGATTTCATTCAGCTCGGCATCCGTGCGGATTGCTGCAAATTGGGCCGGGCGGTCGCGGCGCGGCTGGACGCCGAAAGTTTCGTAGTCGTGCCAGAGGAAGGTGTGGGTAGACATTGGGCTAAGGCATGTGCATGAGGGAGGTGCAGCAGTTTACAGGCATCTTTCCTTGCCTGTATAGCAGTTTTACAACGCTTTAAGTCAAATCATAAGAAGGCCCGAAATAGCGCTTTTAGCCCCTTAAATTCACAAAACTGATAACTGCTATTGGCAATCGAAATTGGATAATTAATGGGGAAACGCTATTCTGATTGTGCGACGCAACAATTGGCTTGCGGTGAACGCAAAACGAAAGAGGAATTCATCATGTCTACAATGACAATCAGCAACAATTCTAGTATTTCCCGTCCAGCTGCTTCGGCACAAGCTGCGGCTGTTTCCAGCACATTTTTCAGCTCCGTAGCGGCTTTCATCAAGCGCGTCGGTACTGCTTACGAACGTTCGGAAGCGGCACGTAAAGAAGCTTACCTGGCAGAAGCCGTCGATTTGTATGATCTGGAATATCGTATGCAACGCCTGGATCGTGAAAGCGCCCAGACTGCAGCATGGATCAAAGGCTTCTAAGTTCTAACTAAGTTCTAAGTAAAGCGTGTGTTGGTAGTCGCTGGAAATCGGTAGTAATCTGCAATCGATTGCAGCAAGGATCGTAGTAAAAAGCAGTTTCAGCAGTCTTTTGTAGTTCATCTGTAGTTCATTTACATCGCTGCGTAGCAGTCGGGCATCCCGCCGGCATAAGCCGTCAGATCGGGTTGCCCCGCTGCTCACACAGTGCATCTCTGTTCACTCACCCTCACACCCTCACGCCTTATTATGTATTCAGTGCGATTCCGTCAGTAGTGTGAAATGTTCGACGGTTGGCGGCACCGCAAAAAACGGCCCCACCAATGCACGCCATTTGGCAAATGCCGGCGATTCGCGAAAATCCACCGTATGGTTTTCCAGCGTTTGCCAGGAAATCGTCAGCACATAGCGTTCCGGCGATTCAATTCCCTTGTGTATCTTGAATCCAGCAAAGCCTTTGGCTTTGCTGATGACTTGTGCAATTCCTTGTTGAATTGCGGCATCAAATTCCTGCTGTTTACCGGGTTGGATGCGGATATCGGCTAATTCGAGAATCATGGCGTGTCCATCGTTGTTGGTTAGCGGAATCCGGATTGTCGCATTTTTAGCTGAATCAGGCGCCAATCAACCTTTGTGGATTGCCTGCCGATTGACTATGCTGAAAGCATAAACACTCAAAGGAGGCCATCATGGTGGGCAGAAAAAGACTCTATTTCATGTTGCCGGATGTTTCCAGTGCACGCAGCACGCTAGACGAGTTGCTGCTGGCCCGGATCGAGATTCGGCACATTCACTTCTGGGGTGCCGAGGGAAAGCTGCCGGCTGATATGCCTGAAGCCAATGTGTTTCATAAAACCGACCTTGCCAACGGCGCCGAAGTCGGTTTGCTGGCAGGCGGCATGATAGGTTTGGTACTGGGCATGTGGCTGGTGTATTTCCCACCGGATTGGGTGCACCTGAATTGGCTGGCGCTGGTGGGGCTGACTCTGGCTGGCGCGGTGCTCGGCAGTTGGATGTCGGGCATGGCGGCGGCGGCGATTCCCAACTCCCGTCTGAAAGCATTCCATGCCGGGATCGAAGAGGGCAAGGTATTGCTGCTGGTCGACGTGCCGTTCAAACAGGTGCCGGCGATAGAAGAGTTAATTGAAAAGCGTCATCCGGAAGCTGCTTTTTCTGGAGTGGAAAAGCATATTCCAATGTTCCCATGATTGCATCGGACTAGCGACAATCAGACACCGGCCATCCCGCCGGTGTTTTTTTATGCACGTTGCAATGCATTTCTTTCCTGATTGCATTGTTATTTTGCAGTTGCCTTCGTACACTAGCTTCCGGTTAAAAACAAAATCAATCATGCGAATTTGCGCTGCCAGCGGTGCTCGCTTGGTAAAGAGCTAGCCGTGCCAGGCACGCAAGTCGTCATACAGAGAGGAAATTCATGGGAGCTTCTTATTTCCCCAAATGGCGTCTGCGCGCCAGTACGGCCGACGGCCAGGGGCAGGTTATCGCTGCCGACGAGCGTCTACCGTGGCCGCAGACTTTCGCCATGGGGGTGCAACACGTGGTGGCGATGTTCGGTGCCACGGTGCTGGCGCCGTTGCTGATGGGTTTCGATCCGAATCTGGCGATTTTCATGTCAGGCATCGGCACCTTGCTGTTTTTTGTCCTGGTCGGCGGCCGGGTGCCGAGTTACCTCGGTTCCAGCTTTTCTTTCATCGGCCTGGTGATTGCGGTCAGCGCTTACGGCGGCCATGGCCTTAATCCCAACCTCGGCGTTGCGCTGGGCGGGATTATTGCCTGCGGCGTGGTGTACGCGTTGATCGGCTTGCTGGTGATGGCGATCGGCACCCGCTGGATCGAAACCCTGATGCCGCCGGTAGTCACCGGTGCGGTAGTGGCGGTGATCGGGCTTAATCTGGCGCCGATTGCGGTCAAGGGCGTCAGCGGCAATAACTTCGACGCCTGGATGGCGCTGGGGACGGTCTTGTGCGTCGGCGGTGTCGCCGTGTTTGCGCGCGGCATGATACAGCGGCTGCTGATATTGGTCGGCCTGATGCTGGCCTATGTGATTTATGCGGTGCTGACTAACGGCGCCGGTCTGGGCAAGCCTATCGATTTTGGCATAGTCGCGCAAGCCGCCTGGTTCGGCATCCCGCATTTTTCGGCGCCGGTATTCAAGGCCGATGCGATGGCCTTGCTGGCGCCGATTGCGATTATCCTGGTGGCTGAAAACCTGGGGCATATCAAGGCGGTGGCAGCGATGACCGGGCAAAATCTCGATAAGTATATGGGCCGCGCCTTTGTCGGTGATGGCTTGGCGACGATTGTCTCGGGCAGCGTCGGCGGTACCGGCGTCACCACTTACGCGGAAAATATTGGCGTGATGGCGGTCACCAAGATTTATTCGACCTTGGTATTTGTGGTGGCGGCTTGCCTGGCAATCGTCTTGGGTTTTTCGCCGAAATTCGGCGCCGTGATTCAAACCATTCCAGGTGCCGTGCTGGGCGGCGTTTCGATAGTGGTGTTTGGCCTGATCGCTGTGGCGGGTGCACGTATCTGGGTCGAGAACAAGGTCGATTTCTCCAACAATCGCAATCTGATCGTGGCTGCCGTGACCTTGGTGCTGGGGGCCGGCGACTTTACCTTGAAGCTTGGCCAGTTCTCCCTGGGCGGCATCGGCACCGCGACTTTTGGCGCGATTATCCTGCACGCTTTGCTGCGGCAAAAGAAAACCTGAGCCGGGCCCGACACTTCGGACGCTCATAAAAAAAGCTGCGCAAGAGTCCACTCTGCGCAGCTTTTTCATTATTTAAACTAAGTTTGCCTGGCTAGCTTCGCTGCAGTTTTTACTGCAATTGCGGGCTTGAATTCCATTCTGAGAGCCTTCAGCAGACATGCCATATACAACACCAGCACCATGGAAAACGGCAGCGACGCCAGTACGATCGTGGTTTGAATCGCGCTGATGTTATCGGCAAACATCAAGCCGACGGTGACAGCCATGATCAGCGCCGACCAGAAAATGCGCAGCCAGTGCGGTGCATCGGCGTCGTTATCATTATCGCTGCTGCCGCGCACCGATAAATTGGCCAGCATCACGGCGCCGGAGTCGGCCGGTGTCAGAAACAACACGAAACCTACGAAAATCGCCACACCGGACATGGCCGTGCCAAACGGGTAGTGCGCCAGCAGCATGTACATGGTCATGGCCGGTTGCTCCAGCGCGGTCCGGCTCAGTTCGGTGGCGCCGTGATTGATCAGCAGATCCAGGGCGCTGTTGCCGAACACTGAGAGCCACATCAGCGTGAACGCCAGCGGCAGCAGCAACACGCCAGTCACCACTTCGCGAATGGTGCGTCCGCGTGAGATGCGTGCAATAAACAGGCCGACAAATGGCGCCCAGGAGATCCACCAGGCCCAATAGAACAGAGTCCACTTGCCGAGCCAGTCGCTAGGCCGGTCGTAGGCATAAAGATCAAAAGTCTTGCCGACGAAATTGCTGATGTAATCGCCCAGATTCTGGGTCATCGCGTTCAGCAAATGCAGCGTCGGTCCCATCGTCAGTACAAAAATCAGCAAGCTGGCAAACAGCACCACGTTCAGATTCGACAGGCGGCGGATGCCGACTTCGACGCCGGAAATCGCGGCCAGGGTCGCCACTATCGTCATCACGATGATCACCGCCAGCAGCGTGCTATGGCTGTTTTGCAGGCCGAACAGATGCTCCAGGCCGGCGCTGATTTGCAGCGAGCCTATTCCCAGGTTGCTGACCAGGCCCAGCACGGTCACCACGACGCCAAAACAATCGACAGCGTGGCCGGCGACGCCATGAACGCGCTCGCCGAGCAGTGGATACAGCGCGGTACGCAACGCCAAAGGCTGTTTGTGGCGATAGGCAAAGTAACCCAGCGCTACCGCGATCAAGGCATAAATAGCCCAGCCATGCAGGCCCCAGTGCAGGAAGGTCAAGGTCATCGCCTGGCTAGCCGCGGCCGGCGTTGCTGCCTCCCCCTGGGGTGGATATAGATAATGCGTCAGGGGTTCCGAGGCGCCGAAATACAGCAGCGAAATGCCGATGCCGGAAGAGAACAGCATGCCGGCCCAGGCGCCGTAGCTAAAGGCCGGCTGTTCGTCATCCGCCCCCAGTTTTATTTTGCCGTAGGGCGATAGCGCCAGCCAGATGATAAAGCCAAGGTAAGCGGCGACCACCAGCATGTAGTACCAGCCGAAGCTGCTGGCCAAGGTGATTTGTGCGCTCGACAGCCAGGCGGTCGAGGCTTGCGGGAAGGCGATGATGACAATGGTGAAGGCGATGATCAGCAATGCCGACGAGAAGAAAACCGGGCGATTCAGTTTGTTCTTGCTCGGCTGCTGGCCAGTGACGGTAGCGGTAGCGGCGGCGCTCATTTGCATTGCTCGCAGTGCATTGGTGCGCTGGCCTGGTCTGGTTGTCCCATCGTTTCCATGTTTGATTGATATTGCATTTAAATAAACCTCATTCCGATTCTGCTGCCCGTCTTTTGACGGGACTTTGATCTGATTTTTGTTTTCAAAAAGGACATATTTTATTGTCAACGACAGCTTAATATTAAATTGATTGAACGTCCAATCAATTTAAATTATACTGAATTCAGGCAGCGGGTGGGCAGGCCGCTTTTCGCCAGCGTTTGGGAGAGTAAGTTGAGGAAAAGAAACGAAATGCTGCCGCTGCGCCGCAAGCAGCTGATCCAGGCCACGCTGGAAGTGATAGACCGGGTCGGCCTGGCCGATGCAACCATCGCTCTGATTGCCAGGCAAGCCGGTTTGTCGACCGGCATCATCAGCCATTATTTCGGCGACAAGAGCGGCTTGCTGGAAGCCACCATGCGCCAGATTCTGCGCGATTTAAGTGAAGACACCATGCGCCGCCGCAGCGAACTGGCGGCAGACACTGCTGCAGGCCACATGCGCGCCATCGTCGACGCCAACTTCAATGACAGCCAGGTCAGCGGCCCCGTCATGAAAACCTGGCTGGCGTTCTGGTCGTCCAGCATGCACCAGGAATCGTTGCGCAGATTGCAGCATGTGAATGACCGTCGCCTGTTTTCCAACCTTTGCTGCCAGTTTTTACGCGAACTGCCGCTGGAGCGGGCGCGCCATGCCGCACGCGGCCTGGCGGCGATGATCGATGGCTTGTGGCTGCGCGGTGCGCTGTCCGGCGCCGCCTTCGACGCCGATGCGGCGCGCCAGCTGGCCTATGAATATCTGGATCAACAATTGGCAAAGAAAATCGACGCCGTAGTAGCGGCTTAATCCGCAGCGGCTTCATCTTTGACCTGTCTGATAGAAACCCTTTGAGGAGAATCACTATGCCTGTTTTTAAGCAACAACAACTCTATATCGGTGGCCGTCGGGTCGACGCCAGCGGTAGCGATACTTTCCAGACCGTCAATCCTGCCAACGGCGAAGTGCTGGCCGAAGTCCAGCGCGCCACCAAGGCCGATGTCGATCGCGCCGTCGCCAGCGCACAGCAAGGTCAGCGCGAATGGGCCGCGCAAACCGCCATGCAGCGCTCGCGGGTACTGCGCCGTGCGGTAGCGATCCTGCGTGAACGCAATGACGAACTGGCCGAACTGGAAACCCTGGATACCGGCAAGGCATTGTCGGAAACACGCGCCGTCGACATCGTCACCGGCGCTGATGTGCTGGAGTATTACGCCGGCCTGGTGCCGTCGATAGAGGGCACCCAGATTCCCTTGCGCGAAAGCTCGTTTGTCTACACCCGCCGTGAACCGCTGGGCGTGGTGGCCGGCATCGGTGCATGGAATTATCCGATCCAGATCGCCTTGTGGAAATCCGCGCCGGCGCTGGCCGCCGGCAATGCGATGATTTTCAAACCGAGCGAAGTGACGCCGCTGAGCACGCTCAAGCTGGCCGAAATCTATACCGAGGCAGGCTTGCCGGATGGCGTATTCAACGTACTGACCGGCAGCGGCCGCGAAGTCGGCACCTGGCTCACCGAGCATGCCGGCATCGAAAAAATATCGTTCACCGGCGGCACCGCCACCGGCAAGAAAGTCATGGCCAGCGCTTCCAGCTCGACCTTGAAGGACGTGACCATGGAGCTGGGCGGCAAGTCGCCGCTGATCGTATTTGCCGACGCCGATCTGGAGCGCGCGGCCGATGTCGCCGTGATGGCCAATTTCTACAGTTCGGGCCAGGTGTGCACCAACGGCACCCGGGTATTTGTGCATAGCTCGATCAAGGCGGCGTTTGAAACCAAGGTACTGCAACGGGTAGCGCGTATCCGTCTCGGTAATCCGCTCGATATGAATACCAACTTCGGCCCGCTGGTCAGTTTCCCGCATATGGATAGCGTGCTGTCGTATATCGAGTCGGGCCGTGCCGAAGGCGCACACCTGCTGATCGGCGGTCAGCGCGAAATCAGCGGCGCCTATGCCAAGGGCGCTTATGTACAGCCGACCGTGTTTACCGACTGCCGCGACGACATGAAGATCGTTCGTGAAGAAATCTTCGGCCCGGTCATGAGCATTCTCAGCTTCGATGAAGAGGACGAAGTGATCCGCCGCGCCAACGATACCGAATACGGCCTGGCGGCCGGCCTGATGACAGAAAACCTAAGCCGCGCGCACCGTGTTATCCATCAGCTGGAAGCAGGTATCTGCTGGATCAATACCTGGGGCGAATCGGCGGCGGAGATGCCGGTCGGCGGTTACAAGCAATCCGGCGTCGGCCGCGAAAACGGCTTGACCACGCTGGAGCACTACACCCGCATCAAATCGATTCAAGTGGAGCTGGGCGCTTATACCTCGGTGTTCTGAACACCGTCCTCCAAGGCAATATCCATGTTTTACAACGATGCCGCAGAGCCGGCATCGGCAAGGAAGGATCATCATGCAGCAAGCAAAAGAATACGATTACATCATCATTGGCGCGGGTTCGGCAGGCAATGTTTTGGCGACACGATTGACCGAAGACGCCGGCACCAGCGTGCTGTTGCTGGAAGCCGGCGGTCCCGATTACCGCTTCGATTTCCGCACCCAGATGCCGGCGGCGCTGGCGTACCCATTGCAAGGGCGGCGTTATAACTGGGCCTACGAAACCGATCCAGAACCGCACATGAACGGCCGCCGCATGGAGTGCGGCCGCGGCAAGGGCCTGGGCGGTTCGTCGCTGATCAACGGCATGTGCTACATCCGTGGCAATGCGCTGGATTACGATCACTGGGCTAAACGAGAAGGGCTGGAAGACTGGTCCTACCTGGATTGCCTGCCGTATTTCAAGAAAGCCGAAACCCGCGACATCGGCGGCAACGACTATCACGGCGGCGACGGCCCGGTCAGCGTGACTACGCCGAAGAGCGGCAACAACGTGCTCTACCATGCGATGGTGGAAGCCGGCGTGCAAGCCGGGTACCCGCGCACCGATGACCTCAACGGTTATCAGCAGGAAGGTTTCGGTCCGATGGATCGCACCACGACTCCGCACGGGCGGCGCGCCAGTACTGCGCGCGGTTATCTGGATCAGGCGCGGGACCGGCCCAACCTGACGATCGTCACGCACGCGCTCACAGACCGCATACTTTTTGCCGGCAAGCGCGCTGTTGGCGTCGCCTATCTGCATAACGACCAGCCGCAAACCGTACAAGCCAGGCGTGAAGTGCTGCTGTGCTCGGGGGCGATCGCCTCGCCGCAAATCCTGCAGCGTTCCGGCGTCGGCCCGGCGCCGTTGCTGCGTCAGCACGACATTCCTGTCGTACTGGATTTGCCCGGCGTCGGCGCCAATTTGCAAGATCATCTGGAAATTTATCAGCAATACGAATGCAAGCAGCCGGTCTCGCTGGCGCCGGCGCTGAAACCGTGGAACCAGCCGCAAATCGGCGCCCAATGGTTGTTGATGGGGACCGGCATCGGCGCCAGCAATCAATTCGAGGCCGGCGGTTTTATTCGCAGCGACGACAGCTTCGAGTGGCCGAATATCCAGTATCACTTCTTGCCGGTAGCGATCAATTACAACGGCAGCAATCCGATCAAGGTCCACAGCTTCCAGGCGCACATGGGATCGATGCGCTCGCCGAGCCGTGGCCGGATCCATCTGCGTTCGAAAGATCCGCGTCAGCATCCGAGCATTTTGTTTAACTACATGTCGACCGAGCAGGATTGGCAGGAATTCCGCAACGGTATCCGGATCACGCGCGACATCATTGCGCAGCAGGCCTTGTCGGCCTATGCCGGCCGCGAAATTTCACCGGGCGTGCAGGTCCAGACCGATGCCGAGCTGGATGCTTTCGTGCGCCAGCACGCTGAAACCGCTTTCCATCCATCCTGTTCCAACGCCATGGGATACGACGAGATGGCAGTGGTGGACAGCGAGGGACGGGTGCATGGCTTGCAAGGCCTGCGTGTGGTAGATGCCTCGATCATGCCGCAGATCACCACCGGCAACCTGAATGCGCCGACCATCATGATCGCTGAAAAAATCGCCGATCATATCCGCGGCCGGCAACCGTTGCCGCGGGTGGAAGTGCCGTATTACGTCGCTGGCGACAAACCGGCGCGGCAATAGGCGCGGCAATAAATCGCAAGGGTCATGTCTTCTGGAGTGTTGCGATAAGCAGAGCTGCCATAGCGTAGGCGATGCCGGCCAGGCAGACTCCGCTCCAGCCAGCCATGACCCAGGCCAGCGCTGCGCTCGCCGCGCCCAGCGCGCCGCCGACGAAGAAAATACCGACGAATAAGCCGTTCAAGCGGCCGCGCGCTTCCGCTTGCAGCAGGTTGATGGCGCGTCGGCCCAGGGTTTGATCGGTGGTTACGCCAGCGTCCAGTCCGACGGCGGCGAGCACCAACATGGCCAGCGCCAGCCACGGATGCATGGCGATGGCAAAACCACCCCAGCCTGCGCCCGCCACGCCAGCCAGCAGCAACGCGCCTATCATCAGCAGATGCGCAGCCAAGGTCGCGCGCCGGGTCCAGCCGCGATCGCCAAGGCGGCCGGCCAGCGGCGCCGCCACGGCGCCAGCCGCACCTGCCAACGCGAACAAGGCGATCTGGCGCTGATTCATGTTGAACGGCTGTTGCGTCAGAAGCAGGGCGACCGCTGTCCAGAACAGGCTGAAGGTGGCCATGGCAAGCGCCGCGGTGAGCGCACGCCGGCGCAAGACCGGCTGCTTGCACAGCAAACTCCACAACGATTTGATCAAAGCCAGATAAGACAGGTCGGCCGCAGGCTGGCGTTGTGGCAGCGTGCGGCTCAGGGTTGCCGCTACCAGGGCGATCGAGACGGTCAGCACCAGGTACAGCAGGCGCCAGCCGCCGGCGTCCATCAGCAGGCTGGCCAGCGGCCGCGACAGTAGAATGCCGAGCATCAGGCCGCTCATGACATTGCCCACCACTTTGCCGCGATGTGCTTCGCAGGCCATCAGGGCCGCTAACGGCACCATGATCTGGATCGCGCTGGAGGCGGCGCCAGCCAAAAAAATCGCCAGCAGGAACAGCCAGCCGGAAGTCGATAGCGTGGCCGTCGCCAGCGCCAGGGCGCAGCAAGCCAGCAGGCGCACGATCAAACGGCGGTTTTCCAGCAGGTCGGCCAACGGCACCAACAACACCAAGCCAGTGGCATAGCCGAGTTGCGGCAGCATGGCGACCATGCCGCTCAAGTGTGCATCCAGGCCTAGTGCAGCGGCGATAGGGCCGATTAACGTCTGCGTCGCGAATAAATTAATCACGGTGATACCGACCGCGGTGGCGAATAACAGCTGCAACGCCAGGGAAATGCCATCGTCGGCGATGCGCGTGGCGCCAGCCTGGGAGGCGGTGAAAGGGGAGGGGGCGCTTGAGGGGAGTTGAGGTGCGGTCATGGCATTCTTCGCGAAGGGCGGCAGCGGGATCGGCGGAGTCCTGTCCCTGGCAGCCTGTTTTCAATGCACCGATTGTGCATCTGCGATGTTTATGCTACAAGTGAATTATTATCATAAATATTATGCTAATTTGTTTGCTGAGGTTATTTATGAATACGCATGACATCGAAGCCTTTGTGGCCGTGGTCGAGACCGGTTCCATTGTCGCCGCGGCGACTCGCCTGCACCTGACCCAGCCCGGCATCAGCCGCCGCGTCCAAAGTCTGGAAGACAGGCTAGGGGTGGCGTTGCTGGAGCGGCAATCGAAGCCGCTTAAGCCAACTGCGGCCGGCCGCGAGGTTTATCAGCGCGGCCGCCGGGTGCTGGGATCGGTTGCGGATCTGCTGGCCGGGGTCGAATCCGGATCGGAAACGAGCGGTGAATTTCGTTTGGGGATTGCGCCATTCCTGGCTGAATTGGCCCTTACCCAGCCGATCGATCGCTTGCGCAGCGAGTTCGCCAAGCTGACCTTGCGCATTACAACCGGCTGGTCGCCGACGCTGCTTATGTTGCTGGAAAGTAATGCAATCGATGCGGCTGCAGTGGTGTTGCCTGACGATGTGATGCCGCCCAATACGCTGAGCACACATCTGCTCAGTCATCAAATGCCGGTGATCGTTGCACAGCGGGAAGCGCCATTGCGCAAGGGCCGTCTGTCGTTGCCGGAATTGGCGTCGCAAGCCTGGGTGCTGAACCAGGATGGCTGCGGCATACGCCGCTCGATCCGGCATACGCTGGACGCAGTGCGTTTGCCGATGGTGGTTGCGGTGGAAACTTTCGGCACCGAGCTGCAATTGTCGCTGGTGGCGCGCGGCGTCGGCATCGGCATGGTGATGCCGGGCGCTTTGGCGCGCAGTGCCTTTCGCGATCAGTTGCGGGTGTTGCAGGTGCCTGAATTCAAGGCTGGCGTGAATACCTGGCTGGTGCATGCACGGACGCCGGGCCGCCTGGCGGCGCCGATCGAACGTTTGCGCCAGGATATGAGTGAGATGCTGGAGGCAGAACAGCTTTTGCCAGCGTGACACCGGCAGCAGCGATAAATTGCGGGCTATAAAAAAGCGACCCGAAGGTCGCTTTTTTTACATGCTAAACGCGGTTTGCTTCCGGCCTAATGTTCCGGCTTATTCTTCCGGCTTAATACGCGCCCATGAAGTCGCGCTTGCCGACTTCCACGCCGTTGTGGCGCAGGATGTCATAGGCGGTGGTCACGTGGAAGAAAAACTGCGGCAAGCCGTAACCCAGCAGATAGGTCTGGCCAGTCAGTTTCTTCTCTTTCGGCGTTCCTGGACGCAAGACGATTTCGAGTGTTTCGCTACCGTCGATCTGTGCCGCTGTCAGGCCGTCGATAAATGCCAGTGTCTTCTTGATGCGGGCATGCAAATCGGCAAAAGTCTGTTCGCTGTCTTCATACGCTGGAACTTCGGCGCCGGCCAGGCGTGCCGGTACGCTCTTGGCAAAATCGGCAGCGATCTGCACCTGGCGGACCAGCGGGAACATGTCCGGGAACAGGCGTGCCTGCAGGAAAGCGTTGGGGTCGATTTTCTTTTCAGTCGCGTGCGCTTCGGCCTTTGCCAAGACGTCGTTGAGCGCAGTCAGCATCTGCTTGAAGACTGGAATCGAGGCGCTGTACATGGAGATGGTCATGGGTGTTCCTTGGTTGGTGATGGCTGTGTGTTCGGGAAAGGTGGGTGATTATAGTGCCTGCGTCAAGAGTCTGCTGCCAGCACCCTATTACCTAAAGTCCCAGCAGTTTCTTCTTGGCGCTGACCCATTCCGGACGTGAGATAAGACCCTGTTTGTATTGTTCCGCCAGCTTGTCAAGCTGGTCAAAATCTATGACGGCCGGAGCGTCAGCCTTGGCGGCAGCGATTTTTTGCTCGATCTGGTTTTTCAGATTCGCGAATTTAGTGAATTGCCTAGGGTTAAACAGCACCGTATTTTCATCGCTGGCGGCGCGAATAAGGGTGTTGTCGGTTTGCTTGTCGTCGCTTAAATAAAAATGGATATAACCATTGGTCAACAAGCCGGGCAATTGGATCCGGACTGCGCTGAGGGCCGAAATCGGGATGTCCTTGTCGCGGTTCCTGGCTTGTGTCCAGCGCGCCATGAGGCCGGCGCGTTTTATCTGGACTCGGTCGCTGAGCAGCGTTACTTGGCCATTGATGCCGCGTACCTGCATCTCAACTTGTATAAGCGCTGGCTCCACGTTTTATTACCTTCTGTCTCAATCTTCTCAGCAGCGATCGCTGTTGCCTGTAGTTGGATAATGTAACACTGCCCCCACAAGTAATAAAGACGCGGCACCGAATTTACGATGCCGCGTCTTTTGCACGCCAAAAATTGAATCGAAGCGGGTTTTGAAGCGCTTTCCGAATGGCGTTTTTACTTGCCCCAGCTGTCTTTCAAGGTAACAGTCCGGTTAAATACCGGTTTGCCGGGCAGGGAATCAATCCGGTCGGCGATGAAATAACCATGCCTTTCGAACTGGTAGCGATCTTCCGCCTTGGCGTCTTTCAAACCGGGTTCCAGGTAGGCCGTAATCACTTGCTTGGCGTTCGGATTCAATGCCGCCTTGAAGTCCTTGCCGCCGGCGTCCGGATGCGGATCGGTGAACAGGCGGTCGTACAAGCGTACTTCGGCTTCCAGCGCATGGGCGACGCTGATCCAGTGGATATTGCCTTTGACCTTGTAGTTGGCGCTGCCTTCGGTGCCGCTCTTGCTGTCCGGAAAATAGGTGCAGTGGACTGCGCTGACCTTGCCATCCGCGTCTTTTTCAAAGCCGGTGCATTCGACCACATAACCGTGGCGTAGGCGCACCCGGCTGCCTGGCTTGTCGGCAGTCGGCGGGAACAGGCGGAAATACCCTTTGACCGGGGTTTCCATAAAATCTTCCTGTTCGATCCAGAGCGTATTGCTGATCGGGAAGTGGCGCAATGCGGTGGCGTGCTCGGGATGCGCCGGCGGATAGACCGGTGCATGACAGGCTACGGTTTCGCCTTCCGGGAAGTTGTCGATGATCAGTTTCAACGGGTTCAGCACAGCAGTAGCGCGCGGCGCTTTGGGATCGAGGTCCTCGCGCAAGGCGCCTTCCAGTGAGCTCATGTCGATCCAGCCGTCGGACTTGGTGACACCGGTGCGATCGCAAAACAATTGCAGCGATTCCGGCGTAAAGCCGCGGCGCCGGATGCCGACCAGGGTCGGCATGCGCGGATCGTCCCAGCCGTCGACGATGCCTTCGTCCACCAGCTGGCGCAGCTTGCGCTTGCTGGTGATCACGTAGGTCACATTGAGGCGCGAGAATTCGTATTGGTGCGGCACCGGCTTTTGCAGGAAGCCGGCGGCGCTCAAATGTTCCAGCACCCAATCGTAGAATGGCCGGTGGTCCTGGAATTCGAGGGTGCAGACCGAGTGTGAAATGTTTTCCAGCGCATCCGAAATCGGGTGCGTGTAGTCGTACATCGGATAGATGCACCATTTGTCGCCGGTGCGGTGATGATGGGCATGGCGAATCCGGTAGATCGCCGGGTCGCGCATGTTCATATTCGGCGACGCCATATCGATCTTGGCGCGCACGATGTGCTCGCCATCCTTGAATTCACCGGCCTTCATGCGGCGGAACAAGTCCAGCGATTCGGCTGCCGGACGGTTGCGGAACGGCGAGTCCTTGCCCACTTCGCCGAAATTACCGCGATTGGCGGCCATCTGTTCGGCGCTTTGGCTGTCGACATAGGCCAGGCCGGCGCTGATCAGGTATTCCGCCATTTCATACAGCTTGTCGAAGTAGTTGCTGGCGAAGTACAAATGTTCGCCGGTCTCATCTTTCCAATCGAAACCCAGCCAGCGCACGCTGTCGATGATGGTGTCGACATATTCCTGCTCTTCTTTTTCAGGATTGGTATCGTCGAACCGCAAGTGGCAGCGGCCGGCGTAATCGCGCGCCAGGCCAAAGTTGACGCAGATCGACTTGGCGTGGCCGATGTGCAGGTAGCCGTTGGGTTCTGGCGGAAAGCGGGTGACGACCTGCGGCAATGGCTGACCCTGGCTGTCCTTGCGTTCGGCATAGGCGCCGGCGCTCAGATCGGTTTCGATGATGCCGCGCAAGAAATTGGACGAGGCAGGTGCAGGTGGGGTATGGCCGTTGGTGTGATCGGTGCTCATGGAGAATTGGTTTATACGCTTTGCTGAGTGGTAGGGATGTGCTTCATTCTACCGTAGCACGAGCGTTTTCAGGAGCGGCCGGGCAGATTTTGTTGCACTGCGGATGCGGGATGGAGCGAGGGTTGCCGTGCGGCTTGCTGGGGTCGGCCGGCATCAGCAGGGCGATTGCCAAAAAGACATTTAAAGCGGCAGGGCTGACGAATTCAGGCTGGCATCCCGACGCCTTCACCCGGGACTGGCCTGCGCCAATCCCGGATACTCCTCACATCTGCCGGAACAGATGGGCAAACACGCGGCTCACCGTCAGCGCCTCGTCGCGGCCGCGCAGCTTGAGCGACAGTTTGCCGCTTTCGTCGCGTATCGCCATCTGTATGCATTGGTGATTGACGACGGTGCCGCGGTGCACCTGCCAGAACTGGCGGCTGTCGAGTTGCGGCAGCAGATCCTTGAGGCTGGTGCGGATCAGCGATTCACTGTCGGCGGTAACGACATTGATGTATTTGTCGCTGGCTTCGAAATAGATCACATCGCCGATCGGGATCATGCGGATCTGGTTGCCGACGGCTGCGCGGATCATGGTCAGCGGCTCGGCGCCGGCCTTGGGCTGCATATTGTGCAATTGGCCGATCAGACGATCCAGTGCTGCGTTGCTATCGCCGTTTTGCTGCAGGCGCTGCTGTAAGCGGGCGATGGTCTTGCCCAGGCGGGCGTCGCTGATCGGTTTCAGCACGTAATCGGCGGCGGCGTGCTCGAAGGCGCTGATCGCATATTCGTCATAGGCGGTGACAAACACGATCAACGGAAAGGCCTCATTCTCCGGCCATTCCTCAGCCAGTTCCTGGGCTGCTTCAAGGCCGCTTTTGCCGGGCATCTTGATATCCAGGAACAGGATGTCGGGGCGTTGCCGTAGGGTTTGCTCGACCACCGCCTGGCCGTTATCGACGCTGGCGACGATCTGCAACTCCGGCCACAGGCGCTGCAAAGCCTGCAGCAGCGCGGCCGCCAGGATCGGTTCGTCTTCGGCAATCAGGGCGCGCAAATGGGATGGTGTAGTCATGGCAGGATCGGCAGTTGGAGTTGGGCGATGACGCCGTGCGGCAGCTTCGGCTTCAGAGTCAGGCTGGCCTGGGGCCCGTATAGCGCCTGCAGGCGTTCGTGGATATTGCTGAGACCGATGTGGCCGAGGTTGCCGGCATGGCTGGCCGCTTGCGGCAACGCTTCAGCCGCCAGGCCGAGGCCGGTGTCGCTGACGTCGAGCAGCAGCAGCTGGCCTTGGCGGCGGGCCGCGACTTCGACCCGGCCGCCTTCGATCTTGGGTTCCAAACCATGCTTGATGGCGTTTTCCACTAAAGGCTGCAGCAGCATCGGCGCAATCACGGTGTCGCGCAGCGCAGCCGGCAACTGCAGATCAAAGCTGAGACGGCTGCCCATGCGCAGCGACATCAGTTCCAGGTAGGCCTCCATCAGGCCGAATTCCTGGGCCAGCGTGGTTTGCTCGATACGCGATGAAGACAAGGAAGCGCGCAGGAAGTGGATCAGCTGGTCCAGCATCTGCTGCGCTCGCGGCGCATCAAGCGTTATCAGGCTTTGCAGTGTCGCCAGCGTATTGAACAGCATATGCGGTTCGATCTGCGCTTGCAGCATCTGCAACTGCGCCTGCAGAGCCTGTTTCTCGACAGCCACAGTGCGCGCTCTTTCGATGGCTGCCTGATTGCGCAATTCGGCCAGCGTGCTGAGGTTCCAGAAGAACAGGGTGGCGCCGACGCAGACCGAGACGGTCAGGATAATCAAGCCGAGGCCGCTTAGGTTCATATACATGGAAAAATTATCTGTTGGCAGCCCGAGCAGCCAGCTGGCCAGCCGGATGCCGAGGAATTGGGCGATGCCTGCCGCCAGCAGTATGAATGCGAGAAAATGCACTTTGCGTGGCGTGGTGTTGCGCCAGAACAGATAGCGGCCGCCCTCGATGAGCACCATCGCCAGCATGCCGATGCACAGCGAAAACACCAGGTTCGGCAAGAACCGGTCGCTGATGCGCATTACGTAAGTGACGATCAGGGCGCAGATAATATCGATGCCAAGGTTGAGATACAGGCTGCGCAGCAGGCGCCGCGCCAATGGCTCGGTGGTTTGTGGTGATGCGGTGGCTGGTTTCATGCGCGAGGGGTGTGCTTAGAGAGAAAGCTTTGGAGGGTGTGCTTATTTTTGTCGGGTTTGTTTGTCTAATTCTCGTTCTATCAAGCGCCGTTTCCATTGCGCGCCAGGGGCGTTGAGGAACACCGCCAAGGCGTGGAATAGTAACCCGATTCCCCAGCCCAGGAGCGGCCCTAGCGCCCACGGCCGCTCCGGATTATGCAAGAAATTCAGCAGCACCAGGCCGCTGTTGACAATCACATATGCCGCCAGGTGCACGAAAAAGCCGATTTTCCTTTCAACCTGGCGTTTTGCGTCCTGATAGCTTGGGTTGGTGTCGTTCATTGCAGTCCTCCGTGGTGTGGGAATGAGGTGATTGTGGCTAGAGCTGCCGCCGAAAAAAAGCGGAATGCGACGAAACCGGGATCGCATGGCGTGAATCGCGGCCAGCGGTCGCCGATGGTAGTGGAAGGTAGTAGAGGGGTGACGATTGCCAAATCAGTCAAATCCATTAAGATTGGCGCTAACGGCAAGCAAAGACTGTGGCTTTGTTTTCAAAACATTCCTGTCGTTCCTGCTTATTTCTTTATTTCTTTATTTCTTTATTTATTTCTTTATTTATTCGATGGAAAGAGAAGATTCATGTGGCCCTATCCCAAAATAGTCGCGCATCGCGGTGGCGGTACGCTGGCGCCGGAAAATACGCTGGCTGCGCTGCGTTGCGGCCTGGAGCATGGATACCGGGCGGTTGAGTTCGATGTCATGCTGGCGCGCGACGGTGTGCCGATCCTGATGCATGACGCGGTATTCGGCCGTACCGTGCGTGGCGTCGGCAAGGTTGCCGATTTCACCGCGGATGAATTGACCGCAATGGATGCGGGAAGCTGGTTAGGACCGCAGTTTGCCGGCGAGCCGATATGTACTTATCGGCAGGCGCTAGCTTTTTGCCGGCAGCACGCTATCTGGATGAACGTCGAAATCAAGCCGGCCGAAGGATTTGAAGTGGAGACCGGGCGCGTCGTCGCCCAGGTCACAGAGGAAATTTTTGCGGATGAGGTGGCGGCTCACGTAGCCAGCGGACGCGGCACCTGGGCCGATCCGGCATTGCCTCTGTTTTCGTCCTTTTCGTTTGAAGCGCTGCGTGCGGCACAAGTCGCGGCGCCTGATATTCCGCGCGGATTTTTGACTGACGTTATCGAAGATGACTGGCAACAGCGCCTGCAAGAGCTGGATGCGGTTGCGCTGCACACCAACCACAAATATCTGTCGCCGATGCAGGCACAGGCAATCGGCCAGGCGGGCTACGGTTTGTTTTGCTATACGGTGAATACGCCGACGCGGGCCAGGGAGATACTCGGCTGGGGTGTGGATGGATTTTGCACTGACCGGATTGAGCTGATCGGCGCCGATTTTTCCTGATTTTTTCCGATCTGGGCAGCTGGAGCGAAGTCAAAACCGTCCGTAACGTCGTGTCAACCGAATCAACAAGCTGGCGTTAATAGAGTGCAGAACCGAGTTTCAGGCCATATCCATCGTGATCAGGCGAATGGTTGATCGTAATTTACTCGTAAAGCACCAAATTTGCTTGTGTTTACAATAACCGAAAGGAAGTCAAAATGAAGATCAATAAATTGCTGGCTGCCGTAGTTGTAGCTGCTTTCGCTTTGCCAGTCATGGCCCAAAACGCTCCTGCTCCCGCACCAGCACCTGCTCCTGCCGCTCCAATGGCAGCTCCAGCTCCTGATGCAGCAGCACCAGCGAAACCAATGCACAAAAAGCATCATCACAAGAAAAGCCACGCGATCAAAGCTACCCCAACCAATAAGGGCGCTTAAAAGCTCGCTCTAGAGCTGATACGAAGCTGAAATCAGGCTGAATTTCGCCGGAATGCAGGTTTCATATCATTCAAAGCCCGTCAGGAGCGATCCTGATGGGCTTTTTTCATCACGCCGCGGCGGAATGGCCGGGCTGGTATCACGTATAATCAAAGGTTTGCAAAAGGACATACATCCACCGTATTACGGATAGCTCCCGGATCCGCGTATGGTGTTGAGCCTGCCCCTTGCCTTTTTTCCTTGCACCGTTTCATTTTTGCCCAAGAACATGAACTCAGCCGAAATCCGCGAAAAGTTTCTCAAATTCTTTGAATCCAAAGGCCATACCATCGTGCGCTCGTCGAGCCTGGTGCCAGGCAACGATCCGACATTACTGTTTACCAACTCCGGTATGGTGCAGTTCAAGGATGTGTTCCTGGGTACCGAAAAGCGCAACTATGTGCGCGCTACCTCGGTCCAGCGCTGCCTGCGCGCCGGCGGCAAGCACAATGACCTGGAAAATGTGGGTTATACCGCGCGTCACCATACTTTTTTCGAAATGCTGGGCAACTGGTCGTTCGGCGACTATTTCAAGCACGATTCGCTGGTCTGGGCCTGGGAGCTGCTGACCAAGGTCTACGGCCTGCCGGCCGACAAATTGTGGGCCACGGTGTATGAAACCGACGATGAAGCCTACGATATCTGGCATAAGGTGATCGGCTTGCCGAAGGAACGCATCGTGCGTATCGGCGACAACAAGGGCGCGCCGTATGCGTCGGACAATTTCTGGCAGATGGCCGATACCGGCCCTTGCGGTCCTTGCTCCGAAATTTTCTACGATCACGGTCCCGATGTCTGGGGCGGCCCGCCAGGCAGCCCGGAGCAGGATGGCGACCGTTACATCGAAATCTGGAACAACGTGTTCATGCAATTCGATCGCCAGATAGATCCGAAGACCGGCGCGGCGACTCTGACACCGCTGCCGAAGCAGTGCGTCGATACCGGCATGGGCCTGGAGCGTCTGGCTGCGGTATTGCAGCATGTGCACAGCAATTATGAAATCGATTTGTTCCAGCGCCTGATCAAGGCTGCTGCACGCGAAACCAATATCACCGACCTCGAAAACAATTCGCTGAAAGTGATCGCCGATCACATTCGCGCCTGTTCTTTCCTGGTGGTCGACGGCGTGATTCCTGGCAATGAAGGGCGCGGTTATGTGTTGCGCCGGATTATCCGCCGTGCGCTGCGTCACGGCCACAAACTGGGCCAGACCAAGCCGTTCTTCTACAAGCTGGTGAAGGATCTGGTGCTGGAAATGGGCGCCGCCTATCCGGAACTGCCGGAAGCCGCAGAGCGCGTCGAACAGGTACTGAAGCAGGAAGAAGAACGTTTCGGCGAAACGCTGGAAAACGGCATGAAGATCCTGGAAACGGCACTGGCCAAGACGCCGAAAAAACTGGATGGCGAAACCGCGTTCACGCTGTATGACACTTTCGGTTTCCCACTCGATCTGACTGCGGATATCTGCCGCGAACGCGAAGTCGAGCTGGATGAAGCAGGTTTTGCCACAGCCATGGAACGGCAGAAATCGACCGCGCGCGCGGCCGGTAAATTCAAGATGGCCGCCGCCGTGGAATACAGCGGCGACAAAACCCGCTTTGTCGGCTACGACGCCCTGGCGCATGAGGCCAAGGTGCTGGCACTGTATGTGGATGGCAGCGCAGTACAAAAAATCGAAGCCGGCCAGGACGCGATCGTGGTGCTCGATACCACGCCGTTTTATGCCGAGTCGGGCGGCCAGGTTGGCGATTCCGGCGTGCTGGAAGCCGCAGGCGCTGTGTTTGTGGTGGCCGACACCCAGAAAATCCAGGCCGAGGTGTTCGGTCATCACGGCAATCTGAGCAGCGGTTCGCTGGCAGTCGGCGATCAGCTGAGCGCCAAAGTGGATACCGCGGTGCGCGCGCGCACCGTGCGCAATCACTCGGCCACGCACTTGATGCACAAGGCATTGCGTGAAGTATTGGGTGGCCACGTCGCGCAAAAAGGTTCTTTGGTGGACGCCGACAAGACCCGTTTCGATTTCAGCCACAATGCGCCGGTCAGCGCCGATGAAATTCGTCGCATCGAGGAAATCGTCAATCGTGAAATCCTGGCCAATGTGGCTACCGAAGCCAGGCTGATGTCGTTCGACGATGCGGTAGGCGCCGGCGCCATGGCCTTGTTCGGTGAAAAGTATGGCGACGAAGTGCGGGTGCTGTCTATCGGCACGTCGCGCGAATTGTGCGGTGGCACCCACGTCAGCCGCACCGGCGATATCGGCTTGTTCAAGATCGTCGCTGAAGGCGGCGTTGCCGCCGGCATCCGTCGTATCGAAGCGGTGACCGGCGAAGCCGGGCTGGCGCTGGTGCAGAACCTGAGCAATCGCGTCAATGAAGCTGCGGCGGCATTGAAAGCGCAACCGGAAGAACTGACCCAGCGTATCGCGCAGGTGCAGGAACACGTCAAGGCGCTGGAAAAGGAATTGAACAGTTTGAAGTCGAAACTGGCGGCGAACCAGGGCGACGAGCTGGTCACCCAGGCTGTCGACGTCAAGGGCATCAAGGTATTGGCGGCGACGCTGGAAGGCGCCGATAGCGCAACCTTGCGCGAAACCATGGATAAGCTGAAAGATAAGCTGAAGACTGCCGCGATTGTCCTGGCTGCGGTGAAGGATGGCAAAGTGAGCCTGATCGCAGGCGTTACCGCTGATGCTACCGCCAAGGTCAAGGCCGGTGAGCTGGTCAACTTTGTGGCTCAGCAAGTGGGCGGTAAAGGCGGCGGTCGTCCCGATATGGCGCAAGCCGGCGGCACCGACGCCAGCGGTTTGGCGGCGGCACTGCAAGGCGTCGCTGCGTGGGTTGGCGAACGCGCGTAAAAAACTTGTTACTGAAAACCTGCCACTGCGATAGTGGCCGGCCAAAGCGGGAAGCATCAAATCGCAGTAGTATCGCGGATTGATTCTTCCCGCTTTTTTATTCTGACCACACACATCAACTCTGATATGAGCGAATTCAAATTCTGCCCGGTTTGTGCCGCATCCTTGATCCAGCGTGCCGATGAAGGCGAGACTGGAAAGTTGCGCCTGGCGTGTCCCGAAGGGCACTGGACGCATTGGGATAACCCCTTGCCGGTGCTGGCGGCGGTGGTTGAGATCGACGGCAAGATCCTGCTGGCGCGCAATGCGGCATGGGAAGAGGGCATGTTCGCTTTGATCACCGGTTTCATGGAGCGTGATGAAACGCCGGAGCAGGGCGTCGCCCGTGAGCTCAAGGAAGAAACCAATCTGGATGCCGAGCAGATCACGCTGATCGGCGTCTATGAATTCATGCGCAAGAACGAGCTCATCATCGCCTATCACGTCAAGGCGTCCGGCCTGATTCAACTGTCGCCGGAACTGCTGGAGTATCGCCTGCTGGAGCCGGCCGCGTTACGCCCCTGGCGCGCCGGTACCGGCCATGCCGTCGCCGACTGGATGCGGGCGCAAGGACTGGCGGTTGAATATATCGACCGGCCCTTGTTGCCGAAGGCGCAGCCTGAACTTGCTTTGAAAACCTGAAATTGTGCGGCGGCTACGGCAGAAGAAAATCAATGCGTAAAAAATAGTGCTGCAAATAACGCTACAAATAACGCTGCCATACGGCAATCACTGGGTAGAATTGCGATATTGCAATTTTTCCTGCTCTTGAGCCGCCATGTTGATTATTCCGGTAGACCGTAAGCCAGACTGGAAGCGCCCACCGCTAGTCACCATTTTTCTGGTGCTGGTCAACTTGCTGATTTACTTCGGCATTCAATGGCATGAGCGCAGCCAGATGGAGCCTGCTGCTCACTACTATCTGGTCGAGTCGCGCTTACCCGAATTCGAATTTCCTGCCTATGCGCGTTATCTGGAAAGCGATAACAAGCCGGAGGCCGCCACCGCCATGCGCCGAGCCCTGGAGCGTTGGCGACGCTTGCGGGCACGGGCCGATCTGGCTGCCGCACGGGACGGCAGCACCGCTTCGTTGAAAAACTATCAGCAGCTTATCGAGAGCTGGTATGTGCTGGATGCGGATCTCCGTTTTGGCGCCCTGATGCAGCAAGCGAAGCCGGCTGTGCTGGGCGCCATCGCTGACGACGATCTGGCGGAATGGAAAGAGCAGCGCGAGCACTATGTGCAGACGCGCAAGCGCAGTTTTACCGAGCGCTATTCATTGATTCCGGCGCAAGCATCCGAGCGCCCGGTTACGCTGCTTACACATATGTTTTTGCACGCCAGCGTCGAGCATGTGCTGGGCAATATGGTGTTTCTGGCGATGGTCGGCTATGCGGTGGAAATCCTGCTGGGCGGCGGCTGGTATCTGCTTTTTTATCTTTTGTCGGGTTTGCTGTCGGCGGCGTTTTATCTGGTGTTCCGCGGCGATAGCATGATCATGTCGCTGGGCGCATCGGGCGCCATTTCCGGCGTCATGGGGATATACACCGTGCTGTACGGTTTGCGCAAGATACGTTTCTTTTATTGGTTCTTGTTTTACTTCGATTTCGTCAAGGCGCCGGCCTTGATCATGTTGCCGATCTGGGTCGGCAAGGAAGCATTCGATCTGTGGTTTGGCGCGCCCTCGAATACCAATTATTACGCCCATATCGGCGGCTTGCTGGGCGGCGCATTGCTGGCCTTGCTCTATCGCTTGCTGGCGCGGCGCAAGCTGGAGCAGGCGCATGCCAGTTATATCGCCCCGGCCGACGACGATGAGCGCTTGCGCAGTCTCCAGCAGAGTGCGTATGCTGCCCTGGGCAGACTAGACTTTGAGCGCGCCCGGCGCGATTTCGGCCACCTGGTAAGCAAGACCCTGGCGCAGCAAGGGACGCCGCAGCCAGACTGGTTGTTGCAATTGTTCACTCTGTCGAAACAAGCGCCGGCTGGGGCCGCTTTCCACAAGACTGCAGCGATGCTGCTGCGTTTGCCGAAAGGCAGCCTGGCCGAAGATAAAATTCATCAGGTCTACCTGGACTACGTGGCGCGAGCCGAGCCGCGGCCACAGCTGAGCAGCGAGCAATCGCTGGCTGTCGCCAAGCGCTTCGCATTGAACGGCCAGCCGCAAACCGCGGCAGCCATCCTGCAGATATTAATGGTGACTGCGCGCCAGCATCAGCAATTGCCGCAGCTGGTGCAGTTCGTCGCCAGGGGATTCATGGCGGCGGGCTTGCACGACAAGGCGCGGCATTACCAGCAATTGTTGCTGCAGCAGTTTCCCTTGAGTGAAGAAAGCCGGATCGCAACCAGCCCCGGCAATCGCTATTGATCAGCTTTGCCCGGCACTCTGCGTCAAGCCTTCGATTACATTCTTGTATCGCTGTGCTTCGCTGGCCGCCGGGTTGGCCGGCCACTGGGCTATCACGTGATTGAACAGCGATAAGGCGCGGGCATCCTGGCGCAGATGATCTGACAGCAGCTTGCCAGCCAGGACCAGCACTGCCGGCACATCCTTATGGCGTGCGGCGCGCTTGTGGAAGCCCGATACGATTTCCAGTGCAATCTGATATTCGCGCACCGCAGCAGCGGCTGCTGCAATTTCCAATACATGATCCGGATTGTCGATCTTGAACTCAGGGTCGAGCTGGCGTGCCTGGCGCCAGGCATCGCCGATACGGCCGGCTTTGCCCGAGCGGGCCAGCGCAAACAGATGACGTGGCGCATATTCCAGCTGCTTGCTCTTCTCGCCCTTTAACATCAGCAGTTTGGCGTAATGGCCTGATAACTGCGGGTTGAATTGATCGTAACGCAGTTCTTCCCACACCATTTCGATGGCCAGGTTGATGTCGCCGTCGCGAATCAGCGCGCCGATTTGCTGCGCCAGGATTTCATCGTCGCTCAGAGGACGATTGGAGCGGCTGCCGGCGAGCGCATTTGTTTCAAAATTACGATCCGGGGCATAGCCGATCTCTTGATGGTACTGGTACATCGTATAGCCCATCAAATTGAAGCCAATCAGTGTGAAATAGGCGAAAGCGAAAATGCTCAAGCCGATCAACAGGGTTATCGACACTTTTCCTAGAAAAAGCGCGATGGTAATCGGCGCGCACTGGCTCAGTATGAAGCCGAACACCCATAGCGCCAGATAAGGCCAGCCGCAAGCCTTGATCATCTTGGACACGTTGAATGGATTGATGGCGTCGGTAAAGCTGTGGGTATGCCCCAGCACCATGATGCTGGCGGGCAGCATCAGATTGGCAACGGCGCTTCCCAATAGTCCGAGGAAGGGGTGGAGTGCGGCCATGACGACGATAAAAATGCCTTGGACCAGCATCACAAAGTTGAGCTTGTAGGGCGTCATCTTGTGCATGTCGTCCGGCTCGTCGAAATCGGCATAACGCAAATTGCCGAGCGAGGTTTGCTCCAGAATCCGGAATGCCTGGCGCATCAGGTCGATGGAAAACCCCAGGCCGACCAGTACCGCGATGATGAGAATGATCGGTGAGAAGCCATCGTCTTCACCGCTCCTGCCCAATAGCCATAAACCGCTGCCGGCCAGGGCATACACCACCGGGCGCCAGATCAACTGCTGCTGCATCGGATACAGGAAAAATTGAGGTAAGCGCTGCCAGAACGGAGTAATGTTGTTGTAAGGATTTTCGCTAAAACTATCCCGCATGCTGGTTCCTTAGAATGGTTCACCAGGCGTTGCTGGGGAGCGGCATCATCCCTGGTGTGTCTCCGCTACATTTAGTTACTTTGTGGCATGAATGTTAGCATGTGAATTGAATAAAAATTGCATTAAAGACATATTTGTTTGCGGGGCAGCTGTTGTAAAAATGATGGAAGGTTTGTTGCGATGCGTCAAACGGGCCTGCGTTTGGAGTAGAATCATCAAATAGCAGCAAATGTTAAAAATTTTCACATTACGACGAAGTGGTTATGAACTTTAATAAAGAACTCGACGCGCGCGGCCTGCATTGCCCACTGCCGATTTTGAAAACCAAGAAGGCGTTGGCAGACATGCTGAGTGGTGAAGTACTCCGTGTGTTGGCGACTGATTCTGGTTCGGTACGTGATTTTCAGGCGTTCGCGAAACAGACCGGTAATGATTTGCTGGAGCAGAGCGAAGAAAACAGAGAGTTTATTTTCTTCATGAAGCGCAAGTAAGAAAAATGCTGAGCGCCGTTCTGCTGTAAGTCTTTGCCCATCAATATATGCTGCAACCAGCGTCCTGCTGGTCGTGCCATGCCTGGTTTTTACCCTTTTTGTCCCCTTTTTTGCCGCCTTTTACTGGCCGGCGCACCACATCCCCCAATCCATAAATCACCATGAGCCCGTCTCGTTTCACAAGAGACTGGCGCGATTAGTCGATTTGCTCTAAGATTTAATAGAACGATCGTGCTAAATTTCAGCGTCGGATCGAATTCTCTCTTATAATTCCCAAGTGGGATTTACGTTAACGTCAATTTGCGCCTATTCGCTCCGATTCGCGCCAATCCGCGTCAGTTCAGATTTTTTATTTCAATAAAAGGCATAACGATGAAAGTATTAGTACCAGTCAAGCGTGTCGTCGACTACAACGTCAAGGTGCGGGTCAAGTCAGATGGCAGCGGCGTAGATATTGCTAACGTCAAAATGTCGATGAATCCGTTTGACGAAATCGCGGTGGAAGAAGCCACGCGCCTGAAAGAAGGCGGCAAAGTGACTGAGGTGATCGCGATTTCCTGCGGCGTTACGCAATGTCAGGAAACCTTGCGCACGGCGATGGCGATTGGCGCCGACCGCGGCATCCTGGTCGATACTGCCGACACCGATCTGCAACCGCTGGCGGTGGCCAAGCTGTTGAAAGCAGTGGCTGACAAAGAACAGCCGCAGCTGATCATCCTCGGCAAGCAAGCGATCGACGACGATTGCAATCAGACCGGTCAGATGCTGGCCGCGCTGCTGGGCTGGCCGCAAGCCACTTTTGCATCCAAGGTGGTACTGGAAGAGGGCAAGGTCGTGGTCACGCGTGAAGTCGACGGCGGCCTGGAAACCATCGCCCTGACACTGCCAGCCATCATCACCACCGATTTGCGCCTGAATGAGCCGCGTTATGTGACGCTGCCCAACATCATGAAAGCCAAGAAGAAAACGCTAGACGTATTCAAGCCGGCCGATCTGGGTGTGGATGTCGCACCGCGCCTGAAGACGCTGAAAGTGGTGGAGCCAGCCAAGCGTAGCGCCGGTATCAAGGTGCCTGACGTGGCAACCCTGGTCGCCAAGCTGAAGAACGAAGCCAAAGTCCTGTAAGCGAACGCCGACTTTAGCTTACTGAACCACAACCTATTCAAGAACCACGTGCAGCGCTGCCGCACCGACATCATCTAGATGATGCAGGCGAGCGTACACAACACAGGAGCCAACATGACAGCCTTAGTCATTGCTGAACACGATAATGCCTCATTAAAAGGCAGTACCCTCAATACCGTCACCGCCGCCAGCCAATGCGGCGGCGAAGTCCACGTTCTGGTCGCCGGCAGTAACTGCGGCGCAGCCGCTCAAGCCGCAGCGCAACTGGCTGGCGTGAGCAAAGTATTGGTGGCGGATGCAGCCTATTTTGCCGATGGCCTGGCTGAAAACGTTGCCGAGCAGGTGCTGGCTCTGGCTGCTGCCTACAGCCATATCCTGGCGCCGGCTACCGCCTACGGTAAAAACATCTTGCCGCGTGTAGCGGCCAAACTGGATGTCGGCCAGATTTCCGAAATCACCAAGGTCGACAGCCCGGACACATTCGAACGCCCGATCTATGCCGGTAACGCCATCGCAACAGTGCAATCGAGCGACGCTACCAAAGTCATCACCGTCCGCACCACCGGGTTTGACGCTGCAGCAGGCGGTGGTTCTGCTGCCGTGGAAAATATCGCAGCAGCGGCTGACTTCGGCAAATCCGCATTCGTCTCGCGCGAACTGGCCAAGTCGGATCGCCCTGAACTGACGGCTGCCAAGATCATCGTATCCGGCGGCCGCGGCCTGGGCTCCGCTGAAAACTTCAAGATCCTGGAGCCGTTGGCTGACAAGCTGGGCGCTGCAATGGGCGCTTCGCGCGCTGCGGTCGACGCCGGCTTTGTGCCCAATGACTGGCAAGTCGGACAGACCGGCAAGATCGTCGCGCCGCAGCTGTATATCGCGGTCGGCATTTCCGGTGCGATCCAGCATCTGGCCGGGATGAAAGATTCCAAGGTCATCGTCGCCATCAACAAAGATGAAGAAGCGCCGATTTTCTCGGTGGCGGATTACGGCATTGTCGGCGACTTGTTCGAGATCGTGCCGCAATTGGTGGCCGCACTGGGCTAAGTCACTGGCGTTTAGCTGACGTTTAGCTGACGATTAGTTTAACCAGGCGTTGCTAACAACGCCTGGTTAAAAATAGAAAGCATACGGGTGGTATCGCGGGTACTGGCAATGTCAGGCCAAGTGGTGCCGCCCGAATTTTTAGGAGTAGCTCATGAGTTATGTCGCCCCGTTGAAAGACATGCTGTTCGTGCTCAACGAACTGGCTGGTCTGGAGCAGGTCAGCACACTGCCTGGTTGCGAAGATGCGACGCCGGAAACCGTGGAAGCAGTGTTGCAAGAGAACGCCAAATTCTGTAGCGAAGTTGTCGCACCCTTAAACCGTAGCGGCGATCAGGAGCCTAGTTATTGGCATGACGGCGAAGTCACTACCAGCAAAGGTTTTAAGGAAGCATTCAAGGCATTTGCGGAAGCAGGCTGGCAAGGCGTGCAGCATCCGGTCGAATTTGGCGGCCAGGGTTTGCCCAAGCTGGTAGCGACCCCGTGCATAGAGATGCTGAATGCAGCCAATCTTTCTTTCGCTTTGTGCCCGCTGTTGAGCGATGGCGCGATCGAAGCTTTGCTGACGGCCGGCAGCGATCAGCAAAAACAGATCTATCTGGAGAATCTGGTATCCGGCAAATGGACCGGCACCATGAACCTGACCGAACCGCAAGCCGGTTCCGACCTGGCGCTGGTGCGCACCCGTGCAGTGCCGCAAGGCGACGGCACTTACAAGATTTCCGGCACCAAGATTTTCATCACCTACGGTGAGCACGATATGGCTGAAAATATCGTGCATCTGGTGCTGGCGCGCACGCCGAATGCACCGGAAGGCGTGAAGGGAATTTCGCTGTTCATCGTGCCGAAATTCATGGTCAATGCGGACGGTTCGCCGGGCGCACGCAATGACGTTCATTGCGTCTCGCTGGAACACAAGCTCGGTATCAAAGCCAGCCCGACCGCGGTGCTGCAGTTCGGTGACCACGGCGGCGCTGTCGGCACCTTGGTGGGCGAGGAAAACCGTGGCCTTGAATATATGTTCATCATGATGAACGCTGCGCGCTTTGCGGTGGGCTTGCAAGGCATCAGCGTCGCCGAGCGCGCTTATCAAAAAGCGCTGGCCTACGCCAAAGACCGGGTGCAATCGCGCGATCTGGCGGGTTCTGCCGGTGCAGTGACGATTATCCACCAACCCGATGTGCGCCGCATGCTGATGAGCATGCGCTCGCAGACCGAAGCGGCGCGCGCGCTGGCGTATGTCACCGCGGCGGCTCACGATGCGGCCCATCATCATGGCGACGAGGCTACCCGCAAAGCCAATCAGGCGTTCTATGAATACATGGTGCCGATTGTCAAAGGCTGGTCGACCGAGATCTCGATTGATGTAGCGTCAACCGGTGTGCAGATTCACGGCGGCATGGGCTTCATCGAAGAAACCGGCGCTGCGCAGTTCTATCGCGATGCGCGGATTCTGACGATTTATGAGGGTACTACGGCAATCCAGGCCAACGACTTGATCGGTCGCAAGACTGTGCGTGATGGCGGCGCTGTCGCCAAGGGCATCATCGCTCAAGTGCGTGCTACGCAAGCGGAGCTGGCGAGCAGCGGTGCGGCTGATCTGGTTGCCATCGGCAAGCAGCTGGCCAGCGGCGCTGATGCGTTGGAGCAGGTTGTCAGCTATGTGGTCGGCAATCTGAAAAGCGATATCAAGGGCGTGTTTGCCGGTAGCGTGCCGTATCTGAAGCTGGCTGGTATTGTGCTGGGCGGCTGGCAGCTTGGGCGTGCAGCGCTGATTGCAACGCAAAAATTGCAGTCGGCTACGGGCGATAGTAATTTTTATCAGGCCAAGATTGGTACGGCGCGTTTCTTTGCCGAACACATACTGTCCCAGGCCGACGCTTATCGCATCTCGATTGTCGAAGGCAGCAGCGGGGTGATGGCGTTGACGGAAGATCAGTTCTGATATTTTTGCCGATGTAAAAAAAAAGCAGCCCAGGCTGCTTTTTTTATTGGTGCTGGTGCATCGGGTTTTCAGGCTCAACCGTAGGCGCCGCCGGTGAACAGCAGGTCGAATGTGCGGGCAATGCTGCCAATCAAGGCAATCGCACCGACGCCCAGGGTCAATACCACCAGCAAGACGACAAACCAGCCGGAGTCGGATTGGCGGCCGGAGCCTGCGTTGTATTTTTCATCCCATTTTTCATCTGGGGTCAATCCGATCACCAGCGATTCTATACAGGCAATCAGGCCCGAGACGATCAGCGCTCCAAACAGGAAGGCCACTTGCTGATCTTGTCTCCAAAGAAAGTAAGCCAGCAAACAGGCTGGCAGGGTGGCAAGATGCAGCCAGCCCCAGACGTCTTTAATTCCCTTGAGATAGAAGCGGTGTAAGCCAATGCTGCCGAATACGGTAGCCACGAAGGTGGCGAGTGTCTTGTTCTTGTGGGATTGGGTCATGTGCAGGGTGGGTGGATGAATTGTCGTCTGAAACATGCAAAAAAGCAGGCAATCCTTGCATCAGTCGGGAATATTGCTAATATACTAGCTTGGCTATCGCTACTGATGTTTCCGAACCGCACCATGTGCGTCGGAAAGCGAATTGAGGGCGTAGTGTACAGCCTGCCTCAATAGAATGTCACTTGATAGTCAGGCCCGCTTGCTGCCTGAGCAGATACGGCAGCAAAGCGTTTTTAGAGCCCAGCAAATACCTGTTTGACGTAGTGAAACCACACCCATGGCCTGCTTTGGTTGCGGGGGTGGCTCACTTTGCGTTATAATTTGCGGCTTTTTCCGTGTTCGAACACTTTTTGGAAACATTATGGTCGTTATTCGTTTATCCCGTGGTGGCGCAAAGAAGCGTCCTTTTTACAACATCGTAGCTACTGATTCGCGCAATCGCCGTGACGGTCGCTTCATCGAACGTATCGGTTTTTACAATCCGGTAGCGTCCGGTGCAGAAGAGACTTTCCGTATTGCTCAGGATCGCCTGACGCATTGGCAAGGTGTTGGCGCGCAATTGTCGCCGACCGTTGCACGTCTGGTTGCTGACGCTGCCAAAAAAGCTGCTTAATACTGCAGTTTGAATCCGTTGAACGCGTCAGTAAATTTGTCGGCCACAGCACAAGCTGGAGTTGCATTACCCTCGGACTTGGTGGTGGTCGGTTACATTACTGGCGCTTACGGTATTAATGGCTGGGTGCGGATCAAACCGTATTCAGCGGATGCAGATGCACTGTTGCACGCCAAGACATGGTGGTTAGGCCGGCAGAATTCGCCGGAATTGCACGATGTCGAAATGATGCAGGCGAAAAATCACAGTGGTGACATTGTGGCGCGCCTGATGGGTGTGGCAGGGCGCGATGCAGCTGAGGCCATGAAGGGCAGTGTGGTGCATATACCGCGCAGCCATTTCCCGGCGCTGGCGGATGATGAATTCTATTGGGTCGATCTGATCGGCCTGGTGGTTGAGAATCTGCAGGGCGAGCATCTGGGAGTGGTCGCTGATTTGATGGACAACGGTGCGCATCCGATTCTTCGGATTACAGTGCCGGCAGCCGCAGATCAGAGCAAGGACAAGGCCGCAGCAGAATTGTTGATTCCGTTTGTTGAGCAGTTCGTCAAGACGGTGGATCAGCAAGCGAAGAAAATCACGGTTGACTGGGGACTGGATTATTAAGTTCGGACCCAGGCAGCCAAAGCAGCAAACAAGATCGCAAGCGAAACAAAAAGGTGCGCGGTATGCAATTTGATGTCGTCACACTGTTTCCCGAAATGTTTGCAGCATTGACGCAATCGGGTGTTACCCGCCGTGCGTTTGAGCAAAAAAGATGTGAGCTGGCCTTGTGGAATCCACGCGATTTCACTACCGACAATCATCGTACCGTGGATGACCGGCCTTATGGCGGCGGCCCAGGCATGGTGATGTTGGCGAAGCCGCTGGAAGCTGCGATTGAAGCAGCCAAGGCGCGTCAGCTGCAACAAAATCTACCTGCACCGAGAGTAGTCTACCTGTCGCCGCAAGGCCAGCCGCTGACTCATCAACGTGTCATGGAATTGCGTACCGAACCTGGTTTGGTATTGCTTTGCGGACGCTATGAAGCGGTAGACCAGCGTTTGCTGGATCGTTGCGTGGATGAAGAAATCAGCCTCGGCGATTTCGTTTTGTCCGGCGGCGAATTACCGGCGATGGCTTTGATGGATGCGGTGATCCGGCAGTTGCCGGGCGTGTTGAATGACGGTGCATCGGCGGTCGAAGACAGTTTTGTTAACGGCTTGCTGGATTGTCCGCATTACACCCGGCCGGAACAGTATGAAGGCGTGGCGGTGCCGCCGGTCCTGATGGGTGGTCATCATGCCGAAATCGAAAAATGGCGACGTCAGCAGATGTTGGCTGCCACGGCAAAAAAGCGGCCCGATCTGATTCAAAAGATACGCGCTGCCGGTTTGCTAAGTGCTGCCGATGAAAAGTTTTTACGGAATATAGGTTGAGCGCGCGAGTGTCCGGCCTATTGTAGTTAGTAGTAAATAGGTAGTAATGCAGTAGTAACGCAGTACCAAGAGGAGGCCAGCCGGCCGCCTATGTTTAACCCCATCCTCTACTGAGCAGCGCCTGACACAAAAGTCGAGCACAAAACGGCGTCAGCAAGATGGTATATGGAGCTAAAAATGGATTTGATCCAACAACTTGAGCAAGAAGAAATTGCCCGCCTCGGCAAGAATATCCCTGAATTCGCACCAGGCGATACAGTCGTCGTCAGCGTTAACGTAGTTGAAGGTACGCGGAAGCGTGCTCAGGCTTACGAAGGCGTTGTGATTTCGCGTCGTAACCGTGGTTTGAACTCCAACTTCATCGTCCGTAAGATTTCTTCCGGCGAAGGCGTTGAGCGTACATTCCAACTGTACTCGCCACTGATCGCTTCGATCGAAGTCAAGCGTCGCGGCGATGTCCGTCGCGCCAAGCTGTACTACCTGCGTGAGCGTTCCGGCAAGTCGGCACGTATCAAGGAAAAACTGCCACAACGTCGCAACACTGCAAAGGCTGCACCAGCAGCAGAGTAAGTCGTTGTTATGCAGGCATAGGTATTGCATGAAAAAGGGGCGCCATCAGGCGCCCCTTTTTGCATTTGCGTGCTTGCTGCAAGTTATCGCCGCCTGGGTATAGTTGCCATGAAGTAAAATTGCGTTAATTGTTATTATCTGTGACGACGATAGGTCATTCGCCGTCATCGCGGTAAAGTGATAAAAAGATTGTTAGAGGAATTTTCTTGGTTAAGTTGACTTTCGATCCCCTGATGCTGCCAGTTGACGCGGTTGCCGGCGAATCAGCACTGGCGCCCGACAGGATGAGTGCGGCATGGCTGCGTCAGCGCTTTGCGCAGCAGCCGGAATGGCATCCCGAGCATATGGATGGGCAGACCGTGCTGCGTATGGCGCAACAACCGCAGGGCAAGCCGGTAACGCCGGCGTCGGTGTTGATTCCCATCGTCATGCATGAGGAGCAGCCGACGCTGTTGTTTACCCAGCGTGCCGCCCATCTGACCGATCATGCCGGACAAGTGAGTTTTCCGGGAGGCCGCATGGAGCAGAGTGACGCCTCGCCAATTGAAACCGCTCTGCGCGAGGCCGAAGAAGAGATCGGGCTGGCACGTGGCCAGGTCGAGGTGATCGGCAGCTTGCCGGAATATTTCACCGGCACCGGCTATCGCGTCACGCCGGTGGTCTGTCTGGTCAATCCGCCAATCAGCTTGCGCGCCGATCCGGACGAGGTAGCCGAAATTTTTGAAGTCCCCCTGGCATTCCTGATGGATGGCCTGAATCATCAATTGCGCAGCATCGATTTACCGGACGGTTATCGCCGCACCTTTTATGCGATGCCCTACGAGCGCTTCTTCATTTGGGGGGCGACCGCCGCCATGTTAAGGAATTTATTCCACTTTCTGCGGGCTTAGATTTAGCGTGTGACGCCAAACGATGGCAAACATGTCCAGTACTAGTTTGATTCTATGGGTGTGCTGCGTTATCGTATGGGTTATTGCAATTTTAGATGTTATGGCAACACCAATACGCCACGATTTGCAGTGGCTATGGATGCTGATTTGCTGCGCTGTTATTCACACTGTTGCTTGCTCAGTTATTTGCGTTGTTGCTCGACTTATAAGGCTGGTTAATGACATTTCTCTCTATTCTGTTTGCGTTGCTGATCGAACAACTGAAACCGCTGCGTGCGGATAATCCCGTGTATGCGTGGGTCAAGCATTTCGCGAGCAAGATAGAAGCTTCGTTTAATGCGGGGCAGGCGCGTCAAGGCCGGCTCGGCTGGTTCTGCGTGATCCTGGCGCTAACCCTGCCAACTGCGCTGATCTATTGGTTGTGCGTGCACATCGGCGCCTGGGCTGCGCTGCTCTGGAATGTCTTGATCGTGTATCTGACGCTCGGCTTCCGCCACTACAGCCACTACTTCAGCTCGATTCAACTGGCGCTCAACACCGGCGACGACGCTACCGCACGGACCTTGCTGGCAGAGTGGACCAAGCTCGACACCACCGATATGGATGTCAGCGAAATCTCCCGCATCGCGGTGGAAAAAGCGCTGATCACCACCCATCGCCACGTGTTCGGCGTGTTTTTCTGGTTCCTCATGCCGGTCGGCCCGGCTTGCGCCGTCATGTACCGCATCGCCGAGTATCTGGCGCGCGGCTGGAATGAGCCTGATCACATGCGCAATGAAGCTTTCGGGCGTTTTGCGGCCCAGGCGTTTTATTGGATAGACTGGATTCCAGCGCGTTTGACGGCCGCCGCCTTTGCGGTAGTCGGCAATTTCGAGGATGCAATTTACGCCTGGCGTAATTTTGCCGACCGCTGGAGCAACGAAACCGACGGCATCATCTTGTCCACCGGCGGCGGCGCCATGGGAGTGTTGCTCGGCACGCCGCTGGAAACCGCGATCGCGATCCTGCCGGCCGATGCATCGACAGTTGATTCGACCGCAATGGAAGGCGAAAGCCCACCGGGCGACGTGCCCACGCCGCGCGCCCTGCAAAGTACGGTCGGCCTGGTCTGGCGCGCGCTGTTACTGTGGATGTTCTTGTTGCTGTTGCTATCGGCCGCAATCTGGTTTGGCTAAGCCGGGCAGGTGGATGCTTGCACTGGATGGTCGGTCTTCTATAAGATATAATACGTAAGAATCACTTGCGCAAAATTGCTTAAGTGAAAATTGTTGCTTGCTTCGACAAGAGGTCAAGCAAATGTCTGTAGCAAGCGTTATAGAAGAAACGAGCTGTACGCATGGCTGATACCATTCAATCTCCCGAAGCCCCCGCCCGCGAATTTTTCATTCAAGGTATTACCAGCGACGGCAGGCAGTTCCGCCCCAGCGACTGGGCCGAACGCCTGTGCGGCGTCATGGCGTGTTTTCGCCCGGAAGGATCGGGCGGCCGCAATGCCCATTTGCAATATTCACCGTACGTGCGGCCGGTATTGTTGAATGGCGTACGCTCGGTTGTCGTCAATGAAGATCTGCGCCAGATCGAGCCTTTGGCCTATCATTTTGTGGTCAATTTTGCGAAAGACAACGATCTGCAAATTTTGCAGGCCTGCTTGTTGCCCGACGCCGCAGCACCGAAATCTACCTGAATTCTTACCTACATCTGCAACGTTTCTTGCTGCGCGGCTTTTAGTTGATTTTTGGCACTAAAAAGAAATCAGCGGACGACGTTCCCGAGTAAAAAGACCGTGTAATATTTCGCCTATTGTTCGCAATGGAGTAGAAATGTTTCGTCGTGGTTCGTCAATCTTCATACCCATTGCCTCTTTATCCAGTTTGATATTAGGCCTAGCCATCACGCTCGGCCTGTTTGTCTCAGTGCGGCACCTCGAATACGAAAAAATGGACGCCGAATTCCGACGCCTGGCCGGCGCCCAGCTGAAGGCGGTGGTGGTCGGTCTTGACTCCTTGGTTCATGAGCTGGAAACCGTGAATCGTTTGTTCCTCACCGTAAACGGCGTCAGTCGCGAACAGTTCCATACCTTTACCGCTCCCATGCTGCAGCGCGCTCCCTACATCAAATCGCTAGGCTTTCAGCGCCTGGTGACGGCTGCTCAGCGGCCAGTCTATGAAGTAGAGATGCGCAAGTCTTTTCCCAATTTTTCGATTCGCCAGTTGAGCGACGGCAAGCCGGAGCCGGCAGTTGGCCACGACCAATACCGGGTTGTCGAATTTCTTGAGCCAATGGCTGGCAATGAAGCTGCGTTTGCTCTCGATGTAGCGGCCAGCGAGGTTCAGGGTGAAGCGGCGGAACGCGCACGCGACACCGGTTTGCCGGCTGCTACAGATTTATTTGCATTAAAGTCCAACAAGAATGGCGGCAAGTCGGTCATGATGATTCTCATGCCGGTTTATCAGCACGGCGCCGTGCTGCAGAGTGTCGATGACCGCCGTCGTGCATTGATTGGTTATACCAGTGCGGCCTTGCGGGCGGATGCTTTCGTGAATAATATCTTGGCGCGAGACGGGACGCAGGTGCGTGAAGATTTTTATCTTCGGGTATACGCCAGCGCCAAGCCGGAAGAGGGCACCTTGGTGTATCGCCAGGGCAATCCGGTTAGCCTGGCCAATACCATGGCCTGGCTGCCGGCATGGTTGCTGTACGACGCTCCGCAAGACATGTCGCAGACCTTTGATCTTGCCGGCAAGTCCTGGTACGTGGAGGCTTCGGCGCCGGCGCGCGTATTCACTAAAAAGAATGCCGGATCGATTCTGGTATTGATACTGGGCAGCTTGCTGAGCTGGATGGGCGCTACCTATCTGTATTTCCTATCGACACGCTCCAAACGGATTGAGCAGCTGGTGGACGCTCGCACCCAGCAAGTCAGGCTGGCGACGCAGATGATGAAAGAAGACATCGTCGCCCGCAAGCGCGCCGAGGATGCCTTGCAACTGCGTGAACGCGCCATCGAATCGAGCGCAAATGCGATCATCATCTCCAGCGCCAAATTGCCGGATTATCTGGTGGAGTACGTCAATCCGGCATTCGAACGGATTACCGGATATACCGCCAGCGAGATGGTCGGCCGCAATCTGGAAATGTTGCATGGCGAGGATCACGACCAGATCGGTCTGGAAGAAATTCGCTCCGCCTTGCGTGAAAAACGCAGTGCGAACGCAGTATTCCGCAGTTATCGCAAAGACGGCACCTTGTTCTGGAACGAGCTTTATATAGCGCCGGTCAAGGACAGCTCTGGCCGCGTCAGCCACTTCGTCACATCTTTGTACGACATCACCGAAATGAAGAGTTACGAGGCCGAGCTGGAGCATCAGGCCCGGCACGACACCCTGACGGGGCTGGCCAACCGCAATGTATTGAGCGATCGGCTGAGCCAGGCGATTGTCTATGGCGAGCTGTATGGCCACAGAGTATGGGTGCTGTTCGTCGATCTGGACCGCTTCAAATTCGTCAACGATACGCTCGGACACAATGCCGGCGATCAGTTGCTGAAGGAAGTCGCCAGCCGCCTGAAAGCCTTTACCCGCGAAGCGGACACCATAGCCCGGCTCGGCAGCGATGAATTTGTCCTGATCTTGCCGGAACGTCTCGATGAAGAGCTGAGCGTAGGTCTGATCCAAGGCATGATGGATGCGATCGCGCGTCCTTTGCAAATCGAAGGTTACGACTTTTTCTTGAGTTGCAGCATCGGCGTTGCGGTCTATCCGAATGACGGCGAAGATCCGGAAAGCCTGCTCAAGCACGCCGATATCGCCATGTATCGCGCCAAGGAAATGGGGAATAATAATTACCAGTTCTACACCGCAGCGATGAATGAAAGGGCGCTGGAACGCTTGCGCATCGAGGGCGATTTGCGCAATGCAATGGAGCGCAAGGAATTGCTGCTTTACTACCAGCCGCAAGTCGATTTGCGTACCGGCCGCATGGTCGGCATGGAAGCCTTGATCCGCTGGAAGCATCCGGAGCTGGGCATGATTTCGCCGACGCGTTTCATCGATCTGGCAGAAGAAACCGGCTTGATCGTGCAGATGGGGGCTTGGGTAATGCACACCGCTTGCGAGCAAAACAAGGCCTGGCAGCGCATGGGGCTGGGTTATTTGCGGATGTCGGTGAATCTGTCGACGCGTCAGTTTTTCCAGCAAAACCTGGTGCAGCAGGTAGCCAAGGTGCTGGAAGATACGGGGTTGGCGCCGCACTACCTCGAGATCGAGTTGACGGAAAGCCTGGTGATGACGGACGTTGAGCTGGCCGTGGGCATCCTGAATGACCTGAAATCGATAGGGGTGCAATTGTCAATCGACGATTTTGGCACCGGTTATTCCAGCCTGGCTTATCTGAAGAGTTTCCCGATCGACGCCTTGAAGATCGATCAATCTTTTGTACGTGACATCACGGTTGACCAGGACGATGCCGCAATCGTTGCCTCGATTATCTCGCTGGCTCATAACTTGCGTCTGCAAGTGATCGCCGAGGGGGTCGAGACGCAAGAACAACTGTCCTACCTGCAGCGTCATCGCTGTGATGAAATGCAAGGCTTTTATTTCAGCGAGCCGGTATCGGCCGCCGACATCGAAGCCCTCCTGCGCGAAGGAAAAGTATTACCATAAGACTTTGCTGACGAATTGGCTGCAAGTTTGCTAGCAGCTTGCTGTGAACTTGCTGCGAACTTGCTGTAGCAGCAGTGCAGGACGTCGCTAATTTTATGGAGCTGAAATGACTACCAGCAGAATCGAACGCGATACCTTTGGCAAGATTGAAGTCCCGGATGAACGGCTGTGGGGCGCGCAGACCCAGCGCAGCCTGCATCATTTCCATATCTCCAGCGAACGCATGCCGCCCGAGCTGATCGTGGCGCTGGCCGCCGTCAAGCAAGCTTGCGCGCAAGTCAATCAAGATCTCGGCAAGCTGCCGAAAACCCAGGCCGCCGCCATCATGCAGGCGGCGCAGGAAGTAGTGGCGGGCCAGCATCCGGATGAGTTTCCCTTGTCGGTGTGGCAAACCGGTTCCGGCACCCAGAGCAATATGAACATGAACGAGGTGCTAGCCAACCGCGCCTCGGAAATCCTCGGCGGCGTGCGCGGCGAAGCGCGCCTGGTGCATCCCAACGATGCGGTCAATCTGAGCCAGTCATCCAACGACATTTTTCCAACCGCGATGCATGTCGCCGCTGCGCTCGCGATCGCCAATGCACTGTTGCCGTCGCTGCAGAAGCTGCGCGCCACCTTGCACCAGAAATCCGTGGATTTCGACGACATCGTCAAAATCGGCCGTACCCATTTGCAGGATGCGACGCCGCTGACGCTGGGCCAGGAGTTCTCCGGCTATGTGGCGCAACTGGATCATGCGGAAAAAATCATCAAGGCCACGCTGGAGCCTTTGTGCGATCTGGCTGCCGGCGGCACCGCGGTAGGCACCGGGCTCAACGCCCCCAAGGATTTTGGCGACCGGGTTGCCGCCCAATTGGCCCAGACCGAAGGCTTGCCTTTCCGTAGCGCCGACAATAAATTTGCCGCACTGGCGGCGCATGACGCTCTGGTGGCTGCGCACGGTACTTTGAAGACATTGGCCGCAGCCTTGATGAAAATTGCCAACGATGTGCGCTGGCTGGCGTCCGGGCCGCGGTCCGGCCTGGGCGAGATCAGCATTCCGGAGAACGAACCGGGCAGTTCCATCATGCCGGGCAAGGTCAACCCGACCCAGTGCGAAGCGCTGACCATGCTGTGCTGCCAGGTGTTCGGCAACGACGTCGCGATTAATTTCGGCGGCGCCTCCGGCAATTTCGAATTGAATGTATTCAAGCCTCTGATTGCCCATAATTTCTTGCAAAGTGTGCGTTTGCTGGCCGACGGCATGGCCAGCTTCGAGCAGCATTGCGCCGACGGCATCGCCGCCAATCGCGACCGTATCGCCGAGCTGATGGAGCGCTCGCTGATGCTGGTGACTGCGCTGGCGCCGCATATCGGTTACGACCGTGCAGCCCAGATCGCCAAACATGCGCATCATGACGGCAGTACGCTGAAACAGGCGGCTTTGGCGCTCGGTTATGTGACGGAACAGGAATTTACGGAATGGGTGCAGCCTGAGAAAATGACTTATCCAGAGTAAAGTTTGCCAGGGCAGCTGATGCTTGCTGCCCTCGGCTCGTCTGGGACTAAATCAAGTTACACCGTCAAGTTACTTCGCAGCATATGCGCAGCGCGTCACAATACAGTAACGGCACAGGGATAATGTCGTTTTTAATACAAAAACAATATTTGTTAAAATGACCCTCCGCTATCTTTGCTCCTGCTTATGTTCTTACTGGTTTTCCTGATAGAAACTGAGATGCTGTGCTTTTTGCCGAGTTGTATAAGGCGAACAACCGCGGGCTGCCGCGCATGATGAAATGTTTTCGCATGCCCGTCACCTGCTTGCTGCGGTCAGTCTATGGCATCGTTTCCGCTCTGCTCTGTTTGAGCATGGCGAGCGCTAACGCCAGCTATCGGGTCGAGATCGATGCGCCAGGCGAGTTGAAGGGACTGCTTGAACAGTATCTGGATCTGGCGCGTTACAAAGATCGCCAGGATCTGAGCGAGGATCAGTTGAAATTCCTGATCGACACGGTTGATGAGCAAGTCACGCAATTGACTTCGACCGAAGGTTATTTTTCACCCAAGACCAGCGTTACGGTAGATGAGGGCGAGGTCAAGACCATCCATCTGAAAATCGATCCGCAGCAGCGCACCGTGGTGTCCGCCGCCACCGTCAATGTGATCGGCGCGGCTGCTACCGAGGCGCCTGAGCGGGTGCGCCAGATACAGCAGAACTGGGGCTTGCCCGCAGGCCAGCCTTTCCGCCAGGCTGACTGGTCGAAAGCCAAGGAAGACGGTTTGCAGGTATTGCTGAAGAAGCGCTATCCGGCGGCCAAGGTTGGGCAGTCGGAAGCGCGGGTCACGCCTGAAGACAACGATGCCGCACTGACGGTGCAATATGACAGCGGCCCCGGATTCACTCTGGGGGCGCTGCACATCACCGGCACCAAGCGCTACCCGCCCAGCATTATCGAGAACGTCAATCCCCTGCAGGTGGGAGAAGAGTACAGCGTCGACCGCTTGCTGCTGTTGCAGCGGCAGATCCAGAACACGCCATACTTTGGCAATGTGATCGTGAGTATCGACGATGATCCGGCGCATCCGCAAGAATCGCCGGTGAACGTGCAGGTAACCGAGTTCCCGACCCAGAGGTTGCGCACCGGGCTGGGTTACGCTTCCGATACCGGGGCGCAGGTGCAAGGCCGTTACACCAACTACAATGTGTTCGGCAAAGCCTGGGTGTTCGACGCCCAGACCAAGATTGAGCAACGGCGGCAATTCGGTTCGCTGGATTTGTCGATGCCGCCGGATACCCGCAGCTTCGTCAACGGTATCAATGGCTCATATGACCGGACTACCTTGCAAGGCGTCGATTTGCGCAGCATGAAATTCGGATTGAAGCGGGCGCGTTCGCTGGAAAACTACGATACCGCACTGACCCTGGACTATTATCGCGATCGCCTGCGCCAGACCGACGGCGCAACCCTGCCGCCGAATACCGTGATCCGGCCGGGCGAACATCAAGCTTTGGTGCCGGGTTTTTCCTGGGTCCGACGCGCCGTCGATGATCCCATTTTTCCTCGCAGCGGCCATATTTTCTCGATGCAGACCGGGTTCGCCGTGAAAGGCTTGCTGACCGACCAGACTTTTTTCAGGGCTGACGGCCGTTACAAACATTATTTTCCGATAGCAAAACGCGACGTGGTTATTTTGCGTACCGAGTTGGGCGGCGTATTTACCGCCGGTTCCAGCGCCTCGGTGCCGGCTTCCCTGCTGTTCCGCGCTGGCGGCAATGAATCGGTGCGCGGCTATAGTTACGACAGCATCGGCAATTCGCAAAACGGCACTGTCTATCCAACCAAGTATATGGTGACCGGCAGCGCCGAATATCAACACTGGGTCACCCAGCAGTGGGGCGGCGCCTTGTTTTACGACGTCGGCACCGCCACCGATAGCTGGGCTGCCCGCACGATCAAGGTTGGCACCGGCGCCGGCGTGCGTTATCGCAGCCCGGTCGGGACCGTGAATCTCGACCTGGCCTATGGCGTCCAGGCCAAGCAATTCCGGCCGCATATTTCCCTGGGCATCGCCTTCTGATTTTTTCCATTTTCAAGATTGAACGAATGACCGAAGCAGCTACCTCTCCAGAATCCGTAAGCCCGCCGCCGCATCCAAGCGCTGGCCGCAGGAGCTTGCGCTGGCTGTGGCGATCACTGGCGGCGTTCCTGCTGCTGTTGCTGGTATTGGCAGCCACCTCATTTTTCGGCGTTCGCTCCGAGCCCGGTGCGCGCGCCTTGTGGCAGTTAAGTACATGGGCCATGCATGGAAATTTATCTGGGCAACTGATCGGCGGCACTGTGGCGGACGGTTTGCAGCTACGAAATCTGGTCTATCGCGACGCTACCCAGCAATACAAGATTGATCGCATCGATGCAAAATGGCGTCTCAGCCTGTCGCCATTGAAGCTGGATGTCGCCTATCTGCGCGTAGGCATTGTCGACGCCCGGCTGGGGCCGACGCCGCCCGAGCCGAGCGTCATGCCTAGCAGCCTGGAGTTGCCGCTGCAACTGGTGCTCAACGATATTTCACTGAAGCAGCTGTCCCTGCACCAGGGGCTGAGCACCACTGAGTTGAGTCATCTGCAACTACACGGCCAGTCAGACCGGGTACAGCATAATCTGGTCCTGGAACGATTGGATACGCCGTATGGCAAGGCCAGCGCCAAGCTCAGCCTGAACGGCGTAAAACCGTTTGCGCTGAGCGGCGGAGCCGAGCTGAGCGGCGAGTACCAAAAAGAAAAATATCAGCTGGACGCAACTCTGTCTGGCAGCTTGGCGGCGCTGAACATAGACTTGAATGCGCGCGGGGACAAGCTTAGCGGCACTGCAAAAATTGCCGCCACACCATTTGCCCCCATCCCGTTTCAGCAACTCGAATTAAACGCCGCGCACATCAATCCAAAGCTGTTCAGCAGCGGCGCACCGCAGGCCGATCTGAGCCTGCAGGCGGCGCTGAAGCCGGTGTTGCCGCCAGCGGCGGCTGCAAACGCCTCAGCGGTGGTTGACTTGTCGACCTTGACGGTGAGCGGCCCGATCCGGATAACCAATGCGATGGCCGGTGCGCTGGATCAGGATCGTCTGCCGCTGGTCAGCGCCAGCGCCGAATTGCGGCTGGACGCCCAGACCCAGCAATTATCCCAGTTACAGCTGAAATTATTAAAGAACGCCAGCATCGACGGCCAGGGTGAATACCACAGCGACGGCAAAAACAAACACAACGGTGAATTCAACTTCAACGTGACCGGCCTGGATTTGCAAGCCTTGCACGGCAAGCTAAAGCCGACGCAGCTACGCGGGCCGCTCAGCATCAAGCTGACGCCGGAAAACCAGCAAATCAGCCTGAGCCTGGCCGACGCCACCTACCAGGCGAAACTGGAAACCGTGATTGACGCCAGGCAGATTGTCGTCAAAACGGCGCAGTTGGCAGCGGGGGCGGCGCGTCTTGACGCCAGCGGCAGCCTTGGCCTGGACGCCGGCATGGCTTACGCAGTGAAGGGCAGCTTGCGCGACTTCAACCCTTTCCTTTGGATCAACAGCGCTGCTCCAGTTAAAAGCGTAGCCAAAGGCGCGAAAGCTCCCGGCGCGCACAAATCCGCCTCGCAAGCAGTGACGGCAAATATCAACCTGGACGCGGACGCCAGCGGCAACCTCACGCCGGAGCTGAAAATGAAGCTCAAGTTCGCCATTCGCGACAGCCGCTACGATCAGTTGCCGATGACCGGCAACGGTCTGCTCAACCTGGCCGGCACACGCTTGCTGCCCAGCGATGTCGCCTTGTCGGTGGCCGGTAACGAGATACACGCCAAGGGCAGCTTTGGCGCCGCCGGCGATCACCTTGATCTGAAGATCGATGCGCCGCAGTTGCAAGGCCTGGGCTTCGGCATCTCCGGCGCCGTGCATATGGATGGGCAGCTCAGCGGTACTTTGCAAAAACCGAATGTGCAGGCCACCTATCGCGCCGAGAAATTGGTGTACGGCGAACATCGGGTGGATAGCCTGTCAGGGCAGGCTGACGTGCAGGCAGATCTGAACGCCAAGCTCAATTCCAGCAATAACCGGCTGGTGCTAAGTGTTGACGGCCGCGGTTTGCATAGCGCCGACATGGCTCTGGATAGATTCAAGCTGGACCTGTCAGGTACTTATGCCGCGCATAACTTGAAATTGGATAGCAGCGGCACTCTGCACGGCAAGCCCTTGCATCTGACCATGGCGGCGCAAGGCCAGCTGAATCAGGGCAAGGCCGGCTACGGCTGGCAGGGACAGATCAGCGAGTTGCAAAACCAGGGCACGCCACGCATCAGCCTCGGGGCACCGTTGAGTATCAGCGCCGACGCCGGCCGGCTGCTGCTGGGCGCAACCCGCCTGAACGTGGCGGATGCGCAAATCGACTTGAAAAACTTCAGCTACGACAACGGCAAAATTAGTTCAGCCGGCGCCATCAATGCACTCAATGTGGCGACCGTACTTGGCTTGATGCATGAATTTGGCGGCCCGGAATTGCCCTTGAAGACGGATCTGGTGCTAGACAGCAGCTGGGATTTTTCGCTAGCGGAAAATCTTGGCGGTTATCTGCAGATCGCCCGCCGCAGTGGCGATCTGCGTGTCAATCCGGGGCGCGGCGACGTCAGTCTGGGTTTATCCGAGTTGAAATTGCGGGCGGATCTGCAAGCCGGCCAGATCAAGCTGGATAGCCAGCTGGCGGCTTCCCGCATCGGTACCTTGAACGCGCAATTGCAACTGGCTTTGCAGCATAGCGGTAGCAGCTGGACCGTCAGCGACAGCTCGGCATTGTCAGGCCAGGCCAAACTGCAGGTGCCGCATTTGAAATCCATCGGCGCCTTGATCGGGCCGCAGGTGGCGCTCGACGGCAGCATAGCGATGGACTTGAATCTGGCCGGCCAGATCGGCAAACCGGTGTTGTCGGGCAAAGTCAGCGGCGACCAGCTCGCCGTCACCCTGTTCGACCAGGGAATCAAACTGAAAGACGGCACGGCGCGTCTCAACCTGGCCAACAATGTGGTCGATTTGCAGCAGCTCGAATTCCACGGCGGCGACGGCGCCATACGCGCCACTGGCCGGCTGCAACTGGGCCACGACAATCCCGATCTGAGCGCCACGGTGATTGCCGATCGCCTGCAATTATTCGCCAGCCCCGACCGCCAGCTGATGTTGTCCGGCCAGGCCAAGATCGCCAATCTCAAGGAACAACTGCATGTCGACGGCAAATTCACGGTCGACAAGGCGCTGTTCGATTTACCGAAGAGCAGTGCGCCGGTATTGGGCGACGATGTGGTCATCGTGCGCAAGGAGCTGAAGGCCCGTGCCACGCCATTGACCGAACAGGAGAAGCTGGCTAAAGCTGCGCAGAAACCGGCCAGTGGCGCCACGCCGGTGATCAACGTAGAAGTCGATTTCGGCAACGATTTCCGCTTCCGCGGTAGCGGCGCCGATATCCTGCTGCGCGGCGCCATGCAAGTGCGCAGCGAACCCTATCAGCCCTTGCGCGCCACCGGCACAATCCGGGTGGCAAGCGGCAGCTACGAGGTATTCGGCCGCAAGCTGGCGATTGAACGCGGGCTGATCAATTTCCAAGGGCCGATCGACAATCCGAATATCAACATCCTCGCCATGAAGCGCAATCAGGAAGTCGAGGCGGGCGCCGAGATCACTGGCACCCCCTCCAATCTGCGGGTCAAGCTGGTGTCGGAACCGAATGTGTCGGACGAGGAAAAACTCTCCTGGCTGATGTTCGGCCACGGCAGCGACAGTTCGGCGCTGGGTCAGCGCGCGGCTGCTTCGCAGGCACTGGCGCTGTTGGGAGGTATAGGCGGCAAGAAGATTGCCCAAGGCATCGGTTTCGACGAATTCTCGATCGGCTCCAGCGATTCCGGCATCCAGAACGAGCAAGTGGTGAGCCTGGGTAAAGTCATCACCGAGAAAATCAACCTGGGTTACGAACAAGGTTTGACCACCGCCGCCAGCGTCTTGAAACTGACCTGGCAATTCTCACGACGCTGGTCGATGGTCATGCGCGGCGGCACTATCAACGGACTGGAAGTTTTGTATAACCTGCGCTTTGATTAAGCGCTTTGATTACCCGGCTGCGCTTAACAAACGCAGCTAACTGGGGTCAGAGTGAACTTTCTGCGCGCTTTTTGCAGAAACTTCACTCTGACCCCACTTAGCGGGCCACGGAGTACGGCCTCACCGTTAAAAAGAACAAAACCACCCAGTGCGCTCTGTCTTTCTCCGAATCCGTCATGTGGGGTCAGAGTCAAGTTGGCGATGAAGCACTGCAGAAATTGACTAACCCGTTGACTCTGACCCCAGATGACTCTTACCGCGGCAATGTCATGAAACTTGATGCATCAAGCCCGGCGCCCGGACAATTCAGCGCCGGCGTCCGGCTGCAGTTTCAAGGCAAACGGCAGCGAAGCCAGGGCGATCAAGGCAATCAGCAAGAAGGCCGGCCAGAAATCGGCGCTGACCAGCGTCGCGTGGCCTTGCACCTGATTCGATACCTGCAGCGCAAAACCACCGACGGTAACGCCCAGGCCGATCGCCAGTTGCTGGGCGACGCTGGTGATGCTGGTGGCCTGGCTCATCTGGCGCTGGTCGATCTCGGCGTAGGCAATCGCATTCAGGCTGGTAAATTGCATCGAACGCACGCAGCCGCCCACTAGCAGCATGAGGATGATGAAGACATGCGGCGAATCCGGCTGCAAGACGCCGAACGCCGCCATCGACAGTGCGCCAAGCAACGTGTTATAGACCAGCACATTCCTGAAGCCGAATTTTTTCAGCACCGTGGTGGTCATGGTTTTGACAAAAATCGCGCCGGCTGCCGAAGCACAGGTCAACAAGCCGGACTGGAATGGCGTCAAGCCGAAACCCAGCTGGAATAACAGCGGCAGCAAGAACGGCAGGGCGCCGACGCCGATCCGGAACAGCGAACCGCCGAACACGTTCATGCGTAGCGTGGGGATTTGCAGCAGCCGCAAATTGATCAGCGGATATGGTGTGCGGAAGGCGTGCCATACATACGCCAGCAAGCTGACGGTACCGGCCACCACGCAGATCAGCGAGACATCGCCCGCCACCAGATGACGGCCGGCGCTGGCCAGGCCGAACATCAGTGTCGAACAGCCGACGGCCGACAACAGGAAGCCGATCCAGTCGAGCGGCACGCTATCGTCGCTGCGCAGGTTCTCGATAAAGCGCGTGGCCAGGTAAATCCCCAGAATGCTGATCGGGACATTGATGAAGAAGATCCAGCGCCAGTGGAAATAGGTAGTGATGAAACCGCCCAGCGGCGGCCCGATCACCGGCCCCAGCAAGGCCGGGATAGTCAGGTAACTGAGCGCGCGCACCAGTTCTGCCTTGGAAGTGGTACGCAAGATCACCAGCCGTCCGACCGGCACCATCATGGCGCCGCCGACCCCTTGCAGGAAGCGGGCCGCGACAAATTCCGCCAGGTTGTTCGATATGCCGCACAGAATCGAGCCGAGCATGAACACCCCGATGGCGCTACGGAACACCGTGCGCGCCCCGAAACGGTCAGCCATCCAGCCGCTGATAGGAATAAACACCGCCAGGCTCACCAGATAGGAAGTCATCGCCAATTTCAGCGCGATCGGGCTTTCGCCCATGTCATGCGCCATCATCGGCAAAGAGGTGGCGATCACGGTGGAGTCCATGTTTTCCATGAACAAGGCGCAAGCAACAATCAGTGGCGTGAGGAAGACGCGGGATATGGCCATGAGGGATAGGTGGTGGGTGCTGGCGTGACAGGTAAAAAGACCGATCTACCTGCCAAAAGTGCATAATTATAACGGTTTAGACTATCGCTTACCGATCAGGTAGCATGCAGGCTGTTCTAATCGCAGCCCGCCGCTTTCACTGAAATCATGATCAACCCGTCCCCATCGTCGACTGAGTGTTTTGCATTGCTGGACGACCGCAGCGCAGTTTCTGCACCGTCGCCAGCATCTGGCCCGCCGTCGCGCCTATATACAAGCCATGTGCGCAGCTTGCAATGTTTTGAGGCGGATCAACTGCCGTCACTGATCGAGCAAATGCAACAAGCCTTGCGTGACGGCTTGCATGCGGTGACCCTGTTTACCTATGAGCTCGGGATCGGGCTGCAGCATGTTTCCTTGCCATCACCGCCGGCCGCAGCGACGCAACCCTTGGCGCAAATCCTGTTGTTCGCGGATTGCCACCATTTGAGCGATGCCGAGGTAGATGCCTGGCTGGCGCAGCGCCAGGCGGCAGAAACCAGTGAAACCGAAACGGGCGCCGGCATCGCCAATCTGCGGCCGAATGTCAGCGCCGCAGAATTTGCCGCCGCCATCGCCAAGATCCACGCCTACATCGAAGCTGGCGACACCTATCAGGTGAACTACACCTACCGCCTGCATTTCGACGTCTACGGCAGTCCCGTCGCGCTGTACCGGCAACTGCGGCAGCGCCAGCCAGTGCCTTACGGCAGCTTGATCCAGCTAGCCGATGGCGCCGCAGTCTTGTCGCTATCGCCCGAACTGTTCGTACGCCATGCCGATGGCCTGCTGACAGCGCGGCCGATGAAGGGCACCGCCGCCGCCAGCGGCGACGCCGAACAGGATAGGCAAGCCGCCAAGGCGCTCGCCGCAGATCCCAAGAATCGGGCGGAAAACCTGATGATTGTGGATTTACTGCGTAACGACCTGGGACGCATCGCCGTCCCCGGGTCGGTACGCGTACCGAAATTATTTGAGGTGACCCAGTTCAATACCGTACTGCAAATGACTTCCACCGTGCAGGCCCAGGTGCGCGACGATGTCAGCCTCAGCGCAGTGATCCAGGCCCTGTATCCCTGCGGTTCGATTACCGGTGCACCCAAGCATCGCACCATGCAAATCATCGCCGAACTGGAAGCCGCGCCGCGCGGCCTGTATACCGGCGCCATAGGCTGGTTCGATGCGGAGCAGGCAGGCCGTCGCTTTGGCGCATTCTGTTTGTCGGTGCCGATCCGCACCCTATGTCTGCAGCCGGCCTCGCCGGATGGCTTGGATGGGTTATATGGCGCCACCATACGGCGCGGTGAAATGGGCGTCGGCGCCGGCATCGTGCACGACAGCGTAGCGGCTGAGGAATACGCCGAATGCGCATTGAAAGCAAAATTCCTGACCGGCATGCGCGGCGATTTCTCTCTGTTTGAAACCATGTACGCGACCAACGCCGACGGTTGCCGTCACCTGGATTTGCATCTGCAACGCTTGCAAGCCTCCGCCGCCTACTTCGGTTTTCCCTATGACGAAACGATCCTGCGCACGGCATTGAAAAAACATTGCGCGAGCTTGCCCGTCACCGGCGCCCAGCGTTTGCGTCTGATCCTGTCTGCGGATGGCAGTTGCAGCTTGCAGAGTGCGGAACTGGCGCCGCTAGCAACGCCGGTCAGCGTATTGATCGCGCCAACCCCGACGCAGTCCGCCGATCTGTTTCTAAGGCATAAAACCACTGTGCGGCAACGCTACGATCAAGCCTGGCAACAGGCGCAACAGCTGGGTGCTTTCGACATGCTGTTCTTTAACAGCGAAGGCGAACTCACCGAAGGCGGCCGCAGCAACGTCTTCATCAAATTAGGTGGATGCTGGTATACGCCACCGCTGTGCTCAGGATTATTGCCAGGAGTGATGCGCAGCGTGGTCTTGAACGATCCGGCGTGGAACGCCAGCGAACGCAGTTTGAGCATGGACGATTTGCTAGCCGCCGAAGAGATCATGGTATGCAACAGCTTGCGCGGAACCATGCCGGCGACGCTGTTGCAGATCGCGTAATAGGCCGGTCGAAACGCGATAATCAATTCTCAAAATCTCGATTTCTTGTCTTTCCAAAGTAACGTTGACATTACGTTGCCTGCGGAAGACGAAATTTAAGAGAATGTTCACATCCACGTTAATGCGGTCCGAGCCACCACCGGCTGCTTGCGTTGTTTTTGACGTTGCTGTTGCTGTTGAAGTGAATTCCGCATTGGGACGTTGCCAAATGTGGCGCGTGTCAGTCGGGAATTGTGGGAAGACATGTTTGAGCGTAGCGAGTTGGTCTTTCCACCCGACTGACACGCGCCACATTTGGGGACCTGACCGAAGGGAAGGCAACGGCTTTGCGGTCGCCTTTTCTTTGCTTACTTTCTTTTGGCGAAGCAAAAGAAAGGGAGTAGCTGCCGGGCTACCCCCGGCGTGCATCCACGGAGTAGCTAACGTTTTAGTTACGCTCCAACCGCTCATCGCATGCGCACGCATGTACTCCGTGGCCTGTCAATTGGGGTCAGAGTAATTTACGACGATGAAGCTGTCGTAAAAAAACTCTGACCCCATTTGACTAAGAATGTGAGTAGCTGCCGGGCCGCAAAATATAAACCATCCTTTGACTTAAATCTGTCCAGATACGTTGGGCTTCCTGTCCTGCGCTCCTATACTGTATCCACATACAGCAAAAGAGGAGATCGTAAGAAAGCCGCGGAAATCGCAAGCGGCAACCGTGTTTTACAGGTCTGTGCAGGACCGGCAGGCATGAGAAGAAGCGCGGGCCAAGGATGGTAGAAACATCCAAGACCCGCTAACCACAAGTAACTAAACAGGAGTTAAGTATGGCTAAGCGCAATGATACGCGACACAGCAGCACATCAACAGTAAACGCAGCACAACGGCTCACAGTCTCCTTCTATCAAGACGACAATCCCGAAACACTCTGGATACGCCTGCACGGCAACGGAATCAAACAAACAGGTTTCAGCCCCAATGCCACCGTGCGTGTCAGAGTCATGACCGGGTGTTTGATGATCACCAGTGACTAGGCTTCACTGAAGTAGCCGCCTAACAGAAATCCACTCCCAATCCCGCGCAAGTCGTGGGGTTGGGAGCGGTTTTTATTGAAAGAAACAAATACCGTCAGGAACGCCATTAACTTTGAAACTGGCTCCATTTGCATTTGCAGCAAACAAAGTGTCGGTTGACTTTAAGGAATTGCTGGCACCTCGTGGGCTGTCTGATGGTAATAAGAGCTATGCATACCTTTTGAGTTTGGCATCGGAATTTGATCTGCAGGATTAGGCGAATGACCCGCGACGACGCTCTGTGAGCTCCACAATCCATGTCTGAAAGGAGCCATTCGTCGGTAGTGACGGTGCTGGCAACTGCGGGGCGTGTGCCGCCCGTCGCACTCAGCTGCCAAACACCCAGTAACTGCCTCAGTCTGCAGCGGATTGTCATCAAAGATGCTCGACCAGCTCCCGTTGAGCGACGGTAGTGATTCAAGCGCAGATCAGCGAGCCGCCAATCGCCACCGGCCAGGTCAACTGCTCACCGGCAGACAGTAAGCCGCGCCGCAGCCTCAGATTGCCGCGTCGTCCATCAGCCGCTTATGGACGATTTTCCGGGACCGGAAGCCTGTCTCCAACAGTAGCAGTTCAACCTACGGGCAGAATTTTCCTGCCGCTTTCCATGAGCAAAAGTTGCATAAAAGTTGCATATATGAGTCCCTTAATTAAGCAGCTGACGTGCAGTACCTTGGTATGCGGCACGTTCGGCGCAACTACCGTCTTGGCCGTGGAGGTACCGTCAAGCGGCTCGCTGCTGCAAAACAACCCGATCCTGAATGCGCCGGTCAATCCACGTTCCGACAGCAGCACGGAACTACCGCTGGGCAGCGGCGGCCAGGCTGCTGCGGCGGCGGATGCCGAGCAAGGCGAGTCTTTCCATGTCGCCCGCATCGAGGTCGAGGACGTGCTGCCGGCGCTGCAAGCGGCGGTCGAGGCTGCGGTTGCGCCTTACCGCGACCAGCAGATGACGTTCGGCATGCTGCGCAATGTCGCGGTCAAGGTCACAGTGACGTTGCAGGACGCTGGCGAGCGTCTGAGCTATGCCTATATCCCGAACCAGGATGTGGTAGACGGCGTGGTGAAATTGAAAGTGCTGCGTGGTTTCATCGAATCGGCCAAGTTGGGAAGCAATACTTCGCTGGTGTCGGAGCGGGTGCTGAAACGTTATCTGGACAACGCTGTGTCGCTGAATGGCGACGTAGGCATGACGGAAAGCCAGCTGCTGCGCCTGAGCGATTTACCCGGCGTCGGCGCCACCAAGCCGGTGCTGGCCGCCGGCGAGCAGCCGGGCGGCTCGGCCTTGACGGTCGATATCGCTCCTGGCAATCGGTCTCAAATTGTGATGGTGGCTGACAACAGCGGCTCCAAGGCCAGCGGCAAGTGGCGCGTGGGGACGCAGGTCACCGTTAACAGCCCGCTTGGAATTGGTGATCGCTTGCAGGCGGTCGCTTACGCGGCGCCTGATTTTCTTCAGCCTAACCGTGACAGCCAGGGCGGCAATACCTTGGTCGGGCGTCTATCCTACGATTTGCCGATCGGTGGCTCCGGCCTCCGTGGCGGGTTGTCCTACTCGAAGGTGCGCTACGCACTGGGTGGCAGAATCTGGCGCGACACCGGCGATGGTTTTGCCGAAGTATACAGCCTGTATGGCAGCTACCCGCTGGTACGTTCAGCGACCCGCAACTTGAACCTGAGCGCGAATCTGGATTTCAAGCGGATGAACGATACCGTGCTCAAAGAATTCAATTATCCAAGCAATTCGCGCTCGGCAACGGTGCTGAACGCGCAGTTGGCGGGCGATCGGCAGGGCCAGGTCGCCGGCTTGCCGAATGCGTTGACGTACCAGTTTGCGATGTCCGGCGGCGATCTGAACCGAGGCGGCAAGCTCAGTACCAAGTGGTGGGATCCAAAAGGCGACGCCAAGGGTCGCTATTACAAGGCCACGCAAAGCCTGCGGCTGTCGCAGGGGCTGGTGAATGGCGTGTACCTGGATCTGGCCTTGAGTGGGCAACAGGCCAGCCATAACCTGGACAGCTCGGAAAAAATGACTCTGGGTGGGCCGAACGGCGTGCGCGCCTATAGCAACGACGCCGCCAGCGTGGATAGCGGCTGGCTGCTGATGCCGACCTTGAATGTAGCAGTGCCCAAGGTCAACGGCTTGACCGCGCAACTGTTCTACGACTATGCACGCGGCGCGCTGAGCAAATTCGATCCGAATCGGAATGTCGTCGTGTCGATGGCCGGTTACGGCGTCGGCTTGAGCTACACGCTTCCTAAGCTCGCCTCGATCAATATGAGCTATGGGCGGCGCAATGGCAGCGATGCGTTGCTGGGCCCGCAAGCGCGCGATCAGGTGTGGCTGAATACGGCGATCCGGTTTTAAGCTGGGATAGCCGCCGCGCCGGACGCGGCTGCTGTTTCTATTTGTTAGTTAAATTGGAGGAGTGGGTCTGGCGAACTAAAAGGCGATGCGGCGGAATTGCCTCTTCGAAGATCGCTGTCAAGCTGGCGAAAAATGCAGAGCCAAGAGCAAATACCAGTATCGGCTGCTTGTGTTGTTTTTGACGTTGCTGTTGAAGTGAATTCCGCATTGAGACGTTGCCAAATGAGGCAGCTGTCAGCCGGGAATTGTGGGGGAACATGTTTGAGCCGAAGGTGAGTTGGTTTCCCCACCCGGCTGACAGCTGCCTCATTTGGGGACCTGACCGAAGGGAAGGCAACGGCTTTGCGGTCGCCTTTCTTTGCTTCCTTTCTTTGGCGAAGCAAAGAAAGGGAGCGGCTGCCGGACCGCTCCCGGCATGTACCTGCGGAGTAGCTACCGTTTTAAGTAACGATGAAAGCAGGTTGCAGCGCAGCTTCACTATCGAGCTGCAGAATATAAATAGTCCTTTGACTTAAATCTGTCCAGATACGTTGGGCTTCCAGTCCTGCGCTCCTATACTGTATCCATATCCAGTAGCGACCTGAAAGTAGTTCCCCAACCGAAGGAGGCCCGAAGAGCAATACCTCTCGATCGCAAGCGAACCGCGGAAATCGCAAGCGGCAACCGTGTTTTACAGGTCTGTGCAGGACCGGCAGGCAAGAGAAGAAGCGCGGGCCAAGGATGGTCAAAACATCCAAGACCCGCTAACCACAAGTAACTAAAACGGAGTTAAATATGGCTAAGCGCAATCATACGCGAGACAGCAACACGTCGACAGTAAACGCAGCACAACGGCTCACAGTCTCCTTCTATCAAGACGACAATCCCGAAACACTCTGGATACGCCTGCACGGCAACGGAATCAAACAGACCGGCTTCAGCCCCAATACCACCGTGCGTGTCAGAGTCATGACCGGGTGTTTGATGATTACCAGTGACTAGGCTTCACTGAAGTAGCCGGCTAACAGAAAACCGCTCCCAATCCCGCGCAGGTCGTGGGGTTGGGAGCGGTTTTTATTGAAAGAAACAAATGCAGTCCGTGACTCGGCTTGTCAATTCATTATTTGTACTAGGTCAAACCTAGATCGGGCCGTCATACATTGGCGGGAAACGGCCATGAAGCGTCGCTCGTCGGTATCGTTGTTCGGACACTCAGACGTCCGTTCGGTCCGGCAAACGCCGGCGAAAGGTCGCGACGATGAACTAACCCACGGGTTGCGTTCACCAGCCCTCTTTCATGCCCGCCATACCAGCCCACTCTTGCATTTTTGGGAAAATCTCGCCCCAACTGTTTTTCAGCAAATGCCGATGAACGATGGTCTCGTTTGGGAAGGCCTTTTGTACGAGCACGCTGAGTTGGAAATGTCGATATTCGCTGATCACTCCTGCTGCACAAAAGCGCTCGATACCCAGGTGAGCGATGTCTTGACCGGCCATCTCAAACTCACCGATCGATGTGACGAAGAACGGCATCGTCTCCGTTAAGGCCCTCGGAAGTTGGGCCGCTTCGAGTCGGTGTTGCACGCATTCATTGAGCTGGTTGACGACTTGGGGCGTGAACAGATACCAGTCCTCATAGGTGATGACAAAGGGATAAATGGGGCGTCCGTTGGGGATCCATTCAGATAATCCGTTAGTCGCGTCATCAATATTCTTGTACAACTGGACGACGGCCACCGCAAGCTCATCGAGCGATTTCTCAAGCGTCTCTCCTTCTGCCGTTTCCTTGGCTCCTTGTTTCATCCGACGTGTCTTGCACTCGATAAAAATATTACCAGTTGCGTCGCTTACGATTCCGTCCACGCCATGCCTGATTTGTCCGCTGACCTTGTAGGGTTGTTCGCCTGTGATTGCAAACCGATCCAAATCAAACACCTCATACAGAATACGACCCACATAACGCTCGAAAGCTCGGCCGTACTCATTCCCAAATTCGATCCCAAGTTGGTTTTTTCCTTTGCATAGATCGTGAAACAGTCCTTCAGTGATACGCCGAAGCAGAAAATCGGGAAGTGGGCACCAAAACAGAGGTGTCTGGTGGTTGTCGAGGTTGATCAATGGCGTGACTTCCATAGGGTTCAACGTGAACTCCCATCCCTCATCGTCACGCTGCAGCACCTCTAAATCTCGACGGATGTTCGCTAGTGTTGTTCCGGTGATCTTGAAAAAGGCATCACGAGCTTCGTGCGTAACGCCGAATTCTGAATAATCTTGAGACGCGTTGGTGCCCGGCTTTTTCTTCCCTGCGCCACCGATGGCGAGTGCCAGTAAAAACATGGCACTCACCGAAAGGCCCGTCGCCTTCTCAAAAATGGGGGCCAATTCATGATCGTTGTAAATATGAAAGGCACGAAACATGCGGGCCTCATCACGCGAATATTGCCAGCGTGCTTGTTGGTGGACCAACGTATGCGTCTCTCGCATGGCATCGTCGCCCGAGTTGACCGTGCATTCCGAGATGCCGTTATTGATCCGACGGATGTGGTCGATCATTTGACACAAACCGAGGGGCGTTGAAATCGTGAGCTGGTCACCGGCTGCGTGAAGCAGTATTTCACGGCACAAGAGATGAAGTTCCCACACATAAATCTCAAAAACGGAGCCATCCGCTTTCTTCAGAAGCTTGATCACCCCTGATACGGCCGCGTACTGTTGGTAGTGCCATATGTGTTCCAACGCCGGTCGCAACGCCATTTTTCGGAGTTGATTTCTGAACGGCTCATACAGATCGTGGATATTCATCGTGGGGAGGATGACACAAAGGTTGGCTAACTTCAGATCATACAGGCTACAGCTCTCTGATCATTGTTCCTGAGAAGCTGCCCACCGAACTTCCGAAGCAGGACATCGAACTTCCGAAGCAGGACATCGAACTTCCGAAGCAGGACATCGAGCTTCCGAAGCAAGACATCGAGCTTCTGAGGCAGGATATTCGAGCTTCCGCGGCAGGACATCGAACTCCCGAGGCAGGACATCGAACTCCCGAGGCAGGACATCGAACTTCCGAGGCAGGACATCGAGCATCTGAGGCAGGATATTCGAGCTTCCGAGGCAGGACGTCGAACTTCCGAGGCAGGACGTCGAACTTCCGAGGCAGGACATTGAACTTCCGAGGTAGGACATCGAGCTTCTGAAGTAGGGAGCCGACCCTTCGATAGCCACCGGCCAGCCTGCTCGCCGAGCCTCAAAACAATAATAATATATTATCGATGATACAATATTGGCACTCGGAAACTGGCGACACAATCGTTTGCCGTTGCTCATGTCCGTGCCCCTTCAACTTCGCGACGAAACTCTACAAAACTACAGGAAGCATGCATGGCCAAAGCAATTCGAACACTGCAAAGCCTGATTGACGGCAGACAAAACAAACGTATCTTGCGAGTCTCGTTCGTCAACAACGACGGTCCGCAGGCCGAGCTGCTGATTAATAAGCTCGAAGCAATCGAAGGTTTAAGCCGGGATTTCTCTTACAAGATCGAATTGCTGTCAAACGATGCGCTGATACCTCTCAAGGATCTGCACGGGAAATTACTGTGTGTGGAGTTGGTACGCGGTGACGGAACCATGCGTTGCTTCACCGGATATATCCATACGGTGCGGCTCAAACGTACAGATGGCAGCATCGCCTTCTATGAAGCAACGTTAGGGCCGTGGCTCCATTTCCTGACGGGGCGAAAAGATAACTACATCTTCCACAATAAGACGCTTCACGATCAGACAGAGCAGATATTTTCAGGCTATGGCGCCTATGCCGTATGGGATAGCAAGCTGCGCGACACCGACCCGATCATGACCGATGCGTTTCTATGCAACGAATCGCAACACAACTATCTGCACCGCCGTTGGGAATATTTGGGCTGGCATTATTGGTACGAGCACAGCAGCAAAGGGCATCAGCTGGTGCTGTCAGACAGATCGACCGATGTCGCGCCGATTGACGGCCGGCCAGAAATCCCATTTCAACGTCATGCCGGCGCGATTGAAGAAGACGCTATCGGCAACTGGTCGCCGGTTCGGCAATTCACGGCGTCGACTACCACTCTGTCCGGCTACGATTTCAAGGACCCGCGCACAAAAGAAGCCAGCACACCGACCATTAACAAGCAGGGTACGGTGCCGCAGGTGGAGTCCTACGAATATGCTGGTGCCTACGGCTTTGTCAATCAGCAGGATGGCGAGCGTATCAGCAAGATACGCATGGAGGAAATCGAAGTCCCTGGTAAATATTTTGAGGGCAGTGGCAACAATCGCTACGTCATGCCGGGGCGCTGGTTCCGTCTGACCGGCCATTTTTCAGAAAATCAGTCACACAGTGGCGACGAACAGGATCACGAATTCCTGATCGTCAGCGTGACCCATCACGCGACCAATAACTATCTGCAAGACGCAGATGTGATTGCCGACTATAGCAACTCCCTGGTGTGCATCCGCAAGAAAATTCCGTGGCGCCCAGGGCGTGGCTACAACAGCCAGGACACCAAAGATTTCAGCATCCAGACCGCCACGGTCACTGGCCCGAAAGGTGAAAACTTGCATGTGGACCAATATGGACGCGTGAAGGTGATGTTCCATTGGGACCGGGTTGGCAAGCAGGATGAAAACTGTTCTGCCTGGATTCGCGTAGCCAGCGGCTGGTCAGGCGCGCAACAAGGGTTTGTCGCTATACCGCGCATGGGCCAGTCGGTGATTGTGCAAAAACTCGACGGTAATTGCGACCGTCCGATCATTACTGGCTCGGTGGTCAACCAGATCAACATGCCGGCCTGGGCCTTGCCGACACAGCAGGCTCTGAGCGGCATGCGTAGCCGAGAACTAACACCGAATGGCGGCAACTCGCCAGGCGGCCGCAGCGGGCATGTGGTTTTTGACGACTCCAATGGAAAGATACAAACGCAGATAAAAAGCGATCATCAACACAGTCAACTTTCTCTCGGCTACATCACGCGCATCGAAGATAACGCCGGACGCAAGGATGCCAGAGGCGAAGGGTTCGAACTGAGATCGGATGGCGTCGGCGTAGTCCGTTCCAAGGGAATGCTGATCAGCACCCACGCCAGGATCAAGGCAGCAGGTCATATCACGGATATGGGCGAGACGGTTTCGCGCTTGACGCAGAGCCGAGACCTGCACGAGCAGCTGGCCGGTCTGGCGCAACAACATCAGGCGCAAGACAAAGATGTGGATCAGAGTGATGTCGCCAAGACGATCAAAGCGCAAAACGATGCGATCAAAGGCAGCGATGGCGGCGCCGGAACGTTTCCTGAGCTGGCTGAGCCGCATCTGGTGTTGGCGAGTCCGAGCGGGATTGAAACTACCACTGCAGCATCGACCCATATCGCTAGCGGCGAACACCTGGCATTGACGACGGGCGGCCACGTGTCTCTTGCTGCTGGAAAATCGTTCTATGCAAGCATCAAGGAAAAATGGTCTGTCTTTGTTCATAAGCTGGGCATCAAACTAATTGCCGCCAGCGGCAAGGTGCAGATCCAGGCGCAAAGCGATGATATGGAACTGCTTGCGCAAAAGGTGTTGGATATTATCAGTACGACCGACTGGATCAATCTCAAAGGTAAAAAAGGCGTGCGCATCAACGGCGGCGGCAGTGAGTTGGTGATTAGCGCAGACGGCATCAAAGGCTATACTCCGGGCGGCCATGAAATGCACGCAGCCAATCATCAGACCTTTCCTCCGCAGAACAGACCAATTCAGTTTCCGGGACAGTTGCCGGACCATGACATCTGTATTCCTTGCCTGTTGAAAGCGGCCAAAGCTAACAATCCATTCGCGCATCCTTTATGACTGAGACACTACCTAAAATCTCCTCTTTTATTCTGCTAGACAGCGCCATGCTGGGTGGCGCAGAAAAATTCTTACCCATGGCGCCGGAAGTGCGCCCGGACTGGCTGATACCGGTCTACAAAGATCCCGCTGCGGCGGTCAGTCCGTTGGTAATTGACATAGAAGCTGCTGAATTGGCCGGACAGCTTGAATATGTGATGGCGCTGGTTAATGCCAAGCGACCACAACTGCATGTTTCCATCATCGATACGGCGTTGTCGCATGAGGCATTGGCGCAGCATTTGCGTCATTTCATTTTTGTACGGACCGAAACAGGAAAAGAGCTGACGCTGCGTTTCGCGGATTGTTGCATCTTGCCTGCGCTGGCAACGATGCTCAGTCCTGCACAATGGGTTACTTTCGCAGGTCCAATGGTGCGCTGGTGCATCCATCAACGAGAAGGAGCAATGACTACCTTGCCGCTGGCCGACATGGAGCAAGACGTGGTGGCCACACCCTTCGTTCTAACTACCCAGCAAGTCGAGAGTTTGAGAGAGTCGGCTGCAGCAGATCAGTTGATTGGCAACGTACAAAGTATGCGTTATGGTCAGATCTTGCCCGGCAATCCGGCAGAACAGCATCGTTGGGCCAGCGAAGCGCGGCGCGTTTGGCAAGCTGCGGGACACTTTGACAGCGAGGTGTTGTTCTCACTCGCCAGCGCCATTTTTGACTCTCATGGAGAATTGCTTAAGGACGCCAGTCTGTTCGGCATACTCGCACAAAAAAATACCGCCACCATTTGCCAGGATTTGCGACAAGCGGCAATCCGTTATTGATGTTTACCCGAATCACGCACGTAATGCATATTAAATAAAATAGAAGGCGCTATGAATCTCTCCAGATTATTTAAATCTTGTACTTTCGCTGTTGCCCTATGCGCACAGTTCATGCCCGTATTGGGGCAAGCAACTGACGTGAATGTCGGTTCGTCGCTAGTAGGGCATTACTCTCTGAAAGGTGCACGTGAGGCAGCAGCAGATATTATTCTGCAAGTCGATCATCACTTTAAATATGCTGCCATGTATGGCGGCACGGACGCACAGGCGGATGGGACTTGGTCTGTGACAGGGAATCAAGTCTATTTGATTGCAGATCAGTCACCGCCATACTTTAGCGAAATTCAGCAAATTGATCAGCCTGATTCTGATTTTACGAAGGACGCTAAGGAACCTATCCTGATGGGGCTTGTAGCAGGTACTCCGAAATTCGGAATGCGATGGCAAGATGTCGAGGTCGATTTTAAATTCTCGAATGGGAAAATTCGAAGCGCGAAAACCAGCAGTTCAGGCAAGGTCTTCTTAGCCGACAGGCAAACGCCGGAATGGAAAGGTGTTGAAGTTACTGAAATAGGTTTGGCGTTTCCGACAATAGAGCTTGAACGAAAATGGTTCAAAGTGGATGGCAAGAAAACTAAAATCGTTGTGGCAATATTGGAGCTGGGCAAATTATCTCAAGCATTCAAAACGGCTGCAGCAAGCGTTGCCTCGAATAAGCCTAATCAATTAATCGTAGAAGATGACGGTGGAATCGTCAAAGGTACCTACGTTCGAACTGCAACTAATAATCAGGAAGAAGAGCGATGAGACTGACTCATTCAAAAGCCAGATTTAGCTGGCTACATACGCTGGCAATGTCCATATTGGCATTTATCTTTACCGGATGTGCCAGCGTCCACGCTGGGGGCGATGAAGATAATTTCACGCCTGTTGGCCTGACTGGTGTTCAGCACATAGGACGAGACTTCAATATTTCCGATTTCTACGTGGATGGCGCTGGTGGCGGTAATGTGGGCCGCGAGGGGGGAGGGGGCGGGACCGTCTGTTGTGTAGCGTTGCCAAAGAAATGGAGGCAAGGTCTGACAGCCGAAGTGCGATGGGCAGTTGGCGACTGGAGTAAAGAAAATTTAACAGAGACAGCTATAGGAAACTATAAAAGTGTTACCTCTGAAGGCATCTACAAAGCCAACGTCCCGATTGAGAAATACGAGGAGCCGGAGCACGTATGGGTACATTTTTTCGCAGGAGGAAAAATTCGAATTGTTTCCAGTTCCCCCGGTTCTTTGAGCAAACTTCATCCCATCCAACGTAACGATCCACATGCCGTCGATAGCGCAACAGTTGGTACCCGTATCGCCGCTCTTTTTACGCCAGAGGAATTGGAAGAAATGAGCCGCAAGCGTGATGCGAATAGAAAAAAATATGGAGACTGGCGATGACTGAAGAGCTTGCATTTGCAATTGCGCCAACTCGGCAAGCGCCGGTCTCCGGCGTAACGATGGTGGTACCAAAGCATCAGCTTGACGCTGGGAATTGTGAAGAAAATATGCACGTCGGCGTATTTTTTGACGGCACCAACAATAATCGCGATGAAGATAAGCCGAAGCTTGGGCATAGCAACATCGTGAGATTGTCCGATGCCTATCCAGACAGTCCCGCAGATGGCGTTTATCGCATTTATGTTCCAGGTGTCGGTACCCCTTTTACGGAAATTGGAGAAACGGGACATAGCACTTTTGGCAATGGCTTTGGCCTTGGTTGTGAAAGTCGTATTGTGTTTGGGTTGTTGGCAGTATTTAACTCAATACATCAACGTGCCTTTGACGATTTGAAGCTTTTTAGTGAGGCGCAAGTCAAAGCGTTATGCCGAAATGGGCCGGGTACCCCCCTTCAGTCAGATGAAAAAGCACTGCAAGGCCTAGGAATGAATTACGGCCTACTTATGCCGGATATGGCGGAGGGGTACCGCCGTCAGCAGTTTTTTGAACGCCAGTCGAGCCTGTTGGAGAAGAAATTATCGGCACATGGCAAACCTGATGTCAAAGAATGCTTCGTAGACGTATTTGGTTTCTCCCGCGGGGCGGCGCAAGCTCGTGTGTTTTGTCAATGGCTGGATCAGTCGCTATCGGGCGGCAAGCTCGCGGGTGTCACCGTCCGCTTGCGCTTTGTTGGTCTGATGGACACGGTGGCCTCGGCAGGTATATTGTCCGGCGTGTTTGGAACGATTACGAACAGCACCGATGGACACAAGGGCTGGGCTGTCCCAAAAAATCTTCGCATTCCCGAGTCAGTGGAAAATTGCGTACACATGGTGGCGATGCACGAGCTCCGTAAGAATTTCCCACTCGACGAACTTGGTGTGAACGGCGTAATGCCGCCGCATTGCCAAGAGTTTGCATATCCAGGAGCGCATAGCGATGTCGGTGGCGGATATGCCCCAGGGGAATTGGGTATCTCCGTCGGTAAAACTCCTATTGAAAGTGATGCACTTAAATTGGCGCAAATCCCACTCAACCACATGCTGGCATGCGCGGTCGCTGCGGGTGTGCCGTTGGACAAGAAGCGGGCGTTAGATACAGCCAAAAATTATGATCCGTTCGCGATTGATCCTCGCGTTGAACAGGCATTCAGCGATTTCTTAACTGTGTCGACGATGGCCGCGCGTCAGATGCATAGCTGGCTGCAACCCTATCTGACCTGGCGTTGGCAGGTATGTAAAAATTACGAGCAACTCAGTCATGTTCAGAAAGCAGACGCAGGAGATAAAAAGCTATTGGTCGACGCAAACAAGAAATTGATGCGTGATGCCGGATTGATCGCCTTCAAAGGCGATGTGAGTCTGTCGCGGCGTTTTCTGGATTTTATTACAGGTAATCCCGGCGCCAGTTTGAAAGCGCACGAGTACCAACAGTCAGAATTGAGTTCGCTGGATCCAGAGGCACCGGTAATACTGGATATTGCGCAGAAGGCGCCACTGACGTCAGCTGCACTTGCCACGCTTTTCGATGACTTTGTTCACGACTCTTATGCTGGCTTTACCAAGAGTTTGGTTGAGTCAACCGGCTATTGGCGTTATCGCAAAGGATTCCGTGGCACCGGCGAGGCAACTATTGTCCGTAACGATGCTGTCGATCAAAGCCGCGTGGAAAGAGTTGCAAGCAATGATGCCACCGATCAAAACGTTGCAAGAGGCTAGTGCGTCGATCGCATATCGATGATCCATGGAAGGGCAAGAAAATGAAAGATGTCGAAGGGCGGGGCGTAATTCGGCTCGGCGATAAGACCTCGCATGGTGGCGAGGTGGTTTCTGCGAGCGAAAGCTTTATTGCGATGGGTATAGCGGTGGCGTTGGACGGGGATATGACCGTTTGTCCAAAGTGCAAGGGACGGTTTGCGATAAGGCCGCTCGATAGCAGTCGCCAACATCACGGTAAAGCCGTCGCCTATCACGATGACCTTACGGAATGCGGCGCCACGCTGATATCGTCACTCTAAAACATCAAGGGAAACTTGGAATGCTCCAATCCCGCTAGGCAGCGATAAAATCCGCACAATCCGTTTTACCAGTCGGTATGGCGTCGAGCTTCCGAGGCAGGACGTCGAGCTTCCGAGGATCAAAACGCGATAATCACCACCGAACCGGCCACAATCAACGAGCCGCCAATCGCCACCGGCCAAGTCAGCTGCTCACCCGCAAACAGCAAGCCCAGCACGATGGCAAAAGCGACGCTCAGTTTGTCGATTGGCGCCACCTTGGATATCGGGCCGATTTGCAAGGCATGGTAGTAGCACAGCCAGGACAGGCCGGTAGCGATGGCCGAGAGGACGAGGAACAGCCAGTTGGAAGGGTTGACCAGCGATGGTTTTTGCCACTCGTCGCGCAAGGTGACGATGCCGGCGATCACGAACAGGATGACGATGGTGCGGATGAAGGTGGCAAAATTGGAATTCATGCCGACCACGCCGAACTTGCCGAAGATCGCCGTCAGGCCAGCAAAAAATGCAGAGCCGAGAGCAAATACCTGCCAGCTGGAACCGAAATTCATTTTTTTCTCCCTGATATGGAATGTGAGCTTTTGAAAGCTTCATAAAACATGACAATGCCCTTGCCCGGTTGCGCTTAACAAACGCAGCTAACTGGGGTCAGAGTGAACTTTCTGCGCGTTTTTTGCAGAAACTTCACTCTGACCCCACTTAGCGGGCCACGGAGTAGCTGCCTCATCGCTGAAGAAATACAAGACCACCTAGTGCGCTCTGCCTCTCTCCGAATCCGTCATGTGGGGTCAGAGTCAAGTTGGCGATGAAGCACTGCAGAAATTGACTAACCCCGTTGACTCTGACCCCACATGACTCTTGCCGTGGCTTGCCTCGCTACTTTTATTTGGCCGCGGGTTTGCTGCTTCCAGTGGCTGCACGATCGTTCAACATGGCGTTATCAGGCAGCTCAGTCTGATTCCAGCCGCCGCCGAGCGCCTTGATCAGCAGCACACTGGCAGCAAAGCGCCGATCCTGGATATTCAGCGCCGACAGATCGGCGTTAAATGCGGTTGTTTGCGCCGTCACCACACTGGTGTAGTTGACGGTGCCGGCCCGGTACTGATTCATGATCAGGTCCACCGCTTGATGTGCAAACTTGACAGTCTCATCCTGGACCGCAGCTTCCTGCTCCAGAATCCGTAATGCCGCCAGATTGTCTTCCACTTCCTGGAAACTGGTCAGCACCGTCTGTTTGTATGCCGCGACGCTGGCGTCGTAGGCGGCAATCGCCTTGTCGCTTTGAGCGCGCCGGGCGCCGCCGTCAAACAGGGTGGCGGCCAGCGCCGGTCCTAGCGACCAGATGCGGTTCGGCACCGTCAGCCAGTTGGCAAAACTGTTGCTTTGAAAGCCGCCGGAAGCCGACAAGGTCAGGTTAGGAAAATACGCGGCTTTGGCGACGCCGATCTGGGCGTTGGCCGCCGCTGCCAGCCTTTCCGCCGAGCTGACATCGGGACGCCGTTCCAGCAGCGACGACGGCACGCCGACCGGAATCTCCGGCAGCACCGCGACCAGCGGCGCCGGTGCAATCGAGAAGCTGGAAGCCGCTTGTCCGGTCAACAGGGCGATCGCGTGTTCCAGCTGCGCACGCGAGACGCCATTGTCCAAGGCCTTTGCTTGTGCGCCTTTGAGCTGGGTCTGCGCTTGAATCACGTCGGAGCGGGCAACCACGCCAACGGCGTACTGGTTTTGCGTCAGTTGCAGCGATTTCTGATAGGCCGCTACCGTCTCGTCGAGCAGATTCTGCTGCAAGTCGAGCACCCGCAATTGCAGGTAGTTTTGCGCCAGCGAGGATTGCGCGCTGAGCCTGGCCACCTGCAAGTCGGCGGCACTGGCCTGGGCCGAGGCCCGGTTGGCTTCCACCGTACGGCTGATGCGGCCCCACAGATCGGGTTCCCAGCTGGCGTTCAGGCCGAGTGAGTCGGAGGTTGTTACCGAGCCGCTGCTGCTACCGCTTTGGCTGCTACTGCCGCTACCGCTGCGTCCGCCTGAACGGGTGGACGAAACACTGGCCCCTACGGTCGGAAAGTAAGACGCTCTGGCCGATTCCACCAGGGCTTTCGCTTGCCGGAATTGGGCCTCGGCTTGCGCCAGATTCTGGTTGGAGATATTGACTTGCTCGACCAGCGCATTCAATTGCGGATCCTGATAAACCTCCCACCATTTTCCATGCAGTTCCTGATCTTGCGGGGTCGCCGTTTTCCAATCCTTGTTTTCCTTGAAGGCGGCCGGCGCCACGGCGGCCGGGCGTACGTAATCCGGGCCGACGGCGCAGGCGCTCAATAGCAGCGCTGCGGTTGTTGCCGCTGCTGCCGCCAACAGGGTTCTGTGCATAGGTGCTTGCTTCTGCTTTTGCGTATGGCTCATATTAGATCCGTTGATTGTCGTTTTCGGCGACCATAATATTGCTGTTCTTGTTAAGCTTCGCTGGTATCAGGCACCGGCCTGCCGCTGCGCCGCTCCCATTTGTCTTTGCTCCACAAGCGGAAGCGATCCATATACAGGTAGACCACCGGCGTCGTGTACAACGTCAGCAACTGGCTCATGATCAGGCCACCGACAATCGCGATCCCCAGCGGCCGCCGCAGTTCGGCGCCGTCGCCGTGGCCCAGCGCCAGCGGCACCGCGCCGAGCATGGCCGCCATGGTGGTCATCATGATCGGCCGGAAGCGCAACCGGCAGGCTTCGAAAATCGAATCGCGCGGCGATAGCCCGCGCGTGCGTTCGACATCGAGGGCGAAGTCGATCATCATGATCGCATTCTTCTTGACGATACCGATCAGCAGGATCACGCCGATCAAGGCGATCAGGCTGAAATCGGTGCCGGTCGCCAGCAATGCCAGCAGGGCGCCGACACCGGCCGAAGGCAGGGTCGAGAGGATGGTGATCGGATGTACATAGCTTTCATACAAAACGCCAAGCACGATGTACACCGCCAGCAACGCCGTCAGAATCAGCACCGGCTGGCTGCTCAAGGATGACTGGAATACATTGGCGGTGCCCTGGAAGCTGCCGTGCACCGAGGTCGGCACGCCGATCCGGGCCAGCGCATCGTTGATCGCCGCCGTCGCATCCGATAAAGAACCGCCGGTCGGCAGATTGAAGGAAATGGTGGAGGCGATGAACTGACTCTGGTGGTTGACCCCGAGCGAGGTATTGGTCGGCTGGAAACTGGTGAACGCCGCCAGCGGCATCTGTTGCTCCGCCGTGGTCGAGAGGGTCAGCGCCAGCGATGAATTGGAGGCCAGCTTGCCGCCTGCGGTCAATGCCGGCGGCGTGCCGAGTGCAGAGGTGGTGGGCGACAGATTGGCGGTGCTGGCCGGGATGCTGACGTAAGTGTCATGCAAGATGCGCGGACTCTGCCAATATTGCGGAGCGGCCTCCATCACCACGTGGTATTGATTCATGCCGCTGTAAATGGTCGACACCTGGCGTTGGCCAAACAGGTCGTTCAAGGTCGAGTCGATCAGCTGCGGCGTGACACCGCTGCGTATCGCGCTTTCGCGATCAATCGTCAGGGTGGTCTGCAAGCCCTTGTCCTGCTGGTCGGTATTGACGTCGGCCAGTTGCGGCAGGGCGCTGAAGGCTTCGCGGATTTTCGGTTCCCAGGTGCGCAATTCATTCAGATCGTCGGACTGCAAGGTGTATTGGTACTGGGCGTCGCTGGCGCGGCCGCCGACGCGGATATCCTGCACCGGTTGCATGAACAGGTTGGCGCCGGGCACATGGCTGAGTTTGCCGCGCAGGCGCGCGATGACCTGATCGGCGGTGAGCTTGCGTTCGGTCAGCGGCTTGAGGGTAATGAACATGTTGCCGCGATTGCTCTGGCCGCCGCCGGTGAAGGCAATCACGCTTTGCACATCGGGATCCTTGCGGACGATCTCGACAAACTCATTGAGCTTGACCTTCATCGACTGGAAGGAAATCGACTGGTCGCCCTGGATGCCGCCCATCACCAGGCCGGTATCCTGCTGCGGGAAAAAGCCTTTGGGAATGACGGTGTACAGATACACATTGAGGGCGATGGTGCCGAACAGGATCAGTATCATCAATGGCGAAAAACGCAGGGCCCAGGCCAGCGACCGTTCGTAGCCGCGCAACATGGCGTTGAAGGCGCGTTCGGTGGCGGTGAAGAAACGTCCTTGCTTGCGGTGCGGCTCGTGCTTTAGCAGGCGCGCGCACATCATCGGGGTGGTGGTCAGCGAGACCACCAGCGATACCAGGATCGCCACCGACAAGGTGACGGCAAATTCGCGGAACAGGCGGCCGACGATGCCGCCCATCAGCAGGATCGGGATGAACACGGCGATCAGGGAAAGACTCATCGACATCACCGTAAAGCCGACTTCCTTGGCTCCTTGCAATGCTGCGGCAAACGGTTTCATGCCTGCTTCAATGTGGCGCGAGACGTTTTCCAGCACCACGATGGCATCGTCGACCACGAAGCCGGTGGCAATCGTCAGCGCCATCAGGGATAGATTGTCGAGGCTGTAGCCGAGCAAATACATGACGCCGAAAGTGCCGATCAGCGAGACCGGCACGGCGACTGCCGGGATCAGCGTGGCGCGGCCGTTGCGCAGGAACAGGAACACCACCATGATCACCAGTGCGATCGACATCATCAAGGTGTCCTCGGTTCCGCTCAAAGAGGCGCGAATGGTCGGCGTGCGGTCGAGTGCGACATCAAGGTTGATGGCAGCCGGAATCGAGGCGCGCAACTGCGGCAGCAGCGCCCGCACTTCGTCCACCGTTTCGATGATGTTGGCGCCGGGCTGGCGATTCAGGATCACCAGCACCGACGGTTTGCCGTTGGCGGAGCCGGCGTTGCGCAGATTGGCAACCGAATCGACCACCGTGGCGACATCGCTGACGCGCACCGGCGCGCCATTGCGATAGGAAACAATCAGCGGCATGTATTCGGCGGCGGTCTTGGCCTGGTCGTTGGCGTAGATCTGCCAGTTCTTGTCGCCGTCTTCCAGCACGCCCTTGGGGCGGTTAGCGTTGGTGGCGGCGATCGCGGTGCGGACGTCAGCCGTGCCTATGCCGTATTTGTTAAGTGCGGTCGGATTCAGTTCGATCCGCACCGCCGGCTGCGAACTGCCGCCGACGCTGACCTGGCCGACGCCTTTCACCTGCGACAGCTTTTGCGCCAGGATGGTGTCGGCAGCGTCGTACATCTGGCCCTGCGTCATGCTGTCCGAGGTCAGCGCCAGAATCATGATCGGCGCATCGGCCGGATTCACCTTGCGATAATTCGGATTGCTGGGCAAGCCGGTCGGCAGCAGGTTGCGCGCTGCGTTGAGCGCGGCCTGGACGTCGCGTGCGGCGCCGTCGATGTCGCGGTTGAGATCGAACTGCATGGTGATGCGGGTCGAGCTGAGCGAACTCGACGAGGTCATTTCGGTGACCCCGGCGATCGACCCCAGTGCGCGCTCCAGCGGCGTCGCCACGGTGGCGGCCATGGTTTCCGGACTGGCGCCCGGCAGTGACGCCGAGATCGAGATGGTCGGGAAATCTACTTGCGGCAACGGCGATACCGGCAGCAGCCGGAACGCCACCATGCCGGCCAGGGCCACGCCGATGGTCAGTAGCGTGGTGGCAATCGGCCGTTGAATAAAGGGACGCGAGATATTCATGCTGTGTTCTGATCCCTTGCCTTACGGCTCATCCAGCCGCGGCTGCTGCCGGGGGATGGCGCCATCGTGGTCGTCATCATCCGGATGCGGCTCTTCCTTGCTGCCAAAGCGTGCCTTCGCACGGCGCGCCAGATTGTCGAACGCCAGATAGATGACCGGGGTGGTGAACAAGGTCAGCACCTGCGATACCAGCAGGCCGCCAACCATGGTGATCCCCAGCGGCTGCCGCAATTCCGAACCGACACCGCTGCCGAGCATCAGCGGCAATGCACCCAGCAGAGCCGCCATGGTGGTCATCAGGATCGGCCGGAAGCGCAGCAGGCAAGCCTGGTAGATCGCATCGCGCGGGCTTTTGCCTTCGTTGCGTTCGGCGTCCAGCGCAAAGTCGATCATCATGATGGCGTTCTTCTTGACGATACCGATCAACAGGATAATCCCGATGATGCCGATAATCCCCAGATCGGTGCCGGCGATCATCAGCGACAGCAGGGCGCCGACGCCGGCGGAGGGCAGCGTCGACAAGATCGTGATCGGGTGGATGTAGCTTTCATACAGCACGCCCAGCACGATATACATGGTGATGATCGCCGCCAGGATCAGCATCAGCGTATTGCTGAGCGATGCCTGGAAGGCCAGCGCTGCACCCTGGAAACTGGTTTGTATGCTGGCCGGCAAGCCGATCTCCTGTTCCGCAGCCTCGATCGCTTTGACCGCGTCGCCCAGTGAAGCGCCGGGCGCCAGGTTGAATGAAATCGTGGTGGCAGGGAACTGGCCGATATGGTTGATCACCAGCGGCGAAGTGCGTTCCTCGACCGTGGCGATGCTCGACAGCGGCACCTGGTTGCCGTTGCCAGCGACCAGGAAAATACTGTTCAGCGCCGCCGGCCCTTTCTGGAATTCCGGTTTCACTTCCATCACTACCCGGTACTGGTTGGATTGGGTATAGATGGTTGAGATCAGGCGCTGGCCGAAGGCGTTGTACAGGGCGTTATCGATGGCCGCCGTGGTGATGCCGAGCCGCGACGCCGCATCGCGGTCGATCGCGATGTAGGCTTGCAAACCGAGATCCTGCTGGTTGCTGGCGATATCCGCCAGCTGCGGGATCTGGCGCAGGCGCTCGATCAGCTTCGGCACCCAGATGCTGAGTTCATCGGCGTTGGCATCCTCGACGCTGAATTGATACTGGGTGCGGCTGACGCTATCTTCAATCGTCAGATCCTGCACCGGTTGCATGTACAGCGTGATGCCGCCGACCTGGCGATCCAGTTCCGGTTGCAGGCGGCGGATGACGTCGCTGGCGCTCAGATTGCGTTGATCGTGCGGCTTCAGGTTGATTAGCATGCGGCCGCTGTTCAGCGTGGCGTTAGTGCCATCGACGCCGATGAAAGACGACAGGCTGTCGACTGCCGGGTCTTTCAGCACCACCGCCGCCAGCGCTTGCTGCCGGGCCGCCATGGCGGAAAAAGAAACCGACTGGCTGGCCTCGGAGATGCCCTGGATGACGCCGGTGTCCTGCACAGGGAAAAAGCCTTTCGGAATAAAGATGTACAGCACCGCGGTCAGCACCAGCGTGCCGATGGCCACGATCAGCGTCGCGAACTGGTGGCGCAGCACCCATTCCAGCGCCACGCCGTAGCGGGCGATAATCCGATCCAGGGTTGCACCGCTCTTGCGGTAGAACCAGCTTTGCTTTTGTTCCGGAATATGGTGCAGCAGCCGGGCGCACATCATCGGCGTCAACGTCAACGAGATGACGGCGGAAATCAGGATCGCCACCGCCAGCGTGATGGCGAATTCGCGGAACAGGCGGCCGACGACGTCGCCCATGAACAGCAGCGGGATCAGCACTGCAATCAGTGAAAACGTCAGCGAAATGATGGTAAAGCCGATTTGCTCCGCGCCTTTCAGGGCCGCCTGCAAGGGCTTCATGCCTTCTTCGATGTAGCGCGAGATGTTCTCGATCATCACGATCGCATCGTCGACCACGAAGCCGGTGGCGATGGTGAGCGCCATCAGGGTCAGGTTGTTGACCGAGAATCCAACCAGGTACATGACGCCGAAAGTGCCGATCAGCGACAGCGGCACCGCCACGCTAGGGATGATGGTGGCAGGTACGCTGCGCAGGAAAATGAAGATCACCATCACCACCAGGGCGACTGACAGCAGCAGTTCGAACTGCACATCCGCCACCGAGGCGCGGATGGTGGTGGTGCGGTCGGTCAGGATCTGGACATCGATCGCGCCGGGTAGGGTTTCCTGCAGTTTCGGCAGGATCTTCTTGATGCTGTCGACCACGCCGATGACGTTGGCGCCCGGTTGCCGCTGGATATTCAGGATCACTGCCGGCGAAGTGTTGGCCCAGGCCGCCAGGCGGATGTTTTCGGCATCGTCGATCACATCGGCGACATCGGAGACGCGGATTGGTGCGCCGCTCTTGTAGGCGATGATCAGGTTGCGGTATTCATCGGCTGAGCGCAGCTGGTCGTTGGCGTCGATGGTGGAGGCGCGCGCCGGGCCGTCGAAGCTGCCTTTGGCCTGGTTGACGTTGGCGTTGCCGATAGCGGTGCGGATGTCATCCAGGTTCAGGCCCATCGCCGCCACCGCACGCGGATTCAGCTGCAGGCGCACGGCTGGCCGCTGGCCGCCGGACAGGCTGACCAGGCCCACCCCCGGCACTTGCGAAATCTTTTGCGCCAGGCGGGTGTCGATCAGATCTTGCACCTTCGGCAGCGGCAGCGTTTTCGAGGTGATCGCCAAGGACATGATCGGCGTATCGGCCGGGTTGACCTTGTTGTAGATCGGCGGCGTCGGCAGATCGGAGGGCAGCAGATTGCCGCCGGCGTTGATCGCTGCCTGGACTTCCTGCTCGGCGATATCGAGGCTCAGGTCGAGACTGAATTGCAGGGTGATGACCGAGGCGCCGCCGGAGCTGGTCGACGACATCTGGTTGAGGCCAGGCATCTGGCCGAACTGGCGTTCCAGCGGCGCGGTGACGGATGAGGTCATGACATCCGGGCTGGCGCCGGGATACAGCGTCACTACCTGGATGGTTGGATAGTCGACTTCCGGCAAGGCCGAAAGCGGCAGTTGCTTGTAGGCGACGATGCCGGCCAGGAAAATGGCCAGCATCAACAGGGATGTGGCAACCGGCCGGAGAATAAACTGGCGTGAGGGATTCATACTATCTTCACAGTTGCTTATGGGCTGGTGCGGTTGTTGGCGGCAGCAGGGGCGGCGGGTGTTGCGGATGCGGCAGGCGCGCTGGCGGCAGCGCCACCAGTGGCGTCCTGGCCGTGACGGCGGCCGCCCTTATGGGTGCCGGCAGCGCTGCCGGCGTCAGCGCCGGCCGCCGCAGTTGTGCCGGCCCCAGCCGCCGCCGGACCGCCACGGACCACCGGTTCCACCTTGGCGCCTTCCTTGAGTTTGTCGATGCCGTCGATGACCACGGTTTCGCCGACGGCGATACCCTTGTCAATCGCAGTCGATTCACCTTCTACCGGGCCGGCTGTGACGTCACGGATGGTGACCGAATGATCGGCTTTCACCACATACACGAAATTACCTTTGGCGCCGCGCTGAATCGCCGCATTCGGAATCACGGTAGCATCGCGGCGGGTGTCGAGCAGCATGCGGACATTGACGAACTGGTTCGGAAACAGGGCGTAATTGAGATTCGGGAATTCCGCCTTCAGTTTGACCGTGCCGGTGCTGCTGTCGACCTGGTTGTCGATGGTCAGCAGCGCGCCGCTGTCGAGTTTGTTTTTTTGATCGCGGTCCCAGACATCGGTCGCCAGCTTTTTGCCAGCCTGGATCTGTTTCATGACGCTGGGAATATTATCTTCCGGAATACTGAATACGCTGGTGATCGGTTGCAGCTGGGTGATGACCACGATGCCGTTGGTATCGCTGCTCTGCACAATATTGCCGAGGTCGACCTGGCGCAAACCGAGGCGGCCGCCGATCGGCGCAGTGACGCGCGAGTAAGTGAGTTGCAGGCGGGCGCTGTCGAGCGAGCCTTGATCCGATTTGACCGTGCCTTCATATTGCTTGACCAGGGCGGCCTGGGTGTCGACCTGCTGACTGGCGATGGAGTCTTGCGTCAGCAATGTGCGGTAGCGTTGCAAATCGATTTGCGCAGCCTTCAGCAGGGCGGTGTCTTTGAGCAGCTGGCCTTCGGCCTGCGTCACCGCCACCTGGTAAGGGCGCGGATCCAGCTCGGCCAGCAAGTCGCCGGCCTTGACTATCTGGCCTTCCTGAAAATGCAATTTCATCAACTGTCCGTTAACCCGGCTTTTGACCGTCGCCGTGGCTTCCGGAGTGACGCTGCCGAGACCCGAGAGATAGATCCTGATATCGCCGGTTTTGGCGACTGCGACGCCAACCGGCAGCGGGCCGCCGGCGCCGGGAAATCCACCGCGATTTCCACCTTTCCCACCTTTTCCGCCTTTGCCGCCGCCATTCGACGCTTGCCCCGGCGTTTGTCCCGAGCTTGCCGTGGCTGGGTCAGCCGCCTGATGATTGCGACCCCAGATCAGGTAAGCCGCTAGCGCCAGCACGACGACTGCGGCCAGCCACAGCCAGCCGCGCTGGAATCCGCCCTGGTACTGGTTGGGAAGGGCGGGGCGAGGCTGGTTAGATTGGTCGATTCGGGGAGTCGGTGTAGTAGTCATCGCGGGCAGGAGGTCAGTCAGAGTGTGGTCAAGCGCAATAAAAATGGATTTGCTACGAATTTGCCGGAAATTGGCGCTCAGGGCGTGCAGCAAATTGTTGAAAATTAATTACATGAGTTTAGCGAGTAAATTTTACCGCCGCATGTATTTAATAGAAATTGTTTCAAACTATTGAGAGTTTCATAATTCATGACATCACCCCGGCTAGAGTCATCTGGGGGCGGAGTCAACGGGGTCGGAGTCACTTATGCAGTGCTTTATCGCGAAACTTGACTCTGACCCCACATGACGGATTCGGAGAAAGACAGAGCGCACTGGGTGGTTTTGTTCTTTTTAACGATGAGGCAGCTACTCCGTGGCCCGCTAAGTGGGGTCAGAGTGAAGTTTCTGCAAAAAAGCGCGCAGAAAGTTCACTCCGACCCCAGTTAGCTGCGTTGGTTAGTTAAGCGCAGCCGGGCAAGGGCGTTATCGTGTGCTTTACGGACGATCGTCCGGGCCGCCGTGGTGAAAGCCGCGATGGCCGAAACGATGCTGTTCCATTTTCTTGAAATGCTCGTCAAAGACCTTTTGCTGCACAGGCGTCAACACCGCATAAAACTCCTTGACCGCTGCGCTATGCTCGGCCAGGCGCGCTTCAGCGCGTTTCAGGAATTCCATCTGATGCTCCATCCGTTCAGGGGCGGTTTGCTTGGCCCATTCTTCCTTGCTCGGGCGTTGTGGCGCACCGGCTGGACCGACCGGCTTGATCTTGCCAGTGAATGTTTGCCATGCAGCTTCCTGGGCCGGGGTGATTTTCAAATCGTCATGCAGTTTAGCCTGGCGTTTTGCCATCTTTTCGGCAAATTTTGCCTGTTGCTCCGGCGTAGGCGCCTGGCGGCCATTGGCGCCGTCGGCTTGCGCGTAGACGGTCACGCCCATGGCGGCAAAACTCAGTGCGGTCACCCCAATCAGCAGTTGTTTGCGAAGCTTGAACATAGTGAATCCTTCCATGAATATAAGTGCAATCCGCACAACTGGCATTGGAACGCGCTGGTGTATCGCAGGTTTGTCATGGGGGTATGGCTTTGTATCGCCGTGTATGGGGCCAAGTTTGCTTTGTATCTTAAAGTGTCTATGGAGCTGGCAGATATGCCAATATACAAATTACTATCGTCTTTCTTGTGCCGACTTGCCATAATCCTAGAAACTTCAAGCACTTACCAACTATCAGGGATTGCACGCATTGAATATTTCGTCATTCATCACTAAGATTTCGTTTTTTCGATTGGCCGCGCTGCCGGTCCCACTGCAGTTACTAGGACATCATTGATATGGAAACTGCTGCTCACATACTGGTGGTCGACGACGACCACGAAATCCGCACCTTACTGGCCGAATACCTGGACGCCAACGGCTTCCGTACCTTGATGGCGACCAATGGCAGCGACATGCGCAAGGTCTTGTCGGAGGCACGGGTCGATCTGGTGGTGCTGGATCTCACCTTGCCGGGAGAGGACGGCCTGACCTTGTGCCGCAACCTGCGCGCCGATTCGAATATCCCGGTGATCATGCTGACCGCACGCGGCGAACCGCTGGATCGCATCCTCGGCCTGGAAATGGGCGCTGACGACTATTTGTCGAAGCCGTTCGAGCCACGCGAATTGTTTGCCCGCATCCGCAGCGTCTTGCGCCGCACCCAGGCACTGCCGCCGAACATGGCGTCGCCGGAAGCCCAGCAAATTCAGTTCGGGCGCTGGACGCTGGATCTGATCGCGCGTCATCTGGTCAATAGCGAGGGTCTGGTGGTGGCTTTATCGGGCGCCGAATATCGCATTCTCAAAGTGTTTCTGGATCATCCGAACCGGGTCCTGAACCGCGATCAATTGCTGGAACTGACTCAGGGACGCGAATCGGATCCTTTCGATCGTTCGGTCGACATCCAGATCAGCCGCTTGCGCCAAAAACTGGGCGATGACGCCCGTACCCCGGTGATCATCAAAACGGTGCGTAACGAAGGTTATGTGCTGGCCACCACGGTGACGGTGGAGTCGTGATGCGAACGTGGTCTCGAGTAGTGGCAGCTGCCTGTTAGAACCAGTATGAGAATACCGTTCGTGAGAAATTTTTTTGGCTCGGTGGCCAATCGGGTGTTCCTGATCTTGCTGGCGGGGATTCTGGTGGCCGCTGCCACTACCAGCTGGCTGGCCGACAACGAGCGACGCAAGGCTTTCAAGGAATTTTATGAGTTTCGGATTGCCGAGCGGGTCGAACAGATCGTTTTTTCGCTAGACAACGTCAGCCCTGACATGCGTTCCGTGGTGCTGCAGACCAGTGAAAATTTTGGCCTGGAAGCCAGCATGGTCAAGGATACCGAAAATTCCCCGAATGACAATCCGTCGCTGACTGCTCTTCTAAAGGCAAGGCTGGGCAGCGATCGCAACGTGGTGGTGGATAAACAAAGCAATTGCAAGTTGCACACGCGCAGAGGGCTGGATTTTCGTCGGGTTGAAGAATGCCAGGTGGTCTACGTCAGTCTCAAGGACGGCACACTGCTGAAGCTGAAGCTGCGCATGATGCGTGGACCTGGAGGGCCGCCAGGCCGGCCGCCGGGCATGCCTTATCTGTCGCCTTATTTCGGGCTGTTTCTGCTGCTGATCGGCGCGCTGGCATTTTTTGTCGCCAAAATGACAGCGCGGCCGATCAAGGATCTGGCGGTTGCCGCCGGTGAGCTGGGGCGCGATATCGATCGGCCGCCGCTGGATGAAAGCGGGCCGACCGAAGTGCGCCAGGCTGCGACTGCTTTCAACGCCATGCAAGCCCGTATCAAGCGCCAGATCCAGCATCGTACCCACATGCTGGCGGCGATTACCCATGATTTGCAAACGCCGTTGACCAGGTTGCGTTTGCGCCTGGAAAAAGTGGGCGAGGAGGAGTTGCGGCGCAAGCTTCTGGAAGATCTGGCGGTCATGCAGAGCATGGTGCGCGAGGGTCTGGATCTGGCGCGCAGCATGGATTCGGCGGAGGCGATGCAGAAGCTGGATATCGATTCCTTGCTGGACAGCGTTTGTGCCGATGCGGTCGATGCGCGGCAGGACGTTACGCTGGAAGGACGCACGCGAGCATCGATCATGGCGCAGCCAAATACCTTGCGGCGCTGCCTGACCAATCTGGTCGATAATGCGACCAAATATGGGCGTTATGCGCGCTTGCATGTGACGCGGGAAGGCGCCGATATCGTGATCAGGATCCGCGATGGCGGGGTGGGGATTCCTGCTGAATTGCTGGAGACCGTGTTTGATCCGTTTTTCAGGATGGAGACTTCGCGTTCGCGGGATACCGGGGGGACGGGGCTGGGGCTGACCATTGCGCGCAATATCGCTGAAAACCATCGGGCTACGCTGGTGTTGCGTAATCATCCTGAGGGTGGGTTGGAGGTTACTTTGCGCTTGCCTGCGCTGAATGGGATTTGATCGAGTCTGAGCAACACCAACACGGTCCCTGAATGAAAAAAGACATGCGTAAAGCATGTCTTTTTTGTTGGTCGCGATCAGCTGCAATTAATCAATAAGGAGCGTAATCCGGCGGCGGACCATAATTACCCCGTTGCGGCGGGTAGTAATCAGGCGGCACCGAGTATTGCGGAGGCGGTGCATACTGACGACGATTATTTGCATAGCCGCCGGCAACCGGAACCTGATTGCCCTTGGCGTACATGCATTGGGTATAGACATTGTTGTACTGGCGCTGCATGCCATAGCTGCTGCGTGCAGCCGAGTCGCCGGCAACCGAGCTGCCTGCCAGCAAGCCGACGCCGCCGCCAATCGCCGCACCAGCGCCGGCACGGCCGGTGGCCGCACCGATCAAGGCGCCTGCCGTTGCACCGATCAAAGTCCCGGCTACTGCTGTGCCTGCTGCATTGTCAGCTGCCGCCTGCGGCGCATACGGTCCTACTCGTTCCTGGGCCGCACGCTGACAGACTGCTTCGTCGTTGCGGAACTGTTCATAGCTTTTGCCGGCGCCTGGCAGCGCCATCACATTCGGGCCGGCCGGCGCCGTAACGCAGCCGGACAGGAGGACGGCCATCGAGGCCGCGATTACCTTGGTAGTTCCTTTTATTCCGTTCATTCCGTTCATCATCACACACCGCCTTATCTAGGTTGATCTTGGTCCGGCATTACCTTCATCCAGCCTTTGGGGCAGCGCGGGATCTGCGGATAGTAGCCAGCCGGACTAGGGCAGTAATACGCATAGTTCGGTTCTTTTTCTATATAGGTTTGCGGTTCAGGCGCAACGTAGACCGGCGGCGGCGCGTAATACACCGGTGGCGGCGCGTAGTACACCGGCGGCGGGCCCCAATACAGCGGTCCGCCTATGGTGACACCGAAGCGCGGGCCGTAGAAACCGCCATGGCCGTAATAACCGTACGCAAAACTGGCTGAGCTGGTGACCATCAGGCCGGCAGCAGCAAGTACCAATAGAGCAATTTTCTTCATGGTATATCCCACACATTTATCAGTTATCTAAGAGTAATCCTGGCTGGGCGCCAGCGCCAAAAGGAGTTACTTCTGGTTGCAAATGTTGGCGTCAAGATCAATCATTTTAACTCTTTGATACAAATCAGCCGATGGGAATGAATCAAGCCAGGGAATTGGTGCGGGAGGGCGGGAATTTCCGAAAGCATGGCTATCAGGAAATTCCCTGTTGGAGGTGATCAATAAGGTGATCAATAAGGCGGTCGCCTCAGGTTGCTGTTGGCCGGGTCGCTTCTTCCAGGCTGAGTATCGACTGCGCAATGTTTTCGGTGGTCGCCAGCGTGTTGATGACGCCGGTGCGCAAGGCGCCGAGCACGGCCGTGGTTTTGGTGTTTTCGCTGGCGATTGCGATGACGTTGGGAATCCGTTGCAGATCGGCCAAAGTCAGGCCGAGCACACGCGCCTGCATCGGCGTTTCTGTCAGCTTGCCGTTCATGTCGATGAAATCGTAGCCCATCATGTCGCCCACCGCGCCGTAGCTTTTCACCTGGGCGATTTCTTCCGGAGTAAACCAGCCCATGCGTACCATATTGCTGTCTTCATTGATGTCGCCGATGCCGATCAGCGCGATGTCGGCGCGGCGCGCCTTGTCAAGCGTCTGCTTGACGGTGTCGTTGGCCAGCAGGCTGGCGCGTACCTGCGGATCGCTCACCAGCGCCGGCGCGTACAAGGTTTCGCTTTCGCCGCCGAAGCGCGCCGCCAGCCGGCGGCAGATATGATCGGCGTTCATGGTTTCACCGCCGCGATAAGAGCCGCCGATGGCGCAGACGAAGGTGGAGGAACGTTGCATCGACGAGATCGCATGCTCGGAAATGGCGCTGATATTGCGGCCCATGCCGACTGCCACAATCGCGCCGTTGACCAATATCCGGTCGAGATGGCTGGCCACCAGGCCCGCCAGCAGCTCGCGTTGCTTGTCCTGATCCTTGTGGTTGATCGATACAATCGCGCGCTCGATACCGAAGCGCGAAGTCAGCTCCTGCTCCAGCTGGCTGGTGTCGCGCGGATGATGGCGTACGCGGATTTCGACGATGCCTTCTTCCTGGGCGCGCTTGAGCATGCGGCCGACCGTGGCGCGCGAAATGGAAAAGCGCTTGGACAAGTCTTCCTGGGTTAGTCCATCGACATAATAAAGCGTGGCTAATCGGGTGAGCTCGTCAGTGGCCATGTATTTCCTTTCGTGGGTATTCATAGTGCTGGGCAAGGGCGCTGCCGATCCTGGTTAAATCCTGTTTCAAGGTTTGTCGTCGTCGTTGTCGTTATTGTTATTGTTGCGATTCTGCAGCGCGTGTTCGTATTCTTCGATTCTTTTCAGCTTGGGTTGTGAATTGCCGCCCATAAATTCCGATTCCAGCCATTTGTCGACAATGGCCTTGGCCAGTTCGGCGCCGACCACGCGCGAGCCGATCGTGATGATTTGCGCATCGTTGCTCTTGCTGGCGCGTTCGGCCGAATACGTGTCGTGACATTGCGCAGCGCGTACCCCAGGCACCTTGTTGGCCGAGATGGCCATGCCGATACCGGTCCCGCACAGCAGGATCGCCCTGGCAAATACACCTTGCCTGACTTGCTCCGCCACGGCGAAAGCAATATCGGGGTAAATCACAGGCTCCGTATCATGCGTGCCGAAGTCGGTGACGTCAAGCTGCTGCGCCAGCAGATGCCGCTTGATGATTTCCTTCAACTCAAAAGCGGCTTCGTCGCAACCAATCGCAATTTTCATATTCAAGTCCTTGGGATGTCTCTTACGTTAACTTTTAACTTACTTGCAGTCTTGCATGAGAAAATACTCATCAATGAACTTATTCTCAATCGTCGACATAAAACTGTCAAGCGCTATCATTTCTGTTGTTTATCTATGTAAATGATAGATAGGGAGGGCTTTAAAATGAAAATATTGAAAAATAAATAAGGTAAAAATAAATTGACAGGACAAAAAAAGCTTTGCTACACTCGATCCACATTGAGAAATTGCTCAGCATAGAGCAAATGAATAAACCGGAGACACAAGTTGAGCGAATTTCTTCTTGAGGCGTCCGCTGTGCGAAAGTCGTTTGACGGCGTTCGCGCACTGGAAGATGGGCGGTTAAAGCTGCGGCGCGGCACGGTGCATGCATTGTGCGGTGGCAATGGGGCCGGCAAATCGACCTTCCTGAACATCCTGATGGGCATCACGCAACGCGATGGCGGCGAGATCCTGCTGAAGGGGGAAAGCGTAGCGTTCAGCTCGCCGGCGTCGGCGCTGGAAAATCGCATCGCCATCATCACTCAGGAACTGTCGCCGATTCCCGGCATGACCGTGGCCGAAAACCTGTATCTTGGCCGCGAACCGCGCAGAGCCGGGATTTGCGTCGATTTCAAGGCGCTCATCCGGCGTGCCGCGGAATTGCTGGAGCGCCTGCAATTTCCCATCAATCCGCGCGCCGTCATGTCTAGCCTGAGCCTGGCGCAGATCCAGTTGGTCGAGATAGCCAAGGCCTTCAGCCATGACTGCGACGTCATGATCATGGACGAGCCGACCTCGGCCATCGGCGAGCGTGAGACCGAAGTGCTGTTCCAGGCGATCCGCAGCCTGACCGAACAGGGCGCCGGCATCATCTATGTTTCACATCGCCTTTCCGAAATATTCCAGATCGCCGATGAATACACGGTATTCCGCGACGGCCGTTTTGTCGACAGCGGTTATATAGCCGATATCGAGCGTGGTTATCTGGTCAGCACCATTGTCGGTCGGCAGCTAAGCAGCAGCGAAAAAGTGCGGCGCACTATAGGGCCGCCGCTGCTGCAAACCAGCAAGCTGAGCCGGCATGGCGAATTCAACGACATTTCATTGACCGTGCATCAGGGCGAAATACTCGGCATCTACGGCTTGATGGGCGCCGGCCGCAGTGAATTCCTGAATTGCATCTACGGCCTGACGCGGCCGGATGCGGGCGAGGTCAGCCTGGCGCAGAAAAAAATGCCGGTCGCCGATCCCGCTGCCAGCATCCGCGCCGGCGTCTCGCTGGTGACCGAGGACCGCAAAGAGACCGGTCTGGTGCTGTCGGGTTCGGTACGCGACAACGTTGCGATGGCGGCCTATAAGCGCCTGTCCTGGCTATCGCTGATCGATAAGAGCAAGGTGCAAGCTTTGCTGGCGGCGATGGTTGAGCGGATGCGCATCAAGATTAGTTCGGTGGCCTTGCCGGTGTCTTCCATGAGCGGCGGCAATCAGCAGAAAGTGGTGCTGGCGCGCTGCTTCTCGACCAATCCGGTCTGCTTGCTGTGCGATGAACCGACGCGCGGCATCGATGAAGGCTCCAAGCGGGAGATCTACAAAATACTCGATGAATTCGTGCAGCAGGGCGGCGCTGCGCTGGTGGTGTCTTCAGAAGCGCAGGAAATTCTCGACGTCAGCGATCGCATCGCGATATTCAAGTCAGGGCGGTTGTTCGCATTAATCGACGGCCATACCTCAACCCAGGAAGAACTTTTGCATCTGGCCTCATGATGAATACACAAACCACAACTCTGCAAGCAACGCGCCGTTTCGGCGTCGTCGATCTCAAGCAGTTATATACCCGCTACGGCATCGTTGCCGCCCTGATTTTGTTGTGCGCGGTGCTGTCCTTCTCCAATGAATATTTCATGACCTGGGGCAATTGGACCGACATCCTGCGCCAGACCGCCATCAACGGCATCCTGGCGATAGGCATGACGTATGTGGTGCTGACCGCCGGCATCGATTTATCGGTCGGCGCGATCCTGGCGTTTGCCGGGATTGTCAGCGCCGGCCTGGTGACCGGCGATCAGCCGCACAGCATTGCTTTCGGCGTGACGGTTGGGCTGGCGGTCGGCGCTTTGCTGGGCGCGGTCAACGGCTTGCTGGTGGCGCGGCTGTCGGTGCCGCCTTTTGTCGCCACGCTGGGCATGCTGAGTGTGGCGCGCGGCTTTACCTATATCTACAACGGCGGCACGCCGGTCTCGGATTTGCCGGACGGCTACCTGGCCATCGGCGGCGGTTATCTCTTGCAGATCCCGGTGGCGATCCTGATTTTCGCGGCGGTGATCGGCGTCTTCTGGTTCATCCTGCGCTACACCACCTACGGCCGCTATATCTACGCGGTGGGCGGCAATATCAAGAGCGCCAAGACCAGCGGCATCGCCACCGGCAAAGTGGTGTTTTCGGTGTATGTGGTGAGCGGCCTGCTGGCCGGCCTGGCCGGTGTCTTGCTGGCTGCCAGGACCACCGCCGCTTTGCCGCAAGCCGGCATGTCCTACGAACTCGACGCGATTGCCGCGGTGGTGATCGGCGGCACCAGCCTGTCGGGCGGCGCCGGTTCCTTGGGCGGCACGGTGATCGGTGCGCTGCTGATCGGCGTCATCAATAACGGTTTGAATCTGTTGGGCGTGTCTTCTTATTATCAGCAGGTGATCAAGGGCGTCATCATCGTGGTGGCGGTTCTGCTAGATGCTTCCCGCAAGAAGCAGTAAGTGTTGTTGTTCTTATCCTCGTATTCACTAGTCCGCGTAAAGAAACAATATAAATATTCAGGAGATTTAGACAATGATGTCATTGAAAAAAATCGTGTTGGCGCTGGCGGTGGTTACTGCCGCCGGTTCCGTCACTTCCGCCATGGCGCAGGCGACCAAGCCGATTCGCGTCGGTGCTGCAGTGTATGGCCTCAAGGGCGAGTTCATGCAGATGTGGAGCAAGGCGCTGAAAGAACATCCGGCGGTCAAGGACGGCTCGGTGCAGGTCACGGTGTTTGACGGTAATTACGATGCGCTGACCCAGAGCAACCAGTTCGACACCATGATCACGCAAAAATACGACGCCATCATTTTTGTGCCGATCGACCTCAAGGCTGGCGCTGCGGCAGTTGCCAAAGCCGCCGCCGCGCATATTCCGGTGATCGGCTCCAACACGCGCGTCTCGGGCGATCAGTTGACTTCGTATGTCGGCAACGACGACGTGGTGGCGGGCCGGATGGAAGCCGAGTCGCTGGTCAAGTCTATCGGCGGCAAAGGCAATATCGTGATTATCGAAGGCCCGATCGGACAATCGGCGCAGATCGAACGCGCCAAGGGCAATCAGCAGGTGCTGGATAAATATCCGGATGTCAAAGTGATCGCCCGCAAAACCGGCAACTGGTCACGCGCTGAATCCTTGAGCCTGATGGAAAACTGGCTGACGGCTTATCCCGGCAAGATCAACGGCGTGATCGGCCAGAACGATGACGAGGCCTTGGGTGCGGTACAGGCCATCAAGTCGAAACGGATAGATTTGAAAACCATCCCGGTGGTCGGCATCGACGGCATCGCGGATGCCATCGCGGCAGTCAAGCGCGGCGAAATGATTACCTATTTCCAGGATTCGCAGGCACAGGCGCAAGGTGCGCTGGATGTGGCTTTGCGTGCGGTCAAAGGTCCGTCGTACAAGCCGCGTTCCGAAATCTGGAGCGAGTATGCGGGGCAAATGCCGTGGGGTGACGGCAGCAGCAAATCCTATACTGTACCGTGGACTGAAATCACGCCAGCCAATGCCGAGACCTTCCTGAAAAAAGTGAAAAAATAGGGCTCGCTTGCAACATGGGTGTTGAACCTGGGCTTGGATAGCTGGATGCAACGCCCTTCATCGTCAAGGGAACAGCATGATGGAACAAATGAAACGCGGTTTTGATCTGAGCGGCAAGGTGGCGATAGTCACCGGCGCCGCCAGCGGCATCGGCCTGGCGGTAGCGGAATTGTTCGCCGATTGCGGCGCCCATGTGGTGCTGCTGGATCTGCATCCGTCAGTTGCCGAACTGCCGGCCCGCCTGAGTGGCGGCGTCGGCGGTGATGGCGCCGGGCAGCATATGGCGCTAACCCTGGACGTGAGCGATGCGACGGCAGTGCTTGCGGCAATCGGACAAGTGGTGCAGCGCTTTGGCAAGATCGATATCCTGATCAACAACGCCGGCCTGGCCCTGCTGGAGCCAGCGCTGGAACTGTCGGAAGCGGATTGGGATAAAACCATGGCGGTCAATCTGAAGGCGCCGTTTATCCTGGCCCAGGCTGCGGGCAAGCATATGATAGAGCGTGGCTACGGCCGCATCGTCAATCTGGCGTCGCAAGCCAGCGTCATCGCGCTGGAGCGTCATGTGGCTTATTGCGCTAGCAAGGCGGCTCTGGTCGGCATGACCAAGGTGCTGGCTCTCGAATGGGCGGCGCATGGCGTGACTGTCAACGCCGTGTCGCCCACAGTGGTCGAGACCGAACTGGGGAAAAAAGCCTGGGCCGGGGCGGTTGGTGCGGCGATGAAGGCCAAGATTCCCACTGGCCGTTTTGCCCGGCCGGAGGAAGTCGCTGCTCTGATACTGTATCTGGCGAGCGATGCTGCGGCCATGATCACAGGCGAGAACATCCTGATTGATGGCGGCTATAGCGCGCAATAATCCAGAAAGAGGACCAATATGAACCGAGTGATCAACAATCCCGATATGGTGGTGGAAGACATGCTGCGCGGCATACTTGCTGCGCATCCGGAACTGCAAGTGTCAGCCGATAATCCACGCGTCATCCGCCATGTTGCCGCTGCCGAACGCGGACGAGTGGCCATCGTCACCGGCGGCGGCTCTGGCCACGAGCCGGCTTTCATCGGCTATGTCGGCCGCCATATGGTAGATGCGGTGGCGGTCGGCGAGGTGTTTTCTTCACCTACCGCAAAGTCGTTTTTCGATGCCTTTAAAGCTGCCGACGGCGGCGCCGGCGTGGCTTGCCTGTACGGCAATTACGCCGGCGACAATATGAACGTCAAGATGGCGATCAAGCTGGCTGAGCGTGCCGATATCCAGGTCAAAACCGTGGTGGCCAACGATGACGCCGCCTCCGCCTCGCTGGAAGAACGCAGCAAGCGGCGCGGCGTCGCCGGCGAGATCGTCATGTGGAAGGTGGGGGCGGCCAGGGCTGCGCAAGGCGGCACGCTGGATCAAGTCATCGCGGCTGCGCAAAAAGCCATAGACAACACGCGCTCGATAGGAGTGGGCCTGTCGGCTTGTACCATTCCGGCAGTCGGCAAGGCGAATTTCAGCATTAAACATGGCGATATGGAAGTCGGCATCGGCCATCATGGCGAGCCGGGAGTATCGGTGCAGCGCGTGCTGCCGGCGCGCGATATGGCGCGGATGATGGTGGATGCTCTGTTGCCGGATCTGCCGTTTGTGCGCGGCGATAGCGTCTCTATCTTGCTGTCAGGACTGGGGGCGACGCCGTTGATGGAGCAATACATCTTGTATGCCGACGTTGCTGAATATTTAAACGAAGCCGGCGTCAAGGCCAGTTATTCGTTCGTCGGCAATCTGTTTACCTCGCTCGAAATGATGGGCGTGACCTTGACCCTGACCCGTCTTGATCCCGAGCTGGATGCCTGCATTGCTTACCCTTGCAGCAGCATCGGACTGACCGTTGGAGAAAAAACATGACAGCAATTGCAGCGAAAGCGGAGGACATCAGCGTCGATATGCGACATGCCGGGTGGGTAGTCAAGGACCTGATCGATACCATCAACACCAATCGCCAGTATCTGAGCGAAATCGACGGCGCCATTGGCGATGGCGATCATGGCATCAACATGAGCAAGGGTTTTTCCCAATGCGGCGAGCGGATTGCCGCACGCGGCGAAACGCCTTCCCTGGCGCTGGCCTTCGACGATCTTGCCATGACCTTGATGGAAGGCATAGGCGGCTCCATGGGGCCGCTGTATGGCAGTTTCTTTCTCAGCATCGCCGAGACATTGGAAGGCCATCAAAAGCTGGACAAAACGCTGTTCCTGACAGCCTTGAGCGCCGGCATAGATGCGGTTCAAACCATAGGCGAGGCCAAGGTCGGCGACAAGACTTTGATGGATACGCTGGCGCCGGCCCGCAGCGATTATCAACAGGCATTGGATCAAGACCGTTCGTTTCAGCAATGCCTGGAGGCGTTGGCGGCGGGAGCGCAGCGCGGCATGCTGTCGACGCGCGATCTGCAGGCTCGTATCGGCCGCGCCAGCCGTCTCGGCGAACGCTCGATCGGGGCGCTCGACGCCGGGGCTTGCTCTTGCTATCTGATACTCGACAGCATCGCCAGGTCGTTGACGTTTGCGCTTGAAACTGGCGCCAGTAAATAACCACGGAGACGAAATGAAATTCCACGACCAGGATATGCTCGCGGTGGTTTGCCACGCGCCGCAGGATTATCGTTTGCAACGGGTCAAGCGACCGGCCGCTGGCCCGGATGAAGTGGTGATCAAGATCGCCTCTTGCGGGATCTGCGCCGGCGATTGCAAATGTTATGCTGGTGCGGCGCGCTTCTGGGGCGACCAGGAAAAAAACAAACTATCGTATGTCAAGCCGCCGGTCATTCCCGGCCACGAATTCTGGGGCCATGTAGTCGAAGTGGGCGAGGGTGCGGCAGAGCATCACGGCGTCAAGGTCGGCGATCGCGTGATCGCTGAGCAAATCGTGCCCTGCGGTAAATGCCGTTACTGCAAGACCGGTTATCGCTGGATGTGCGAGGTGCATGACGTCTACGGTTTTCAGCGCGACGTCGCCGAGGGCGGCATGGCGGATTTCATGCGCTTGTCGAAGCGCGCGGTGGTGCATAAGATCCCGGACAGTATCGGCTTTGAAGATGCGGCGATTACCGAACCTTTGTCATGCGCGATACACGCGGTCAACCGCGGCGACATCCAGCTCGACGACGTGGTGGTGATCGCCGGCGCCGGCACCCTGGGTTTGCTGATGATCCAGGTGGCGCACCTGAAGACGCCGAAGAAACTGATCGTGATCGACATGGTAGATCAGCGCCTGGAGCTGGCCAAGACTTTCGGCGCCGATGTCGTGATCAATCCCGGCAAACAAGATGCCGAGGCAATTATCCGTTCGCTTACCGGCGGTTATGGTTGCGATGTCTACATTGAAACTACCGGCGCACCGATTGGCGTGACGCAAGGCTTGAACATGATTCGCAAGCTGGGACGGTTTGTCGAGTTCAGCGTGTTTGGCAAGGACACCACGGTCGATTGGTCGATCATCGGCGAAGAGAAAGAACTGGACTTGCGCGGCGCTCACCTGAGCGCGGACTGTTATCCGGTAGCGATCGATTTGCTGGCGCGCGGCCTGGTCACTTCCAAAGGCATCGTTACCCATACTTTCGCTCTGTCGGAATGGGAGCAAGCGATCAAGGTGGCGGCATCCATGGACTCAATCAAGGTGCTGCTGAAGCCGGACGCTTAGCCAGGCGTCGCTGCATGACCAGCGACTGCTGAGCTATTCTATAATCTGGCGATACCCATGTTGACAGGTGATAGAAATGAAGCAGCCATCCGCACAGCAGCAATCCTCGCTCCAGGGCGTCAAGGTGATCGAGCTCGGCACCTTGATTGCCGGCCCGTACGCCGCCAGCCTGCTGGGCCAGTTCGGCGCCGAGGTGATCAAGATCGAAGCGCCGGGCGATGGCGATCCGCTGCGCAAATGGCGCAAGCTGCACAACGGCACTTCGCTCTGGTGGTATTCGCAAAGCCGCAACAAGAAGTCGGTGACGCTGAATTTGAAATCCGAACAGGGCCAGCAGATCGTGCGCGATCTGGTCAAGGATGCCGATATCGTGATCGAGAATTTTCGTCCCGGCACCTTGGAAGGCTGGGGGCTGGGCTGGGAGGCATTGTCGAAGATCAATCCCAAGCTGATCATGGTGCGGGTCTCCGGTTATGGCCAGGATGGCCCGTATCATGCGCGTCCCGGGTTTGCTGCGATTGCCGAATCGATGGGCGGCTTGCGCAACCTGGCCGGTTATCCGGACCGGCCGCCGGTGCGGGTTGGCGTCAGCATCGGCGACACGCTGGCGTCGCTGTATGGTGTGATCGGTGCATTGCTGGCGATGCATCATCTGAAGGCGAACGGCGGCCAGGGCCAGTTCATCGACATCGCTTTGTACGAAGCGGTATTCGGCGTGATGGAAAGCCTGATCCCGGAATATGCCGAGTTCGGTTTCGTGCGCGAGCGCACCGGCGCCAGCTTCCCCGGCATTTCGCCATCCAGCACCTATCCATGTTTAGGCGACGAACGTGGCGAACACTACGTCATCATCGCCGGCAACGGCGACAGCATCTTCAAACGCCTGATGCACGCTATCGGTCGCAGCGATCTGGCCGAAGATCCGCGCCTGGCGCGCAACGACGGCCGGGCGCAGCATAACGACATGCTTGATGCGGCAATCACCGCATGGACTTCGCAACACGCTCTGGAACATGTGCTGCAAGTGCTGGAACAGGCCGACGTACCGAGCAGCAAGGTGTATACCGCAGCGGATATTCACCAGGATCCGCATTTCCGCGCGCGCGACATGATCCAGCAGCATATGCTGCCGGATGGCCAGCCGATAGACTTGCCAGGCATCGTACCTAAACTCTCGGCAACGCCGGGCCAGACCAACTGGGTAGGGCCGGAACTGGGGCAGCATACGGCAGAGGTGCTGGCGACGATAGGCAGAAGCGCGGAGCAGATCGCGCTTCTGCGGCAGCAGGGCGTGATCTGACCCCAGATGACTCTGATCTCAGGTTTTTGACGTGGGCAGATTAATGCTCACCTTTAATCCATACGGTGAGATGTTGCGAGCGTGCTGCAGTTCGAGCTTGCCATGCAGCCTTGCTACGATCGACTTAACGATGGAAAGTCCGAGGCCGGAACCGTCCTGGTCACTGCCCAGCACCCGGTAAAAAGGATCGAATACACGTTCGCGCTCGGCTTCTTCAATCCCAGGCCCGCTATCTTCCACCTCGATGCTGACCAGGCCGGGCTGGCTGCGCACGCGTAGTTCGACATTACCGCCTGGCGGCGTGTAGCGGACCGCGTTATCGAGCAGATTGCGCAGCAGGGCGACGATATCGACTTCCTGCGCTACCAGCGTGATTTCGGTATCAGCTTCGACGCCGATGTCGATCTGCCTGGCTTGCGCCAGCGGCAAGCTGTCCTCCACCACTCGCCGCAGCACTGCTTGCAAGGAAACCGGGGTCAGTTGAGTCAGTTGAGCAGCGCCGGTATTTTGCGAGCGGGCCAGCGTCAGCAATTGTTCCAGCAAGGCTTTGCTGCGATTCAAACCTTGCCGCAATGGCAGCAAGCGCGCTTTCGATGCCGGCGAAAGATCGGTTGCGGCCAGATTTTCCGCTTGCAGCGACAACGCCGTCAGCGGCGAGCGCAACTCGTGCGCGGCGTCGGCAAGAAAGCGCCGCTGCGTATCCATATTGTCGGCAACCCGCCGCAGCAGGCGATTGATCGAGCCGATCAGCGGCCGGATTTCATCCGGCACCTGTTGTTCGGCGAGCGGACGCATATCCTGGTCGTCGCGCCGGTCGACTTCCTGCGACAGTCTTTTAATCGGCCACAACATGCTGCGCACCATGGCGCTGACCAGGGCTATCAATACCGGGATCAGCACCATGAACGGCATCACGGTTCGCAAGCCGCTGTCACGGGCGATTTCATCGCGCACTGCAGTTTGCTGGCCCACCGCCAGCCGCTGGCCGGATGCGGTGGACTGCACAAACAAACGCCACGGCACATGATCCACTTCAACCGTTTGCATGCCATCGGGCAGATCGTAGGACAGACGCAGGGCATCGTCGTCATCCTTGGCGGCCGCGGTTGCTGGCATTGCTGCCCTTGCCGGCGCTGCCGGCTCCGGAGTCAGGATCTGGACGATGACTTTCGATTCTTCGTCCTTCATTTCTCCTGTCGCACGACGGTTCGGCGTGGCCGGCGGCAAGTCGCGGCTAAGCACCAGCGCCGCTACCTGGCGTAACTGGTCGTCCTGCAGATCGTTGGCTTCATGGAAGGCCGAAAAAAAGGAAAATACACCGGCCGGCACCGCCATCGCCAGAATCACCAGAGACAGCCATAGCGATAGCCGGAATTGCAATGAACGGCTTAATCTTGCTTTGAAACCATCCATCCCAGCCCCCTGACATTTTTGATCGACGCCGCGCCCAGTTTTTTACGGATCGAATGAATCAGGAATTCCACCGCATTGCTCTCGACTTCTTCATTCCAGCCGTAGATGCGGTCTTCCAGTTCCTGGCGCGAGAGGATCGCTCCCGGTCTTAGCAACAGTGCGTGGAGCAGGGAGAATTCGCGCGCCGACAAGCGGGTGGCGACGCCGTCCGCCGTCACCTCGCGCGTGCTGGGATCGAGGGAGAGGGCGCCGTTACTCATCACCGGCTGGGCGTTGCCGGCCTTGCGCCTTACCACGGCGCGCATGCGTGCCAGCAATTCACCCATTTCAAATGGCTTGATCACGTAATCGTCTGCGCCCAGGTCGAGGCCGCCGATGCGGTCTTCGACGGCGTCGCGCGCGGTCACGATCAATACTGGCAAGGCGCTGCCTTGCTGCCGCAACTGGCGCAGCACGGCGAAACCATCTTGTTGCGGCAAGCCCAGATCAAGCAGCATCACGTCGTAGCTCTGGCTGGTCGCAGCACTCAAGGCTGCGCTGCCATCGTGGACCCAGTCGACGGCGTGGCTGGTGTCGCGCAACGCGGTCTGGACGGCATCGCCGATCATACGATCGTCTTCCACCAGCAATACCCTCATTCGTGTTCCTCTCCGTGGATCAAACTGCGTGTTAAACCATAGCTCTCGCTGATTCTACCTCGCAGTCAACTCATTTCAATATCCAGCCGCGGCGGATCAGCGGCGCCAACAAAAAGCGATGGATGGTGGAGGCGATTCGGAACAGCGGTTCGATAAACCATTTTGCGGCGCCCAGGCAGATTCCGGCGCTGAGCGCAGCGACCAACGCCGCGCCCAGCATGTCGAGCGGGAAGTGTACGCCCAGGTAGACCCGGGCCCACGCCATCGGCAGGCCGAGCAAGCTCAAGATCAAGCCGCTCTTGCGCAGGCTCGGGTGCAGCAGAAAACTGAAAGCCACGGACCATTGCAAGGTCAGATGATCGCTGGGAAACGAAGAATCGGCGCCATGCTCAAGAAAGTTAGTACCAAGGCCGAGCATGAACGGACGCGGATGCTGCCACAGCATGCCGATCAGCATACTCAGCGATAGGCCGACGATGCCGCAAACGGCGGCTTCCAGCATCAGCTTGCGGGTTTGCTCGCCACCGCGCAACCAGCCCAGCAACAGGCAAGCGGGAATCAGCAAGATGAGTTGTTCCGCGCACAACCTGGCGGCATTCAGCAAGAACGGGGAGGGATGGGCGCTGGCGTTGATCAGCAGAAATAGCGATTGATTCAGTTCTTCCATGGGGCCTTTGGCAATAGGTGCAAGATGTGCAATAGGTGCAAGATGTGCAATATGTGATCAAGCAGCGGGATCGGGCTCGCCGTTGGTGACAGTTGAACAACAGGATAGCTGGCGAGACTTAGCTGTTACTGAGGGGGAGGGGATACGCCGGATAATGCCGAAAAACAGGTTTCGGCTGGCGCCATGCAATTAAAAGGCGTGAAAAAAGCCGGCGCTGACTTCCGTCAGTGCCGGCTTTACTGATGCTGGGCTAAAGATATCAGAAACGGGTACGCATGCCGACTGCGAATTCGGTCTGGTTCTGGAAGCCGTTAGCCGATCCTACGCGATAGCCGTCGCTCAGTTTCATGTAGTCGGCAGCCAGATACAGCTCGGTACGTTTCGACAGATGGTAGAAAGTCGATGCGTACAGCGTTTTCTTCTTGCCGCTACCGGTAGCAGTTGCACCGCTGGCGTCAGCGTAGGCGTTCAAGGTGCTGGTTCCGGCTGCGTTGTAAGCAGCGTTCTCGGCCTTCATCACTTGATAGCCGACTTCATAATCGAACGAACCTTGCGGTGTGAACTTGGCCGACACGGTGTATGCATCATCCTTACGCTTGCCGAGTGCACCTTGCTCTGCCGTGTAGTGGAAGTAACCCGCATTCAAGCGCACCAGATCGAAAATGTAGCTGCCGCCAACCGAATAGGACTTGTGCTTTTCCAGGCTGGAGTCAATGCCGTTGCCAACGTCGGCCTGATTGATAAAGCCCGAAACGATGAAGTTGGAACCGTTATAGCCGATCGCTGCGGATTTGGTTGTATTGTGCGCGAACTGGCCGGCGACGTTACCGAACTGATAACCCAGGCCTGCCACCACGCCGTTATTGAATACTTTCTTCCAGGTCACGCCATTGTCGTAGCGCGTGCCAGTAGCGCTGCCCGAGTAGAAAATCAGTTGCTTGAAGTTGTTGTTGTTGGTGTAGCCGCCTTCTTCCAGGCCGAGCTTGGAACCGTAGGCGTCGCCGTAGACCTGGGAAAAATCGCGTGCCAGGGTGTTTTGGCGGCCCAGAACGATTTGGCCAAAAGTGGTGTCTTGCAAACCGACCCAGGCGTCGCGGTTGAACAATACGCCCGGTGTATCCATTTCGCCGGTGCCGACCACGAACTCAGCTTCCAGTTTGAAAACTGCCTTGAGTCCGCCGCCGAGGTCTTCAGCGCCGCGGAAGCCGATGCGGTTGCCGCTGAACCAGGCGACAGGAATGCCGGTCAGGCGATCGCCGGCCTTGTCAGCATGATTGACGGTGCTGATGGTGGCGTCGATCAGGCCATAGATAGTGACATTGGATTGTGCGTATGCTGCATTGACAGAGCCTATCGTCCCCAGAACTGCTAGCGCTAATAGCGACTTTTTCATTTTAATCTCCAGATATTTTTTAGTTGGATTTACTAATCGCGTAGATCAGTGGGCTAACTATAAAATTCGAAAGCTTACTAACGGCTTTCAGGAGGCTAAATGGCCGCTTGCAGGCTGTCGGTTTTGTGCCACAGCGAGGGAAAATAAATCTTGGTTTTGAAAGCTGTTAGTAAGCTTTGCGGGAGAGTGCTGTCATGCGCTTACTGTGCTAGTGCAGTGCTTCGCAAATAATGAACCTTCATAAACGGCGTCTTTTCGCGCCATGCGTCGTTGCAAATCCTCGCGATAGTCTAGCTATCGCTCCGGTTTGCGCCTAGCCTGACACG